>ENA-ORTW01000001-ORTW01000001.1-human-gut-metagenome-genome-assembly--contig:-NODE-1-length-536557-cov-24.239321_pt1 | contig 536557 bp, 338 predicted proteins | sample MGYA00242072_ERZ509193 | MGnify/ENA primary metagenome ERZ509193 (study PRJEB26280, sample SAMEA2338813) | human gut metagenome | biome: human gut; feature: human-associated habitat; material: faeces... | reverse complement strand
CTTACGGTACGGCTAAGAAATCAGCCTTCACCGGTTCTGCAGCGGTTGTAAAGTCAGAGGAAATAACAAAAACCTCTAGTTCTAACGCAGTAACAGCATTGACTGGTAAGGTTGCAGGTGTACAGATCAATTCTGCGACTGGTGCCCCCGGACAAGAAAGTCTAAGCATTAAAATCCGTGGTATCAGTTCTATTAATGCAGGCACATCACCGCTTATTGTCGTTGACGGTTCGCCTTATGATGGTGATATTCAGAATATAAACCCTAACGACATCGCCTCAATGACCGTCCTGAAGGATGCTGCCTCTGCAGCTCTTTACGGTGCGCGTGGTGCCAATGGTGTTGTCATCATCACAACAAAGACCGGCCGCGAAGGCACCTCATCAATCACTGTTGATGCCAAGTGGGGAGCCAATTCAAAAGGCACTCCATATTACAAGACTGTAAACAGCCCTGCGGCATACTATGAAACGTATTACAAATCACTTTACAATTACTATAAAGATTGGTATCCTAACCCCAATTGGCAAGAAGGGATGCCTGCAGAAGACAGATACTTAAAGCATACTGACAGAGAATCTTATATATGGGCAAACAACAACCTTTGCGCCAATAATTCCTATGGATTGGGCTATAATGTCTATGCTGTTCCAGAAGGACAATATCTAATTGGAACAAATGGAAGAATCAACCCTAACGCCACATTAGGAAACATTGTAAACTACAACGGCAATTCTTATATGCTCCTCCCTGACGACTGGCGTGATGCCACATTCCAGAACGGTCTTCGTCAAGAATATAATATTACAGCAACAGGAAGCAACGAAAAAGGTTCTTTCTATGGTTCTGCAGGTTACTTGAAGAACGAAGGTATCACAATCGGTTCTGACTATGAACGTTTCACCGGTCGTCTTAAAGCAGACTACCAAATAAGAAATTGGCTTAAAGTTGGTGCAAACTTCAGCTATGCACACTATGTATCAAATTATCTTGGAGACGACGGCAGCAGCAGTTCAAGCGGAAATATTTTCGCAGTAAATTCTATTGCGCCTATTTATCCTCTTTATATCCGCGACGCAAATGGGAACATATTACAAGATGCCCAGACAGGACTTCCGTCTTACGACTGGGGCGACGGAAAAATTAACGGCCAACAGCGTTCCGTATTTGCAGGTTCTAACCCAATTTGCTCAAATCAGCTTGACAAGAGTTACGCAGAGGGTAACAACCTCAATGCTACAGGATTTGCGGAAATACGTTTCCTAAGAGACTTTAAATTCACAACGACAAATAGTGTCATGCTTAATGAGAGCCGTGGAACAAGTACACAGCAGCCATATTTTGGACAGTTTGCATCACAAAACGGTATCGTAAGCAAATCGCACGGACGTGACTGGTCATATAACTATCAGCAAATATTGAATTGGCATCGTCTGTTCGGCAAGCATGATGTTGAGATTATGCTCGGTCATGAGTATTATCGTACAAGATCTTACATATTGTCTGCATCAAAAAGCAATATGTATTCATTCCTCAATGATGAATTGGCAGGAGCTGTAACTGACGGAACTATGGATTCGTACACTACCGACTACAATACAGAAGGTTTCTTCGGACGTGCACAGTATAACTATGACAACAAGTACTTCGGTTCAGTATCTTATCGTCGTGACGCTTCTTCACGCTTCCATCCGGATCACCGCTGGGGTAACTTCTGGTCATTTGGCGGCGCATGGATCATCAGCAAGGAAAAGTGGTTCAACGCTTCTTGGGTTGACGAGTTGAAGTTCAAGGCTTCTTATGGTGAGCAGGGTAACGACAACATCGGCAACTACCTCTACTCAAACACATACACAATAGCACCTTCAGACGGAGTTGCCTCACTGATACCAAGTACCACTATGGGTAACAAAGAAATAACATGGGAGACAGGCGGCAACTTCAATACAGGTTTCGAATTCTCTCTGTTCCGCGGACGTCTTGCCGGCAGTATTGAATATTTCTACCGTAAGACAACCGACATGCTTTCATGGTTCTCACTTCCTGGTTCATTCGGATATACAGGATATTATGACAACATTGGAGATATGACTAACCAGGGAGTTGAAATAGGACTCGACGGAACAATCTTCAGGACTAGAGACTTTGAGTGGGGCGCAAACATAAACTTTACAGTTTATAAAAACAAAATTGTAAGAATTGCAGATGAAAACAAGACAACAACCACTTCTGAAGGCGTTGAAGGCTATGCAAGCGGCAGCTATTTCTATGGTGAAGGAAAACCTCTTTACACTTTCTATATGGCTAAATATGCCGGTGTTGACCCCGAAACAGGTAAAGCACTTTACTGGAAAGATGTCCTTAAAGACGTTGTTGATGAAAACGGGAATCCTGTGTTAGACGAATACGGAAACAAGAAGACTTATGTCGCAGGCAAAGAAACGACAGAATCATCTTCTGATGCCACACAATATCTTTGCGGAACAGCACTGCCATGGGCCTATGGAGGCTTCGGCACACGTTTCTCATATAAAGGTTTCGATTTATCATTAGACTTCACGTATCAGCTTGGTGGTCAAATTTACGATTCTGATTATGCAAGCATGATGAGCATGGCGACAGGAGGATCTGCTATCCATGCTGACTTATTGAATGCATGGACACCGGAAAACAAAAATTCGAACATTCCCCATATCGTCTATGCAGATCAGGACGTCAACTATACTTCAGACCGTTTCCTTACCGATGCCTCGTATCTAAGTCTGCAAAACCTCAATTTCGGATATACTCTGCCCAGCAAGTTCACTGCAAAAGCAGGAATAAGCAAATTAAGACTCTATCTTACGGCGACAAATCTTTGGGTTTGGTCTAAACGTCAAGGACTTGACCCACGCCAAAGCATAACAGGAGGAGCTTCAACTGCCTACTATTCTGCAATGCGCACCATATCAGGCGGTATAACAGTTACATTCTAAAAACAATTACAAACAGAAAAAATATGAAAAAGATATTTATATACGGACTTAGCATGCTGATGGTCTTGGTATCGTCATTTACGCTTTCAAGCTGTATTGACGAAACCCTGCCTACAAGTGGCGTTACCGATGAACAGGTGCCACCTACAGAAGAAAGTGCAGAAGCACTTGTCATGGGTCTGAACAATCAATTTTCAAAAATATGGACGTCAAGTTACCATTGGTCAATCGGATATGCCGGTTTGATGATTATTCGAGATATACAGTCTGGCGAATTGGCATTCAGTCCCAATGGCTACCAATACAACCAATGGGGCAACTGGTACTATGATTTATATTGGGGACGCGAATACCTTACAGCCCAATTCATGTGGCAATATCAAACAGGTTTTGTCCTGGCTGCTAATAACGCTATTGCTGCAGTTGACACAATAAGCGGAACTGACTCTGAAAAAGGTCTTGCCGGTGCAGCATTTGCCTACCGCGCTTTGATTTATCTCGATATGGCCCGCGAATACGAGTTCCTTGAAAATGACAAGACGAAGCCAATAAGTCCAGAGGGAAATGACATTTCCGGTCTGACAGTACCTATTGTAACAGAGAAGACAACAGAACAGCAAGCACGTAACAACCCGCGTGCAAAGAAAAAAGACATGTTCAATTTTATCCTCAGTGACTTGCAGGCTGCAGAAAAGTTTGTACCCCTACTGAAAATATCAAGCACATCCGTACCTAAGATCGACTGCGTTTATGGTCTTTATGCACGTCTTTATATGTGGATGGAAAACTATCCTATGGCTGAAAAATATGCACGCATGGCAATAGATGCCTCTACGTCACAGCCAATGACAAAGGAAGAGGCACTCAACATAACTACAGGATTCAACGATGCTACAAAATGGATGTGGGGAGCAACTTATTCACGCGGCAATGTCAGCAATCTTATGAATTGGGCTGCATTCATGACATCAGAAAACACGTATGGATACAGTGGTCCTCTGTCAATGGGAGGAGCTGGTGTTCTTCCACAGATTCCTTCAGCTACTTATAATAAAATGAGCAATACTGACTGGCGTAAACTTATGTTTAAAGCTCCAGAAGGTTCTTCACTGTATGGAAAGAATACATATTGCGATGCAGAAATAGGCGAAGCTCTTGAAGATTATACTTCAACTAAATTCCGTCCTGCCGGTGGAAACGTTAGCGACTATACAGCAGGAAATGTCACGGCATTCCCGATAATGCGAATTGAAGAAATGTATTTCATTGAAGCTGAAGCTGCTGCTCACCAAGACGCTGAACGTGGAAAGAAATTGCTCGAAACCTTCATGCTGTCACGTGACACGAAGTATTCTTTTAAAGGTACAAGCCAAGACCAAATTATAGAAGAAATTGTTTTCCAGAAACAAATTGAGCTTTGGGGTGAAGGCCAGTCGTTCTTCGACATTAAACGCCTAGGCTATGCTGTTGACAAGACTACATCTGTCAACATAGAATCTCGGGCACAATTCAAGACTACTTCACGTCCTGCATGGATGAACTGGGCTATAGTACGCTCAGAAGAGACAAATAATGCCGGTGTAAGATATTATAACAACCCTGACCCGGCAAATAACTACGCAAAATAAATAGAAATAATTTAAATAGACAATATTATGAATAAAATATTCAGTTATTGCACGATGTTCATTTTCGTGGCGCTTGCACTCGTTATGGGGTCATGTACCGAAGAATATGAGCATACTGCTGCAACAGCCGAGGGTGAACAGGTATATTTTAAAACAACCCTTGCCTCAAATTACGACTTGGATCCTGCAAAAAACAGTTTTCAGGTACAGATAAACCGTATTCAGAGCGAAGGTGAACTTACCGTAAAAATAAACGCTGTAACTAAAGACGGCAGTATCTACACTGTCCCAGCAACAGTGACTTTTGCAGACGGTGCGACAACAGCAGACATAAATATTGCATACGACCCCAAAACCCTTCTGTCAGACAAATGCGGATATGGATATTATGAAAACATTACACTCAGTATTGGAGATGAAGCTTATACCACTCCATACGGAGATTCATCATGCACAATATCAGCTGGTCTTACAGAATGGATTGATACAGGAGAAGAAGTAACTTATCGTGAAGGTCTCATATCTTCTGTTTTCGGTATAGAACCTCTAACCTACAAAGTTCCACTACAAAAAAGTGCTCTAAAAGAAGGCCGTTACCGTCTCAAGAATCCTTACGGCGAAGATACGGAAATTTATAAAATGTATAATGGAAGTGCTATCACATTTAATAATGACAATGGTATCATCTTCGATGTTTCGGATCCAGCTCATGCCTATGTAGATGGAACAATACTTCCAGGAAAATACGGTTCAGACAATATTCTTCTTTACAGTTATGTAACTGCACTAAATGTACTTAACGGATACGATGTAGAAACGTTAAAGCAGATTGCGCCTGAATATTTCGGAACATATCAAGATGGTATAATTACCATGCCTGCACAAAGTTTCTTAATGGAGCTTGGACCTTCACAGATAACAAGTCCAACCTATTATACAAATTCAGACGGAATGTTTGCAATAGCAATGCCAGGGTATGAAATAACCGACTATACATCTTCATTCACCTATACGGGAAGATTTACCGATGCAAAAGACAACAGCTATGTACAAGGTACAATAACTCTTGGCAAAGATGTCGCTTTTGCAAGATGGGTAATCGCTGCAGAAGGTGATGACATAAATGAAATTGTAACAGCCATAAATGATGGTAATATAGAGTCAAACTATATTACATCGGGAGAAGACATACAGGCACAATTAACAGAAAGCGGTAATTATATTATGATTATAGTTACATATGACGCTCAGGGCAACATGAAAAATCATTCTGCAACACCATTTAAATTCTCATTGGGAGGTGAATCAAGTGCCGCAGACTGGCAACCTGTTTATTCTGGAACATTTACACATAATGTACAACCGGCATTTATAACAGATGGTGAGGGCAGTGATAATTTCGTAGGTAATCCTATAATCAATGATATTACTCCATCATACTCTGCCACAATGTATCAGGATAAGAAGAATCCATTTAACTATAAGATTGAACCATGGATAACACAAGAAGGCAGTTTAACATTCACTATGGACGATCAAGGCTATATTTCGTTCAAAGATGTTGACACCGGATTCTCTCATCAGACATACGGACCTCTATATGTAGGAGATGCTGCGCTTCTGTTTGGTGTCACAGACCAACATACAAGCGGATATGACCAAGAAGCCCAAATGTTCGTGTTTGGTACCATTTATTACGTTTATGTTAATGGTGAGTATGGCTGGCTCGGTGGTGCATACGAAACATTTGAAATTAATGGAGCACAAGGAATCTCTACCAAGAATAACATTAAGATTAGAAATTTCGTTCCAAGAATGTTTAATAAGAATTCAAGATACATTTATAAGACAAAGATGTCTAGCAATATCATGCTAAAGGCAACAAAAATCAAAGGCAGCATTAAGAGGAAATAGCCCTTGAAGCATGAAACAAACAAAAATCCTGGAAGAATAAAACTCTACACTTCCAGGATTTTTCTATTATATAAAAAGTAAATACTAAAGTCAGAACATCTTGCTTACGCGCTTTATGCCTTCAACAAGAACGTCTATCTCCTGCTTTGTGTTATACATGGCAAACGAGGCTCTCACCGTGCCCTGTATGCCGAGACGTATCATGAGGGGCTGGGCGCAGTGGTGACCGGTGCGAACGGCTATGCCGAGACGGTCGAGCAGCGTGCCCATGTCGAGATGGTGGATGTCGCCTACGAGGAACGAAACCACGGCGTCTTTATCATTGGCCGTGCCGAAGAGTCTGATGCCGTCTATCTCCTGCATCCGCTCCATGCAGTATCTTGTGAGTTCCTGCTCATGACGCGAGATGTTGTCGATGCCTATCGAACTGATATAGTCGATGGCGGTGGCAAGTCCGTGAGTGGCAACATAGTCGGGCGTGCCGGCCTCAAACTTAAACGGCAGATGCTCAAACACGGTCTTCTCAAAGCTTACGCTCTCTATCATCTCGCCTCCGCCCTGATACGGCGGCATGCGGTCGAGCCAGTCTTCCTTTCCGTATAGCACGCCTACGCCTGTAGGACCATACATCTTATGCCCGCTGAAAGCAAAGAAGTCGCAGTCGATGTCTTGCACGTCAACGGCAAAGTGAGGAGTGCTCTGTGCACCGTCGACCATGACGGGAACGCCGTGTTCGTGGGCTATGCGCACAATCTCCTTAACAGGGTTTACCGTTCCTAGGACATTGCTTACATGCGTAACGCTTACTATCTTAGTGCGCTCAGTGAACAGCTTTTCGTATTCGTCGAGCAGCAGTTCGCCTTTGTCGTTCATCGGTATCACGCGCAGCGATATGCCTTTGCGCGCTGCCTGAAGCTGCCACGGCACGATGTTAGAATGATGCTCCATGACGGACACGATAACCTCGTCGCCCTCGCTCATAAACCCGTCGCAGAACGACGAAACCACAAGGTTAAGGCTCTCGGTGGTTCCGCGCGTGAAGATTATTTCGTTAACCGAACCTGCATTGATAAACTTGCGCACCTTCTCGCGTGCCTGTTCGTGCAGGTCGGTTGCCTGCTGCGAAAGATAATGCACGCCGCGGTGTACGTTTGCATTGACATTGAGATACTCTTCGCGCATGGCATCGAGCACGCACAGCGGCTTCTGCGTTGTTGCACCGTTGTCGAGATATACCAGCGGACGGTCGTAAACCTTACGGCTGAGTATCGGGAAGTCTTCTCTTATTTTGGTTACGTCGAACATACTTTTTAGGAGTTAAAGTAGTTAAAGGAGTTAGAGTAGTTAAAGTCAATAGCCTAAATAATTTTATACAAAGTAACGTGGCCAAAGACTAACGAGAATATTCAGTAAATTAGAGAAGTCAGAGCAGTTAAAGCGAACAAGCCTTGAAACTTTATATTGCAAGAGATGAAAACATGCAAGTATCCGAGCTTATTTTCAGAATTAGAGCAGCCAAAGCCAAATTCCAGTCAACATTGTTACATAAAGAATGACGACATCAACAAAGGTAATGACTTTAACTACTCTAACTCCTTTAACTACTTCTAACTACCGAATTTTATCTGCACAGCTTGCATCCCTCGCACTTGTTGAGTTCGCCGCGGAAGCGTTTCTCTACGAGATAATGCAGGCGGTCGCGGAGCGGCTCGAGCTTTATGCCGTCTACGACCTCGTTGACGAAGGCAAACTCAAGCAGGAGCTTGGCCTCCTTAAGGCTGATGCCGCGCTGGCGCATGTAGAACAGGGCCGCATCGTTGAGCTGACCCACGGTGCTGCCGTGGGCACACTTAACGTCGTCGGCATATATCTCCAGCATCGGCTGCGTGTACATACGCGCCTCCTTGGTTGAGCAGAGGTTCTGGTTACGCATCACCGAGTCGGTCTTCTGTGCGCCATGACGCACCAGCACTCGGCCTGCAAAGGCTCCCGTGGCGCTCTCGTCGAGAACGTATTTATACAGTTCGTTGCTCGTGCAGTGAGCCACGCGATGATCTATCAGCGTATTGTTGTCAACATGCTGTTTCTTGTCAGCTATAACACATCCGCTGAGGTTACACTCGGCACCCTCACCTGCAAACACGAGGTCGGTGCGGTTGCGTGTTATGCCGTTGTGCAGCGTTATTATGTTATGGTTAACCCTGCTGCTGCGCTGCTGCTCAATAAACAGATTGCTCACGCGAACGTTCTTTGCGTGAGTCTCCTCAAGGCAGTAGAGGTCAAGTCCGGCATTGTCGCCGACATAAGCCTCGATAACCTGCGTGGTGAGGAAACGGCGGTCGTCGGCGGCATGGTCGCAGAAGAGCAGCTTGATTTCAGCCCCCTCCTCCACTATTATCAGCACACGGCGATTAACCATCAGGTCGACGTCAGAGCGCAGGATGTTGATCACCTGCACGGCCTTGCTTACCACAACGCCCTTGGGCACATAAACCAGCAGTCCGTCCTGTGCCAGCATTGTGTTGAGAGCAGTTATGCCGTCTTCAGAAGTCTTTGCCAGCTTGGCATAATATTTCTCTATCAGTTCTGGCCTTTCGGCAGCCACCTTGCCCAGCGAGTCGACAATCACTCCTTCGGGAAGCGGCTGGCCCTTAGGCGTAGACTTGCCATAGAAGCCGTCGTTCACTATGAAATAGAGCGATGTACTGAGGTTAGGCACGTCGCATCTGAATGCCTCATACGGGTCAACCGGAATGTTAAGGCGGTTGAGGTTAAGGCCGTAGTCGGGCTCAAATAGCGACGGAATGTCGGTGTATTTATATCTCTCGACCTTCTTTGTCGGGAATCCCATCCGCTTGAAGTCGTCGAACGCAGCATCGCGCACGGCGTTGAGCGGCGCTGAGCTGTGCGCGCATATCATATCGCGGCACTGGTTGTAAAGGTCTATATATTGTTTTTCGCTATCCATCCGTATATTAATTATGAAACGAAGTTCGGCGTTAGCCAATTACGAATTAAGAATTGTGAATTATGAAACGAAGTTCAGCGCAATCCAATTGTGAATTATGAATTGTGAAACGAAGTTCGGCATCAGCCAATTATGAATTAAATTCAGTCCACCTCTTCTTTAATCCAGTCGTATCCGCGTGTCTCTATCTCCTTCGACAGTTCCGGACCGGCGGTCTTTACGATGCGTCCCTTGTAAAGCACGTGAACGATGTCGGGCTTGATGATGTCGAGCAGGCGCTCATAGTGAGTGATTACGATGCAGCTCGACTCCGGTGTGCGCAACTTGTTGACGCCTTCGGCAACAATGCGCAGCGCGTCAACGTCGAGGCCAGAGTCTGTCTCATCCAGAATACTGAGCTTCGGCTCGAGCATTGCCATCTGGAAAATCTCGTTACGCTTCTTCTCGCCGCCGCTGAAACCTTCGTTCACAGAGCGGTTAGACAGCTTGCTGTCAAGCTCAACAATCTTTCTCTTCTCGCGCATCAGCTTCAGGAAGTCGGCTGCGTTGAGCGGTTCCTTGCCCTCATACTTGCGCTTCTCGTTTATGGCGGCACGCATGAAGTTGGTCATCGACACGCCCGGAATCTCCACAGGATACTGGAACGAAAGGAAGAGTCCTTCGTGTGCCCTGTCCTCAGGCTTCATCTCGAGCAGGTCCTTGCCGTTGAAGGTTATCGAGCCTGACGTAACCTCATAAAGCGGATTACCGACCAGCACGGCGCTCAATGTACTCTTGCCCGAACCGTTAGGTCCCATTATGGCATGTGTCTCACCGTCCTTTATGGTGAGGTTGATGCCCTTCAATATTTCCTTGTCGCCAATCTTGGCGTGTAAGTCTTTTATTTCTAACATAATTCTTGCTTATAATTTATTCCGGCCTTACGGCTTGCGCCTGCCGTGATTGTTTATTTCAGATATAGATATGTCAGCAGAGAGTCCAGCAGTCCGGTGACATCACTGTTTGTAAACTTGAACGGGAACGTAACTTTCAGTCCCACCGACAGCGCGTGGCGGTGCATCGGCGAGCGCATTGCATAGGGTGTTGTGTCCTTTCCGAATGTCGTCTGCGACGATGTATGTCCGTCGACAGCCATGCGGAAGCCATAATCGACCTCAAGAGCCACGCACGAGAACAGATAAATGTCGAGGCCTATCACCGGCGCCACACTAAGCACGGGGCTGCTCACGCTGTAATTACGTACATAGTTATACGATCCCACGGCTGTCATCGTGCCTGCTTCCTTGCGCGTGGCAACGTTCCAGAAGGTGCTTACGCCGAGATAAGGCTGCAGCGGGCATGACTTTGACAGGAAATACCAGCGTCCGCCAAGCATAATCTGCGACAGATCGGCCGACACGTCGCCTGAGTAGAAGTCCATCACCTCGTGGTCATAGCCGCCGACAACCGAGAAGCCTGTCTGCGGAATGAAATACTCTAGGTGAGCAGAGAAGTTAGGACCGCCGCCTGTCTTTATCGGGTCGTAATACTTGTCAGGAGTTTCATTGAGCGTTACGACCGGCTTTACAGGACTTAGCCTGAAGTCTATTGCCCATCGCCGCGAGTCATCGTCCTGAGCGATTGCCACAAGTCTTGACAGACAAAGCAGCAAGGCTAAAACAATCAATGGTCTTGTATTCATCATAATAATATTTTTAATATATATCGTTGATAAACCGATAAACCCCTACGGCACTACCCGTCAATTTTTAATTCTTAATTTTTAATTTGAAGAACTATCCCACAGTGCCTTCCAACGACACGCTGAGCAGCTTCTGAGCCTCAACGGCAAACTCCATAGGCAGCTTGTTCAAAACCTCCTTGGCGTATCCGTTGACGATAAGGCCGACGGCCTGCTCCGTAGGTATGCCTCGCTGATTGCAGTAGAACAGCTGGTCTTCGCTTATCTTGCTCGTCGTAGCCTCGTGCTCCACTATCGCCGAATCGTTGTGTATGTCCATATACGGGAACGTGTGGGCACCGCAGTCGCTGCCCAGCAGCAGCGAGTCGCACGACGAATAGTTGCGGGCATTGTCGGCATTGGGCGACACACGCACCAGTCCGCGGTAAGAGTTCTGGCTGTGTCCGGCGCTGATGCCCTTGCTTATTATAGTGCTCTTGGTGTTCTTTCCCAAGTGAATCATCTTCGTACCCGTGTCGGCCTCCTGATAATTGTTGGTAACGGCTACGCTGTAGAACTCAGCCACAGAGTTGTCGCCGCGCAGGATGCACGAAGGATATTTCCACGTGATGGCCGAACCCGTCTCAACCTGAGTCCACGACAGCTTTGAGTTAACTCCGCGCAGGTCGCCACGCTTTGTAACGAGGTTGAACACTCCGCCCTTGCCGTTCTCGTCGCCAGGATACCAGTTCTGCACCGTAGAATATTTCACCTCGGCGTTGTCCTTTACGATAATCTCAACGATGGCGGCATGAAGCTGATTCTCGTCGCGCATCGGGGCCGTACAGCCTTCGAGATAAGACACGTAGCTGTCGTCCTCGGCAATAATCAGTGTGCGCTCAAACTGGCCCGTGTTTCTTGCATTGATGCGGAAATAAGAGCTAAGCTCCATCGGACTGCGCACGCCCTTGGGTATGTAGACGAACGAGCCGTCGCTGAACACGGCGCTGTTCAAGGCTGCGAAGAAGTTGTCGCGGTAAGGCACAACCGTGCCGAGATACTCTCTTACCAAGTCAGGATGTTCCTTTATGGCCTCACCGATAGAGCAGAATATGATGCCCTTCTCGGCCAGCTTCTCCTTATAAGTAGTCTTCACCGACACCGAGTCCATAATGGCGTCCACGGCCGTCTGGCCGCTAAGGATAAGGCGCTCTTCGAGCGGAATGCCCAGCTTGTCGAAAGTCTTCATCAGCTCGGGGTCAATCTCTTCCTTGCCCTCGTCCTTCTTCTTTGCCAGCGGGTCGGCATAATATGATATAGCCTGATAGTCTATCTCGGGCACGTTCACGTGTCCCCAGGTAGGCTGCTCCAGCGTCTTCCAGTAGTTGTAGGCCTTCAGGCGGAAGTCGAGCATCCAGTCGGGCTCGCCCTTCTTCTGCGAAATCAGGCGCACCACGTCCTCGTTAAGACCCACGTCGATTATGTCCGTATGCACGTCGGTGGTGAAGCCGAACTCATATTTCTGCTCAGCCACCTGTCTTACGAACTCGTTGTTTTTATTTATTTCTTTATTATCCATCTCTATTTGTCGTAATTTTGCAGAAAAATAAAAATCTGCTGTGGTCTGCAAAGTTACGAAAAAATATAATACGGCAAGCACATTATTAATGGAGAATTGAGAATTAAGAACGGAAAAACAAAGTTCGGCGCAAGCCAATTATGATTTGTGAAATTAAGTTCAGCGCAGGCCTATTATGAAACGCTGTTCAGCGCTTAGCTAATTATGGATTGTGAATCGTGAAATATGCAGTAAAAAGTCATGACAAAATATTTTTTCAATCTAGGGAAACAATATATAACAGATGTTAATTTAATGATATCAATAGCGCAAGTTTGTTAACACATATTTGCATCTAGGATATTTTAAGAGCCTGAAATGGCTGATTTTTATATCTAAAAGCTGCACTTTCAGGATGCAAAAGCATAAGTATGATATCGTAAACGGGCCACTTTTGATGCAAAAGTGGCCCGGTAATTCAGAAGGAAGCGTAAATAGAAATTGCGGTTAAGCGAATAAATCACATTTATTGCCTAACCGCATCCTATAAACTAAGAACCCTCAAAATGAAGAACAATTACTTCATTTCATTATTTTTTATTGTACGTCCATCAGAAAGTTTCACGATGCCAGGTTCCTTTACAGATACCGACACCCTACATCCGTCAGCATCACAGCTTGTAATTTCTTTCACAATAACTTTTTCATGATTTATTTTCAATAAACAAAACCATGAAAATATTAGAAATTATAATCAATCAAGACCCTGAAAATGAAAAACAAGCTCATTTCATAATTTTCTCAGCACTGCTGGTGCCGTCGGCATATCTCGTCACCCTTATTATAAGCCCTTTGTAAGCATCGCTGAGCCGACGCCCAGACAGGTCGAAATATTCCGTACCAACAATCTTTCTGTCTGCCTTTACGTCTGATATGTCTGCAGATAGTCCGCTTATGGTCATCCTTGCATATACCTGCGTTGCATAAAAGTCCGTACCGTTGTCTGAATACATATCCATCAAAGATATATTATCCTGCAATGAATGAGTGTCAGCCTCAGCGTCATATACGAACAGGCCTTCGGGCTGGTTGTAGTTCAACTCGTCTACAAATACAGCAGCCACGTCATCGCCAAGCACCTGATATGAAGGAATTTTTATATCTCCGTTCTCACCATACAGGCCAACCACCCACGAGTCGTCATATCCTCTCATAAGGCCCTTTATATAATAGCCGTCCTCTACCTTTATCACCTCTAGCGTCTTGCTTATGTTTCTGTCATAATTATCCACCGCTGTCAGCCTGCACTGCACTGAGGCAGGAAACGCGCCGGCAGGAAGATAATTAAGCATGGCGCAATAAGAATAAAGATTTTCAGGGATAAGTTCATCTACATAAAGTCCCAGCAGCGTGTTCCCGTCTGTTTTCCAAATACCGGTGGCAGGATCTTTTGTCAGCGTGAAAGCCTCATTTTTAGGACTTCCTGTCTCAGGGTCAACCTGAGACACATAATAGGTGTTCTCGCCTACTGTGCCTGCATTGTGCGCCCCGCTTACTGTTATTGTGTTGTCTGAAAGCGTACCCTCGATATATCCCGGAAGCTGAGACATGAAAAACATGTTGGGGATATACACCTTGCCGTCGTTGCCAAATATGAAGTCAGACTTCACGTGCGACCTCACGCATAAATTCTCAAAGCCGTAAACTCTGTCGTAATATTCAAGATAAAAAGTCTCAACATCTCCTGCAGGCGCCTTTGCCGGCTTGTCTACCTGAGCCTTGACACTCATCATATCTGTACGAGGGCTGCATATGGGCAATGTCCTGAAGGATTCAGAAACTCTTTTTACGTCAACCAGCCCTGTAATATTCTGTGCCGGCAGACAGAGCGAAATCATTACGGCAGCCAATAATAATATCTTTCTCATAGCATACAAATTATAACATCTACATTTATGAATAAGACAGAAAGAAAGCCGCTAAGGCCTTCTCTCCGCCTTACACTATATAATTTAATGCTTAACCATCACCTTGAAGCCTTTGTGCAGGCCCTTAGCCTCAACGTCGAGGATATACATGCCGGGCCTTACGTCTGTAACATCAATCTCATTGGTTGTGTTTTCCGTTTTCAGCGTCTTCACGGCACGTCCCTGAAGGTCGAACAACGTAACGGTTGTCTTAAGTCCTTCATAAGGCAGCGCCACATGCAGGATGTCTGACACCGGATTAGGATAAATCTCTGCCTTGCATTGTTCGATAATCTCCTGACCTATGCCGGTAGACTCGCCCTTTGTATCCATCATATAGGCATATTTACCCATGCCGGCCATACCCCAACCGCACAGATAGCGCCAGTTTGGAGATGCATCTACGCAACTTATCATCGAGAATTCGCTGTTTGTATAGTCGAGTCCGAGTTCTGCGGCATAATCATTAAGATCTTTATATCCATCTTTCTCTGTCCATATAAAGGCACTAAGTCCTGTTGCACCATAGCCGACAGCCATTGTTCCTTCATTGTTCACTCTTACAACCGTACCGCCGTCTATTCCAAGATCTTTAAACTCTCCTGTCTCTATGTTATAGAGCCATGCGTTCAAAGTATAATTTAGCGACGTGCCAGCACCTCCTATCCACTTTCCGTCAGGCGACACGGCATGGGCAGGACCGAAGCAATAACGCTTAGTGTCATCAAAATTATAAAAGTCAACATCTTTTACATCTACACCAGCCTTGAGCAGCATGTGCTGCGTGTAGCTTCCGTCGTCGTTGCGTGTCCAATAGCATCCGTTCCAAGGACCTACAAAGTCGTTCCATCCTGCAATTACGCTTCCGTCATAACTTGTAGCATAGCTTTGAGTAGCACGATTGCTTTCCTCATCCAAAACTGGCAGAGTAACCAGACTGCCATCAACCCATGCAGCCGCCTGAGCACGACTCTGCGCATCGCCTCCTTCGCCTATCATCTGATAAGAATTACCTACCAGTACATGGCCGTCTCCAGATACGTTATATGAGCAACTATTAACATCCTGCGAGAAAACCCCACTACACTCCATTGGAGTCCAGGTGTCTGTTTCAACTTCATATTTTCCAGCTACATATCCAAAGCGTGAGTCTTCAAAGCCAAGACGGAAAACGCGGAAATCGTTAGCGCCTACGAGAATATATTTTCCGTCTGCCGAAAGAGTGGCTCGGTTAAGGTCATGGCCTTCAGCATCGTCTATATTCTCCTTTTTCCATTCTTTTCCATAGTTCTGCGAGCTGTATGCCATGCCGTTAGTTCCGAACACATACAGAGTGTTCTCTCTCCAGCAAGCATCGTTCCACACTGTTCCGGCCAGCGGATTCAGCTCCACGTCGTCAGATCCGACTTCACACCTTGTCCATGTCTCGCCTCCGTCAGTGGTTACATACACTGCGTCATCGGCCACGGCTACGCCGTTATCGCTGCCAGAGAAGTGGATACGCTTGAAAGAACCTTCTATCTCACAAACCGTTGTCCATGTAACGCCAAAATCAACAGACTTCTGTATAGCACCTTTACTGTTTACCAGCCACATAACGGCATCTGCCTCAGTACCTGTATAGCAGAAGTCGGTTGCGGCAGCATCTGCATAAGTTCCGTCGGCCTTGCTGTAAGTGTCGCCTCCGTCGGCTGTATACCAAACGCTGCACTCACCATCTTTAGCCTCGACGCTTAAAAGTCCATATTTAGCAGGATCATAAGTGTTTGAAGTAACCACAAAATCAACTGCCCAATATGTGTCCACTTCACCATCAAATCCATTTAATACAGGCGTTATTGCATGTATGTCATTTCCATTTGATCCAATATAATACATAGATGCATTACGGCCACACATATAACCTATTAACGAAGTAAATCTACATCCGTCGAGCATAACACCCTCAACACTTTCAACAGGAAAACCAGATACGATAATATTACCCGCTCTCCAACGGTCACCATTATTCATTGTCCAGCGTATGCGCATATCACTTCCGTCTGCCGTACTGGCTGTGGTGACAAGCAAACTGTTAGCTATGAAAAACACATTGCTCACATGATGTGGCTGCGGAGCATCTGCCGGTTCTTCAAACGCCGAACAATTCCATCCTTTTTGTATGACAATATTATCCCATGGAGTTGTACCAGTTACGAACTTTCCATCTTCTGTCCATTTAGCTTCACCTCCTATACCATTTCCTGCAGAAACACCACCAATTTCTGTAATGTCATTGATGTCGTTTTTAGGTTTCCAAATATTATAAGGTGAGCACTGATTTTCCATTATCAGCACCTCACCATCATTATTTACTCCTGTAGAAAAGAACTGCCCTTCGGTTACATACACCTGAGCTGTAACAGGACTTGCTAACGAAAGCCCCAATAAAGCAACGTACAAATCTCTTTTTTTCATAATGCAAAACTTTTAGTGTGTTTTTACTTCAAAAAAATGTTGTGGCCAAATTTAGCTTAATTCATTTATACCACAACAGGGATAATACGGACAATAAACCGGACAATTATGTTAAATAATATTTAATAGGACGGACAAATAAGGACAGACATGTTTCTTAAAATAAAAAAATTGCTAATTTTGTAATCAGAGCAATATTCCATATTAACCATAAATAAATGAAAATCTTTATACGATATATCACTTTTCTGCTTACGCTCACCGTCCTGTTGTCCTGCGAAACCAAACACGAAAACGGACGGTCGATATTTGACCAGGCAATGATTGAATGGGAAAATCAGAACCTCCCTGTGGCATACCGGCAGTTTCACCGTGCTGCGGCTGCATTCAAAGAAGAAGGAGACAACGTCGGGGTGTTTGAGGCAAACTCGCATCTCGGAATTATATGCGGAATAATAGGACAGAAACGCGAAGGATATAAATTGCTGAAGTCTACAAAGTATTATCACGTTAAAAAAAAAGGTAACTACAGCTCACAATATTATTGGCGAATGATGGCGTATTATGCCTTTACCCTCGACAACGATTACCAAACAGCTCTTACGTGCATGAAAAATCTCCTTGAGCTGGACAAGAAAGACTTTCCGAGCAAAAAAACATGGCTGTATATGGACATGGCCAACATGGCAGAAATGTTCTATGTAACAGGACAAACCGCCAAAGCATGGGAAACTATAAAAAGGCTCGAGAACAATCCGCTGAAAGACGACAGATATCTGTCTCAAACCTACTATGTACACTCGATGCTGCTGGAAAAAGAGGGACAGACGGACAGCTCGCGGATATATGCAAAGATGAGCATGGAATACTCATCAAGATACGGCGAAATGGAAAACGAGGCCAATGCCCTGAAAATAATTATGCGCTCAGACAGCATCAACGGAAATCTGACAGAATACATACGCAACCGAGACAAATACGACAGCCTTGCGGGCGTGATTAAAAACGGAGAAACTGCACAGCGCATCGCCGTTATAAAAGAACAATATAAATATAACAGGATAATACGCGAAGCTGAAAAGACGCACATCATAAGAATACTGCTGTTCAGCGGACTCGCCTTGACGGCCATAGCCGCATGCATAATAATATTGCTGCTGTACAGACAAAATAAGATGCGGCTGAAGACAGAAGAGGAAGAGCACAAGCGGCTTGAAACAGAAGTGGAATACAAGAAACTGGAAAACGAGCTGATTTCGCTGAAGATGAACCAGACCATAAGTGAACTGGAAAAGACAAAAAACAAGAACGCTGAAACCGTGGCACAGATTGTCGGTGAAGCCACAGCACGGCAGACAGCCATGACACGCCTTGACATGCTCGAAGCCACTATAAATACAGATTTTGTGGAATATATCAAAAAGACATATCCGCAACTTACACATAACGACATTCTTATTCTCGGGTTTATGCGCATGAAGATACCTGTAAAAGAAACGGCAACAGCCTTAGGAATATCAACCGAAAGTCTTCAGAAAGCACGCTACAGACTGCGTAAGAAAATGAACATAGAAAGTGTTGAAGAACTATTTAATCTGGTAAACGACTGGAAGCCACAGGTTTAAGACACTTTAGTAATCTTACCTTAAAAAGGTTGTCAATGATAGTTTAGCCCTGAAAGTATGTGCTGACATAGGTATTGAATTATTGAGTAAATCAGACGGAGTATCAGAAATACGCTGTATACCGTGTTACACTGAGAATGGAAATTTACGATTAACTGCATAAATGGAAATTTATGACTTACAAAATCGGCAGTAAAAAGTCATGACAAAATATTTTTTCAATCTAGGAAAATAATGTATAACGGATATTAATTTAGTCGTATCAATAGCGTAATTTTATTAACACATATTCACATCTAAGATATTTTAAGAGCCTGAAATGGCTGATTTTTATATCCAAAAGCTGCACTTTCAGGCTGCAAAAGCATAAGTATGATATCGTAAACGGGCCACTTTTGATGCAAAAGTGGCCCGGTAATATTTTTTAACTGTTATTGTTTCACTTCACAAACAGCATAAACCGCTGCTAATCAGCAGCTTATAAAAACCATGCAATTTTCGGCCATTTTCGCGCCAAACCACGCATCTGCGACGGGCATCGCCATTCTGAGAGCGTCAAGCGTCCGGAATTTTTCGCTTTTATTTACAAATATGCCTATCGCCATGAGGACTTGACAGGCTATACGGGCATAACATACACAGCGTCAGACCATATCCTCGCCAGTCCTTACCACCGGCACGCGCACGGTCTTGTGGAACGGAATGAAGCGTGATATTATGGCTATTGCCAGCGTCACGGCAAAGAGCCAACCCAGGATATGCTTCAGCGCGAGCAGAGTGCCCTGCTGCTGCAGAATGGTGTTGAGCGTGTTAGTGGCCATCTGCACTGCCTCGTCGGCTCCGTGTCCCTGCGCTAGCGCACTGCTGAAGGCCGACTGCCAGCGCGACGCGGCAAGAGGGTCGGCGGCCGACATGGTCTCCGACAGCTCAACCATATAGCGCTGCTGCAGGCGATAGAGCGTGTTGCTGTAGAATGCCGAGGCTATGACCGGCGTAAGCACCGAGCGGAACGTTATGAGGAAGAAGGCGTTGGATAGAAGATACTTGGGTTGAAGGTCTTCTACGGCAAAAAGCGCGAAGGCTATTATCAGCGCAAGCATGCCCAGGCCTCGCAGGAACATCGGCAGATAAAGCATCTCGTAGGTGCTGTCGGGCGATATGCCGAAATAGAGCATGCCGAAGAACAGGGCAAAACACGACATGCCGCCGGCAATGAAGAAACGGAAACGCCAGCGCTGCCAGCGGAACCACCAGAAACAGATGAACGCGCCGAGGACATAGCCCGGCAGAAGCCAGATGTATATGGTGTAGGTGCGGGTGTTGTCGACATGCAATATTGTGGTCATATAACTTGTCAGCAGACTCGTGGACGTGCTGAAGAACATCACGAGCATCATATAGAAATAGCCGAGAATGGCTTTCCACTGGAACAGGGGCTTAAGGCTTACGAACGGACGGGGCGAATGAAACTGCTCCCAAAGGAACAGTGCCACGAGCAAAGGGGCTATGACGATGTAGATGCGTATGCGCGGAGAGGCCATCCAGTCGAGCGTCTTGCCGTAGGTTATCACATAGATGAGCATGAGCAGGCCGGTGGATATTATGAGCATCTCGCGCGGATGAAGCTCTTTCCAGGGTATGGGGCGCGCCTGACGGTCGATGCGGAAGAACATGATGACCGACAATATGGCCACGGCCAGAAGGAGCATCATGAAGTAGTACATATACTTCCAGTCGTAATGATAGGCCAGCAGGGCCGTGATGACCATCGAGAGCTGGCCGCCGCCGAACACGAGCGGATAGAAATAGGCATAAAACTCGCTGCGCACGTCTTTCGGACTAAATATGAACTTTATGCGGCGTATTATCCACAGCATAAGAAAGCCCTTGAGAAAGCCGATGATGAAACTTGCGGTTATCAGGAGGTCGATGTTGGCCTGACGGGCGCAAAACCAGCTCAAGAAGAACTGCAGCACGAGGTCGACAAGCAGAAGCGTCTTTGCCGGCAGCGCGTTAAGAATCTTGGGTACTATGGGATAGGCCACAGCCATGCCGGCCGACGCGGCATAATAGCCTATGGTGATGTCCTCGGTGTATACGCCCAGCGTATTAGACACCTCCACCATGCTTCCGGTATAGGTGCCGTTGAGCATGGCTATGGGCAGCATGATAATAAACACGGCTGCCACGGCCAGACGGTCGGGCACCCACGACCTGACGGGTATGTCGAGCTCCTTGGCTGTTTTCATTTGCGTCTGAGTGCTTCTGTTTCAACCATCATGCCTGCACGCAGCAGCCTCATGCTCTCCTCGCCGGCGTCGTCGATGTCGATGCGCACGGGTATGCGCTGCTGCACCTTCACGAAGTTTCCTGCCGAATTGTCGGTAGGCACAAGCGAATATTTAGAGCCCGTGGCCTCTGATATGGCCGTAACATGGCCGTGGAACACGCGGCCGGGCACGCCGTCGACCTTTATGCGCACAGGCTGGCCTATATAGATGTTGGCTATCTGAGTCTCGCGATAGTTGGCCGTTATCCACTTGCCCGACTGCCTGACGATGTACGAGAGCGTCTGTCCGGCGCTGACATACTGGCCCGGTTCGAGCGTGCGGCGGCCCATGTAGCCGCTGTATGGCGCCGTTACCACGGTGTACGACAGGTTGAGGTTGGCCATGTCGAGAGCCGCCTCAGCACTGAGTATGCCAGCCTCAACGCCCACCTGCTTCTTGCTTGTCTCGTCATACTGCGAGCTGGCGGCCTCCTTCTGCCGCAGCAGAGCGTCATAGCGTGCCTTGGCAGCCTCATAGTTGGCCTTTGCCTGCTCAAACTGCTGCTCGGGCACCGACTCTTCATGCAGCAGGCGCTCGTATCGCTTGTAGTCCTGCTGCGCCTGCCACAGCTTTGCCTTTGCCTCGGCAAGGTTGGCATCCTGCTCGGCTATGCGCGTGTGCGACGTCTGTATGCCCGAAGCCAGCACCCCGCGCGAGCCGCGGGCGTTGAGCAGGGCGGCCTGTGCCTCCTTCTGCTTTATCAGATATTCGCGGTTGTCGAGCACTACAAGGGTGTCGCCCTGATGCACAAACTGATGCTCGCGGAAGCGCACTTCCTGGATATATCCGCCCACACGGACGTTTATCGGGGCTATATACTGGTCAACAAACGCGTCGTTGGTTATTTCGTAGCTTATGTATCGCCAGAAATAGTTTGCAGTCCAGGCCAGTCCTGAACCGGCTATGATGACACACACAATGTTAAGAATGATATTACGGCGGCGCCGTTGCTTCAGGCGCTTATATTTCAGATGGATTATAGACATGTCGTTTATGTAGGTTACTTTAATAAAATGTTGTCCTTACTACAGTTCGCCGACAGCGCGCTGCAGTTCATAGTAGGTGTATGCCACCTGCGTGCGTGCCGTGGTAAGCTGCAGCTCGGCGTTAAGCCTTAGGTTGTCGGCGTCGAGCAGGTCTGTCAGTATTGCAAGCTGGTTCATATACCTGTTATACATTATGCGGTAGTTCTCAGATGCTTGCCTTACCGAAAGTTTCAGGGCCTCTACACGGCTGATGGCCTCACGGTGGCGCAGCAGGGCCGACTGTATGGACATGCGTATCTGCTGCTGTTTCTGCTCCTCGGCGTTATGCATGAGCTGAACGTTCTGCCGTGCCTCGCGCAGCTGATGGCGGTCGGTATAGAGTGCCGACAGCGGATAAGACACCGACACGCCCACGTTCCATGCGTTGTTATACATGTCGGCCATAGTGCGCGAAACGGGACGCGCCAGCGTGTTAGACGCCGTGAGAGATACAGAGGGGCGCAATGCCGACTGCTTTATGCACACGTTGTTTTCGGCTATCTCGGTCTGTTTGTGCAGCGCAAGCACCGAAGGGTCGGCAAGCGATGCGCGCTCAACATAGTATTCATAGTTGTCCACATGACGCTCGTCTGCCAGCAAAGCCGTGTCGGGCATGAGCAGCAGGCGCTCGTCGAGCCCGAGAAGGATGTCTATCTGCTGCGAGGCTATGCGTATGTCGTTGTCTGTCTCCTGCAGTGCCAGCCGGTCGTCGGTGAGCTGCAGCTCGCTGCGCAGCACGTCGTTGTTGGTTATTACGCCCTCGGCCTTCAGGCGGCGTATGTCCTTCAGCCTACGCTCCGACTCAGCAATCTTTCTGTCAAGCACCATGTGCTGCTTATACATACTGAATAGTTCAAGGTAGCGGCTGAGCATGGCAAGCCTTATGTCGCCCTCGTCGGCAGCAGTCTGCAGCCGCGCAAGTTCCTGCTCAAGGTCGGCCTTGCGTATGGAGTATTTTATCCGGCCGCCCTGATATACGGGCTGACTTACGTCTACCGTATAGTTCTGCTGCCAGTCGGGCGAGTCAGGCCTGGTGGCGTGGCTCAGTCCGTTCTCCCACACTATCGGCTGGCCCAAATATCCGGCACGCAGCCCCACGCTGACCGAAGGCAGCCTCGACATGCGTGCCGTCTTGGCGCGCTCGGCAGCCATCTGCTCCTTCAGGCGGTCGGCAGCCACCTGAAGATGACTGCGCGACACTTTTGACAAAAGCTCCTCAACACTGAGATACAACGTGTCGCACGCTGTCTGCGCACATGCCGGCAGTGCCGCCGACGATGTCAGGAGCGCAACGATAAAAGTTCTAATATGTCTCGATTGCATGCTGCAGGTCTTTTAATAGTTTCTCCGTCTGCTTGATAACATCTTTGCCCAGTATCTCGTCAAGCCGCGTATAATATGCCGACAGCTTGGGAGATATCCACCGTCTGAAGGCCTCGCCCTCATCAGTAAGATAAACCAGCTTGTTGCGCTTGTCCTTAGGGTCTTCACGCCTGCAGACATAGCCTTTCTTCTCAAGATTCAGCATAAGATTAGTAAGACAGGCCTTATCCTTCGACGTCCTCACCGCCAGCGTCTGCTGCGATATGCCCTGTTCTGTCCACAGACAGCTCATTATCTGAAGCATCTCGAAAGTGATGCCTGCGCCCGAATCACGCAAAAGGCGCTGCATGGCCTGGCGCGACGCCATACGCGTACTTATAAGTTGGATGATGCAGTCGCGCGATGAAAAATGTCCGTTGTTATCCTCCATAAAATTCTTCTTTTTCTTTTCGGCTGCAAAAGTACATCTTTTTATCGAGATAGTCAAATATTTAACTAATTTGATTGCTTTCATGCAAGCACGGCATATTATGTGCAACCATGCCTAAAAAGAAATACTAAAGGAACTAATAGCCACGGAAAGGCAAGTAAAATAAACAAAAAGAAAGCAAAAGAAGAAACAGCAGGACACGCCCCAAAGCCTCAACGGACAAAACTACAAAACGGATTTTTATCTTGCTGCGGCGTTATCCAAAATATTTCTTCTTTTGCTTCTGACGGCTTATAGCTCAAAAAGCGGTGATTATGATTAAGCCCATGCTCACTGTCTTACCCAGATAAGCTTTGTGGTATCGTAGCCGCGACGACGCAAGTTGTCAAGAAGACCAGTCAGCACCGACTGCGGCAGAGCCTTTGTGCGGCTCATTATCCAGAGATATTTGTCTGAACTGCTGCCCACGAGCGCATAACTGTAGTCGGGCGCAATGTCAAGCACGTAATAGTCGGCATAGAACCACAGGAAGAAAGCCACCTTCAGCTTGCCCGGCTCAGACGCGTCGGGCAGCTTGCCCTTGCCGTTGGCCGTCTTGCGCTTGCCGTCCTTCAGGCCTTCGTTCACCACCTCTATCCTGCCGTTGTCGAGCAGGGTGTATGTAGCCGTCACGTTTGTCATTCCGCGCTCAAACTTATGGTCGTAGCGCGCTATCTCATACCAGCGGCCCATAAACCGCTTGAGGTCGAGCTGCCTAACGGTGGTGTTGTCAACAGTAACCGGCTCGTCGGCACATCCGCCCAGACACATAAGCGAAAGCAAAAATAGCATTATCTTTTTCATAGGCAAAGGTTTTATGGTCAGCTAATCTAAGTCTGACGATTAATTTGACAGCAAATATAACAAATAAACGTCAAAATGACAAGATTTAAACGGATTTAGATAAAAATGCCCGATAACTTATGGCCGCATAATAAAAAACATCTGCATCATAATACTATCACTTCCAATAAAAGACCAACTTTAATCCAAGGAAATACCAGTTCGGTAAACGCTTTGCCCAGTTTGCCGCAAATCCATTGCCGCAGCATATTATATTATGTAACTTCGTAACGTAATCATCAAAATATTAGTATTATGAAAAAACTCCTACTATTGCTCGTCACTTTTATTGCAGGCATAACAGCATACGGCCAGGACGAGGGTAAAATAAAACTGACGCTGAACGTTGACAACCCCGAACGTGTCAGCATTGCCATCTTCGGCGAACCGCTTGAAGGACTGAAAGAGGGCGACAACGAACTTGAAGTCAGCCCGTGGACAAACATCGAAATCAGTGCGGCAAAAGGCTGCACGCTAAAGTCGGTGGTGAATTCTGCCGGAGAGAACATTGCCATCAGCTCTAACACTGCCACCATACTATTAACCGACGAGAAGACGGAAGAGACCCTGACCATCACATCTGAGAAAGAAGGCGAAGTGGCATTCACCATCGAGGTGGACAAGCCTTCGGAGGTAAGCGTGCTCGACTGCAACTACAAGAGCATCAGCCTCAGCGAAGGAGTCAATGAGATGAGCATGCCGCAGAGCGAGCTGCCGCTCATAATAGGATCGGTGAACTACGGACAAGACCTGTACAGCGTTACACTCGACGGCGTTGAGCAGACGTTCAACTACGGCTACAGCGTCATGCCCAAGGACGGAAACAAGATTGTGATAATAGCAGAGTTTCCCGAAAAGGACTGCACGCTGACCTTTGAACAGGCTGAAGACATAGGGCACTTCTTCACCGACATACAGGTGAACGGCCAGTCGGCAGGCGACTTCAGCAACGAACTGACCGTACGCTGCGGCGACAACGTAAGCCTATATTACAATCCGGCATGCTGGGAGGACGAACAAAGCGGCACGCCACTAACAGTTACGATAGACGGCAAGACCCCAGCGTGGTTCGGCCCGGGCTACAGCTTCGTGGTGAAACACGACACAAAAATAATAGTGGAACAGGCCGTCAGAAAGCCCGAAATAACAGTAAACGTAAACATCGACAACCCTGACAACGTAATCGTCTACCGCGTGAGCGAAAGCTATTATGACGTGCTGAAGCTTGAAGCAGGAGCCAACACTGTCACCGTTCCGGCCGACGAGCCGTCGATGACAATAATGGCTGTAAGCGACGACTGCAGCATTGAGGGCGTAACCGTAAACGGACGGCCGCGCACGGTGGAATACTCCAACTACTTCAGTCTGACCGGACTTGAAGAGGGCGACGAAGTGGGCATATTCACCGCAGGCACAACATCTGTTGACAAGGTTACGACAACGGACGAAATCAGCGGCAATGTCTACACAATAAACGGCACCCTGATAATAAGCAACGCCACGCCTGCAGACATAGCCCGCCTGCCTAAGGGCGTATATATCTGCAACGGAAAGAAACTGATGATACGCTGACACCCTATGCGCAAGGACAACCGCAGGCTGACCTTGCACACGACGAAGGCTCTGCAACAAGCATTGCAGAGCCTTTTGTCATGTCTGGTGCATAAAGCATAAGCGCCTGCATGACAGCAACGAAAAACAATACTAATGACCGTTTTTGGTTAAAATAAATTTAACGTTTACACCAATGAAATCGAAGAAAATAATTAACTTTGCAATAACTATGGGCAAAAAGCATAAAAGACTGATTTATAACGCCCTGGGCCTGACACTGATAATATTCTTCTATTCGGTTTTCTTTCAGGCCACATACTGCTGGATGCGCTTCGGCTCGCCGACATTCAACGGCGACTGGGGTTCGTTCATATATTCGCTGCCGTTCAACTTTGTTCCGTTCCTGATAATAGCCATAGCCGCCTTGTGGTCGGTATGGTTTACGCGCAACATTGCTGTTCTGTGGAAGAAGATAACGCTCGACCTGCTGATGGCCTCGTGCATTGTGATCATCGTAAACATACTGTTCCTGCTCACCACCGGACTTGAAATCAACTGGGGCGGCACGGTGTTCAACGGAATAATGATATGGATGGGCATAGAGTTCTGGGCTGTGAGCCTGCAGAGACAGCGTGCGCTGATACGCGAGAGCCTGCTGCTGAAGGAGAATGCCGCCCACAAGCTGCAGCTGCTGCAGTCGTATGTCAATCCTCACTTTCTGTTCAACTCGCTCGACATGCTCTGCTCTATGATAGAAGTCGACGAGAAGAAGCAGTCGCTCGAGTTCATAGAGAACCTCACGGCCTACTACCGCGGCATGCTCCGCCGCAAAAACGTGATGAAGGTAACGGTAAAAGACGAGCTTGAAACGGTGTTCTGCTATCTTAAGATTGTATCGCAACACTATGGCGACAACCTCGAAGTAAAGGTTACGGGCGACAGAGATACTGACATGATGATAGTGCCGTTCTCGATACAGCTGCTCATAGAAAACGTGCTGAAGCACAACGTGATATCAGCCACGATGCCTATGACAATAACTATAAGCATCAAGGAGGATGCCATAACCGTGAGCAACCCCTGCCACCCCAAAAGCCCCGAAACAGGCAAAAGCACGGGGATGGGACTGAAATATCTGAGCAGCATGTATGCCGCCAGCGGCAAAAAGACAGACGTAAGCAGATGCGGCAACATGTTCTCGGTAACGATACCGGCCCTGTAGCCCATTAAAGAATATAATTAAAACACAGACGCTGATGAATTATGTTATAATAGAAAACGACTCTCTGAGCCTGCGGCGCATAAAGGCCATGTGCGAGAGGCTGCGGCCCGAATGGCACCTGGCGTTCACGTCATCAACCGTGGAAGAGGCGTGCAGGCTGTTTGAGCTTAATCCGGACATAGGACTTGCCCTGTGCGACATAGAGCTCGACGACGGCCTGTCGCTGAGCATATTCAGAAAGATACCGGCGGAGTTTCCCGTGATATTCATCACGGCTTTCGACGAGTATACGCTCGACGCCTTCAAGCTCAACAGCATCGACTATCTGCTGAAGCCGCTTGAAGCGGGCGCGCTCGAGAGAGCCTTCATAAAGTTTGAGAAGATAGAGCGCCGCGTGCAGCGGCTAGCCGCCGAAACCCTCACAAGGCTCGAAGCCTCGCTTCAGCGCAAGAACTACATAAGCCGCCTGCTCATATCAATCAACGACCGCTTTGAGTCGATAGACATCGGCACCGTGGCCTTCTTCCTGAGCGAAGACAAATATGTATATGCCGTATGCACCAACGGCAAGGAGCACATAACATCGTTCAGAAGCCTCAATGAGATTGACGACCAGCTCGACCCGCAGCGCTTCTTCCGCGTGTCGAGAGATGTGATAACCTCGATAGAGGCTGTGACGAAGGTGTCGAGATGGTTCAAGGGCAAGCTGAAGGTGAAGATTGAATGTATGGGCAACGAGCGCGAGGTGTGCGTAAGTGCCGCCCGCCGCGCCGACTTTCTGTCGTGGCTGGGCCGATAACGCCAAAAGCCCCGGACAGCGTTGCCGCCCGGGACCTTTCTGACACGAAGCCCATGATTCGTCTTTACTAATCAAAATCCAAACATTTCTAAAGTGCTGTTATATCTGTCACTTAATCACAATTGCCGTATCTGAGGGCCGTCTGTGCCGTCGGCCTATTGCTCTGAACTGAACTCATAGACAAACTTGCCGTTGTCGCAGTAGAATCCGTTGGTTGCGGCATTCGCAATGTCGAACTCCTTCCACACCTTGATTTCAGGACTCGTCGTGCAGCGGTTGCAGTAGAACAGCCAGATGTTCTTGCAGTCGCTTATGTCTACCTGCTTAAATTTATTCTCGCTCAGGTTCATGTAGCCCATGTTGGTGCAGCCCTTCACGTTTATCTCTGTCAGGCCGTTGCCCATGGCGTTTACCTCGTTAACGTCGGGATTGTTCGAAAGGTCGAGCCTGCTCAGTTTGGCATACTCGCAATATACGCCCTGCAGCTTGACACACTCAGAGAGATTTACCTCGGTTATGGAAGTGTTGTCGAAGCGCACGCTTGTAAGCAGCGGACAGCCTGAAAGGTCGAGAGTCTTCAGATTGTTCTGTCCGCACTCAAGCCAGTCGAGCTTAGGGCAGTTTGTCGGGTCGAACTCTGTCAGTCCGCAGGCGTTGACGTTAAGCAGCTCGAGCGTAGGCTTCACCTTGGTTACGTCTATCGACCTTATGTTGCTGTTGGTGTGTATGGCGAGCGTCTTGAGCGGTGAGTCGGGCAGCACGAGGTTTGAGAGGTTGTTGCACGAAGCCACGAACGACTCGAGCGAGGTGCATCCCGTGAGGTCTATATCCTGAAGCATGTTGGTGTCGCAGATAAGAGTCTTCAGCACGCTGTTGTTGCCCAGTTTGAGAGTTGTCAGGGCGTCGTGCGACAGACTGACTGTCTCAAGCTTGACAAGCTGTGAAAGGTCGAGCGTGGTGCATTTTGAGTTGTTCACAATCTTAAGATATGTAAGGTTCTTAAGCGCCGCAACGTCAAAGTCGGGGAAGGTTACGTTCTCGCTGACAAGGCGCGTAAGCGACGTGAAGTGTTCAATGCCCGTTATGTCGGTTATGTCGGTCTTGCCCGTTATGTCTATCGTGCCGTCGTAAGCGGCAGCCTGGTCGAGCGAATAATATCCGCTGCCGTCGCCCAGATTCTGGTCTATCCAGTTGCGGAAGGCCTCACACGGAACATACTTCTCGCTCAGAAGGTTGGTCTCGTCGACGGGCTTCTCTCCCTCGAAGACAATCTTCTCTACATCGCTCACTTTATATTTCACGGTTTCGCCGTTCTTCTGGAATACCGTAACTGTCTGTGACATGGCAGGCATGCATACAGCCGCCGTCAACAGGAATGCTGACATTATTCTGTTCATGGTGTTCATCTTAATATTATTTTATATGCGGTTTTACTTGTCTTTACTATAAGGGGCTGTCTGGGCAGCGTGCCGGCATCGATGGTGCAGCAGCCGCCGTTGTCGGCAACGGCACGGGCAACCATCTGTCCGCCATAGGTGTAGACGGCCACGGTCTCGCCGGCTGCAAGTCCTTCGACGCTTATTGCCGAAGAGCTGAACGAGAAGCGCACGTCGGGTGCGGTTACTGACTTGACGCCTGAGGCATCGACAAAATCGAAGGTCACTGTAGATGTCAGCGGATATTCCAGCGTGCTTTCGCCTGCCGTAACCACAAGTGCCGTCTCTGAGAACGTAACCGTGGGCTCGCTGTCGAAAGCCAATGTTATACTGTTGCTGCCGTCAGTGATGCGCAGCTCGCGCGGAGCCGCCGAGAGCTTACCTGCCGTGATGCACAGCATCATAAGCGTGATTGTGTAGGTTAATATTCTTCTCATTGCTTTTTTTCACAAAGTTAGCCATACACAAGCATAAATAAAACAAATAAACGATGAACTGGGATTTTAAGACACCGAACTAGGAATATGGGGCATAAGGCACAAAAAGGCATGACATGGTTTAAGCCAAGAGCATTTTTGCCCGGCCGGATTGCCGCTCGTCATCAAACAGGCAACGGCAGAAAACGCATGGACTGGGGCAATATAATTGCGGCAACTAAAATAACATGCCTGACGAAAGCTATTGAGGATGAACTATAACGACAGGTAAAAGACGGCAAATAAGGCTGCAATATGTGACCTTTCGCAATGCAAAACGTGGCCTTTTATGATGTGAAAGACGGCATTTTATAATGCGAAAGGTGTGTCTTCAGGCTGAAAGTATAAACAAAGGCTTGTGGTTTATAATAAGTAGAGTCAACCAATAACAGTTATAAAGTATAACCGGAGTCAACTTTTATAAGGAAAAGGACAGTCTGAAGTCAACCAAACTCAGGAAAGGACAGACTATTAAATGCGCACAAAATTTTTTCTTAAAAACTCATCACTCGTCACAAACAGACATAACCGGCTGTATGTCAACGCCATAGAGCGTGACGAGTTAAAAATCCCACTCGTCACGCGTGATGAGTGGGACTTTCAACTCGTCACACCTTATACTGCTGATAATCAGAATGATACATGGAGATGTGACGAGTGACGAGTTTTTATCAAAACTTTTTTATAGCAGCATCACGAGCACATAAGTCCAATGCGCCACCATGCCTGCTGCAATGCCGCCGATGGTATGCGAAACAATGGCCTTGGACGTCAGCTCGCGATAGCCGAGAGAATCGAGCATGGCTGTATGGGTGCTGAGATATCCGCTCCAGCACATTCCGATGGCAGTGAACACGGCTATGGCGTTGCCGTCTACCCATCCGGCGCTCATAAAGCCGGGTATAAGGCCGAGCGACGCGCCAACTGCGCCGAGAGCTGTTATGGGGAATGCCACCTGATGCGGGTCGTTGAAGCCGAAGAGCCACGCAAACAGGAAGTCGATCTTGTTGGCGAGCCACGGCAGAAGCTCTACGCCCTGATACGGCGAGCCGTCGTAGCCGTTGGCTCCGGCGCCGAACGTTAGCATCATGACGAGCGTAGATATAATGAGCACACCGGGAATGATGGCTATGCCGATGTCTACACCGGTGCGTCCGCCGTCGAGAAGCGAGTTGAGCGTGCGCAGGAACAGGCTCTTCTGCTCTTCCTTCTGCTCCTCTTCCTCCACCTCATGCGGGTCGCACACCTGCTCTTCAGCATACTGCGGGTATGCCTTCAGAATCTTGCGCTGCATGAGGCGGGTGGACACGATGCAGCCGACAAAGGCTCCGAAGAGGCCTATGACAGGCTCGATGTAGAAGCCCTGCCCCACCATGAACACCATGACGAGCAGACCCATACCGAAGGCCGTGCCGAAGTTGGTGAGCGAGATAAATTGATATTTCTTGAAATAACTGCTGAAGCGCTTGTCCTGCGACAGCGAGATGATGGCCGGATTGTCCGACAGGAAGGTCATTACGGCTCCGAGCGATGCCACTCCGGGCAGATTGAAAAGCGGACGCATGAGCGGGCGGAGCAGCTTCTCGAGCAGGCTCACCACGCCGAACTCTACAAACAGGCGGCCTATGGCGCCCGTGATGACGCAGATGCCCATGAGATAAAACACGGTGTTGAGCAGAAGGTCGTGGGCGGTCTTCATTATGGTGTTAAGCATATTGGGCACGCCCATGATTGAACCGATGTAACCGAAAAGCGCAAAAATTACGCACAGACAGACTATTCCGCTCGGTATGGCCTGCCAGACTCTCTTTAACATTGTCTTCATCATAGCAGTTATTAAGGTTAAGTTATATCTTTTGTTCTGCAAGGCGTCCGGCCGCATGCCGCTGTGTCAGGACAGCCGGACGACAGTATAACAGTCAGAAAGAACGGTCTTTAGTTGTCGTCTTTCTTCCAGGGATTCTTCAGGCTAAGCAGGTTGACGTTCCACGTAAGACCTACGCTCATATAGTCGCGTCCGGGTTTCATGGTGCCTTCGGGGTTGCCGTTGGTTCCGAACGTATGGGCATACATGGCGTGCAGGCGGATGTTGTCGCGCGGATAAAACTCTACGCCGCCGCCAACTGATGTAAGCTCCGTGCCGTCATACACCGAATAGTCGGCATCCTTGCCCGTATGGTTTACATCGTAAGTAACCTTGCCGAGCAGATTAAGCTTCTCTATCGGGCGATAGGCAAGCTCTGCCATTATAGAGCAGTCTTTAAACAGGAACGTGTGGCCCGACGAGGCGCGGTTCATGAAGTCGGCCTCGATGCACAGCTTGCCGAGCGTTAGCTTATGGCCGAGAGCAAGATAGCTGATATACTTGCCGGGCATATATTCAACAAGGTTGGCCGAATACATCGTGCCCAGGCAGCCGTGGTTGCCTATCCACATAAGGTTATACGAATACATGTCGGGGGCATTGGAGCGGTAGATGCTCTGGCTGCACTGCGCTATAAACTTGCTGTGCCTGCCTGGCGTGGTGTAGCTGACAGTGGCCGCGAGCTGGAAGGGCGATATGTTGTTCCAGTATTCAGATGCAGCATAGACGTCCACGGGGTTCTTGTCATACTCATATCCGCCCACTGCCACGACATCCTTACCGGCCGAAAACTCCCACTGGCCGTCGGGAGTATATACTACGCGGGCCCAGTCAGTAGCATCAAAGAAACTCATGTCAGAATGACCCACGTTAAGACGCTGGCGATAGGCATAAGAGAAATGCTCGTCTATCTTTCCGTCTATGGCAAACATAAGATATTTTCCCTTAAAGCCGGAGTTGTCGTGTATGGCCTCACCGTTGATGTATTCTCTCTGGTAGTCGACCCTTGTAAGCATCTTCAGCCTCAGTATTTCGTCCTGCGCATTGGCGGTCAGGACACACGCACCGAACAAAACGGCACCGATAAGCTTTTTCATTTATTATATCAGAATTTAGGTTAATCGCATTAAACGAGTGCAAATATAGTATAAATAGTGTATGGCGCAAAATAATAGTGAATTAAATATGAATAAAATTTCACGGCACAAAAAAGCGCCGCCCCTTAAAAGGAACGGCGCATAATGAAGAATCTATTTGTGAAAGAAAAATCACTCGTTATGTTATAGCTTCTGCTTAACCTCTATCTCCATGAAGGTCTCGAGGATATCGCCCACCTGAATGTCGTTGAAGTTGACCAGACTGATACCGCACTCGAAGTTGACGCCAACCTCCTTGACGTCGTCCTTGAAGCGCTTCAGGGCATTGATCTCGCCGGTATGAACCACGATACCGTCGCGCACGACGCGCGCCTTGTCGGTGCGGTGAACCTTGCCTTCGGTAACATAAGCTCCGGCAACGGTTCCGACCTTAGAGATGTGGTAAACCTCACGAACCTCAACCTGACCGGTAACAACCTCCTTCTTGACCTTCTCGAGCATACCCTCCATAGCCGACTTGACGTCTTCTATGGCATCATAGATAACCGAATAGGTGTTGATTTCAACGCCTTCCTGGTCGGCAAGCTTGCGGGCTGCTGCCGAAGGACGAACCTGGAAGCCCACGATGAGGGCGTCAGAAGCATCGGCAAGCGTAACGTCGCTCTCTGAAATCTGACCTACGGCCTTGTAGATTACGTCCACCTTGATCTTCTCTGTAGAGAGCTTGATGAACGAGTCGCTAAGAGCCTCGATACTACCGTCGGTATCACCCTTGACGATGATGTTAAGCTCCTTGAACGAACCGAGGGCAATGCGGTGGCTGATGTCGCTGAGGGTGAGTCGCTTCTGTGTGCGCAAGCCCTGCTCGCGCTGCAGCTGCAGACGCTTGTTGGCAATCTCGCGTGCCTCCTGCTCGGTCTCAAGCACATGGAAGGTGTCGCCGGCTGTAGGCGCTCCGTTAAGACCGAGAATGATGGCAGGCTCTGCGGGAGATGCCTTCTCGATGCGCTGGTTACGCTCGTTGAACATGGCCTTGATGCGGCCGTAGCTTGTTCCGGCTATCACGTTGTCGCCTACGCGCAGTGTTCCGTTGCTTACAAGCACCGTAGACACATATCCGCGGCCCTTGTCGAGCGACGACTCGATAATGCTGCCCGTAGCCTTGCGGTTAGGATTGGCCTTGAGGTCGAGCATCTCTGCCTCGAGAAGCACCTTCTCCAGAAGGTCGTCAACGCCGATGCCCTTCTTGGCACTTATCTCCTGACACTGGTACTTACCGCCCCACTCCTCTACGAGCAGGTTCATGTTGGCCAGGTCTTCGCGTATCTTGTCCGGATTGGCTCCCGGCTTGTCTATCTTGTTTATTGCAAACACCATCGGAACGTTGGCAGCCTGAGCGTGAGCGATGGCCTCGCGTGTGGTAGGCATGACGCTGTCGTCGGCAGATATGATGATGATGGCGATGTCGGTTACCTGAGCTCCGCGGGCACGCATGGCGGTGAAGGCCTCGTGTCCCGGGGTGTCGAGGAAGGTTATCTTGCGGCCGTCGGCAAGCGTAACGTTATACGCTCCGATGTGCTGCGTGATGCCTCCTGCCTCACCGGCAATCACGTTGGTGTTGCGTATGTGGTCGAGGAGCGATGTCTTACCGTGGTCTACGTGTCCCATCACTGTTACGATAGGAGCGCGCGGCACGAGATCGTTCTCGTCGTCCTCCTCCTCGGTTATGGCTTCAGAAACTTCCGCACTTACATACTCTGTCTTGAAACCGAACTCGTCGGCAACAAGGTTTATGGTCTCGGCGTCGAGTCGCTGGTTGATAGAAACCATGATGCCTACGCTCATACATGTACCGATTACCTGGTTTACAGATACGTTCATCATGCTCGCAAGCTCGCTCACGGTTACAAACTCCGTAAGCTTCAGCGTCTTGCTCTCTGCCTTTGCCTCGGCGCGCTGCTCCTTCAGATGCTCCTGAGCGGCCTCGCGCTTCTCCTTGCGGTACTTGGCTCCCTTCTTGTTCTGGCCCTTGCTGGTGAGTCGTGCCAGAGTTTCCTTTACCTGACGTGCAACGTCTTCCTCGTTAACCTCGAGCGGCTTGTGGTTGCGCTTGCGGTTCTTCTTCTTGGCGTTGCCCTTGTCTGCGTGGCTGTCGCCACCGCCGTTGTTGTTCTGCTTAACGGCCTGGTCTATGTTTACGCGCTCCTTTGTTATGCGCGAACGTTTCTTCTTTCCGTCGGGATGAGCCTGCATGGCCTTCTCCTCGCGCTCCTTGCGGCGCTCCTCCTTGGTCTTCTTCTTCGGACGGGTGCTCTGGTTGAGCGAGTCGAGGTCAATCTTTCCGAGCACGTTCACCTTCGGCGCGAGCTTCTTCTCGCTCTTCAGTGTGAAGATTTTGCTCTCTTCCTTTACAGGCTCCGGCTCTGCCGGCTTTTCGGGTGCTGCCGGCTGCTGTGCCTGCGGCTCTGCGGCCTTGGCCTCGGGTTTTGCTTCGGGCTGAACCTTTTCAGGCTCAGTCTTCTTCTCTTCGACAACAGCTGTAGTATTGCCTGCGGGCTGTGCTGGCTCTGCCGGCTTCTTCTCAGCCGCCGCAACCGGCTGTTCGGGCTTAGGCTCCTGGCTCTTTGCCTGCACCGTAGCGGCAGCAGACTCTTTCACCTCGGGCTTAGGCTGTTCTGCAACGGCAGCCTCCTGTGGCTTTTCGGCCGGCGCCGCCGGTTTGGCGGCAGGCTTCTTGCCCAGGCTGTCGAGGTCAATCTTTCCAAGGGGTGTATACTTCTGCGGCTTTACGCTTCTCACAGCGTTGTCCGCCCGGCGCTCCTTGTTGCCGTCCGACTGGCGTTTCTTCTCCTTCGGATGCTTGAGCAACAGCTTCTCGGCCTGGCTTCTCACCTCCTTGTCCGACTTGAAAGCCTCAACAAGTGCGTTATACTGACTGTCGCTGAGCTTGAAGCTCAGTTCTTCTTTGACCTCTCCAAGGTCACTTCTTTTTCTCAGGAACTCAACTGCGGTCTGGAGTCCTATATTCAATTCTCGTATTGCTTTATTTAATCTTATGCTCATTTTCTTAATTAAGTAATTGGCTGTTGCCGAAATTTGTTTAATAATTCATAATTCGTAAAATATCACCAGTGTGTATAATTCATAATTGGCATCTGTGCCCGGCGGACGCCACTGGCGCCCGTCCGGCGGCCAAAGCCTCATAATGCCAACCCAAAAGCCCGGAGGCCTGATTATGAATTATGCATTATGAACTATGAATTACTTAATTTCCTTCAAACTCGGCTCTGAGTATCTTCAGCACGTTGTCAACGGTCTCTTCCTCGAGGTCGGCTTTCTCTACGAGCATGTCGCGCGGAGCGTTGAGCACAGCCTTGGCGGTGTCGAGACCAATGCCCTTGATAGAGTCGATGATCCACTGGTCGATCTCGTCAGAGAACTCGTCGAGATAGATGTCCTCGTCTACCTCGCTCTCGTCGAGCTCGCGGAATACGTCGATAGTATATTCGGTAAGCATGCTGGCAAGCTTGATGTTCATACCGCCGCGGCCGATGGCCAGAGACACCTCTTCGGGACGGAGATAAACCTCTGCCTTCTTGTTCTCCTCGTCAACGTTGATGCTCGAAATCTTTGCCGGACTGAGCGCACGCTGGATGAAGAGCTTGATGTTTGCGGTGTAGTTTACAACGTCGATGTTCTCGTTGCACAGCTCGCGTACGATACCGTGAACGCGGCTACCCTTAACACCTACGCAGGCTCCAACCGGGTCTATACGGTCGTCGTAGCTTTCAACGGCTATCTTGGCGCGCTCTCCCGGCATACGGGCAATACGCTTTATGGTAATGAGTCCGTCGGCTATTTCGGGCACCTCAGCCTCGAGCAGGCGCTCAAGGAACATGTTGCTTGTGCGCGAAAGTATGATCTTCGGGTTGTTGTTCTCGTTGTTCACCTCCTTGATCACGGCGCGCACGGTCTCGCCCTTGCGGTAAACGTCGTGAGGTATCTGCTCCGACTTGGGCAGGATGAGCTCGTTGTTCTCGTCGTCAACGAGCAGCACTTCGCGCTTCCACACCTGATACACCTCGCCGGCGATAACCTGGCCCACGCGGTCTTTATACTTGTTGTAGAGGCTGTCGTGTTCAAGCTCGAGCACCTTTGATGCCAGTGTCTGGCGGAGGTTAAGGATGGCGCGGCGGCCAAACTTGCTGAAGTCAACCTTCTCGCTCACTTCCTCGCCCACCTCATAGTCGGGCTCAATCTTTATTGCGTCGCTGAGGGCTATCTCCTTGTTCTGGTCTTTCACCTCGCCGTCGGCCACAACAATACGGTTGCGGTAAATCTCGAAGTCGCCTTTATCGGGGTTGACAATAACGTCAAAGTTCTCGTCGCTGCCAAAAATCTTCGCGATAACGTTGCGGAAACTCTCTTCCAGCACACTCATCAGAGTGGTACGGTCGATATTCTTGGTATCTTTAAACTCTTTGAAGGTGTCAACCATGCTCACGGTTTCTTCCTCTTTCTTTCTTGCTACCATAGCTGTCTGTATATTTTTATTTTATTATTATCATCTGTCAGGGCGGCAGTGCCGCCTTAGGCTCATGCACATATCGGCGCCACGGGGCGCGCTGCTCCTACTTGAAGCTTATGAGATACTTGGTGTACTTAACGCTGCCCATGCTGAAATCGTGGTCTACGTCTGTCAGCACGGGGCGCTTTGAGCCTTCCTTCTTAACCTTCTCTCTCACCGTTACGGTAAAGTTGCGCCCGTCAACGGCCTTGAGCACGCCGCGGAACTTCTTGCCGTCGGCGTCGAGGACCTCAACTTCCTTTCCGACAAAGTTGACATACTGCTGCGGCACCTTGAAGGGCTGTCCCAGCCCGGCGCTGCCCACCTCGAGCTCATAGTCTTCTTCATCACGGCTCAAATGGTCCTCAATGAAGCGGCTGAGCTGCACACAGTCTTCAATCCACACACCGTCGGCATGGTCAATTTCAACTACAATCTTGTCGTCTTGGCTGATTTCGATGTCTACCAGGAAATACTCCTTGTCCTTAAGCCACTCGTCAACTAAATTTTTTACTACGTTTTTGTCTATCATAAACGGGTATTTAAAATAAAATGAGGGACTTCGTAAAGCCCCTCATTCCACTGAACGCTGCAAAATTAACAATAAAATCGCAGGTTAGCAAATATTTTGCGGTTTTTATGCAGTTTGTAATACAATATTTATAGAGAAAGCGACTTTATGGCAACTTTCGGCCTCTCTCACCTACGGCATAAGCATGCCGGCATATAAACACGGGCGACCATGAAACGGGGGCGGCAAAGACGGCTATGCGGCACGCCCTAAGCAAGCCACAAGGCGGCGCCGGCCGACCTGCGAAAAGGCTGCATCATGAGCATGCAGAGCAATGCGGCGAAGAGCCGCAGGGACAGAGACGGAAACAGGGACGGATGCAAGTAAAATATCGTTAATTATGTTAATTAAGAATAGTTAAAACGGAAATATTGCAAGAGCGGCAAGCGTTTGACAGAGAAAAGCGTAAAAACCGGCATTTTTATATCATTCTGTATGTCAGACTGTTACATTCAACCGGCAATTCAACAACTGCAAAACGGCTGCCAAAACAAGGCTTTTCGGCTTACAAAAGGATATGTTTCGGAGCATAAAAGGCCATGTTCTGCGATACGAAACGATACCTTTTGCAACATGAAAGGCGGCAAACGGCGATGAAGAAGGCATGAAAACGGACGGAAAGAGCCGAAAAACGGGGCGAAAGGTTAAAAACATTAACACTCCGTCTCTATTTTAAGCCGAGACGAAGTGTTAACAAAATTTGCTAGAATGTTAAAAACATGGTTTCACAATCCATGTCATGATGTTTGGCATAGCCGTTGCTCCGACCGCCCCGCGCCCTACCCCTGCGGGACCGAGATGCGAAGCAGAGAGCCGCGGCACTGCTGCCGCTGCATGCAGTTATCTGCCTGATATAACCACCTTGCGGTTGTTAATGATGTATATGCCCTTGCCGAGCCTGCCGATGTCGCTGCCGAGATAGCGGCCGTCGAGCGAGTAGATGCGCACTTGCTGCTGCGCCGGGCCTTCTATGTCCTCGATGCCCGACGAGCCTGACGACGGCGCTATGTCGATATAGTCGGTGCGGCAGCGCATGTTGCCGTTGGTGTAGAACTCGAGCCTAAGCTCATCGCCGGCATCGAGAGGCACGTTTCTGGTAACACGTGTGGCCATCTTGTTGTTGTTGGCCTTTGCCGTCCACTGGTCTTTCAGCTCCTCGCCAACGTACAGGCCAAACCATCCCTGTCCCGAGGCCTCGTCGAAGTAGGCCGTAGTGATGTCGTATTCGGCAGCATCGCCGGCCCACACAAAGCTCATGTAGCCGGGGCCCTGGTCGCCCACGTTGCACGAGTCGTTAGAGGCAAGTATCCATGAAGGCTGGTTGTCGAGTTCTGGGAAACATAGTGCTCCCCTTACGGCATGCTCCACCTCGTTGCGTCCTTCATGTGCATGGCTTATGTCCGATGTAAAGCTCCACACGTCGCCCGTAGCCACAGAGCCGTCAGCGGCGGTGGCATCAACGCGCCAATAATATGTCTGACCGTAGCGCAGACTGCCGGGCTGCCATTCCTCCGTTTCGACAAAATTGGCCTCAGCGTCGTCAAGACTGCTGTCGGTGCCAATATACACGGTGTAGCCCTCAGCGTCGAAGCCTTCGCGCCAGCGCAGGCTCAGCGGCACGCAGGGCGACGTGGAGCCGTCAACCTCGCGCAGCGAAGCGTGCTGCTCGCCGTCAAAGGGCGTGGGATATGTAGCCTCAGCCGGTGCAGTGGTGAAGCGGAACACGCCCGAGGTCTTGCCCGAATATTCTCCGCCGTCTACCGTAACCTGCCAATAGTATGCCGTGGCGGGCTGCAGCTCGAGCGCCGCAGGGTCGCACTGCTGGAGCGCATCGGGCGAAGTGCCCACCTTATATATATAACCCGTGGCGCCCTCTATGTCGCCGCAGGCTATCTGCGTGCCTCTGACAACGCCTATTGCACCGTCGCCCGGAAAGGGAATGATGTCGCTCTCTATGCCGTCCACGCAGCCCATCTGAGCCACCAGGCCCGGAACGCTCTGCGCATCGTCCATCGCGAAGTCATACTGATAGTAGCGGCTCACGTCGAATCCGCTGCTGTTGCCCTCGCCCTTGCTGCCTTCAAATACGTTGCCCTCGCTCTTCAGGAATCCCCAGTAGGCGTCGTCCTCGCTCGTGGCATACATCTGGCTGAACGGCGTCTTCACATCCTTGAAGTAGCAGTTCTCCACATTCACCACGGCACGCGCAAACATGCCTATGGCGTAAGACGTGTTGCGCTCGTTATAGTCGTTGAAGATGTGGCCCAGACCGTAGCCTATGCGCGGGTTGCGCTGCGTGCAGTTGACGAACGCGTTGTGATGATACGTTACGCGCTGTCGGCCGTAGTCGGCAATGTTACGCGTGCCCGAGCTGCATATAGACGACTTGTCGTGGTCGTGAAACTTACACCACGACACCGTCAGATAGCTCGAGCCGTAGGTAAAGTCGAGCAGGCCGTCGTTGGCGTCGTTCTCCTCCTTCTGGCTCGAAAGGTCGCAGTGGTCAATCCACACGTGGTGGCTGTTTCTGAAGGCTATGGCGTCTGGGTCGGCCTTTGATATCTTCAGGTTGCGTATAATGATGTTCTGCCGGTCCTTGATGTCAAGTCCCAGACTGTCGAGCCTTGCGCCGCTGCCTCCTCCAATGATGGTCTTGTTGCTTGCCACCGACACCACGTCGTGCTTCTGCTTAGGGTCGGTGCTGTAGTCGTAAAAGCCCTTCAGGTCGGCATCCAGTATTATTATATAAGGTTCCTCTGCACCTGCATACTTCTCAAAGTCGGCGCGGTTAGTTACATGCACAATCTTTCCGCCGGCTCCTCCGGTGGTTCCGCGCAGCCCGAGGTCGGCATAGTTGGCAAAGCCCACAAGCCCGTGCTGAGCCATGACGCATGCGGGAGTGCCCGCAACAGCAAATAAAAGTGAAAGTAAAAGTTTTCTCATCGTTTGTTTTTCTTTATAATTATTAAGGTAAAGCGTTTCGCAAGACTTGATTAAAATCAAGAGCAAATATAACCATTTATCGCCTAACACCCTGCCAAGATATCAAAATGCTATACACAAAAATCATTTTACAAATGAAATAAGGCCTCATCAGCTACAAAATGTAACTAAACGTCGGCATCACGTCAACAAGTCATTTAACATATAAAACAAGCAAAACATACATATATATATTAAAATTGTAAGTCAATATTTTTTAAGAATTCACAACACACTACGCTAAAATTTGAGTAAAAAACTTTCTTTTTTGATACAAGCAAGTCTTTTTTATAATATTTTGTAGATAAGAATAAAAAAACTTCTATATTTGCAACGAATAAAATAACCTGCCATAAGGAAAAACATAAGCCTTTATAAACGGTTAAAAAGCTGATTGCTGTAAGAAAACATTTTACCTTGACAAGTTCTTGAAAACTTTACATACATGACGTGATTTTAAGATTGACGTCCTTTGTCCGAGACCTATTAAAACTACAATAAATAAAACACCAGAAACAAGCGATGACATATTCTGACACGTTAATCGTGCGTGTCACGAAAGTCGGCGTTTAGTTATATCTTTGTCACTAATGTTTAACAACAGAATTAAAAATATGGAAAAAAACATGAAGCATTATTCAGGCAAAGCCTTGACAAAAACTTCTGTCATTTTCAGTCTTTCTGCCCTACTGTGCATACCCGCCTGCGGTTATGCAGAGAATGCAGAGGCTAAGGAAATGGCGGTACAGGTAGTTCAGCAGAGCCGCACGGTAAAAGGTATTATCACTGATGAGACCGGAGAGCCGATGATCGGAGTTACTGTCAGAGTGAAAGGCAGCAAGACTGCAGCTGTAACGGACATGGACGGTAAGTTCTCTATTGCCGCCGGTGCCGGCGACCAGCTTGAAGTGTCATACATTGGCTATGCAACACAGACTGTCAGCGCCAGCAACACTCAGCTGAACATACAGATGAAGCCAGATTCTGCAACCGAACTCGACGACGTTGTTGTGATAGGTTACGGTACGATGAAAAGACGCGACCTTACAGGTGCGGTAACTTCTGTCAAAGCCGAAGACATAACAATGACACCTGCATCTAACCCGATTGAGGCACTGCAGGGTAAGGTTGCCGGACTCGACATCACAAAGTCGAGCGGACAGGCCGGTGCATCTATAAGCATGCAGCTGCGCGGTACACGCTCGTTCACTGCCAGCGGCGACCCGACAGTCATCATCGACGGTATGCCCGGAAACCTCAGCACAATCAATGCCAACGACATTGAAAGCATCGAGGTTCTCAAGGATGCTTCATCTACTGCTGTATACGGTTCAGCAGGTGCCAACGGTGTAATCATCGTCACCACAAAGAGCGGAAAGGAAGGCAAGGCAAAAGTTAACTTCAACGCATACGTAGGTATAAACGGATGGTCTGAAGTGCCCGAAGTTTACGACGGACCAGGCTACTTCAACATGCGCAAGCAGGCTCAGATAGAATCAGGCGGATATATCGACGACGCCAGCGTACTGGGCAACACTAACGCATGGGAGGCTTATCAGAAAGGACAATATATCGACTGGGCCGACGCTCTGCTCAAGACAGGAGTAATACAGAACTACTCTGTATCTGTAAGCGGTGGAACAGAAAAGACAAAAGCTTACATGTCGCTCAACTTCACAGACGAGCAGGGACAGTATGATAACGACGACTACAAGGTTTACTCTACAAACATACGCGTTGACCACGAGCTGAAAAAGTGGCTCTCTATCGGTGTCAACATGCAGGGCAGCTACGTATACAAGAACTCTGCATATGCAAAGCTCGACAGAGCGCTGCAGGCCAACCCGATAGGTTCACTGTACGATGAAAACGGTAACGCCAACGTTGAGACAATACCCGGCAGCGGCGCCATAAGCCTCCTGGTAAACAACAAGAGCAACTACCGCAACAACAACCAGGTTTCACGTATATATATCAACCCGTACATCCGCATCAATCCGCTGAAGGGTCTTACATTCGAGAGCCGCCTCAACGCTTCGCTCACGTTCAACAAGACCAACAAGTTCGACGGTATCGGCTCTTACAGCTACTACTTCAACAACGGTGCAGGAGCAACAGGAACTAACTCTGGCGTTTATGCTTCTGTAGAACAGACAAACGGATACAACTACAAGTGGGAGAATATCCTTACTTATAACTTCCAGATCAACAAGGACCACGACTTCACTCTGACCGGCGTAACCTCTTGGAACCACAACCGCCAGGAGTACACTTACTCTTATGCCGACAACTTCACCACTAACACATACTTGTGGCATAACCTCGGAGCCGGACAGAACCAGAAAGTAAACTCTACCTACACCATGTCAAAGGGCATGGGTCTTGTTGGCCGTATCAACTATTCTTACAAAGGCAAATATCTCGCATCAGCATCAGTAAGATACGACGGTTCTTCACGTCTGGCTGAAGGCAACCAGTGGGATGTATTCCCCGCATTCTCTCTCGGATGGCGAATCTCTGAAGAGAAATTCATGGAGAGCACACGCAGCTGGCTCGACAACTTGAAGATCAGAGCCGGTTATGGTGTCACAGGTACTGCTGCCATCGACGAATATTCAAGTCTGTCTGTGCTTGAGCAGGGATACTACGGACTCGGCGGAACAAAACTGCCGGCATATCATTTCAGCCAGAACGTAGCCAACCTTAACCTGGGATGGGAGAAATCAAAGAACACCAACATCGGTCTTGATGCAAGCTTCCTGAACGGACGCATCGACATGGCGCTCGACTACTATTTCACAAAGACAGAAGATGTTATCTGGCAGAAAGCACTGCCTATTACCAACGGAGGATACAACTCTTCTGAATATTACATGACAAACATGAACATCTGTGAAACTGAGACATCAGGTCTTGAACTTGCGCTTAACACACGCAACATCGTCACCAAGGACTTCACATGGACCTCAAACCTCACATTCACATGGAACAAGGAAAAGATTACAAGACTGGCAACTCCCGATGCTGAATATGTAACCAACGGCGACAACGGTCTGGTACTGATGAAGGGCGAAGCCGTAAACTCTTGGTATCACTATAAACTCAACGGTGTATGGAAGACTTCTGAGGCTGCCGATGCTGCCGTATTCGGAGCTAAGCCCGGCGACCTCAAGATCGACGTGCCTGGAATGATTCACAACGGCGAAGGTTCTTATTCTAAGTGGGTTGAGCGCGAGAACTCTGAAACAGGCGAAATAGAGCGCGTGCTCGAAACATATACAGCCGAAAATCCGTATGTCATCAGCAGCAACGACTATCAGGTGCTCGGACATAAGAATCCGGACTGGACAATGGGATTCAAAAATACATTCACATACAAGAACTTCGACTTGAGCATCTATCTCTACTGGCGTTGGGGGCAGACCATCAAGTACGACATGCTCGGCAACTACGATCCGACAGGTGCGAAGAACTTCCCGACTTACTTTGACTATTGGACACAGGAGACAGGTGATCAGGATCACTACTTCCCTGCACTCAACTCTTCACGTGACATCACTACCTACACAGGATATTATGCACTCTCATATGTTGACGGTTCTTTCTTCAAGATCAAGAACATCACACTCGGTTACACACTGCCACAGAAGTGGGCTAAGTCTGTCGGCATAGAGAACTTCCGTGTTTACGCCACTATTACCAACCCGCTCGTTATACAAAAGAGCGACCTGTTGAAGAACTACGATCCTGAAATGGACGGTGGCATAGACTATCCGCTGACAAAACAGTTTGTGTTCGGTGTGAACCTTACTTTCTAAAAGCATTAAGCACTCATACACTATTAAATGTTGTTATAACTAAAAATGAAAGTAAAACTTATGAAAACAAAATTATTATATACGGCAATTATAGCCGGAACGCTGAGCTTCTCATCCTGTGAGCTCGACGAATACAACCCAACCGGCGGCGACGCAACAATAGAATCGTTCGACGCATGGTCAGGACTTGAGACTTACTGCTACTCGCCTCTGGCTGAACAGCTCTACAGCGTATATGACTTTATGTCTGTAGCAGAAGGAGGTACCGACATGTGGCTGACTCCGGGTGGAAATCCCGACTACGCAAAACAGCTCATCTATTATGATGGACTGACAACTAACACCAACGGTTCTAACAAGGTGTTCAAGCAGGCTTACTCTTGCATAGCATCATGCAATGCAGTAATAAACAACGCAGACAACGTAAAGGGCATAACCGACTACGACAAGAGGATTCTCACTGCCGAGGCAAAGACCCTGAGAGCATTCTACAACCTGCTGCTCGTAACCTACTACGGTCCGGTTACACTTAGCCAGGAGGACATAAGCAAAGGCGAAACCAACGTAAGACCTGTGCGCAACACTGTTGAAGAGTTCTATACAGCTATTATCAAAGACCTCACTGAGGCTTCTGACGAGCTCGACGTTCAGCCTTACGGCGGCAACTATGCACGCGTATGCAAAAAGACTGCTCTCGGACTACTCGCACGTGCCTATGCACAAGGTGCAGGCGAAGGTCTCTCTGAAAATGGAGTAAGCTACTGGCAGAGAGCAAAAGACGTGGCTGACGACATCATCAACAACGCCTCAGCATACAATGTTTATCTATATACAGACGTATCTGACCTGTGGGCACAGGCCAACAACCGCAACAACCCGGAGGCTCTGTTCATCGTTTCAGGACGTGATGCCAACGACGAGTCGTATAATTATGTGAACTGCAACAACAACTTGTTCACATACACAATCTGTAACCCCTACAAGTGTAGCGACATCTACACACGCGCAGACAACACCAACTATTACCTTGGCCGTACAAACAATAATACAATTGCTCCGACCAAGTATACTCTAAGCGTGTTCGACCCGTCATGGGACAAACGATATGAAAATACATTCATGACAGCATTCGGTCTCTTCTCGATGGTTGATGCCGGATGGGTAGGACCTTACAGCGCATGCCGCGTAAAGATAACACCTAATCTCATTACAAAATATGGCATCGGTGAACAATACTTAGGTCAGTATATCTATCCTTATGTTGACATGGCGACATCTACATCTGCTTATGGCGGTAACCAGTACTACCCCACCGGTGTATGGGCCAAGGGCGACCACAGCGGCGACACAAAGAACCTTATAAAGGATGTGAAAAACGTTTACGTGGTTGACTATCCCGTTGCAGAAGACGACGACCGCTTTGCCATCGTACTCTCAAAAGACTACAAGAGCGCCGAAGAAAAAGCAAAGAGCATCTACTTCACAGTTAACATCGATGACTTGTTCGACGGCGACCAGTACAAGACTTCTCAGTTTGACGGCACAAATTCTTACCAGCTATATCCGTCACTCATAAAATATGACTGGTGCTACAACGGTGTTGTTGGCAACCACATGCAGCGCCGTAATGGAGACATGATGGTTATGCGTACTGCAGAGGTATACCTCATCGCAGCAGAGGCATGCCAGCAGCTCGGCATTCCGGAGGAAGCTATAAAATACCTGAAGCCGCTCCGCGACCGTGCAGCACGTCCGGGAACTGTTGCTCCTGAACTGACAGAAGTTACTGAAGAAACCATTCTTGATGAGTATGCACGCGAAATGGCAGGAGAATTCTGCCGCTGGGCTCTTCTCAAGCGCCACCACAAATTGGGTGAACGTCTGAAACTCTACAACTCTCGCGCAGCACGCTACTTCAACGAGGACATACATTATAACCGTCCTATCTCTGCCGACTTCCTCAACCAGATTGAGAACAAAGACGAATACGGAGACAATGGTTATGGAACTACCCCAAGCAAAGGATATTAACCTCTAAATATATAATAACACAAAATGTCGGGGCATGCAGAATATGCCCCGACATTTACCAAAAGCCTTAATTTTATTATTTACTTAAAAACAATTAATTATGAAAAATTTATTACTTATTGTAGCACTTGCCATTGCAGGTGCAATGAACTTAAATGCCAAGACAAGTATTCACATCCCTACTGTTGAAGAAGCACAGACAAACGGATGGGAAGCTCTTTGGGGCAGCTATGACTATGGCTACATTATGCCCGAAAACTATACATTTGTTGACAACGACGAATTTAAACTCTATCTGAACAAGGCTGCAAACGTTGCAACTGGCGTACAGTGCAAGGACAATTTCAGCATCGCACTGCAGATGGGTTCTTCTATGGAAAGAGAAAGCAACGAGGCTGTATACATGCTCGAAGCACTCTACAACGGTATGAAGCAGCCGTATGCTGTGCTGACTCTGGAGCCCAAGGTGAGCGGAAAAATCTCTCTCTGCTACAGCCGCGGAAAGAACAGCACTACACTCTATGTGTTCGACACTACTGCAAAAGACGGACTGGGAGCATATGTAATGGCTAACAGCGTGCTGTTCGACGATGTTGACGGCGCAGTTATGCCACACACTTCTGTCGTAAACGTAATAAAGGGACACAAATACTACATCTTCGGAGCTGAGACAGGTGCTAACATTGACTTCTACGGAATGGACTTCATATCATATTCTGATCCTGAATATGCAACAACAACCACAGAAAACGCAGCCGGCTCTACAATGATCAGCATTCCTACTGTTGAGGAAGCACAGACAAACGGATGGGAAGCTCTTTGGGGCAGCTATGACTATGGCTACGTTATGCCCGAAAACTATACATTTATTGACAACGATGAAATTAAACTCTATCTGAACAAGGCAGCAAACGTTGCAACTGGCGTACAGTGCAAGAACGACTTCAGCATCGCACTGCAGATGGGTTCTTCTATGGAAAGAGAAAGCAACGAGGCTGTATACATGCTCGAAGCACTCTACAACGGTATGAAGCAGCCGTATGCTGTGCTGACTCTGGAGCCCAAGGTGAGCGGAAAAATCTCTCTCTGCTACAGCCGCGGAAAGAACAGCACTACACTCTATGTGTTCGACACTACTGCAAAAGACGGACTGGGAGCATATGTAATGGCTAACAGCGTATTGTTCGACGATGTTGACGGAGCTGTTATGCCTCACTCTTCTGTTGTAAACGTAACAAAGGGACACAAATACTACATCTTCGGAGCTGAGACAGGTGCTAACATCGACTTCTACTCTTTCGGATTTACAAGCTACAGCGACTCTAACTACGGTGGAACAACAGGCATAGAGAACGTTGTTACAGGCAATGACGCAACTGTCAACGACGGCAAGATATACACAATCGACGGACGCTATATCGGCAAAGATAAAGAAAATCTCGGCAAGGGACTTTATATCATGAACGGAAAGAAGTTCGTTGTAAAATAATAAATTGTCAAAAATTTAGAAACCGTCTTTCTGACAGAAGGGCGGTTTCTTTAGATAAGAAGAAATCAAAAATATACAAATTTCTTACATTCAAGCCAAAATCAGTCATTATGCCGCACACGCTTTAATACTACAAACAGATTGACTCTTTCGGTCTTCCATGTGGTTTATGTTGCCTTCGTGTCATCTGTTTCTTCTTGACATAGTCTGGCTATGCATGCGAAAGATGAACGACAATAAGCTCAATCTCAGGCTATAATCCACGCGATCTATAATGACAGATTTAGGTTAAGACAAGAAAATTCATTACAAACGTAAAAAACATAATCAATTAAAATTAAGAAAAATGAAACTAATCTCAAAGCTTGCGCTTGCCGCAGCGACATTGTTGCCTGCAACACTTAATGTGGGCGCAGCTATTGAAGGCAGTCTCGACCCACCTTCAGTAGTTGCAGAGTGGAGCAATTCGTCCACTTATCCTAAGATAATAGACATAAACTTCAGTGACGAAATGTGGCCCGGACAGACATGGACCGGCGAGACTGGCATGGACTGCCCTGAATATGCAGACGGCGGCTATGTGAACACTGTCATCGAAGTTCCTGCAAACGGCGGAACAGAAATAAAATATCCTGTTCTTTTCCACAACTGTATCTTCGCAAACAAAAAGTCTTACAACGGCTATGCAGGTGCCACAGCAGCATTCTGCCGTCAGTACTATATGGGACAAAACACCACAGGAGCCGGAACATATCCTAATGACTGGACTGTTGAAGGACATACAAAATATATCGAAGACAACATAAAATACGGAGAAGACGGCAAGCCTGTATACGGCGAAGCCGGATTCGTGCAGATGTGCCGCGACGCATTCAAAGACCGCGACCCTGAAACCGGAGCACCTATCTCACAACACGGATGGATGGAAATAGACCACATTCCTTACGTAGAACGCATACAGTGGGCATGGTCTTCTACATCATGGGGACGCGGAATAAAGTGCGACATAAAGATTGGTGACGGCGACTGGCAGCCGCTGGTATGGATGGGTTCGGACATGCATAAGTTCGGCTACACATCATTCAGCGACCAAGGCTACTTCATGGAAAACGTAATTGACGCCCACGACGTGTCTATCCGCTGGCGCATCTGGGACGGCGAGAACATGAAAGACCCTGTGCAGACTGACGAAGAAGGACAGCCGGTGTTCGGCAAGAGCGAGAGTCCGTACACACAACAACAGACCACCCGCGTACACAAGATACAGATTTTCGGATCTGAGATAACTGCCGAGCAGGCTCAGTATGCAAAGGACAACCCTGTGAGCGACGTGGGCGAACTGTCTAACATCGAGGGCGGCGGCGATACATCTGACGACAACGCTCCCGACGCAAACGCTCCGATAGAGCTCTACACCGTGGCTCAGGACGGCACGGGCGACTATACAAAAATCCAGGATGCCATCAACGCCGTAAGCGACGGCTCACGCGGTATTATATACATTCGTCCGGGCGTATATGAGGAAAACCTCTACTCGGGCACCAAGACTAACAAGAACAAGTTTATCAGTCTTATCGGTGAGGACAAGGCCACTACCATCCTGACTTCATCTGTAGACCGCGGCTCAAACAACCCGCAGAACACTTACAACGACTGCGCTGCGCTCAACGTGTATACATCACGCTTCTACGCCGAGAACCTCACCATACGCAACACCAGCGGCAACGTGGGACAGGCCGAGGCTCTGTTTACGGCAGGCGACGCACACATCTTCAAAAACTGTCTGATAAGCGGCTACCAGGATACATACAAGGCAAACATCGGTGCACGCGGATACTTCACAAGATGTACCATCGAGGGTACTACCGACTTTATCTACGACAGCGGTCTGGAGTGGTTTGAGAACTGCGAGATTAAATGTCTCAAGGGCGGCGGCTACATCACGGCTGCCGGCGATGCCGGACTGACACTCACAAAGACTCTGTATCCGGAACTCAGCACCGACAAGTTCTATGCCGGACTGTTCTTCCGCAACTGCCAGGTGGTGCCGGCTCCGCGCGTATCTGCAGGCGACTACTATCTGGGACGTCCGTGGAAGGAGAAGTGCGGAACAATGTTCATACAGTGTACGCTCGACAAGCACATCAACACCAAGGGATGGACAGAATGGAGCGGAGCCGAGAACGACTGCTCTTACTTTGAATACAAGAACGTTGACAAGAGCGGAAACCTGATTGACACTTCATCACGCGCATCTTTCAGCCACCAGGCAACCGATGCTGAGGTAGAGGCATACATGAACCCTGAGTTCATCTTCTCTAAATTCTCTGACGTTTCTTTCGACTATAACGCAATCCTGAACGGCGCTGCAGAGCCTTCAAACTTCAACGTGTCTGAAACCGGCTTTACATGGGACGGCGACGACAAGGCTGCCGGCTACCTCATCTACAAGGACGGTGTATTCGTAGACATGACGGCAGAGCCTTCTTACACAAAGGACGCTGACGACAACGCTACATACACCGTGAAGAGCATCTCGCGCCATGGTGTAACATCAGACGCCGTTGAAGCCAAGGAAGGCGCCATGATGCTTGCATTCCCGACGGCAGAAGGCTTCGGTAAATACACATCAGGAGGCCGCGGCGGACAGGTAGTTACCGTAACTTCTCTTGCCGACGACGGCACAGAAGGCACTCTGCGCTGGGCTTTCGAACAGTATCCCAACGAGCCTATAACTATCGTATTTGCCGTTAACGGCGAGATTCATCTCAACGGAAACCTGCGCGTAAGCCGCTCTGACTGGACGCTGGCCGGACAGACAGCTCCCGGCGACGGCATAAGCATCGTGGGCGACAAGGTTAACCTTGGAGGTTCACAGAACTTTATTATACGTAACATCCGTTTCCGCTCAGGCGACGGCAAGCAGGATCAGGCATGCGGAACAGAAAACTGCTCTAACTATATCTTCGACCACTGCGCATTCGGATGGTCAGTTGAGGAATGTATGAACACTGCCGATAGCCACTTCCTGACAGTGCAGTACAGCATCGTTCACGAAGGTCTCTATCAGGCAGGCCACGACAAGGGTAACCGTGGATATGGCGCACAGTGGGGCGGATCACCCGTAACATACCACCACAACCTGCTCGCAGGCAACAACTCGCGCAGCCCGCGTATCAACGGCGCACGCGGCGAAGACTATGTTGTATTCATGGAATACGTAAACAACGTAAACTTCAACTGGGGCAGCGCCAAGGCTTGCTATGGCGGAGAGAACGCAGCCGAAATCACTTCTTACAACGGCAAGAACTCTGTTCACGAGTGCAACTTCATGAACAACTACTACAAGCCAGGACCTCAGTCACCATCTAACTCTGTGTTCGTATCAGTAGGTTACATGCGCGACATCGGTCCGTCATGGGCACCTTCTAAATGGTATATCAACGGAAACGTAATGGAAGGCAACGCCACAGCCACAGCAGACAACTGGTCGGCAATGGCTTCAGACCACTTCACATTCGACGAGTTGCGTGTTGACGAGCGCATCGTGACAGAGACTCCTTACTACAAGTACAACTCTGTTCTGGGCAACGAGGGCGAATACGACCCTGCACTCTACATGCTCACCGACATTCAGACAGCAGAAGACGCCTACAACACAGTACTCGAGAAAGCCGGAACCATAAACCGCGACGTGATAGAACAGCGCGTCATCAACGACGTTAAGACCGGTACACCTAAGTACACCGGCTCGCTGGCCAACAAGAAGGGTATCATCGACTCTGTGAACGACGCTGAGGGCTTCGGTCTCGACCACGGCAACGAGAAGGCTCCTGCCGACACTGACGGAGACGGAATGCCCGACGAATGGGAGAAGGAGCACGGACTTAACGCCAACGACGCTGCCGACCGCAACCTGCGCAACGCCGAAGGCTACACAGCCCTCGAGGTTTACCTCAACGGACTCATGGGCGAGCTGCTCGACGACGACTTCACATCAGGCATAACACAGGCCGTTACCGAGAAGCCTGAGATAAGCTACAACAGCAGCAACAACACACTGACCGTAAGCGAAAACGCCATAGGCGCAACGCTGAGAGTGTTTACAACCGACGGCAAGCAGCTGGCACAGATGCGCATAACATCTGCCACAACACAGCTCAACAGCCTGCCTAAGGGCGTCGTACTGCTGTATGTAAGCGGCAACAACCTGTGCCCGAGAATTTTAAAGGTGAACAAATAAGAATCTTGCATAAGCCTATATCATAAGAGATCCCGGCAGCCGTCATGGCTGTCGGGATTTTTTTATGTCTATAAAAGCAGCATGATGCCATCTGTCTGCCGCCATCACACGCCTGTCATGCCCCTATCAGAAACTGCATGAGGCGCAACAGCCGCCTCTGCCCCGCCCGTGCCGCCACCATGCCCTGCCGGCTTCCATACTCTAACAGACCGCGTCATGCCTCACTTGTCTATCTGACTCTCGGTGAAGGGGTCGGCACGATGGCCCATCAGGTCGATACGCGAGTATTCCATGTCAAACTCGTCGGCCTCGTCCGGCGTAAGCCTTACGCCTGCCGCACCAATAAAGTCGTCGAGATGGGCAGCACTCGTAGTGCCGGGTATGGGCACAATCCATGGCTTGCGCGACAGCATCCATACGAGCGAGAACTGCGCAGGCGTGATGCCCTTGCGCCGCGCCCAGCGCCCTACCAGCTCAGTCAGCGGCCTGTTGTAGCGCAGGGCCTGCGGAGTGAAGCGCGGCAGATTATGGCGACGGTCATCACTGCCGAAGCGGCTGTCCTCGCCTATCGTGCATGTCAGATAGCCGCGGCCGAGCGGACAATAAGGCACGAAGCCTATGCCAAGTTCTTCGAGCGTGGGGAAAATCTTAAGCTCAGGCTCGCGCCACCAGATGGCATACTCGCTCTGAACTGCCGACACAGGACACACGCTGTGGGCACGCCTGATGGTGCGGGCGCTTGCCTCCGACAGTCCGAAGTGCAGCACCTTGCCCTCCTTTATCAGCTGTGCCACGGCGTCGGCCACCTCCTCTATGGGCGTGGCAGGGTCTACGCGGTGCTGATACAGCAGGTCGATGTGGTCGGTGCGCAACCGCCTCAGCGAGCCCTCAACGGCCCGGCGCATATGGGCCACGCTGCTGTTGAGAGCCGTAGGGCGACCCTCCTCAACACCGAATCCAAACTTTGTGGCTATCTTAACATTGTCTCTTATGGGCTGCAGGGCCTCGCCCACCCACTCTTCGCTTGTGTAAGGGCCGTAAACCTCGGCCGTGTCAAACAGTGTAACGCCCTTTTCGTAGGCGCGGCGTATCAGCGCCACCATGTCGCGGCGGTCATAACGGCCGCCATAATAGCCCACCATGGGCAGGCAGCCAAGGCCTATGGGCGACACGCTCATGCCGCCCAGATTGCGGCGCTCGGCCTTAGGCTGCCGCCCCGTGCGCCTTTTATCCTTGCCTGTGGCAGCCATGGCGTCTGTGGCGGCAAGCACTCTCGACGTGCCCGTCAAGGCTCCGGCAGCCATGAGTGCCAGGCCCGATGCCGACTTTAAGAATTTTCTTCTGTCCATATCTTTCTGTCTTTTGGAGGTTAGTTGTTGTTTCTGTCGCAAAGATATGCCACGACAGGGCCGGCGCGGTATACAATTCTCATGCATAAGTACCATTTTCATGGTTTATGTTTCGCCGTTAAGGATAAATAGCGATATATTTGCATCTGCAACAACCAAAAAAGTTAAGGGCATGGCAAAGATTGAGAAGGTAAACACGGTGCACGACTATAACGCATACGTAGGACAGGCAGACGAGCACAGGCTGGCAAGCGTGATAAACTATGACGACCTGCCCCCGATAAGGCACAGCCTCAACAGCTACGGCATATACGGCCTGTTTCTGCGCGAGGACACGCTCGTAGACCTGACCTATGGCTGCGGCAGATACGACTACGACGAGTCTACGCTGATATGTGTGGCACCTGGACAGACGGGCGGCAAGGAGGACAACGGCGAGAGAGTGGCTCTGAAGGGATGGGCCCTGCTGTTTCATCCCGACCTGATAAGAGGCACGTTTCTTGAAGGCAGGATGCACCGCTACTCGTTCTTTGCCTACAACGTGAACGAGGCTCTGCACATGCGCCCCGGCGAGCGCGACATACTCGTGGCATGCCTGAAGCTCATCAAGCAGGAGTTTCAGGCGCCTGACGACGGCTGCCGCGACCCTATCATCGTGGGCCTGATAGACATCGTGCTGCAATACTGCTCACGCTTCTACAACAGACAGTTCAGCTCGCACAGACAGCAGAACAGCGACATACTGACACGCTTTGAGCAATTGATGCACAGCTACTACGACTCGGAAAGACAGCTTACGGACGGACTGCCTACCGTACAGGCATGCGCATCAGAGCTATGCCTCTCGAGCAACTATTTTGCCGACCTGATAAAGAAGCAGACCGGCATCACTGCCGGCGAACACATCCACCGCTTTGTGATGTCCATGGCCAAGAGCAGGCTGACGGCAGGCGAGCAGGTGTGCCAGGTGGCCTACGCCCTCGGCTTTGAATATCCGCAGCACTTCAGCAGACTGTTCAAGAAGATGGAGGGATGCACGCCGTCTGAATATATAGCATCGAGAAACAGGCGGCCTGACCATCGCGCTGACAACGGCGACACCGGTGCAACGGCCGGCTGATATATTCAGCATATCTGCACTGGCATCACGGCTGCTGAATCCATCAGCCGTTTGTAAACAAAAATGACATTTCCCGTCCGTTTGACGCCCTCAGAACGGCAACGGCGGGAGCGAAAGGGCGGAATGACGGGAAATATGGCGAAAAACGGCAGAAAAGATAAAATACTGATGCACAACGACTTACGCACAAACGTACATCAAACGGACACGGCTCATGCTATGAAAGATGCCCTTTCAGACTCTAAAAGGGCACCTTTTGCAGGGTGAAAGGCTGCGTTTTATGCATCAAAAGGATGCCTTACAGACCGAAAAACAATGGGGTTCGGGCTGTTTCTGACGCTCTACAGCTAACAAAAGTTAAACAAAAGCATATTCGGACGGCAAGGCATTAACATCTGTTATACATTGATTTTCTGTAACGGAAAAATATTTTGTCCTGACTTTTTACCTTGTCTCATGCATGATTTGCACCTCCGTTTGGATTTATTATATGCCGGCAAGGCTATATAATACTCATGAAGGAAACTCAACGTAAATATGTCTTTTTCAAAAGATTATGCCTCATTTAAAATTATATTTATTACTTTTGTGCGCTATTTGGTTTAGATACAAACCGGCAAACAGAGTCGCTACTATGAAAAAATACAAGATATTCATTATTATCTGCGCGCTGCTCACCACATGCGCGGCATTTGGTTCCGGTGACACGAAATATACTAAGCTCGTGAAGAAGGTTTCGGCCAAACCGACGGCTAACATAATGAATATTGCAGACAGATATGCGGCAAAGGGCAAAGACGGCGAAGCCCTTGTGCTGTATGCCATAGTATATAACAGGTTTGACCCCAATGCTGCCGACAAGGAAAAGGACATGTGCGCGCTGGCAAGGAAGAAGGCCGGCACGCTATACTATGACAAAGGCAACTACATAAACGCCCTCGACGAATTTATCAACGGCGTGAAGATCAGCGAGGCGTGCTCCAAACCCACGTATGCGGCAAGTCTGTATAACTACATAGGCAACATCTACTGCATCTTTCTCGACTACGAGAAGGGAATACGCTACTATCTCAAGGCGTATGACCTGAGCAAGAAGTATCCCGACAGGAAGATGCAGCACAGCGTACTCGTTAACCTGACCGGCATGTACAGCTATTACATCAAGGACATCCCGAAGGCCAAGAAGTATTATCAGCTGTCTGAAAGCACGAGAGACAAGAACAACAAGACCGACACGTTCATGAGTTTCTACACGCTAAGCCTGATACAGATAAGCGAGGGCGACATCAAGCCTGCCATATCAAGGCTGAAATGGCTTGCCGGATATGCCGCAAAGGAGAAGCTGGAGCCGAGATTCCGCTGCTTTGCCTATCAGGAGATTTACAGCGCATACAGGCAGCTGGGGGTAAAAGACTCTACGCTTAAATACATGCATCTGTGCGACCGGACGGCACAGAAATACAACCTTCAGCACACGTTCGTCACGACGACCAAGAGCCTTTCTGACTTTTTTCAGGAGAAGGGCGACATAGCCATGTCTAATCTCTACAAGTCGCGCTATCTCGACATCATGGACTCGATTTATGACATGAGAAAGTTCGACATGGTAAAAAACTCGCTGCTCAACTACGAGATATACAAGACGACAAAGGAGATAGAAGACCTGCGCACAAGCCAGCACGAGAGGATGCAGACCATCAGGATGCAATGGGTGATAATGTGTGCCGTGGCCGTTGTGGCGCTCACCACAATATTGTTTCTCTTCATCGTATGGAAGCAGAAGAAGAGAATACACAAGGGCTATATCAACCTGTATAAAATCAACCACGACTTCATAGAGACGCAGGAGCTGCTGACGAGCCGACTGCGCAAATGCCGTACAGAAATAAGCGAGAAAAACGACATAATAGACAGCCTGAGGCAGGAACTCGGCAACGCGAAGGACACGGAAGAGAGCACTGCCGAGGAGGGTATGAAATATCAGACGAGCAACCTGACCGACGGACAGATGCAGACCATAGCCGACGCCATAGGCAACGTGATGGAGAACACCACGGAGTTTTGCGACTGCAACTTCTCTCTCAGCAGGCTTGCCGACCTTGTGGGGTCTAACAGGTCGTATGTGTCGCAGGTTATTAACGACTCGTTCCAGAAGACATTCAACGACTACGTGACGCCTTACAGAATACACCTTGCCTGCAAGCGGCTCACCGACAGGGTCAACTACGGCAACTTCACGATGAAGGCTATAGCCGAAAGCGTGGGCTTCAAGTCGTACACTGCATTTGTCAATGCATTCAAGAAGATTACGGGCATCACGCCTTCTATTTATCAGAAGATAGCCCTCGACAACAATTCTAAAGAGTAGCCAGCCTTACGCCTGCGCCGTCAAGGAGCATAAACGCCCTGTCTGCCGTAAGCATCAGGGCGCATCGCCGTTGCCGTATAGGGCTTTTTGCAGTCTTATTTTCAGCATGCATGGCATGCAATTCGATAAAAGACAGCCGGCAGGACGATGCCGGGAAACGACCCGACGGCTGAAAACAAGAGTCTTATTACAGCGTAAGGCCATGCGCATGCCAGTGGTCTGTCTTAGCTTATGCAGGCGGCATAACAAGCAAGCCCGAGCCAGTCTCACGACCAGCCCGGGCTGAAAATTATCGATATTCTACTTTACTGATGCTTAATCTTACAGACTAATCTCTCTTATGGCCTCTATCAGGCGCTTGAAGTCGGAAGGATGCACGTCGCCGATGTTGCCTATGCGGAACGTGTCGGCCTGCGAAATCTTGCCCGGATATATCACGAAGCCTTTGGCCTTGAGCTTTGTGTAGAAGTCCTTGAAGTTGAAGTCGGCCGACGGATAATAGAACGACGTTATCACGGGCGACTGCTCCTCGTCGGGCAGCAGCGTCTTGTAGCCGAGGCTGCGCATGCCCTCCACCAGCGTGCGGTGGTTCTCGGCGTAGCGTGCATGGCGTGCTTCCACACCGCCTTCAGCCTTCAGTTCCTTCAGTGCCTGCATGAAGGCGCGCACCACGTGAGTGGGAGAAGTGAAGCGCCACTTGCCGTGTCCGCTCTCCATCGTCTGCCACTGGTCATACAGGTCGAGCGACAGCGAGCGTGCAACGCCCTTGCATCCTTCGAGCAGCGAGCGGCGCGCAATGATGAAGCCGAAGCCCGGCACGCCCTGTATGCACTTGTTGGCACTGCTTATCATGAAGTCGATGCCCAGCGCAGCCATGTCTACGGGCACTCCGCCAAAGCTGCTCATCGCGTCCACTATCAGCGTCTTGCCGTGCTTCTTTACAACGGCTGCAATGTCGGCAAGCGGATTGAGCACTCCGGTAGTGGTCTCGCAGTGAACCACCGACACGTGTGTCGTCTCGGGATGACTGGTCAGATATTCGTCTATCTGCTTCGGGTCAACGGGCTGAGTCTCCTCAAAGCGCATCACGTGGCAGTTCAGATGATAATAGTCGGCTATCACGCCCATACGCTTTCCGTAGGCTCCGTTGGCAGCCACGAGCAGATGGTCGTCGGCCTTTATCACCGAGCCGAGCGTAGCCTCAACGCAGAAGCTGCCGCTGCCCTGCATCAGCACTGCCGTATATTCTTCGGGCCGGCTCGACGCCAGCTCCACGAGCTCTTTGCGTATAACCTCAACAATGCCTATATTATAGTCTTCGTCCCATGTGCACCAGTCGCTCATCATGGCTTCCTTAACGGTGTCTGTGGTTGTCAGTGGTCCGGGTGTAAGTAATAAGTATGGTCTCATGTCGTTACTGTTTTTTATCGTTATTATCTATGCTCTTCAAGTTCCGGCCGCCGTGCGGCGGCTGTCATGCTTGTGTATGCTTATCTGTTCATTCGTGCGTTAATGCTGTCTATCAGTCCGGGCAGCTCAGTTATGTCGTCCACCACAAAGTCGGCGCCTGCTGCATACATGCGGTTGCGCACGCATGCCATGCGTCTTTTCAGTTCGTCGGCAGGCATGGCAGCCACCTCGTCGCGCGTCAGAGCCAGCTCGTTGCTGCCCAGTATCACGCCCACGCTCCACACTCCGGCGTTAGCTCCCTCCTTGATGTCGGCAATGGTGTCGCCGAATTTCACAACCGAATGGCGCGATGCCACATCCAGGTCGCACATGTTCTTGTATATCATGTATGGCTTAGGACGTCCGCCGGGCATGTTGTCAGACGTAACACAGTTGTCTACGGTATAGCCTTTCTCGGCCGCAGCCTTTATCACAATGTCCATCATGGTCTTGGTGTAGCCCGTGGTCGATCCCAGCTTTATGCCCCGTGCCTTTAGCGCAGCCACCGTTTCAACCACTCCGTCGATAGGCTCCGAATAGTCGGCCAGCGTAGCCATCAGCTTGTCCTGAAAGCCCTTGTAGCATGCCTGCACGTCGTCCTCGTTGTAGTCGCGTCCGTATTTTTCGGCAAACTCTTCCCTGACATGGTCTATGGCGAACAGAGCGCGTATCTCCTCTATCTTTGTCAGACCCATGTGGGCGCGGGTTTCTTCCGCCGTAACGGTAAGTCCCATGTTCTTGAAACACTCAACGAAGGCTGCCACCGGAGCGAAGCATCCGTAGTCAACGGCCGTTCCGGCCCAGTCCATAATCACACATTCAATCTTGTTCATATTCTTATTACTGTTTAATGTTCTTTGTTTGTATTATTCCGTTTGCTTTTATTTAGCCATGCTCACCGTGCCGTAGAGCTGTGCGTCGTCGGCTCCGGCCTCGTCGGTGCTGCGCTTCGGCCTTCCTGCCTGCAGCATATATACCAATGCTCCGATAAACATCACGCAGCACGCAACTCCGATAAATATGCTCATCTGGTTGTAGAACACAGCCCAGTCGACATGCGACGCTCCCAGCTCCTTGAACATCAGCAGGGCGAGCGTGCCCACATAGCCGATGAAGTCGATGGTTATGATGAAGAATCCCACGTTGCCGCGAATCTTGAAGCAGGCAATGAAGCGCTCGAAGAATATTGTCTGGAAGCTCAAATATGCTATGTCGATGCAGAAGGTCTGCATGAACAGCCATGCCGTGGCGGGCATCGACAGCGCAGCATGCCTTGCTCCGACAAACGCCAGAGCTGCCATTCCGGCGGCAGACACGCCAAGCAGGATGCAGAGTGTCTTCAGATGGCTCTTCACTGTTGACATCACGGCGAACACTCCCAGCAGGACGAGCGTGGCAATGCCGTCGATATAGGCGAAGGCCCACGACGAAACGCTGTGAACATCGATGATGCATACAATGAAGTCTTCCTTTATGTCGCGCTGCACTGTGAGCAGAAGGTTGGCTATGAAGAGCATAAGCAGCACGGGCATAAACCTGCGGAACAGCTGCATGCGCTCTCTGGCGTTGAGAGTCACGCGCTCCGAACGCGACGCTATGTCGGCAGCCGTGGGGCGCGGCAGCTTGGTCATCACCCATCCTGCGAGGCATAACAGCGGGAAGGCCACTGCCCCTATCAGGGCCGGCATCCAGAACTCGCTGACGTGGAGCGTGTGGAGCGCATAGAGTCCGAGCGACTTTGCCACGCCCGAGCTCAGGGCCATGCTCACTCCCATGATGCTTGCCAGTATGTCGGTGGTGCGGCGTCCTTCTAGAAAACTGAATATAACGCCCCACATACAGCCCAGCGACAGGCCGTTGAAGAAGAGTGCGAAGATGTTGAGCGGCGCAGGCACGAGGGCAAACGTCAGCAGCGACACCTCCGACAGGGCTGCCGAACCGACGATAAACTTCAGGCGGTTCTGCGGCTTAAGCTCTGATATAAACTTTATGCCGAGCATCTTGGCGCACACATAGCCTATGAGCTGAATCATGCTGACCACAATCTTGTAGTCCATGCCGGCTATCTGCATGCCGTCGAACTCGGCTGCCGTGAACGGCTTGCGCAGGGCATACACGAGCGAATATGAAAGCAGGGCCGTGCCTCCTGCCCAGAATACGAAAAGCCAGTCGGGCATTGCCTTGCCGTTGCCTCTCAGGCGCTGTATTATGTTTAGAATCTTTTCCATTTCAATATTTGCAGTCATTCGGTTTCGGGTGCAAAATTAGCATCGTGCAGGCAGCGCAAAAATGAATAAATCATGAATAATAGGCCGTAACAATTCAGTAAAATGATTGTAACCGGATAATAATTTTTCTGTTGCCGGAAAGAAACCCGAATGTAACATGGATGTAATATGTTTTAATACGAAAAGGCCTATCTTTGCAGTGCAATTACCATTCAGTGAAATTATGAAAGAGCTTAGAGAGATATACGACCGCATAACCTATCTGAGACAGAAAGGCATGAAAATGAAGGACATAGCAGGGTGCATCGACTTTGCGCCGAGCGTGCTTTCGGCCCTTTACACCACCGTGCTGCCGGCCTTCTTCAAGAACATAGAAAAGGGCGAGAGTCATGAGGCTGCGCTCGACAATGCCCTGATATGGGTCAACAATGTTTCAAAGAAGAAGCTGCTGGGCTCTATTCCGGCCATGAAGAAGGTGCTCTTCTCTGACGACATAATACCTGTTGTGCCTGAAAGCGAGACCGCCAATCCCTTCATATCCGAACTTGAGCGCAACATGAAGCGCACTGCCGGACAGATAGCCAACTACAGCGGCATATACATGAGCTACAGCGTGTCGTCAGGTTCGCTCGCAATGAAGCTCGAACCTTATATCATAACGCCGGCGGCCAACGGCAACTACGTGCTCGTTGGACACAACAACGCCTACGGAACTACACACTGGGGTATTGCGATGATGAACGGCATAAACCACATCTACCTGATGTTCAACGAGAACAAGGAGCCTCAGCTTGCCCTGTTCAACATCTGCCTGAAGATTCCGATGTACGACAGACCGCCGTTTCTGAGGGGCGTCTACACTTGCTTCGACTACAACTATAATCCCATTGCAAGGCGCATTCTCTTCGTGAAGCTGTCAGACAGCACCTCGCGCGAAGACTTCGCGAAGCTAAAGGGATGTCTCAAAACACGCGAGGAACTGAGCGAGCAGGAGCGCAAATATTATGAATATACGTGCGGACAGGAGGATGTGGTGCGCATGTGCAACATTCCCTCGCCCACCATGCACGAGGACGACCTGATGACGGAGAAGCGCATTCTGGCCATGAACACCGCCACAGAAAGAAAACCCATGCAGCTGCATGACGGCAGCAGGCATGATGAAGGCTGACAGCCGTATGGCTGATAGCATGGTATGAATGCACTTAGCGCATGACATCGTCTTACGGCGGCAGCACAGACAGCAGCTGGCTGCCCGACATGTAGCAGCGTAGAGCCTCACGACTACAGGGCGGAATGATTACGGCTACCCGGCAGAAGCCGCTGAAAACAAGGCATGAGGCAACGTATATGAACTTTTAACACTAAACCATAGTAACAAAAAGGGCACAAATGCGTTTTTATATCAACGCCCTGATTTAAGGGGTATAAAAACGGAAATAACGTAAAAGCAATATTGTTACTATGAACTTTTCCCTGAAACTTACAATTGTATCAGTAGCCGTCGCACAGACCGTATGTGCCGGCGGAAAGGCTATTAACGACGGCGTAGACCCGCCAGCCGTGGTTGCGGCATGGAGCACGCCGAAGGGTTATCAGAAGATTATCGACATAAACTTCAGCGATGCCATGTGGCCCGGACAGACATGGGCAGGCAAGACCGGAGCCGACAGTCCGGAACAGGCCGACGGCGGATATGTCAACACGATAATAGACGTGCCTGTCAACGGCGGCAGCGATGTTACATATCCCGTGATGTTCCACAACTGCACCTTTGCCAACAAGAAGAGCTACAACGGCTTTGCGGGTGCAACGGCGGCCTTCAGCCGGCAGTATTACCTCGGACAGAGCGCCACAGGCAAGGGCAACCGCTATGCCAACGACTGGACGGCAAAGGGGCACACGGCCTATTTGGAAGACAACATAAAGCGCGACAAGGACGGAAACATCGTCTACGGCGAGGCAGGATTCGTGCAGATGTGCAGCGCTCCTGCCATGGCAGGACATGAGGGCGCCACAAAGGGCGAGTCGCAGCACGGCTGGGTGGAGATAGACCACATACCATACGTTGAGCGCGTGCAGTGGTCGTGGTCGTCTACATCATGGGGCCGCGGCATAAAGTGCGACATAAAGATTGGCAACGGTCAGTGGAAGCCGCTGGTATGGATGGGCTCGGGCATGGCCGCCTACGGCTACTCGGCCTTCAGCGACCAGGGCTACATGATGGAGAACGTGATTAACGCCAGCGACGTGTCGCTGCGCTGGTGCGTGTGGGACGGCGAAGATCAGGACAATCCCGTGCAGCTTACAGCCGACGGCAAGGCCGTATTTCAGGCAGAGACCGACCCGCTGGCACGCCAGCAGCCGGCCCGTGTGCACAAGATAATGATATACGGAAAGAAGATTACGGCCGAACAGGCTCTCTATGCAAGGCAGAACCCCGTGGGCAGCGTGGGCGAGCTGACTGCCATAAGGGGACATAAGGAGCCGCACATAAGCGCGCCCGACGCCAAGGCCCCCGTAGAACTGAAGGTGGTGGCGCAGGACGGCAGCGCGCAGTACACAAGCATACAGCAGGCCATCGACGCCGTCAGCGACGGGGCACGCGGCATAATATACGTTCGTCCGGGCGTATACGACGAGAACGTGTATGCCGGCAGACGCAACGACAAGAACAAGTTTATAAGCATAATAGGCGAAGACCGCAACACCACGATACTGACATCATCTGTTGACCGCGGCCCGAAGAGCAAGGGCAAGCGCTACTACGACTGCGCCGCGCTCAACGTCTACACCGACCGCTTCTATGCCGAGAACATCACCATACGCAACACCAGCGGCAACGTGGGACAGGCCGAGGCGCTGTTTACGGCCGGCGACGCACACGTGTTCAGCAACTGCACGCTGAGCGGATATCAGGATACATACAAGGCCAACGGCGGAGCGCGCGGATACTTCAGCCACTGCACCATAGAGGGTGCCACCGACTTTATTTATGACGCGGGCCTCGAGTGGTTTGACAACTGCGAGATACGCTGCGTCAAGGGCAAGGGCTACATCACGGCTGCCGCCACATCTGAGCTGCCGCTGACACGTGCCATGTATCCCAAACTGAGCCAGAGCCGCCTGTATGCGGGTCTGTTCTTCAACCGCTGCCGACTCACCGCCGAGCAGGGCGTGGCCGACGGCGCCTACTATCTGGGACGCCCGTGGAAGGAGAACTGCGGCACGATGTTCATAAACTGCACGCTGGGCAGCCACATAAACAAGGCAGGATGGCTCGACTGGGGCGGACGTGGCAACACGGCATCATATTTTGAATATAACAGCATCGACGAAAACGGGCAGCCGGCTGACACAAGCCGGCGCGTAAGTTTCGGCCGCCAGGCCACCAAGGACGAGGTGGAGGCATACATAAACGCCGACTTTCTGTTCAAGAAGGCGTCTGACGTGCCCTTCGACTTCAACGCCATTCTTCAAGGTGCCCCTGCCCCGTCGGTATTCACGCGCAGCGGCAACACGTTCGAGTGGAACAGCGACCGACTGGCTGCCGGCTACCTGATATACCGCAACGGGCGCTTCGAGGCTTTTGTGGCCGAGCCTGAATACACCATATCAGACGGCAATGCAGACGAATACAGCGTGAAGACCGTTTCGCGCCAGGGTGCCACGTCAGAGGCTGTTGCCATGCGCGTAACGCCCGTGGCCTTCCCCACGGCCGAAGGCTTCGGCAAATATGCCACTGGCGGACGCGGCGGAAAGGTGGTCACGGTTACGTCGCTGGCCGACACCGAGGACGAAGGCACGCTGCGATGGGCCTTCAGCCAGTATCCGGGCGAGCCGCTCACCATAGTGTTTGCGGTGAACGGCGAGATACGCCTCAACAGCAACCTGCGCGTGAAGCGTGCCAACTGGACGCTGGCAGGACAGACGGCTCCGGGCGACGGAATAAGCATCGTGGGCGACAAGGTGAACTTCGGCAGTTCGGAAAACTTCATCGTGCGCAACATACGCTTCCGCGCCGGCGACGGCAAACAGGACCAGGCCTGCGGAACGGAGAACTGCACCAATTTTATATTCGACCACTGCGTGTTCGGATGGTCGATGGAGGAAAACATGAACACGGCCGACAGCCACTTCTTGACGGTACAGTACTGCATAGTGCACGAGGGCCTCAACGACGCCGGCCACAAGAAGGGCAAGCGCGGATACGGCTCGCAGTGGGGCGGCTCGCCTGCCACTTACCACCACAATCTGCTGGCAGGCAACGACTCGCGCAGTCCGCGCTTCAACGGCGCCAGGGGCGAAGACTATGTGGTGTTTATGGAATATGTGAACAACGTGAACTTCAACTGGGGACGCTGGAACTCGTGCTACGGCGGCGAGAACTCGGCCGACATAACAGAATATAACGGCCGCAACTCGGCTCATGAGTGCAACTTCATGAACAACTACTACAAGCCCGGCCCTGAGTCGCCTGCCAACTCGGTGTTTGTCATGGCAAGCCACGCCCGCAAGGGTGCCACGTCGTGGGGCCCGGCGCGCTGGTATGTAAGCGGAAACGTCATGGAGGGCAACGACGCTGCCACAGCCGACAACTGGCAGGCCATGAGCGCCGAGAAATATACAACAGACCAGATAAGGGTGAATGAGCGCATCGTGCCCGAGATGCCTTACTATAAGCTCGACGAGACAGAAGGCGCCATAGGCAAATACCGCCCGTCGCGCTACATGCTGACCGACATACAGACGGCCGACGAAGCATATAAGACGGTGCTGAAGAAGGCGGGAACGATAAACCGCGACGCCACAGAAAAGCGCGTGATAAACGACGTGAAGAGCGGCAACCCGAAGTTCAGCGGCTCGAAGACAGGCAAGCGCGGCATTATCGACTCTGTAAACGATGCCGAAGGCTTCGGCCTAAGCCACAAACAGGAGGCAGCACCGGCTGACACCGATGGCGACGGAATGCCGGACAAATGGGAGAAGAAACACGGACTGAACCCTGACAATGCCGACGACCGCAACCTGACAAACCCCGACGGCTACACCGCCCTTGAGGTTTATCTGAACAGCCTGATGGGCGAAAAGCTGAGCTGCAAATTCAGCAGCACCGCCACATCACACGGCAAACAGGCTAAATAAGGCGTGGCGCGCCTGCCTGAAAACAACAAAGACAAAGTAAAAACAACATTCATAAGCGCAGAAAAAGGTGGAAACCCGAGCCGGCTTGTAAACAACATCCGGCTGAAGGTTTCCGCCTTTTCTGTATCTTGACGCTTTTGTCAAAAAGAATAAAAGCATGAACCGCAACAATAGCCGGCAGAACGATTCGTCATAAATATTTATAAAAAGACCAAGAAAGACAATTCAATGCCCCTCCATATTTTTTGACAATTGAAGGAATCTGCACTTGATAAATTCTACCTTCATACTGAGGAAATAATTTCTTTATATGATTAAGGGCTTCTGCATCAGTAGCCCGCCCCAGACCGGGAACGATGATAACATCCTTAGTATGAATCATGTTAATATACGCCCAACTATATTCATGATAGTCACTTAATTCCAAATCTATAACCTTAAAACATGACTCCAGAATCTCACGCATTCTTGCAGCTATCTTATCCGGATAAACTTTAAGGTTCACCAGCAATTTATTTGGTCCTACGGCATGTAGAATTCCGTCTGTATGTCCGCATGCATCACCTCTATCCCACGGAAGAAACAATAACTTATGCTTTGGAAACAACTTTTCCAACTGATAAACAAGATTTTCTCCTGCCACTTCGGAGTTTTCAAAAAACACCTTTTCAGTCATCACAACAACAGGAGTATACCCTCTTCCCCTCTTGATACTTGCAAAAGTAAAATTGCCACCATCTGCAATAATTGGGGATGTTTCTATTGAAGCGGAAGTAAGTTTCTTAGCCAATTCAAGAGAAACTTCTGTCGGCGTCTCATAATCACGATATCCCTTCAAATAATCCGGATGATAACGAAACTGAACAAATTTATCATAATCTACCTGTATCGGCATATAATCCCTGCACCAATAGTCGGCTGTCCCTTTTAACACTCCATGCCTGACATTATAATGTGACAATATTTCCGACAACTCATTATATATTTGTGGATAATATTTTTTTAATTCCTCAGAAAATAGCACATAATCCTGCTGTTGTAAAGCCACTTGCATTATTTTATCATATCAAGGTTAGTAAAATGCCACATACGGTCTCCATTCTCACCACTTATTTTGTTAACATTAACCCTCGCAGAAGATGCAATATTTACTTTTTTAAACTCAGCGTTGTCTACCCATACAATATTCAACCCCCTGCCGAAGACTGACGCATTGCCCAACAAATCTTCCCACAAATACTGGGATCTGAATGGACTTTTCTTATTATTGGTTTTATTTGTATATTCCTCTTTCTCGCCGGAAACAGATTTATACGTATATCCTCTCATCAAAAATGAAGCACGGTATTTTCCTTCACGCTCAAACGTCATGTCAACACCCGAACTATGAGGATAAATAGATCCTACAGGAAAATACGGAAGATCTCCTTTATGATACATCTGCGGTTCAACAATAATGCCATTTTCTTCATCATGGAAATAAAATTCAATATCTATCGGGTAAATTTCATATTCACCATTGACAACAAAATGCCCATTAAAAACAACCTGAGCAATGTCTTCAAACTGTCTTGTAAGTCCATCTATAGTGTATACGGGCGTGAACTGTTCTAGAACTTCTTTTAATTTTTGTGGTGTTTTCATATTAATTCTTTTTAAATAAGCATATTATTCTCTTCTGTTTCCATTCTTAAGCAGGAAACAAAAGTAAGGAAATATGATGTATGTTTCAAATTTAAGACTGCATTTAACACTTTCGTATCTCAAAAAAGAATTCATCTATATACGGAAAATCACGTGCTTACAAAGCGAAAATCCATCTGCATGGTGAAAACGCCCAAAAATCCGTAACTTTTTCTTTTAATTATGTTACGGTTATGTTATACGGCGCTATTTAAAAACATTTTCTTTAAGCAAATTAAGCCGTAATGGTTTCAGACTGTTAGTGGCCGGTTTACGAGTCGTTAATGGGCCACTTTTGAGTCGTAAACGGCCCACTTTCCGGGCACAAACCGGCCACTTTCTGACGGGAAATAATTTGCCGCCGAAAGACTATGCATACATGACGGCAAGAAAAGACGGTTGACGACAACAGAACACTGAATGTTTATACATGCGGCAATACATAGACATTGAACTGTGGAGCAACAACAAATGAGCCGCAAAATAACGCCGTTGTGATAAATACCCCGTAATTTTGCAGCAGGAAAAACAACACTTATAAAAACTTTAAAGAACATGAAAAAGAACATTGGAAACATCTTGGCACTCTACCCCACACCCGCAGTGGTAATAGGGGCTGCCGTGAACGGAAAAACCACATGGACACTCGTTGCACACGTAGGCATAGTGGCGCACGACAGAATATCGGTGAGCCTTCACTCGGCCCACTATATAAACAAAGGTATAAAGGAGAACGGACGGCTGTCGGTGAACATTGTTTCAGAAAGCATGCTGCCTAAAGCCGACTATTGCGGCATTGTGTCGGGCAACAAGACAGACAAGAGCCGCCTGTTCGGAAGCGTAACGGGAGCTGAAGGAACGCCCATAATAGACGAGTCGCCTCTGAGCATGGTGTGCAAGGTGGAAGACGTGTACGAATGTAACGGCTTTGAGAACTTTATTTGCAGCATCATCGACACGTATGCCGACGATAGCGTAATAGACGACAACGGAAAACTCGACTACAACAGTCTGAAGCCCGTATTGTTCGAGTTTCCCACATACCGCTATCTGCGCACAGGCAGCGTGATAGGCCACTGCACAGACGCAGGCAAACAATATAAAGAAAGCATAGCCGAATGACATGAAACTGCTGATAATAATATTAATGATGATGATAAGCAGCCTTAAAGGCAGCGCACAGAACGTGATAGACGTTCACTGCCACAACATTCCCCAATTCTACACCGACGTGCTTGAAAGCAACGGGGCAGCCCTCGACGAAGGCTATCCGCTGCCGGCATGGAGCGCAGAGAAGCATCTGGCATTCATGGACAGTGCCGGAATAAAATGCTCTGTGCTGACTATGACTGCCCCTCAGCCTTACTTCGGCAACGGCAAAGAGTGCCGCGACGTGGTGCGCAGATATAACGAACACTGCGCAGAGCTTAAAGCCAAACATCCGGGAAGGTTCTTGTTTTGCGCGTCGCTGCCGCTGCCCGACGTCAAGGCAGCCATTGACGAAGCCATATATGCGCTCGACACCCTCGGAGCCGACGGCGTTAAGCTGCCCACAAACAGCCGCGGACTGTATCTGGGCGACAAAGATCTGGAGCCGCTCATGGAGGTGCTCAACAGCCGAAAAGCCGTTATAATAATACATCCGCACAAGCCCGTGCCCGTCAGCGAAAAACTTATGGCACAGATGCCGCTGGCTGCCTATGAGTATCCGGCTGAAACAACGCGGGCACTGATGAACATGCTTGCGGCCAACCTGCCGGCACGCTATCCGCAACTGAAAATAGTGGTGCCCCACTGCGGCTCGTTCCTGCCGCTCGCACTGCCACGTCTGAAGGCGCTCGCGCCCGCACTTAAGGCCGGAGGATATATTGGCGAGATTGACATTAAAGGCTGTCTGTCGCAGCTCTACTACGACCTTGCCGGGGCACCATCGGCAGAGGTGATACGCAGTTTGCTGACAATAACATCGCCGGGACACATTCTCTATGGCTCCGACTATCCGTATCAGCCGGCAGAGGCGCTGACCGCCAACCTGCACAGGCTCGACAAGGAGCTTAAAGCCGATAAAACACTGTCGGAATACAGGGATATGTTTATGTGGAAAAACGCCGCACGGCTATTTAACATCGCCGATGCCGGCAGCACTGAGGACGGCAACAGCACCACGCCCGAAAAAGGCAACAACGGCAAGGGCATGCTGGTGCGCATATCTGAAATAGAGATTTATCCCGAATACTTCAACGAATACATAACCGCTGCCATGAACGTGGGGGCAACGTCGGTGAGAGAGGAGCCGGGCGTGATAGCCATATTCCCGATGATACAGCAGAGAGACTCGTGCCAGGTGCGCATTCTTGAAATCTATGCCGACATGGACGCATACAGACACCACATAACCACCGCCCACTTTAACGCCTACAAGCAGGGCACGCTGCACATGGTGAAATCGCTCGACCTCGTGGACATGACGCCCATGAACGCTGAAGCCATGGACGAAATATTCAGCAAGATGAAGAAGGAATAATGAAAAAGGAGTGTTATATTTGCAGCATGAACGGACTTATGGATAATTTGGTAAACTATGGTGACATTCTGTTGAGCTGCAGCATAAAACACGACATGCACATGGAGCACAGAATGCCGGCGCACTCGATAATATTTGTGCGCTCGGGCAAACTGATTATCGAGGGAAGGGAAAGCACCGACGAGATTACTGCCGACAACTTTGTGTTTGTGCGCCGCGACTGCTCGGTAAACGTCACGAAGGTGCCGCTCGACGGAACGCCTTACCGGGGGATAAACTTCACGCTGCCGCGCCGCTACCTGAAGGAATATTATAACCGTATAGCGGCAATATGCAGAAAGATGAGGGGCATAAGCCCCATAGGACAGACGGTGAACATACTGCCGCAGACCACGGGACTGAAAAGTCTGTTCGGCTCGTTCATGCCCTATACCGACAGCGGCGAGACGCCATCGGACGAATGGCTGCGGCTGAAAGTGGACGAAGCCATAATGTGCCTGCTGAATATCGACCAGCGGTTTTATCCCACACTGTTCGACTTTAACGAGGTATGGAAGATTGACCTGCTCGACTTCATGGAGCACAATTTTACCGAGGACCTGACGCTCGAGGAGTTTGCGGCATACACGGGAAGGAGTCTAGCCACGTTTAAACGCGACTTTGCCAGGATAAGCACGCTGCCGCCTCAACGCTGGATTACGGAACACAGGCTTGAAAGGGCCAAGGAACTCATGATTAAATACGGACTGACGGCACAGGATGCGGGATATACGGCAGGATTTAAGAACAGATCGCACTTCTCACAAGCATTCAAAAAGATGTATGGCCATGCGCCGTCTGAATATATAAAAATGAAAGTGAAGAACGAAGAGCAGGCGCTGCGCGCAATGAAAAATTAAAAACGTCTTACGAAAGTGAAAAGATAAAAGTGAAAAGTTAAAAATCCAAATGCGTAGTGGTTGACGAGAAGCAACAAAGCTAATTAAGGGAAGAGAGAAGAATTCATGTGCAGAGTGGTGATAAGAATCCACAGGGCTATTGACTTTAACTACTAGCCAACTTGTTGGCGATAACTCCTCTAACTACTTTAACTCCTAACGAGACTCCATAAAAAAGGAGAGGCAAAAGCCATGCGGCCTTTACCTCTCCCGGAAAAATATATTCTCTCAATTTTTATTTCTTCTTCGCTGCACCTTTTACTAATACAGCCTTATACTCGTCTGGACTGTTGAGCAGGCGACATGCCTCCTTCATCTGCTTGTCGTAGCGCAGACTGTTCTCCATGCTTCCTGCCTGATAATAGTAGGCCGCAATGATGTCGTTGGATATTATCTGCTTTAACACGTCCTTGTGATAGTCGAGGTCTTTGGCTATGTTGTGCTTCAGCTTCTTCTCCAGATTTTCAAATTCGGCCTTGGCGTCGTCATAATAGCCCTCAAACTCAACAACCTTCTTTAGCGACTTGAGCAGTTTCTCGCTCTCAGGGTCGTAGGTGAATCCGCTCTTTATCACTCTCTGCTTGAAGTCCTCATAGTCGGCGTCAGAAAGCTCAAACTCTGAAGGCTTGGCTATCGTGGGGTGAGACGCTATATAGTCGACCTCATAGTCGAGCAACACCTCGGTAGAGTCGAGTCCGCTCACGGTGAGATAGTAGGCAATGTTGGGCAGCGAGTCGGGGCGCACCTCTATGTCGGGCTTAATGCCTCCGCCGTCGCGCACCTCGCGTCCGCCTGCCGTATAGAACACCTTGGTCAGACTGTCGGGTATGTGCTCGGTATATCCGCCGCGCGCGTGCTTATAGTTTATTGCCTGTATGCAGCGTCCGCTCGGAATGTAATATTTGCTTGTGGTCAGCTTCAGCTGTCCGTTGTATGATATGTCAACAGGCAACTGCACGAGGCCCTTGCCATAAGTGCGCGTGCCCATGATTACGGCGCGGTCGAGGTCCTGCAGACTTCCGCTGGTAATCTCGCTGGCGCTGGCCGACTCGCCGTTGACGAGCACCACAACGGGCATAACCGTGTCGATAGGCTCAACGGTGGTCTTATAGTCATAGTTGGCACGCTTCAGCTTGCCGCGCGTCTTCACCAGCGTGATGTCCTTCGGCACAAACATGTTGACAATGTTGACAGCCTCTGAGAGAGAGCCGCCGCCGTTGCCGCGCAGGTCGAGCACGAGGCCCTTCATGCCCTGCTTCTTCATCTCGATGAACGCCTTGCGCACATCCTTTGAGCAGTCTTCGGTGAAGCTGCTCAGATTGAGATAGCCTATGCTGTCGGGGCGCAGGCCGTAGTAAGGAATTGAAGGCATGTTGACAGAGCGGCGCGTTATTCTGAACTCCATGTTCTTGCCAGTGCTGGGGCGCTTCACCTTCAGCACGAACGTCGTGCCGGCGTCGCCGCGCAGATGCGAACTTACGTAGCTCACGTCCTTGTCGGTCATAACGGAGTCGTCGATGCTCAGGATGATGTCGCCCTTCTTCAGGCCCACCTCGGCAGCCGGGTTGCCTGCATAAGGCTCGTCGATGACCACGCGCTTCAGCTTCTGGTTGTAGCGTATCACGGCTCCTATGCCCACATAACGGCCGGTTATCATCGTCTTAAGGTCGTTCACCTTGTCCTCGGGATAGTAGACGGTGTAGGGGTCGAGCGAGCGCAGCATCGAGTTGATGGCCGTGCCCACCACCTCGTCGGCGTTGAGCGTGTCTACATACATCAGGTCGAGATAGCTGTAAATCTCGTTGAACACCTGCATGTTCTTGGCCACGTCGAAGTTGTGGCTCTTGCTTTCCTGGGCCGACGCCGCCATGAAAGGCAGCATGAGCAGCACCGCAAGCTGAAATAGTCTTATTCTCATCTTATGTTCTTATTGTTTCTTTTTCTTGTTGCAAAGCAAATTCATGCCTCATACGGCCACAAAGCGTCAACGCGAGAGGCCCCTGCCCTGTTGCCGGCAATGCCCACAGCCGCCTCCACCGGCAGCAAAAGCATGCGCACATGCCCTAAGCGGCAGAAGCAGCACACACAGACTCACCGGCAGCCGGCCGGACACAGGCCAAAAAGCATGAGCCTAAGGCATGGTCTCAGCAGCCGTATTGACTTATGCAAAGTTACATATATATATGGTGAAAACACCACTTTTCGGGGAAAAATTATTTTATTTTAGTCTAAAATTGAATTTTTTGCCAAAAAAGTTTGGAGGTTTCAAAAAATCTTCTTACCTTTGCATCGCATTTGAAAGGAAATGCATCACATGCTTCAATAGCTCAGTTGGTTAGAGCACCTGACTGTTAATCAGGGGGTCGTTGGTTCAAGCCCATCTTGAAGCGCAAAAAGGAGTTGCTTCGGTAACTCCTTTTTTGTTTTTGTATAATTCATCACTTTTAGCCGCAACGGCTACACCTTGCAGACAATACACCACATGAACAACAGCCACAACAAGATAATAATGCTGGGCACAGGCAGCGCAGGAGTTACAAGATGCTATAACACATGCTTCTTCCTGAAGACAGCCGACACAGCACTGCTCGTGGACGCAGGAGGCGGCAACGGTATAATGTCGCAGATAGAAAAGGCGGGCATAAACCTTACGGACATACACCACATGTTCATAACGCACGCTCACACCGACCACATACTGGGCGCCGTGTGGGTGGTGAGAATGATTATGCACAGGATTCTCGGCGGCGAATATAAGGGCAACCTGAACGTATACGGCAACGACAAGGTGATAAGCACGCTAAAGCAGATATGCCTCATGACGCTGCACAAGAACTACAACGCGCTGTTCGGCAGCCGCATCATGCTGTGCGAGAAGCTGAGCGGCGACGAATTTCAGGCCGGAGACATCAGCATGCAGTGTTTCGACGTGCTGTCGGACAAGGAAAAGCAGTTTGGCTTCCGTGCCATAATGCCGGGAGGAGCCACGCTGGTGTGCATGGGCGACGAGCCGTGCAACAGGGCCAACTACCCTATTGCGCGCGGTGCCGACTGGCTCATGTGCGAGGCTTTCTGTCTGTATAAGGACCGCGACGTGTTCAAGCCCTACGAGAAGTTTCACAGCACGGCCATGGACGCCGGAGCCGTGGCAGCCGAGCTGGGCGTGAAGAATCTGCTGCTATACCACACCGAAGACAAGACGCTGGCCACACGCAGGACCGAATATGCCCGCGAGGCGGCGCAGAGCTTCAAGGGCAACATTTTTGTACCTGACGACCTCGAAACTATAGACATCGACTGAACCGGGATGCGTAATAATGCGTGTGAAGACAATATAGCCCATGTAACACAGCCTGAACTTTGAAAAAATCGATATAAAGAGCACAAAATTGACCGGCTATCAACTATGCCACCGTCGGCAAAACATATCAATACAGGCTGCAGAATGAGGTCTGACGGCAATTAAACCCCAATTGGTAATTAGACCGCATATTACTTTATCAATTTTGTGCATTGATGATTTCAGCCGGTCTTTTTGTTTCTATTGGCGTCCTTTTGTCAGATTATTCTTGACATAGCCCGCTATACCTGCGAAAAATCTAACCAAAATCCGCTCAATATAAAGCAAAAATACAGACCGAATACTAATGACTGATTTGGGTAAAAATCAGTCATCACATAATATAAAAGTTAACGGACAACAGCTTTATGTTTATTCTAAAGCTGTTGTCCGTTAACTTTTATGTAAGGAGAACGACATTAATATGCCGTCAATCACCTTCTTTTTATCATGCAGTTGTTGTCTAAGACCATGTCAGGCCTCAGACAACAACATAGACATTATTATTTAGAAACGCGAACCTTGAAGTTCTTTACACCGTTGGCTGTCTTAGCCTTCAGAACGTAAACACCGCCCTGAACGCCAGAAATGTTCACAACATTAGTGTCAGTGCCGCTTACAAGTGTTCCGTTTACAGAGTAGAGGTCTACGCCAAGAACGCCGTCACCCTCAACACGTATATAGCTATCACCGTCACGTGTAATCTTGATGTCGTTGATGACATTCTCGCCAATACCGGCAGCAGCAGCAAGAGTAAAGAACACTGCACCGCCTTCAACCTTACCTGCAACGCTGTAGTAAACGTCAACGTTAACCTTGTGTGTAGCATTCATGTCGGCACCTTCGCCAAATGCATAGGTAAATGTAGGCTCTGTGAGAGTCTGCTCGTTAGCCTTAACGCCGTCAACTCTTACGTCGTAACCTTCAACAGGAAGCTCACTTGCATTAGGATCAGTAGCAATAAGACCCATCATCCAGTTGCCTACGTAACCGGTAGAAGAGAATGTTGCGCCCTCATCAAGAGAATACATATTGGCAATGCCTGTGAAAGGAGTCTCGCCGTCGAGAGCCAGAGGAGCCTCATTAGGAGTAACATCGAAGCAGTCGATGATAAGGTCATAAGAAGAGTTCTCATCAATAACAAACGGCTCGTCAAGTGTTACTGTGGTCCACTCATTGAGTTTGTAGTTCTCTACATACTGATTTACAATTTCCTCGCCGTCTTTTCTAATTATTACAGTGAAGTCTGCATCAGCTGTAGGATAGAAACGAACAGCCTTAACGTCATAGTTTCCAAAGCTTAACAACTTATCGCCAGAATAATTGGTAAGAGCCATGTATCCATAGTTAGTGCTCTCAGAAGCGATGGCACCCGGTGACGGATTCTTGCCGCAGTACTCAATGACAGTTTCATCATTATCTACCGGAACAGGCCAATTGAACACAGCAGTAGTAGCGTCGCCTCCGTTTGAAACGGCAACGTCATTTACAGCCTTGTATGCAGCCTTATTTGTAACAGCAGTGAAGTCGAGAGCTGTTTTTTCAGACACGCTGCCATTTTCATAAACAGCTTCTACGGCATAAGTATAATCGCCTGCAGGTACAGACTCATTTAAGAAGTTGGTTGTTTCAGATGTTCCAACCTTTTCATCATTACGATAAACGTTATAGTTTGCAACATTATCAATGTCGCTTGTCATGTCATCAGCCATGAATGTAGCTCCTATAGCCCATGTAACCGGGAATGTAATGCCCATGCTAGACTGTGAAGCCTCATTAAGAGAATAGAACTCTTTCTCTGTCACGAGTCTAACCATATCGCTATAGCCTGATACGCACTTCTCGTAAATTATACCAATAACGTCAGAGCTGTTCAATGAAGACGGAACTGTGGCCTTGACAGCGATATAAACATCGCCATCCTGAGGAACGCTTACAGGGTTAGTAAGAGTAACTGTGTTCTCCTGACCATAAATCAGCTCCTGGTCTACATGCTGTGTATAAACCAACTCCTGATCTTTATATATGTTGATATCCCAACCGCTGATCTTGGTTCTCGGAACAAACTTAACAGCAGAAATCTTATAGTCTTTATACATCTGCATTTCAGACTTGCTGTAGCGTATAGCAGACTCGAACGAGTTGCTGCCGCCGCCAAATCCGCTAACTTCGTCTTCAGCAGCATAATACTGTTTTGTAGGAAGATTGCTCTGCGGACGATTCCATGTGAGAAGCACATTTTCTGCATTCTTCATACGTGCGCTCAAAGCATAAGGAGCATTAGCTCCATCTGCTTCTACATTAACAGTAACAGAAGTTGAAGCTGCAGAAACTTGTCCGTCGTTGTATTCAGCAGTAACGTAATACTGATATGCTCCAACAGCGAGGTTTGCATCATAGTATTCTGCAGTTGTCAGCAGTGATGTATTCACCTTCTCGCCGTTGCGATAAACATTATAGCCCTTAATGTTTTCACTGTTCAGCAAAGGAGCCTTCCATGTAATCTTGGCTGTTGAAAGGCCTTCGAGCATTGCACCCTGAACAGCAACAGGCTCCGGATTAGAACAATTCTGATTGAGTTTTACAACTGCAGAACGCAGATTCTGGTTGTTATCAACAAAAGTAAACGCGAAAACACTGTCATTCTTTGAAACAGAGCGGGCTATCATCAGATTATATTGTCCCTCACTGTCAATACGGGGAGCTATCATTCCATCTGCAGCAAAGTCAACGCCCTTAGCTATAAGATAGTCTTCCAGCTTCTGTGTCTTGCCGTCCTTATAGATAACAGGGAACTGAGCGCCATCGGCAGTCTGCTCATAACCAACAACAGAAAGGCTGTCGCTGAAATCATAAAGAACAAATCCCCAGAAGTCAGGGTTGATAGCAGAAATTGTTGTAGTTTTTCCTGTTGTAAAGTCATACAGACCTTGTTCATAAAGAGCTATGTTACCGTCGGTTGAGAACTTCTGTATGGCAAAATAAGGAGAGCCATGAGAAATATTATCTGTAAGGAAATGGCGATTGCCTTCTTCGTCCCACATAACAGTGATACGTGTGCTGCCAGACTCCTTAGTATAAGTCCATCCACCGGCCTTGGATCCGTCGTCGGTAACAGCATATACAGAACCTGCATATCCGCCGCTCAGATCACGCGCGAACTTACCATTATCCCATATAACCGGAGAATAAAGACCTGTGGCAGAATAAATAGATCCACCGATGAACCTTCCGTCAGGGCTGATACAGTTAGCTATACTGCTGGCGTCAGAATTGGTATATTTCAAACCATTCGGAAGCTCAAGATGATGCCACTTGCCATCACTCCAATAACCTGCAGAAGTAACCTCTGCCCCATTGGTTGAAGCCTCTGAGTCGGGATAAGAACCTACCACAACACCATTATTTGAAATGCCATAAGCAATGGTACCTGTACCAAGACTCTTGAGTTCGTTTGACTCAAGATTCCATACAAATGCAACAAGTGAACCTGTGCCATCATTAAGAGTACCGCAAGCCCACTTTCCGTTGGCAGAAAGAGCCGTTACATACTGATACGGGTCGCTGTACAAGATTACAGGCTTAGTGGCTGCGAGACCTTTCATGCATAGCAAAGAAAGGCAAACCGAAATGCAAAATTTTTTCATGTTGATTTTTTTAGTTATTTATAATATGATTTTCTTTACTGTTTTTCTTCCATTCTGTATTACCTGAACGATATAGCATCCTTTGAGGCCCTGACAGTTTACACTTAAGCAGTCTGAACCATTGGCTGATGCCTCACGTACAACACGGCCGTCGATACCTACCAAACGCACCGACGAAGGCTGTGCTTCCGGTAGTATGATGCAGACATCACCATTATCAGAACAGATAATTTGTGCGTTCAAAGTGTTTCCGTCAACAGTATTTATAGCAGACGTAACATCAACAACGAGGTCTGTACTTGAAGCATTGAGTACCACGCCTGTACGGCTGTCAAATACCGTTGTAACGACACAAAGACTGTCTACGCCATACACGCGGTCTGGCAAAGTAAGCTGATAATCACATCCGTATTCACCGCCAGACTTTATTTCAGCAGGCAAGCTGTTAGGCACTCCGTTAATGATTGTGCTGCCTTCAATAGGCATGTCGTGGAAACGAACAAACGATCCGGGAATCTCCTGAGGCAGATAATAATATTCTCCTGAGCTTAACAGAGTGCATGAGTTGCGCTGAACCACATTGCCTTGAGTATATTCTTTGTCTACAATGGCAAAGCCTACCCTATATTTGTCTGATGAATTATCATAATCTGCGGCAAACGAGACATTGGCATGCATATTCACCTTATTGCCGTCGAGAGCAGCCGTAGCAGTGACCATGGCTGTTGTAGGCTCAAGCATTGCCTTTTCAAGATAGCCTTCAGTGTGATACATATCTGTATTCTTGTAATCGAAGTCACGATTGTATATCACAGAAGGCAGGCTTGAGAGCCAGCGTATCATACCATTTGCATACTCATTACAGATAAGAGGATCAGGACTCATATGGATCGACACTACTATGACGTCGCTGCCCATGCGCTCCTTGACCTCATTAAGATAAAGAGTGCCGTCAGGACAATTAGGACACCAGCCACCAGTAATCTCCTCGAGCAAAAGCGTGCGCGGGAAATAAGAACTGATCACACTGTCAGTATAAACCTTCTGTTCTGTGCCATCTGCCATACGCAAACTGATGTCATAACGGTTAACACTGTTTGCTGTGATTGGAATGTCAAATTTATAGTCGAGCCCTTCCTCCGGCTCAAAGTCTGAGACATTTACATCTTCAGAAAGGACAGAACCACCAATGGTACATGCCACTGACTTGATGTCTGCCGTACGGCCTATATTACGCACCTTACCGCTGATTGTAGCCGAAGCAACATTACCGGAGAATCGGCTTGATGTATTTTTCACATCAAAATTGTAGCCATCAAGTTCGCCAATATACATATTGTCGATAGCCAGAATATACTTATTGAGGCTGGTGCACACAAAAGCAATATATATCTTCTGACCGGCAAACTGTTTAAGCGACACGGTGTGAGTCTTCCAAAAATAGCTTTCCCCATTAACACTAAAAAGTTCCTTAAAGCTGCCCGTATCATCATTACCTGTAGACACCATTACCTTATAGTCTTCCAAGTAATCATTATACACAGACTTGCCGTCCCAACAGAGATAAGCCTCTGAGTCAGAATCAATGGAAATTTGCGGTGTTATGAGCCAATTTTCCTGCGCGAAGTTATAATTACCTTGCGTGAAGCTGAATGCAGCCTTATTTGTTTTAACATCTATGACATTGGCTATCCAGCTTGGATTTATGGAAACATTTTTATAACAGAACGTAGCCACAGGATTCTCGTCACGGTCTATAGTAACAAAGTCAGAAGGAATACCATTGTCGAAATTCTCGGACAAATAGACCTTTGACTGTCCCATAGCCACAACAGAGAGAGCAGCAGCCATTACACCTGTAAGTACTCTTTTCATGTAGAAACTATTTATACGCTTTATTATGATTGTAGTTGCCTGTATTAGATTTAAAAAGTCCAGGTATGCACCATTTTCATGGCGCATACTTGGACATATCTACATTAGTGCTTACTGCCTGCAACAACTTTGTATACAGAAGAAACACCATTCTTGGTTACCTTAACAAGGTATACACCGGCAGGATTGCTTGTAAGGTCAAGAGGTTCTTTGCGGCCTACTGCTATTACAGTTCCGTTGATTGAGCTGACATCCATTGTAGCACCATCAGCAACTGTCAATATGCCATTGTTATAGCTGAAATCAGGACCTGCATTAACAGCATCAATTGCAGACGGAATTATATCGTTAGAGATAGTAACTGTATCACTGTTAGCCTTACCTATGGCATATACAGCCTGAACATAGATGTCTGAAGACAATTCTGTATTCTCGTCACCCCAGCCAATAGACATCTTGTAGCTGTTGGTTGTAATAGGATTCTCGAAATTGTCCTGAATCTTCATTCCCTTGACAAATACATTATACTGAACGAACATATACTTGTCCTTGTCTGCAGGCTCATCCCATTCTATTGTAACAAAGCACTCTCCTGCTTCATAAGAAACGTCAACACCATGAACGTTTGTAACTGCAGGAAGCTCTGTGTAAACATTAGCGCGCACGAGATCAGATACGTTCATACCATATCCATATGAATTCATAGGCTCTTCGCCGCTCTTGTCTGCGTCTGCGTCAACAGGCTGAACAAAATATTCATAGTCGCCATTCTTTACATACTCGTCAGTATAAGTAATCATACCGTCAACAGCGTCTTCAGCAGTTACTCTGGCAATCTTGATACCATGACGCATAATGTCATAAGCAACATTCTGAACACCTTCTATTGTTGTTGCATCAAACGTAAGTTTTACAGTATTAATTTTATCAGCAACTTTCTCAGCTACCAGCTTAGGAGCTGTCTCGCTCTCCGGCTTATAGTACTCTGTAACATAATAATAAGCGTTTTCGCCCCAGTTTGAATCATAAGGATTATATGTATATGCCTGATTCTTTATACGCATAGGTTCAGCACTTTCAAGCGTATATACAGTCTTAGTGTTTGGCATTTCCTCATAAACGGTTTCGCCATTTTCTCCTTCTTCTGCATTTATATCATAAGTTATATAAGTAGAAAGCAAGCCGTCAACATAGTCCCAATATTCACTCTGTGTAGGAACGCCGTTAACATCATACTTTTTCTTTGAAATCACATTGTTTCTACCATCATAGACAACGTCCATGGTAAACTTATAGTTATCATATTTTCCGTCGCCTTTAACTTTTGTAGGACAGTCGAGAGCAATAAAATCGCTGTAGCTCTCTTCTTGCATGATATAAGGTTTACCGCCGTTCATTGTTCCATAAGTATCTGGTCTGTAACGGGCGTATCTTACCTTGTTGCCGTTTTCATCATATTCATATATGATAGAGTCTTTGCTCTGCATGTTATACTCGCAAACCAGTCTTCCTGCATCGTCATATGAATAGAATGTAGTGTCGTTAGAAGCCTTGAAAGCAAAGTCCTCACCATCATACAGACCATATTGCTGTGAGTACATTTTAACCAATTGCTTCTTATCATTATAAACATAGATATTGAATCTGCTCGGAACAAATTCGCCAGTTACATAATCAGCACCATAATTGGCAGCAGAAATAATAAGATTGTCTGAGTTGTAATAGCTTACATCCTTAGTGCTGATACCTTTGGCTGTACCCATAACATCGCCCCATTTCTCAACTGAGCGGGCAACATATCCATCCAGACTGTAAGCCTTGTTGTCTATAGTAACAGTATCACTGTTAACCTTACCTATGGCATAAACAGCCTGTACATAAAGATCCTTTGAGATATTATTAGCTTCAGAACCCCATCCAATGGCTATTCTATAGCTGTTAGTGGTAAGAGTGTCACCCTGATTGTCTTGTATTTTCATGCCTTTAACGAACACATTATACTTGACAAATTTATAATAATCCTTATTGGCGGGCTCATCCCATTTCAACGTAGCAAAGCACTGGCCGTCAACATAATCTACATATGCCTTATGTATATTCGTCACAGCAGGTAGCTCCGTATCAAAGTTAACACGGATAAGATTTGAAGAGTTCATACCAAATCCGTAAGAATTAAGTGCCTCTTCACCACTTGTGTCGGCATCAGCGTCAACAGTCTGCACAAAATAGTCGTAGTAACCATTCTTTACATTCTCGTCTGTATAGGTTATCTGACCGTCTTTCGCATCTGCAGATGTCAGGCGTGCAACCTTTATTCCATGACGCATAATGTCATAAGCTACGTTCTGAACACCGCTCAAAGGCACAGCATTGAAGGTTAATTTAACAGCATTAAGTTTATCCGTTACTTTTTCAGCAGATAACTCAGGAGCCGAAGTTGCATCTGGTTTAAAATATTCTGATACATAATAATAAACATTTGTACCCCAACTTGAATTTTGCTTGTTATAACTATAACCCTGCTCCTTTATACGCAAAGGATCTTCGCCAACTACAGTGTATTCCGTCTTAGTGGTAGGAGTTTCCTCATAAGTCGTTTCATCGTTCTCGCCGGCAACGCTGCTAACCTTATATTTAATATAATTGGTCAGTTGTCCGTTATCATATGTCCAATATTCGCTCTCTGTCGGCACATCGCTTGAGTTGAACTTCTTCTTGGAAATCATGTTAAAGTCAGCATCATAGGCAATGTCGTAAGAAACCTTATAGCTGTCGTATCTGCCATCTCCGACTATTTTTCTCGGACAGTTAGGAGCAACGAAATCGCTGTATCTCTCCTCCTGCATAACATAAGGCTGTCCGTTGTTTACAGTTCCGTAGAAATCAGGCAAATATCTTGCATATCTCACTTTGTTGCCCTGATCGTCATACTCGTAAACAATAGAATCCTTTGACTGAATTCCTTGTTCACAGATCAGTCTGCCAGCATTGTCATACGAATAGTAAACTGTGTCGACAGATGCCTTAAAGGCGAGATCCTCACCGTCATACAATCCATATTGCTGAGAATACTTCTTAACAAGCTGTTTCTTGTCATTATACTCATAGACAGTGAATCTGCTTGGAAGATACTCACCGGTGACATAATCAGCGCCATAGTCTGTTTCAGAAACAATCTGATTGTCTGAATTGTAATAACTTACAGCCTTGGTGCTGATACCTTTGGCATCACCCATAGCATCACCCCATTTTTCTACGCATCTCAACTTCATATCCGGACTCTGCGCAAAGGCAGTTCCACCTACAGTAATTGCCGCCAATAACGCAGCAGCGTAATGTTTAATCATAGGCTTTAATTGTTAAAAAATTAGTATATAATGATTTACCCCTAGTATTAAATGCTAAGTAACAACGTTTAAGAGTCGTCAAAGCTTTCACACAACACCATGCGTGATAGCTTGTAGAACCGGGGACTGGTGCCATATGCCAGTCCCCACATTCTACTCATGCTAAACTTATTTTTACATTATTCAGCGGGCAATAACTGATTTAGCCGTAGCTGTCTTGCCGTCTCTGACAGCCCTGGTTACATATATTCCAGGACTGAGAGTAAATGTTTCACCCGGATTTTCACACTTGCGCACAAGTTTTCCGTTTATGTCATATACATACATGCGGTCGAAGTTTCCGTCTGCCTTAACACAGTCTGAAGAGCCATACAGGCGTCCGCTGACATTATTCTCCACCACTTCACTAATGCCGCTGGCAGCACCTCCGTCTGTAAATCTCACTTCAGCACAGTTATACACCTTACGGTCTGTAACGTCTGAAGGATTATAGTTGCTTACGATAGCAACAAGATACATCTGTTCCGGCAGTGTCTTTACGTTTATGCCATAGTATGTAGACAATATGCTGTCAGGCAATGTATATGAAATTTCTTTTGTAAATTCCTTACCTTCTTCAAGAGCAACCGACTCGCCCCAAGCACCGTTCAGACAGCCTCTGAACACGTGTCTGTGCATATAAGCCGAACCTCCGTTCTGCTGCATACCCATAATTGAGTCCTGAACAATGCACAATGTAAGTCTCGGATCTGTTCCTGCCGGCTTTACATAGGTCTTTATCTTAACCGTACCGGAAAGCAGACTGGTGTTCTTGTCAAAATCAGTATTCAACTGCAATTCAACATAGGGCTGAATTGTTGCCTGTTTATCAATGCTCTCATTTATATAAACACGGCTTACGTTAAACACCGGTGAAGCTGCACTTATATTCTCATTCGTAGCTCTGTTAAGCATAAAAGCAGGAGCAAACGTTGAGCTGCTGTTATAAAAGTCAACATAGGCATCATCCTCTTCCATCGTGAAAGAATCAGGCTGATAACCAGAATGGTGTCCGATCTGAACTATGCTTTCGGTGCGGTCCTTAAGCGTTGCTTCCATTACTTCATGGCCGTCAGGGCAGTTGATGCAAAGCTGAGAAGTGAAATTCTCAAGCAAATATGAGCGCTGAATGTCAGCCGGATAGAAATAGACCGTACTCTGGCACTCGTTATCCGTGGCGTCAGTGTCTGCCGTGCCGTTTATATTATCTACAGACAGTTCGACCACCTTGCGTCCCTGGCTCTCTGTCAGTATATTCGGAATATCAAAATTATATGTTGACGCATTGGGTATCGACACTCCGCTTACTGTAAATGTCTCTGTCTCCTTATTGTCAAACTTGCAGTGAACGTCAAAACTTGTCACAGTCTCACTTCCGAAGTTATACAACTGACCCTGAAATTTATATTCGCTTTCAGTCTTATAATAACCATCAGCATCGAAAGGACGCACTGACACATCAACAAAAGCCGGTGCATCATCAACAAGCAACATAATGTTAAAGCATCCCATCTTGTTGCTGAACAGATCCACCCATTCTCCGTCTTCATTTACGCCGTATGAACAGCCTTTCTCTCCGTAGCTGCGGTCGAAAGCCAAAGGTCTGTAATTAGTGGTGCTCGTAACTGTAAAACCGAAATAAAGGTCCTTATCTGCTGTTATTTCAAAAGGTGTGTCAAGAGTAAAATTCTTCCAACTTGTACTTACTCCGCTAATAGCCTGCTCGTACAAAGGGGTGCCGTTAAGATTGTCCGTGATAAAGAACTTAACCGACTCGACGTTTCTCGTACCGAACACGCCTCTGACACCTGTAATTTTCTTACCTGCCAAGGTCTTCAACTTTGACACAGGTATCCTAATAGCAGCCGACTGCTGTTCGCTGCTATTGAGCCTTACACCGTCAGTACGTTCGAAATCGCCATTACTGTAACCTATTTTTGTCTGTGCAGACATACAAATTGGGAGCATCAGCATTCCCATAACAAAAGTAGAACCTTTTATCATAATATTACACTTTTACCGAATTTGCATATAAATTAATAGAGAATGTGTGTCTTTAATATCTAATTGTTCACAAAATTAGCAATTAAGTATAAATTCATCAAAAGCAAAAACAAACATTATGGTTAAAATTCGTAAAAGTAATATATTAAAAGTAATACAATTATTTTTAGTAAAAATTTATCGTAAATAACCATAGTTTAATTTTATTTTATCATAAAATAAAAAAAGTATAAAAAAAATATTACATAAAAGTTAAAAGGCACGGGTAAATATTTACATTTATATACTGTTTTTAACCTATATGTGCTAATATTATAAAAATAAGTCGCATAATACTAAAAATAATTATCAAAAATTTTTACATCATACTTTAAAACATGAGCAAAAAACATACATTTCACTTATAATCACACAAAACATGCGTACATAAAGACAATTTGTTGAGCAATATGGCTCTGAAAAAATATACAATACATTTTCATATACCTATGAATATTTATGCACATTGAAAGAATACCGCACAACGGATTATCATTGTAAAACCGTTAACGGATAATAAATATCAAAATATTACATGACACATATACACAATATCATTCTTTTTAATATCTTTGCACCGACAATATAGAACATCGGACACATTATATTAAAATACGACAGCTCTTCCGTATGAGCCAAAAACTCATCGTTAAAGACGAAAAAACGCCGGTGTATCTTGCAAAATACGCTATGATAAACATTTATAACTGTGATTTAAGAGATGAATTTCTGTTAATAGCCCGACAGATTTTTTCATTAATTTTAAAATAACATATATAATATAAACAAAAAACATTAACCAACTTTAGAAATATGAGAAGAGTTTTTACCTTAGCACTGTCTTTATTGACAGGAAGCCTGTTTGCCAACGCACAGATTGACAACACGTTTTCTTTTATTGATGCCGAAGGAAATGTAATAGAAGACGGCACTACAATAAAACGTACAAACATTGAGAACGATACGTTCTACGGCCCTGTGATTCATTCGGGCTTGTCGGTAAAAAAGAACGTGGAAGGCTCGGTTTACGCAAGAGTTGACTACACTATAAAAGAGATGACTGAAGGAACTGCATATCAGATATGCTTTGTCAACTGCAAGTCGCCTAACCTTGAAGCCGGAAGCTACACCTCTGCCGTATCACCCATGATGGGCGACACAGAACCATTCATGGACGAATGGATACTCGACGCCAACTATAATCCTTTTGGCGACGACCCTGTAGCCAACGTAAAGCCCGGCTCGCTGATGACCATAACATATACAGTGAAGAAGCTCGCTGATGCCAACGACACTTCTGATGGAATTGCAGGCCCGTCGATAACCGTCGAATTTACAAACGAAGACGTTACATCGATAAGCGGAACTGTATCAGAAGACAACGGCAGCATTGTTGCATACTACAGCCTTGACGGACGCAAACTGACTGCTCCGAAAAAGGGTGTAAACATCATTAAGTACGCCAACGGAAAGACGGCAAAAAAAGTTATAAGATAATATAACCCCGACTATAAAACATAACAGCGTGGAAACTGTCTTGGCAGTTTCCACGCTGTTTTTATTTTCTGTAACAAGAGTCTGGCACAATTAAGAAGGAATCATCCTCAACGGAACACGCCTATGCCGCAACGGCGCGCAGCTTGCTGCTCAGCGGCAGGATAAACAGGAGGCAGACAACGGCTCCGCATGCCATGACGAGGCCTGAAGTGACGGTTATGTCGCCAATGCCTACAAGCGGACTCGAAAGGGCACCGGCAACAAAGCCGGAGGCACCGAAGATGGCACTGGCAGCACCGGCATTGTCGCGCTCGCTGTCGAGGGCTATGGCCGTCAAAGGCGGCTGCATCAGTCCGAAGCATATCAGCGTGTAGATATATGCCAGCATGACTATCCAGAGGGGCATGGCCGTGTTGAGCAGGAACGCAAGCAGCAGCGTGCCGGCAAGCATGCCCAGACCGCCGAAGCGCAGGCATGTGCCCTGACTGCGGAAACGCGTGGCCATGGCGGCGCCAACGCCTATCATGAGCGCGTTCAGGCCGAAACAGAGACTATAACCGAGCGGCGAAAGATGATACACCTGCTGCATGATGAACGGCGAAGAGGCTATATAGGCAAAGAACATAAAGAAGCAAGCCATCTCGGCCATGACGGAAAGAGTGAAGCGAGAGTTGCGGAACACGCGGAACAGATTGCCGTACACCTTTATCACACTCTTCCGTATGCGGTTGGCAGGCTGCAACGTCTCAGGCAGAAACATACTGCACACCATGAGCACAAGTCCCACGGCAAGAATGACGGCAAAAACGCCCGTCCACGACGTAACTCCGGCCATAAGTCCGCCGACCACCGGGGCGCACACTGGTGCAATGCCGTTGATGGCACCTAGCAGAGCCATGAAGCTGGCAAGCTCGCGGCCTGTGTACATGTCGGCCGACATGCTCTTGGCTATCACTATGCCTCCCGCGCCGGCCAATCCCTGCAGCACGCGCATGGCGTTAAACATAAATATATCTCCCGAGAATATGCACAGCAGCGACGCCACCACAAAGAGCAGCATCGAGCCAACCAATATGCGCTTGCGCCCATACTTGTCGGTGAGCGGCCCTATGAACAGCTGACCGGCGGCAAGACCTATCATGCCGGCCGTGAGGCTCATGGAGGCCAGCGCGGGCGTGGTGTGGAAATAGCCTGTCATCTCCGGCAGCACCGGAAGATAGAAGTCTGTAACGAACGGACCGAAGGCCGTAAGCATGCCGAGCGTGGCAGGAATAAATACTTTCATGTTTTGTTTCATTGTTATCCTCTATTATCTTATTCGGGTGCAAAGTTAGCAAAAATGTATGAGCCGCGAAAAGAATCACGGCAGGCTGCCGACCATGCATATACTAAACCGCAGGGTTTTATAGACCAAAAACATAGACGGATATACGAAAAATATGGACGAAGACCGAATCAGACCTGACTAATCTCAAGAGTTACGCCTGCCCTACATGCCTTTTGCCTCTGCCGCAACAACGCATGGCAGCCATCCGTAGATAGCTCCGTGACACGTTAAGCAGGCCGAAGCCTGTCATTGTGTCACCGCAAAAATGTACAGATTTTCCGATAAAATAGAAAATAATAAGGCAGGCAGACTGCCTTCATGGTAAAGTATATTTACATTATCATGCAAAAGGTATGCTTTTGGAAAATAACTCGGCCACTTTTCAGCAGAAAACAGGCCGGTTTCATCGCACAAACAGCCCTGTTTTTTCATTGAAAAACGGGCGTTTTTGTCCCAAATCGGACAAAAATCTTTGCACAGAACGGCATCGGCGCATGTAACAACCTACAGTCCAGACTATTACGTTTGCACACGATTTTGAGCCATTTTTGCGGCCAAATGGTTTTTATTTTCAAATATCGCAGTATGAGAGCGTCAACAAAAATCAATGTGTAAGCATATCGGATATTAAGGTTACAGATGTATTTTCAAGGCGACGGAAATACTGCCGGCTATGTTTTCTGCGGATAATACGGCGATTACGGCAGAATGTCAGCGGCATAATATATAGCAAAGAGAGCTGACACAGACCGCTGCAGGACATCTGAGCGGCACATGAACCATTCAATATTCTACCTTTATTCTTCAGTTAAACGTAAGAACAAAGCCACACACCGGGTGAGCCCGCGGCTTTACTATAACAGGTGCAGGGAAACAAAAACCATGTATTGCGCTCCTGTAAAGCACAATACATGGTTATGTATCAAGGTGAAAAATACGATGAAATCGGCTATCTGACAAACTCGACATTGCCGGGAATCTTCTGCCATTTGCCTCTTACGGCAAACTTCAGCGTGCTTCCGCCCTTCTTGGTGTACGAGTAGGTGCCGTCCGAGTTGCGCTTTATCACGGCCGTGAAGTCCTCGCTGCCGTAGTCGTTAATCACTTCTATCTCGGCCTCATTCTTGCTTTTAATCTGCGACGACACGATAATCCACTTGCCCGTGCTCTGCTTAGAGGCGATGAATCCGTCCACTTTGCCCAACACGGCCTGCCCCGGCACGTCAACGTTCTTGTCGTATAGATTCATCGTTATGTATATTTTATATTCGTCGTTGTGCAGGGTAACGTTGAATGTTGAGTCGGTCTGCGCCGGCAACAGCAGCGGAACGAGGCTCACGAAGAGCGCAAAAATAAGTTTTTTCATAAGCTAAAATATTGTTTCTGCAAATTTAATCAGTTACGGCCAAACTCTTCTCTCAAAACATCTAAAAAACATTATAGGCGCAAATTATTTTCGTCAGCGCGGCGTTTACGGTCATAACAGGCGCACGACAGACGCATCACGGATGCGATGAAACGGCGATTTTTCTGTCTGAAGGCCTATTATCTCCGCCACAATGCGCAATAGTAACAATAAGGTTTATATCTCCCATAGACCTCGAGAAGGCCCTGGCCAGGCCTCGCAGGCATAAGACATAAAAAAAGCGCGCCGCTTTTGCGGCGCGCCATAGCTAAATCATATGAAAGACAAATCCGTTATCACAACGGTATTTTATATTTACGCAGAGAGCATTACTCTACGTTCATTTCCTTGAGCAGACGGTCAGCGTGGCCCCACTTGTCCATCATGAAGATGACATAGCGGATGTCAACACCGATGCAGCGTGCCAGGTTCTTCTCGAAGTAGATGTCGCTTGACAGGCTGTCCCAGTTGCCATCGAAGGCAAGACCGATGAGTTCGCCCTTGCCGTTGAACATAGGCGAGCCGCTGTTACCGCCGGTGATGTCGTTGTTTGTCAGGAAGCAGAGCTGCATCTTGCCCGTTGTCTTGTCCTGATACTTGCCGAAGTCCTTGGCAGAAAGGAGTTCAGACATGATAGGCTCTGCATAATAGTCAGAGAAGTTGTCGCCGGTCTTCATCTTCTTGACGATGCTCTCGGCTGTTGTATAGTAGCCTGAAGGCGAACCGTTCATGGTGAATCCGCCAACGCGTCCGTAGCTGAGGCGCATTGTCATGTTGGCGTCGCTGTAGTGAGGCATATCCTCTTCCATGCGCAGACGTGCGGCGCAGAGATATTTCTCCTGCAGAGCTATCGAGTCGCTGAGTGTTCCAAGAGCCTCCTTCTGGTCAGCCAGATACTTCTGGAGCGACAGTCCGAGCTGTATGCCCGGGTCTTTCTCTGTACCCTTCTTGTTGAAGTAGATCTTTGCGCCCTTCTTCATGAGGATAGACTTCTTGTAGAGATAGTCAACATAAGCCTTGCAGTTGCCCTTGAACTTCTTGTCGATTGTTGTGTAGAACGACGGCAGATACTGCTTGTCTACGTGCTCGCGGTAGTTCTGGAGCAGCACAGAGAACACCTCTTTATCCAGTGCCTCGTCCCATGCGTCGCTGTTGTCCTCAAACTCGTTGTACATCTTCAGCGAGTCTTTCTCTGAGCCCTTGGCCTCCATGCCGTTGCAGTATTTGAGCGCGCGTGATGTCAGCTCGCATGTTCCGTTGAATGTCTCATACCAGTAATAGAAGGCACGCATGCGGTCGAAACGCTCGCCGTAGAGCTTAGCCATCTTGTCGAAGTCGAGCTTGCCCTGCAGGTATCCTGTCTTCTCCTGATACTGGCGGATAAGCTTCTCGTAAGCCTGCTTCTGGCCGATGATACCGATAGAATCGATACATTTGTTCATACCCATAGAGTTTTTCCAGTAGTTGGCGCTCTGTGCGTACTTAGAGTCATACTTGATACGCACAGCCTCATCGGCCTGCATGTGGCGCTTCATTATCTCCTGCTTTACGCCGCGCACCTGCACACGTGTTGCGTTGCCTGCGTCGCGCATCTCCTTGATGCCGTAAGAAGAGAGATAACGCTCGGTGCTTCCGGGATAACCAACAGTCATGGCGAAGTCGCCGTCCTTGTATCCGTCGAGCGAAACCTGTGCCCAGTGAGGTGCCTTGTAGGGCACGTTGTCCTTAGAATATTCTGCCGGGCCGTTAGTCTTCGGGTCGGCATATATACGGAACACGCTGAAGTCGCATGTCTGGCGCGGCCACATCCAGTTGTCTGTCTCGCCACCGAACTTACCCATAGACTTAGGTACGGTGAAAACGAGGCGCACGTCGGTAAACATGCGGTATGTAGTGGCAAAATACTGGTTGCCTTCATAGTATGGGTCAATCTCCACGTGAAGACCCTTGTCGGCCTGACGTGCCTCTTCTGTCATAGCGGCAGCAACAGAGTCGATGAGCTGTGTGGCCTCCTCGTCAGACAGTTTGTCGATGCCGAGAGCCTTGAGGCGCTGGCTTACGTCCTCTTGCTTAACCATGAAACTAACGAAGAGGTTTTCGTTAGGAAGCTCTTCTTCATAGCTCTTGGCATAGAAGCCGTTGAGCATGTAGTCGTGCTCCACGGTAGAGTGGCTGCGTATTGCCTCAAAACCGCAGTGATGGTTGGTGAATACAAGGCCGTCGGGCGATACAACCACGCCCGAGCAGAAGCCGCCAAAGAGCACTACAGAGTTCTTGATGGCGTCCTTGCTGCCATAAATGTCGTTGTAAGGAAGACTGAAACCATAAGATTTCATCTGGTCGTAAACAGCCTGTGGCAGGTTGTAGAGCGTCCACATTCCTTCGTCAGCATGAGCCATGGGGGCAGCCGCCATGAGCGCTGAAAGTAATAGAGCTTTTGCTTTTTTCATTGTGTATGTTTTAAAAGGATTAAGGATAATTGTCGATTATATTATTATATCTGTTACGGTCACTGACGTCCCGCATCGCCACAGACGGCGCAAGGGGCACCGTGCGGCACGCTACTTGCGGAAGTATTTGCCGACGACGGGAAGCCCGGAGAGCGGGAAGTCGCGCTTAACGATCATTGCCATGAACATCACTATGAGCAGTGTGTTGACGCCGAGGGCAGCCCACACGGGCAGATCGGCGTTGGCAAAGCGCATGGCAACGAACATAACGAGGGCCACGCCCACATAGAGCATGATGTCTTTGACGGGATAAGCTATCGGATAATGCTTCTGTCCTACGAAGTAAGAGAGCAGCATGGCCGTACCGTAGCCTGCAAATCCGCCCCACGCACAGGCAATGTAGCCGAAGCGGGGCACGAATATCACGTTGACAAGGATGAGCACCAGGCAGCCTGCCCCGGAGAACCAGGCGCCCCAGATGGTCTTGTCGATGAGTTTATACCAAAACGACAGGTTGAAATATACACCCATCATTATCTCTGCCGCCATCACGATTGGCACCACCTTGAGTCCGCTCCAGTAGTCGCGGCCGATGAGATGGCGCAGAATGTCCATATATCCTATTACTACAAGGAATGCCAGAAGGGTGAAGACAACAAAATACTTCATTGCCTTGGCGTAGGTTTCGCGGTTGTCCTTGTCCTTAGCCTTGCCGAACACGAACGGCTCATAGGCATAGCGGAACGCCTGAGTTATCATGGCCATGATCATCGCTATCTTGCTGGCGGCGCCGTAGATGCCGAGCTGTGAGTGGGCATCGGCGTTCTTGTAGATATAAGGAAAGAGTATCTTGTCGGCCGTCTGATTAAGTATTCCGGCAATGCCGAGCACCAGGATGGGCCAGCTGTAAGACAGCATGCGGCGCATGAGGGCGCGGTCGAAGGTGTATTTGAAGCCCGTAAGTTCCTTTACAAGCAGGAACATAAGCGAGGCTGAGCAGAACAGGTTGATGTAGAACACATAGCCTACGCCCACCTCCGGACTGTAGATATTGCCGATGAAACCGCCGTTTCCGCCATTTTCGTAGAGCGCGGGCAGCAGCAGGAAGAACACAAGATTGAGCGCAATGGTAAGCACGATGTTAAAGAGCTTGAGCGCGGCAAACTTTATCGGGCGCTTCTTGTAGCGCAGATATGCGAACGGGATGCACTGAAACGCGTCGAGCGCAACGGCTATTGCCATAACCCATACATATGAGGGATGCTCTGCATAGCCCATAGCCGATGAAATGGGACCTATGAACGCCAGCACCAACGCCACGAACAGGAGCGACGTGAAGCCTACTGCCATGAGCGTGGTTGAGTAGACTTTCTGCGGATTTTCGCCCTCCTTGTTGGCAAAGCGGAAGAAGGTTGTCTCCATACCGTAGGTAAGGATGACGAGCAGCAGCGCCGTATAGGCATACACATTGGTTATAACCCCGTAGCCGCCGCTTGCCGCCGAGAGTTTGGCGGTGTAGAGAGGCACGAGCAGATAGTTGAGAAAACGGCCCACGATGCTGCTCAGTCCGTAGATGGCCGTGTCTTTTGCAAGACCTTTAAGATTACTCATAATATCTAATAAGTTATATTTTCTGACATCATATTAATGCCCTTCTTACTGCCCTGCGGCATCATCCGAAGAACATATAGCATATGGCTATGGCCGCTATCACGCCGGCAAGGTCGGCCAGAAGACCGCAGGCCACGGCGTGGCGGGTGTATCTTACGCCCACGCTGCCGAAATATACGGCAAGGATATAGAACGTGGTGTCGGTTGATCCCTGGAAGATGCAGCTCAGACGGCCCACGAACGAGTCGGCGCCGTAGGTTGTCATGGCGTCCACCATCATGCCGCGTGCACCGCTGCCCGACAGCGGTTTCATCAGTGCCGTGGGCAATGCGCCCACAAAGTCGGTGTTGCCACCGCAGGCCTCAACCACCCATTTTATGCCGCCTATGAGCATATCCATGGCTCCCGAGGCGCGAAAAACGCCGATTCCAACGAGTATTGCCACCAGATAAGGTATTATCCTCACTGCCGTCGAAAAGCCGTCCTTGGCACCTTCGATGAACGCATCGTAGACGTTCACCTTCTTTCTGACTCCTGCAAGGATGAATGTTATGATGATGGTGAACAGCAGAATGTTGGCCACCGACGTGCTAACGATGTTCATCTGCTCCTTGTCGAGCCTGCCGAAGCCCCACATCACGGCTGCCACGGCAACGCAAAGGCCGCCCAGGGTGAGCAGCATCACGCGGTTAAGCAGGTTGATGCGCTGGTACAGACTGGTGACGATGATGCCCGTCAGCGTAGAGAAGAACGTGGCAAGGAGTATGGGGATGAATATGTCCGTGGGCTGTGCCGCGCCCATCTGGGCACGGTAGACCATTATGGAAACGGGGATGATGGTTAGTCCCGACGTGTTGAGCACGAGGAACATTATCATCGGATTCGTTGCCGTGTCCTTCCTTGTGTTGAACGTCTGCATCTGTTCCATGGCCTTGAGGCCGAGCGGAGTGGCAGCATTGTCGAGGCCGAGCATGTTGGCGGCTATGTTCATGAATATGCTGCCCGTAACGGGATGGCCCTTCGGTATGTCGGGAAAGAGGCGCGTAAACACCGGACTAAGCACCCTTGCCAGCGCATTGACCACACCGCCGCGCTCGCCTATCTTCATTATGCCGAGCCACAGCGACAGCACGCCCGTAAGGCCGAGGGATATCTCGAAGGCCGTCTTGGACGAGGCAAACGTGGAGTTCATTATTTCGGGAAACACCTCGGTGTCGCCCATCACCACAAGCCTGAACAGGGCTATGACGAAGGCAACCACGAAAAATGCTATCCAAATATAATTCAGTACCATATAGTCTGCAAAAATAAGATTTTTATCCGGCTTTGCAAAAAGTTATGCCTTTTAATACATTTTTTCACGCTCTTTCGTCCGTCTACGCGGCTTTTTTGCCACATGGAGGTTTCATCGGCGCCGCCACGGCGCATCACATGGGGCACAGAATGACAACTGATGGGCGCATGGCCCGAACGGACGAAAAGCCGGGATATATGTAAATATTTTTATCATGCCGCAGACGGCTTTGCAAAAGGCCATGTTTCGCGCTGCAAAAGATGCCCTTTCAGCGCCCGAAAGGGCACCTTTCAGAGGCTAAAAGACGGTCTTTTGGAAAGCCGTCTGTAACTGTCTGATTGACAAGGCGTTGCCGACGGCACCATTGTCCGCCCGGCAACGCCTTAGAATGTGTGTCATAAATAGTATAGAAATAAAGGTTTTTGCTGTATCATGTATGCCGCCACGGGCGTCGTCACGACGCAGACGGCCGTAAAATTATCCTTGAAATCATGCCGAGAGCATGCCTCCGCGACGGCGCACGAGATGCATGTAGCGGTCGTAGACCTCGTCGGCTATGTCCTGCCATGAGCGTGCCAGCGTGGCGCGTGCGTTGTCGCCGGCTGCACGGCGCAGGCGCTCGTCGGCAAGAATCTGCACCAGACGCTCCGTGAAGCCCTGTTCGTCTGCACTGCACAAAAAGCCGTTCACGTTGTCTCTTATCACGCTTGCCGCCGTCGAGCCTTGCGCCATGAGCGACGGCGTGTGCATGGCTGCCGCCTCGCGCACCACGAGCGGAGCGTTGTCGTAGAGCGACGGGAAGAGGAATACGTCGGCTGCGGCATAACAGCGCTTCAGCTTCTCGCGGTCGGTTATCTGTCCGAGGAACGTCACTCTGTCGTCAAGTCCCTTTGACTGCACCATCTGCCGCAGTTCGCCGGCGGCATATCCCGTGCCAATGAAATACATGTGCCATGAGCGGTCGCGCATGTTGGCGAGCGAACGGATGATGAGCTGCGGATTCTTCTCATAGATATGCTGCCCCACGAAGAGCAGCACCGGCTCGCAGCGTCCTGCCCCGAGCATCGCGCGGCCTTCGCTCCTGAGCAGGTCTGTGCGTGTGTCGGCGGCAAAGTCGTTGCCGTTGTCCACCACTTCCACCCTGCCCTTGTAGCCATATTCGCGCAGAGTCTCCTCGACAGATGCCTGCGGAATCCACACCTCGTCGGCCTGACTGTAGAAGTCGACGACGTTTTTCACCATATAGTCGACAACCATCTTGTTTGGTATGGCGCGTTCAAAGTCGGCCCGGTATTTAGAGTGGAACGTGGCAACGATGGGGATGTTCTGCTCGCGCGCAATCTTCAGCGCCAGCCTGCCCGACGAAAACGGACTGTGGGCATGCACCAGCGAGAAGCCGACTTTGCCTATACGGGAGCGGAAAGGCAGGTCGACACGCGGGAAGCCCATGCGGTAAGGCTTGCGCATGGGTATGGGCAGAGAGAAGTAATTGTAAACGGGAAACTCCTCATCATACACCGTACCGGGCACCGAAGGCGTCACCACGCACACGTTGTTGCACTTGCGGTTGAGCCACCGCGCATAGTTCTGCACCGTTACAGACACCCCGTCCATTATCGGCGGAAAGCAGTCGTTGAAAATTCCGAGCATCTTTTATATGTTTTATCTTGTTATGCCGCAAAGTAACAAAACACTGATTACTCCGGCATTGCTATCGTCTGACAATAGCGTTTCAATGTGTTTACCTTTGTGTTACTTGATGTCTCTTTGCCGTTCAACGCCCGTTCAGCGTGCTTATTCTGTCCTTCACGGTTGACATTCACGGCACCTGACGGAACAAAAAAAGCGGAGGCGTGCCGCCGCACTGCCTCCGCAAAGAATATATGTATATGGTTTTATTGTCCAACCGGCGCGAGCAGGTCCGCCACGTCGTCTATGTTGCCGTCGCAAGGGGCAGGCTCTATGCCAAGCAGACGCGACAGAAGAGGATATATGCAGGTGTTGTCGAACATGGCGGTCTTCACATATCCGTGCTTAAAGTCGGGCCCCTCGGCACGGAAGGGCACGTTAAGTTCTGAGTTGTAGGGGTCGAATCCGTGGTTGCCGGGTATCACCCTGCCGTCTTCCGACACCACCCAGCCCACGTCAGGCATTACCACTATCGGCGCAATGTTGCGGTTGGTGCCGTAATGGAAGCACTCGGGCACTTCATCCTTCTTCCACGTCCGTATGTGCGCCACGCCCTTCAGGGCATTCATTATGTCGTCTTCGTGCCCCTTCTTCGGGAATATCAGCGTGGGCAGGTCTGCCATGACGCGCTCACACCATTCGGGTTTCAGATATTCAGATAGGCGTATTATGCGCTCGGGCGATGTGGATGCCATGCCGTGGTCGGACGTAACAATGAAGTTGATGTCCTGTCCGCAGGGCAGCGCACGCATCCTTTTGTACAGGCTGCACATCAGCGAGTCGAGCTCCTCGACGGCCTTACGCGTCTGCTTTGATGCCGGTCCGTACGAGTGTCCGCTGTGGTCGGGCTCGTTAAAGTATATCATCACGAGCTGCGGACGCACGCTGTCGGGCAGCGTCAGCAGGCGTTCAGCCTCGTCAAGTCGTTCGGGAAATGTCAGCAGAGGCTTCTTTGCGTAGTCCTTGTAGTAGTCGGGATACATGCCTTTGATGGCCACATCAGAGCCGGGCCAGTAGACCACGCCCACCTTTATGCCCTGCCGCTTTGCCGTGAGCCATATCGGTTCGCCTCCGTAGAACGAGCCGTCCTTGCTCGTTGCCTTGTCGCTTATGCTGTAGGTGCGGCCCGAAGCCACGTCATAAAACCTGTTGGCTATTATTCCGTGATGGTCGGGCACGAGTCCTGTGGCAAGCGTATAGTGGTTGGGGAATGTCTTCGAGGGGAACGACGGGCGCATAACGGCGCTAACGCCGCGGCTTCCGAGCGAGTCGAGAAACGGCGTGTCGTACATCATCGGATAGTCCCAGCGGCATCCGTCGAGCGACACTATCACCGTGTAATGACGCCCGGCGCACAGCCTTACGGCTGCAAATGCGAGCAGCAGGAAGGTAAGCAAGCTAATTTTTCTAAAGTTCTTCATCTCTATTATCACGTATTTATAAATGTTGAATGTCATCATACACACGGCGGGGGCAAAGCCTCAACGCTCTGTTATAAATTAAGGCGGGTTCTATAAATCCGGCTTCCGATGACTGTCTTTGCTGCTGTCATGCTGTCTATTCCGAATTTATAGAACCCGCCTTTATTCTTTTGCCTTGGCCTTACCTCTGATATCAGTTAAGCAGGGCGTTTATCTCGGCGTCTATGTCAGTTATCTGCGAGTCGCGCTTCTTCACCTCGTTGTTGCGGTCTATGAGGAAGAAGGTTGGTATGCTGCTCACGTTATAAGCGGCAAGGTTCTGCGACTGCAGTCCCTGCGGGTCTCTTACGCTTATCCATGGCAGTGCGGCAGTCTGCGTTTTCCAGAAGTGTTCGTCCGGATCGAACGCCACCTGATAGATCTCGAAGCCGCGGTCGTGATATTTGTTATACAGCTCGCGCATCTCCATTATACGTTTCGTAGAGCCGTTTGAGCCGAAGACGTGGAAGTCGAGCATCACCACCTTGCCCTTCAGGTCGGTCAGACTGCGGCGGTTGCCCTGATTGTCGAGCAGCGAGATGTCTATGATGTTAGACACGTTCACCTTGCTGGCGTCGATGTTCTGGGCTGCCATCTTGTTGCGCATGATGCGCACGTTCTTCATGCCTTCAATGGCTATGTTGTGCAGGTTCTTGCCTCTCAGGGCGTCGGGATGATAAGTGTCCCAGCTTGTTGCCACGGCTGCAAACACCTTAACGTCGTCGGCATTCTCGCGCGGGTTGAATATCAGCATGTTGCCGAGCGTCTGGAACAGGGCGAAATACGACGATGCGCGCATCGGTGCCTTATAGATATAGTTGCGCTTTATGTCTTCCTTATATGCAGCCACGAGCTTTCCGATGCTGTCGCGCGTAAGGTCGTAGCCCAGGTTGGGGTTGTTCTGCACGGCTATCACGCGGTTCTGCAGGTCTATCTGCTTCAGGGCGAGCTCTCTGATGGTGGCACATTCGGCCGAGCCGTCAACGGTATATCCCGTTGCCATCGACGGATACGACGCCTTTACGTCAACCGTCTCGGTTGAGTCAACGCTGAGGTTGATTATCTGTCCGGCTATTCTGAGCCTGTAGAACTCGGGAGCATCGGGAGCCTTTCCGCTGAAGCTGAAGGCACCTTTGTCGTCGAGCTTAACCGAATCGACCACCACCGGTCCGTCGAGACTCATGTTCTCAAGATACAGCACAGAGTCTTTGGCCTCGGTGACAGTTCCGTTTATATGAAACTTCTTGTTGTTGCAGGAGGTCAGCATGGCCGCCATGAGGGCCAGCGTGCACAAGCATAATGATGAAAACGTCTTCTTCATTTTATATTAGTTTTATTATTTGCAATCCGGCAAACACGGCCAGCAGTCCCAGCGCCACGCTGCCGCCGACATAAAGGGCCATCATGGCCGCGCTGTCGGCACGCAGGAGCGAGAGCGACTCGTTCATGAACGTGCTGAACGTGGTGAATCCTCCGCAGAAGCCTACCGTGAGGAGAAGCTTCAGCGCAGGGCTTATACTGATGTTGTTTTCCGCAAGTCCGTAGACCATGCCTATCAGCAGGCATCCCAGAATGTTGACCGTCATGGTGCCGAAGGGGAAATTAGACAGTGCATTGTCCTGCACAAGCTTCGACAGCAGATAGCGGGCCACGCTGCCGCAGGCTCCGCCCAAGGCCACTAAAAGTATATTTTTCAACATGCTTGCAAAGTTAATGCAAGTTGAGTGAAATACAAAATAAAAGGGCGTGAAACAGTCTTTTATTTTTATTTACGAGACGAAGCTTAACTTATTCAAAGTTAATGCAAGTTGAGTGAAATACAAAATAAAAGAACGTGAAACAGTCTTTTATTTTTATTTACGAGACGAAGCTTAACTTATTCAAAGTTAATGCAAGTTGAGTGAAATACAAAATAAAAGGGCGTGGAACAGTCTTTTATTTTTATTTACGGACAATACTCCCATTATAAAAAAGCCATGTGGAAAACAAAAAAAGGCCTGTAAAGCCGCAAACGCCAAAAATCTGTAAGCAAAACTCGCCTTAATGCTTACAGCATCTGCCGCCGACATATCTACAAAAGAAAACCGTTAAGCAAAACAAAGCATATTGCTTACAATATAAAAGGTCATCTTTCAGACGGCAAAAGACGGCCTTTTAGACGGCAAAAGGTGGTCTTTTGCATTCCAAAAGGCCACCTTTCATCTTATATATATCTGTCCGCCGGACAATTGTGCCTATGCCATGACATCAGGACGCGGCACAGACCAACCGTCCGGCCGCCTACATTAACTCAATACATACGCCCAGTTTGCGCCATCCGAGACATCATCATCGCACACGGCGGCGCAGGCGGCGTATCCACAGATAATAGCCCGTAAGGGGCAGCGTGGCGCCAAACAGGGCGGCGACGAACCACAGCAAGCGAGTGAGCATACCGCCCCACGTGCCCATGTGGACAGACATTATCCAGCCGCGCAGCTTTGACGACCTTGCCGAATCGGCGTAGGGCGACGCCGACGTTATGCTGCCCGTCGACTTGTCGAACGTATATTTGTCGGCAGCACGCTGGTTGCCAAGTCCGCCGAAAGCCACCTCGGCCGTGCCGTCCGACACGGTTATCTGCTCATATTCGGGGTTGCGGGCGCGCAAGGCGTCATAGGCAGTCTGCCACATGGCACACGCGGCAGCATCATTCCGGCCCTTTTCACGCGCGCCTTCAGCCCTATTCCTGTCTCCTTTCGCCTTGCTTTTTTCCTTCTTCGCCTGCTCGGCATACGCCACGGCACCGCTCTTGGGCACCTCGCTGACGCCGAAGAGGGCATAGAAGCCCCTGCTGTACCACTGGAACGACCATGTAAGTCCGGTAAGAGCCATGACGAGCAACAGCAGCAGGACATACATTCCGCCTGCCACGTGCAGGCCTCGCCACAGCAGATGGCGGCCCTTCGATGCGGTTATCTTCAGACTGTTGCGCAGCATGCGGCGCGTCTTAGGCCACCATATCACCACGCCCGACAGCAGCACCAGCACAAAAACAATGGTGGATATGCCCACAACGGTGCGGCCCCAGAACACTCCGCCGCTGTCGTCACGACTGTCTAACAGCCAGCGGTGAAGCTTCAGCATCGTAGCGAAAAACGCCGGACGCTCATACAGCCCCTTCACCTCGCCCGTATACTGGTCTACATACACGGCAGCGCGGCGCGGCTTTGAGAGATTCACCTTGCATGCCATCTCAGGGTCGGCATACATCGTTACGCCCGTAACCCTTACGTCTTCGGGCAGCGTCTGCTCAACGCTCCTCACGAGACTTTCTATCGGCAACGCCGTGTGCTGGGGTCTGTCTACATACAGCACGTCGTGCCTTAGCAGCTTAACGGCCTCGGGCTCTAACACAAGCATGGCGCCCGAGAAACATATCAGCGTGACTATGATGCCGAAAGGCACCGAAAGCCACAAGTGAAACTTTAAGAAAATCTTTTTCATATACTATTATTCAACGTCATTTTTGTCAAATTATTATCTGCCGGAACATGCTAAGATGCACTCCGGCAGACCTCCGCCTGCATGACGGCGACATATCATCAGCACTGATCAGTCAATGCGTCCTACGGCCGTCACTGTGGTTGCACCGCTGACGGTGAGCCCCTTTGTGGCCGCACCTGTGGCAGGATCAATCTTCCACACGGCAGGATAGCCCGACCCTGTGTTCACCGACACATAGGCATATCCGTCGGCCATGTAAGGCGTTGAGCCGAAGCCTGACACGTCAGAGGGCAGGCCCGTGACATCGGTCAGAGTCTTTGCCGACGCATTGAACACGGCAAGGCGGTTGGCAGTCTTGTCCGATGAGGTAATCGGGGCATCATACATAAGGAACAGAAAGCTGTCGCCGCCGATATACCAGCTGCGCAGAAGTCCGTTGGGCGACAGCTGCTCAAGGTTGCAGTAATAGTCGTCAAAGTCCTCGGTCGACGTGTCTATGCGCACCACTCCTGCCGGCAGCGTGGTCTGCTGGCGTGCATCGGCCTTCGTCTTGGCATAACTGGGCGATATGACGTAGACATACCGGCCGTCGTCCGTTGCCCATACCATCTGATAATACTGCGACTTGTTGCGTCCGCAGGCATAACTTATCTTGTCGGTCTTTATCAGTTTCTTCTCCTTCAGCGTCCTGTCGGCAAACACAGCCACCCAACATTCGTCGGGCCACTGGGTCCATTGCAGCTCATCTTTGTCGTAAGCGCTGCTGTTTGTGCCGCCGCTCTCGGTCTTGATAAGGTCTTCATAGCCCGGGCGCACCCACTTATACTGGGTGCGGGCATCGTCTGTAAACTGCTGGCAGCCATACTGCGACAGTCCCATCGGCACGGCTGCGCTGTATATCTTGCTGCCCACCTGCTCCAGTCCGGCAAGAGTTACATACTCGCCGTTGCCCAGAAAGTTCTCGCAGATATAGTCTTCATCGGCCACGGAAGTATCGTTGCCGTCAGTAGCAACGGTGTTCGACTCGAATGTCTCGCTGTCAACATCAAGATAAGACACCTTGAACGCCTGCGGCAGATAGCCCGTAACGGGGTCGGCCCATGACGCGTTGCCGTCGCCGCTCGACGTCGTCATGATGTAGTTGTCATACAGACCGTAGGTGGTGAAGCGCGTAACGTAATACTCCTTGGCACGCTGCTCAAGCGCACCTGTAGCACTGTTGCGCACATAAGAGTAGGTTGTGCCGCTCTCGCCCTGATGATAGTTGAGCGCATAAAGATACTTGCGGCCGTGGAACACCCAGTAGGTGGCGCCGTCGTTGGCAAGTCCCGAAGGCGTTATCTCGCCCTCAAGCGACGCTGCCGAGGTGAGGATGTTGGCCGTGGTGTTAGAGCCTGTGACTGTGGTTGCTATCACATAAGGGTTTGTAATGCCTGAAGCTGCACCTCCGCCATCGTCAGCGGCATCGTCAGAACATGACGCAAAGAAAACTCCGGACGCAGCAATGGCCAGCATTCCGGCAAGGAAACGGTTCTTATTCATTTGTCTTAAATTTATTATTTAGTTTAACTTTATCGTTTATCCTTCGTGTAACCGGCATCTCATCTGCCTAAATATATCCTCACCTTGCCGTAGAATGCGCGCCCCGCCTTTTGCAGACTGAAGTTGTCGTAGAGCTTCTCATTGGTGAAGTTGCGGCACTCAAGCGACACGTTGTAGCGTCCGCGGCACATGCTGTAGGTAAGAGTGAGGTTGTGGGAGAACTGCGTAGGCACCATATAGTCGCTCAGATTGACGGCCTGCACGCCTTCGGAATAGTAACAGAAGCTGTGCAGATACTGGTTGTCGTAGGTCACTGTGAGCATGTTTCCTTCTTTCAGAAGGTCGTGCCAGTAGAAGTTTACGTCGGCATCGGCAAACTGCCATGGCACGTTTGGCATGCGCGACTTATACACGGGATTGGCCACCGAGGTGCTGCCCACCATTATCTTCTCGTTGTCGCGCACGTCCATGCGGGTGAAGTTGCCGCCAATGCTGAGCCAGCGGCCCATGGTGTAGCGTGCCGAAAGGTTGAATCCGGTTGTCTTCACCTTGCCGTAGTTCTCATAGTAGGCACCCTCGCGGTTGCCGCTGAGCTCGGCAATGCTGCGCTGGATGTAGTCGCGCGTGTCGCGGTAGACCAGTCCGCCCTCCACGTAAAGCGAGTGACTGCCAAACGACTTGCTCCAGCTGAGACTGAGATTGACGTTGTCGCTGCGCTCAGGACGTATGAGCACGCTGCCCGTCTCGAGGTCTTCGTCGCCGAACATCTCCTCTATCGTGGGCAGGCGGCAAGCCTTCTCATACGACAGCTTGGCCTGCAGTCCGTCAGCGATGAAGCAGGTTCCGGCCGCGCCATAGCCCCAGGAGTCTATCGTACGGCTGGTTTTTACATAGCTGCTCGCGTTCTCGTCGACAGCCACCGGCCCCGACACATACTGGCGGTAGTACTTGCCGAAGAGCGAGATGTTCCACTTTTCCGAAGGCAGGAGCCTGTATGAGAGTCCGGCTATGTTCTTTCTCATGTCCTTGGATATGGGGTCTTTGTCCTCTCGTCCGTACAGAAGCGACGTGTTGTCGCGGCTAAAGGCATTGAACACGTTGTTGAATGTCAGCGTGTGCATCCTCGCTATGCGGTATGTTATGTTGAGAGTGGCATTCCAGTTGTCGTTGTCTGCCCTCGAGTAGAGATACGACTGCTCTCCCGGAGAGCTTGTGCGCTGCCGCTCGCCGAGCCAGTTGTAGCGGTAGCTTGCCGTGTCGACGTTGGTGGTTGAGTTGCGGTTATAGTTGGCTGTGGCCACGAGGCTGAGCCCCTTGACAAAGAGGTCGCGCTTTGAATACTCGATCGACGGCATGAGCGAATAGCCGTGGCGGTGTTTCTGTCCGTACACCGTCTTCTGTCTTACGCCTGTCTGTATCTCCTTGTACATGTGCGAATAGGTGAAGCCGAACACCAGTCGGTCGGCCCAGCTCTTGTCTGTCAGTCCGAACTTTGCCACCACTGCCTCGTTGTGATAGGTGTCGTTGAAACGCTTTACGCTGTAGAGCGTCTTTGTATCGATGCTCTGCGAGCCGAAGTCGAGCACCGGAGCATCAACGCGGTAGCTGTTGTCGGAGTAGTTTTGAAAGGCGTTTATCTCATATGTGAAGCCGTTCTTGAACGTCTGTCCGAAGTTTATGTACGACTTATGTGTATTGAATGAGCCATACGAATAAGATGCGTCAAGAAACCAGCTGCGGCGCTTGCGGTTGGTGACGATGTTGACAACGCCGCCTATGGCATCGGTGCCGAAGCCCACGGGCACCACGCCCTTGTAGACCTCTATGCGGTCGGCAAAGCTCACGGGTATGTTGTTCAGCCCGAACGAGCTGCCCACGCCTTCCTGCGGCACGCCGTCGATGAATATCTTTACGTGCTTGCCGCTGAAGCCGTCGAGCATGAGGTTCATGTCGGAACCTACCCCGCCCGACTCCCTGAGCTTTAGTCCGGGCGTCTTGGCGAGGGCCTCGCTCAGCGTCTTGGTGGTGTTGAGCATGTCCTTGGTGTCTACAGCCACGGCGTTGTAGGCTGAGTTTTTCACTCTGCTTACGCCTGCCGACACCACCGAAACCTCGTCAAGCTGTATGGCGTCTTCCTTCATACGGACATTCAGTTTCTGCCTTACGCCTGCCTCGATGGCGACAGTCTGCTCTACGGTCTTGTATCCTACGGCCGACACCACAAGGCTGTAGCGCCCTGCCGGGGCGGTTATATGATATATGCCCTGCATGTCTGTATGGCCGCCGTATGATGTGCCCTTCAGCCTGACCGTGGCGTATTCCACTGCCTGCTTGCTGTCTGTTACTATCTTTCCCGATATTGTTCCGCTGCCGCCTGTCTGCGCATGCAGTGTAAGCGATATAAGAACATTAATTAAAATAAGCGTTAATCTAAAGCCTTTTGCTTTCACTTTGACAAGTATTTTCGTTAATAAATAAAACCGCTGCAAAGTTAATTGTAAATAAAAATGCCTGCAATAGCAAAAAATCGGTATTTTTATGGCCCTGCAGAGGCACACACTTGCCGGGGCGGATAATAATTTATGGGTATTCAGGACGACGGAACGAAAAGATGTTAAATAAGTTAATTGGCTATGCCAAGACAGCCGTATTTTTGAAAGCGGAACGTATTCCGGCATGAAAAACACGAAAAACGGCATGTTTTATAACATCCTATTAATCAGCACTTTACGCAAACGACATGACAAATGGCACGAAACGGCAATGCGAAAGGCCACCTTTTGCAAGGCGAAAGGATAGCTTTCAGGGCATAAAAGGATGCCTTTTGCAGCGTAAGAGCATGCCTTTCTGACTGAAAAACGGGACGAAAATCAATGAAGGAATGATGAACTTGGGGAATTTCTGACCATAAACGGCATGACGGACAGGATAAAACGAACATTAGAGCGGCAAGACACGGCCCCGTGAAACGCCGAAACGCGCTCCGCGATGTGTTAAAACAAAAGGCTGAAATCGGCCTCAACGTTAAAATATCATAATGTTATGACACAATTAAGCGGCTGTTGCGTATATATAAAGCGGAGGCACAACGCATCTGCCGCAAGGCCCTCGCCTGCCGCTCATGCCTACGCCCCGGCTGCCAGACGGCATGCACATATACGGCAGGGCGGCAAAACAAAAAAGCGGCAACCGCATGGATGCCGCTCTGAAAGTGGTCTCACCGAGAATCGAACTCGGATCTAATCTTTAGGAGAGACTTGTTCTATCCATTGAACTATGAGACCAATCCGACTGCAAAGTTAGTCAGTTTATGACGTAAAACCAAATAAAATGTGAAAAATCATATTAACAATTAAACTTTTCACGCTTAGAAACATCACAATAGGTGTTATGAAGAAACTTATTATTTTTAGTCTGTTAGTATTATACGCCGCCATATGCCATGCGCAAGGCAGCGTAAGGGGAAAGGTTGAGGATACACAGACGGGAGAGGCTATGCCCTTCGTCAACGTTGCTGTGTATAACCGTGCAACATCAAAATTCGTAAAAGGTGCCATCTCAGACGAGAAAGGCCTGTTCTACATCGACAAGCTGCCCTATGGCAACTACACCGTGAAGCTTACCTACATAGGCTACACCACGGTTGAAAAAGCGTTCAGCGTGGCCGAAAACAGAAGGCACATGAACTTTAAGAAGATCTACATGAACGACGACAGCCAGACGCTCGAAGAGGTTACGGTGACGGCACAGAGACCTACAATGAGGCTCGAGGTTGACCGCAAGTCGTTCGACGTTTCGCAGGACATCACCAATGCCGGAGGCGACGCCACAGACGTGCTGGAGAACATCCCGTCGGTAGAGGTAGACACTGACGGCAACATATCGCTGCGCGGCAACACCAGCGTGGAAGTGTGGATCAACGGAAAGGCAAGCGGACTGACAAGCGACAACCGCGCCGAAATCCTTCAGCAGCTGCCTTCTGAGAGCATCGAGAGAATAGAGGTGATAGACAACCCGTCGGCAAAATTCAGCGCCGAGGGAAGCGCCGGCATCATTAACATCATACTGAAGAAGAACCGTCAGGCAGGATACTACGGCTCTGTGCAGGCCGGAGGAAGCACGCGCGGAAGCGCCAACGTGAACGGCAACATCAACTTCAACATCGGACGCTTTGAGGGATACGCAAGCCTGGGCTACCGCCACCGCAGCAACGACGGCGGCTCGATGAGCTATCAGGAGTATCTCAACACCAACGAATATCAGTCGTACACGGCCGACAACGACCGCATGGGCAACAATATGTTCGCACGCGCCGGACTAACCTTCCGCGCAACCGACAAGGACGAGTTCACACTGAGCGGAATGACAATGGTCGGCGGACACAAGAACGGAGGCACAACGCCGTATCACTATGGTACGATAGGCGCACCGCAGGACAGCTACATCATGCTGCGCCGCTCGTCGGGAAGCTCTGACATGAACATGTACTACGGCGAATTCAACTACCGCCACAACTTCACCGACAAGCATTATCTCGACTTCACCGTCGACTTCAACAAATGGAAGATGGACCAGAGCAACATCTACCAGGACAGCACCACATATATTGACGAGCCGCTGCCCACAGAATACGACTACCAGAACCGCCCGATGCTGATGAACAACAGGTCGTGGGAGGTGAAACTCGACTACGAGAACCCCATAACCGACAAGATTATGCTTCAGGCAGGATACCAAGGCAACTTCAGCCGCGAGAACTCTCCGCAGGAGTCTTTTATCGACGACACGTCATGGGACGGCGTAAACCAGGTGGAAGACGAGGCTTACTATAACCGCTTTATCTACAACATGGACCTGCACGCGCTCTATGCAACGGCAACGATGAAGTTCGGCAAGTTCGGCGTAATGGCCGGTCTGCGCGGCGAATACTGGCGCGTGAACACCGAAAGCTACACCTACGAGCAGGAGCACGACCCATCGAAACGCGACAATCCGTTCAAGAAAGACTACTTCGAACTGTTCCCGAGCGTATTCCTCTCTTATCAGCTCGACGAGACACAGCAGCTGCAGCTCAACTATACACGCCGCCTGCGCCGTCCGTGGGGAGGCCAGCTCAACAGCTTCAAGAACACACGCGACGCATCGATGATATCGTTCGGTAACCCCGAACTTACCCCGGAGTTCAGCAACTCGTTCTCGCTCAACTACCTGAAGACATGGGACGCTCACTCAATGCTTGTCAGCGCATACTATCGTCCCACAAGCGACGTCATACAGCAGATAAAATATCAGAGCAGCACGGACAACATGATGTATCAGACATACATGAACGTGTCTAACAGCCTGAGCACCGGTCTCGAACTGGTATTGAAGAACAGAATATGCCGCATACTCGACCTCACCACCACGGCAAACGCCTACTACTACAAGCTCGACGGCTTTACATACGACGTGGACGGCCAGACCGTTACAGGCGAGAGCAACAACAACTTTACATGGAACGCACGCATGCAGGCTTCGCTGATGCTGCCCTGGGACATATCTCTGCAGCTGTCAGGACGCTACCGCGCACGCCAGGTGATCACACAGGGATACCGCAAGGCCAACTTCAGCATGGACCTGGGTCTGCGCAAGACATTCCTCGACAAGAAGCTGACGCTCGCCATCAACTGCCGCGACCTGCTCAACTCGCGCAAGTTTGAGAACTACACAAGCTCGGACACCTTCACACGCTATCAGAAAAACTGGAGAAGCGGACGCACCGTGAACCTCTCGCTGACATGGAACTTCGGTAATATGAAGGCAAAGGCACCTAAGAAGAAGGTCAACAACAGCGCCAACGAAGGCTCTGAGAACATGAACGGAATGGAGAACGGATACGAATAGACCAGACCAATAAATAGTTTAAGTTATTTATAACGCAACACATCGCAGTGCGACCGGCAGTCAGAATCTATCACGGATAGAACCGACGCCGGTCGCATTTTATATATTTACGCCGATAAAGAAACAACGGGGACAAGGGCACTGCACCTACATAATAAGACTGAAGGCAACAAGTAAGGCAACTGAAGGAATTCCCTCAGTCGGCATTGCGCCGCGTCTTGAACGACAAGATATAGCAGCTCACGCCCAGGGCAACGGCAAGCATGGCGGCACGCAGCCACCAGGAGTCGAATATCAGCACCACACAATGAAGCGACGTGAGCCACAGCAGCGACAAAGCCACTATCTTGGCGCGCAGCGGTATGCTGCGGTCCTCGCGGAAGCTGCGTATGTACGGACCGAGATATCTGTGCCCGAGAAGCCACCTGTAGGCACGCGGCGAACTGCGAAAGAACATCGCTGCCGCAAGCAGAAGAAAGGGCGTGGTGGGCAGCAGGGGCAGAAATATGCCTGCAACTCCCAGCACCAGCGACACAGAACCTATCAACATGAAAACATATTTCATGCCGCAAAGATAATAACACGGCACGAAATAACGGCACAATAGCGGCATAATAAGTTATGTCAGGGCATGTATTGACGCCTGAGAGGCATGACCGGCGGCCTCCGGCGGCGGCATTCATAAAAATAAAAGACGCATGCACCAGCATCATGGAGCATGCGTCTTTATATTATCCGGTTATATTTTATATGCTATAACGTTGTCTTCCGTAAGGCAATGTCAGCCCTGCCGCAGCGTGCCCGAGGGCCGCCCGCACGGCGTTATGCCCAATGCATCAGCACACCTGGCTGCCCGGCTTAACGTCGGCAGAGGTTGTAATGACGCTCAGAGAGCCGTCGAAGTCCTCGGCAGAGAGTATCATGCCCTGGCTCTCAATGCCCTTCAGCTTGCGCGGAGCAAGGTTGGCGATGAAGCAGACACGCTTGCCCACGAGATCTTCGGGCTTGTAGAACTTGGCAATGCCGCTGACGATGGTGCGGTCCTGACCGCTTCCGTCGTCGATAGTGAACTTGAGCAGCTTGTCGGCTTTCTTCACTTTCTCGCATGCCTTGATGAAACCTACGCGGATGTCGAGCTTCTCAAAATCCTCAAAAGGTATGTTGGGCTTAATCTCCTTGGCCTTGTAGTTGGCAGCCTCGTTGGCCTTCTTGGTCTCCTCGAGCTTCTTGAGCTGGAACTCTATGACGTCGTCCTCAATCTTCTCGAAGAGCAGTTCGGGCTCAGCAAGCTGATGTCCGGCCTCGAGCAGGTCGGTAGAGCCGAGCTGATTCCAGTCGAACTGGTCGATGTTTATCATCTTGCGGAGCTTCGCGCTGCTGAAAGGCAGGAACGGCTCGAAGGCTATTGCCAGGTTGGCAACGAGCTGGAGTGATATGTTGAGGATAGTCTCCACGCGCTTCATGTCGGTCTTTGCAACCTTCCAAGGCTCGCAGTCGGCTATGTACTTGTTGCCGATGCGTGCAAGGTTCATGGCCTCCTTGAGGGCATCGCGGAACTTGAAGTTGTCGAGCAGATGCTCAACGTTGGCCTTGACATCCTTAAACTCCTCGATGGTCTGCTTGTCGATGTCCTGCAGCTCGCCGCAGGCAGGCACTACGCCGTTCCAGTATTTCTTGGTGAGCTGCAGCGCACGGTTTACGAAGTTGCCGTAGATGCCAACCAGTTCGCTGTTGTTGCGCTCCTGGAAGTCTTTCCATGTGAAGTTGTTGTCCTTTGTCTCGGGCGCGTTGGCGGTGAGCACATAGCGCAGCACGTCCTGCTTGCCGGGCAGCTCCTCGAGGTATTCGTGGAGCCATACCGCCCAGTTGCGCGATGTAGATATCTTGTCGTTCTCGAGGTTGAGGAACTCGTTTGCAGGCACGTTGTCGGGCAGGATGTAGCCTCCGTGAGCCTTAAGCATTGTGGGGAACACGATGCAGTGGAACACGATGTTGTCCTTTCCGATGAAGTGAACGAGGCGTGTCTCGGGGTCTTTCCACCACTTCTCCCAGTCCTCGGGCATGAGTTCCTGGGTGTTTGAGATGTAGCCTATCGGGGCGTCGAACCATACATAGAGCACCTTGCCCTCAGCTCCTTCAACGGGAACGGGTATACCCCAGTCGAGGTCGCGGGTCATGGCGCGCGGCTGCAGGTCGAGGTCGAGCCATGACTTGCACTGTCCGTAGACGTTGGGACGCCACTCCTTGTGTCCCTCGAGTATCCACTGCTTGAGCCAGTCCTGATACTCATTGAGCGGCAGATACCAGTTTTTGGTCTCCTTCAGCACAGGCTGCGAGCCGCTGATGGCGCTCTTGGGATTGATAAGTTCTGTGGGGTCGAGGTCTGATCCGCACTTCTCACACTGGTCGCCATAGGCCTTCGGGTTGTGGCAGTGAGGACATTCGCCCGTTATGTAGCGGTCGGCGAGGAACTGATGTGCCTCCTCGTCGTAATACTGCATTGAGGTTTTCTCGATGAGCTTGCCTTCTTCGTAGAGCTTCTTGAAGAAGTCTGACGCAACCTTTGAGTGTGTGTCAGAGGTTGTGCGGCTGTAGATGTCGAACGAGATGCCGAAGTCGGCAAAGCTCTTCTTGATCATTGCGTGATAGCGGTCTACAACCTGCTGCGGCGTTATGCCTTCTTTTTTTGCACGGATGGTGATGGGCACTCCGTGCTCGTCGCTTCCGCAGATGAATCTAACGTCTTGTTTCTTAAGTCTGAGATAGCGCACATAGATGTCTGCCGGCACATAAACTCCGGCCAGGTGGCCGATGTGCACTCCGCCGTTGGCATAAGGCAGGGCGGCGGTTACGGTGGTGCGCTTGAAATGTTTATCTTCCATATAGTGTAAATAATACTTTATTTCCTTTTGAACGGCAAAGTTAATATAAATCGGGCGGACTACAAAACGAAAACGCTTTTTTCGTGGAATGTAGCCCCTCGAAGGTCTTGCGCAGCTGTTTCGGCGCGGCTCATGGCTGCCGTCGGCGGCAGGCACGGGCGGTGTCAGTGGGTGGCCTTATACCAGTTGGTGTCAACCACGTCGGCTGCAAGCGAGTGGGTGCTCGGCTCCGAGGTGGTGATGCCCGAATAGGTGTTTATGTCGACGGCTCCCCTGTATGCCGAATAATACTGCTCGGTGTGCACGGCATAGGGCACGGCGCGGGCCAGGCGTGCCTTGAACTCGGCGAGCAAAGCCTCGTCGGGACAAAGATGCTCAACATAGTCGCCGAAGTCGAAGAACAGCACGGGCGTGTATCCGTCCATGCGCTGCAGGCTGTAGAGCTGCAGACTGTCGAACTCGTAGCGGCTGTTTATCAGCTTCATGATCTCTGCCAGAGCGTCGAGCTGGCTGCAGTCGGTTATGCCGAGCGTGCCGTAGGGATAGTCGTAGTTGGAATAAAATTCATAGAATCCGTCGGCTATGGCCTTATAGTCGGGCTCTCCGAGCAGGCTTGCGCCTATCTCGGCATAGGGCATTCCGTAGGCCATTATCTCCGTAGGGCAGGCTATGATGTGGCCGGTTACGTGGCGCAGGTCGTAAGCCACCTCGACCGACGACATGTAACAGTCGTCAAAGAGTATGAACTCCATCTTCAGGCCGGCGTCGGATATGGCGTCGGCCAGCGTTGATATGTCTGTCTGGTCGTCGCTCGTAACGCCGCCGAAATAGCGCGTCATGGCGTAGCCCTTGTCGGCGCTGTAATGCGGCACGAAGGCAGGCGCCTGCCCCTTGGCCTTGTATTTGCTCTCAACGGGCAGCCATCCCATGCCGTGGCAGCCTATGGTCATGGCGTAGACGTCGGCCGGGGCAAAGGTCTTCATGTCGCTTAGTATGCCCGATATGCCGGCAGCCGTGGTGAGCGAGGGGTTGTCATAGGTCTTCAGCTCCGTGCGGGTGCATTTTCCGCCGTTGCAGGTTATCTCGAACATCTTGGCCTCTGATGAGCTTGTTGATATGAACACTATCACGCGCTCGTTGTCGAGTCCCGTCTTGGCGATGGCCTCTTCCATGGCAAGGATGTTGTCGTAGAAGTAGTCGGTGAGGTTGGTCGACCACGGGAAATACATGAACAGCGTGCGCTGCTCGGGCTTAACCTCCGGCGCGTCTTCGTCGTCGTGGCACGACGACAAGCCCGTCAGGGCCAATGCCACAAGCATCATAAGCATAACTCGGCGAATAAACTGCAAGGCTGAATATTGTTTCATATCTCGATGTTTTTGGGGTTAAATAAACGGGCTCGCCGCCGGTCATCCTGCCGCAAGCAGGCAACAGCGGCCGCAACGGTTGCAAAACTAATAAAAAAATTTGATTATCAGGACTTTAACCTCCATTTTTTTAGTTTATCCCCCACCCCCGGTCCCGTGCCTGCCGGCAAGCCGCCGCGAGGCAATGGCAGACCGCCTGTAAGACGGCAAGACACAGGCGGCATAACACACTGACAATCAACGCGTTGCAAAAGGGCATCTTTCAGGCTGCAAAAGACGGTCTTTCAGCGTGCAAAAGGTGCCCTTTCGGAGGCTAAAAGGCCACCTTTTGGAAAACGCCCTGCAAGCAGGCATAAGTCAAAACATCACACATAATCATAAAAAAAGAAAATAATTCGGTTTTTATTCGTTTATTTATGCACTTTTACCTACCTTTGTTGAGATTTTTTTGAAGATGTTATAAAACAAGAAGTTTTTTTATTAGATGAACGTAATTACGAAAACAGTTTCACTGCCTGATGGCAGAACCATCAGCATTGAAACCGGGAAAGTGGCAAAGCAGGCCGACGGCTCTTGTATGCTCCGTATGGGCAACACCGTCCTTCTGGCCACTGTTTGTGCCGCAAAAGATGCAGTTCCCGGAACAGATTTTATGCCTTTGCAGGTTGAGTACAGAGAACAGTATGCCGCAGCCGGACGCTTCCCGGGCGGATTCACCAAGCGCGAAGGCAAAGCAACCGATAACGAAATCCTTACATGCCGTTTGGTAGACCGTGCGTTGCGCCCCCTCTTCCCGTCAGACTTCCATGCAGAGGTTTACGTTAATGTAATTCTTTTCTCTGCCGACGGTGTCGACCAGCCCGACGCACTGGCAGGCTTCGCAGCCTCATGTGCCCTGGCATGCTCAGATATTCCGTTTGAATGTCCTATCTCTGAAGTGCGCGTAGCACGCATCAACGGCGAATACGTTATTGATCCGACATTCGAGCAGATGAAAAACGCCGACATGGACATCATGGTTGGTGCCTCTAAGGAGAACATCATGATGGTTGAAGGCGAGATGAACGAGGTTTCAGAGCAAGACCTGCTCGGAGCTCTCAAGGCCGCTCAGGAGGCTATACGCCCCATGTGCGTGCTGCAGGAGGAGCTCATGAAGGAACTCGGCACCGACGTGAAGCGCGAATACTGCCACGAGGTGAACGACGAGGAGCTGCGCGAACAGCTCAGAAAAGAGACCTACGACAAGTGCTACGCCATAGCTGAAGCCGGCGACCACGACAAGAAGGCACGCGAAGAGGCCTTCGACAAGATCAAGACCGACTTTGCAGAGGCTTATGCCGCAGCACACACCGAGCTGACAGAAGACGAGCTCGAGGAGAAGAACGCTCTCATCGACCGCTACTACCACGACGTTGAGCGCGACGCAATGCGCCGCTGCATCCTCGACGAGGGCAAGCGTCTCGACGGCCGTACAACCGAGGAGATACGCCCCATATGGTGCGAGGTGAGCCCGCTGCCAATGCCTCACGGAAGCTCTATCTTCACACGTGGCGAGACTCAGAGCCTCACTACATGTACTCTCGGAACAAAACTCGACGAGAAGATGGTTGACGACGTGCTCAACAAGAGCTACCAGCGCTTCCTTCTCCACTATAACTTCCCGCCGTTCTGTACGGGCGAGGCTAAGGCTCAGAGAGGCGTAGGACGCCGCGAGATAGGCCACGGCCACCTGGCATGGCGTGCGCTCAAGGGCCAGATTCCTGAGGAATTCCCCTACACAGTACGTCTGGTATCACAGATTCTTGAGAGCAACGGCTCTTCTTCAATGGCTACAGTATGCGCAGGCACACTGGCACTGATGGACGCCGGCGTTCCGATGAAGAAGCCCGTGAGCGGTATCGCAATGGGACTTATCAAGAACCCGGGCGAAGACAAGTATGCCGTGCTGAGCGACATCCTCGGCGATGAGGACCACCTGGGCGACATGGACTTCAAGACAACCGGTACAAAAGACGGTCTGACAGCAACACAGATGGATATCAAGTGCGACGGACTGAGCTTCGAGATCCTCGAAAAGGCTCTTATGCAGGCTAAGCGCGGACGCGAATACATCCTCGGCAAGCTGACCGACACTATAGCAGAACCGCGCGCCGAACTGAAGCCGCAGGTACCGCGCATCGAGGCATTCGACATTCCGAAGGAGTTCATCGGAGCCGTAATAGGCCCGGGTGGAAAGATCATACAGCAGATACAGGAAGAGTCTGGCGCCGTTATCACCATCGACGAAATCGACGGAAAGGGCAAAGTGCAGGTAAGTGCGCCTAACAAGGAGAGCATCACTGCAGCCATCTCTAAGATAAAGGCCATCGTGGCAATACCCGAAGTAGGCGAGGTTTACGACGGAACAATACGCTCTGTAATGCCTTACGGATGCTTCGTTGAAATCATGCCGGGCAAGGACGGACTGCTGCACATCTCTGAAATAGACTGGAAGCGCCTCGAAACTGTTGAGGAAGCCGGACTGAAAGAGGGCGACAAGATCACCGTCAAGCTGATGGACATCGACCAGAAGACAGGCAAGTATAAGCTTTCTCACCGCGTGCTGATACCGAAACCCGAAGGATATGTTGAGCGCGAGCGCCGCCCGAGACCCGAGCGCCGTCAGAGACCGGAGCGCGGAGAGCGCCAGAACAACCGCGAACAGCGCCGTTTTGAGCACCGCAGCAACAACAACGACTTCCACGATCCTTTGGCACCGAGAGAGCCCAAAGACTTCAACGACAGTCTTGACCACAACAACGACTAATTGAGATTATCTCATTAAGACTATAATTAATGGCGGCAACTTTCACATTGCCGCCATTTTTATTATCATCTGCATAGGCTGACAAAGGCTCTGAGGCATGGCAGAAACGCGCTGCACGGCAGTATAAACCGCCGCATAAAGGCCTAATAACTACGCCCCGGCCATGTATGACGGACACGCCGGCAGGCAGCAAGCACAAACCGGGCGTTAGAGATTTTCACATTCAGGCCGCAAGCAAGCTATTGTTCCTATAATCAGCCGCATGGCATACGGTCTGGTATTTTCTATAAAAGCCGTTATTATCAGGCAAAAAGAAAGCATGTATTTCTAACGGCGGTATGGGTTAAATCAGCAGCAAAGGCTGCCTGAAAGCATAAAATACATTAACGAGATAAACCTTCATCGCTAAATACGTCTATATAAATAAAACGGGAAATCATTTAAAGCTTAACATTATGAAGATACTTACAGCAACCCTGACACTCATCTTTACATTGGCCGCAGGCTCTGTTTCGTTCGCTCAGTGCCCGCAATCCGACTGCAGCGGTACACATCACTGCAACGCATGCGACAACGGATCACACGCAAAAAGAAGGCATCATAACAGCAACAACGACTATCTTGTAAGCAACTTCAAGGTGTATTACCGCGGTCAGGTGGTTGAAGGTGCCACGGCATCAAGCTTCAGCGTCATCGGCGAAGGCTACGCCAAAGACAACTTCAGGGTGTTCTACAAGGGACAAAAGATAGACGGCGCCACGGCGTCGAGCTTCACCCTGCTCGGCTGCGGATATGCCAAAGACAGCTTCAAGGTGTTCTACAAAGGGCAGAAGATGGACGGAGCAACAGCGTCGAGCTTCACTCTGCTCGGCGAAGGATATACAAAAGACAGCTTCAGAGTGTTCTACAAGGGACAGAAAATAGACGATGCCACGGCGTCGAGCTTCACCCTGCTTGGCCGCGGATATGCCAAAGACAACTTCAGAGTGTTCTACAAAGGGAAGAAAATTGTCGGGGCTACGGCGTCAAGTTTCGTCGTTCTCGACAACGGATACGCCAAAGACAACTTCAGTACGTATTATAAGGGGAATAAGATATAGCCTTGCTAAAAGGACATCAATACAACGACGCGCGGCCGGAAAGAGACCAAACAGCAAAGGCCGGCCGCAAAGTCAGCAACGAAACGTTTATTTCTCGCAAACCGCTCATTATCATTCTGCATGATTGCCGCTCTATAAAGAGCCTCTCGCCGCATGCTTTTCAGCATTTATAACAGACGGAGTCAAGATAAAGACAGACGGCAGGGCGACAACAGATGACTGTCAGACGGATGAAGACATCAGTCTGATTGCAGCATTGAAAGATATACGATGTAATGACAGATTTTGGTAAAAACAACTGGAGCCGTTATCTCTTGTCAGATAACGGCTCCTTTTCTTTACGTTAGTATGTTATGAAAAATTTGAGAGAATTGAAACTTCACAGTTTCGTTTTTTTGTTTTACTAAACATGATTTATTGAGAAAGCATCGAAATATGTCTTACTTTAAGATGGTGGTTGCGGCCGAAGCCTGCTTCATTGAGTCGGTCTTTGCCGAGTCGCTCATAGCCACCGAAGGACCGTTGTGAGTCTTCTGGAAGCCTGCCACAGCCGGTTCGGGCTGTCCGCCTTCGTTGAACATCACCTGAGCCACATTGCCCAGTGCAAGGACTATAGCCACCGATGCGGCTGCCTTGAGCAGCGGCATGAAGCGCTGTCTGAGGCTTATCGTTACGGCCTTCACGGGTTCCGGCTCGTCGACCATAGCCAGCATCTTGGCGTCGAAGTCGCTTCCGAGCACGTCGGTCTCCTTCTCCTCGTGCTCATAGCAGAACAAGTCTCTGTACTGGCGAAGGCTCTCCGGCACGTCTTTCTGTCTGAAGAACGTGCGCAGGATGTGCTCCTCCTCGAGGCTTGTCTCGCACTTCCAGTAGCGTTCCAATAGCTGTTCTATGTATTTATAGTCCATATCCTTCATATTCTTTATATTTTTGTTTAACCGCCTGGCGGGCTCTGAAGATGTTAACCTTCACTTGCTCCTCGCTCAGACCGAGAACAGTGGCAATCTCTTTGTAGCTTTTCCCCTCGAAGTCGCGCAGCTGCATGCAGCTTCTTTGCTTCTCGGGCAGGCTGTCAACGATGCGTTTCACCAGTTCGACGCGGTCTTTCTGTATCATCCTTTCATAAGGATCAGAGGCCGTATCGGCCGAGCCTATCTCCTCATCGCCTATCGGCTGGCTGTCGTTTCCGGCCCTTTTCATTCTGTCGAGCGACAAGTTGCGGCATATCGTAAGGCTGAAAGCCTCTATCGAGTCAACGTTCTGCAAGCTGTCGCGCCTGTTCCAGACCTTCATCAGCGTGTCCTGTACGATGTCTTCAGCCTCCTCTTTGTTGAGCGTTATGCGCAAGGCGAGGCGGTAGAGCACGTTCTTCAACGGCAAAACATCGTTACGGAAACTGATATTTTTCATCTGCTCTCTATTTAAATGACGATTCAACAGACCGAAAGTTACAAACTGATACGGTCTTTTTTCTATTTTAACGTTTATTTGCTATTAAGAGACTGCAGTCTCTGCCGGGCGGTATGTGCCCGCTGACTGCCTTGTTGTGCGCAATACCCTGCTGCCGGTGCTGTTGCCGGGCGCATTCAGACATAATTCAATGTCTCGCAAATCATAGCATGACTTTATGCTAAGTGTTGCTCTGTTTCCCTCAAAATCTTCTTTATCAGCAGTGCTGACTGCATGCCCTACTCCGTTATCATCGTGCCGTGACGGCCGTCGATGGCGGTGGCAAGGGTGATGTTGACGCGCGAAACTCCGGCACTTATGGCTTCAAAGGCATTCTCGAGCTTGGGCAGCATGCCTCCTGCCACGGTGCCGTCGGCCACATAACGCTCAAAGTCGGCACGGGTTATGAGCGGTATCACGCTGTCTTCGTCGTCGGGATTGCTGAGCACTCCCTTTTTCTCAAAGCTGAAGATGAGCGTTACGTCGTAATGTTCTGCCAGCGCTTTTGCCGTCTCTGCGGCTATGGTGTCGGCGTTGGTGTTTAGTATGTTGCCGTTGCCGTCGTGCGTCAGGGGCGCCATCACGGGCGTTATTCCTGCCTCTATGAGCGTGCGGAGCTTATGTCCGTCCACACGGTCAACATCACCTACAAAGCCATAGTCGACGTCCTTAACGGGGCGCTTGTGAGAGCGTATCACGTCGATGTCGGCACCTGTAAGTCCGATGGCGTCAACGCCGTTGGCCTGAAGGCGCGCAACGAGGTTCTTGTTGACCAGTCCGCCGTAGACCATCGTAACCACTTCGAGCATGTCGCGGTCGGTTATGCGGCGACCGTTCACCATCTTGCTCTCTATGCCGAGGCGTGAGGCAACGGCCGTGGCGCGGCGACCGCCGCCGTGAACGAGCACCTTGAGGCCCTCAATGGCGCTGAAGTCGCTGAGCAGACGGCTAAGGCGAGCCTCGTCTTCAACAACGGCTCCGCCTACCTTCACTACTGTTATCTTCTCTTTCATCATATTATCTTACAGCAATGGCGCATCCTACTGCACGGCATGTGAGCGTCTGCGCCTGTAATAAAAACAAGAGCCGACACCATGGCATCGGCTCTCTGCTCTGTTATTTTATTCGAGGTAAGTGTATCCGTAGAGTCCTGAGCGATAGTTAGACAGGAACTCCTTGCCCTCCTCGAGCGAAATCTTGCCTTGCTTGACGCTCTTTGTAACCCATACTTCAAGCTGCCTTACCAGTTTCTTCGGGTTGTACTGAACGTAGTTGAGCACTTCCTCAACGGTCTCGCCGTCGAATATCTGGTCGATGTGATAGCGTCCGTCCTTCACAGTTATGTGTGCGGCGTTGGTGTCGCCGAACAAGTTGTGCATGTCGCCGAGTATCTCCTGATAAGCTCCAACGAGGAACACGCCAAGATAATAAGGCTCGTTCTTGCGCAGGGTGTGTACCGGAAGAATGTGCGAGATGTTGCGGTTGGTGACGAAGTTGGTTATCTTTCCGTCGCTGTCGCAGGTGATGTCCTGCAGCGTTGCGCTGCGTGTTGGACGCTCATTGAGCCTCTGCAGCGGCACGATTGGGAACAACTGGTCGACTGCCCAGGCGTCGGGCAGCGACTGGAAGAGCGAGAAGTTGCAGAAATACTTGTCGGCAAGTATCTTGTCGAGGTTCTTCAGTTCCTCGGGCGTATGCTTCAAGCTCTTTGCCAGAGAGTTGATTTCGCGGCACACGCTCCAGTACATACGCTCTATCTCGGCGCGTGTCTGAAGGTCTACTATGCCGTGACTAAACAGGTCGAGCGCCTCGTCGCGTATCTGCTCGGCGTCGTGCCAGTCTTCGAGCATGGTGCGCGGGTTAAGGTTGTCCCATATATCATAAAGATCCTTTACGAGCGGATGAGATGCCTCGCCCGGCTCAAACTCGTCGTCCATCTCCGGCAATGAAGCCGTCTCGAGCACGTCGATGACGAGCACTGAGTGGTGAGCCGACAGCGAGCGGCCGCTCTCTGTTATGATGTTAGGATGCTGAATGCCGTTGCGGTTGGCAGCCTCAACGAAGGTGTAGATACAGTCGTTGACGTATTCCTGTATAGAGTAGTTGACGCTGCTCTCGCTGTTGGGCGAGCGTGTGCCGTCGTAGTCGACGCCAAGTCCACCTCCGCAGTCAACGAAGTCAACGTTATAGCCCATCTTGTGCAGCTGTATGTAGAACTGCGAAGCCTCTCTAAGGGCTGTCTGTATGCGGCGTATCTTTGTTATCTGGCTGCCGATGTGGAAGTGGATAAGACGCAGACAGTCTTTCATCTCCTTCTTTTCGAGAATCTCGAGGGCCTTGAGCAGCTCAGAGCTTGTCAGTCCGAACTTGCTTGCGTCGCCGCCGCTCTCCTCCCACTTGCCGCTTCCTGACGAGGCAAGCTTGATGCGTATGCCGAGGTTAGGCCTTACGTTGAGCTTCTTGGCGGCCTTGGCTATAATCTCAAGTTCGTTGAGTTTCTCGACCACGATGAATATGCGCTTGCCCATCTTCTGTGCCAGCAGAGCCAGCTCTATGTAGCTCTGGTCCTTGTATCCGTTGCAGATTATGAGCGAGTCGCTCTGACACTGCACGGCTATGACGGCGTGGAGCTCGGGCTTGCTGCCTGCCTCGAGTCCGAGGTTGAACTTCCGTCCGTGGCTGATAATCTCCTCAACGACCGGCTGCATCTGGTTAACCTTGATGGGATATATAATGAAGTTTTCTCCTGTAAACCCGTATTCGTCTGAAGCTTTTTTAAAGCAGCTCCATGTCTTCTCGATTCTGTTGTCGAGAATGTCGGGAAAACGCAGCAGCACTGGCGGTGTGATGTCGCGCAGCGAGAGTTCGTCCATGACGTCGTGAAGGTCAATCTGTGTGTCGTCCTTGCACGGAGTGACATACACGTCGCCTTTTTCGTTAATACCAAAATAGGATGTTCCCCAACCGCTCATGTTATAGAGCTCGTTAGAGTCTTCAATGGTCCATTTTTTCATCAGGGCTGTAAAATTTAAATATTAAGCAATGTCCGCAGATTAGTTACGGATGTTTGTATTTTATCATAACTGTCAAGCACCTCGACGTTGAACACGTGTCGGGCCTGTGTATAGTACTGTTCGCGGGCGGCAAGCTGGCAGGTGATGAAGTCGCGCAGCTCTTCGGGAGTCTTGCCCTTAAGGAGCGGGCGCTCCGTCTTGCCCATCTTGAGGTGTGCGCTGAGCACTTCGGGAGAGGCTTTCAGATAGACTGTGTCGCCCTGCGCGTTCATATACTGCATGTTGTCGTAGAAACAGGGCGTGCCTCCGCCGCAGCTTATCACTACGTCCTCAAACTCAGCCACCTCATGGAGCATGTTGCGCTCTATCGTCCTGAAGCCTTCCTCGCCGCGCTCGGCAAATATCTGTGCCACCGTCTTGTGCATGCGGCCCTCGATATACCAGTCGAGGTCGTAGAACTGCAGGCCGAGGTCTTTGGCCAGCACCTTGCCCAGGGTGGTCTTGCCGGCACCCATATATCCAATGATAAGGATTCTTGTCATCGGCGTTATTTCTTCTTTGATGTGTTTATGATTTCCATACATTCCTCGAGCGACAGCTCTGCGGCCTTGTCGTGAAGGTTCTTCGGCAGGCGGTAGTTCTTGCCGTCGTAGGCCAGATAAGGGCCGTAGCGGCCGTTCATCACCTCGAGCTTTGGCTCTTCTTCAAAGGCCTTGATGTGGCGCTGTGTCTCCTGCTGGCGCTTGCTCTCTATGAGCTGTATGGCCGTGGCGAGCGTAACGGTCAGCGGATTCTCGTTCTTTGGCAGCGAAACATACTTCTTGGCGTGCATGACGTAGGGGCCGAAGCGGCCTGCGCCTATTATGACGGGCGAGCCTTCGAACTCGCCGAGCGTGCGCGGCAGCTTGAACAGCTCGAGCGCCTCTTCGAGAGTTATGGTCTCGATGCTCTTGTCCGACGGCATCTGTGCGAAGCGCGGCTTCTCCTCGTCCTCTGCCTTGCCTATCTGAACGACGGGACCGAAGCGGCCAATCTTAACGAACACGGGCTTGCCGCTTGCGGGGTCGATGCCCAGCTCGCGCTCTCCGGCCTTGTGCTCCTCGCGCGTGTTCATGGTCTGCTCTACGGTAGGCTCGAAGTCTTTGTAGAAGTTCTTTATCATGGATGTCCACTGCGACTTGCCCTCGGCAATGGTGTCGAACTGCTGTTCCACCTTGGCCGTGAAGTTGTAGTCCATGATCGTCGGGAAGTATTTCAGCAGGAAGTCGTTCACCACCATGCCGATGTCTGTGGGCAGCAGCTTGCCTTTCTCGTTGCCCACGGTCTCCGTCTTGGTCTTCTCGCTCACCACGTTGCCGTGGAGAACGTCTACGATATACTGTCTCTCCTCTCCTTTCTTGTCGCCCTTCTGCACATACTCTCTCTGCTGTATGGTGCTTATGGTCGGGGCGTATGTTGACGGGCGGCCTATGCCCAGCTCCTCGAGCTTGTGCACGAGGCTTGCCTCGGTGTATCTCAGTGGTCCCTGGCTGAAGCGCTGTGTGGCCGTAACCTCGCGGCGCTGCAGCGTCTGCCCCTCGGTCATCGGGGGCAGTATGTGTGATGTCTCCTCCTGATTGTCGTCATCGTCGAACGACTCGCGGTAAACCTTCAGGAATCCGTCGAACTTGACTACCTCGCCGTTGGCCACAAACTGCTCTTCCGTTCCGTCGATGCTTATCGTCACGGTGGTCTTCTCTATCTGCGCGTCGGCCATCTGGCATGCTGCCGTGCGCTTCCATATCAGTTCGTAGAGGCGCTTCTCCTGCTGCGTGCCGTCTATCTCGGTGTTCTCCATGTATGTGGGGCGTATGGCCTCGTGTGCCTCCTGTGCGCCCTTCGAGTGGGTGTGATACTGGCGTGGCTTGCTGTAGTCCTCGCCCCAGAGCTTTATTATCTCCTCCTTGCTCGAGTTGATGCAGAGCGACGACAGGTTGACAGAGTCGGTACGCATATAGGTTATGCGTCCGTTCTCATACAGATGCTGCGCCACCATCATGGTCTGCGACACGGTGAAGCCCAGCTTGCGGGCTGCCTCCTGCTGCAGGGTTGACGTGGTGAACGGGGGCGCCGGTGTGCGCTTCAGCGGCTTCTTGGTTATCGCGCTGACGGTGAATCCGGCTGTCTTGCACTTCTCTAAGAATGCCATCACCTCGTCGTGCGTGCTGAAGCGCTTGTCGAGCTCGGCCTTCAGCTCCGACATAGAGCCGTCGGGTGCCTCAACGCCGAATATGGCGCTCACGCGGAAATAAGGCTCGCTCTTGAACGCCTGTATCTCGCGCTCGCGCTCAACGATGAGCCTTACGGCAACGCTCTGCACGCGTCCTGCCGACAGGGCCGGCTTGACCTTGCGCCAGAGCACGGGCGAAAGCTTGAAGCCCACAAGGCGGTCGAGCACGCGGCGCGCCTGCTGCGCGTTGACAAGGTTCATGTCAAGATGGCGCGGATGCTTTATGGCCTCGAGTATGGCGGGCTTTGTTATCTCGTGGAACACGATGCGGTTGGTCTTCTCCTCGTCAAGTCCGAGCACCTCGCAGAGGTGCCATGATATGGCTTCTCCCTCGCGGTCCTCATCGGATGCGAGCCACACCTTCTCAGAGTTCTGCGCGTTGTTCTTCAGCTCGGTGACGAGTTTCTTCTTCTCCTCAGGTATTTCATAGTCGGGCTGAAGAGTGTCTATATCTATGCTGAGTTGCTTTTTCTTCAAATCGCGTATATGTCCGTAGCTTGACATAACTTTGTAGTCCTTGCCCAAAAACTTTTCTATCGTTTTGGCCTTTGCCGGACTCTCGACAATTACAAGATTTTTCTGCATCACGGTTTATATTTTCAATTAGGGCGCAAATGTAAGCAAAACTTTTTCATACACCTTATATAATAGGCTATTTTTCTGTTTTTTTAGTTTTTTGCATAACTTTTAAGTATTTTACACGTATCAATATGTAAAACCGCCCGGCATAGCTGCTGCGGGCATCTCAGGCATGAAATATGTTTACATATATGCGCACGAAGGCCGGGCCCCGCCCGCACGTTTTGCAAAAGACGGCAAAACGCACTGCAAAAGGTGGCCTTTCGCCTTGTAAAAGACGGTCTTTTGGAAACTAAAAAGCCACCTTTTGCAACACACTGAAACTCAATATGTTGCAAAGGGCGGCTGCCGTATCCCAACGTCAGCGCTGCCGTCAGCGTCTGTTTCCGTCAATGTTGAGATACTCATAAAGGCCCTGGCGCACAGAGCGCAGGCCGAACAGCTCTGTGTGGATGTCCTCGGGGGCTATCCACATACACTCGGCGGCGTCGTCCATGGCCTTGAGCTGCGACGCGTCTTCCACCTTGCAGGCAAAGAACATGTCGAGCGTCTGTATGTCGAGCCCCGAATAGCGGTATACGTTCGGCAGGCTGAACAGATAGCGTGCCTCGGTAACGGTGAGCCCGGTTTCCTCCTTCACCTCGCGCATGATGCTCTCCTCGGCCGTCTCAAGCACGTCGGCAAATCCGCCGGGCAGGTCGAGCGTGCCCTTGGCAGGCTCGTTGTTGCGTTTCTCTACCAGCAGCTCGCCCTTGTCGTTGGTGATGAATGCCACCACGGCGGCCGCCGGATTCATGAAATACTCAAAGCCGCAGTTGCTGCACTTCTTGCTCTTCTGCGTGTCTTTCTCGAAATGGGAGCTGCCGCAAACGGGGCAATACTCAAACTTTTCCAATAGATTCATATCTCTGCGTTTTACATTAAAAAAGCTCCACGGCCGCGCAGGGCCGTGAAGCTTGATATAGTCTTTTTACCAATTGTCAGTGCGGAAAGGCAGCAGGGGCAGCCCGCCCATGTTGGCCACGTTGCCCAGCTGGAAGTTCTTGAAGCAGTAGCGCACGGCCACGGGAGCCTTAACCTCAGGACAGGTTACTACTATGCCCTTGGCGTTGTCGTAGCTCGCCTTGGCTGGATGGAACACCTTGTCGGCGCCGGCCACCTCAAATCCCTGCATGTCGTCAAGACGGCTTACGCCTCCGTAGTCGTTCTTCAGTCTTATGCAGCATGTGTCGCCCTCTATCTTAAGCTCCTTAAACTCAGGGCTCTCGCACAATATCGTCTCCTGTCCGTAGGTCTTGTTCAGCGCAAGGAAAGCCAGGCGCTCGCCCACCTTCTGCTTCTGTGCGGGATGAATCTGGCGCGCCTCCCACGGATACACGCAGTCGTTGGTGCACACAAGGCCGCTGTTGGGTATTATGTCGCGCGCCCTTACCTGCTGCTCGCGCAGCTTTGCGCCCCAGTCGGCGTCAACGTTTCCGTAGTCGTAAGGTGCTATCTGAACGAAGTAGAACGGTATCTCGCCGCAGCCGAAGGCGTCGCGCCACTGCCTTACCAACAGCGCAAGGCGGTCTGAATACTGATTGCCCGGGTCGCCGACGTTAGAGCATCCCTGATAGAAGAGAATGCCTTTCACGGTGTACTTCAGTATCGGACTGAACGTGCCGTTGCCCCACATCAGGGCGCGGTGATAGTCGGCAGGATACTTCTTCACTATGGCCTGCGAGTCAACAGGCTCGTCGGTATACTTCTTCAGGTTCTCCTTTGTCAGCCAGCTCTCCACCTTCGAGCCTCCCTTGTTGGCCATGATAAGACCCACGGGCACGTTGAGCATGCGGCTCACCTTACGTGCGAAGAAGTAGCCCGTGGCACTTGCGTCGCCCACCGTTGCGGGGCTGCACACCTTCCACTCGCAGTTGGCGTCGCTGAGCGGCGTCATGCTCATCACGCTCGGTATCTTCACGAAGCGCACCAGCGATGAGTTGACCGCATCGGCCACCACGTCGTTATATCCCTCCACGGGGCAGTTTTCAAATCCCTTTATGGGCATCTCCATGTTGCTCTGTCCGGCACACACCCACACTTCGCCTGCAAGCAGGTTGCTGAGGGCCACCTCGCCGTCGCCGTCGTCAAACCTTACGGTGAGCGGCTTGTTGTCAGCCTTGGGCGTCTTCACCGTCAGCTGCCATTCGCCCTTGCGGTCGGCCTTTGCCGAATAGGCATCGCCGCTCCACGACACGCTGACCTTCACCGTAGAATTAGGCTTGGCACTGCCCCACAGGCGCACGTCGGCATCCTGCTGGATCACCATGTTGTCGCCCAGGACATGAGGCAACCTGACCTTTGCCTGCATGCCTGCGTGCATCAGGAACAGGGCTGAAATCATTAAAAATAGTTTACGCATAATCTGTCTGTTTTATATTTTGTTATAATAATCAAACAGACTGCAATATTACAAAAAAAATCAGTATATTTGCAAAAACGCCTTGAATAAATTAACAAAAAACAAGGCATTAACAATCATTCCTTACAACAATGACACTGAAAAAACTATTATTTGCGGCAGCGATGCTGGCATTGAGCCTCAACATGAGCGCACAACAGAGTTATGAAATAAACCTTTGGCCCAACGGTCCGGCCGTGAAGAGCAGCGACGCGGGCGACACGGCAAAGGTCAAGGTGTTTCTTCCTGAAAAGAAATCGGCCACGGGACGCGCCGTGGTGATATGTCCCGGAGGCGGCTACCAGCATCTGGCCATGAACCATGAGGGCTACGACTGGGCGCCGTTCTTCAACAACATGGGCATAGCTGCCATCGTGCTGAAATACAGAATGCCGCACGGCGAGAAGGATGTGCCAATATCTGACGCCGAGGAGGCTATCAGACTGGTGCGCCGCAACGCCGCCAACTGGAACATAAATCCCGACGACGTGGGCATAATGGGCTCGTCGGCAGGCGGCCATCTGGCATCTACCGTTGCCACGCATGCAGCCAAGGACGCGCGCCCCGACTTCCAGATACTGTTCTATCCGGTGATAACCATGATGCCCGACATTACCCACAAGGGCTCGCACGACAACCTGCTGGGCAGCAACGCAAGGAAAAAGGACGAGAACAGCTACAGCAACGACCTGCACGTGTCGCGCATGACGCCGCGCGCATTCATAGCCCTGAGCGACGACGACCGCGTGGTGTTGCCGGCCAACGGAGTGAACTACTACATTGAACTCTACCGTCACGACGTGCCGGCCACGCTCCATGTATATCCCTCGGGCGGCCACGGATGGGGCAACCGCGACAGCTTCAAGTATCACAACGAGATGCAGCTCGAGCTGAAGGCATGGCTCAGGAGCTTCTGACAACCGACAGACACAGCGGCCCGGCGAGCCGGCAGGCATGAGCGGGGGCGCAAGACATAACAGAGCCGGCGGACAGCAGCACGACAACAGACCGTGCACAGGCTGTCCGCCGGCTCTTTTGCGTCATATATGCGGCATCAGCATGCCCCGGCGGCAGCGCTCCTGAAGCGCCTGCGGGATGCGGAATGAGGGGCAAGACGGCGGATATTTTGTTAAAACGAAACATTTTTTCGCTTTTTTATGTCAGATAAGCTACAATCTAAACAGAAAAACATTATATTTGCAGATGTTACTTTCAACACAATGCTTATGAAAAACCTGAATATCTTTACGATGCTTTTGCTGGCATTCGCAATGTCGGCCCTGACCGCATGCAGCGACGACGAAGACTTCAACATACCCATACCGCAGCAGATGACGGCGGAATATGTAACCGCTACTCTCAACGGAAAGGGTTGGATGCACGTTGAGTCGCACGAGATAAAGAGCAACGGAACGTTCGAGAAAGAAGAATACTGGAGCGGACTGGTGGGCGCAAGTCCTTCGGATTACTCGTTCAGCGGCGACAGCGTAACCACCTACTCGTACATCGACGCCTACCCTATAAGCGGATACCGCAAGAGGAGCTACACCTACGACGAAGGCTCCAACAGCCTCATGGCCGACGGAAAAGAGATGTTCAAGATAATCTCGCTCAACGAGAACGAGATGAAACTGATAAAATACCAGGCCATCGACGGCAACGGAAAGAAGATTTATGTCTACTCGACATATAGGGCAATGAGCAGCACCGAACTTGCAGAATGCATAAAGGACCATCCCTACGACCTCGACTCGCTCAACGACAAGTACCCCACTCTGCCTGAACAGATGAGGATAACGAGCGAATATTTCAGCCGCTACGCCGTGGGAAGAGGATGGAAATGCACCGAGGCGCACAGAATGGAGATGGCCGGAAGATACGACGTGGCCAACATATACAGCGACAACGGGCAAGACATGGCATACAGCTGCTTCATCGCCGCCGACACCATAACATGGATGACGCAGCAGGGCGAGGCTGAGGCAACGGCCAGCGAGAGCATCAGATACACGTACAGGGCCAACAGTTTCCAGCTTGCCGCCGATGCCGACAGGGGCTTCAGGATAATCACTCTCAACGACCACGAAATGAGAATAATCAGAAGACTGCAGGGAAACAACGGCGAAGGGCCCACGGAACTCTACTGCATCTACCGCAGGATGACGCCCGAAGAGCTCAGGCTGTATATGGCAGAGACATAAGGCAGAAGACGCTCCGGCAGCAACCGGAACAGCCGCGACGGGCAAGCCGCCGACAAGCCTGATATTCAACAACTTACAAAAGGCCATCTTTTAGTTTCTAAAAGGTGGCCTTTTAGCGTGCAATATGTGGTCTTTCAGAAGGCAAAAGGCCACCTTTCGGAAAACGGCTGCACGCAGGCCATATCCCCACAGCATGAAAGGCGGCAGAATGCAGATTGTTTTCGGGCATACGAAAACAGACATGACAGCATGCAGAATGCGGCACGGGTATAGTTAAAATAAGAATTAATAAGTGTTTTAACCATAAAAAACGCCGGTAAAACAAAAATATGGCGAAAAAAGAAACGGATTCTCAGATATTTTTAGTTACTTTGTATCAGATACAGAAACTATCCGTATCTTACGAACAAGAGTTTTAAACAACTAAAAAAGAGTATTATCATGACAAAGTTGAAAGAAGTTTACCGCTGTGCCGTATGCGGCAACATAGTAGAAGTTATGCACGAGGCAGGAGGCACACTGTCGTGCTGCGGACAGCCCATGGAGCTGCTTACAGAGAACACCGTTGACGCTGCTACAGAGAAGCACGTGCCCGTTGTAGAGCCTATCGAGGGCGGCTACAGAGTTAAAGTGGGCGAAGTTGAGCACCCGATGCTCGAAAACCACTACATCGAGTGGATCGAACTGGTTGAGTGCGACAAGGTTCAGCGCAAGCACCTCAAGCCGGGCGAGAAGCCGGAGGCTGTGTTCTACACCGACTGCAAGAACGTGTACGCACGCGAATACTGCAACCTGCACGGACATTGGAGATCTAAATAATCACAATATCATGCTCACACGGAGGCCCGACACTCGCTGTCGGGCCTCTTTTCGTTGTTACCCCAACTTTGCAACCGGGTTGCATCGCATATCGGCTACCTTTGCATCAGTAAAAAGACAAACTAAAGACAAAGGACATGGTAACCAAGAAATTTCAGAAACCGATAATCTCCTTCTTCATGCTCATGGCCGGAATATGCTTCACCGAAGGAGGAGCCGTAATCTTCAACAACGGCATTGTGCGCCTGGCATGGTTCATCCTGGCGTTCCTGCCCGTAGGACTCGGCGTGATGCGCGAGGCATGGGAGTGCGCAATGAAGAAGGAAGTGTTCAGCGAGTTCATGCTCATGACAATAGCGTCGATAGGCGCCTTCATCATAGGCGAATATCCCGAGGCAGTGGCAGTGATGCTGTTCTACTGCGTGGGCGAGACACTTCAGGACATGGCCGTCGACAAGGCGCGCGACAACATACGCAGCCTGATGGAGTTTCACCCCAAGATGGCAGTCATAGTAAGGGGCAATCATAAGGTGGCCGACAAGCCCGAAAACGTCATTCCGGGCGAAATCATCGAGGTTAAGCCGGGCGAACGCGTGCCGCTCGACGGCATACTGACAAGCGGCGACGCTGCCTTCAACACGGCTGCGCTTACCGGCGAGAGCATGCCCCGCACCATTGAGAACGGGCACGAGGTGCTTGCCGGCATGATAGCCACGGAGAGCGTGGCGCGAATAAAGGTTACACGGCCCGAGAGCGAGAGCGCCGTGGCACGCATACTGAAGATGGTCGAGGAGGCATCGGAGCGCAAGGCGCCTGCCGAACTCTTCATACGCAAGTTTGCAAGGATATACACCCCTGCCGTAATAGCGCTGGCAGCGCTCACCGTCATCGTGCCTTACATCTGGTCGGCAGCAGGCACCGGCTTCGTCTACGACTTCAGCACATGGTTCTACCGCGCACTGATATTCCTCGTGATATCGTGCCCCTGCGCCCTCGTCATAAGCATACCGCTGAGCTATTTCGCAGGCATCGGCGCGGCATCAAGGCACGGCATACTGTTCAAGGGCGGCAACTGGCTCGACGCCGTGACGCATATCGACACCGTGGTGTTCGACAAGACGGGCACGCTGACGCGCGGAGTGTTCTCCGTAACTAAGGTCTGCGGCAACGACACCGGCAAGCTGCTGGCCACCGTGGCGGCTATGGAGCGCAGCAGCAACCACCCCATTGCCAAGGCAATAACAGCCTATGCAGGCGACAGGACGGCAGAGGTGAGCGACGTGAAAGACCTGCCCGGCTACGGTATGACGGCCACGGCAGGCGGCGACAGATGGCTTGCCGGAACACTGAGGCTGCTCGACCGCGAGAACGTAAGCTATCCGGAGGAGCTGAAGAGCGTGCCCGAGACCATCGTGGCATGCGCCAAGAACGGCCGATATGAGGGCTACATACTACTTGCCGACACGCTTAAGGACGACGCGGCAGAGGCCGTCAGAAGGCTCAGAAAGTGCGGAATAAGCCGCATGGACATACTTTCGGGCGACAAGCAGGCGCTCGTAGACAAGGTGGCAGCCGAGACTAAGGTGGACAAGGGATACGGCGACCTGATGCCGGAGGGCAAGGTAAGGCATATAGAACAGCTGCAGCGCGAGGGCCGCAACGTGGCTTTCGTGGGCGACGGCATCAACGACGCGCCTGTGCTTGCACTGAGCAACGTGGGCATTGCCATGGGTGCTATGGGCTCAGACATGGCCGTCGAGACGGCAGATGTGGTCATCCAGACCGACCATCCGTCGAAGGTGGCTGAGGCGATAAGGGCCGGCAAGCGCACCGTAAGCGTGGTAAGGCAGAACATCGTGATGGCCATCGGCATAAAGGTGGCAGTGATGCTGCTCGGACTTGCGGGCATGGCAAACCTCTGGGGAGCTGTGTTTGCCGACGTGGGCGTGGCCCTGCTGGCCGTGCTCAACGCCACAAGGATATTCTTCGGCAGAGCGGCCGGAGAGCGCAGCGGCGCAAACAGAAATAATGGCCACTAAATTTTGCTTTTCGGACAAATAGAGTTATTTTTGCACCGAAATGGCATCTGAACAATACTATATAGACAAACTGAAGCACCGCGGCATAAAGCCGACGGCCACACGCCTGCTGATTCTGCGGGCGATGTTCAGGGGCGACGAGACGGTGTCGCTGCCGCAGCTCGAGAAACTGCTGCCGACGGTAGACAAGAGCACCATATCGCGCACTCTGTCGGTGTTTCTGATGAACCGCCTCATACATGTGGTGGACGACGGAAGCGGCAGCCTTAAATACAACGTATGCAGCGACGACTGCGACTGCGGAGTGGAAGACGAACACACACACTTCTACTGCGAGAACTGCCAACGCACGTTCTGCCTGAAGCGCATACACGTGCCCGTGGTGAGCCTGCCGGGCGGCTTCGTGCTCAACAGCATCAACTACGTGATAAAGGGCCTGTGTCCTGAATGTGCAGAGAAGCTCGGGCGCAAATAGGCCGAAGACATAACAACAGTTAAGGGCGGAAAGACCGCATGCCGCGCAGGCACGCATCTTTCCGCCCTTAATGCGTATTTACAGCGGCAGCGCCGCCCCGTTGTTATCTTGCAGCGAAGTAAACGCCCTCGTTGACAGCCATTCTTGCCTCATAAAGGCCCTGCTTGTCGAGCGTAACGTCCATGGTCTTGCCGCCCGGCAGATATATCTGCGCAGTGTCGTTGCCCTTCATCTTGAGCAGCACGGTTGTGGTTCCGTCTTTCTCTACGGCCCAAGTGTTGTCCTTCTCGTTATATGTAAAGTTCATCACATTGCCGTCGGCATCCTTAATCTCGTATCCGTCCTTGAGCGTGGTAACGGCATACAGCTTGCCGTCGCTGCCCATTATGCTCTCCGTCTTGCCTACATTCTCGGCCAGAGGATTTGAGCCTGACCAGAACTCGATGGTGTTAAGGACAAGCAAGTCGGCCGTTCCGCACAGCACGTAGGCGGGCGAAATGACGATGAAGATAAGTTCGTTGAGGAACTTGTTGCCCGTGGCATCCTTGTTCCAGTCGAGCACTTTGTTGAACAGGCCGAACGAACCTATGCAAGAACTCATGACCACTGAGGCGATCATGATAAGAAGAAAAGATTTTAATGTTTTGTTGTACATGGTTTTCTTAGTTTAAATGAATTAACAGGTTACAAATCTAATACAATAATTTAAAAAACGTGGATATGTAGTAATAAAAAATATGAAAAACCGAAAAATTAGTCATTTTAATCTACGAAAAATGTTCTTGCTGTATTTGTTTACAAAGGGTTTACACGCCGCACCGTGCGCAGCTGCACAGCCTCTAATGCCGTCTGCCGCAGCCATTCGGCACCGCTGCCCGGTGAGAATGTTTCTGAACGACGGGCGACATGCCGCCGACGGCTGACCGGCCAAGGCTGGCAGCGGGTTAAACTGTGTTAAAGCAACATGAGCCGCAAATCCGGTTAAGGCTCTCAGAAGGGCCATGCCGGGCACGAAAGCGCAGTCAGGACTGAAAAACGGGCGTTTTTGTGTTAAATACGTAACCGCCTGACAGCATGTCACTTACGTCTTACGCCGCATCAGGAGCAATGCGGCTGCCGTGCAAAAGGTGACCTTTCGGCATGCAAAAGACGACCTTTTACACGCCAATATACGGCCAACTGCATGGCAAAAAGCAGTGAAACGGGGCGCAAAACATGGCAGATTTGGCCGTAAAAGGCGGTGAAATGGGGAAAAAACGGCCATAAACGGCTGTGCAGAGGGTTATAAAACGGACAGCGGAGTGTCTCAAACGGAAATTTATTTTGTAAAGAAACGCGAAAGCGCAAGAGTTAAAAAATCGAAAGCCGGCAGCGGTTCCGGGCGTGTTGGCACGATGAAACGGCAAGAAAATAGGCTCAATCAGGCAGCCGGACTGGGCCTCATTGAGCCGTTATGTCTACAGATAGAGCACGCTCTCGGTGCCCATGTTGAACAGCAGGTCGAGTATGCTGAGGTTAGGCTGAAAGCCGTGGCGCTGCTCATACACCTGATAATATCTCTTTGGAGCGAACATCGGGTCGGGCATGCTGTGCTTAGGGCGTATGGCGTCGCGGTAGTCGTCGATGCCCATGCCTTCTGCCTCGTCGCTGAACATGTAGCCCGCAGTAGGCTCCACATGAGGCTCTATGTCGATGAGTTCGCACATTTTGGCGCATATCTCAGCGTTGAAATCGTAAAGGAAGGTCCACTCCTTCTCAAAAAACGGCCTGATGTCGTCGGCATAATACTCAAAGAACGGCGACTCGCCGTAGGCGCTCATCAGCGCGTTCCAGTGTATGTGGCGCCAGTTGCCGTGGTTGCTTATGCGCACATCCTTCATGAGGCACTTTGGCACCTGCCCCTGTTCATCGGGCCGTTGGCCGTCGGCGGTGCGCTCCACGGGCACCGTAAGGGCCTGCAGGCCGTTGGCGGTGGCTATCACGCAGCGGTTGCGGTAGGTCTGTTTGATGAAACTGTCGTAAGCCTCAACCCAGACTTTGTCGTATCGGTTGAGTTTCTGATACCATTGTACGGGGCCGAAATAGGCCGATGAAAGCAGTGCTTCTGACATGATATGGGGTGGATTTGTTGTTTCTTTAAATGTTTGCTGTTATCTTAATGCGCCATTTCAACGCCTCAACGCGGCTGTCTGCCGTCATAAGAATGGCGGCCAAGAGCGCCGCAGACGGTTGGATTAAGCCCGGCAGTAAAGTTATTCTGCGCCAAGGGGGCTGGGCTTTCTTATGATCTGCATGTTGCGTCCGGGGCGCAGACACTCGTAGAACGGTAGCGAAGGGTCGACAGAATAGAGCAGCACCGACACCTTGCCGATGATGTGTGTCTCGGGAACAAAGCCGAAGAAGCGCGAGTCGTATGGCTCTGAGGGACGGCCCGAACTGAACCAATAGTAGTCGTTGCCGAAGGCTGCGCAGCGTGTCTCTGCTCCGTCCACGATAAGGCGGCCGTCTGCAATCTCTGCGTTGCGCCCCTCGTATCTGTTATACAGAAAGCAGAGCAGGCGCATGTTGCTCTCGCTCACCTTTACTATGTGGTCTCTGCCGGGCACCATCAGTCTGACGCCGTCGGCCATGACGGTGTCGCCGGGCACGCCAGTGCAATAGCAGGCGCTTACAGGAAGACTTGTGAATGGAACGGATGAGTCGGCCGGACAGTTGAAGGCCACGAGGTCGCCGCGCTCAACGGGCGATGGCATCCAGCGCGTGTATCTGAAGTAAGGACCGCCGCCCGTGCGCAGGCCATAGCTCCACCTGTTTACCAGCACGCGGTCGCCACTGACAAAGCAGGGTTCAAGCCCTGAGCCGCTGACCGTGTAAACGGTAAACACCAAAGCGCGGAAAGCCAACATCAACAAGATTGTGACTATCAACGCCATCACAAACTTGAGCGCACTTCTCATAGTCCTTAGGATTAAGAGTTATGAAGCAAGAGTGAAGAAGTAAGGCGCAGACCCGTCGGGCGGATGCTTGCCGGCCTCTCTTTACGGCCTTATTATTTGCTGATGCGGCAAATGCCGTGGCGCGTCAAGACGCTGCCTGCGCCGTGCAAACGGGCCTTACGGCCGGCGCCCTACTTCCTTTCTCAGTTCAAAGTCCTTAATATATTGCTTTTACTTTATGTTATCAACAAAACGGAACAGGCGGCTCCAGCGCACCTTTGAGAATCCGCTGCGGTCGGGATCGCTGCTCCACCAGATGAAGATAGGCTTGCCCACAATGTGGTCTTCAGGCACAAAGCCCCAGTAACGCGAGTCGGCCGAGTTGTGGCGGTTGTCGCCCATCATCCAGTAATAGTCCATCTTGAACGTATACTTGTCTGTCTGCTTGCCGTTGATGTATATCTTTCCGTTCTTAACTTCAAGCTGATTGCCCTCATACACACGTATAGGACGCTCGTAAACGGCAATGTTCTTCATGTTGAGAGTTATGGTCTTGCCCTTCTGCGGAATCCATACCGGACCATAGTTGTCACGTGTCCATCCCGTGTAGGCGTTCAGCGGATAGATGTCTCCCACGGTAGCCTCGGTGTTAAGGGCTATGCTTGCCACGAGGTCGCGGCGCTTTGCCAGTGCCGTTGCGGCCTTCTTGGTCAGCGGCATGTATCCGTTCTGGTTAAGACTCGTAAGGTCTTCCATGCTTATTCCCAGCTCATGCATGAGGTCATCGGGCAGCGGCTGGTTGAGCTTCACGTTGTATGTATACTGCACATTGTCGGGTTCCTTGTTGGGTTTGCCGTCGAGATACACTATGCGGTCCTTTATCTGGAGCGTCTGTCCGGGCAGACCAACGCAGCGCTTAACATAGTTTTCGCGGCGGTCAACGGGCCTTGAGATTATCGAACCGAACTCAGGATGGTTGTCGAGGATGTAGTTTCGTCCTATGTTATACACTCTGTTGTACCAGTCGCGCTGCTGCTGCGGAGTGAGTTTCGACATGTCAGGATGGTCCATTATCAGCTGACTACCGTAAGAATAGCACATCTGATAGTAGTCGGCTGCCTGATACTGTGGGTTAGACACGAGCGTGTCGCCTGCCGGATAGTTGAACACCACGATGTCGTTGAGTTCAACCTTGCCCAGGCCTTTTGCTCGGCGATAGTCCCACTGCGGCCATTCGATGTACGACTTGCAGCCGAACACGGGCAGCGTGTGCTGTGTGAGCGGCATGGTGAGGGGCGTCTGCGGTATGCGCGGACCATAGCTTACCTTGCTCACGAAGAGGTAGTCGCCGGTGAGAAGCGACTTCTCGAGCGACGAAGAAGGTATGACATAGTTCTGGAAGAAGAACAGGTTGATGAAATAGACGGCCACGAGGGCAAACACCAAAGCATCTACCCACGACATGATGAAGCGCACGGGGCGCTCTGAGTCTTTCCACCACTGCCAGCGTATCTTCTTTGTTATGTAGACGTCGAAGATAAACGGAACGACGATAAGTCCGAGCCAGCTCTCAAGCCAGTAGAGGAAAATGAGATACAACAGGGTTACAACGGCAAACTTGGTCCATTGCACCTTCATATTAAGTTTTTTCTTTTCTTTGTCAATCATTGGTGTAAATATTTATTGTTTAGTAGTTAAAGGAGTTAAAAGTAGTTATCGCCGTACAAGTACGGCTTAGGAGTTAAAGTCATTACCCTTGAGGATTATTATTGGTATAAATAATCACATACACATTGTACACGTGCAAAAAGCCTTCAAGGCTAATGACTTTAACTACTTAGCAGGCACAGCCTGCGATAACTTCTTTAACTACTTTAACTCCTAAAATTTAAAACTTAAACATATCACTTATCGTCAGCAGTCCGCTGTGCTGTGCCGTATATTCGGCTGCGAGCACTGCTCCCAAGGCAAAACCCTTGCGCGAATGGGCGTCGTGAGTGATGGTTATGCAGTCGGCCTCGCTGTCGTATGCAATGGTGTGTATGCCCGGCACCTCGCCACGGCGCACCGAGTCGATGCGCAACTCGTTGTCGGCGCAGTCGGCAGAGCCTTCTATATGGCCGTCGGGAGCCGTCAGAGTGCCCTTCACCCAGCTGTCCTTGCGGTCGAGATTGTCTATTATCTCCTCGGCAAGAGTTATTGCCGTGCCGCTCGGAGCGTCGAGCTTATGCACGTGGTGAGTCTCCTCCATGGTTACCGAATACTGCGGAAATCCGTTCATTATCTTTGCCAGATAGCGGTTGACGGCCGAGAATATGGCCACGCCTATACTGAAGTTAGAGGCCCAGAAGAGGGTCTGTCCGCCCTCGGCGCACATTTTTCTGACATCGTCGCCGTGGTCTTTCATCCATCCCGTAGAGCCCGACACCACCTTGACGTTGTGCGCAAAGGCCCTGAGATAGTTGCCGTAGGCGGCAGTAGGATTGGTGAACTCGATGGCAACATCAGCCGAGGCAAAGGCCTCGCTGTCGAAGTCCTGCTGGTTGTCGATGTCGATTATACTTACAATTTGGTGGCCACGGCCAAGGGCTATCTGCTCAATCATCTTGCCCATCTTGCCATAGCCGATAAGAGCTATTTTCATAATTAAATCGCGATTTAAATCATCTGCAAAGATAACATAAGTCAGAGAGAAAACAAAATAAAAGAGTTTTTTTAATTCTGCATAACTTATTTTTATGCGCGCAACACGCTGCCACACCGCCACTTGCGCCGATATAAGCCCCCGGCACAGGCCTACGGACAAGGCCGAAACAGCCGCACAGGGCACGCAACGCCGGCTGCCGGCGGCCATAATGAAGGCAGAACGCACGCCGACGGCATCCGCCTTTGTAACACGCTGTGGCTCAGCGCGTTGCAAAAGGCCGTCTTTTAGCTTCTAAAAGGTGGCCTTTCAGCGTGTAAAAGGGCACCTTTTGCAATGCGATATGCCGTCTTTTGGAAAACAGAAGGTAACGAGGCTTATCGCTTACGGCATGATAAGGGACTGCGGCTCGGCTAAGGGCAAGGAGCGGCCGCAAGGCTTTGTGATAAAAGAACAAGCCCTGACGCTTCTGAAATGGCGTCAGGGCTTGTTTCATCAGGCATCAATATGATGCGTTATTCGTAAAGATAGAACATGCGCTCCATCATCTGCCACTTCTGGTCTGACGTGGCGTCGGCGGCGCAGTCCTGAAACATTGCCACGTGCTCTTCCCATTCCTGCTGTCGCGGCAGCGTGGCAAGGCGCGCCATCGCACTGTCCCAGTCGAAGTCTAACGGTGCGTCGACAATCATAAACAGGCGGTTGCCGAGGATGTAAATCTCCATTTCCAATATGCCTACGGCCTTTATTCCTTCCTTAATCTCGTCCCAGAAGTGCTCTTTGTCGTGGGCCTCGCGATAGCGGCGGATAAGCTCCGCGTCGTCTTTCAGCTCCATTGTCTGACAGTAACGCTTTACGGGCACGCCGAATTCTTTTGTCTTATAGCCTTCCATAGTTATATTTTTAATTCATAATTAATAATTCACAATTCATAATTGGGTTGGTTAATTGTCCCCAAAAATTATGTATTAATTAATAATTGGGCTAATTTTCTTAATTCTTAATCTTTACTTTTTAATTTTTAATTATTACTTCCTATCCTCCCCTTTTGCTTCTTTGAATACGTCTTTGATGATTTGACTTGCCAGGGTGAAGCCGAATATGCCGGTTATGTGGAGCATTGAGCCGTTGGCGCGCGCCTCGTCTGACGTGCCCTGGTTGGGCAGAAGCTCGTCGCTGTAGACGCATCTGAACTTGCGTGCAGGCTTGTCGCCCTGACGTTTGAACTCCTGACGCAGCTTGCGGGCAAGCGGACAGCCCTCCACCTTCCAAAACTCTGTAACCTTGATGCGCGACGGGTCGAGCTTGCGCGCTGCCCCCATAGACGACAGCAGGGTGGCTTTTGAGCGGCATGCCGTGCGTATCAGAAGCATCTTGTCGGCTATGCTGTCTATCGCGTCGACAACATAGTCGTAGTCGTTTAGATTAAATTCTGCCGCCGTATCGGCACTGAACGCCATAAAACGCGCGTCAACCTCAGCCTCGGGACTGATGTCGAGCAGTCTGTCGCGCAGCACTTCCACCTTCGGCTTGCCCACGGTCGACGTGGTGGCCATGAGCTGCCGGTTGATGTTCGACGGGCACACGCGGTCGGGGTCTACAATGGTTATATGTCTTACGCCCGAACGCACCAGTGCCTCAACGCACCAGCTGCCTACGCCGCCCACGCCAAACACAATGACGCGCGTTGCGCACAGCCTCTCAGTGGCATCGTCGCCAAGCAGCAGTCGGGTTCTTGATAAATCGCTGTTCATAAAATTCTATCACACGATTAATTCATAATTGGCTAATGCCGAACTTCGTTTCACAATTTATAATTCATAATTTGGCAGGCTCTATGCCCTCTTATTATTATGCATTAGACTTTAAATCTCTATTAAAAGGGCTATCTTCAGCCGTGTTTTCAGCTGCCAAGTGATGTTTTCTTAATCCTTAATTCTTACTTCTTAATTACCCAGTCTTTTCCTGCAATCTTCGAGAATGGCCATCAGTTCGTCCACGGTCGAGGCGCGGAGCATGGCTATACGCGTCTGACGGAAGTCGGGAATGCCCTTGAATATGGGCGTGGCGGCGAGATGTCGGCGCGTGTGCAGTATGCCGCGATACTCGTCTATGCGCTCCACGTTGATACGCAACTGCTCCTCGAGGATGTCCAACTTGCGGTTGAAGTCGAGTTCAGGGTCTGGTTCCTTGCCATTAAGATAGTCGCGAATCTCCTTGAAAATCCACGGATGACCGAACGTTGCGCGGCCTATCATCACCGCGTCTACGCCGTAACGCTCGAACGCCTGCCTAGCTTCTTCGGGCGTAGTGATGTCGCCGTTGCCTATTATGGGGATGTGTATGCGCGGATTACGCTTCACCTCGCCTATCAGAGTCCAGTCTGCCTGACCTGTATACATCTGCGCTCTTGTGCGCCCGTGTATCGTCAGAGCCTGTATTCCGCAGTCCTGAAGCTGCTCGGCAAGTTCGGTTATTATGAGGTTGTCGCTGTTCCATCCGAGCCTTGTCTTCACCGTTACGGGCACTTTCACCGCCTTGACCACCTCGCGTGTTATGTCGAGCAGCAGCGGAATGTTCTGCAGCATGCCTGCTCCGGCGCCCTTGCCGGCCACTTTCTTGACAGGACAACCGAAGTTGATGTCTATCAGGTCGGGGCCGGCCTCCTCTACAATCTTTGCCGCCTCCACCATCTGCGGCACGTCGCGGCCATAGATCTGGATGCCCACGGGCCTTTCGTCGTCGCTTATTGTGAGCTTGTTCATGGTGCTCTTAACCGAGCGCACCAGTGCTTCGGCGCTGACAAACTCGGTGTATACCATAGCCGCTCCGTAGCGTTTGCACAGCCGGCGGAATCCTATGTCGGTTACATCTTCCATCGGCGCCAGCAGCAAAGGCCGGTCGCCAAACTGTATGTTGCCTATTTTCATTGCGTGTAGGGTTGATGGTTTGGTCTTAAGTAGTTATCGCTCACGCGGTGAGCTAGTAGTTAAAGGAGTTATCGCCGGCTGTGCCGGCTAGGAGTTAAAGCCGAATGTCCTGCTGGTGTTTGTGGGACTTATGGGACATAATGGGACTTATGCCGGGATAAGCCACAAGGCATTTGACTTTAACTACTAGCTCACCGCGTGAGCGATAACTACTTTAACTCCTTTAACTACCTGACGTTTTTTCTATTTTCAATTATTAATTAAATGATAAACTCCTCCTGCCATGCACCTCACCATGCCTTTCATCTCGAGCGTGAACAGGGTGGCGGCGAGGCGGCTGACGGGGATGCCGGAGGTCAGGGTCAGACTGTTTACCTGCTGGTCGTTCTCCTTCTGCAGGGCATCGGCCACGGCCTGCTCGTCGGCTGTAAGCTCGGGAAAGAGCGTACGCTCTATGCCGTTGCGGCGAGCCTGCTCCAGACGGGCGTCGGTCTGCCATCCCATGGCGTTTATAAAGTCGGCGGCACCGGATATAAGTCCCGCCTTGTTGTCGCGTATAAGGTTGTTGCAGCCTTCTGAATACATGTCGCCCGTGCGGCCGGGAAAGGCAAACACGTCGCGGCTGTAGCTGTTGGCAATGCGCGCCGTTACAAGTCCGCCGCCGTGGGCGGCACTCTCTATGAGCACAGTGGCGTCGGATATGCCTGCCACAATGCGGTTGCGGCGCAGGAAGTTGAGCTTGTCGGCATTGGTGTTTGAGAAGAACTCGGTGAGCAGTCCGCCCTGAGTGAGCATCTTGTCGGCCGTGTCGCGGTGGCGTGGCGGATAGAGATAGTCTAATCCGTGAGCCAGTACGGCCACCGTGTCGAGTCCGTCAGCCAGTGCCTCGCGGTGCGCGCAGATGTCCACTCCGTATGCCAGTCCGCTTACTATCAGCACGTCGGGGCACATCGCAGACAAGTCTTTAACAAAGCTGTGTATGCAGTCCTGCCCGTAGGCGGTGCAGTGGCGCGTGCCCACTATGTTGATTACGCGCATGCGGTTGAGCCTTGCCGTGCCCTTATAGAACATCACGAGCGGTGCGTCGGCACATTCCTTCAGCCGCTGCGGATAGTCTTCGCTGCCCATGCACAATATGCTTATGCCATTGCGCGCCGCAAACTCAATCTCGCTCTCAGCCCTTGCCTCTGCCTCAGCCGTGTCGGCCAGCGCCTCGGCAGTGCGGCGGTTGCAGTCGGGCATCAGGTCGCATATGTTGCGGCGGTTGTCCATTATGGCCGTAGCACTGCCCGCCTTGCGCCACAATGCGGTTATCTCGGCAGAATTAAAATAGCTGATTCTGCTGAGCGTAAGCATGTTTAATATCTCTTGTTCGTGCATGGCGGGGATGGTTTTTGAGGATGGGAGGGACGGGATTTATGGGGCTTATGGGAGGGATGTGGGGGCTGAAGGCGCATGTGCCTGTGGCCGCTGCAGTCTAAAGCCAGCGGCTGAAAGCCTCGTCATACTCCTTGCTGTTGGCCAGTTTGCCGTTCACCAGGCATACAAGGTCTATCACGCCCTTGAAGCATATCTTGTTGTCAGAGGCGCGGTAGATGTCCTGATAGAACACATATCGCAAGCCTTCCTTCTTGAGGTTGAGGCATGATATAAACTCGTCGTCGCATCTCAGCGGCGTCTTATACTGCAGGTTCATGCGGGCCACGACGGCGTCGACGCCCTTGCGGTGCATCTCGGCGAAGCTGAGTCCGCACTCTTTCAGAAAGAGGTGGCGCGTGTGCTCGGTGTAGTGCAGATAGTTTGCGTTGTTCACAATGCCTTCGATGTCGCACTCATAGTCGCGAACCATCATTCGTGTGGTGAATATATATTCCATAATGGATGCAAAGATAAGGCTTTTTCCGTATTATTTTCTGTTTTTTTGTGCTAAAAGATTTGTTTTGTCTTCACGGCAGTTTCTTAGTCATGTTTATGCCCTTGTGATATGGGGCATGACGGGGCGTTTTCTGAAAGGTGGTCTTTTGGCTTACGAAAGGGCACCTTTTACACGATGAAATGGCACCTTTTGGAGCCTAAAACATGGCCTTTTAGAAAGCCGCTTGTATCATGTTGATAATCAAGAGGTTACAAATGGCCGTAAAATCGGCATCTATCCGGCTTCTGATATGCCGCTTTATATGGCACGGATTGCGATAAAAAGGCACATTTCTGTTGTCCTGTCAGCGCTTTGTCTTCAGATATTCGTATCCTATGCGGCACCTAAGGCAGTCCTTCTTGTCGCAGTATTCCTTCTTCAGTTGTATCAGCGCCTGACTGTCTCCGGCGTTTTCGGCCTTCAGTCCGCACTGCTCCCACAGCCTTACTATATGGTTGTTTTCTGCCCGCAGCTCACTGAGCAGACTGAACGCGCGGCTGCACAGCGTGTCGTCGTGGCGGTGGCGGCCGTAGGCAAAGAGCATGGGCACGGCGGTGTTGATGATGAGCAGATTGAGCGACGGGTCGGAAATGCTCTTGCGGTTCTTAACGCTCGTGCTGCCGAAGGTGTAGTGAGTCTCCCAGTAAGGCGTAACCCTGGTGCGCAGCAGGTCTTTAAGCTGCGCAACGGATGTACACTCGGCAAGGCGGCTCAGGTCGCTTTGGCGCGAATGATAGAGCTGTGCCAGCTGCGATATGCGTATGTGAGGAAAGTTCTGAGGCCTCATCCTGAGAAACTTCCACATGCCGGCGTCGATGGGAGTCAGGCCGAACTTATGCGCCATATACTGATATTCCTTGCGCAGACGGTCGAAATAGCCCTCCTTGATGGCGTCGTCGCGGTAAGGTTCGGGTATGGTGTCATACTCAAGCAGACCTGCCTGTCCCATGAATATTGCCTCTATCTGGAACAGGTCGTCGCGGTGATGAGCCACGCTCTGCAGCGGAACGCTCATTGCCCACGCCTCAAATGCGTCGCCGTTGACGCCGAATCCGTAGTTGCGCGCCATCGTTACGAAGAGCGCCGACTCCCACGAGCCGCCGCATCTATCGGCCCTCTGCCTTATGGCATCGGTCTTCTGCTCCAGCCGTTCGGCCTGCAGGCGGCTCATCCAGCTGTGAACCGTGAGCCGGCTTAGCTGCGGTATGATGGCGTAGCATGGCGGATAATGGTCGGTGGTGATAAGTTCGTCATAGTTGCGGCTAACCTCCTGCGGCACGTCGAGCCTTATCTGCGCCACCTTGCGGCCGTCGGACGTTATGATGTCCTGCCCCGTTTCGGCAGCCACATGCAGCACAACGTTGTCGTAGGCCTTGTCTTTGTCGTGTCCGTGCGCATACCAGTCGGATGCCTTGTCGTGTATCTCGATGTTTCCAACCCACATAGTGCCGCCAATTCTGACCTTCGCGTTGAAGAAGTCGGGCCCCGCGTTGGTGTTGGGCAGACCTGCGTCTATCACCTCAACGCTCTCGCCCGTGGTGGTAAGGAGCGGCCTTACGGGAAACATCTTGTGCTTCCATACATAATGAAGAAGCTTTTCCATAAGCGTGTTTTTTATGCAGTTCTTAGTCGGTTGCAGGCCTTTGTGCGGCCTTTGCGCCCATTTCAGCGCAATACAAAGATACGAAAAAATCCCGTACAAGATGTTTCCTGTACGGGATTTTTTATCTTTAAGCGCCGTAAGTCTGCGCCTTCAGCGGCGCAAATCATTGTCGCGCGTCCTTATTTCTTGATAACCTTAACGGTTGTTCCGTCGGCCTTCTTCAGGATGTTGAGACCCTTCTTCATGCCGTTCAGCTTGTTTCCGTTGATGTCATATACAGCTTCAACGCCGCTGTTGGTTACAGGAGCGCTGATGCCTGCAGACTCATAACCGAACTTAACATTGATATCCATGTCCATAACACCTGGAATTGAATACAGAATATTGATGTCGGCTTTCAGCTTGTCGTCAGTCATATCAGCTGTCATGTCAACGTCTACAGGTACGCCTTTAAGTGCCCAGTTAACCTCAGGATCGTCGCCGGCCTTGATAGTTACGGTCTGCTTGGTGCTGAGTTTAACAACTCCGTCTTCCTCAACGGCGTCAACGTCTGTCATTTCAACAGTACCTACAGCCATAACTCCTGTAAGCTCGAAGTTCTTCAGAGCAAGAGTGTATTTGCCGTTTGACTGCTTTGTAACTTCGATTGTAGCCTGCTGAGCCGGCATTGTGCTGCCCATAGCTGTAACAACGAGGTTGTCTGTATAGCTCTTAGTCTGGCTTTCGGGTGTTCCGAACACAGCAGAGATATTCATTCCGACAGCAGATATTGTCATTGTCATGTAGAGTTTGTCGCCATGCATGTAGCTGCCTTCGTTGACAGTAACCTCAGCTGTAACAGGAACTCCTATGTTTACTTTTACAGAAGCCTTTGTCTCTTCAAACCATGTGTATCCGCTTGGCTCCTCATCGTTGCCCTTTACGTTCTCAACCTTGATGTCGCCGAGGTTCAACGGACCGAAAGAGAAGTTCTTCAGAGTGATGTTGTAGAGTCCGTCAGAGCCTTCTACTTCCTCAACAGATATTGTTGATTCAGATATTGTAGGTTCGCCGCTGCCCAGAGAGATTGAAAGCTGGTCGGTAAAATCCTTAGCTCCTGCTGTAAGAGTGAGTGCGAGGAGCGCAATAATAGTAAAAATTTTCTTCATCTTTTTCCTTGTTTTGTTATTATGTTACTTTATTTTATATGAAACACCTATTGTTCCGTAAATCGGGTAAAGCGTCTGTTCGATAGTATCGAAGTGCTTTCTGAATATTCCGGTGAATCCCCATGAGACGTCGGCAAAGGCTCCCCACTGCTTGTGGAAGTACCATTCGGCGCCGAGCATCATGCCAAGCTGCCATGAGCGCATGTCGTCGCTGAAGTCGTAAGTGCCGCGGCTGCCCTCGTCAGAGCCAAGCTCCACCTTTGCTCCGGTGGGGTCGCCGACACGCAGGTAGCCGTCGTAGGCATATCCGCGGAAGGAGTGCGACCTGACGTAAGACAGATAGGGACCGAGCTTCAGGTGCAGGTTGCTGTTAAGGGCGTATGTTGCCTGCAGCGGAAGTGTGAGCATCCACATCTCCACCTCGGAAGCGTTGTGGCCGGTAAACTGGCCCTCGAGCCTCTGTCCTCCCCTCACGATGGCCATGTGATAGTTCTTGACGGTGGCGTCGATGTTCATTCCCTTGTTCTCAAGATGCAGTCCGGTGGTGAGTCCCCACTTGTCTGACAGGGGCTTGTATATGCCCAGTCCGAGCGAGAAGTTGGGCTCGAGCTTGTAGCTGTCGAGGCTTCTTATCGTCGCCGGCATGCCTATGGGGGCTGTGCCTCCCACGCTGTAGCCGAAGCGCAGGTTGTAAACAAGATTGTCGAATATGCCTGCTCCGAAGGCCGCAGAGGCCGTAAGTGCGGTCAGGACTAATGTGATAAACGTTTTCTTCATGACTATTCGGTTGTTTCTTCGCAGACCACTTCAACTTCGTCAACTATAAGCGTGCTGCCTAATGCACCCTTAAATGACGCTCCCTCGATACTTGATGTGAATACCACACTTAGGTTATATCCATGGTCAGCAAGTAGTTGCTTGTCTATCTCCGAACGATATTCAAAGTCAACATCAAACGATGTCCACTCTTGTGTATCTTTAACTTCCGGCACGCGGGCAATTGCTACAATATAAGGACTTGTCAACACATCGTCGCCATGGAGCGTTATGGCCTTATTATTGTTGTCATGATTTCTGTATATTACAGCATATATATCGCCTTTGTCATAGGTTCCCGGTATCGGTTTCCTTTTTCCGTCAACGCATTCGCCGCCAGATTTATATTTATACCATCCTGTCAGCTTTAACGGAACTTTATCAAATGTGCGCCCGAAACTTGTTGCCTGCAATGCACCGTCAGTTCCACTGAGTGCCTTACTCGCATCAAATTCTCCTATATAGAGATTTCCTGCAGCTATACCCATATTGACCATTGAGCCGAAACTGCCGGTGCTCATCGTCTCAAGTTTAACGCCCTTTCCCTTATATCCATCGGTTATTGGTGAGGAGGGATAGTTTTCCGGCGGTATTGAGCCGCCAATAAACTGTGCACTTAAATTAAATCCGGGGTTTCCTGTTGCCCAATTGCCCATCCAGCCGCCAGACTTTGAAAGGTCGCTCCATTCATAGAACTGACCGCCGGCACTGCCGTCTACAAGCCTTATGTTCTCAAAATCAAACTTGTTTGGCGATTCCGTAAGCCTAAATGACACGTTGTAAACACGGCTCCAATTACCGTCTTCAGACGTAACCTTATAAGTTACTTCCTTTTCGTCGCTGAAATCGTGCACCGAACCGCTTGCCGGCTCAATCTTTGCGCCTTCGGTTATATGAAATATCGGCGCCATTGCAGATACATCTGCGCCCTCTTTAATTTCAAAAACGATGTTATTAGCATCTGAAAGCACGTTTACCAGCGTGTCGCTGGGCGCGAAGAATATGTCTGAAGGATTGTCTGTGTGTACGTATGCCTGCTCGATGTCGCATTCAGCGTTGAGCGGCTCGTCCTTAAAGCAGGATGTCAACGAGCTGCATACGGCGATTGTCAGAAGTATATTGGTGAACTTCATTTATGATACGGGTATGATTTAATATCTTGCAAAGATATTCCAAAAATCAATGTACGCCAAATTATTTTAACAAAAATTACATCTTTTATACTAAACTTTTTGATTAAATAAAGTTTTATTCCATCTTTTGCGACAAATAGGACATTTGTCTATACATAAGGGCTGCACGTCTGATTTTATGCCGCCTGCGCTCAACCGGCAGACGGCTGTATGCGGGGCGATTTCTGAAAGGTATGCTTTTACATTGTAAAAGGCCGTCTTTCAGACGCCAAAAGGCCACCTTTTGCAAGCTAAAAGATGGCCTTTTGGAAAGCGGAGTCAACGCTCCATGTAAACTATTGTATATCAAGATGTTACACAAACATGGCAAATTATAATTAAACCGGCTCGGATCAGACGAATGTAAGCGCCGTGAGCTTGTCCTTGCAGAACACCTCGGCAGCCACGGCCTGCAACTCTTCGGCGGTCAGACGGTCTATCTGGCTCATCAGCGCCGTTACGTCTTTCTCCCATCCATAGTGCAGGAAGCTCTTTGCGAAGTCGAGGGCGAAGCTCTCGCGGTTGTCGCACGCCACGCCTATCTGCCCCTTTATCTGCCTCTTGGCGGCTGCAAGCTGTGCTGCCGACATGGGTTTCTGCGCCATACGGTCGAGCTCGCGCATCACGAGGCGGCGGCATTTCTTCACGTCCTTAGGGTCGCAGCCGAAGTAGGCACACCACATTCCGGTGTCAGAATAGCTCACCATCGAGCTGTCTACGGTGTACACCAGTCCGTGCTTCTCGCGCAAGGCTATGTTCAGGCGGGCGTTCATGCCAGGTCCGCCAAGTATGTTGTTGAGCAGATACAGGGCCATGCGCCTGTTGTCGTGCACGCTGTAGGCACGGTTGCCTATCATCACATGGGCCTGATGAGTGTTCTTATGGCGGAGCAGTTCCTGCGGGTTATATTCGGGCAGGACGCCCTTTGGCACGCTGTCAACGAGCGGACTGCACGGCGGAAAGTCGGCCGTGGCCCTCTCGAGCAGCCTGACAAGACGGCTGAAACTGATGTCGCCATAGGCAAAGAACACGGCATTCTCGGGACGGTAGAAGCGGCGCGTGAAGCTCAGCGCGTTGTCCGTTGTATATTCGCGCAGGCGCTCTGCCCTGCCCAGGATGTTGTGTCCGAGCGGATGTCCGCTGAATATGGCGTTCTCAAACTCGTCATAGATAAGTTCGGCAGGCGAGTCGTTGTAACATTCTATCTCGTCGCATATCACCTCAATCTCCTTGTCTATCTCTGCCTGCGGATACGTGCTGTGGAACACCATGTCGGTAAGCAGGTCGACAGCCCTTGCGATGTGCTCCTTCAGCAGTGCCGCATAGAACACTGTGTCCTCCTTGTTGGTGAAGGCGTTGAGGTCGCCTCCCACCTTCTCCAGCCGGTTCAGTATCTGTATTGAGGTGCGCCTTGCGGTGCCCTTGAACGTGGTGTGCTCGCAGAAGTGGGCGATGCCCTCCTCTCCGGGCTGCTCGTCGCGCGTGCCGGCACATATGCCGTAGCCGCAATAAACCACAGGCGAGGCCGACGGCAGGTGGATAATCCTGAGGCCGTTGGCCAAAGTAGATGTATTATATTGCATTTGTATCTTTTATTAAAGCTCAAAATCCATTGTGCAAAAATACAACTTTTTAGTTTGTTATTTAATAAAAAATTCGGATATTTGCAGCTAATTATATCAACAGGGCGCACGCCGCGCACAGCGCCGCATGCCCGCACCGCAACAGCCGGAGGCCTAAGTCCACAGGACCATCAGCCGCCGGCGGCACATCAGCCTGCGGCTAGGCGGACGGCAGGAGGCGCACAGGCAGCAGCCCGAAAATGTCAAAACTAAAACAGATGAGGAAAGTTATAGGAATAGGTGAAACCGTGCTTGACATCATTTTCAAGAACGAACGTCCGGTGAGCGCCGTGCCGGGAGGCTCGGTCTACAACGGCATAATATCGCTCGGACGTGCCGGCGTGCCCGCAGCCTTTATCAGCGAGGTGGGCGACGACCGCATAGGACGGCGCACGGTCGACTTCCTTAAGGAAAACGGAGTTGACGCCTCTAACGTCAACATGTTCAAGGGCAGCAAGTCGCCCGTGTCGCTTGCGTTTCTCAACGACAACAACGACGCAGAATATATCTTCTATAAAGACCACCCGCACGACCGTCTCGACTATATATGTCCTGAGATCAACCGCGACGACATCGTCATGCTCGGCTCCTACTATGCCGTCAATCCCGTGATAAGGCCGCAGGTGGCAGCGCTCATGAACCATGCGCGCAGCAACGGAGCGATAATATATTACGACGTAAACTTCAGGTCGTCGCACGCCAACGAGGTGATGAAGCTCACACCGAACATACTCGAGAACTTTGAATATGCCGACATCGTGCGCGGCAGCCACGACGACTTCAAGGTGATGTACAAGATGGAGACATCCGACAAAGTGTACAACTCGGAGATTTCTTTCTACTGCAAGAAGTTCATCTACACCAACGGCGCGCAGCCGGTAGAGCTCCATGCCGAGGGCGGATTCAGGAAGAGCTACCCCGTTACGGCCACCAGCACGGTGAGCACGATAGGCGCCGGCGACAACTTCAACGCCGGACTGGTGTACGGAATGATGCGCTACGGAGTGACGCGCGACGTTATCGACCGCGGACTCGGCGAGGAACTGTGGGACAAGGTGATTGAATGTGCGCAGAAGTTCTCGGCCAACTGCTGCAAGAGCATAGACAACTCTATCGACAAGGAGTTTGGCGAGGCCATGCGCAAGGAGGCCCTACAGGCCGGATAGACACGCCGCCACGACAGCCGGAGACGGCAGCCCATACCATGAAAAAAGAATAACAATAAACCAAATAAATTTATTTGAACCATGATTGAGATTAAAGACAACATCTATTATGTAGGCGTCAACGACCGCAACAAGGAGCTCTTCGAGGGCCTGTGGCCGCTGCCTAACGGAGTTTCGTACAACTCTTACCTCATTGTCGATGAGAAAGTGTGCCTCGTCGACACAGTCGAGGTAGACTTCTTCATGCCATATATCAAGAACATCAAGGAGGTGATAGGCAACCGCAAGATAGACTATCTGGTGATAAACCACATGGAACCCGACCACAGCGGCGCCATAGAGCTTATCAGAAAATATTATCCCGAGATAAAGATCGTTGCCAACAAGAAGACGTTCGGCATGATCGAAGGCTTCTACGGCATAACGACCAACGAGGTGGAGGTGAAGAACGGCAGCAAGCTGAGCCTCGGAAGGCATGAGCTTAACTTCGTCCTGACGCCTATGGTTCACTGGCCCGAGACGATGGTTACGCTCGACACGACGAGCAACGTGCTCTTCTCGGGCGACGCGTTCGGCTGCTTCGGCGCGCTGAACGGCGGCATAATAGACTCTGACATCAACTGCGACACGTTCTGGCTCGAGATGGTTCGCTACTATTCGAACATCGTCGGCAAGTACGGAGTGCCCGTACAGAACGCCCTGAAGAAGCTTGAGGGAGTGCAGCTCGACTATATCTGCTCTACGCACGGCCCCGTATGGCACGAGCATATCAGCAAAGTGATAGACATATACGACCGTCTGAGCCGCTATGAGACCGAGGAAGGCATCGTGATATGCTACGGAACGATGTACGGCAACACAGAACGCATGGCCGAGGTGATAGCACGCGCGGCAAGCCAGGCAGGCATCAAGAACATCGTTATGTACAACGTGTCGAAGACTCACCACTCTTACATACTGCGCGACATATTCCGCTACCGCGCACTCATCGTGGGCGCACCGACCTACAACGCAGGTCTTTACCACGAAATGGAGGTTCTGCTGAGCGAGATAGCAGGCAAGGACATCAAGAACCGCCACTATATCGGATGGTTCGGAAGCTACGCATGGGCCGGCAAGGCCGTTGAGCGCATACACCACTGGAACGAAACCAAGCTGAAGTTTGAGGCTGTGGGCACTCCGGTTGAGATGAAGCAGAGTCTGAAAGAAGACTCTTACGCACAGTGTGAGGCCCTGGGCCGCGCCATGGCTGAAAGGCTTAAACAAGACCGATAATGAAAAAGATAAAGCTGGGCCTGCTGCCAAGAGTTATCATAGCGATAGCTCTTGGCATAGCGCTGGGCAATGTGCTCAGCCTGCCGGTAGTAAGGGTGTTCGTCACCTTCAACGCTGTGTTCAGCCAGTTTCTCAACTTTGTCATTCCGCTGATAATCATCGGCCTGGTTACTCCTGCCATTGCCGACATCGGCAAGGGCGCGGGCAAGCTGCTGCTGGCCACGGTAGCCATAGCATACGCCGACACGGTGCTCACGGGAGTGCTGTCGTATGGCGTGGGAACAAGCCTATTCCCGTCGATGATTTCGTCGGTTTCCGACTTCAGTTCCGTTGTGAAGCCGGAGGGAACTGCTCCTTACTTCGAGATAACCATACCGCCAATGGCCGACGTCATGAGCGCACTGGTGTTCTCGTTTCTCATGGGCCTGTGCATAGCCTACAGCAACACGCCCACTCTGAAAAATGCCTTCATGGAGCTGAAGGAGGTAATCACCAAGACCATAGCCGTGGCGGTGGTTCCGCTGTTGCCGCTCTTTATCTTCGGCATATTCCTTGATATGACGATGAAGGGCGACGCCATGCGCATCATGACGGTGTTCGCCAAGATTATAGTTGTAATCTTCGCGCTCCACATCTTCGTCCTTCTTTACCAGTATGTCATAGCGGGAGCCATCGTAAGGCGCAACCCTCTGAGGCTGCTCATCAACATGCTGCCTGCCTACTTCACCGCTCTCGGCACGTCGTCGTCGGCAGCCACAATACCGGTATCGCTGCGCCAGACGCTGAAGAACGGCGTGAGAAATGACATTGCGTCGTTCGTGGTGCCTCTGTGCGCCACAATCCACATGTCGGGCTCTACGCTGAAGATTACGGCCTGCGCGCTTACGCTGTGCATGCTTGAGGGCATACCCCACTCGCTGCCCGTGTTCATCCACTTCATAATGATGCTCGGCATAGTGATGGTGGCAGCTCCGGGAGTGCCGGGAGGAAGCATCATGGCGGCGCTCGGACCGCTCGCCTCTATACTGGGGTTCAACACCGAGCAGCAGGCTCTGATGATTGCGCTCTACATTGCCATGGACAGCTTCGGCACGGCATGCAACGTTACGGGCGACGGAGCCATAGCGCTGGTTATCGACAAGATGTTCAAGCCGAACAGAAAGGTAGCCGCAACGGCTGCGGACAACGCACCGGCGGAATAACGGAATATATCTGAAAGAAAAACAAAAGGCATCTTTCCGCTTGCGGAAAAATGCCTTTTTATTTATGCCTTAACCGATATCGTAACGTCTGACGATACCCGTCTGAAATCGGCACGATACATACCTATTTGCAAAAGACCACGTTTTAGCCTCCAAAAGGGCACATATTGCACGCTAAAAGGTCACCTTTTAGGAGCTAAAACATGGCCTTTCGGAAAGCCTCTGACTGTCAGCGTGTTAGCAATGCCTTCAGTTCGTCCATGCTATCGGCCGTCATGAGCGTCTTGTCGAAGCCGCTGCGTATCACGCCCTTGGCCTTAAGGTCGTCGAGCATGGCAAGGAGAGAGTTCCAGAAGCCCTTCATGTTGTAGAGTATCACGGGCTTGCTGTGATATCCGATAGACGCCGACGCAGCGATGGTGAATATCTCGTCGAGCGTGCCCACGCCGCCCGGCAGAGCCACGGCAACGTCACACTGAGCCAGCATGAGGTCCTTGCGGTCGCTCAGATTGTCGCACATCATCTTCACGTCAACATGGTCGGACACCTTTCCGCCCTTCTCTATAATCATCGGCACCACGCCAATCGTAGTGCCGCCTGCATCATGCACGGCCTTCGCCACACACTCCATAAGTCCCAGGTTGCATCCGCCGAACACCAGCGTATGCCCGTTTTCGGCCATCCATCGCCCCAGTTCTTCGGTCATTTTGAAGAAGTCGGGGTCAAGATTTGAATTTGCCGAACAAAAAACAGCTATCTTCATTGTATTCAAATAATTATCCGTTTACAGCAGCGCAGCTGCCTTTCTAATCTCCGCCAGCCTCTTTGCCAGCTTCTTGTCCTCCCTTGCCACCTGCAGGTTATAGTCGCTCTGCATACCCACAAGTATATATGCCGGAATGCCGAGAGCGGCCTCAAGCACCAGCGCAAGGTCGGTTGTTACGGGCCGTTTGCCGTTAAGCACCTCGTTGAATGCCGTGTAAGGCAGTCCCAGACGCTCTGCCACCAACTTCTGCGACAGCTGTCTGCACTCCAGTTCGTCCTTTATCAGTTCGCCCGGATGCACCGGACTGAACGGTGTTGCCAACTCATCCATTTGTCTTGTCTATTTATAATGATTCGTAATGTCAGTCAAAGAACATATCTCAATCACTGCGCTGTCATCTGCCGAGGCTATCTCCCTGAACTCAAGCCGGTACTGGTTGTTTATTCTAACCGACGAAAGTCCCTTCTTGTCGCCCTGCAGTTTTTCATAATTGAGCGACCTGAACGGAAACAGGTCTTCTATGCGCCGTGCCTTGTACAGCACCCTGACGCACTTCACGTATCCCTTGACAACCTGCGGCTGAAACCTGTGTTTCTTGTCCTGAGCCTTTCCTTTTTCGTAAAGCTCGCGCAGATAATCTTTTTCAAAGTTTATTTTCATAAATTCAAACCAGACACCTCTCCACACCAATTAGTCCATGCTGCCGTGTAAACAGCGGCAACACTGCCATAACTCAGGCGTAAGTGTGGAAGTAATCTCTATCCAACGGCAAAGATAACACATATTATCCTATTCACAAAAAAAGTGAATATTAAATTTCATAAAACCTCTTTCATCCTTCACCATGTAACGCTTCCATGCGTCAAAGGCCTGCGCCACGGCGGGCATTTCAGCATAAAAGATGCAAGATTTTTCATTATTCATTGTGCTTTATTCATTTATTTCGTATCTTTGCACCGCATTAATTATAATTAATTTGAAGACATTTGAAGAATTAGGCGTAAGCGAAGAGATTCGCCGCGCTATTGAGGAGCTGGGCTTTGAACATCCCATGCCCGTACAGGAAGAAGTAATCCCCTATTTACTTGGTAACAGAAACGACGTAATTGCGCTGGCCCAGACGGGCACGGGCAAGACGGCTGCGTTCGGCATTCCGGTGCTGCAGCGCACCGACTCGCGTGTGCGTCAGACACAGGCGCTCATCCTCAGTCCCACCAGGGAGCTGTGCCTGCAGATAGCCGACGACCTGAAGGACTTTGCCAAATACATCGACGGCATCAACATCGTGCCCGTATACGGTGGCACTTCTATCGAAAACCAGATAAAGTCGCTGCGCCACGGGGCACAGATAATAGTGGCCACGCCCGGCCGGCTTATCGACCTGATGAACCGCGGAGTGGCAAAGCTCGACGCCGTGAGGAACGTTGTGCTCGACGAAGCCGACGAAATGCTCAACATGGGCTTCTCTGAAAGCATCGACGAGATACTCGAAGGCGTGCCCGAAGACCGCAACACGCTGCTCTTCTCGGCCACGATGAGCAAGGAAATAGAGAAGATTGCACGCAACTACCTGCACGACCCGAAGGAGATTGTGGTGGGAAGCCGCAACGAAGGAGCCGAGCACGTAAACCACATATACTACATGGTGAACGCCAAGGACAAGTATCTGGCGCTGAAACGCGTGGTAGACTACTTCCCGAAAATATTCGCCATAATATTCTGCCGCACAAAACGCGAGACGCAGGAGATAGCCGACAAGCTGATACACGACGGCTATAACGCCGAATCTCTGCACGGAGACCTGTCGCAGCAGCAGCGCGACCTCACCATGCAGAAGTTCCGCCAGCACATGACCCAGCTGCTCGTGGCCACCGACGTGGCTGCCCGCGGACTCGACGTAGACGACCTTACGCACGTCATCAACTTCGGTCTGCCCGACGATATTGAGAGCTACACTCACCGCAGCGGACGAACAGGACGCGCCGGAAAGAAGGGCACCTCTATATCAATAATCCACTCGCGCGAGCGCTCAAAGATGCGCGCCATAGAGAAAACTATCGGCAAGAAGTTCGTAGAAGGCGTCATGCCGTCGGCTCAGGAGATATGCAAGAAGCAGCTCTACAAGGTGATGGACCAGATAGTCAAGACCGACGTGAACGAGGAAGAGATAGCTCCGTTCATGGAAGACATCAACCGCTACTTTGAATACATCGACAAAGAAGACCTCATAAAGAAGATTGTGAGCGTTGAGTTCGGCAAGTTCCTTGCCTATTATGCCGACGCTCCCGAAATCGGAAAGGTGCAGGTGCAGGGCGAAAGCCGCAAGAAAGACCGCAAGGACGACGCCCGCAAGCGCACCCGCAAGGCCGAGGAGGGCTACCGCCGCCTGTTTATCAACCTGGGAAAGGCCGACGGATTCTATCCCGGAGAGATCATGCAGTTTATCAACAAGCACATGAAGGGACGCCAGGAGGTGGGCAACATCGACCTGCTGAGCAAGATGTCGTACATCGAAGTGCCTGAAGAGGACGCAGAGAAGGTGATGGACGCACTCGACGGAACTACATACAAGGGACGCGACGTGCGCTGCAACGACGCCGACGAGGGCGGCAAAGGCCGCGGCAGAAAGCGCAGAGAACCCAAGGACGGAGGCTTCGAGAGATTTGAGAAGAAGTCGAAGCGCCGTGCAAGAGAGGCTGAAGAAAGCCCCAAGAAGAAGAAAAAGGCCAAGGCACCGAAGCCCGACAGCAGCATAAACGACGACTGGCGGCAGTTCTTCAAGCGCGACAACGCCAAGCTGGTGGGCGACGAACCCGACTTCAGCGAGGAAGGATGGGCCGTAAGAAAGAAAAAGAAATAACAACAATACCTTAAACTTTATCATTTACCTAAGAGGCGGCGGGGGCACAAAACCCTCGCCGCATTCTTTTATAACCATGTATCACGACATACGGAAAGGCCAATATGCGCAATTAGGGAGCAAAGTTTTTGCCGTTAAGGCGATTTTTCTTACATTTGCAGAGATAACCGGCCTGCGGCCCGACAGACATCACGGGCAGGACGGACAGACGTATCTTAAATTACCTTTATCTAATAAATCAAATCATGAAGAAATTGTTTTTTACCGTAATAGCCGCCCTCTGCTGCCACCTCACGGCACCGGCAGGCGACATATTCGTGTCATCAACCGCCAGCAACGACAAGGCTGCAGGCACACGCGAGGCGCCGCTGAAGACGCTCGAGCAGGCACTTAAGCAGGCAAGAGAGTGGCGCCGGCTCGGCTCAAGGAACGCCGAGGGGGGCATAAACATCATCATGAGCGGCGGCGTCTACCGTCTGTACAAGCCCCTGTTCATACGTCCCGAGGACAGCGGAACGGCCGATAGCCCCACGATAATAAGCTCTGCCGACGGCGAGAGGGCCGTAATCAGCGGCGGAACTGAGGTGAAAGGCTGGCGCAAGGGCTGCGACGACGAGCGGCTTCCTGCCGGAGTGAGGGGCAAGGTGTGGGTGGCCGATGCTCCGATGGCTGGCAACCGCATCGTGGAGACGCGCCAGCTGTGGGCCGACGGACGCAAGGCCGTGCGCGCGTCGCAGTTTGCCTATGGCGTGATGGAGCGCATGAAGGCATTCAATACCACCGACGAGAGCATAACGATACCCACGCCCAAGACCGACCTGAGCCGCGCGCGGCAGCTCGAAATGGTGGTACACCAGCGCTGGGCGATAGCCATCCTGCGCGTCAGGGAGATTAAGGACATGGGCAACGGACTGACAAAGGTGTGGTTTCATCAGCCCGAAAGCCAGATAGAGTTTGCCCATCCGTGGCCTCAACCCGTGATAGACGGCGAGCGCGGCAGCTCTTCGTTCTTTCTTTGCAACGCCGCCGAACTGCTCGACGAGCCGGGCGAGTGGTATCAGGACTACCCTTCGGGCCGCATATACTATTATCCCGAAGACGGCAAGGACCCTAACACGATGGACATCACGGTGCCCGTGCTCGAGACGCTGCTGACCATCGGCGGCACGCGCGAACGCCACGTGAGCAACATAAGGTTTGAGAACATAGCCTTCGAGCACTCCGCATGGCGCCGCCCACTGTACGAGGGGCACGTCACCCTGCAAGGAGGCTTCCGCTTCATAGACGGCTACAAGCTGGCCGAACCGGGCCTGTTCCACAAGGCGGAGCTTGAAAACCAGGCATGGATAGCGCGCCCCGAGGCAGCCGTGACGGCGCAGTTTGCCGACAGCATATGCTTCAGTTCATGCACGTTCAGCCACACCGGCGCCACAGCCGTCGACCTGGCATACGCCGTAAGCTCGTCGGACATCACCGGATGCACCTTCACCGACATAGGCGGAACGGCCATAATGGCGGGTTGGTTCGGCGAGCAGGGCTTCGAGACGCACATACCCTACACGCCGTCAATAGGCAGCGACATGTGCAACAGGCTCACCATTGCGCGCAACAAGATAACCGACGCCGCCAACGAAGACTGGGGATGCGGCGCCGTGAGCGCAGGATATGTGAGAGACACGGAGATAAGCGGCAACGAGGTTTCGCACGTAAACTACTCGGGCATCTGCGTGGGATGGGGCTGGACTCCGCTCGAGAGCGGCATGCGCAACAACCGCATAACCGGCAACACCGTTACCGACTACGCCCGCCAGTTGTATGACGCAGGCGGCATCTACACGCTGTCTAACCAGCCCGGCTCAGTTATCAGCGGCAACACGATAAGCATGCCCCACCCTGCCCCGTATGCAACCAACAGCAGAGCCTTCTGCATCTACTTCGACGAGGCCACCGACGGCTACACCGTAAGCGACAACAAGATGCCGCAGGAGAGCTTCGGCTACAACAGACCGGGCAAGAATTTGAAGATAATAAAATAGCTGTCAGACGCCAGACGGTCAGCGGCAAAAACGCCGCCCGACCACAGGCGCAAATCAAAAAACATGACATCAGGCACACCCCCCACAGGGTATGTTTTCTAAAAGGCCACCTTTCGCATTGCAAAAGGTGGCCTTTTAGCGTGCAATATGTGGTCTTTTAGAGGCTAAAAGACGGCCTTTTGCAACGTCATTTATAACATATTGATATTCAAGAGGTTACATCCGCTCGCGGTATTTCTGCGGCGACATGCCCGTCTGCTTGCGGAAAAACGTGCCGAAGCTTGACGGATTGGGGAAATGGAAGTCGTCGGCAATCTCGGCAACGGTCTTTCCCGTGCTGTCGAGCAGCGACATAGCCTTGCGCGTTATAGCCTTGAAGACAAGTTCCTGGACGGTGTATCCGCACACCGCCTTAGACAGCTCCGACAGATATTTGGGCGAGAGGCACAGCTTGTCGGCATAGAACGCCACTCCGCGCTCTGCCATATAGTGGCGGCCGATGAGCTGGATTAGCTTCAAGAACACCTCCGTGCGCCGCGCGTTGTGAGAGCCGTCGGCAAAATACTTGCGGCTGAACACCATGCACAGACGGTAAGTGAGCGACAGAAGGAGCATCTTGCGCTCGCTCACGGCAAAGAGGTCGTCGGCCTGCGGCTCGCCGCTGCCTATCAGCGAGATATATCCCGCTATGTCGTCTTCGCATCCGGTGCTCCACACACAGGGCAGGTCGGGCGACAGACGGGCGTAGAGCTGCACCGACTGCACCATCGTACCGACCAGATAGCGTATAGGAGCCGTCTTATAGACAATGACGCTAAGGCGCAGCGTCTCCGACTTTCTCTCCACGCTAAAGAACGCCCCTTCGGGTATAAACACGGTTTCGCCCCGGCAGGCCTTATGGGTGCGGCCCGACAGGGTGAACTCAAACTCGCCTTCGTGGCATACAATCAGGCCTATGCCGAAGTTGCTGAAGCCCTCCGTCATGCGCCCGGGCAGGTCGTTGACCACGCCCCCCGACGAGCACACGTCGGCCATGCAGGCTATGTCATGCTGCAATGCGGCAAGCCGTTCCGAAGCCTTTTCGTCTGTAGTCTTTTCCATAGCGGCAGATGTTTTACGGCCGCTAAGTTAATAAAATTATCTGACTTGGCCGACCGTCAGTCGCGCCAAGCAGATAATTTCCTCTTCTTATATGGATAAATGAGTACGAAGAGCATTGAGATAATACAGCCGTAGAAGGTCCATCCCGACATCTCCTTGACAGCCGACAGCGTGGCCTGCATCTGCACTTTGCCCTTTGCTGACATGGCAGCCATGTTCTCTGCCTCGGTCTCGCTGCGTCCCTGCCAACGCATGCCCTGTAGGGTCTGGTCGTAGGATGAAGCCGTCTGCGTGTCGATGCGGTCGACATCCTGAGCAAACATCGTTACGTAATGCTGCTGACGGTGCTGCAACACGTTTGAATATAGTGCTGAACCTATGCCCGGACCGATAACCATGCGCACGCTGAGCATGATGCATATCCATGTGGACAGATACTTGTAGGGCATGCGCTGGTTGGCGTATACGGCCGTGAGAGAGTATATAAGCATCATGCCTGTTGAGCGTATAATCACAGGATACTTCATTCTTTCATAAAGTCCGGCCGTCTGCACCTCGAAATACATGAACAGGGCAGACACTCCGATGAGCAGAAATCCGAGGCCGAAGAGATATTTCAGCTTGACGTTGCGCGAGCCGAGGATTATTGCGATGACGGCTCCTATAAAGTAGCCAAGCATGCTCCAGTTGCCCAGCGCAGCGTTCTGCCAGTTGTCTATCTCCATGCCTATGCCGGTAAACACGTTGACAAACATCGAACTTGTGTTGAATACCATGAGCAGAAGGAACAGCACTATACCCATGTTTATCGTCCGCAGGCGGAACACTTCCATAAGGAAATAGGGCGAGCGGTGCGACCACTCTATGTAGAAGAATACTGCTGCAAACACAACGGTGAGTATAGTGGAGCGCACGATGGTAGGGTCGGCAAACCAGTCGAGCGTCTTGCCGTAGACCAGTACATATATTCCGCAGGTCATCATCGAGCTGAACACGGCCACGTTGCCAAACTTACGGAACGTTATCGGAAAGCGGCGGCCGTTGTATGCGTGGTAAGGCATCGTTACAAGCACCACAAGTATTGCCACGAGCGTCATGCCCATCATGTAGTAGTAGACGTCCTGCCACTGATATTCGTATGCCAGCCATGCCGTGAGCGACGTGCCGAGCTGTCCCAGGATCATGAAGAACAGGTATATAATGGGCATACTCTTGCTCTTCTCCGAGTCCAGGCGGTCCCATCCCAGCTCGTCGTCCGGCTCGTTGCCCGGCGTTATGTTACGCGTCGCCTCCATGCCGAAGGCGTAGCGTATGAGCGTAAACAGATTGACCATCATGAGCACCATGCGCAGAAAACCCATTATAAGGCTGCACAGAGCCAGCACGAATATGCTGTCGGTGACGGCACACACATAGCTGAGAAGATACAGAAGGGAGAACCCCACTACGCACATCATCTTCTCGCGGCGTATGCACACCAGCTGATAAAAGAAGGGAGAGAAGGCCGCCATGCCTATAGACGTGACGAAACCGACAAACTGTATGTGTTCCGACTGTATGCCCAGTCCGCTCGTCATCTCGCCGCTGTTGGCGGTATATACGCCGCCCACCGTAAGGATAGGTATGAACAGAAGTATCAGCAGGATAATTCCGAGCGGCTTGGGCACCCAGTTGTAGAACGGATAATTCTTGTATTTTGCCCCATAACTTACGCTAATCACATTTTGTTCCATGGCTCAATACTTTTTATGTTGAATGCTCCGGGAGCATGTCTTCTTAATTCTTAATTCTCAATTCTTAATTAAAAAGAGCATATTTTCTTAATTCTTAATCCTTAATTCTTAATTAAAAATCTTCTGCTTTGTTATTGCTTTTTGGCCTTTACGACCACCATCATTCCGGCAGCAAGGCGTTCGTTGTCGGCCTTCGACAGTCCTGTGAAGTCGATTCTGACAGGAACGCGCTGGCGAATCTTTACGAAGTTGCCGGCAGAATTGTCCGTCGGGACGAGCGAATACTTTGATCCTGTGGCGCCTGAGATGGCCGTTATGCGTCCCTTAAACTCGCGTCCGTCCATTGCGTCCACTGTAAGCACAACCTCCTGACCTACGTGCAGATTCTCAATCTGCGTCTCCTTATAGTTTGCTATCACCCATTTCTGCGTGTCGGGCATGATGTATGTCAGCGTCTGTCCTGCCGAAACATACTGTCCGTCCTCAACGGTGCGGCGTCCCAACTTGCCGTCGCAGGGAGCAACTACAACCGTGTAAGAGAGGTTAAGGCGTGCCATCTCGAGTGCGGCGCGTGCCCTTTCTATGGCAGCTTCAGAGCTTTGGCGGCGCGTAGACACCTCACTTACGCCCGACTTGGCAGCCTTCTGCTGACTGATAAGGCCGTCGAGCTTCTTCTTCGTGGCTTCATATTCGGTCTCAATCTGCTCCAGCTGTATCGGCGTTGCGGCGTTGCGCTCCAGCAGGTTCTTGTAGCGTGCGCGGTCTTTCTCGAGCTTTGCCAGGCGGATTTTCACCTCGGCGATAGACGACTCGTAGACAGATGCCGAAGCCTCTGACGTCTGCAGCGACTGCCCTACTACCGAAGCGCCGGCTATGGCGTCCTTAAGCGCGGCCTCGGCCTCCATCACACGTATGCGGTATTCGCGGTCGTCGAGTATCAGGAGGGTGTCGCCTTTCTTCACGTTCTGATGCTCCGTGAAGCAGACCTGCTTGATATAGCCCGATGCGCGGAGGTTTACGGGCGAGATATACTGCTCTATCTGAGCGTCGTTGCTTGTCTCGGTGTTATTGTAGTCGAGAAAAATCATTGACGTTTTCACTATTCCGCACACCAGGATTGCAATGCCGAAGATGCTTGCCACGATTTGTCTTGTGCGCTGTCTTCTAAGTTTCTTTGCCTGCTGTGCGTGTGTGCTGGTCTGCTGTATGTTGTTGTTCTGGGTTTCCATTGTGGTATATTTTAAAGTTGTTGATATATGTTGATGTGATGTTATGTATGGTGTTGACCTGACATCAGGCTTATTTCAGCAGCGAGTCGAGCTGTCCCGTAAGCCTTAGCAGCGACAGAGCGGTCAGGCGGTAGCTGTAGTGAGCCGTTACATAGTTGTTCTGTGCCTCGCTCATCTGCATCTCGTCCTGCAGCACCTCAGTCATAGAGGCTATGCCTTCGCGGTAGCGTTCGGTGGTTACGGCGTAGACATCTTCGGCCAGGCGGTAGTTGTCGAGCTGCTTGGTGAAGTTGCGGCGACTGTTCATCAGGTCGTTGGTGGCATTCATGTATTGCGTGCGCAGACCTTTAAGGGCGTCGTCGTAAGCCAGGCGTGCGTTCTCGGCGTCAAGCTTCGCCTTGCGTATCTTGGAGCGTTTCTCCAGTCCGTCGAACACCGGAACGCGCAGCGTGATGCCCAGGCCTGATGAGTTGTACCAATGGTTAGACGGTCCTGAGTGGAACCAGTTGCTGAACTTGTCGGTGAAGGCAGAGTAAGTGAAGTTGCCCGTGAGCGTGAGCGAGGGCAGATATCCCTGCTGAATCATCTTCTGCTGCTTCTCCGACAGCTCGCCCTGCTTCTGCAACAGCTGCAGTTCGGGCAGCGACTCGCAAAGTCCCGACAGCTCGACGGCCTCAACACTCGAGGCATCCACGGGCGTCAGCGCGATGTCCTTGTCGGCAGGATAGTCGATTACGTACTTCAGCATGTTGATCTGCTGCACGAGCATTGCCTCGGCGTTGTCGCGCTGCACCAGAAGGTTTTCCAGATTGATGTTCACTCTCTTGACGTCAACCTCCATGGCCATGCCGTTGTCGAAGAATGCCACGGTGATGTTCTTCAGCTCCTCCAGCCGCGTGATGTTGGCCCTGACGATGGCTATCTGCTCGGCTGTGCTCTGCGCGAGATAGTACATCTTGGCTATCTGCTCCATGAGATCGTTGCGCGCCTTGTCGTAGCCGAGGCGGTTGATGCGGTCCATCATCTTCGTGATGTCGAGCGCCGTGAGTAGCGTCTGGTTGTAGAGCGGCATCTGGAGCTGCAGTCCTGCCGAGGCGTTATACTGCAGTGTCTTCGTCACGTTGTACGGATTGCCGTATGCAGAGCCGTCGGTAACCGACACAGGCGGGTTGAAATTGTCGCTCATCGACACCACGGCGTTGATCTGCGGCAGCAGTTTGGCACGGTTTTCGGTTATGGCGTGCCCGCCCTTGGCTATGTCGTTGCGCCTGGTCTGCAACTGCAGGTTGTTCTCTATGCCCATGCGCAGACACTGACTGAGCGTGAGCGTCTCCTGCGCATTAAGAGGAATAAGCGCGCAGGCAATGGCAAATGTGAATAATAGTCTCTTCATATCTTTTGTTTCATTTATCCGCTGCAAAGATAGGCAGTATGCTCCGTGCCGTCATTACGACATTTTCGTGCCGTATGTTCATATTTTCCGTTTCTGCATAAAATAGTCAGAAACATATCAAAAAACGGCTGCCGACAGCACATCGGGACACACTTTATGGCACCTCAGGACATACTTAATAAGGCAAGATATAACCGCACGCATAACATACTGATACTCAATGCTTTGCAAAAGGCCATCTTTTAGCTCCTGAAAGATGGCCTTTTAGCGTGCAATATGTGGTCTTTTGCAATGCGAAAGGACACATATTGGAAAACCGACTGATACGGAGCACCGCGCAGCGGCATGCACGGCTATGAACAACGATGCCCGGAAACGGCTGACGGAGACTGAACACAGGCTGCCGGAAAACGTGCCGTCAACAGGCAGGGAGAATGATCACGAGGTGTATTTTTTATGATAAAAATATGCTGCAGAAGGCATAAAATGGTTTTAACAAATATTGGTTACACTTTGTAAAAATATGCCCCGAAACACGGAAATTTAATGCCACTGACGTTACATTTAGACACTTTTAAGCCCGAAAACAGGTCATTTTTATGATATTAATGTAATTTTTACAATTATTATCAATCCACTTTTTCTGCAAACGGTTACAGACGTAACCGTCTGATATAATGCATTATAGCAAAATCCGGCGTCCACTTTCGTCCACTTCTTGTATTTGCAGGCTTTACATGCGAAACTTTTTTTAATACTTTTGCGCCGAAACTATTGCAAACCGCAAAAAACCATGAATAAACATAATCTTTATAAAACTAATAATTTTATGAAAACGTGTAGATTTCTAATGCTAATCTTATTGGCCACATTGTTCTCAATGACGGCTGCCGCGCAGAAGATAGACTGCTCGGGAACCATCGTTGACACAAACGGTGAGCCGATTATCGGAGCATCTGTATTCCTTAAAGGCGAAACAAAGGGTGCAGTGTCCGACCTAAACGGAGTGTTTAAGCTGCAGCAGGTGCCTGAAGGCAGCATGATAACCGTGTCGTACATCGGCTACAAGACCGTAGAGACAAAGGCCGAAGCCGACATGCGCATCGTGATGCACGAGGACAACGAGCTGCTCAACGAGGTTGTCGTAGTGGGTTACGGCGTACAGAAGAAGAGCGTCGTGACGGCATCAATAGCCAAGGTTTCGGCCGACGACCTGGCTGCCACGGCACCCGTGCGCATGGACAACGCGCTGAAGGGACTCGCTGCCGGCGTTACCGTAACGTCGTCTTCAGGTCAGCCGGGAGCCGCAGCGCAGATACGTGTGCGCGGTATCGGCACCATCAACAACTCTGACCCGCTCTACATCGTAGACGGAATGCCTATCACCGGCGGACTCGACTACCTCAACCCGAGCGACATCGAGAGCATCGAGGTGCTCAAGGACGCAGCTTCGGGCGCAATATATGGTGCGCGTGCTGCCAACGGTGTTATTCTCGTTACAACCAAGAGCGGCAAGATAGGCAAGACACGCGTAAACTACAACTTCTCTTACGGATGGCAGAACCCGTGGAGAAAGCGCGACGTGCTCAACGCAACCGACTATGCCATAATGATGAACGAAGGACGCATCAACTCAGGACAGGCTCCTCTCTACAGCGATCCTTACTCTTACGGCGAAGGAACAGACTGGCAGGAAGAGCTCTTCAACGACAATGCACCCGTGTCAAACCACGAACTCACGGTGAGCGGTGCGTCTGAAAAGCTCAACTACTACCTCTCTCTCGGATACTACACACAGGAAGGTATCATCGGCGGCGACTACGACCGCTCTAACTATAACCGTCTGACGCTGCGCAGCAACACCAAATATACTCTCTTCGACGAGAGCAAGACGCGCAACTGGCTCAACAAGCTCGACATCACGGTCAACCTCTCTTATGCACGCGTTAAGAGCAAGAGCATCGACGCCAACTCTCAGTGGGGCTCGCCGCTGGGCAGCGCCCTGGCCATGTCGCCTATCCTCACGCCTACCCTTACAGGCGAGGCTGCCGACGCACAGAACGACAAATATGCCGGAACGGCAGGCTATGTGCCCATGTATGACAAGAACGGCAACCTCTATACTCTTGCCGGTCCTGACTACAACGAGATGACTAACCCGCTGCAGAACCTCTCTCTGCCGGGCGCAGCCAACTGGTCGCATAAGTTTGTTGCCAACTTCATAGGCGAGCTGCAGATATGGGACGGACTGAAGTTCCGCACCTCTTACAGCGCCGACATGTCGTTCTGGGGCAACGAGTCGTACACTCCGGTCTACTATCTCCGCGCCAACCAATTCAGCGAATTCTCTAAAGCATCGTCTGAAAGCGACCGCGGCACGGTATGGCAGATTGAAAACGTGCTGACATACGACAAGACAATAGGCGACCACACATTCAACGTCGTGCTCGGACAGAGTGCGCTGAAGAACACAGGCTGGACTCTCGGAGGAAGCCGCAACTACCTCATTGACATCAACAAGCCTTACATCGACTATGCCAACGGACTTGCCGAAAACGGCGACCAGACCGTCTACGGCGGATATGCAGAGCCTTACACAATGGCATCTATGTTCGCCCGACTGAGCTACAACTACGCTGAGCGCTACATGGTGCAGGCCACTGTACGCCGCGACGGCAGCTCACGCTTCGGCGCCAACAACAGATACGCCACATTCCCGTCATTCTCTCTCGGATGGAACGTAACCAACGAACCTTTCATGCAGAACCGTCCCGACTGGCTGTCTAACCTCAAGGTGCGCGTAAGCTGGGGTAAGAACGGTAACGACAACATCGGTAACTTCCAGTATCTGTCGCTAACATCTGTCAACAACAACTACATCTTCGGACGCGACGAGGCCGTAACCAACGGTATAAAGGCAAGCATCATTCCTAACCCTGACCTGAAATGGGAGGAATCAGAGCAGACAGACATCGGTCTCGACTTCGGCTTCTTCAACAACGCCCTTACCTTCACGGTAGACTATTACAAGAAAAAGACCAACGGAATGCTCATGACTCTCTCTATACCTTCATACGTGGGCGAGAACAAACCTTACGGAAACGTGGGCGACATGGAGAACAGCGGAGTTGAGTTTGAGGCAGGATACAAGTTTAATGTTGCCGACGCTCACTTCAGTCTGAAGGGCAACGCCTCTTATCTTAAGAACAAACTGATAAAGCTCGGCAACGACACCGGCTTTGCCAACTACGACAGTTTCCAGACAGCAGGCACGATAACACGCGGTGAGAACGGACAGCCGTTCCCGTTCTTCTACGGCTACAAGACCGCAGGAATATTCCAGACACAGGAGGAAGTCAACTCTTATGTCAACGACAAAGGCGAACTCATACAGCCGGATGCCAAACCCGGATACGTAAGATTTGTCGACATTGACGGCGACGGAGCCATCACTGCCAACGACCAGACCAAGATCGGAAAGGGAATGCCCGACTGGACATTCGGTATAAGCCTCAACGCTGAGTGGCGCGGATTCGACTTCAGCATGATGTGGCAGGGCGTTGCAGGCGCCGACGTGTTCGACGCTACACGACGTGTGGACATCGCCGCATCTAACCTTCCTTCATGGATGCTGAGCCGCTGGACAGGTCCGGGCACATCAAACAAGTATCCTATGTTCATCCTCGGCGACAACGTAAACTGGGTTTCATCAGACCTCTATGTCCATGACGCCTCTTACTTCCGTCTGAAGAACATACAGCTGGGCTACACTCTGCCGCAAAGCCTCACACGAAAGGCATTCATCGAGAAGCTGCGCGTATATGTAGCAGCCGAGAACCTGATAACGTTTACAAAATACTGGGGCTTCGACCCTGAGGTTGCATCAAGCGGAACATCTCTCGGAGTTGACTATGGCGTATATCCGCAGGCACGCGTATTCACCGTAGGTCTTAACCTGAGCTTCTGATAAAGATACTGACTAATAAATCTTTAAATAAACGAAAAAACGACATATCATGAAATCTAAAATATTGTTTGCATTCGGAATGCTTTCAGTGTTCACCCTGTCAGGATGTAGCGACGACTTTCTTGACCTGACACCTCCTACCGACACAGTGGGTGAATACTTCAACACACAGGAGCACGTTGAGGAGGCTCTGGTGGCTGCATACAATCCTCTGCAGTGGCCCGACTGGGGCAACGGCTACTATTGCCCAATCAACCTGATGAGCGACATCATGGCCGACGACATCTGGGTGGGCGGCTCGAGCAAGACCGACAACCAGTTCTGGCACCTCATGATGAACTTTGAGGCGCTGCCAAACCAGACTCCCGCAGGCTTGTGGACCGACGAATATTCAGGCGTCAAGCGCGCCAACGACGTGCTTAGCTACATCAACGACTCGCGCGACGAGCTGAGCCAGGACTTCATCGACAAGGCTTCGGCAGAGGCACGCGTGCTGAGAGCCTACTATTATAATAACCTTTGGAAGTTCTGGGGCAACATTCCTTTCTTCACGGACAATCTTGAGGCAATGCCATACACGGCTCCGCAGCTGAAAGCAGACGAGGTTTACGAAAACGTGATAACCGACCTGAAGGATGTACTCGACAAGAACCTGCTGCCGATGAAGGCAGACGAGAGCGAGCTTGGCCGCGTGACACAGGCCATGGGATATATGCTCTACACCGAGATGGTGATGTATCAGAACGACGAGAGCAGATACGGACAGGCCCTGCAATATATGAGAGACATAATAAGCAGCGGACTCTACGACCTGAATCCTGACTACGCAGCCCTTTGGAAGGAGTCGGGCGAATGGTGCCAGGAGTCGATATGGGAAATCAACTATAAGTCGGAGAATGCCGTTCGCTCATACAGCAACCCGCTGGCTTCAGGCGGTACGGTGCTGCCAAGACTGATAAGCCCCAACCAATGGGTTGACGGCACAGCCGGAGTGGCAGGCGGATGGGGATTCTGTCCGGTGCGCACGGAGACCTACGAACGCTATGCAGGCAACGACACACGCCGCGACGCAACATGCTTCAATGCCGCTGCCAACGGCGAATACAACAAGCGCTATCAGGACACGGGCCTCTTCCTGGCTAAATATATTGCCACACCCGACGGCAACGCAGGACAGAAGGCCGACGCCGACCTCAACTTTAACAACAACCTGAGAGTTTACCGCTATGCTGAATGTCTGCTCAACGCTGCCGAACTGATACTGAAGACGGGCGGCGACCAGGCTGAGGCGCTGAGATATGTCAACCTTGTAAGACAGAGAGCGCACATAGCCACACTTGAAAGCGTGAGCGAAGACATAATAATAAGAGAGCGCCAGCTCGAGTTCGTGGGCGAAGGCAAACGCTACTGGGACCTCGTGCGCACAGGCAAGGCACCTCAGGTGCTCGTTCCCGATGAGTATGGCTACCGCACAAACACATGGTCTGAGAGCAAGAAATATCTGCCGATACCTGACACTGAGATGTCGTCAGACCCGAACCTTAAACAAAACGATTATTAAAAAAAGATGAAAGCTATGAACAAGACATATAAAATATTTGGGAGCGCGCTGATGCTGCTGGGCCTCACTCTCGGCTCATGCTCGCCCGAAAGCTTTGAGGGTGCCGACCCCAACGGACTGCCCGACGCAGCAGCGTATGAGGAGTTTGTACACGTAACGGTTAATCAGGAGACCAACTATGCCGTGTTCTCATTCGATGAACAGCCCGGCGTGACACCTGTATGGATTATAGACGGAACCAAATACTCTACCGCAACGGTTGACTCTCAGTTCTACCGCAAGGCAGGCGACTACACTGTTGCGCTGCAGATAAGAAACCGCAACGGCATGAGCGACGGCCAGATAACGCGCACATTCCACATTGACAAGACAAGAATAAGCGGATTTGGCGGATTCAAGGAGGACAGCGAATTCAACATGTGGCGCAAGGCCAACATCGGCGATCCGTCGTTCTATTATGCTCCGGGATGGACTCAGACAAACGATCCTACCTGTGTCAAGAACGGCTATGACTATAGCATAACTCTGCCTTCAGCCACTTCAGAGAGATGGCAGGCTCAGATGTTCCTCGAAACCGACATGGCCACATCGGCAGACAAGACATACGACTTCTCTGTAATACTGACTTCAAGCACCGATCATCCTGCTGTCATGGTGAAACTTGTTGACGCAAGCGACGACAACGTGTTCTACTTTGCCGAGGAAGTCGAGCTGAAAGCCGGCGAGCCTAAGTGTTTCTGGAAGAGCGACATGGCGGGACTCGACATCAGCAAGCTGAAACTTGTGTTCGACTTCGGCGGAAATGCTGCCAACACGAGCATCAACATTGAGAGCCTCGTGCTGAAAGACCATGCCAACGACGACGGAACAGTGCTGCCGGAGGTTGACACCGACGACACCGTATATGACTATGACGCTGAGACGAACCTGTGGAAACCGGTTGACGACAACGGCGCATTCACCACAGAATTCTACTATGCACCGGGATGGAGCCAGATAGCCGACCCGGCGTTCACAGCCAGCAACGGCACATACACGGTGGTTCTGCCCGAGGCTACATTTGAACAGTGGCAGGCACAGGTGAAGCTCCACACAGACATCCCGGCCGAGGCAGGCGTAAAATACGACTTCTGCTGCACGCTGCACGCATCTGCCGCGACAAAGGGCGTTACGGTGAAGCTGACCGACAGCGCATCAGACGACAACTATCTGTTCATGAAGAAGGTTGACCTCGACGCCGATGCCGACTACACGCTGAAGGTTCCGGCAAGCGTGATGGCTACAGGTGCCGCCGACAAACTGACTCTCGTGGTCGACTACGGAGGCAATCCGGCAGGTCTGACAGCATCGATAAGCAAGATAGTTCTGCAGAAAACAATAGAATAATCCTTTTCATATTCCGGCGGAAAGGGCCCATAGCTCTTGCCCGCCGGGACTTTTCTTTTACTCGTTTCTAAATTAATTTTTTTACCTTTCGATGCTTGTCGCAGACATATCCCACACCGCCGTAAAGGCCGCACAGCACCCACGCAAGGCACGCCTGCGGGGAGCTTGGGGAGCGTCTGCGGCAGCTTTATTTGCAAAAGACCGCAAATGAGGTTCCAAAAGGCCACCTTTTACAGGCTGAAAGGCCGTCTTTTGGAAGCCAAAAGGATACCTTTTGCAACACATTGAGAATCAAGGCGTTATGCAGTCGTGCAAAATCAATGCGGCACCAGACTGTAAATGCGAAAGAAAAACATCATAATGGATATGAAAAAATATATTTTTGTTACAATATTTTCCGTGTTCGCCCTCACGTCGTCGAGCTGCAGCAACAGCGACGACGACGGTCAGGCTGAGGCCGGCATATCGGTAAAGTGCTCGCCCGAAGATATAACGGCAGGCGCAGCCGGAGGAACATTCAGCATAGACGTAACGTCTACCGGCAAGGGATGGACAGCCTACACGCCCGACACATGGATGAGCCTCAGCCTCGACGGCACCACGGCTGACAAGGGAACCATCAAGCTCAGCGTCAGCGCCAACAAGGGCACGGAGGCACGCTCGGGCATGGTGGTGGTGCGCTCGGGCACTGTACGCGACACTGTGAAGGTAAGTCAGACCGCCACGATAGGCGTTGCCGAAACTTCGGTCTATGCTCCTTCTGCCGGCGGAACGTTCAGCGTCGGGGTGAGTTCGAACGGCAACTTCACGGCATCTGCCGACGTGGCATGGATAAAGGCCACAGCCGCGGCAGGAGCAGTGAGCATTGAAGTGGAGCCGAGCAACGAACTGAAGTCGCGCTCGGGCATCGTGACCGTAGCCTCATCCGAAGGTTCTCAGCAGATAAGCGTAGTGCAGGAGTCGGCGCCCGACAACAACATCAGCGTGCCCGAAGGCTACCGCCTGGTGTGGAACGACGAGTTTGACCAAGGCACAACGCTCAACACCGCATGGTGGACTCACGAGGAGCAGGGCCCGGGATGGGTAAACAACGAGCTGCAGACCTATGTGGACGGACAGGCTGCAGGCCGCCGCGTAACCGAGATTGCCGACGGAAAGCTCAGCATCAACTGCTTCAAGGCAGGCTCTACGATATACTCAGGACGAGTATATGCCAACGTGTCGACAGGCTGGAAGTACGGATGGTTTGAGGCACGCATAAAGCTTCCCAAGGGCAAGGGCACATGGCCTGCCTTCTGGATGATGCCGGCGGGCAACGACTTCACCACAAACCCGTGGCCGCGCTGCGGCGAGATAGACATCATGGAGGAAGTGGGAGCCGACCCGGGCGACGTGTCGTCGACCATACACTGCCAGAAATACAACAACACGGGCACTGCCATAGAGCATGCGACGCTGCACGTTGCCGACGCCGAAGAAGAGTTTCACGTGTATGCCTGCGAGTGGACGCCCGACCATCTGAAGTTTTATGTCGACGGCAAGATGATTCTCGACTATGCCAACGACGGCTCAGGCGTTGAGGCATGGCCCTTCGACAAGCCCTTCTACATCATCCTCAACCTTGCGTGGGGAGGCGACTGGGGCGGATACAAGGGCACCGACGACAGCGCACTGCCGGCGACCATGAAGGTCGACTACGTGCGCGTGTTCCAGAAGTAGCCCTCATACACATCACATAATGAAACTAAAAACACTTACATAACATGAAAATCTTTATTAAATCCATACCGGCCCTGCTCCTCGGCGTATGCTCAATGAGCGCCGCCGCACAGGGCACGCCGGTGTATCTCGATGAGACCAAACCCATAGAAGAGAGAGTGGAAGACGCCCTGAAACGCATGACGCTCGACGAGAAGATTGCCGTAATCCACGCTCAGAGCAAGTTCAGCTCGCCCGGAGTGAAACGTCTGGGCATACCGGAGTTCTGGACCGACGACGGCCCTCACGGCGTGCGCCCCGACGTGCTGTGGGACAAATGGGAGCAGGCAGGCCAGACCAACGACTCGTGCGTGGCATTTCCGGCGCTAACGTGCCTTGCCGCCACATGGAATCCGGCCATAAGCCGCATCTACGGCGAAAGCCTCGGCGAGGAGGCTCTCTATCGCCGCAAGGACATGATTCTCGGCCCCGGCGTCAACATCTACCGCACTCCGCTGGGCGGACGCAACTTTGAATACATGGGCGAAGACCCCTACCTTGCCTCACACATGGTGGTGCCCTACATCCAGGGCATGCAGTCAAAGGGCGTGGCAGCCTGCGTTAAGCACTTCGCTCTCAACAACGACGAGGAATACCGGCATCAGGTAAACGTCATAGTTGACGACCGTGCGCTCCACGAAATTTATCTTCCTGCCTTCAAGGCTGCCGTAACCGAGGCCGGAGTATGGGGCATAATGGGTGCCTACAACATGTATAAGAATCAGCACAACTGCCACAACCAGTGGCTGCTCAACGACATACTGAAGGGCCAGTGGCGCTTCGACGGCGTGGTGGTATCCGACTGGGGCGGCGCGCACGACACCCGCCAGGCCGTTGAGAACGGACTCGACATGGAGTTCGGCACATGGACCGACGGCCTTGCCTTCGGCACTTCAGACGCCTACGACAACTATTATCTGGCTTCGCCTTACCGCAAACTGATACAGGACGGCACCTACACGGAGAAGGAACTCAACGACAAGGTCAGACGTGTGCTGCGCCTTTTCTTCCGCACCAACATGAACCGCAACCGCCAGTTTGGCTCGCTCTGCTCTGAAGCTCACTACGACGCCGCACGCAAAATAGCCGCCGAAGGCATCGTTCTGCTGCAGAACAAGGGCCGCGTGCTGCCCATCGACACGCTGAAGGCACGCCGCGTACTCGTCGTCGGCGAGAATGCCATCAAGATGATGACCGTAGGCGGCGGCAGCTCTTCGCTCAAGGCGCAACATGAGGAACTGCCTCTCGACGGTCTGAAGGCTTGTCTCGAAGGCATGAACATCGAGGTTGACTATACCCGCGGATATGTAGGCGACATCACTGGCGAGTACAACGGCGTGACCACAGGACAGCAACTTGCTGACAGCCGCTCGCCCGAAGAGCTTATAGCCGAGGCCGTAGACAAGGCGCGCAAGGCCGACTACGTGGTGTTCTTCGGCGGACTCAACAAGAGCGACTATCAGGATGCCGAGGGTCACGACCGCAAGTCTTACTCCCTGCCCTATGATCAGGACAAGGTTGTCGAGGCTCTTGTCAAGGCCAACAAGCGTCTTATATTCGTCAACATATCGGGCAACGCCGTGGCAATGCCGTGGAAGAGCTCGGTGCCCGCAATAGTTCAGGGCTGGTTCCTCGGCTCAACGGCAGGCCATGCTCTTGCCGACGTGCTGACAGGACGCACCAACCCGTCGGGCAAACTGCCCTTCACATGGCCGGCATCGCTCAACGATGTGGGTGCGCACAAGCTCAACACATATCCCGGAACATGGCGCGCCGACAAGAAAATCATTGACGAAGAGTATAAGGAAGGCATCTTTGTGGGCTACCGCTGGGCTGACAAGGAGAAGACAAAGCCGCTCTTTGCCTTCGGACACGGCGAGAGCTACACGAGCTTCAAGATAGGCAAGGCAAAGGCAAGTGCCGCAAGCATCACCACAGCCGACAGCCTTTCGTTCACCGTCAGCGTCACCAACACGGGCAAGGTGGCAGGCTCTGAGACGGTGCAGCTCTACATTCACGACTGCGAGTCGTCGCTTCCGCGCCCCTACAAGGAGCTTAAAGGATTCAGTAAAGTTTATCTCCAGCCGGGCGAAACCAAGGAAGTAACCATAACAATAGGCAACGATGCCCTCAGCTTCTACGACGACAAGGCTGCCAGCTGGACCACAGAGCCGGGACAGTTTGAGGCTCTCATTGGCAACGCTTCAGACAATATTGTAAGCAAAGTGGCGTTTACACTAAGATAATAATTGTCATTTATATACAAAAACACTATGATGAAAATAAACAAAATACTGACAACTGCGGCGGCACTGCTGCTGACCGGGGCGGTGAGCGCGCAGAACCAGGAGATGGATAAGTTTGTTGACGACCTCATGTCGCGCATGACTCTGCACGAGAAGATTGGTCAGCTTAACCTTCAGGTGGCTGGCGACATAACCACGGGACAGGCACAGGACTCTGAAGTAAGCGGCAAAATAAAGGCCGGAGAGATGGGAGGCGTGTTCAACCTGAAGGGCGTCGACAAGATAAAAGCACTGCAGAAGCTGGCCGTTGAGAAGAGCCGGCTGGGCATTCCGCTGCTTGTGGGCATGGATGTGATACACGGATACGAGACGATATTCCCCATTCCGTTCGCGCTTTCATGCAGCTGGGACCTCAACGCCATAGAGCGTGCTGCCCAAATAGCCGCAAAGGAGGCCACGGCCGACGGCATCAACTGGGTGTTCAGCCCTATGGTAGACATCTGCATAGACGCCCGCTGGGGCCGCATATCTGAGGGAAACGGCGAAGATCCCTATCTCGGCTCACGCATAGCCGAGGCCATGATTCGCGGATATCAGGGCGACTACAGCAGCAACGCCAACGTTATGGCGTGCCTGAAGCACTTCGCCCTGTATGGCGCCGTTGAGGCGGGACGCGACTATAACACCGTTGACATGAGCCGTCTGCGCATGTATAACCAGTATCTCGAGCCTTACCGCGCCGCCGTAAAGGCAGGAACGGGCAGCGTGATGACATCGTTCAACCTGGTTGACTATGTGCCGGCAACGGCCAACAAGTGGCTTCTTGAAGATGTGCTGCGCAACCAGTGGAAGTTCGACGGCTTCGTTGTTACCGACTACGGCTCTATAGGCGAGATGCTGAGCCACGGCGTTGGCGGTTCGCTGAAAGACTGTTCGGCAGCTGCCCTCAATGCCGGCACCGACATGGACATGTGCTCCATGGGATTCATCGGCACACTGGAGCAGTCGGTAAAGGACGGAACGGTGAGCGAGGAGGCCATCAACAAGGCATGCCGCAGAGTGCTCGAGGCTAAATATAAGCTGGGACTCTTTGCCGATCCGTATAAATACTGCGACACGAAAAGACGCAAGCGCGACATCTTCACAGCCGAAAACCGCGCCGAGGCAAGGCGCATTGCAGCTGAGACCTTTGTGCTGCTGAAGAACGACAAGTCTTTGCTGCCGCTGAAGAAGCAGGGCAAGATAGCGCTGATAGGCCCGCTGGCAGACACCCGCGCCAACATGGCGGGCACATGGTGCGTGGCCTACACTCCCGACAAATACCCGACGCTGAAGGAAGGAATGGAGCGCGCGCTGGCCGGAAAAGCAGAACTTCTGTATGCGCAGGGATGCAACCTGATGGCCGACTCGGCACGTCAGCGCGCGGCAGAGTTCGGCAAGAACATAACGAGAGGCGACGACGCACAGCTCAAGGCAGAGGCTCTCGAGGCGGCACGCAAGGCCGATGTGATAGTGTGTGCCATGGGCGAGAGTGCCGACATGTCGGGCGAATGCTCGAGCCGCACGAGTCTTGTGCTGCCCGACGTTCAGCGCGAGCTGCTCGCCGAGCTTGTGAAGATGGGCAAACCGGTGGTGATGCTCAACTTCTCGGGCCGTCCGACGGTGCTTACATGGGAGCAAAATAATGTGGACGCGATACTGAACGTATGGTTCGGAGGCAGCGAGGCAGCCGATGCTATATGCGACGTGGTGTTCGGCGACGTGGCTCCGAGCGGCCGTCTGACCATGACTTTCCCGCGCAACGAGGGCCAGATTCCAATCTATTACAACCATCTCAACACAGGACGCCCCGTGCCCGAAGGCACAAAAGAGTTCCGCAAGTATGCCAGCAACTATCTCGACGAGGTGAACGACCCGCTCTACCCCTTCGGCTACGGCCTGAGCTACACGAGCTTCAGCTACGGCAAACTGAGCGTTACGGGCAGCGGACGCAACTTTAAGGCAGCGGTGACGGTGAGCAACACGGGCAACTATGACGCCGACGAGGTGGTGCAGCTCTATGTGCGCGACCCCGTGGCATCCATCAGCCGCCCCGTAAAGGAGCTGAAAGGCTTCAGCCGCATACACCTGAAGAAGGGCGAGAGCCGCACCGTTGAGTTCGACATCACCGAAGACGACCTGTCGTTCTACGACGCCGAAGGCCGCAAGGTGTTCGAGCCGGGCGAGTTTCATATCATGGCAGGCCACGACAGCCGCTCGCTGCAGAGCGTGACAATAACGGCAAAATAAAAAAACACGGGCCGTAAATTTTGTGTGTTCGCAATATTGTCTTATCTTTGCAGGAAGAGATAAACCTATGTCTCACAGAACCTTACAAAGGCCGCGGAGGCATGTTCCGGCTAAGCATAAGACAGCGATGAGAAACATATTTTTACTTATTATATGGCTTGTTCCGGTGGTGGCGTCAGCTGATGCCGCACGCACGGACTCGGTTTACAGATGCATTGACGAGGCCATCGCCAATGCATCTGTTTATTTATCCAAGCGCGAGGCACGCATTGCAGGCCTCAAGCGGCAGTTTGACAAGAGCCGCGGATATGCCGCGCGATATGCGGCAGCATTCAGAATATACAGGGAATACAAGGCTTTCGTGAACGACTCGGCCATAGCATGGCTCGGCAGGGCCGAACGGATGGCGCGCAGCCAGGGCGACATGATGAGCGCCAACCACTGCACTGCGCTGAGGGCCTTTCAGTGTTCAACGGCCGGAATGTATATGGAGTCGGACGAGCTGCTGGCCTCTATCAACACCGGAGAGCTAAACCGCGAAGGCAGGCTGGCATATTACGCCGCGCGCAACCATCTCTACAAGGAGCTGGGATTCTACACAAAGATAGGCAGACTGAAGGAAAACTATGGCCGGCTGGAAAGAATGTATGCCGACTCGCTGGCGGCACTGGCCGACAAGAACAGCGACATGTATCTGCAGCTGATGGAGATTGAGCGGTACAACAGCAACGACCCGGCCGGCGCGCTGCGCTACAACGACATGAGGATGAAGGGCGTAGACCGACAGTCGCACGAGTTCTCGATAATTGCCTACTACCGCTTTCTCGACTACAAGAGGATGAACGACACCGACAACTGGACCTACTGGCTGGCAATGTCGGCGCTGGGCGACATACGCAACGCCGTGATGGACCAGGGCGCGCTGTGGGAACTGGCCAACTATCTGAACACGACGGGCGACATGGCACGGTCGTATAAATACATAAACTTTGCCTGGAACTGCGCCGAGAAGTTCGGCACGAGGGTAAGAAGCAACCAGATTTCGCCCGTGCTCACATCCATAGACAGCAGCTATCAGACCATAATGCAGAAGCAGAAGGAGCGCCTCGTCATCATGGTGCTCGTGATAAGCCTCTTTGCCGTCTCGGTGCTTGTGCTGCTCATATATGTCAACAAGCAGCGCGGCAAGCTGAAGCTGACGCGCGACGAGCTCAGCCGCAAGAACAGGCAGCTGATGAAGCTCAACAAGGAGATGCAGCAGATAAACGAGAACCTGGACGAGAGCAACCGCCAGCTGACCGAGACCGACCGCCAGCTGCACAAGGCCATAGGCAGCCTGAACGAGTCGAACAGGGTGAAGGAGAAATACATCGGCCTGTTCCTCAGGCAGTGCTCTATATACATAGACAACATGGAGAGGATGAGAAAGGAGGTGCTGACGATGCTGAAGAACAAGCAGCACACGGAACTGATGAGCAAGATGAAGTCGCACGACTTCAGAGACCGCCAGCAGCAGGAGCTCTTCGACATATTCGACACCACGTTCATACACCTCTTCCCCACCTTCGTCGACGACTTCAACAAGCTGCTGCGCCCCGAGGAGCGCATACATCTCGACGACACGTCGCGCCTGAACACCGACATAAGGATATTCGCACTGATACGCCTCGGCATCGACGACAGCTCAAAGATAGCCGAGTTTCTTCACTATTCGGTCAACACAATCTACAACTACCGCGCACGCATCAAGAACGGCGCGACATGCGGCAGGGACGAGTTTGAGAAGAAGGTGAAGGAGATAGGCGTGCCGCAGCACACGCAGACCGAAGGCGACGGCAAGTCTGAAGCCGGCACGGCGCAATAATACATAACGCCATACTGGCAGCAATCGCACAAGGTACGGCAGCCTACAGCCCGACCATTGCATAACCCATTGACGCTCAATGCGTTGCAAAAGGTCATCTTTCAGCTTCTGAAAGGTGGCCTTTTAGCGTGCAATATGTGGTCTTTTGCGTTGCGAAAGGGCACATATTGGAAAACCTGAGGGAAACACTTACCCATGACAAGGGCTGAAAATACTGAAACATTTGGGATAATCCTTTGCCGTTAAGGCTATTTTTCTTATTTTTGCAACATAGCTCCTGCACGCCCACTACAGGGCAACGGCTGCAGGACGGGCCGTAAGCAGACCGCACACGGACACACGGCTACGGCAACGGACAACACGATAATACGCAAACAACAATGGACAGAGAGCGACGCTCGAACATTATGCCTTATGGCATAGTACAAAAACAACACTGCTGCGTCATATCTACAGCCACGGCAACTCATGCCGCCGCAGGCCGCAACGGCACACCGGCACGCAGCCGGCGCACACAAGCCACACGGCCACAAGACAAAACCTGAAAAGCATAATAACAGAAGGCATAATTAGCACAGCCGCGCCCCCGGTCACGAAACACTAACGGCAAGGGGACGGAGGACTGAAAAAGCCGGCAAAAAACATATAAAAACAAACAAAAAAATGAAACCCACAAACTACCATCTTTTCGACTTTCTCGACTTCGACGTCAGCCTTAGCCGCAACGAGTCGCTATGGAAGGCATGCAAACCCTCGGCCGTGTTCGAGAACGACGGCGACATCTGCGTGCTCGTTCCGTTCCAGAAGCAGATACTGGCCAACGACATGGCAGCCGACACCGGCGTGCCGCGTGAGGAATATACGCTCATCATCAGGCAGTATGAGCCAAAGATCCTGCGCCTGTTCATAGGCTTCGGCGAGGAGCAGATGACCGACGAGTCGGAGATGTTGCAGATGAGCGACAGGGTTAAGAAGACGCCGCTGAGCGTAAGCTTCGGCAACGGCCGATGGACCGTCACCGACCCCGAAGGCACCGTCAGGGCCGTTATCAACATACAGGAGCCCGAGCTCGACCGCTGGAGCACGCTGCTGCCCGACCCGCAGGAGACGCTCGACATAAGGCTGTATCCCGACGGAAAGCGCGAGATACGCCTCGCCGCCTACGACCACTTCTCGCCTCCGCGCTACGACGCGCTGCCCATAGGCTTCTGCAAGCTTGACGGACAGAAGGAGCGCGCCACGATGTCGTTCGAGTGCAAGGCCGACGAATGTTTTGCCGGAACGGGCGAACGCTTCACCAAGATGGACCTCAGCGGACAGACGTTCTTCCTCAAGAACCAGGACGGACAGGGCGTAAACAACCGCCGCACATATAAGAACATTCCGTTCTACGTGTCGAGCCGCATGTACGGAGCATTCTATCACACCTGCGCACACAGCAAGCTGTCGCTCGCCGGAGTGTCAACGCGCTCGGTAGAGTTCCTCAGCGACCAGGCCATGCTCGACGTATTCCTCATCGGCGGCGACTCTATGGAGGAGATTATCCGCGGCTACCGCGACCTGACGGGCTACCCCTCGATGCCTCCCTTGTGGAGCTTCGGCGTGTGGATGAGCCGCATGACATACTTCAGCGCCGACGAGGTGAACGAGATTTGCGACCGCATGCGCCGCGAACATTATCCCTGCGACGTGATACACTTGGACACAGGATGGTTTAAGACCGACTGGCTGTGCGAATGGAAGTTCAACGAAGAGCGCTTCCCCGACCCCGAAGGCTTCATCCGCGGCCTGAAGGACAAGGGCTACCGCGTAACTCTGTGGCAGCTGCCCTATGTGGCCGAGGATGCCGAACAGATTGACGAGGCGCGCAAGAACCACTATATCTGCACGCTGACAAAGCAGCAGGAGGGCGAAGGTTCTAACTTCTCGGCCCTCGACTACGCCGGAACAATCGACTTCACCGACCCCGCCGCCACCGAGTGGTACAAGGGTCTGCTGCGCCGTCTGCTGAACATGGGCGTGGCAGCGATAAAGACCGACTTCGGCGAAAACATCCACATGGATGCCGTCTACAAGAACATGAAGCCCGAACTGCTCAACAATCTCTATGCGCTGCTGTATCAGAAGGCTGCCTATGAGGTTACAAAGGAGGTTACGGGCGACGGCATAGTATGGGCAAGAGCAGCCTGGGCGGGCTGCCAGCGCTATCCTCTGCACTGGGGAGGCGACTCCTGCAGCTCGTGGGACGGCATGGCCGGATCGCTCAAGGGCGGACTCCACTTCGGTCTGTCGGGCTTCGCCTTCTGGAGCCACGACGTGCCCGGATTCCACACTCTGCCCAACTTCATGAACTCACGTGTACGTGATGACGTCTACGTCCGCTGGACTCAGTTCGGCGTCTTCTCGTCTCACATCCGCTATCACGGCACCAACAAGCGCGAGCCTTGGCACTATCCTGCCATCGCCCCGATAGTGAAGAGATGGTGGCAGCTGCGCTATAAGCTCATACCTTACATCCTTCAGGAAAGCCGGAAGGCCGTAAGCGGCGGCTCAACGGTGCTCCAGGCGCTGATATTCCACCACCCGGACGACCCGATGTGCTGGCATATCGACGACGAATATTACTTCGGCGACGACTTCCTCGTGGCTCCCGTGATGAACAGCGAAGGCCGCCGCGACGTCTATTTGCCTGAAGGCAACTGGGTGAACTTCTTCACCGGCGAGCGCTACAGCGGCGGAAAGTGGCTCAAAGACCTCAATGTGCCGCTCGAACTGATGCCCGTCTATGTGCGCGAAGGTGCCGTAATCCCGGTTTATCCCGAGCCCGTGGACTGCACGGACGACATGGACCTGAGCAAGACAGAATATATAAAGATTGACGAAAGGTTTGGAGGGATTGAGTGGTAATAGGTTAAATTGGTAGTTAAAGGAGTTAAAGTAGTTATCGCCGGCCGTGCCGGCTAGAAGTTAAAGCCATTAGTCTGAACGCTTATCGTCAATCTTACAATAAGTAAACAGACATTTAAGACAATAGCTTCTGCCATAAGCAGGAACGCAAAGCGATAACTTCTTTAACAACCCTAACCACCTGACAATCAGCAACAAAATAAAAAATATAGAGTCATTTGCCCGCAATGCCAATGGCTTTAGCCCTTAACCGGCACGGCCGGAGGCAACACCTCAGACCTATCTAACCGCCTGACAATCAGCAATTAAATAAAAATATAAAGTCATTTACCAACAAGACAAATGACTTTAACTCCTAGCCGGCACAGCCGGCGATAACTCCTTTAACTACTATAACTACTTATTGAACATGTGGAAAAAGAATCTTGAAGAAACAAAACAGCGATACATACAATGGTGGAACCACAAAGGCATTGTGCTGAACATGTGGGAACACTTTCAGGAAGGCGTCAAGCCGCATGCCGATGTGCCTGCACCGCCAGCCCCGAAGGACCTCAACCAGAAATGGTTCGACCCGAAATGGCGCGCCGAATATCTCGACTGGTACGTGGCTCACAGCTGTCTGAAGGCTGATATGCTGCCGGTTGCAAACACACAGCTGGGTCCCGGCTCGCTCGCCGCTATCCTGGGAGGCGTGTTCGAGGGCGGAGAGGACACGATATGGATACACCCCGACCCTGACTTCACCGACGACATAAAGTTTAATCCTGAGCATCCCAACTGGCTGCTGCACAAGCAACTGCTGACGGAATGCAAGAAGAAGGCCAAGGGCAACTATTATGTGGGCATGCCCGACCTCATGGAAGGCATGGACGTTCTGGCGGCTCTGAAGGGCACAGACAAGGTGCTGATGGACACGGTTACGCAGCCTGAGGTGCTGGAACGCCAGATGCAGCAGATAAACGACATCTACTTCAAGGTGTTCGACGAGCTTTACGACATAGTGCGCGAGGGCGACGAGATGGCTTTCTGCTACTTCTCTTCGTGGGCACCGGGCAAGATGAGCAAGCTGCAAAGCGACATATCGACCATGATAAGCGTGGAAGACTACCGCCGCTTTGTACAGCCGTTCATTCGCCAGCAGTGCCAGAAGATTGACTACACGCTGTATCATCTCGACGGAGTTGGCGCCCTTCATCATCTGCCGGCGCTGCTCGAGATTGAGGAACTCAACGCCATACAATGGACGCCAGGCGTGGGAGAGCCGCAGGGAGGCTCGCCTAAATGGTACGACCTGTACAAGAAGATACTGGCAGGAGGCAAGAGCATAATGGCATGCTGGGTAACGCTCGACGAACTGCGGCCGCTGCTCGACAACATAGGAGGCAACGGAGTGCATATAGAAATGGACTTCCACAACGAGGACGAGGTGGAGAAAGCCATGCGCATCGTTGAGGAATATCAGGAAGACGAGGCCAAGAAGCCGCAGCAGGAGGACAACACCATACGCATAAACAGCAGCAAGAGCGACGCCGACAAAGAGGTGGAGGCTATAATAGAGAGCGCCGAACGCGAATTCAAGGAGCTTGCCGGAAAGGGCGAAAAGGCTCCTGCCGACTGGCTCGACGGCTGCCCCATCATATCGGCAGGACGCAACCGCATACTCGTAATCGACGGAGCCATGGGCACGATGATACAGAGCCGACGCCTCGGCGAGGCCGACTTCCGCGGCGAAAGGCTTGCAGGGCATGACGTGAACGTGAAGGGATGCAACGACCTTCTGTGCCTTACGCGCCCCGACGTTATTGAGGACATTCACCGGAAGTATCTCGAAGCCGGAGCAGACATCATCGAGACTAACACCTTCAACGCGCAGCGCATATCCATGGCAGACTACCATCTGGAGAATTTCTGCCGCGAGATAAACCTCGAGGCGTGCCGCATAGCGCGCAAGGCAGCCGACGAATTTACCGCCAAGACACCGCACAAGCCGCGCTTCGTGGCAGGTTCGATTGGTCCGACGAGCAAGACTTGCTCAATAACATCAGACACCACGCAGCCGGGCTGGCATGCCTTCAGCTACGACACTCTGCGCGACGCCTACGCAGAACAGGCCGAGGCGCTGATTGAAGGCGGCGTCGACGCCCTGCTGATAGAGACGATATTCGACACAAAGAACGCGCAGGCGGCCATCGAGGCGGCACGCGGAGCAATGCGCAAGGCAGGCAAACGTCTGCCGCTGATGCTGAGCTTCAGCATAGCCACTGCCGACGGACACAACATGCTGGGACAGAGCATCGGAGAGTTCCTAGCATCCGTTGCCGGCAGCGACATTATGTCGGTTGGCGTAAACTGCTGTTCTGACGTAAGCCTTGCCGCCGACATGCTCGTACATCTCGGCAAGACTACGCCCTACATGATAAGCCTTTACCCCAACGCCGGCATGCCCGACGCCGAGGGACGCTACAGCCACACGCCCGAGATGCTGCAGCGCGAACTGTGGCCGCTGATAGAGTGGCACGTGCTGAACATCGTGGGAGGATGCTGCGGCACAACCGACATGCACATCAGAAAGCTTGCCGAAGCCGTGGTTCCTGCCGAAGGACTTGCCCTTTCGCCCCACCCTGCGCAACCATCTGATAATGAGGGCGTTGCAAAAGGTGGCCTTTTAGGCTCCAATATGCCGTCTTTTAGCGTGCAAAAGGTGACCTTTCACAATGCAAAAGGTGACCTTTCAGAAAACCACGGGCACGACCATGCCGCCGAACCCTGTGAATGCTGCGCACCGAAGGCAGCAAACGAGCCATCGGCAAGCGACGAGATATTCGACGCCATACTGCAAGGTAACGCCGACAAGGCAGCCGAGGCGACGCAAAAGGCCGTAGACGCGGGCATGGCTCCGCAGGACATCATCAACAGTCAGATGATACGCGCCATGGGCGAGGTGGGCCAGCGCTTCCAGGACGGCAAGGCCTTTGTGCCCCAGCTGCTCATGGCAGGACGCGCCATGAAGGCCGCCCTCGTGCTGCTCAAGCCGCTCATGGCAGGCAAGGCCGACGTTACGATAGGCCGCGTGGTCATCGGAACGGTGAAGGGCGACCTGCACGACATAGGCAAAAACCTCGTGGCATCGATGCTCGAGGGCAGCGGCTTTGAGGTGATAAACATCGGCATCGACGTGCCGAGCGACAAGTTTGTAGAGGCACTGAAGGACAACCACGCCGACATCCTGTGCATGAGCGCCCTGCTGACCACGACAATGACCTACATGAAGGACGTAATCAAGGCCGTGGAAGACGCCGGACTGCGCGACAAGGTGAAGATTATGGTGGGCGGAGCGCCCGTAAGCCAGGCCTTCGCCGACGAGATAGGAGCCGACGGATACAGCGACAATGCCAACGAAGCAGTGAAGGTGGCAAGGGAGCTGGTGAAGGGAAAAGAATAATATTTCAAGAAGTTAAAGGAGTTAGAGTAGTTAAAGGAGTTAAAGCCAAATGCCCTGCCGGTTATTAACAAGGCTAAATACGCCAGTCATTACATCATCTGCAGCGCATCGGTCTCATTACTCCCATAAGTCATACATCCCCCATAAAGCCGCCAACCAACTGCAAGGCTAATGACTTTAACTACTGAGCGGGCACAGCCCGCGATAACTCCTTTAACTACTATAACTACCAAATTAACAACATATCCATGAACTCACAATCATTACATGGCCTCGACTGGGGCATACTTATAGCATACTTCGTCATCCTGCTTGCCATCGGCATATGGGCAAGCACCAAGCGCAAGAAGGGCAGCAGCCTGTTTCTTGCCGAACATTCTCTGCGCTGGCATCACATAGGATTCTCCATGTGGGGCACCAACGTAGGCCCCTCCATGCTCATAGCGTCGGCAAGCGCCGGCTTCACCACTGGCGTCGTGTCGGGCAACTACGCATGGTACGCCTTCGTGTTCATAGCCCTGCTGGCCTTCGTCTTCGCCCCGCGCTATCTCGGCAGCAAGGTTTCCACCCTGCCCGAGTTTATGGGCCTGCGCTTCGGACAGTCCACACGCAACATGCTGGCGTGGTATACCATCGTAACGATACTCATCTCGTGGCTCGCGCTGACGCTCTTCGCGGGCGGCATAATCATACGCCAGGTGTTCGGCATACCCATGTGGATGTCGGCATTCCTGCTGCTCGGCATCTCCGCCTTCTTCACAATGCTCGGCGGACTGAAGGCCGTGGCCTACACCAACGTATATCAGATGGTGCTGCTCATACTCGTTTCGGCCACGCTGACCTTCGTAGGAATATACCGTCTCGGCGGCGACTCGTTCACCGGAGGCATCGCCGTGCTGGCCAATCCCGACATTGTGCCGTCTAATTACTGGAACCTCTTTCAGCCCAACAGCGACAAAGACTTCCCCTGGCTGCCCATTCTGCTGGGCTATCCTATAAGCGGACTGTGGTTCTGGTGCACCGACCAGTCGATGGTTCAGCCCGTACTGGCAGCCAAAGACCTCAGCGAAGGACAGAAGGGAGCTAACTTTACGGGCTGGCTGAAGATACTCGACGTGGCCATATACATCATCCCCGGCATCGTGTGCTTCGCCCTCTGGAAGACCGGCTTCTTCGGAAATATGACCATTGAGGCCGACAACGCCTACATGACTCTCGTGTCGAGCCTCTTCCCCGTGGGCATGGTTGGCCTCGTGCTTGCCGTTCTCACCGCCGCGCTCATCAGCACCATAGGCTCTGCGCTCAACGCCCTGAGCACGGTGTTCACGATGGACATCTACGTGAAGAACATCCGCCCGGAGGCCACGCAGAAGGAAATAATGCGCACAGGACGCATAATAACCGTCATAGGCGCACTGGTGTCGATAGTCATCACCGTGGCTGTTGACAACATAAAGGGCATGAATCTCTTCAACGTATTCCAGTCGGTGCTCAGCTTCATCGCACCACCTATGGCGGCAGTGTTCGTCATGGGCGTGTTCTGGAAGCGCTGCACGACGCTCGCCGCCAACGTTACGCTCACCTTCGGAACCATCTTCAGCATCGGCTCGGGCATCCTTTACCTGTGGGTTATACCGGGAGCCACGGAGCAGGTGCACTTCATGATGCTGTCGTTCTACATCTTCGTAATCCTCATCATCAGCATGATTATCGTCAGCCTCAGCAACAAGCAGGCAACGGTAAGCCCCGAGATAGTGAAGCTGAGCGAAAGACCCAAGCGCACGGTTGTTGTGGCATGGACGCTGCTTGCCGTGGTTATGGTGGCTCTCTACATATTCTTCAACGGACACTGACAACAAAACTGAATTATGATACAGCAAAAAGCGCGGCAAGCCCGATATGGACTTGCCGCGCTTTTCTATATGTTTCAAGCCATGTCTGACGCGCAATAAAAAGGCAGAAAGGCCCGTTTTAAAGGATTATACGCACGATAACGAAAGACGATATGCTAGACTATAAAAAGCAACTGAACGTATAATGAAAAGCGACACGGCATATAATGTAAGGCGATATAGCGCATAACGAAAGGCAACGCAACACTTGATGATACACGGCATAAGGCTAAATATGCCGCAGACTACTTCTTGCGGCGGCGCTTGTAGCAGTCTTTGAAGTCGCAGAGGCCGCACGAATATTCGAGCTTGCGCACCGAAGGACCGAGGCCTATCACGCCGCTGACCGACTTGATGGGCACCATAAGGCTCGAGTCGGTAAGGCTTACGCCACACGGACGCTCCTCGCCGAACAGGGGGAAGAGCATCTGCTGCTGAGAGACATGCCACCCGCAGTAGCCCGGACTGAAGCGGTTGGTGTGGCGCCAGCCGCGCTCATCAATGGCTTTCTGCAGCGAAAGCTCCATGCAGTCGGCCGCCTTCTCGGCTATGACGCTGCCTATTGAGTCGGCAACAAACACCTTCACCATGTCGTCTTCGTCCTTCAGACGGTGCTGAAGCTGCTCAAACTCCTCGCCGGCGGTGGCCACGAAGAAGGCGAAAGCCTGCGAGCCGCGCAGTTGCCGGCTGATGATGCGCCCCACGCTGAAGCTGACTGAGCCTACGGTGAGCACATGCTGCTCTGCATCGAGCTGTCCGGGAGTGATGAAGAAGCAGAAACGCGGGCGCAGAACGGCCTTTATGCGCTCCATGACGGCAGAGGTCTCGGCCTGCACGGCAGCGTCGGGCACGGCGTCGCCATAGCCCATCTGCTCGTAGATTTCAGACGGAAGGATGTTGAGGTCGTCGAAAGTTATTTCCTGTTTTAGCATTTTATTCTGATTAAAAAGCGGCACAACGCTGTGCCGCATGACGCCGCTGCGGCCCTCGGAGGGTACAGCGGCTTATGTAGTTAAGTATGTCGGGTGGAGTCTGTCAATATGAATTGAGGCTGACCATGACCTTTACGTCATGCCGCAAGGCCTCTGGAGAGCTGACAGAACCTGCGCTTACAGCTTGCTGTTCCACTCGCCGACGGCCTCAAAGAAGGCGTCGATGTTGGCAAACGGAGTGTGCGGCGGAGTGTCGCATCCGCTTGATATCACGAAGTTTGGATAGTTGCTCATCTTGCGCAGCAGGTCTGTGGTGGCGCGGCGCATCTCGTCGGGCGTGGCAGACTTGAACAGACTGACGGGGTCGAGGTTGCCCATGGTGAGAGCCGTGGGCGGCACCTGACGCGACACCTGCTCCATGTCGCACTTGTTGCCGAAGTGATATGCGGCGGCTCCGGTGGCAGTCATGGCATTGGTGCACTGCCCGGTGTTGCCGCAGTTGTGTAGCACTACGGTGAAATAGTCGTCCTGCACGGCCTCGACGATACGCCTGACGTAAACCGAAGAGAAGCGCATGCAGTCGTCGTCAGACATCAGTCCGGCAGCAGGCTCGGCCATGACAACGCCGTTGGCGCCCGTCTTCTTCAGCGCGATGCAGTATTTCAGGATGAAGTCGGTACACTTGTCGAGCAGCATGGCGGCAGCCTCGGGGTTCTGATATATCAGAATCATAATCTCCGACATGTCGTAGAGACGGCCTGCAAGCGAGAAAGGTCCGATGCATCCGGCCAGCACGGGGCGGTCGGTTATGGCACGGGCGGCCAGCAGGTTGGCCTTGAGATATGCCGGCACGCGGCCTGCACTGAGCGACGGCACCTGCAGACGGGCTATGTCGTCGGCGCTGTTGAGCATGTGCCCCCTGACGGCCGGCACCTCGTCGGGCTCGAAGGCGATGTCGGCGCCGAAGGCTTCAGCCTCAACGGTGAGGTCCATTATCACTGTGGCGGCAGCCGTGTCGTAGCGTCCGGCAAGCGCCCTTACGGCGTTGAAGTGCACCTCGCCGTCGCTCACGGCGTCGATCACGCGTCGCCCTATCATCTCGATGCCGGGATGTGTCATTATGGGCACAGCCATCACCTTCTTGCTGTCGATGACGGCTTTGGCCCATTCGGTCATGTTTATCTTCATCTGTGTGTGTGCGTTATGTGTTATTCAACAAATCTTACGTAGTCATCCTTGCGCGGCGCAGCCTCTCTGACGGCACCCTCGCGCGGGTATCCCAGCACGCAGTGGCCTATGCCCTCATAGTCGCCCTCAATGCCCCATGCGCGCAGCATGGCCTTGCCTTCCTCGCTGTCGAACACCTCGCGGGCACGGTGAATCCAGCAGCTGCCCAGTCCGAGGGCGTGTGCGGCGTTCATAAGGTTGCCCATTACGAGCGATCCATCGTAGAGATAAGTGGGGCGTGTGCGGTCGGCCAGCACCACGAGCACCACCGGCGCGCCGTAGAAGGGGTCGGCCTCGGTGCCCATCACGGCGGCGTTGAGCTCAGAGAGGCGGTCGCGCACGGCCTTTGATGTCACGGCAACGATGAGCGGCGACTGCGCTCCGCGGCCCGTGGGGGCGTAGGTTCCTGCCTCTGCCACTGCCTCGATAAGGCTGCGCTCCGGCATCCGGTCGGGGTCGAAGGCGCGCACGCTGCGGCGTGTCTTCATGTTTTCTATAACTGTGTTCATAATCCTTACTGGTTAAAAAGTTTGTCTTTCACATGCCGCTGAGCGTCAGACTGACTGCCATTATGCCGCGGCATGATTGATATGTGCAAAGATACTAAAATTATCGTCCGCATGTTCAGGCGCAATGAATAAAAAGCCTTAAAGATACATTGAAAAACGTGCCGGAGACCCGAAAAAATGACATCGCGGCGCTGATTGCGGCCCGATGATGCGCCGGTTTTATCCTCCTTTGTAACATACTGACATTCAGCGCGTTGCAAAAGGCCACGTTTCAGGCTCTAAAAGACGGCCTTTCGGCGTGCAAAAGGTGGCCTTTTGGAGGCTGAAAGGGCACCTTTCGGAAAACAGGCGCACGGCAGGCGTCATCAGGGCGCGCCTCGGCACGGCCACAGACAGGCAGCAAGGACACCGCCTGAAGGCGGCACGGACCATGTGGCAGATGTGCATAAAAAGCTTACATACAATGCCCAAAAAGCCTTAAAAAGGCTGATTTAGCGTTATTTATTTTTTTATATGGCGCAAAACTCGTATTTTTGCATGTTTAAGTTGTCTAATATAAAGTAAGACAAATGTCAACTATTAAAATCAAAAAAGTAGAAACAAGGAAAGACCTTGAGCGGTTTATAGACTTTCACTATGACCTCTACAAGGACAATGAGTATGACGTTCCCACACTGTTCAGCGACGACCTGAACACCCTGAGCAAGGACAAGAACGCGGCGTTCGAGTTCTCCGAGGCCGAGTATTTCATGGCGTTCGACGGACGTGGGCGCATGGTGGGCCGCGTGGCAGCCATAATCAACCACCGCGCCAACAAGCGCTGGGGGCGCAAGTGCGTCAGATTCGGATGGATAGACTTCATCGACGACATCAACGTGTCTAAGGCCCTGTTCGACGCCGTGGAGAAATACGGCAAGTCGAAAGGCATGGAAGAGATGATAGGTCCGCTCGGATTCACCGACCTCGACCCCGAAGGCATGCTCACAATGGGATTCGACCAGCTGGGCACTATGGCCACCATATACAACTATCCGTACTATCCGGAGCACATGGAGAAGCTGGGCGACTTCGAGAAGGACAACGACTATGTGGAGTTTAAGCTCATGGTGCCCGACAAGGTGCCCGAGAAATACACCAAGATAGCCGAGATGATACAGAAGCGCTACGACCTGCACATCAGAAAACTGACCAAGAAGGACGTGTTTGAGGGCGGCTACGGCAAGAAGATGTTTGAGCTGATAAACACCTGCTTCAAGGACCTGTACGGATATTCGGAGCTGTCTGAAAGGCAGATCGACCAGTACATCAAGATGTACTTCCCCCTGGCCGACCTCAGCCTCATCACCGTTGTAGAAGACCGCAGCGCCGGCAACAAGCCCGTGGCCGTGGGCATCACCATCCCGTCGCTGTCGAAGGCGCTGCAGAAGTGCCGCCGCGGAAGGCTCTGGCCCTTCGGATGGTGGCACGTGCTGAGGGCTCTGAAGGCGCACAAGACCGAGGGCGTAGACCTGCTGCTGCTCGGAGTGCTGCCCGAATACCGCATGAAGGGCGCCAACGCCCTTATGTTCTACGACCTCATCCCGCGCTATCAGGCCTACGGATTCAAATGGGGCGAGAGCCAGGTTGAGATGGAGACCAACGAGAACGTGCAGAGCCAGTGGCAGTATCTCGAGACCATCCTCCACAAGAGAAGACGCTGCTACAAGAAGTGGATATAGATTTTCTGCCGGCAAACGGCAGAAAATAATTAAAAATTAAAAAGTAAAAATTAAACAGCGAGGGGGATGGCAGGCGGTGATCATATCGCACGAATAAGTCTTCTTGTCTCAATATTGAGGTCATTGAAGGGTGTAGACAGCAAGAAATAGATGACAACGCCACACCCAGCTGCCACAATATGCCGGCCACGATGTTTAATTTTTAACTTTTAATTGTTAATTTTGGAATTTTATGAGCGAAGAGAATAAAATTACAACCGAGTATACTGACGACAATATCAGGCACCTGTCTGACATGGAGCACGTGCGCACCCGACCGGGAATGTACATCGGCCGACTTGGCGACGGATCCATGCCCGAGGACGGCATCTACGTGTTGCTCAAAGAGGTTATCGACAACTCTATCGACGAGTTTAAGATGAACGCCGGCAAGCGCATCGAGATCGACATAGACAACAACCTCAGCGTGATGGTGCGCGACTACGGACGAGGCATACCGCAGGGCAAGCTCATCGAGGCCGTAAGCGTGCTAAACACCGGAGGTAAATACGACTCCAAGGCGTTCAAGAAGAGCGTCGGACTCAACGGTGTGGGCATCAAGGCCGTCAACGCGCTAAGCTCCAGGTTCGAGGTGAGGTCTTACCGCGACGGAACGGTGCGCACGGCGACATTCGAACGCGGCGTGCTGAAGAGCGACACAACCGAGGAGACGCAGGACGAGACGGGTACATACATATACTTCGTGCCCGACGACACGCTCTTCAAGAACTACTCTTTCCACCACGACTTCGTGGAGACGATGCTGCGCAACTACACCTACCTGAACACAGGGCTGACCATCATGTACAACGGACGCAGGATTCTGAGCCGCAACGGACTTGAAGACCTGCTCAACGACACGATGACCAACGACGGCATCTACCCCATAATACACCTCAAAGGCGAGGACATCGAGATAGCGTTCACGCACACCAACCAGTATGGCGAGGAGTATCACTCGTTCGTAAACGGACAGCACACCACGCAGGGCGGTACTCACCAGAGCGCGTTCAAGGAGCACATAGCCCGCACGATAAAGGAGTTTTTCAACAAAAACTTCGAATATACCGACATCCGCAACGGCCTCGTGGCTGCCATAGCCGTCAATGTTGAGGAGCCGATGTTCGAGAGTCAGACCAAGATTAAGCTCGGATCACTCACCATGAGCCCCGACGGCGTCAGCGTGAACAAGTACGTAGGCGACTTCATCAAGAACGAGGTGGACAACTATCTGCACAAACACTCCGACGTGGCAGAGGTGATGCTGCAGAAGATTCAGGCCAGCGAGAAGGAAAGAAAGGAGATGGCAGGAGTTACAAAGCTGGCACGCGAGCGCGCCAAGAAAGCCAACCTGCACAACCGGAAGCTGCGCGACTGCCGCATACACTTCTCCGACGTGAAGAACAACCGCAAGGAGGAAAGCTCCATCTTCATCACCGAGGGCGACTCAGCGAGCGGTTCTATCACCAAGAGCCGCGACGTAAACACGCAGGCTGTGTTCTCTCTCAGGGGTAAGCCGCTCAACTCTTTCGGACTAACCAAGAAGGTGGTGTACGAGAATGAGGAGTTTAATCTGCTTCAGGCAGCCCTCGACATTGAGGACGGACTCGACACCCTGCGCTACAACAAGGTGATTGTTGCAACCGATGCCGATGTCGACGGCATGCACATCCGACTGCTCATAATAACCTTCTTCCTGCAGTTCTTCCCCGAACTCATCAAGAAGGGCCACGTATATGTGCTTCAGACGCCGCTATTCCGCGTCAGAAACCGCCGCACGAAGGTGCGCAACAAGAAGGCGCTCGAGGACGTAAAAGGCAAGAAGGGCGACTTCATCACCCGCTATTGCTACAGCGACGAGGAGCGCGTAAAGGCCATAGAGGAGCTTGGTCCCGACCCGGAGATAACCCGATTCAAAGGTCTTGGAGAGATAAGTCCCGACGAGTTTGTCAACTTCATCGGCCCCGACATGCGCCTTGAACAGGTAACTCTGCACAAGACCGACCAGGTGCAGAAGCTCCTGGAGTATTACATGGGCAAGAATACGCCCGAGCGACAGAACTTCATCATAGACAACCTGGTGATAGAGGAAGACCGTCCTGAAGAGGAAGAAAAGTTCTGACAAGGGGCAAAAGGAACGTAAAGAAGACGCAGAATAAGCCCAACGGCAATGCTGATGAAACATAATGAGCATGCGGAAAGGGAATTAATGATACGTGGAAGGGGCATTAATGATATGCGGAAGAAGAATGAAAGCCATGCAAAGTAAGCACAAAAGTCATGCAGAATAAGCATGAAAACAATGCAATAGTCATTCATCCGCGCATCATCAGTCCCATTCCTCCCTTCTCTCCCACGACTCCCGTTCCTCCCATAAGTCCCATCCCCCACAATCATCCCATAAAAGAAACATCACAACAATGATAAACACAACCATCAGAAAGATAAAAGCCGCACTGGCAAAGACTGCCACCAAGGCCCTCGTTGCCGCCGCACCGGCTGTCATGTCGTGCCTTCCGGCCGGCGCGCAGATGAACATCGACTTCTCTTACGACAGTCCGCTGCGCAAGCTGCAGATAGCCGAAATGGCAATAAACAACCTCTACGTCGACTCGGTTGACGAGAAGAAGCTCGTTGAAGACGCTATAAGGGGCATGCTGGAGAAGCTCGACCCCCACTCATCTTACTCCGACCCGGAGGAAGTGAAGGCCATGAACGAACCGCTGCAGGGCAACTTCGACGGCATAGGCGTGCAGTTCAACATGGTTGACGACACGCTGCTCGTCATCCAGCCCGTGTCGAAAGGCCCGTCGGAGAAGGTGGGCATCATGGCTGGCGACCGCATAGTGAACGTGAACGACACTGCCATTGCGGGCGTGAAGATGAAGAAAGAGGAGATAATGAAGCGTCTGCGCGGACCCCGAGGCACAACGGTGAAGCTGGGAATTGTGCGCCGCGGAGTGCCCGACGTGATGTATTTCACGGTGAAGAGAGACAAGATTCCGGTGAAGAGCGTGGACGCCGTCTACATGATTCGCCCACAGATAGGCTACATAAGGATAGGAAACTTCGGCGCGACGACATACAAGGAGTTTATGGAAGGCATGGAGAAGCTGAAAGCCGAGGGCATGAAAGACCTGATACTCGACCTTCAGGACAACGGCGGAGGATATCTGCAGGCTGCCGTGGAGATAGCCAACGAGTTCTTGCCGAAGGACGATCTGATTGTATATACCGACGGACGCCGCATCAGACGCATGGACTATAAGGCGCGCGGCAACGGCTCTTTCCTGACAGGACGCGTGTATGTGCTCGTCAACGAGTTTACGGCGTCGGCCGCAGAGATTGTTACCGGAGCGATACAAGACCACGACCGCGGCATAGTAATCGGCCGCCGCACGTTCGGAAAGGGCCTCGTTCAGCGCCCGATCGACCTGCCCGACGGCTCCATGATACGACTTACCATTGCCCACTACTACACTCCTTCGGGACGATGCATACAGAAGCCATACACCAAAGGCGACATTGAGGACTATGCGATGGACTTTGAGAAGCGCCTGAAACACGGCGAACTGACCAACCGCGACAGCATTCACTTCGCCGATTCGCTGAAGTTCTACACGCTGAAAGAGCACCGCACGGTGTACGGCGGAGGCGGAATAATGCCCGACACGTTCGTGCCTCTGGACACACTTCAGTACACCAAGTTCCACCGCCAGCTCGTGCTGAAGGGCATAGTGATAAACACCGACCTGAGATATATCGACAAGAACCGCAAGCAACTCGTAGGCGACTACCCGACGTTCGAGGCGTTCAGAAGCCGTTTTGAGGTGCCGCAGGAACTTATCGACGAGATAATGAAGGAGGCGGAGAAGCAGAAGATAAAGCCGAAAGACGACGAGGAGATGCAGCGCACGCTGCCTTATCTGAAATCGCAGCTGAAGGCTCTCGTGGCGCGCGACCTCTTCGACATGAGCGAATACTTCCAGATTATCAACGAGACAAGCGACATCGTGAAGAAGGGAGTGGAGCTCTCGGCAGGCAAATAAAGGGCTGACGGGATAAGAGAAATGGGACCAATAAGACTGATATGGCGCCTGTGCTGATATTGCTGCACGGCCATCGGTCTTATTGGTCCCATTACTTTTATCCTCTCGGGGCTTCTCAGAGCTTAATCATGGCAAGCGCCTTGTTCTCGGCAGCCTCCATAATCTCGCGCTCTCCGGGGCCTTTGTCGTTGATGCCGCAGAGATGCAGTATGCCGTGGATAATCACACGGTGAAGCTCCTCGTTGTAGTCCTTGCCCAGCTGCTCGGCGTTTGAGCGCACGGTGTCGAGCGAGATGACTATGTCGCCGCTGATTGTGTCGTCCTCGTCATAGTCGAACGTGATGATGTCAGTGTAGTAGTTGTGGCCCAGATACTCGTTGTTAACCTCAAGAATCTTGTCGTCGTTGACAAACATATATCCTATTTCGCCAACCTTGCGGCCATATTCGGCGGCCACGGCCTTTATCCATGCCGATGTGTCGCGCTTTCTTATTGCCGGCATTTTTACGCCGTCGGTGTTGTATGTTATCATATTTTGCTGTTTATTTTCGTTCTGAAGGCTTGCCGCACGGCGTGCGGTAAGTTATAGCCAAGATGCGCTTAAGTGCGTCAGAAGGCGTTATATTGCCCTCTGCGGGCACGTCTTAAGGCTCCTTAATCTCTGTCTTGCGTCCCTGCTCAGGTGCGGGCAGGAACTCGGCAGCGTCCTTGCCGAAGTGGATAAGCTCGCGCACCATGCTCGACGACACGCTCTCATATTCAGGCTCGGCATACAGCAGGATGGTCTCTATGCCGCCTATCTTGCGGTTGATGTCTGCCTGCTCGCGCTCATACTCAAAGTCCTTGATGCTGCGCACGCCCTTGATGATGAAGCCGGCGCCCTCGCGGCGGGCAAAGTCGACGGTGAGGTCGCTGTATTCCTTTACCTCCACCTTAGGCTCGTCGGCATACAGGCGCGCAATGGCCTTCACCCTTGTCTGCGCGCTGTACATGTATTTCTTGCGCTCGTTGAAGCCCACGCCGATGACAATCCGGTCGAACAGCGGCAGCGCGCGTCTGACGATGGCATGATGACCGGTGGTGAAGGGGTCGAAGCTTCCTACGAAAATGCCTGTTCTCTGCATTGATTTCTATCTGTTGTTTTGTTGATTTTTATATATACATTCAGTCTGACTGCACCGTCAGCATGGCCTATCCCATGCCGAAGAGGTCGGGCTCCATCACGTTGCCGGCATACGGATTGCGGCCGAAGTGGTTGTAGGCAAGCTCCGTGACCATGCGTCCGCGCGGCGTGCGCTTGATGAATCCCTCCATGATGAGGTAAGGCTCATACACCTCCTCAACGGTTCCTGCGTCCTCGCCTATTGCCGTGGCTATGGTGGTTATGCCCACGGGGCCGCCCTTGAACTTGTCGATGATTGTCAGCAGAATCTTGTTGTCAATCTCGTCGAGGCCATACTGGTCGATGTTCAGCGCCGTCAGCGCCACCTTCGATATGGCTGTGTCTATGCGCCCCGTGCCCTTCACCTGCGCAAAGTCTCTCACCCTGCGCAGCAGGGCGTTGGCTATACGTGGCGTTCCGCGGCTGCGGCGGGCTATCTCTACGGCAGCGTCGTCGTCGATGGGCACCTTGAGTATCGATGCCGAGCGCTTCAGAATCTTGGTGAGCGTCTCGGGTTCGTAGTATTCCAGATGCAGGTTGATGCCGAATCGGGCGCGCAGCGGCGCGGTGAGCAGTCCGCTACGGGTTGTTGCCCCCACGAGAGTGAAGGGGTTGAGGTCAATCTGTATCGAGCGCGCCGACGGTCCCTTGTCTATCATGATGTCTATGCGGTAGTCCTCCATAGCCGAGTAGAGATACTCCTCGACGACGGGCGACAGGCGGTGAATCTCGTCGATGAACAGCACGTCGTTAGGCTCGAGCGACGTCAGTATGCCTGCCAGGTCGCCCGGCTTGTCGAGCACGGGGCCGCTCGTCAGCTTGAAGCCCACGCCCAGCTCGTTGGCAATGATGTTGCTCAGCGTGGTCTTTCCCAGTCCGGGAGGGCCGTGCAGCAGGGTGTGGTCGAGCGGCTCGCCGCGGTATTTGGCGGCCTCTACGAACACCTCGAGGTTCTCCACCACCTTCTGCTGTCCGCTGAAGTCGCCGAAGCGCAGCGGTCTCAGGGCGTTCTCAAACTCCTTCTCGGCCGACGACAGCGACTCTTTTCTTATATCGAAATTATCGTCCATTATTCTTTTATCTTTCAGTCGAATGCAAAGTTAAGCATTTTATTTGTTATAATCACGCAAAACCATAAGAATATCTCAGCCGCGGCAGACGGCGGCGTCACTGTTTCCGGCAGGCCGCCCTGCCGCCGCTCTGTCTTGCCTGCGGGGCATGTCGTGCCGGCGCCCGTGCCGTGCTGAAATGTGCCCGTGCAGCGGCCGTTTTCCGATATGTGCCCTTTTGCATTCCGAAAGGGCACCTTTTACACGCCAAAAGGCCGTCTTTTGCAGGCTAAAACATGGCCTTTTGCAACGCATTGAACATCAGGGCGTTACGCAGGGGCATACCGATGCATCGCCGCCAAGCCATATACAGCGCCCCCGCCGCCACACGTACGCCACCCCGTGCGCCACGCCCTAAAACCTGCCCGAAAGCCGTCAGAATGTCATATTATGTTAACACGGAGACTATATAAATAGGTATTTAAACAGATTTTAATAAATTGAAATAAATTTGTAACAAGTTGTTAAATACACTATAACCGCAGCGTAACGGCTTTGTAACACAGAATGCAGACCTTTGCAGCGTTAAAATTATTTTAGTTTTTTATGAGAAAAAATTACAAAAAATTATCGCTATTTTGCTTATCTGCGATGCTTTCTGTAGCAGCAGTGGCTGTTACTGACTCTAACGAAGCTAACTTAGGAACCATGCGCGGACGAATCGTCGACAACTCTAATCAGGTGTTGCCCGGCGCAACCGTTATGATCGAGAATCTGCACACAGGTGTTGTTAGCGACGCTAACGGATTCTACACAATACCCAACCTGAAACCGGGAGTCTACACGGTGAAGGTTTCTTACGTAGGCTACCAGCCGACAACGGCTAAACTGACCATATCTGCTGAAAAGACAGAAGTGAAAGACTTCGTGCTGTCAGAGGGAATGGAGCTTAAGGGCGTTGAGGTAAAAGGAGCGTTCCACGGACAGAGCCGTGCGATAAACACTCAGAAGAATAACTTTAACATAACCAACGTCGTGTCGGCCGACCAGATCGGCAAGTTCCCCGACTCTAACATCGGCGACGCCCTGAAGCGTATCAACGGTATCAACGTGCAGTATGACCAGGGCGAGGCACGCTTCGGACAGGTGCGCGGAACATCACCCGACCTCACATCGGTAACCGTCAACGGCAACCGTCTGCCTTCTGCCGAGGGCGACATACGCAACGTGCAGCTCGACCTCATACCGGCCGACATGATTCAGACCATCGAAGTGAACAAGGTTGTTACGGCCGACATGGACGGCGACGCCATCGGCGGATCGATAAACCTCATAACCAAAAACACTCCGTACAAGGAAGTGTTCAACATAACGGCTGGAACGGGCTACAGCTGGATAAGCGAAAAGCCGCAGCTTAACCTCGGACTGACCTACGGCAACCGCTTCTTCAACGACAAGCTGGGCTTCATGGCAGCCATTTCTTACCAGAACTCACCGGCTGGATCGGACAACACTGAGTTTGAATACGACATCGACGACGACGGCAAGGTGGTGCTCACCGACGCCGAGGTAAGACAATACTACGTTACACGTGAGCGCCAGAGCTACTCGCTCTCACTCGACTACGTGTTCAACCCCAACCATAAAGTGTTCTTCAACGGTATCTACAACCGCCGCAACGACTGGGAGAACCGCTACCGCGTGTCATACAAAGACCTGGCAGACGGCGAGGGAGAGATGAAGGCCACGATAGAAACCAAGGGAGGATCGGCCGACAACCGCGGCGCACGACTTGAGCGCCAGCAGACCATGGACTACACCCTTGGCGGCGAGCACCTGCTCTGGGACAAACTCTCTGCCGACTGGTCGGCATCGTTCTCAAGAGCTTCTGAGGGACGCCCCGACGAGCGCTACATGAGTCTTGAGCAGAAAGACATAACCATCAACATGGCAGACGCCGGACTGCGCCAGCCCTACTCTACAACATACATCAACCTCGATGAGGGCGAATGGAAGCTCGACGAGTTTACAAACGCCAACGAGAACATCATAGAGAACGAGTGGAAGTTCAAGCTCGACTTCGAGTTGCCGCTCGCAAACGGACTCTACGGCAACAAGCTTAAGTTCGGAGGAAAATACACACGCAAGTCGAAGACAAAGGACGTTGTATGCTACGACTACACCGACGGCTACGAAGCAATGTTCGGCGACGACTACTCTAACTACTACATCAACCGCATACGCGACGGATTCATGCCCGGAAGCCAGTATAAGTCGACAATGTTCATCGACAAGAACTACCTCGGAGGCATCAGCCACGTTGACCTGGCAGCCATGGGCGGCGAGCAGGTGCTCGAGGAGTCGGCAGGCAACTACGACGCAACAGAGCAGGTTTCGGCAGGCTATCTGCGCTTTGAGCAGAAGCTCGGAAAGAAACTTGAGCTTATGCTCGGACTCAGAATGGAGGCCACAAACCTGAAGACAAGCGGCTTCAACTGGATTGTTGACGAGGACGAGAACGAATATCTCGAGCCGACCGGCACCTACAAGAACAACTATATCAACTGGCTGCCGAGCGTATTGCTGAAATATAACGCCACAGACGACCTGAAGGTGCGCGCATCTTACACCAAGACGCTGGCACGTCCTAAATACTCTCACATGATGCCAGGCAGCAGCATCAACCGCACCGAATCGCCTGTTGAGGTGTTCGTGGGCAACCCTGACCTGAAGCCGGTTATCTCTAACAACTACGACCTGTCGGCAGAATACTACTTCAAGAGCGTTGGTCTGGTGTCTGCATCACTCTTCTACAAGCGCATCAACGACTATATGGTTGAGCATGTGTCTAAAGGCAGCTACGGAAACTACGACGACTGCAAGATAACACGACCCGTAAACGCATTCGACGCAGACCTCATGGGCGTTGAGCTCGGACTGCAGCGCGACTTCGGATTCATACATCCGTCACTCAAGTGCTTCGGCTTCTACGGCAACTATACTTACACTCACAGCAACGTGGTCAAGTCAGTATTCGGCAACAAAGACGAGCAGGCTCTGCCCGGTTCGCCAGAGCACATGGCCAACGCGTCGCTCTACTTCGACAAGGGCGGACTGAACGTGCGTCTCTCTTACAACTTCACTTCTGCCTTCCAGGACGACGAGGAGTATCAGGAAGAGGCACAGCTGCGCCGCTACTACGACAAGGTTAACTATCTCGACCTGAACGCAAGCTACACATGGGGCAAGGACATAAAGTACACATTCTATGCCGCTGCCAACAACCTGCTGAACCAGCCGCTGCGCTACTACCAGGGAGAGAAGGACCGCACAATGCAGGTGGAGTACTACGGAGTGAAACTCCAGGCCGGATTCAAGCTCAGCTTCTAAGCCGGAAACGACTGAACGGTCATGAGAGTAATGTTTAAGAAGAATAGATTTATAATGAATTCCTGAAACGGATTAACACAGATGAAACCGGGAAAACAGGCGTGAGAGAGTACAAAATGACTTACAGCAAGTTATCAGTATGTGCTCAGCCTGCTGTCCCGGCTTTGCTTTCAAAACGAATATAAACAACAAAAACATCACAACAATGAAGAAACTTTCAACAACTCTGATTTTGCTTTTAGTGGCCGTGATGAGCATCATGGCGCAGACTCCCGAGCAGTGGGCCAAGCTGGAGAAGGATGTCAACTTCTACGTGGCCAACGACCTGGGACGCAACGGATACTACGACCAGAAGCCTATAGCTGAACTGATGGGACGCATGGCCGAGACCGTGGGCATAGAATGTGTGGCAGCGCCGGGCGACGTACACCACTTTGAGGGTGTGCGCAGCACGCAGGACCCCCTCTGGATGACCAACTATGAGCTTATATACAGCCATCCCGAACTGATGCTCGACTGGTATCCGACGCTCGGAAACCACGAGTACCGCGGCAACACGCAGGCCGTGCTCGACTACACAAACGTGAGCGCACGCTGGGCCATGCCGGCAAGATACTACACAAAGGTGATTGAGGACGGCGGAGTGACCGTAAGACTGGTGTTCATAGACACTGCACCGATGATTGACAAATACCGCAACGACACCGAGAAATATCCCGACGCAGGCAAGCAGGACTACAACAAGCAGCTCGAATGGCTCGACTCTGTGCTCTCTTCGGCCAAGGAAGACTGGGTTATCGTGCTGGGCCACCACCCCGTTTATGCCGACACGGGCAAGGACACATCTGAGCGCGGCGACATGCAGGCACGCCTGAACCCGATACTGACCAAGCACAAGAACGTGAGCATGTATATATGCGGACACATACACAACTTCCAGCACATACGCAAGCCGGGCTGCAACATCGACTACGTGGTGAACACGAGCGGATCGCTGAGCCGTCCGAAGGTAAAGGCAGTAGACGGAACACAGTTCTGCAGCGGCGTGACGGGCTTCTCGCTGGTATGTGCCGACAAGACCACCCTGTCGCTCCATCTCATCGACAAGGACGGAAAGGTGGTATACACGGTTAACCACAAGAAATAACAAATTCTTCTTTTTTCTTTAAAATTAAGCACTATTAAAGGCGGCAAGGACAACATCCCTGTCGCCTTTTGCTTTTCTTGCGGCATGCTTACACGCCCGGAAAGCGTGTCTCTTCATGTGTATTCGATGTGCAAAAACAACTGACGGCAACGCACTTCATAACTTTCTGATAATCAGCCACATAAACACAGCCATGCAAAACGTGCCCTTTCAGCCTGCAAAAGGTGGCCTTTCGGGCGGCGAAACATGGCCTTTTGCAGCGCAAGACACGGCATTTCGGAAAACGGCATCGCAGGGCATGCCTAAGAGAAGGCTTCAATGCTGAAAATATTTTACATCACGCCGTTACGCCACACCACCCTGCCCCGGCAGCACAATCATGCCCGGCAGGCAAAATTTATGGTCTCCTTACTTGTGCGTGAGCCTCAAACGTTGTATATTTGTGCCTGACGAAGGGCTGCACCGCCGCATGGCACGCCGCACGGCATACCGGCCACGGTAACGGCACAATGCGCCCGCAACAAACTTATATGAAGACAATGAACACTGAAGAATTTATAATGCTCCACCGCAACGACGACGTCAGGGCGCTCGCCCTTAAGGCTGCCGGAGCGAAGGACATAGACCTGGGCTACGCGCTCGACCAGATAGCAGGATGGCAGACGGCACGCAGGAAGCTGCCGCAATGGGCCGCGACAGAGGGCATAAAGTATCCGCCGCACCTGTCGATGGAGCAGTGCTCGTCGGAACAGACGGCCATCTACAAGGCAGACGTGGCGCAGAGGCTCGTCAGCGGGCTGCCACGCGAGGCAGAGAGCGTGCTCGTTGACCTGACGGGCGGACTGGGCGTCGACTTCTCCTACATGGCGCGCCGCTTCAGCCGTGGAGTCTACGTTGAGCGCCAGAGCCATTTGTGTGAGCTCTCGCGGCATAACATGGGCGTGCTGGGCATCAGTCAGGCCGAGGTGGTATGCGCCGATTCTGAGCAATTTATGGGCCAAATGGGGCATGTCACGATGATATTTGCCGACCCGGCACGACGCGACAGCCATGGCGGAAGGACTTTTGCCGTGGCTGACTGCACGCCCGACGTGCTGGCCATGCGCGACGAGATGCTGGCCAAGGCCGACTTCGTGATGCTGAAGCTGTCGCCCATGCTCGACTGGCACAAGACGGTGGCCGACTTCGGCAGCTGTGTGGGCGAGGTGCACATCGTGTCGGCAGGCAACGAGTGTAAGGAGCTGCTGCTCGTCATGTCGGCACGCTTTGACGGACTGACCAGCGTTACGTGCGTCAACGACGGCAGCATATTCAGCTATAATCCGCAGACAGACATACAGAGAAATATAACGGATGAAGACGGCACGGGCGATGACGCCGGCGGCAACGGCAGCCGCGCGCCGCTGAGCCTGCAGCCGGGCATGAGCCTGTATGAGCCTAATCCGTCGGTGATGAAGGCAGGATGCTTCGGCCGCATAGAGGCAGCCTTCGGCGCAAGACAGATAAGCCGCGACAGCCATCTGTTCGTGTCGGAGCAGAGAGCCGTCGGATTTCCGGGCCGCGCCTTCGTCATAAAGGCCGTGAGCAGCATGAACCGCAAGGAACTGAAGAAGGCGCTCGGCGGCATAGGCAAGGCAAACATAACCACGCGCAACTTTCCGATGAAGGCAGAGGAACTGAGAAAGCGGCTGAAGCTGGGCGACGGGGGCGACTGCTACATCATGGCCACCACCACGGCCGACGGCTCGCACGTGCTGATAATATGCGCCAAGGAATGAGCCGCAACATATATGACGACATAACAAAAAACATAAACAGCAATGAAAAAATCTATATTATCGCTGGCACTGGCGCTGCTTGCGGCAGTGGCAACGGCACAAGGACCGCAGGTAAGGACAGCCTGCGGAGTGGTTGAAGGCACCTGCGAATCGGGCATAAAGGTATTCAAGGGCATACCCTTTGCAGCACCGCCCACAGGCCCACTGCGCTGGAAGGCACCGCAGCCGGCAGCCCGATGGCAGGGCGTGCGCAAGGCAACGGAGTTTGGCCCCAACCCTATGCAGCAGCCTATATACGGCGACATGAACTTCGGCACAAAGAAGATGAGCGAAGACTGCCTGTATCTTAACATCTGGACACCGGCAAAAAGCATGGACGAGAAGCTGCCCGTGCTGATCTACTTCAACGGCGGCGGACTGATGGCAGGCAGCGGCAGCGAGCCGCGGTATGCCGGAATGAGCATGGCGCGCAAGGGCATCGTGGCCGTTACGGCAAACTACCGCGAGGGCATATTCGGATTCTTCGCTCATCCTGAACTGTCAAAGGAGACAGCATACAAGGGCTCGGGCAACTACGGCTTTATGGATCAGGCGGCAGCCATACAGTGGCTCAGGGACAACATAGCGGCATTCGGCGGCGACCCCGACAGGATAACCATTGCCGGCGAGTCGGCAGGCTCGATGTCGGTGAGCGCGCTCATGGCATCGCCCGTGTCGCGAAACCTCTTCTGCAGGGCAATAGGCTCGAGCGGTTCGGTGATAGCCTTCGGCAAGATTGCCACGCTGAAGGAGGCCGAAAAGGCAGGAAAGGAGAAGATGAAGCAGATGGGGTGCAAGTCGCTCGAGGAGCTCAGGGCTCTCAGCGCCGACGAACTGATGGAGCGCGCGGCCGTAAGGAGCAGGCCGGCATACAACATAGACGGCTACTTCTTCACCGAGCAGCCCGAACAGACCTTTGCCGGGGGCAGGCAGGCAAGGGTGCCGCTGCTGGTTGGAGGCAACTCTGAGGAGGCTCAGCCGTCATTCATCCTGCAGGGCAAGCCGGCCACGGTGGCCAACGCCACAGAGGCAGCCCGAGCCGTGTTCGGCAGCAACGCCGAGAAGGTTGTGCAGCTTTACGGCATCAGCACCGACGCCGACGTTAGCGGAGAGCCGGGCATGATGCTTGCCTCCGACATGTTCATAGGCTTCGGCACGTGGAAATGGGCACACATGCACACCATGAGCAGCGGTCAGCCCGTATACAGATACGTCTACTGCCACCCGCGCCCGGCAATGAGAATAAGCGGAAAGGTAGCAGGACTGGCAGGCGGACTGAAGGACAAGGACGACGGCGACGACAAGGCGCCCGAGGCAAAGGGAGCCGTACACTCGGCCGACATAGAGTATGCCATGGGCACGCTGCCCACCAACCGCGTGTTCGACTGGCAGCCGGAAGACTTCCTCATGTCGGACATCTTCTCGGGATATTACGCCAACTTCATAAAGACGGGCAACCCCAACGGACTGGGGCTGCCTGACTGGACGCCGGCAAACGGACAAGAGGCAGTGCCCGTGCTGCGGCTCGACGTAAACACGACGATGACCACCGACAGGCAGACCGAAGAGCGGTATAAGCTAATTGACACAATGATGTGGGGCACGAAGAAATAACACTGCACGTAAACTGGCGGCAGGATTTGAAGTAAGCATGCCCAAATCAGGAACATGCTGATACTGCAATATGATAAAACGAGAAAGGGAGACACGCCGACACAGGCATGTCTCCCTTTGATGTTTATATCGTTTTATAATGGATTTATCGCCACAAAATCTGAGCGCCGCAGGACATACGGCATGAAGAATGGCCGCAGGAGCCATTTTAAGGCCGTCTGAGGCGTCGGATGAAGCAGAGCCAATAAAGTATGCCTGCGCACAGCAAACACACGGGAAACGCGCTCCAAACGCCTACGAGGCCCCAGCCGCTGTGTATGCCGAGGAACCAGCCGAGCGGCAACGACACCACGAAATAGGAGAAAAAGGCTATCCAGATGAGCGGACGCACGCACGAAATGCCGCGCAGGGCGTTGGCAAAGGTGTACTGAAGGCCGTCGCCAAACTGATAGACGATGAGCGGTATGACGGTCTGCGACACGAGGACACACACCTCGGCGCTGTCTGTAAACCAATAGCTGAACGTGTTGCGCAGCAGGAACACGGGCACCGAGAGCACGAAGGCTATGAGCATGATGACATGAAAGCCGGCATAGGCAGCGTCGCGCACGGCGGCAGTGTCGCCCTGTCCGTGGAAATAGCTCACCCTGACGGCTATTGCGGCAGCCATGCCGCTGTTGACCATATAGAGCAGCTGCGAGGCCGTGAGCGTAACCTGATGTGCGGCAAGGGCCGTTATACCAATCCAGCCCACGAAGATGGCAGAGAGCGAAAAGGCCGCGCACTCCATGCCGAGCTGCATGGCAACGGGCCAGCCAAGGGTGTTGATGCGGCGGAAGTCGGCACGGTTGAGCCGTCCGGCGGCATATCCGCGGCGGTAAGGGGCATAGCTGCGATGAAACACAAACACGGCAACGAAGGCCACGAACATCACGATGCGCGACACCATGGTGCTGATGCCGGCGCCGAGAAGGCCCAGCTCGGGCATGCCGAAGGCTCCGTAGATGAGCACATAGTTGCCGAAGATGTTGAGCACGTTGCCGCCCAGGATGACGAACATCGGCACGCGCGTGTCGGTTATTCCGTCGTAAAACTGCTTGAAGGCGTTGAACATGCACAGGAATGGCAGCGACACGATGTTCACCAAAAGATATGAGCGCATGTAGGGCAACAGCTCTACGGGCTGCCCCATGCGGTGCAGGTTGAGATAAAACACCACGGAGACGGCAAGCAGGATGACGGCCATCAGTCCGTTGGCGGCAAGGCTGTTGCGCAGTATGCCGCCAATCTCTTCCTTCTCGCCGCGGCCGAACATGGCGCCCACGATGGGCGTAAGACCGTAGGAGAAGCCCATGGCGAAGATAACGATCAGAGTGAACATGGTGGTGACAAAGCTGGCGGCTGCCAGCTCCATCATGCTGTGGTGGCCTATCATGAGCGTGTCGGCAAAGCCGAGTACCACGTTTCCGATCTGTCCCACCACAATGGGCACGCCGAGCGAAACGAGCGCGCGGTAGTGTGTTGTGTATCTTTTCAGTGTGAAGTGCATAACGGGTGCAAAGATAGTGCTTTTTTCATAAAAGCCCACCCTTTTGCCCTTCCTTGCACGGCGATGACAAAATATTTTACTGCATCATGCATCTACAAGGACAGAAACACGGCAAAAATAACGGGAACATACGGAAGGCGATGAACAGAGAGATAGAAATAGGCTGCTTTTATAATCTATAAAAACTCCATGTTATAACGGGACCTTGCAGAAATACCACTAAAATCCGGCAGACAATAACATTACATGGCATAACACATAAAACTGCATGCAGGTAACAGCAACACACAGGACTGGATAACGAAAAAGATAAATAATCAGATGCGTTCCGCCAACGTCATCCACCAAAAATATACAAATGCCTCCGCAGAGACATAAATCCCTTATATGTAAAGGCTGCGCCCTGACCACCCAGTCACATAACCGGGCGGTCAGGGCGCGCCTAAAGATTATAAAAAAATTCTACATTATCATTACCTTCTTACGTAGCAAGCTGTTACCGCTCTTAACCTCGACTACATATGTGCCGCGTGCAAGCGATGCTACTGATACATGGCCGCTTACTCCGGCAGCATTGTATACGCATACGCCGTTTACTGAATATATGCGCACGTCAGCCTTATCTGTGCCTGCTATGTCGATAGTGCCCTCACCCGAGTTGAATGATACCTCTACATCGTCAGCAATCTTATTTTCGGTAATACCCGTTGTCAGGTCATCATATGCACTAAGGTTCATGATCCAGCCCAAGTTACCATACTCATTTTTCTGGTTGAAGCCTCCGAAAGTCAGTCCTTCAGGATTATTTGAATATATCACACCAAAGTGCCCGTCGGGGAAGTTCTCCATCAGCTCGTTGTAAGCCTTCTCGCTGTGCTCCCTTACCCAGTCGCCAAAGTCCATCACTGCGCCGTTCTTATGTACGTAAGGAACTCTGTCGAGCGGAGGCATGTATGCCGGCTGACCCAAGAATACGGTACCATCGTCAAGCACGGCCGTAGGGAACAGTCCGTCGACTCCCTCAAGTACGGTCACCTCTTCGGTCTCAGGGTTAATTATGACCGGCTTAGTCTCGGTGGTAGTTACCATGTATTTTCCGTTGTTGCTAAGGTTCATTTCAAGGATGTGGAACACGTTTTCGCCGATTAGGTATTTGCCTAGACGATCGTAATACAGCATGATAGAGTCATTATAAGCCTGTCCGTCGCTCAAGAACTTGTTGTAGTCCTCGGCGTATCTGTTTTTGCGGTCTGCACCGTCGGGCGTATCAGTGTTGAAGAAGTCGGTCTTGTGTTGGTTGGGGTTGTACGTCGGCCACGGCCACCTTTCTTCTTCCGGAATGGTAAAACCTGCATGCTCTACGGAATCATTATAGGCGGCAAGAGCCTCGTTGAAGGCTTCAAGTTCCTCGGCAGTATAGTATTCTGTTACGTCAGGCTCTTTGGGCACATATTGCGGCCACTCGGGGGCTATCTCGTCCTTGTTGAAACAGAAGTCGCTACAAAGCTCCTTGTAAGTCCAATCCCTTGTCTGCGCCGAAGCCCTCTTCCACATTACAGGGAAGTAGATGGTGCCGGAGGCATCGATTAGTCGTCCGTATATAGTCAATCCGTCGCCAGAAACGCCAAGAAGCCACGCGCCCTGTGTGAGGCGGTTGTCAAAACCTATCTTATCGAAAGGCAATTCCTCGTACATATCGTAATCTCCCGATTCGTTGCGGTACCATATCACCGGCTGGTAGTAACTGAAACGTTCGCCGTTATTGTCGATACCTGAAATCGACACATTGCCAGCGATGAAAGAACCGTCTTCGGGCACTCCATAGCACGTACCCGAAATGCCCTCCGGCGTGGGCAGTGGCACAAAACCATCACCCTCGGTGACATAGCACGGCATCTGGGCGCTGTTGTTGGGAGCGTACGAGCCTGCCGCAATACCGCAGTCGGCAACGGCTCTAATGTCGTATATCACACCTGTTTCTTCAAACACGCTCAGCTTGCCAGTCTTGGCGTTAATAAAATAGCCTATGCCCTGAGTCGAGCCTACGGCATAGCTGCCGTTTGACGACACGTTCGTTATTATAGCCTCGTGGGTCTGGAATGGTATGAGCGACTCTTGTGCCGGCGCTGCACAAAAACAACATATTGTCACTAACGATAATAAAGTTTTTTTCATACGGTTAAGATTTAAATTAGATAACAGACAAATTCAAAAAGCGCTTTATTAAATATCAATTCCCTATGCGTAACTGTTTCGTCACACCTGCAAAATTATGACATGACAAAAGAAAATGCAAATCAAAAATATCCAATTTCAAGAAATTGGTGATAATACGCAATAAAAGCGGCGGTTTTAGTTATAAAACTGTCATGCTTAGTGTAATATGGTCATAAAATGCGCGACGCAATGCATGTCTGCGCATTGTCAGACAGACGCTTTCAGCTTGTCTTTGTACATTGACGGGGTGATGCCGACCACCTTGCGGAACAGCTCGACGAAGGTGGTGTACGACTTAAAGCCTACGCTCTCTGCGATGGCGTTGAGCGTGTAAGAGCCGTAAGTGCCGGTGTCGGCCATGCGCAGACAAGCTAGACGTATGCGGTAGTCGTTAACGTAATTCTTGAAAGTCTTGTGGAAGGTGTCGTTTATCACGAGAGACACGTACTTGCTGTTGGAGCCTACGAGCGTGGCGAGGCGCGCAAGAGAGAAGTCGCTGCTGCAAAACTCGGTCGAGTTTTCCATCACGTCGATTACCGCGTCGAGCAGTTTCCTGCGCATGTCTTCGCTGATTGCCAGAGTCTTGTTCTTGCCGTCAGCATCGTCAGCAGTAGTGGCTACGGCAGTATCTGGCGCTTCGCCGGCTCCGTCGGAATGTTCCTGCGACGCACGCAGGGCTGCCAGCTCGGCCTCCGAGCTTTTAAGCCGGTTGTTAAGCTCAAGCATGCGCTGCCTGGTGAACTCCTGTTGCTTGACGAAGTCGCGGTTGATTACAAACAGGTCGTTGTAGCTCTTGTCTATCTTGCCCTTCTGGCGGTACACAAGCAGGAGCAGCACTCCTATCACAGCGGTTACGACAGTGACGCCGGCGATGGTGAGCCTCTGGCGTGAAATGGTCTGCAAACGCTCCTTCTCGCGGGCGTTGAGCGAGGCTATGTATTTGTCGTACTTGTCCATCTCATAAAGCGTCTGCTCGTTTTTGACGGCATCAAACTTATTTGTGTCGAATATCGAGTCCTTTTCATGCTGATAACGCGCCCTGTATTGACTTGCAGCCTTGTAGTTGCTTACTGAGTCATAAAAGTCAGCATATTTTACAAGGACATCAAGATAGACATGCAATATGCCGTGCTTTACAGCCGTACTCTCGCACAAACGCAGGTATTTCAATGTTGAATCGCGATTGCCAAGACTCATATAGTTATTATACAGCTCTCTGTAAGCAGAACAAATGCATCGCGGCCCCATCTTGTTCTTAACAGCATAGTTCAACAATTCGTTGTACGTATTAATGGCTTCGGGATAGTTTTTCTCCGCCATGAGAATCATTCCGAAATTGAAAATACCCATGTAGCAGTTTTCCTTGTTGGCAGGATTTTTCACCTTCTCCGACATATTATAGTATTTTCTGGCAGAGGACATATCACCCCTCATAATGCTTACCTTCGTCATGTTGGCAAGAATCTTGTGTGCATTGGCCTTATCGCCGTATTTATGGCAATATTCATAACCTTTCTTGTAATACTCCAGACCATTGGCATAGTCGCCGAACACGCAGTATACGTTGGCTATGTTGTTATAGAAACGTCTTTTTTCACGTTTGCCCTTGCATGCGCTGCAAATGCGCAGTCCGCTGAAATAGGCAGAGAGAGCACCTGCGTAGTTGCCTTTCATATAGAGAATATTGCCTTTCTTCAGATATGCCATTGCGCATTGCTGCTTGTCTTTGTCGGAGAGTTTGTCGTTCATTCGGTTGCACGCCACCATGTAATACACCAGCGCCGTGTCAGAATGTCCGGCATTGAGATAATGCTCTGCCTTCTTCATTATATAGTCTATCGAGGCGTCAGATGTCTTTTTGACCAAAGTCATATAGTCTTTGGCCAGCACGCGGGCACCGGCGCATGAGGGCAGGAGCATCAGCAGCACAAGCAGAAGCGTGCGCAACGCCATGAAGCAAGAATTTAAAACAGAACGAGAGGCACCGGCCTTATCGTGTGCAGGTTCTGCCGTAGAGAGCTGCGAACCAAGGCACCGAGATATCTGTGATGCCGGATTATAGGATGAATTTATAATGCTTATGATGTTTTTCATTAGCCCTAAGATTTCTACGTTTATATTCAAGGCTTTCTTTGCAGAAAGCCAAAATATCAGCAAAGATAGTGAAAGGTGAGAGCAATACAAAATGAAAAACGTATTTTTTTATTTTTATTGCCGAACCGATGCCTATATTATCAAAAGATAGTGAAAGGCGAGAGCAATACATATTGCATGCCATAACTAAGACACACAAGCTAAATATGGCACAAAAAAAGGGCGCGGCTCTTACGAACGGCGCCCTTGGGCTATGGTATATTCATCTTAAAGTTGCCGCAAGCGGCGCTAAACGGGATGTTATTTCACCTCAATCTGACGTGCTGCAGGACATTCGGGCTTAGCCATCTTAGGCAGCGTTACGGTGAGCACGCCGTCGTTTACTCTGGCTGCGATAGCCTCCTTCATCAACAGATATAGGCCAGCTTGCTTTAGCCAAAGAGTCTTTATACAGTTCAAGGGAGTGATTGTAGGCGGCCAGTTCCTCTTCGGTAAAATACTCTGGGATGTCTGGCTTTTCGGTTTCTGAGGCTATTCGGGACAAATCCCGTCTTTTTGAATACAAAAGCCTTCTCAAGACCGTTGCTTGGGAAGGCTTTTTCTGTTAACATCTGAAATTAACTTGTCCAGGTTTTATGTATATGTAGTCTGTTGGTTGCTGACATCGTCAATTTCATTTGTTCATCATAAGTTATAACGTTTTTAAAGGCTATTAATCATGGAAACGTGTTATTTGATAATTATCTTTTTCACAACAGCTTTTCCACCCTTGCTTATTTTTAGAACATAAATACCTGGTGTTACGCCGTTAAGTGATATGGCGTTTGCAGCTGACTGTGATACGCAGATACCGTTTGTGTTAAAGATTTCTGCTTTGTCAAATTCACCGTTAATATTGATGTCCTTCGTTTCAGAATTGAACGATATGCTAAGGTCGTCGATAGTATATTGGCTGATGTCAGTGCTGCTGTCGAAGATGAAGGCTTCTGATGCGTCAGACACAGAACCGTCAGTATAATATGCCATTACGTAATAGCTGTCGCCATCCTTTGCGTCATTGTCGAAGTAGTGGGTCTGAAGTTTGTCGAGAACAGCTGTAGACAACAACTCTCCGTTGCGGAAGACGCTGTAGTATATGTTCTCTGTTTCTGATGGCTTCAGTTCCGGCTCGTCTGTCACGCAGCCGGTAATGTTCCAGCAGCAAGGTGATTTTTCGTTGTTTTCACCGTAAAATTCTGACACTTTTTGCCAAGTTGCTCCGTTGTCCTCAGAGAACAGGTCGCTCTTTCCTGCAATAAACTTGTCTGAAACGGCGTAGAGCAGAGGTATCTGTTCTGCATCATAGTCGTGTACCTTGATGCCTATTTTAAGCTCTTTGCTTCCGTCAATGAGCAGAGGCTCGTCAAGTGCTGTCGTAAAGTATTCATTGTATGGCAGATCTTCTATTTCTTGCTCTCTTACAAGCTTGCCGTCTTCAAATACAACGATTGCGGCGTGTATGCCTTTGTTTACTTCATACCAGTCGTAGAAATTGATGATGGTTGTTACTCCGGTCAGATACTTTCCTTTGTATGGTGCCAGGTCGTCTTTGTCGAAGGCGTTGGCTCCGATTACTTCTTTTCCTTCGTTGCCGAGCGTAAACATGCTTTCAACCACGCTGTTGATATGGTTCAGCTGATAAGCACCGAAATTGTTCTTCCATATAAGTGAAAGCGGTGTGTCGCTGCTGTTCTTGCAGCCTGTGAGTCCTTCTGGAGCGTCTTTCTTTACTTCGTTGCCCGTTGTTATTTTCACGTTCTCAATATCCACGTAATATAATGACTTACCTTGGCCGTGGCTGTGGAAACGGATAGAGAATATCTTGCCTGCAACCTCTTTTGATATGTCCACGTTTATCATGTTCCATTTGTGCTGCGGGTTTAATTCTGCAATCGACCAGTCGCCTACAGATTTCCATGTGTCGCCGTTGTCTGTTGTCACTTCGAGGCTTATCGAGTCGTTGTCAAGAGCTTGGTCTTCAATGTTGATGAATCCGTAGATATTGGCAAATGAAACATTCACTGATTCTTCGTTGGTGGCGTCCATAGGTCTTGATACAAGACTTGATGAGTGGGGCTTGGCGCTGCTTACGTATATAGCGGCGCATGTTGTCTGAAGCAGTCCGTAGCCGTCCAAAATCCATTTAGTGTCTTCGCCTTCGCCATAGTCAGCCTCAGTAGTCCAATAGTTTGTTTCGAGTGAGCCTGAGTCGAAGTCGTCAAAGAATGGCAGGGCGTAAGTGTCGGGAACAGATGCTTTAAAAGGAACTGATTTTTGTGAAAGCATTGTGCCTCCGTCAGCCTTTGTCATAACAGCCTCTACAGTATATTCTGGGTGTCCGTATATGTCTTTGTCTCTGAAAGACATTTCCTGCTCTGTTGCTTCTATATTGCCTATAAGTTCACCGTCGCGGTATATGTTATATGATTTCAGTGTAAGAGTCTTATATTCAGTTTCGTCTTTTGTCCACGACAGCTTTGCCTCTTTCAGTGCGTCAGACTTTGCATTGAGTCCGGTTGGGGTCAATGGTATTTCAGTGTTGCTGATGTCATCCACGTTCAACACCCAGAATTTAGGTGTCTGCTGGAGGAATGTGTTGTAGATATCTGCATTTCCTGCAATAGTCTGGCCGTCAGCAGAGATGAATGATGGTATTGACAGTGTTTCCTCATCGAAAGTGAAATCAATGTCAGAATTTACTCCCTCAGCTGCTATTGTCATGTAATAGCTGAAGTCGTAGATTGCATTACGCTCGTATGAATACCAGAAAGGATGTGTGTAAGGCATCGGACCTAAGATGGGGTTGCCATAGTCGTATGCTCCGGCAACGTTTCCATTGTTGTCAATGCTTGCATAGCTGAAGTTGTTCCAGTTGTCATATTCACCAAAAGAAGGCAAAGGTCTGCATTCTTTTGTTTCTGTGTTGTATATATAAGTCTTGAACGTGTTGCTTTCGCTGAAAATAACGAATTTTCCATTCGGGCTTACATCAATAAGATTCATTACGCATAAATAACGGAATTCTATGCCCAGGTCTTCGTGCGTCAGGACGGTTATCTTGTCGTCATCCCAGATGCACAGATAAGTGCCTTTGTCGTCATCTTCATTGGATGTTATGATGCCGAATATTTTTCCGTCTGATGATATTTTCATCGCGTATCCGTTTTTCATATTTTCGGGTACGGTAAGGAATTCTATCACGTATTTACCTTCGCTGTTCTTGACCCACTTACACGGAGTAATAAAAGCGCCTGAACCGGTATTGAAATTTCCTACCACAATGTTGCCGTCTTCAGAAATGTCTTGGCTGAAGGCGCCTTCGGCAGAACTTGAAATGGTGGAAATGTCAAAGTCGCCATACTCTAATAAAGTGCGTTTTCCGTTTTCCCATATAGCGGCAGAAATCGGGTTCTCCTCAGAAGCCAGCTTAATGTCTGTGTTGATGACGTCTCCGCAAATAATACCATTGTTGCTTACGGCCTTAAACCTGCCACACTTTGTGAAGTCGCTCGGGTCAGCCTCTGTGATCCATGAAAGCGTTCCGTCTTTTGTGTTGTAAATGAAGCTTTCCATGTTCATTCCGTTTATGGAATGCTCAGTGGCTAATGACGTCCCGACAAAGTATTGGCCGTTGGATGATATTCCACATCCGCTGATGTTTTCGCCAAGGATCTTGAATCCTTTCTCTGCATCGGCATTATTCGGTAATGCCGTAAAAGCAGCCATTAGAAAAATGAAGATCTTTTTCATAAGCAAAAAGGTTTAAAGTTTTTAAAACAATTATTTCACACAAATATTCATCGTCCGATTTACGTCTGCCAGAAAACAGAACAAATATCTTCAAGAAAGCATTATGTCCGGCAGACTTTTCTCACTTGCAAATGTATGCATTGCTTTAAACAAATGCAAACCGAAGATATCCAACTTTCTGAAAATCGGTGATAATAAATAATAAGAAGTCTGATTATATTTACAATCAGACTTCAATTTTCAGGAAATAATCTTAAATGGCATAAAAACCTTACACGCAAGTATCAAACAGACTCTTTCAGTTTGTCTCTATACATGGAAGGTGTTATTCCAACAATCTTGCGAAAAAGTTCAACAAATGTTGTGTACGACTTAAACCCTACGCTCTCCGCTATGGCGTTCAACGTATAAGAACCATAGCCTGCTGTGTCGGACATACGCAGACAAGCAAGATGGATGCGGTAATCGTTAACATAATTCTTGAAACTTTTATGGAACGTGTCGTGTATTACAAGCGAAACATACTTGTTGTTAGAGCCCACTAAAACGGCAAGGCGAGCAAGAGAAAAATCGGGACGGCAAAATTCCGTCGTGTTCTCCATTATATCAATCACTGAATCGAGCAGCTTTCTGCGCATGTCATCATTGATGCCACCCGACTTGGCTTTATGTGCCATATCGTCAGACTGCTCTGAGGCACCGGTATCCTTGACGACATCATCGGCATCATAGGCTGCCAGCCTACCCCTAAGCTGTTCGGCCTCGGCCTCCGACTCTTTAAGACGGCTTACCGCATCGCTCAGGCGCTGCCTCATTATCTCCTGATTATTGACAAAGTTGCGGTTGACGACAAACAGATTGTTGTAGCTCTTGTCTATACGCTTTTTCTGTCTATATACAACAAGCAAGAGCAGTCCTACGACAAGCGTTACCACAGACACGGCGGCTATGGTGTATCTTTGCGCCGAGATTGTGAGCACACGCTCCTTCTCGCGGGCGTTGAGCGAGGCTATGTACTTGTCGTACTTGTCCATCTCATAAAGCGTCTGCTCGTTTTTGACTCTATCGAAATCATGTATATTGTAAACCGAGTCTCTGTCTTTCTGATAACGGGCACGGTATCTGCTTGCCGACTTGTAGTCGCCTTGGGCATCAAAATAGTCGGCATGGTCCAAAAGAACATCAAGATAGAAATAATGAATGCCGTGCTTCACAGCAGTGTTTTCACACAGCTTGAGATATTTAAGCGTAGAGTCGCGCTCGCCAAGCTCCATATAGCTTTTATATAGCTTTTTATAAGCTGAACAAATAAATCTCGGCTCCATGCCGACATCAAAGCTATATGACAACAAACTCTTGAAATTACTGACGGCCTGGGCGAAATTCTTCTCTGCTATAAGTATCAAGCCATAATTAAAGCGCCCCATAAAATTGTCAGCCTTGCTGTTCTTGTCCTTCAACTTTTCAGACAAATTAAAACATTTACGGGCCTCGCGTGTCTTTCCTAACTTTACATTCAATATGGTAAGGTTCGTTAATATTTTATACTCATTTTGATGGTCACGGTATTTACTACAGCACTTGTATCCCGTCTCATAATACGTATAAGCCTTCTCCAACTCATTGAACGCACAGTAAACATTTGCTATATTATTATAAAACCGTCCTATTCCTTTCTGGTCTTCACACGTCTTTATTATCCGCAAGCCGCTGAAATAGGCCTTAAGGGCATCTGCAAATCCTCCTTTCATGTAATAAATGTTGCCTTTCTTCAGGAACGCCATGGCGCAATGATGTTTGTCTTCGTCGGACAGCTTGTCGTCCATACGGTTACATACAACCATGTAATACACCAGCGCCGTGTCCTGATGACCTGCCTCAAGATAGCGGTCGGCCTGCCTCATAACACTCTTTATCGACGACTTTGACGTCTTTTTGACCAAGGTCATATAGTCTTTCGCCAGCACGCGGGCACCGGCGCATGAGGGCAGGAGCATCAGCAGCACAAGCAGAAGCGTGCGCAACGCCATGAAGCAAGAATTTAAAACAGAACGAGAGGCACCGGCCTTATCGTGTGCAGGTTCTGCCGTAGAGAGCTGCGAACCAAGGCACCGAGATATCTGTGATGCCGGATTATAGGATGAATTTATAATGCTTATGATGTTTTTCATTAGCCCTAAGATTTCTACGTTTATATTCAAGGCTTTCTTTGCAGAAAGCCAAAATATCAGCAAAGATAGTGAAAGGTGAGAGCAATACAAAATGAAAAAATACTTTTTTTTATTTTTATTGCCGAACCGCAGCATATCTTATCAAAAGATAGTGAAAGGTGAGCGAAAAGACAAATAAGAATGCTGTTTTCAGGTTTGGCATTTACATACGGAAGCACGCCTTATCAAAAGATATGCCGGATAAGGCACAAAAAAAGGGCGCGGCTCTTACGAACCGCGCCCTTGGGCTATGATATATTCATCTTAAAGTTGCCGCAAGCGGCGCTAAACGGGATGTTATTTCACCTCAATCTGACGTGCTGCAGGACATTCGGGCTTAGCCATCTTAGGCAGCGTTACGGTGAGCACGCCGTCGTTTACTCTGGCTGCGATAGCCTCCTTCTCAACGTCGTCGGGCAGCAGCAGCGTCTGTTCAAACTTGCTGTAGGCAAACTCGCGGCGCAGATAGTGGCTCTTCTTGTCCTCCTCTTTCTTCTCGGTGTGGGCCTCCATGTGTATGTGCAGGTTGCCGTCCTTGTCGATGTTCACGTTGAAGTCGTCCTTGGTCATTCCCGGGGCAGCCACTTCTACGGTGTAGTCTTTCTCGGTTTCCTTGACGTTGATGGCCGGTGCCGTAGCCTTAGTTCTTGTCATGAAGTCTGTGTCAAAGAAGTCGTTGAAAACTTCGGGCATCCAATTGTTTCTGCTAATTACTGGTAACATAATAAATCCTCCTTATAATTTTTTTAATCCTTTCATTTTTCTGCCGCCCTGCCCGCCGGTATCCCGGCCGCGGCCTTGCGGCTGCCTGAGGCTCCTGAGCCAAAGGCTTTCGCTTACATAAGTGCAACATGCGTGCCACTTACAGATTTAGACAAATTGACACTTATAATTGACAATTTGTCAGAAATGATTAAATTTTTTAAACATTCGAGCCGAAAACACTAGCATTTTGTCAGAATATGATAGCCTGCCCCACCCTTCGCAGCACCAAAACATGCACTATCGTTATGCCGTAGCCCTAAATTACGGCACAGGCTTGGCATCATGCAGGCAAAAGCCGCGCAAGCTCACAATTTCTAAGGGGATGCCTTTTGCATCATAAAAGAATACCTTTTACACGCCAAAAGGCCACCTTTTGGAGGCTGAAACACGGCATTTTGCAGCCGAACGTCCACAAAGCGGATAACTATCTGATTATCAACATATTACATAATATGCAAATATTATAACGGAGACAACCGCATGAATTTTACTCAAAATGCCGGCACGGCAGGCGGAATGGCGTTAAACGCAAGCATGGAGAACCAACGGGAATGAAACAGACAAAAGCCGCCAATGGCACAAACAAAAGGCAGGGGCACAAAAAAAGGCAGGGCGCACAACGGCGCCCCGCCCATGGAGACTATGAAAAAATAAATTTATAGCGTTCTTTCCATTAGTCGTTCAACTTAGCCTTGATGAACTCGCGGTTCAGACGGGCTATGTTGGCGATGGTCTCGTTCTTCGGGCACTCAGCCTCGCAAGCGCGAGTGTTGGTGCAGTTACCGAATCCGAGCTCTTCCATCTTCATTATCATTGCCTTGGCACGCTTAGCAGCCTCAGGGCGACCCTGGGGCAGAAGAGCCAGCTGGCTTACCTTAGAGCTTACGAAAAGCATGGCAGAACCGTTCTTGCAGGCAGCAACACAAGCGCCGCAGCCGATACAAGTAGCGCAGTCCATAGCCTCGTCGGCAGCCTCTTTAGGTATAAGAATGGCGTTAGCGTCCTGGGGCTGTCCGGTGCGTACGGTGATATATCCGCCTGCCTGTATGATCTTGTCGAATGCTCCGCGGTCAACCATGCAGTCCTTGATAACAGGGAATGCAGCCGAACGCCACGGCTCAACGGTGATAACGTCGCCGTCCTTGAACTTACGCATATACAGCTGGCATGTTGTAGCTCCGGTGTTAGGGCCGTGAGGATGTCCGTTGATGTAGAGCGAGCACATGCCGCAGATGCCCTCGCGGCAGTCGTGGTCGAACACGAACGGCTCCTTGCCTTCCTCAATGAGCTGCTCGTTCAGAATGTCGAGCATCTCGAGGAAAGATGTATCATCGGGGATGTCCTTCATCTCGCGTGTGTCAAAATGGCCCTCGGCTTTCGGTCCGTTCTGACGCCAGAATTTCAGTGTGAATGAAATGTTTGCCATATTTTTAGTTCTTATAATTTCTGGTTTGTACTTTTATTGCTTCATAGTGCAGAGGCTCCTTGATAAGCTCGGGCGCCTTCTCGTCGCTGCCCTGGTACTCCCAGCAGCCTACATAGAAGAAGTTTTCGTCGTCGCGCTTAGCCTCGCCTTCCTCAGTCTGGTACTCCTCACGGAAGTGACCGCCGCATGACTCGTTACGAGAGAGAGCGTCGTAAGCCACGAGCTCGCCCATTGTGATGAAGTCGCGCAGGTGTATAGCCTTGTCAAGCTCGGTGTTAAGACCCTCTTTTGAGCCTGGGATAAACAGGTTGGTCTCAAACTCCTTGCGTATTTTCTTGATCTTCTCGAGACCTGTCTTCAGGCCCTCGGCTGTGCGGCCCATGCCCACATACTCCCACATTACGTGGCCAAGTTCCTTGTGGATAGAGTCGACAGAGCGCTTGCCCTTGATGTTCATCAGGCGGTCGATTTCAGCCTGAACGGCCTTTTCAGCCTCCTCAAACTCGGGCAGGTCGGTAGAGATGCGAGGCCAGATAGACTGGTCGGCCAGATAGTTCTGTATGGTGTAAGGCAGAACGAAGTAGCCGTCGGCCAGACCCTGCATAAGAGCTGACGCACCCAGACGGTTGGCACCGTGGTCAGAGAAGTTGCACTCGCCGATGGCGAACAGACCTGTGATGCTTGTCATGAGCTCATAGTCAACCCAGATACCGCCCATTGTATAGTGGATGGCAGGATAGATCATCATCGGGTTGTAATACTTCACGCCGTTAATCTCGTTTGCAAGCTCGCCCGGATTGACGTCTGTGATTTCCTCATACATGTCGAAGAGGTTGCCGTAGCGCTGGCGTACAACGTCGATGCCGAGGCGCTCGATGCTCTCAGAGAAGTCGAGGAACACGGCCAGACCTGTGTTGTTAACGCCGAAGCCCTTGTCGCAGCGCTCCTTGGCAGCACGCGAAGCAACGTCGCGGGGAACGAGGTTACCGAATGCCGGATAGCGGCGCTCCAGATAGTAGTCGCGGTCTTCCTCTGGAATGTCGCTTCCCTTCTTTGTTCCAGCCTGCAGAGCCTTGGCGTCCTCAAGCTTCTTGGGCACCCAGATACGTCCGTCGTTACGCAGAGACTCAGACATAAGCGTAAGCTTCGACTGGTTGTCTCCGTGTACAGGGATACATGTCGGGTGGATCTGAACGTAAGAAGGATTGGCGAAGTAAGCTCCCTTGCGGTAGCAAGACATTGCAGCTGTACAGTTACAGCCCATGGCGTTGGTTGAAAGGAAGTATGTGTTACCGTATCCGCCGGTAGCTATAACCACTGCGTTGGCAGAGAAGCGCTCCAGCTTTCCGGTTACGAGATTCTTGGCAATGATACCACGTGCGCGGCCGTCAACGAGCACAACGTCTTCCATTTCGTAGCGTGTGTAGAGCTTAACGCGGCCTGCGTGTATCTGGCAGCTGAGTGCAGAGTAGGCACCGAGCAGCAGCTGCTGGCCTGTCTGACCCTTAGCGTAGAATGTACGTGACACCTGAGCACCGCCGAACGAACGGTTGGCAAGCATGCCGCCGTATTCGCGTGCGAAAGGAACACCCTGTGCAACACACTGGTCGATGATGTTGTTAGACACCTCAGCCAGACGGTAAACGTTAGCCTCGCGTGCACGGTAGTCACCACCCTTCACTGTGTCGTAGAACAGGCGGTAAACAGAGTCGCCGTCGTTCTGATAGTTCTTGGCAGCGTTGATACCGCCCTGAGCAGCGATAGAGTGAGCGCGGCGCGGAGAGTCCTGTATGCAGAAGTTCAACACGTTGAAGCCCATCTCGCCCAGGCTGGCTGCTGCACTGGCACCTGCCAGACCCGTACCTACGACGATAACGTCGAGCTTCAGCTTGTTCTTAGGGTTAACCAGGCGCTGATGTGCCTTATAGTTGGTCCATTTTTCAGCTATCGGACCTTCAGGTATTCTGGAATCTATTTGTTTTGCCATAATATTCTTTCTAAATAATTATGAATTTTGAGTTACGCATTTTGAACTACAATTACAACAGGCTCGGTGCGCATCCGAAAGCGAAAGCAAGCACTACAACGAGGAAGCCCAGCATGAGGAGAGTTGTGTAAACCAGGCCGATGACCTTCCAGCGCTGGAACCAAACCTTGCCGCTCCATCCGAAAGTCTGCATTGCGCTCCAGAATCCGTGTGAGAGGTGGAACCAGATAGCAGCAAGCCAGATGATGTAAAGCACAACGTAAACCGGGCAAGAGAATGTGTCTACGATGTAGGCAAATCCGTCAGCCGGATGATGAGGAACGCTGATGCCTGTCAGTTCGGCAAACATCATGTTGTACCAGAAGTTGAACAAGTGAAGCAGAAGACCGAGCAGAACGATGATGCCGAGCACCAGCATGTTCTGAGAAGCCCACTCCACCTTAGAGGGACGTGTTGTCACAGCGTAGCGCTCGTTTCCGCGTGCACGGCGGTTCTGCATTGTCAGCAGGAACGCATATACGATGTGAATCACCGCAAGAGCCGCAAGAGCCAGAGTTGCAACAAGTGCATACCAGTTGGCTCCGAGGAACTCACAAACCATGTTGTAAGCATCTCCTGAGAAAAGAGCTACTACGTTCATTGACATGTGGAACGTCAAGAACAGGATAAGCGCAATACCTGTTACGGACATCACGACTTTCCTTCCAATAGATGAATTACATAACCACATAAATGATTGAAATTTAAGTATTTAACTGTATTAATTAATAATGTTTCTCTACATTTAAGTGTACTGCATAACCCAAGGTCAGCCCCGCCGCAATACCTTCTTTTAGGTATTTTAGCGTTTATTATGAGGATGCAAATATACTCTATTTTAGCGATAAATCAAACTATTTCATCAAAAATTCAATTTAATTTCTTACTTTTGCGCCAAATTGATATTGCTCTAAAAATTATAAGGATAATATGCTTCTTAAATATGACGTCATCGTGATAGGCGGCGGACACGCCGGCTGCGAGGCTGCCACGGCCTCGGCCAACATGGGCGCAAGCACCTGCCTTGTGACGATGGACATGAACAAAATTGCGCAGATGAGCTGCAACCCGGCCATCGGCGGAATAGCAAAGGGACAGATTGTCAGGGAAATCGACGCGCTGGGCGGACAGACGGCAATAGTGACCGACGCCACAGCCATACAGTTCAGGATGCTCAACCGCTCAAAAGGCCCTGCCGTGTGGAGCCCGAGGGCACAATGCGACAGAGGCAAGTTTATATGGAAATGGCGCGAGGTGCTCGACACGACGCCCAACCTCGACATCTGGCAGGACGAGGCCTGCGAGCTCATAGTAGAGAACGGCGAGGCCGCGGGAGTGAAGACCGTGTGGGGAGTTGAGCTGAGAGCCAAGAGCGTGGTGATAACGGCGGGAACCTTCCTGAACGGACTGCTGCACATAGGACGCAAGCAGCTGCCCGGCGGACGCATAGCCGAGCCGGCCGTGAAAGACCTGACCGAAAGCATAACACGCCACGGAATAAGAAGCGCAAGAATGAAGACCGGCACGCCGGTGCGCATAGACATGAGGTCGGTGCACTTTGAGGACATGGAGATACAGGAGGGCGAAAACGACTTCCACCAGTTCAGTTTCATGGCTCCCCACCGACAGCTCAGGCAGCTGCCGTGCTGGACATGCTACACAAACAAGGAGGTGCACGACACGCTGAGAAGCGGACTGGCCGACTCGCCGCTCTACAACGGACAGATACAGAGCATAGGGCCGCGCTACTGTCCCTCGATAGAAACAAAGCTGGTAACCTTCCCCGACAAGGAGCAGCACCCGCTCTTCCTCGAGCCTGAAGGCGAAACCACCAACGAGATGTATCTCAACGGATTTTCGTCGAGCATGCCGATGGAGGTACAGATTGCAGCACTGAGAAAAATTCCGGCGCTGCGCGACGCCAAGGTCTACCGTCCGGGCTACGCCATCGAGTACGACTTCTTCGACCCTACCCAGCTCGACCACTCGCTCGAGTCTAAGATAATAAAAGGTCTGTTCCTTGCCGGACAGGTGAACGGAACCACAGGATACGAGGAGGCAGGCGGCCAGGGAACCATTGCCGGAATAAATGCGGCGATAAGATGCGGCGGCGGCGAGCCGTTCATCCTTCACCGCGACGAGGCATACATCGGCGTGCTCATTGACGACCTCGTGACGAAAGGCGTCGACGAACCTTACCGAATGTTCACAAGCCGCGCCGAATACAGAATACTGCTCCGACAGGACGACGCCGACGCCCGACTGACCGAGAAGGCCTACAACCTCGGCCTGGCAAAGCGCGACAGATACGACTGGTGGATGCAGAAGAAGGAAGCGACGGAAAGCATCATAAACTTCTGCGCCACTACTCACGTCAAGCCGAAGGACATCAACGCGGCGCTCGAGTCGCTCGGCACCACCCCGCTGCGCGAAGGATGCAAGCTGATCGACCTCGTGGCCCGTCCGCAGATCAACCTGCAGAATCTTTCCGAGCTTGTGCCCGAACTGAAGCAGCTCATCGCCTCGCTGCCCAACCGCAACGATGAAACGGCAGAGGCTGCAGAGATAAAAATGAAATACAAGGGTTACATCGAACGCGAGCGAATTGTGGCCGACAAAATGCACCGCCTGGAGAACATCAAAATAAAGGGCCATTTCAACTATCTCGAAATGGAACAGCTCTCGACCGAGGCCCGTCAAAAGCTTGCAAAAATCAACCCCGACACACTGGCTCAAGCAAGCCGAATTCCGGGTGTCTCGCCGAGCGACATCAACATCATGCTGGTGCTGATGAAAAGGTAAAGCAGCCGTATGTTTCACGTGAAACAAAATAAGCATTTTTTGTTAAGCGAAAACGTTGGAACCGACTGAAAGATAGTAAGATACAAAATCGGGACACAAATTTACTTTAAGGCAAAATTTGATGTTCCTCACGATAAAAAGGAGCAATATTTCAGACCGTCTGACTCCTCTTATTATGCCCTCCGGGTGCCCCTGCCGAGGCACGGCTCTGCCCTGCCCCGACGGCTGCCGTGAGGCGATGCCCGAGGCGCCGAAAAGCCACTTTCTAAAAGGTAGCCTTTCAGCGTGCAAAAGGTATCCTTTCGGGCTGCAAAAGACCACCTTTTGCGAGCCAAAAGACGGCCTTTTGGAAAGCCCGAAAAACAGCCCTTTGCAACGGCAGCAGTCTGCCGTCGAAGAATGCGGCCATGATTTCGGCAGAAATATCTGACGGCAAAAAAGCAGAAACAGCACAAGCCGCGGCAGTATATGTCCGCAGCAGCAAAACACAACACAACGGGCGAAAAAGGCGGAAGCACGGACGAAAAAGCCCCACGGCAAGAATATGCGCCGGAAAGGCCGCAAAACGCCGCAGGCGGAAAAACCATGCGGCAGCGCAGCCGGAAAACAAAGCCGCCGCAACGCCATGCCGCACACATATAATATATATAGCGCACAACGCGCCGAAAACAGCGAACAAGAGATAATATTAGTATAAAGTACGTAACTAAAAAGAAAAGATGAACAACAAAACACTATTGGAGAATCTGAGATGTATTCCTGATTTTCCGCAGAAAGGAGTAAATTTCAGAGACGTAACAACACTGTTTAAGAATCCGAAATGTCTCCAGATAATGGAAGACGAGCTTTACGAGATGTACAAAGACAAGGGCGTAACCAAGATTGTGGGCATAGAGAGCCGCGGCTTCGTCATGGCCTCTGCACTGGCCATAAAGCTCAACGCCGGCGTTGTTTTGTGCCGTAAGCCCGGCAAGCTGCCCGGCGAAACCGTACAGGAGAGCTACTCGAAGGAGTATGGCACCGACACTATCGAGATTCATAAGGACGCCATCACCGAGGACGACATCGTGCTGCTGCACGACGACCTGCTGGCTACAGGCGGCACCATGAAGGCTGCGTACGACCTTGTGAAGAAGTTTAACCCGAAGAAAGTATACGTAAACTTCCTCATCGAACTTATACACGAAGACCTCAACGGCCGCAGCAACTTCGAAGAAGGCACAGACATAACAAGCCTGCTGCAGGTATAAATTTTTAGGAGTTATATTCGGGAGTTAAGGAGTTAGGAAGTTATGGAGTTAAGACAAATGCATCTGTTTATTGAGTCTGCACATGGCTCGACTTTCTTATCAGAGAGCTAAGGGCCAAGACCTTTATCAAGTTTATTTTTAAAGCAGAATTTATATCTACACAATGTCTTCAAAGACATCACGTACACCACCGAAAACAACAAGGCATACGTCTTAACTCCTTAACTGCATAACTCCTTAACTTCTTATAACTATTCCACCCTCCGTTTAAAGTTTCACGTGAAACAAAATTTTTCAAAACCATTTTAAATAAGGCACTTACGCGGCATGACTAAAGAAGAAAACGAGAAGAGGCTGGCACGGCTGAAGGCCATTGTGAGCAACCTGCCCGACAAGCCGGGCAGCTATCAATACTATGACGAGAGCGGCACCATAATATATGTTGGCAAGGCCAAGAACCTGAAGAACCGCGTGTCGTCCTACTTTCATAAGGAAGTGGACAGATACAAGACCAAGGTGCTTGTAAGCAAGATTCACGACATAACATATACCGTAGTGAACAGCGAAGAAGACGCGCTGCTGCTCGAGAACAGTCTGATAAAGAAATATCAGCCCAAATACAACATTCTGCTCAAAGACGGCAAGACTTACCCCTCTATCTGCGTAACTAAAGAATATCTGCCGCGCATATTCAAGACGCGCACAATAAACAAGAAATGGGGCTCTTATTACGGTCCTTACAGCCATCTGCCTTCGATGTATGCCGTGCTCGACCTGATAAAAAAGCTGTATAAGCCGCGCACCTGCCGCTTTCCGATAACGCGCGAAGGCATCGAACAGGGCAAATATAAGCCCTGCCTGGAGTATCACATCAAGAACTGCGGCGCGCCGTGCATAGGCAAGCAGAGCTACGAGGAGTATCAGGAGAGCATCGCCCAGGCGCGCGAAATACTGAAAGGAAACACGCGCGAGCTGTCGAAAATGCTCTTCGCGCAGATGCAGAAACTGGCCGAAGAGCTGCGTTTTGAGGAGGCAGAAGCCATAAAACAGAAGTATCTGCTGCTAGAAAACTTCTGTTCAAAGAGCGAAGTGGTGAGCCACACGATCAATAATGTAGACGTTTTCTCGGTAACAGACGACGAAAAAACGGCCTACGTGAACTATATCCACGTGATGAACGGCAGCATAAACCAGGCCTTCACGTTCGAGATGAAGAAGAAGCTGAACGAGAGCGAAGACGAGATTCTGCAGCTCGGAATACTGCAAATACGCGAGAAAGTGGGCAGTACGTCGCGCGAAATAATAGTGCCCTTTATCCCCGACATGACGCTCGAAGGCGTTACGTTCACCGTGCCGCAGCGAGGCGACAAGAAGACGCTGCTCGACCTGTCGGTGATGAACGGCAAACAGTATCGTTTCGACCGCCTGAAACAGGCCGAAAAGCTCAATCCGGAGCAGAAATCAGTGCGCCTGATGAAGGAAATTCAGAACGCCCTGAAGCTGCCCAAGATGCCTTATCAGATAGAGATGTTCGACAACTCTAACATCAGCGGAACCGACGCCGTGGCGGCCTGCGTGGTGTTCAAGAAGATGAAACCGAGCAAGAAAGACTACCGGAAATACATAATAAAGACGGTTACAGGCCCCGACGACTATGCCTCGATGCAGGAGGTTGTAAGGCGCCGCTACACCCGTCTGCGCGACGAAGGACAGCCCCTGCCCGACCTCATCATAACCGACGGTGGACAGGGACAGATGAGCGTTGTGAGAGAGGTTGTAGAGGGCGAACTTCACCTCGACATTCCTATAGCCGGACTGGCCAAAGATGACCGCCACCGCACCAACGAACTGCTCTATGGATGGCCGCCCGTAGTGGTCGGAATGAAGACCGACAGCGAGCTTTTCCACCTGCTAACGCACATGCAGGACGAGGTTCACCGCTTTGCCATAACCTTCCACCGCGACAAGCGCAGCAAGCATGCGCTGCACTCGGAACTGGACGACATTAAGGGCATCGGACCCAAGACAAAAGACCTGCTGCTGAAGGAACTGAAGACCGTGAAGCGCATAAAGGAGACAAGCATTGAAGAAATAGCAGCGATTATAGGGCCTTCTAAGGCAAAAATAATTGCTGAACACTTTGAAAAAGATATAAATTCTGACTAAATACATCATCCGGACCTATATAAAACTGATAAAAACAAGTAAGATATTGACACTTTTTAACCGTCAAAAACAATAATAATTGCCCTCAAAAAGGTATATTTGTAAATCAATAAAACAATAAAAAACTGTGATGAAAAATATTACAACAATCATTATAGCGGCCATATTGATGCTAACCACATCAGATTGTTTTGCACAAAATAACAGGAATAATGATAGCGAAAGCCCATTATCGGAGATACGTGAACAAGTGAATGATCTCATTCTACATTCCGGAGAAAGCAATTCAGAAGGAAACGAAGAAATAGACTTTACAACAACATACAAGATAAAAGACTTTTATGTAACATCAAAACAGATGTTAGAAACAAGAACAGACAGCACAGACCATTTATGCAGCATTGTAAATATATTTCCACAATTCATGCATCTTAACACTACACAAAAATCATTTTTAATATTAAAAGTCATCAACTGTGATACAGATGATGTAATATGTAACGATCTTCTGAAGAAACTAAAGGCTATGTCTGTAAAAAAAGATGTTGGCTATGTAACATACGGCACGGCAGACATATCATTTGATGATAACGAAGGATTTAGTGCCCCATTCCACTATATTTACAAAATTGAAGACGGACTAATAAAACAATACATTTACATCCACATAAGCAATGCATTTAATAGCACAAATGTCGAAGAAATAAATAACGGCACATGGGATAATTGGACAAAGCTAAGATATCTGAACTCTTGTCTGGATAAGAAAGACATATTTTTCATTCATCTGACAAGCGACTATGATGAATATCTCGGATATATTGACTTCAGGGAACCAACAGCCGAACTCATACATAAAATTTTGTATCATTTAGGTTCAAATTTAGGTACACATAGATTTTACAAATTCGACTGATAACAAAGCAAACATAATTAAAACAGATGAAGATAGTAATACAGCGCGTAAGCCGCGCGTCGGTAACGATTGACGGACAGGTAAAGTCGGCCATCGGCAAGGGCTACATGATACTGCTCGGAGTGGCAGAAGGCGACACGTCGGAAGACGTCGACTGGCTGGTAAAGAAGGTGGCATCGCTGCGCGTCTTCGACGACGAGCAGGGCGTGATGAACATACCTATAACAGCCATCAACGGCGAGATACTCGTCATCAGCCAGTTTACCCTGCTGGCATCCTACAAGAAGGGCAACCGCCCATCATGGATTCATGCCGCCAAGCATGAAGTTTCTATTCCGCTATACAACGAGTTCTGCGACAAGCTGAGCCGCGAAATAGGCCGCCAGGTAGGAACGGGCGAGTTTGGAGCCGACATGAAGGTTGAGCTGGTGAACGACGGCCCCGTAACCATCTGCATGGACACCAGACACAAGGAATAGCCGCCACGCCCGGTGCATCAGGCAGGCCAAGACGGCAGCAGGAAGCACGACAAACCGCATTTAAGGCTCTCTGAGGCCACAAAACAGCACCGGCGGCATAGTTATAGGCAAAAGACGAGAAAACGCCTTACAGGCAAAATAAACACGTAAATATATGGACAACGACATAACAATACGCGAGGCACAGCAGCTCGTAGACCAATGGATAAAGCAGTACGGCGTGCGCTACTTCAGTGAACTGACCAACATGGCATGCCTCACCGAGGAGGTGGGCGAGCTGGCGCGCATCATGGCACGCAAGTATGGCGACCAGAGCTTCAAGCAGGGCGAAGAACAAGACCCGGCAGACGAGATGGCCGACGTGCTGTGGGTGCTGATGTGCCTGGCAAATCAGACGGGAGTTGACCTCACGGAGGCACTCAAAAAGAACCTCGAAAAGAAGACCAGCCGCGACAAGACGAGGCATATAAACAATGAAAAATTAAAAAGTAAAAATTAAAAATTATATCATTATGGCAACAGAAAACGACAACAAGAAGCACGAATGCTCACACGAGCACAAGCACGAGACAGAGTTTCCGAAAATGAGCAAATACGACGAGGCTCTGAGCAAATATAACACCGAGATCGACGACGCAGAAGTGCGCGAGGCAGTAAAGAAGATTATAGCCGAGAAGGTGCACGAGAACGACACACCGGAGATAAAGAAATTCCTCTTCGGAAGCATCGAACTGACATCGCTCAAGACCACCGACTCGGAGGAAAGCATACTGGCTTTCACAGAGAAGGTGAACGAGTTTGACGCCACCTACCCCGACCTGCCCCACGTGGCCACCATCTGCGTATATCCATGCTTTGCCAAGACGGTGAGCGAGTCGCTCGAAATCGACGGCGTTGAGATAGCCTGTGTGTCAGGCAGTTTCCCGTCTTCACAGGCCGTTATCGAGGTCAAGGTGGCCGAGACAGCGCTTGCCGTTAAGGACGGAGCAACGGAGATTGACATCGTTATGCCTGTGGGCAAGTTCCTCAGCGGCGACTATGAGGGCGTGGCCGACGACATCAACGAGCTGAAACAGGCATGCGGCGAAGCTCCGATGAAGGTTATCCTCGAGACAGGATGCCTCAAGACAGCATCTAACATCAAGAAGGCTTCGATAATAGCAATGTATGCCGGTGCCGACTATATCAAGACGTCTACGGGCAAGCTTGAGCCTGCCGCTACGCCGGAGGCTGCCTACGTGATGTGCCAGGCCATCAAGGAATACTACGACGAGACAGGCATACAGATTGGTTTTAAGCCCGCAGGAGGCATCAATTCGGTGATGGACGCACTTATCTACTATACCATCGTTAAAGAGGTCCTGGGCGAAAAATGGCTCACCAACAAGTGGTTCCGCCTCGGCACAAGCCGTCTGGCCAACATGCTGCTAAGCGAACTGCTCGGCGAAGAGACAAAATTCTTCTAAAAGAAGGATTGTGAGGGCCCAAAGATGATGGGACCTATAAGACTTATGGGGCTGATACAACATGAGCATAACAGGCTAACTGACAGCTGATTTGCCATATTTTACAGCCTCATAAGTCATTTTTAACCTTAACAACAAGCCGCAAAACGCGGCATTTAACCTGCAACAAAAACACATGGAAAACAACTGTATTCAGCAGCGCGGACACAACAGATAACTTATTGTTTATCAGAAGGCTGAATACATTTATGACATCACTTTTTATTTTGCGCATAAATATCTCGACAAGGCCGACCGAACCATCTACCAGATGATTCAGGCTGCACGCTCGGGCAAGCAGAATATTGCCGAGGGAAGCGCAGCAAGCAGCACCTGGAGAGAGACCGAACTGAAGCTTACAAACGTTGCGAAAGCTTGTCTGCAGGAGCTTTTAATTGATTATGAAGACTATCTGAGAGTAAGAAATCTTGAACAATGGAGCGTCAACAGCACTAAGGCAATGCAGACAAGAATGGCTTGCAAGAAGCATACTGACAGCACCTATTTCCGCAAGGCAATAACGGTAAGGCCGGACGAGACAATAGCCAACATAGCGATAACTCTTAATCGTCAGACCGACTCGCTGCTGAGAAAGCTCATAGATCATCTGAAAACCGAGTTTCTGACACACGGAGGAATAAAAGAAGAGATGTATGCCGCACGCAAAGAATGGCGCAGACAGAACCAATAATAAGCACATAAAAAACGCAGAACCTGCCTTTTCAGCAAGCCCTGCGCCCTATCTGATATCTCTGATTTTCAACAGCTTACAGGTCGCATAAGTCCCATTGCTCACATAACAGTTCTCATCGCTTCCAAATCTCTCTATCGCTCTCTACCCTACTTTACTTTGTCCTCTCAATGACAAAACTCAGATAGGCCTCGAGACTGCGGCGAAGCGCGTCGTCAGTAACCTCAGTTTCGATAAACTCCATTGCCTCACGGCGCATTTCCTCCATGCGTTTCTCGGCATATTCAATGCCCCCGTGCTCCTTGGTATAGTCCACAAGGATGGCTATTTCGTCCTGAGTTATCGTGCGCTCCTTCACCTTGTAAGCCAGCTTGCGTATGCTGTCGGGCGCCGAGTTGTTCACGGCATAAATGGCAGGCAGCGTCAGCTTGCCCTCAGCCATGTCGTTGCCCGTAGGCTTGCCTATTTCCGACGAGTCGTAATAGTCGAAGATGTCGTCTCTTATCTGGAAGATTATGCCCAGCGTCTGACCGAATTTCATGGCCTTGCCAATCTCGCTTTCAGGCATTCCGGCAGATATCGCACCCATTGCGCAGCATGCCTCAAAGAGCGCGGCGGTCTTCTGGCGTATCACATTATAGTAGATTTCTTCTGAAATCTGCTCGTTGGATATGCTCGTAAGCTGCAGTATCTCGCCGTTAGACAGCGTCCTACCCAGTTCAGCCAAATACTTGATTATCAGCTCGTTGTGTGTCTCAGCCACATGCAGCAGCGCCGTAGAAAGGATATAGTCGCCAATGAGCACTGCCACCTTGTTGTCATACAGGGCGTTGACCGATGCCTGGCCGCGCCTCTCGGTGCTCTCGTCAACCACGTCGTCGTGCACCAAGCTGGCCGTATGCAGCAACTCCAGGCCCACTGCGGCATGCAGTGTGGCGCTGCTCACCGAGCCATAGTTCTTGGCCATGAGCAGTATTAGCATGGGGCGCATACGCTTTCCGGCGCGCTGGCGTATACGCCTGAAGATTTCTTCCTGCAGGTTGTCCGTATGTGTGAGCGACTTGTTGAACAGACTGATGAAGTCATCGAGTTCTGCTTTTATGGGCTCCTTAATAAGAGATAAATAATCCATCATGCTGCAATTTTAATACAAAAGTAATTATTTTATCGGATTAATGCTAAAAAATTAGTAATTTTACACGTAAAAAACTCATATTACATGGATAAGCTGTTCCTTTTTGACGCCTACGCGCTGATATACCGCTCGTATTACGCATTTATAAAGAACCCCCGTATCAACTCTAAAGGGCTCAACACATCTGCCGTGATGGGCTTCTGCAACACGCTGCACGAAGTGCTCACGAAAGAAAAACCCACATATCTGGGAGTGGCCTTCGACCCCCACGGCCCTACCTTCCGCACCGAGGCCTACGCCGAATATAAAGCGCAGAGAGAGGAGACGCCCGAGGACATACGCCGCGCTGTGCCCATCATAAAGAGCCTGCTCAAGGCCATGCGCATACCGGTGCTCGAGGCCGACGGATACGAGGCCGACGACGTGATAGGCACGCTGGCGCTCAAGGCCGGGGCTGAAGGCGTGATGACATATATGCTTACGCCCGACAAGGACTACGGACAGCTGGTAAGGGAGAACGTCATGATGTACCGCCCGCGCCACGGCGGAGGATACGAAACGCTCGACGCCGAGAAGGTGTGCGCCAAGTATGGCATTGCAAACACAAGTCAGGTGATCGACCTCCTTGGACTGATGGGCGACTCGGCCGACAACATTCCGGGATGTCCGGGCGTCGGCGAGAAGACTGCCGTGAAACTTATCAACGAGTTTGGCAGCGTGGAACAGCTGCTCGAGCAGACCGACAAGCTGAAGGGTGCACTGAAGAAAAAAGTTGAGGAGAATGCCGAGCAGATAAAATTCTCGAAATTCCTCGCGACGATAAAAACCGACGTGCCGGTTGAACTCAACCTCGACGAACTGAAGGTGAGCGAGCCCGACGCCGACGAACTTCGCAAAATCTTCACCGAACTGGAGTTTAAGACGCTCGCAGACAAGTTTCTTAACAAAGCTGAAAATAATAAAAAAAGCGTTCAAATTCAACTCGATTTATTCGCAGAAAATCCGACCGACGGCCAAGTTTTTTCAAAAAACGCTAGTCTGAGAGCGTTAAACGAACTGCCTCACACATACAAACTCATTGATAATGAGGAAGAAATGAAGAAAATCTGTGACTTTTTCATGACAAAAAAAATTCTCAGTCTAGACACGGAAACCACTTCAACGAGCGCAATCGATGCCGAACTGGTCGGTTTGAGCTTCTCTGTGAAGGAATTTGAGGCCTTCTACGTGCCCGTTCCTGCCAATCGTGAAGAAGCGCAAAAGATAGTTAACATATTCAAACCGCTATACGAAAACCCCGAAATCGTCAAAGTAGGACAAAACATCAAGTACGACATGGAGGTGCTGGCAAGCTACGGCGTGTGCGTGGCAGGTCAACTGTTCGACACGATGATAGCCCACTACCTCATCCAACCCGAGCTTCGCCACAACATGGACTACATGGCTGAGACGTGTCTCGGATATCAGACCATACACATAGACGAGCTTATCGGACCGAAGGGAAAGAAGCAGAAGTCGATGAGAGACCTGCCGCCCGAGCAGATCGTCGACTATGCCGCCGAAGACGCCGACGTCACGCTGCGACTGAAAAACTATCTTGAACCGAAACTCGAGGAGGTGGGCGTAACCCAACTCTTCTACGAAATAGAGATGCCGCTGGTGCGAGTGCTCGCCGACATGGAGCTAAACGGAGTGAGGATAGACACGGCGGCGCTGGCAGAGACGTCGGAGATTCTGACCAAGAGGCTCAGCGACATAGAGAAGCGCATATACGAGCTGGCAGGCGAAGAGTTTAACATAGCATCGCCCAAGCAGGTTGGCGAAATATTGTTCGGCAAGCTGAAGATTGTGGAGAAGCCCAAGAAGACAAAGACGGGACAATATGTAACGTCGGAAGAGGTGCTGCAACAGCTCAGCGGAAAGCACGAGATTGTGGGTAAGATACTGGAACACAGAGGATTAAAGAAGCTGTTAGGCACATACGTCGACGCGCTGCCGAAGCTGATAAACCCGCGCACAGGACACATACACACATCGTTCAACCAGACCGCCACTGCCACCGGCCGACTCTCTTCGTCTGACCCTAACCTGCAGAACATACCCGTGCGCGGCGAGGACGGCAAGGAGATACGCAAGGCGTTCATACCCGAGGAGGGCTGCCTGTTCTTCTCGGCCGACTACAGCCAGATTGAGCTGCGCGTGATGGCTCATCTGAGCGGCGACGAAAACATGATAGAAGCCTTCCGTTCGGGCCACGACATACATGCCGCAACGGCAGCAAAGATATACAAAGAGGACATTGCCGACGTAACGCGCGACCAGCGCACCAAGGCCAAGCGCGCCAACTTCGGCATAATATACGGCATCACGGTGTTCGGTCTGGCAGAGCGTCTGGACATCAGCCGGCAGGAGGCGTCGCAGCTGATAGACGGCTACTTCATCACCTTCCCGAAGGTGCACGAATACATGGAGAAGGCCAAGCAGACGGCGCGCGAACATGGCTACGTAGAGACATTTTTCCGTCGCCGCCGCTATCTGCCCGACATCAATTCGCACAACGGCACGGTGCGCGGCTTTGCCGAGCGCAACGCCATCAACGCCCCTATACAAGGCTCTGCCGCCGACATAATAAAGGTGGCCATGGTGCGCATCTACAAGCGCTTCAAGGACGAAAATCTGCGCTCCAAGATGATTCTTCAGGTGCACGACGAACTAAACTTCAGCGTTGTGCCTGAGGAGAAAGAGACCGTTGAGCGCATAGTGCTAGAGGAAATGCAGGGCGCATACAAGCTCAACGTACCATTAGTTGCCGACTGCGGCTGGGGCTCCAACTGGCTTGAAGCACACTAATGAACAATCAAACGGATAAATATAACGTGCTGCAGGTATTAACTGCAGCACGTTTAAAACAAGAAAAAGAACTATCAAACAACATAAAAAACTATGGGAGAAAAAGCAACTACAGTTGAGAAACAAATCAACCTCCTAAAAGATAGAGGAATGACGACAAATTAGATAAATAATTATTTAAATTGAAGTACATATTAGGAAAAATATTGCTAATTTTGCATTAGCATAGAGTGCCGATAAGAACTTTGTCGTCTTATTTGCACTATAAAAAGTAAAAAATGGGGTTGTACACATAAACTGTACAATCCCTATTTTTTTATAAAACGACCATCATTATTCTATACAATATTTATACACAAAAACGCTTGAATGCATATTGTTTTGCCGACAAATACCGATACAAAAAGGTAATATTAGAATGCAACATCACACTAAAAAGCGGCATGAGAGGGCGAAAACAAAAAAGTATGGAAAACTAAATACCTCAACACTTAATTATTCGCCAAAAAACACTATATTTGCCATACAATAATACCTAATTTCATCTAACCTATGGCATACCAATTTAAGATTAAACTGCTGAACGTGAAGAAACCGCCTGTATGGCGAAGAGTCATCATACCAGAGAACTGCACTTTTGAAGAATTTCACCACACAATACAGATAAGCTTCGGATGGAACAACGAACATCTGCACAGATTTGGCGAGAAGCCCTACGGAGGCAACTTTGAGATAAGCTCAAGATGCTACGATGACGACATGTTAAGCAACGTAGACAGCAATATGTACAGAAAAAGCCTTGATGAGCAGGAAACTAAGCTGTGCGACGTGTTCGGCACTGACCGCCAAAAGTTGCTGTATGTCTACGACTTCGGCGACGACTGGGTGCATGAGATAGTGCTCGAGGACATTCTGACCGTGATTTATCCTCACCCTGTATGCACCGCCGGAAAGGGCTGCTGCCCGCCCGAAAACTGCGGCGGACCTATGGGCTATGAGATGCTGAAAGAAACGCTCGAGACGAAGCCTAACAGCGCGGAAGCGCGCCGCATAAGGGCTGAACTGGGGCTGAAAAAGGGTGAGCGCATTGAAGACTACAAACTTGATCTTGACGTAATTAACATAGAACTTAAAAATCTGAAATTTATAATGGAAGAAGAAATTGACGACGAGAGCCTCGACCTCTTTGAGCCGTTCTACGACGACGAATGGGCCGAGCAGATGCACTGTGCCGTAACAGTGTGCGACACAGAGGGAAAAATACTGTATATGAACGAGAAATCGCGCGCCACGTTTGCCAGCCACGGCGACCTGATTGGGCACAACATGTTCGAATGTCACAGCCCGCAGTCGCAGGCCAAGATACGCGAACTGATGGCCACTGACGGCACTAACTCGTACACGATACAGAAGAACGGAGTGAAGAAAATGATATATCAGACAACGTGGAAACGCGACGGCAAAGTGGCCGGCCTGGTAGAGATTTCGATGGTGATACCGGAGGAGATGCCGCATTATGTAAGGAGTTAAAGGAGTTAGAGTAGTTAAAGTAGTTAAAGCCAAATGCACTAAAAAGGAAAGTGCCGATTAAAAATATCAAATAAATTGAATAGAAAATAAGATATACAACAAAGATTTATCTTATTTCTTATGATTATACAAGAAGCATTGTCATAAACAAAAATTAGAGGAGCTAACGTAGCTAAAAGTCTTTAAATAAAGCCTTGACGACATCGTAAACAGCCGCAAGACATTTGACTTTAACTACTTTAACTCCTCTAACTTCTTTAACTACTTTTTATTAGAACAGCTTTGTCTTTCCGGCCAGAGTGTCGTGGTTGTTCTTCAGGTCAGTCCAGTCAACCTTAACCTTGGTGCTGATGCCGTTGATATACTTCTCGATGTTGGTATATCCGTCGCCTGTGCAGTCGCCGTTGGCGTCGCTCGGGTCGTTGGGGTTAAGACCGTTGGCAATCTCCCACTCGTCGGGCATACCGTCGCCGTCGGTGTCAACGCGGGGTTCACCCTTATATTCGGGATATCCGCCCATCTGAGCCGGGTCTGTAATGATGCCGTACTTGTAAGAGTCTTTGTCCAGACGGCGATACTTGAAGAAGCCGTCCTCGTTCTTCGACTTGTCGCTCAGTCCCCACATGTCGCCATAAGGATTCTCCTTCGGCAGCTTCTTTACATAGTAAGCTTTGCCTGTGCGAACTTCCTCGATGATGCGCTGGTCAACGATGTCGCGTGTAGGCAGCGTTGCACCTACGTTCTCGAGCACGTAGTCGAATGTCTTTTCAGACGGAATAATGGTCATGTGAGCCATAGGGAACGGCTCGTTAGACTTCATCAGGGCCAGTACGTCCTCAGGCACGCCGCCCTCGCCCTTCAGGTCCTTGTCGGCAATCTGTATACCGCCGTCCCAGTTGTCCTTTGTAACAGCCTCGTTGCCTTCCATGATGTTGCCGATGGCATACACGCGGCCAAACTGCTGATACGGGAAAAGGTTCTTGCTGCGGCTCTCAGTCTTGACGATACGGTAGCCTATAGGCGAATCTTTCGGAGTGAGAGGTCCGGGCTTATAGTAGTTGTTGATGAAGTTGCTCATTGTAGAGAACTCGCCTCCGTCGGCAGTACGGTGAACCCAGTTGTAGACGATGTTGTTCACGAAGTTGAACACACCGCCCCATCCTATTGACGGGTTACGGCCTGTGTTGTCGGCCCAGAGGTTACGCATGAATGTGGTGTTCTCGCCGCCGATGGTAGAGCCGAAAGCGTGGTTGTATGTATCGAGCGCCTTAGCCGAGATAGTGTTCTGTATTGTAACGTTCACTGTAGGTTCCTTGCGCGAAGGCTTGCCGTCGCCCATGTCGAACATGTGACGGTAGAAAGAGATGTTCTCGTCAAGTCCCCACTCGCAAGAGCAGTGGTCTATCATGATGTTTCCTACGGGGTTGCCGCCGAAAGAGTCTTCACGGTTCCACACGTGTGTGTTGCCGCGGCGGAAGCGCATGTGGCGCACGATAACGTCGTGAGTGTTCACCTGGAACGACTCGCCTGCAATGCACACGCCGTCGCCGGGAGCTGTCTGTCCTGCTATGGTAACGTAAGGAGCGCGCAGAATGATAGGAGTCTTCAGGTTGATGATACCGCACACGTTGAACACGATGATGCGCGCACCGCCCTGCTCGCAAGCCCAGCGGAATGAGCCGGGACCGTCGTCGTTGAGGTTGGTTACGACGAGCACCTTGCCGCCGCGTCCGCCGGCAGTGTACATACCGCCGCCCTCAGCACCGGGGAATGCAGGTATCTTGGCCTGCTTCAGGTCGTAAGGACGCCATGCCCATGGCACATAGGGGCGACCTTCCATGGCCTCTTTCTTTACGATGGGGAACGCTACCTGCCAAGCAGAGTCTGAATGAGCCTCCCACTCGGCACGCTGTGCCTCAAACTTAGCCTTTGCTTCGGGCGTAATCTGAGGATACTGAGCCATAGCCTGCTGTGCGCACAGTCCTGTCACAGCGGCCATAATTGCCAATGATTTTTTCATATATAACGTGTTTAAACCTAATTAAATTTTCAAGTATTTCCGATATTAGACGGAGAATAAGTGTAAAAGTAACATACAATTAACATACTTTATTTTTTAAAGTTAAAGAATTTAAATCAAAAAGAGTAAAAACAAGATGACATATATCGAGAAATTAAAGAAGTTAAAGCCAACAAATTGACCGGAAACTACAAGGCTATTGTTCTGTCGGATATGCTATCCGACAGCATAGAATATAAGGATCTGTGATCCGAAAAGCATTCCGATTTTTTTCCATAATCAGCCTGCACCGAGATCCGAAATACATTCAGATTTGTTTTCTACACATCAATCTGCATCATGCTATCGTTGAATAATAAAAAGGAAGACAGCGGATTGAAAATCCTGATACTTATTTCCGGCGGAGCGCAGATCCGCCGGCACATTTGCATTGTGGATTTATATCGTTGGTTGTCAAATGTGTAGACATTGGATGGCTGAGTCAGCGCCAACAAGGTGACCGGAAACAACAAGGCTATTGTTCTGTCGGATATGCTATCCGACAGCATAGAATATAAGGATCTGTGATCCGAAAAGCATTCCGATTTTTTTCTACAATCAGCCTGCACCGAGATCCGAAAAACATTCAGATTTGTTTTCTACACATCTATCTGCATCATGCTATAGTTGAATAGAAAAAGGAAGATAGCGGATTGAAAATCCTGATATTTATTTCCGGCGGAGCGCAGATCCGCCGGCACATTTGCATTGTAGATTTATATCGTTGGCTGACAAAGGTGGAGACATTGGACGGCTGAGTTAACACCAACAAGTTGGACAGAAACAACAAGGCTATTGTTCTGTCGGATATGCTATCCGACAGCATAGAATATAAGGATCTGTGATCCGAAAAACATTCCTTCTTAATTCAAACTATTAACCTGCTGTTTGCCGATAAAAAACGGGCCACTTTCGATGCAAAAGTGGCCCGTTTACGACTCAAAAACGATAGGTTAACAGTCTGAAAGCAGCAGACATGGTTTTGCTTACGGTTTATGTCGCACGACGGCATACCGAGACTGCACGTTAAGCAAAGCAGGGCGTTTTGCTTACAGATTTTTGACATTAATCCGTCCCGCGGCTTTTCCATGCCGGCAGCAACCTACAAAAAGCGCACGCGTAACAGCTGGCGCTGCCAGCCCAAACATCAGCGCGACAATATGAATTTTATCACCCACATCATGCATGATTCAGGCTAAAAACATGATTTTAGACATAAAAACAGACATAAATCAAGGAAAATAAGGGGTTGTCAGGGATTTGTCCGGGTAAAAAAGTTTGGCGGCGATGCATGATTAAGATAAATTTGCGATGTGAACCACATCTGTTTCTTAACAAAACCGAAGTGAAAACACAATAAAGCGTGCCTTTACAAAACTTACCATAATCCGGATATGGGATAAGCATTATTAAACTAACTCAACATGAACCTTAAAAAACAACGATTATGAAAAAATTACTATTACTTGTAGTGACACTGCTGAGTGCGAGTTTCATGTCTGCCCAGACAATGAAGGAAATTCCTGTACAAAAGAGATTTCATGCAATGAGCGAAAACGGTAAGTATATGATTACAAACGACCAAGCTTATGTAGGAATATACAATACTGAAACAGATGAATTTGACGAATACTATGACGGAAGAACTAACTATCAGGTTGGAATGGGCAATATAGTCACAAACGATGGCTTCCTGGTAGGAGCAGTAGATGGAATGCCTTCAATATTAGACATAGAAAACAAGAAATGGATACCGCTGGGACTGAAGGAAGGCGACCTGCAATATTCTATGGCAAACGGCATAACGCCTTCACGCAAATATATAGTTGGAACTATAGGTCTAAAAGGTATACCTTACGGAAAACTTAAATACAAGCCTGTGTTATGGACCCTCAATGACGACGGCACCTATGGCGAATATGAAGAACTGCCCTACCCCGAAAAAGACTTCTCAGGGGTTACGCCGATGTATATCCTCGCAAACTGCATATCTGAAGACGGCACCGTGATAGCCGGACAGCTGATGCGCCAGGACAACGAGTGCCTGCCGCTGGTGTATCACAAGGGTCAGGACGGAACATGGACCTACGAGGTGTACGACGAGGGCCTGTGCGAGCCCGGACTCGAGTTCCCCGAGTTTCCAGTAGAGCCCATTGCCCCCGACCTCTATGAGTTTATGACAGAAGAAGAGATTGCTGCATACAAAGAAGACTCAACGGCATACGCCGACTCGCTGCGCCAGTATAACAACCATGAAATAGACAAGAAGCCTGAATATAAGCCCGAAAAAAGCTATTATGCCTCTGACGAGGAAAACAATCTGTTCAAAGAGGCGTGGGACAAATATATGGAAGACAGCTATGCGTTCTCCGACCAGCTTAAAGTGTTCAGGACTTTCTTTTATGAACACGTTACGCCTAATTTCTATGCCCAAAACTCTGTAAATCTCTCAGCCAACGGAAAATATTATGCCACTACTTTCAACAAAAATTATAAATTAGGTGATGCTGCCCTGTTCACCGTTGACAACGGATTCGAGCTGCACGACTTTGAAGACGGCAACTATGCATACTGTTCAACCAACGACGGCGACCTCTTCGTATCAGACAAGGAAATCCCTTATGTATATCCAGCAGGCAGCTCTGAATGCATCAGCCTGGCAGACTGGCTCAAATCTAAAGGCGAGAAAGAAGCAGCCGAATGGCTGGGCACCGTTGACACAAAGATAGCAATATGCAGCAGCAACGGACGCGTTATATCAGGATTTTCAGGTATGGGAGGAAGCTACCGCAGCTGGATTATCAAGCTCGACGAGACGCCTACAGGCATAACAGACATTGAGCAAAGCGGCAACAGCCACGTTAAGGCATACGACCTGCAGGGACGCATCGTGGCAGAAGGCGAATACAACGAGGTAAGAAACAATCTGAAAAGGGGTATATATATTATCAACGGCCGAAAGGTTGTAGTAAAATGAGAGTAGAAGAGCATGCGCCGCGGCAAAATTACAGCTGCGGTGCATGTCTGTAAATATCTGATTATCAAGGGATAAACATTATTTAACACCATTATCCACCTTTTTATCCCCTATTTTATGCACCATAAATCAATAAAGAATGCTATCTTTGGAAGTCTGAAACGGCAAATTATCAAAATCATTAACCATAATCATCACGTTATGAGAAAAACATTTTTTACACTGATTGCACTGCTGCTGTCGCTCACGACAGTCAACGCACAGATGCTCACACCAGACGGAAGCATCACAGTAACAAAACAACGCACAGCCGTAATTAACAAGCACATGGCTCCGGCAATGGGTCCCAACCGCATAGCGATGGACGCAGACGAGAGAATAATGGGCTTCTATGACTCAGACGAAATGGGCACAAACGCCCTCGGACTGAACGGCAGCGGCCAGTTTAAAGCCGGCGTTGAGTTCACCAAGGCACAGATAGGCCACTTCGTTGGCGGACAGATAACCAAAGTGCGCTTCGCTCTCGGCGAGCTCATCGGAGCATCTAAAGTAAGCGTCTACAAGGTTGCGCTCGAAAGCGGTGAGATGACACTCATGTCGGAAGAGGCCGTAGCCAGCACACAGAAGGGATGGAACGACGTTACGCTCACAACACCTGTAGCCGTAGAAGACGGTGTGGACTATCTCATCTGCTACGACTTCACATCAGTTCCGGGAAAATATCCGCTGGTAGTAGACCAGGACGTAAACCCGGGCGGAGCTGTTGACGGCGGATGCCTCATGTACGGAAACCTCGGAGAGGGCGGCGAAGGATGGTACAACTTCGGCACACAATACGGCAACTTCTGCATACAGGCCGTTGTTAAGGGTGGCAGCTTCCCCGACGAAGACATCACCATAAGCTCATTCACATCATCAAAATTCGTGCAGGCAGGACAGAACATCGCCTACAGCTACAGAATAAAGAACAACGGAAACAACATCCCGTCTGCATACACCATCGACGTGATGCTTGACAACAACGTGATAGCTACAGCCGAAACACCCGTTGCGCTGACAAACAGCCCGCAGACCGTGAACGGCAACGCCACAATACCTGCAGACGCTGCATCAGGCAAGCACACACTGGCCGTTAAGGTGACAAAGATAAACGGACAGGCTCCTACAGAGTACACCGAGGACGACATTGCCGGCATGGACGTCAGCGTATATGCCGAAAGCATGCTGAGACAGAAGAACCTCGTTGAGCAGTTCACTTCAACAAAATGTACATACTGCCCGCTGGCAGACCCCGTTCTCCAGAAGCTTTCAGACATGCGCGGCGACATCATCATCGTGGCACACCACAACAAGATACCTGCAGCCGGCGACCCGATGATCTGCGACGATGCACTTGCCATATCAGACATGTTCAACATGAGCGGCAACCCGTCAGGAATGTTCAACAGATACTATGAGCCCAGCATGGAGCTGAACGCTGATCAGACACTGACTCTCGGACTCGGATACAACTCACAGTATGTAGACCTGGCTGCCGAGATGCTCAATCAGGTGGTTGAAAACTCTAACAGCGTGCCGGCATTCGCAAACATCAACATCAAGACTGAATACAACGAAAGCACAAGAGAACTGAGCGTTGAGGTTTACGGTAGCGGCGTCAGCGAGTTTAAAGACTACGTAGGCGAAGACGCAGCTCTGTCAGTGTTCCTCACAGAAGACGGCATAAAGGCAGCCCAGACAGGCGGCAGCAGAGACGAAATACACGACAACGTTATGCGCAAAGCTCTGTCAGATGCATTCGGCAGCGCCATCAACTGGGACGGCAACACATACAGCAACAAGTACACTATCACTCTCGACAGCTCATGGAAGCCCGAAAACATGCACGTAGTGGCATTCATCAACCGTCCGGTAACAGATAATTCAGCCATGAGCGACGTATGGATCAACAACGCCGAGACATGTAAGCTTGGCGAAAGCATCACAGCCGGCATCGAAGCCCCGATAACAGACAAGGGCACTGGCGTAGAGGTTGAGCGCTACACAGTAGACGGCCGCAAGATAAGCAAGCCTGTGAAGGGCCTGAACATCGTAAAGATGTCTGACGGCAGAACAATAAAAGTTATCGTGAAGTAATTTTCTTCAAAAGCACATCAGGCAGCTGACGGGACAAAAGCCTCAGGCAGCTGCCGCCATAACACAGCAAAGCCCCCTATGCGCACAACGCGGCGCATAGGGGCTTTGTCATATAATAGCGTCAGCAGAGCCGTCAGACTGCATAATGCAGGCATCAGATCATGAGTCTTGCCGCAGCACGCAGACGGCCTTCAGCAGCTACGGGAGGCGCTTTCTGTACGTCTTCACTCTAACAAGATATCAAAAGGTACGATGCTCTATCCCAAGCCACGTTAGGATTCATTTATATTGAACGTATAGCCCTTTATACAATCATAACAAAAAATAATAGAAAACATATAAACTGACGAAAACAAAAATCTTCTTTCTAAATTAAATCATACGCTGACCAACTTTCTCCAAATTCACAGAGTAAAACTATTTTTGATGTTAATACAAATCATCAGATATCCTTCCATAGGAACAGACATAGCCAATAACACACCATAAAACAGGAGAAGAATGGCACAAAACCCGCAAATCCAAAATATTCTACATAAAACCAAGCATAAATGACTCCTCATAGATAGATAAGCAGCAAAGAGAATCAAAAAATAACAAAAACACATGTTTTTCTATAAAAAAGCCACATTTAAACATAAAAACAGCCTAAAATAAGAAAAAATCATAAGTTGTCAGGGCTTTGTCAGGGTAGAAAAACTTGACATTTATGCTTGATTTCGATAATTTTGCGGTGTAAATCATGATTTAACATATGTATTAAACAAGAAGAGTATTAACCCTTTAATAATTACGAACTATGAAAAAGCAAGTACTTTTCGCTGCAGTTGCAACATTATTAGCTTCTGCCCCGTCGTTTGCTCAGATTAAAATGCAAAAAAACAACTTCACACCGTTAAGCATTTCCAACGACGGAACAGTAAGCGGAACCTACGGACAGGCCATGCCATATTATTTATGGTCATCACAGGACGGAAACATGACTGAGATCGGTAGTACTTCAAACGGCCCCGGATCATCAGGAAACGGAATAATATCTGCTGACGGAAATTATGTTTCCGGTATAGTCAGAACAACTATAAAACCTATAACAGAACTTCAACGAAAGTCATATGTAGATAAATACACATTTACGGATATCGTAAACATAAACGGAGGATACATTGCCGTTGGCAAAACCGAAGACAATAAGGGTATTGTCATCAGAAACACAGGATTCAATACAAGATGGAATCCTACTAATATGGATTCACCTATAAATACAATATGTTTCCTTAACGATTATGTTGGAATAATTGCAGGTGACAACGGATTTTATCAAACTACTATTAGCTCTGGCTCATGGTGGGCTGATGAATATGAGCATCCGGGCAAGGACGACGATGTAGACAAGTTTGTGGCTGTAGACTTCAGCGGCGAGTTCTATGGTGCAGCAGCAGCAGTTCTGGCTGACGGCAGCGGCGCGCTTTACTATTCGGAGAATGGCGCAGAGACGTGGAGCGCGGCTACAGGCTGGGAAGGACATCCCACAGCTATATGCCATGCATCAGACAAGAAGTTCTACATGGTTACCGAGGAGGGACGCATATACACATCTGAAGGCGCAGGCGAATGGACACAGTGCGGCGACCTTGGCAAGGCGCTAAAGGCTGTAAGTTTCGCTGACACGGAGAAAGGAATAGTAGTAGGCGACAACTTTATAGCTATAACCACAGACGGTGGAACGACATGGACTGAAATTGAGTCTGAAATAAGCGGCACATGGCTCTCTGCCGTATGGAACGGCGACGATGTTTATGTGGCAGGCAAGGGCGAGGCCATAATATATTCAGCCGACAACGGCAAGACATGGGAGCAGATAAACACTGACCTGGCCGACACTGAAGGAACAGTAAACAGCATCATATATAACGGTAAAGAATTATATACATGCGGTACTTCGAGCACATTCTATTTCCGTCAGTCAGAGGCTACGGAAACACAAATCCGCGAAATGGCACGCTATGACAGAAACGCCGACGAATGGACTCCTCTCGGTTATTTCTCACCAATGGGTGAAAGTGGAAGTAGTGGCTATTGTGTATCTGGAGACGGAAAAAGTGTTGGAGGAAACGCTTACGTAATAAGAAATGCTGACTCGTTCAAATTCAAAAACGTAGCAGCCGCTGCAGTATGGAACGAAGAAGACGGCAAACTGATTGAATTGCCCGGACTATATCAGGAAAAAGCATCAAACGCACGTGTTGATGCACTGAACGCAGACGGCACAGTAGCCGTAGGCTATCAGGACATTGACGGCATGTGGACATCATCTGTATGGAAGAAGGAAAACGGAGTTTGGGGTGACGGCATTATATTGTTCAAGGACAAGGAAGTCGGCCTTGCTGACTACAAGAACATAATGCAGATGTGCTCATGCGTTTCTCCCAACGGCAAATGGGTTGGCGGATATGGCAATGATGCTTCATATTACGAGACAGCTGAAGATCAAAAAATGGCAGAACCTTATATCTGGAGCGAAGAAACAGGCGTGATGAGATTAGGTATACTCGAAAACACACCGGCTAAAGAGGGTTATTATGGTTATGTAAGCAGCATATCTAACGACGGATCGATGGCCTTCGGTACGTTCCAGACCACAATGCCCGGCATAGAGATATGGGGTGTGCCGTTCATCTGGACCAAAGAAGACGGCATGCGCGACCTCAACGACTGGATAACAGAGAAATATAACACAGACTTAGAGGGGTATAGAATTTACGGAGTTTCAGATTTATCTGATAACGGACAATATCTGCTTTGTTATATCCGCAAGGACTATGATTTCGGCGCTTGTGTCATCGACCTTAATGCTGAAGGCACAGACATCAGCCTCGGCGAGACAGCAGCCGACAACAGCGTGAGGATATATCCTAACCCGGTATCAGACATGATACACATCGACCTCAACTCGGCAGAAAACGTGAAGATTAGCCTCTACGGACTGACGGGCAACGTGGTCAAGACAGCTGCAGAGAGCGGCACAACAGCCACAATGAACGTAACCGACGTGCCCGAGGGCATGTATATCCTCGTGGTAGATAACGGAAAGAACAAGACAGTAAGAAAAATGCACATCACTCACTGATTAGTGTGCCGTGCTTAATCTGAATCACGTATGGGCACGGCATATTGAATGGGGCGCCGGCATGACATAACTGTTGTGAAACATTAAGGCCGGCGCCCCGTCTTTTTATGACACGGCTTCATAGCATAAAAAATATTATCTTAACAGCCGTCACCGCCACAAAGATGCACAGCCCGCAGGCAGCTATCCCCGGCAAGGCATTTACCCCTGAATGTTTAACCCCATACGCCACACCGGGAATATATTTGCCGGACACTTCTGCCATACCTACAATCACACATAAATACACCGGCAGCCGGCAGCATGCACATCGGAGTGACGCGTGGCGGCTGTTGGTATGATGATGCCGGGGTCGGGTAAAGAATAAGGATAAATATATATCAGGCAGTCTATTGCCCATATATATCATGACGCACTGTCCTGCCCGTCGTCAATTATCGACTGCAGATATCCGCGTATCGACACGTCGCTGCCGAGGCTAATCTTCTTACGGAGCCTATTGCGGCTCTTCTCTACCGACTCAACCTCGCGGAACGTTATCTGCGATATCTCCTTCGAGGTCAGTCCCATGTATATGTAGGCACACAGGCGGCAGTCGTTCAGCGTAAGGTTAGGGTGAGCCTCCTTGAGCTTGGCGTCGAAGAGCGGCGACACCTCGTTGAAGTATGTCTTGAAGCCCTCGTTGAGCCTATTGGCGGTCTGCTGGCGCAGCTTCAGCGATATGCCGTTGACGCGCTTGCGCGTGTCTTCCTCGGCTATGTCCTTGCTCAGCTCGGCCAGCTCCTCGCAGATGTTCTTGTGCAGATTGTCTATCGACGAAAGGTCTATCGAGAATGTCGTCAGCTCGCGGCTCTTCTTTCCTATTTCGCTCTCCATTCTCTTTTTCTCCCATTCGTGCTCTTTCTGCTCAAGCATCCTCAGCTTCTTTTCCTGCTCGAGTATTATAGCGCTCTGCCTCTGCTCGTTCTTGCGTTTCTTTATGCTGACAACCACGAGCACCGACAGCAACACGGCCACGAGTATGGTGGCCACAACTATTATCATACTGTTGCGCAGCTTGATGTTGGCAAAATCATACTTCATCTTCAGCTCCATGTTGTCGTTGCGCAGCTGTGCTATGTCATACCATGTCATCATCTGGAAGAGCTGCCTCTTCTGGTTGTCAAAGTTGAGCGAGTCGTTGAGTTTCATGCTCTCCTGCAGGCATCTCGACGCCCTTTCGTAATAGTTGAGCTTCATGTAGAGAGTGGCTATCTCCTTGAGATACTTGCCCTTTATGGCGTCCGACTGCTTCGGCATCACCTTCTCCTCGATATATTCAATCTCGCTGAGAGCCTTATGCTTCTGCCCCATGGCTATATAAAGCTGCACGAAGTTGAGCCTTATCATCAGCTCTGACACCATAAATTTTTCGCCCGGCAGCGTCTTCTCTGCCATCATAAGAGCCTTCTCAGCCTCTTTATATTTACCCATCTCGGTGAGTAGTCCGCCCTTGTTGATATAAACGCGCGACAGCAAATCTCTGTTGCCGGCGGCACACTGTATCGCACTGTCGAGGCAGGCAATGGCCGTGGGCATGTCCTTCTGTCCGCAGTAGACCAGCGCCATGTTGTTATACAGTATGCTGCTTGCCCCTGCCAGGCTCTTCAGACTTATCAGCATCCTCAGAGCCTTGGCATAGTCACCCGTATCATAATATAATTGTGCCTGATTAGTATATATCTGCGACAATAGATTCCTAAAACCGTACTTACGGGCTATGGCAGAACCCCGGTCGAACATCTTGCGGCCTTCCTCATGAAATCCGAGCATCGTGTAGCCTATTCCGGCCGAGTTGGCATACTTTGCCATTATCAGGAAGTCGGTCTTCTTTGAAGCCGTCTTCTTCACCTCGTTGAACACCATCCTGGCAAAGAGCACCTCAGCCAGAAAGTCGCCCTTCTCGGTGAACATCATGCACATTGGATAATAGCTTGCTGCCAGCTGCGCAGGCTTCAGCGAGTCGGCATTGCTGCGGTTAATCTTGTTGATCTCGTTCATATAAAATTTGCTGGATGGAGTATTCTGCACATACTCTTTCAGATATGCCGTCCACCGCTCCTTCAGCGCATTCTTTTCTGCCCTGCCTGCCACCGCAGGACACACACACGACAACAGCAATGCTGCCACAGCGGCGCGTAGAGCCACGCAACGCACACCGCGGCATGCCGCAGAGCAACATTCAATGACACAGGCTAAAAGGAAAGGCAGACATAAGGCAGGTCTGCCGTATTGGGTATACATCAAGCGCATAACAGATAAAATTAATTTCAGCGGCAAAACATCACTCAGAAATACCGCCCATGTCAGCATCACGCTGCATGACGGCAGGCCGTGGCGTAAGACTTGTATGCATAGAGAGCCGCTATACTCAAAACATAATATCAGACAAGGCCGGTCTCAAAGGTACGAATTATTAATCAAAACTGGCCACTTTATCCGCTATTTTTGTCTTTTTGCCGTAAATTAAGCCCTATCCTGCCGCCTTAACAAGGCCTTAACGACGTATGACATTGCGCCGTACGGCGTATGCATTCTCAGCCGGTGCGGCGGGCCATGACTGAAATAATGCAGCCATAACGGCGGCAACATTAAGCCGGAGGCAGACAGCCACGCAACAAATCATAACATTAATTATGCCGCCACAATGACAGTTATATCACTTTTTTGTTATAACTTTGCGCCCGGAATATAAACGTTTATAAGACATGTCATTAAAATGTGGTATAGTAGGACTGCCTAATGTGGGCAAGTCTACGATTTTCAACTGCCTGTCGAGCGCGAAGGCACAGGCAGCCAACTTTCCTTTTTGCACCATCGAACCTAACGTCGGCGTGATAACCGTGCCCGACGAACGCCTGACAAAGCTCGCCGAGATAGTTCATCCGGGACGCATCGTGCCCGCAACCTGCGAGATTGTGGACATTGCCGGACTCGTAAAGGGTGCCAGCAAGGGCGAAGGTCTGGGCAACAAGTTCCTCGGAAACATACGCGAAACCGACGCCATCATACACGTGCTGCGCTGCTTCGACGACGACAACATCACTCACGTTGACGGCAGCATAGACCCTATACGCGACAAGGAAATCATTGACACCGAGCTGCAGCTGAAGGACCTCGAGACCATAGAGGGACGCCTGACCAGGCAGCAGAAGGTGGCAGCCGCCGGAAACAAGGAGGCAAAAATAGAAGTAGGGGTGCTCGAGGCATACAAGGAAGTGCTCGAACAGGGCAAGAACGCACGCGTGGTTGAGTTTGACAGCAAGGAAGAGCAGGACGCCGCACGCAACCTGTTCCTGCTGACGGCTAAGCCCGTGCTCTATGTGTGCAACGTCGACGAGGCATCTGCCAAGACCGGCAACGACTACAGCCGCCGCGTTGAGGATGTGGCAAAGACCGAAGGCGCCGAGGTGCTCGTGATAGCAGGCAAGACTGAGGAAGACATAGCAAGTCTTGAGACATACGAAGACAAGCAGATGTTCCTCGACGAGCTTGGCCTTGAAGAGAGCGGCGTAAACCGTCTGATAAAGAAAGCCTACGCCCTGCTTAACCTCGAGACATTCATCACGGCAGGCGAGATGGAGGTCAAGGCATGGACATATCACAAGGGCTGGAAGGCTCCTCAGTGTGCCGGCGTAATCCACACCGACTTCGAGAAGGGATTTATCCGCGCCGAGGTGATAAAGTATGACGACTACATCAAATATGGCTCTGAGGCTGCAGTGCGCGAAGCCGGCAAGCTTGGCATCGAGGGCAAAGACTATGTTGTGCAGGACGGCGACATCATGCACTTCAGGTTTAATGTATAAATTTTAAGAGCAAAAGAGGCTTGAAAGAGTAGTTAAAGGAGTTAAAGCAGTTACCGCTCCCTGTGGTCGCTCAGGAGTTAAAGTCAAATGCCTTTAAACCTGCGTACCATAAAAACGTTAACTGCACAGGCTCTGCTCAACAGGCAAGGCTAATGACTTTAACTACCGGCAGGCCCAAGCCTGCGATAACTCCTTTAACTACTCTAACTACATAAATATTACCTATCATGATTTCCGAATTACTATACATCCTGTGGAACCCCAACCTGGTGGCATTTCATCTCGGGCCGATGTCCATACGCTGGTATTCGCTGTGCTGGCTCCTGGGCCTTGCGTCGGCATATTTCATCGTGAAGAGGCTCTACAAGGAGCAGAAGATAAAGCCGGAGCTGTTCGATCCGCTGTTCATCTACTGCTTCGTGGGCATACTGATAGGCGCCCGTCTGGGCCACTGCCTGTTCTATGAGCCCGACTATTTCCTGTCGAGCGGCAAGCATATAGTGGAGATGATACTGCCAATACACTTCATGGCCGACGGCTCGTGGAAGTTCACCGGATATGAAGGACTGGCAAGCCACGGCGGCACCATCGGACTTATCATTGCCCTCTGGCTATACGTGCGCCGCACAAAGGTGAACATCTGGCGCGTGCTCGACAACGTGGCGATAGCAACTCCCGTAACAGCATGCTTTATCCGACTGGGCAACCTCATGAACTCTGAAATCATTGGCAAGGCAACCGATGTGCCATGGGCGTTCATCTTCGAGCGCGTCGACATGATTCCGCGCCATCCGGGACAGCTCTACGAGGCCATAGCCTACGCCATTTTCTTCGTCATAGGCTGGTATTTCTACCGCAAAAAGCCGCAGCGCGTGGGCACAGGATTCTTCTTCGGACTCTGCATAACGCTCATCTTCACGGCACGATTCTTCATCGAGTTCACAAAGGACATACAGGAAGAGTTTGAGGCATCGATGCTGCTCAACATGGGACAGCTGCTCAGCATACCGTTCGTAATCGTCGGACTGCTCTGCATGAAGGGCGGAAAATGGATGCAGAAACTGGGCATTGAGAAATAGACCAATATCCTGCGGCTTAACGGCCGGAAAGGAAACAAATAGAGGAAAATAGGGGAAATTTGTGGAAAATTTCCCCTATTTTTATGTATTTATGCGAAATTAATCATATATTTGCGCAAAAGATAACGACGCAAATGATTGAGAAAACACCCGAAATTACCCAAAACGACCTGACGGAAGCCATGAAGCTGCTTACCGACAAGAGCCACATGCCGCTGCTGAAAAAGATCAGCAACGAGTATTATTATTGGGACAAGGTGAAATATCTCGCGCCAAAGGGCATCAGCAGCAAGGCGCTGTGGCATGCCGTTAAACTGCAACGGATGCTCAACTCAAAGCAGATAAGCTTCGGACGCTACACGTTCAGCTTCACCGTTACAGAACACATGCTCGCCATGATGCACGAGTTTGACCTCAACATAGGCGGCAACCTCGGCACCGACAGCATAATACCCGAGAGCGACAAGAACTTCTATCTCGTAAGCTCCGTTATGGAAGAGGCCATCGCGTCGAGCCAGATGGAGGGAGCGTCGACCACACGCAAGGTGGCGAAAGAGATGCTGCGGAAGAAACAGAAACCGCGCGACAAGAGTCAGAAGATGATTGCCAACAACTATGCCACGATAAACTATCTTGCCGAACACAGGCACGACGACTTCTCGCTCGAAAGGATTCTCGAGATACACAGATACATATCTGCCGACACTCTCGACAACGGCGGATATGAAGGAAGCCTTAGGCAGACCGACGACATAGTGGTGATGAACGGCATAACGGGCGAGATAGCCCACACACCGCCGCCGCACGACGAGGTGGAAGGCATGCTGAGGGAGCTGTGCGACTTTGCCAACAATGATGACCCCGACAGCTTTATACATCCGATTATCAAGGGAATAATAATCCACTTTATGCTTGCCTTCATACATCCCTTTGTCGACGGCAACGGGCGCACGGCGCGCTCGCTGGTCTACTGGTATATGATGAAGAAGGGCTACTGGCTCACGGAGTATCTCTCTATATCGAGAATTATCTACCGGAACAAGGCGCAATACGAAAAGGCGTTCCTATACACCGAGGCCGACAGCAACGACCTTTCTTACTTCATACAGTATAATCTGATAACGATGAAGAAGGCATACGAGGAACTTAAACTCTACCTGCAGCGCAAGATAAGCGAACGCGAAAGCATGACTGCCCTAAGCGGCATGAACGGCATAAACCTAAGACAGGCAAGGATAATAAAGGAGCTGTATAAAAACGGCGACAACATAATTACCGCCAAGGAGATAGCAACGCAGTTTGCCGTAACCGACAAGACGGCAAGAACAGACCTCCAGGCTCTTGTACAAATGGGAATAATGAGCGAGGTAAAACTCAACAACAGAATGACGGGATATGTCAGAGCCGACAACTTTGAGGAGAGAATAAATGAATTAAGTAAGGGAAATATAAAGTAAAACAAGGGAAATTAGGGGAAATTTTCGGAAAATTTCCCCTAATTTCTTTTTTATTGCCCATTACGTTCAAGCCAAGAAACATAACAAAAGGGATTTTCTGCCGGACGTAAAATCCGTTCTGACGCGTTTTCTTGTGTTCGGCGTGAAGATGTAGGGCTGTGAATGAGAAAACGGCTTACGCGGGCTTAAAATGGCGTTATAAAAGAATGTCAGCATGATTTCATGATGCTTGCGTGCAACAATGATGCCATGCTGACATATAGAGCATATAAACAGTCAAGGATTAATCAAGCTTCAACTCAAAATCCACCACGTCGAGCCAGCGCCCGAGCTTGTAGCCTACATCGTGAAAATGCGACGCCTGACTGAAGCCCAGCTTGCGGTGAAGCTCTATGCTCGCCTCGTTGCAGCCCGTTATGCAGGCTATCAGCACCTTGTATCCGCGCCGGCGGCACTCGTCTATCAGGCGGTGCATCAGGGCGGTGCCAAGGCCGCGGCGGGTGAAGTCGGGCGAGAGATATATCGTCGTCTCGTAAGTGTTGCAGTAGGCGGCGCGCTCCTTCCACGGATGAGCGTAGCATATTCCTGCCACGCGGCCGTCTTCTTCAGCCACGAGATAAGGGCAGCTTGCCGATATGTGCCCCACCCTTTCGGCCATCTGCTCTTCGGTGAGCGTCTCGGTCTCAAATGTCTCAATGCCCTCTACGATATATCTGTTGTAGAGCGCGGTTATCTCCTGAATGTCTTTTTCCTCAACGTAACGTATCATTTCTGTATAATTTATGTTTGCTTTATCTCTTTTTCCTCTACGTGCCGCGGTCTGCCATGCGCTGACAGATGCCGCAGGCGCCCTTGCATACATGCAACACAATCGAAGCCTGACGCCTGACATGCGCCTGACCTCGATTGCAGTATGAATAATCCGAGCACAGGCCGTACCAAGCCTGACATGGCTTTACTGTCTGTTCACGCTGATCTTAATGCTGCGGTCGGCTATCTTCACCAGCACGACGCCGTCCGTACGGCCTGCGCTGAGCGTTATGCTGCCTGCCGACGCCTTGCCTGCCGAGAGCATCATGCCGCCCACGCTGTAGAGCGCAACCTGCTCGCCGTCGGCAAGTCCGCTTACGGTGATGCTGCCGTCATGCGAGCTTACCACTACGCCGCGGCGCTCGTCAAGGTTTATTCCGGCAGTGTTCAGCGTGGCGTCGATGAAGCACAGCACGGCCTTAGCCTCCTCGCTGTTAAGATAGCCGTGTGCCGATGCATACACGGTTATGTCGTATGCCGCGCCGAGAGCCACATTGCCGTCGGCCGAGTGGGCTCCTTCAACGGCGTCAGACGCGCTTATCGTGTAGTGATATTCCGCCCCTTCGGTGGCGCATCCGAACGTCAGCGAGTTGTCGGCATAGGCTATTGTCGGCGTGGCGCACCTAACGGGGTCAACCACCTGTCCGTCTTCCTCTATGATAAACTTAAACCCGCTCCACGGCTCCTTGACCTTATAGAGCGCCGTGGTGCCTACCGGCACGTGCAGGCGGCACTCTGTGTATATGTCGCCGAACACGAAATTGCCCGTGCTCACCTCGTCAGGGTCGTCCCACTGGCAGGTTACGTCCGCAAGATAAGTGCAGTCCGAGAAGCTGCCGCTGCCCAGCGTCTCTACGCTCCTTGGCAGCAGTATCGAGGTCAGTCCGCTGCAATTGCGGAAGCATCCGGTGCCAATGTTCTTCAGTCCGGCAGGCAGAGCTATTCCGCTGAGCGAGATGCAGTTGCTGAAGCAGTCATCATACAGCTTCTCGATACTCTCCGGCAGGGTTACCGAAGCCAGCTTTGAGCAGTAGCTGAAACATTTTTCGTAGAGCCTCGTTACGCCGCTCGGCACAACTATCGACTCTAAAGCTGAGCAGCTCTCGAAGCATCTGCTCTCTATGTTGTCTATGCTGTTGGGCAATGTTATTGCCTGAAGAGCAGTGCAGCCTGAGAAGCAACTGCTCCTTAAGTCGGTGATGCCGTCGGGCAGACTGACCGACGTGAGCGAAGTGCAGCCCGAGAAACACTCCTCGCCAAGCTCCCTCACACCCTGCGGGATGTCTATCGACTCGAGCGAAGTGCAATGATAGAAGCATCTCTTCTTCAGCTCCGTCAAGCTTCCCTCAAACTTCACCGATCCAAGCGACGAGCAGCTGTGGAAGCAGCTCTCGCCCATAGTGGTCAGACTTGCCGGCAGAGTTACCGACGTGAGGCTCTTGCAGGCGTAGAAGCACTGATAGCCAAGCTCCGTGATGCCCTTGGGCAGACTGATTGCCTTAAGCCTGTCGCAGCCTGAGAAACATGCGCTGCCCAGCGATGTAACTCCTGCCGGCAGCTCAATCGCCTCAAGCATGTTGCAGCTCTCAAAGCACATATCACCGAGCGATACGAGAGCTTCGGGCAGGTCTACCGACTTAAGAGAGTAACAGAAAGAGAAGCTGTTGCCACCCAGCGAAGTTATGTTGTCGGGCAGGTCTGCCGATACAAGCTTAGAACACGACGAGAAGCACGACGAGCCCATCACGGTAACAGTGTTGGGAAGCACAACTCCCGTAATGTCGTTTCCGCTGAAGGCGTTGCTCTGCACGGTGGTAACCGTATAGTCATCTCCGCCGTATCTCACGGTCTCAGGAATCACGATGTCGCCCGTAAGTCCCTTCTGCTGCATCACCGATGCCTTTCCGCCGTCGAGCAGATAAGTTATTCCGTCGATTGTAGCCGTCTCCTGTGCGCTGCCTGCCAGGGTCATCGCCGCCGCCAGACATGTAAGGATAATTTTCTTCATAAATAGTTTTTTTAATGTTCAAGAAATGTATGTGTTCACTTGTTTTATTTGTAAAAATAGCCGATCGTTTCTCCGTGCAAAAATAAGAAAAAAACAACAAACCGAAAGGCCCTGCCCGAAAAAACAGCATTTTGTGTCGACCAACGCCTTGCATGGCATCAACCCACCCTTAATGCCGGCGGCAGGTTTTGGGGATATTTTGCGGAAATAAAACACCTACAACGAACCGCCCAAAAACGATATGTGCCCTTTCACACTGCAAAAGCATATCTTCTGCACGGCAAAAGGGCACATATCAGAGGCCGAAAGGCGGCCTTTTATAATACACTGAAACACAATGCGTTACACAATACATGGCGACGCACGCCAGCGCCGGCGGCAGACTGATGCATACCATGCCGCCGTAGGGCACGCCATAGGGTATGAGCCATGGCAGCGTCAGGCCTCAGTACAGCCTGCCACGGCAGCCTTCATGCTTGCCTTGGCGTTGGCATACATGCGCACGATGATGTCGCACGCCTGGTCTAACGTCATCGAGCCTGTGTTTATCATCAGGTCGTAGTTGCGCGGATCGTCCCAGCGCTGACCTGTGTAATATTCATAGTGAGTGCCGCGGGCCTTGTTGAGCCTCTTTATCTCGGCCTCCGCCTTAACCTTGTCCAGGCCGTATTCAGACGTGCATCGGTCGATGGCCGTGTCACGGTCGCAATAGCAGAACACGCGCACCACGCCCGGACGGCCCTTCAGCACAAAGTCGGCGCAGCGCCCCACGATGACGCACGGCTCCTTTTCGGCCAGCTGCTGCACTATCTTGCTCTCGGCAAGGAAGAGCACGTCGTCGTCAGACAGTCCCCTGCCCGCCTGCGTGCCGTAGCCCTGCGACAGTATGCACTTCAGCCAGAACGACGGTATGGTCTGCTCGTTGCGCCTTATGTAGTCTTCGTTGATGCCGCTGCTCTTTGCCGCCATCTTTATAAATTCGCGGTCGTAGAGCCTTACGCCGAGTCTCGACGCCAGCATCTCGCCCAGCATGTGGCCGCCGCTGCCAAACTCGCGGGCTATGGTAACCACCACGTCGGCAGGCGCCGCGGCTGCCTTGCCTTCGGTCTGCTTAGAGTAGCCCAGCACGCCGTTGAGCACACGGCAGAACGGTGTGAGGAAGTGAACTATCGGCCCCACGAGCAGCGCCGCAGCCACCGTGCCCTCGCGCACGCCGTGTATGCCGCCTATGAAGAGCATCGAGAACACGCAGGCAAGGATGACGTTGCCCACGTCGAAGCCCAGTTTGACGTAGCCGAAGTCGCCGCCTATGCGCCTTGCCAGCACCCTGACGAAGAACTCGCCCGCCACCATTGCCACGTCGGCCTTAACCTCGAGCGTTATACCGCACGCCAGAATGACGCATCCGGCGAGCATGCTGAGCAGCTGCATGGGATATGCCTCGGGCTGAAGCCACGACAGCGACGACATGGATATGTCGATAAACGTGCCGAAACAGAGCGTAACGGGTATCTGTATGAGATACATGCGGAGGTCGGCGCGCAGCTGTGAGCGGCTCATCATGAGCGGCTCTGTGGCCACGAAAAGAAGGTTAACGATGATGGTCCACTGGCCCATGGTAAGGGGCGTGAACATACTCAGCACGTAGTTGACGCTCGTTATGGGCGACGTGCCCAGCAGAGCCTTTGTGATGAAGGCAATGCCGTAGGCGTTGATAAACACCGAAATGATAAAAAGGATGTAACGCCTTGTTAGAAATATTGTCTTTTTCTGCATAATATTTTGACTTGAAAACAAATCTGTTCTAATGGAGAATGGAGAATTGAGAATGGAGAAACGAAGTTCGGCGTCAGCCAATTTTGATTTGACTTGAGGGGTATGTGGACGCCGGATGTTGAGCCTATTGCCGGTGTGTCGGGTGTTCTGTGGCCGGTGTATTTTGTCCGCTGTAACCAATTGTATTATGTCTTCTGCCGGCATATTTTGTCTTTTACGGCTGTAGTGCTGTCCCCTGCAACTATTCTGTTCTCCTTTCTGATTATGCTATCCTTTCTTTTGTCTTTATTCTCCACGGAGAAATGTTCTCCTTTGTATTGTATTCTGATTTAAATCACGGCGCAGAACTTATTATCAGTGTGCGTATATGTTGATGACTTACGACATTCATTCATGCCGACAGTCATAGACTTAAAATGTCTGATGGGCTGCCATGCGGCGCCTTGTCTTTAACCCAAATCGGCTATTATGATTCGGTATGAAAGCCTTAATGCACAAAAGTGATAAAACCATGTGCTGTATGATGACCTGTTGGGGGTTAGTTTTCTGCCGCCACTGCAGCTCGCACCGCGCCACGGCGGCAGCCCTGCCCTGCCCTATTTGCCTGTAACTATGCGCTTTATGTCGTTCAGTTTGTTGAGCGCCTCCACGGGCGTCAGGTTGTTGATGTCGAGCCCCAGTATCTCGTCGCGCACCTGGCACAGCACTGGGTCGTCGAGCTGGAAGAAGCTGAGCTGCATGCCCTGCCGGCTCATGTTTATCTTCTCTGCCGACGGCTTGCCTACTCCGCCCACCTGGGCGTTGTCGGCCTCAAGCTCCTTCAGTATGGTCTCTGCCCTCTTCACGATGCTCTTTGGCATGCCGGCTATCTGCGCCACGTGTATACCGAAAGAGTGCTCAGAGCCGCCCGGCTCGAGCTTTCTCAGGAAGATAACCTTGCCGCCCGACTCTCTTACGCTTACGTTGAAGTTTTTTATGCGGGCAAAGTTTTTCTCCATCTCGTTGAGCTCGTGATAGTGAGTGGCAAAGAGCGTGCGCGCCTGAGCCTTGGGATGCTCGTGCAGATACTCCACAATGGCCCACGCTATGCTTATTCCGTCGTATGTGGACGTGCCTCGGCCAAGCTCGTCGAAGAGCACCAGCGAGCGCGGAGTAACGTTGTTGAGGATGTTGGCAGCCTCGGTCATCTCAACCATGAAGGTCGACTCGCCCAGCGATATGTTGTCCGACGCTCCCACGCGTGTGAATATCTTGTCCACCAGACCTATCCTCGCGCTCTCTGCCGGCACGAAGCATCCTATCTGGGCCAGCAGCACTATCAGCGCCGTCTGACGCAGCAGAGCCGACTTTCCGGCCATGTTCGGACCTGTGATTATTATTATCTGCTGCTTCTTGTCGTCGAGATATATGTCGTTGGGCACATAGCTCTCGCCCACGGGCAGCTGCGTCTCTATCACCGGGTGGCGTCCCTGATGTATGTCGAGCACAATGTTGTCGGCATCAATGGCAGGACGGATGTAGCCGTGCTCGGCGGCAGTCTTGGCGAAAGACAGCAGACAGTCGATACGGGCTATGAGCGAGGCGTCGGTCTGTATGGCGGGGATATACTCCTGCATCGACAGCACCAGCTCGGAGAACAGCTTGCTCTCCAGCTGCAGTATCTTATCTTCGGCACCCAGAATCTTCTCCTCATATTCCTTCAGCTCCTGCGTTATATAGCGCTCAGCGTTGGCAAGCGTCTGCTTTCTCACCCACTCCTCCGGCACCTTGTCCTTGTAGATGTTGCGCACTTCGAGGTAATAGCCGAACACGTTGTTGTAGCCTATCTTCAGCGACGATATGCCCGTAAGCTCGGTTTCGCGCTCCTGTATCTTCAGCAGATAGTCTTTGCCGCTGTAGGCAATGTTGCGCAGTTCGTCGAGCTCGCTGCTTACGCCGTTCTTTATCACGCCGCCCTTGCTCACGAGCTGCGGCGAATCTTCGTTTACCTCTCGCTCAATGCGGTCGCGCAGGCCCTCGCACAGCGCCATCTGGTCGCCTATGCGGCGCAGCACGGCGTTGTCTGCCTCGAGACATGCACGCCTTACGGGCACCAGGGCCTGCAGGGCTGTCTTGAGCTGCACCACCTCGCGCGGCGACACACGGCCCACGGCAACCTTTGATATGATGCGCTCAAGGTCGCCTATGCGGTGGAGCTGACTGTCGAGAAGGTCTTTAAATTCGGGATGGCGGAAGAAATATTCAACCACGTCGAGCCTGTCTTCTATCACGCGGGCATCTCTCAGGGGGAACACCACCCAGCGCTTCAGCATGCGGGCGCCCATCGGCGACACGGTGCGGTCTATCACGTCGAGCAGCGACGAGCCGTCGTCCTGCATGGGGTGCAGCAGCTCCAGGGAGCGTATGGTGAACTTGTCGAGCCTTACGTAGCGCTCTTCCTCAATGCGCGAGAGCGACGTTATGTGGCCAATGTGCGTGTGCTGCGTCATCTCGAGATACTGAAGTATGGCTCCGCTCGCCACCACTCCACTCCTTAGATGCTCCACGCCGAAGCCCTTGAGCGACTTTACGTCGAAGTGGCTCAGCAGCTTCTGGTTGGCCGACTGCTCGGTGAACACCCAGTCGTCGAGCTCGAAGGTGAAGAACTTGTTGCCGAACCAGCGCTCAAACTCTGCCCTGCGGCCGCGCTCAAAGAGCACTTCCTTAGGCGAGAAGTTTACGAGCAGCTTCTCTACATAGTCGTAGGAGCCTTCGCCCGTGAGGAATTCGCCGGTAGATATGTCGAGAAACGCCACTCCGCAGGCCGTCTTGCCGAAGTTGACGGCGGCCAGGAAGTTGTTTTCCTTGTAGTTAAGCACGTTGTCGGTCATGGCCACTCCGGGCGTAACCAGTTCGGTTATGCCTCGCTTAACGAGCTTCTTGGTGAGCTTGGGGTCCTCCAGCTGGTCGCATATGGCCACTCTCCTGCCCGCCCTTACGAGCTTTGGCAGATATGTGTCGAGCGCATGATGCGGAAATCCGGCCATCTCCGTAGGGTCTTTCGAGCCTCCGTTGTTGCGCCTGGTGAGCGTTATGCCCAGTATCTTGCTGGCGTCTACGGCGTCCTGAAGGTATGTCTCATAAAAGTCTCCGCAACGAAACAGCAGCAGCGCGTCGGGGTGTTTGGCCTTCAGCGACATAAACTGCTTCATCATCGGGGTTAGTTCGTTGTCTTTCTTTGCCATTAAACACTAAACTTTATTTTCTCCGACAAATGGAATAAAAGACTCTTTTCCTATAATTTTTTGCTTATTATAAAAACAAACATTATTATCTTTTCTTTCAATATATTTTAAAATTGCCTCACCAATATATTTACCCAAATTTACCGGTACAGCATTACCTATCATCTGTTCTTGATTCGTTTTAGATCCCAAGAACTTAAAATTTTCCGGGAATGTTTGTATCATACTTCGTTCTTTTGTTGTTAGTGCTCTTATTCCATTCTTATTATTTACAGGATCATTAGGTCTCAATTCATAACCTTTAGGCATAGGTCTATTAACTCCCCGAATCGTAGGACTTGGTTCATCAACACTAAATATACCTCTTCTCATATAGCTTCTTGGGTGACGATAATAATATTTTATTCCCAATGTGTCTCCAAAATAATCGGCAACAGTCATTGGTTTTTCTGATAATCCTGACAACAAATCTGAAAGAATAAAATCATCAGCAACACCAAGTTTACCTATCATCACAAATCTTTTACGTTTTTGCGGTACTCCACATAAACTCGCATCAAGAACTACTTGTGTTAGTCCGTATCCTGACTCCTTGAATATTTTCCTTGCTTCTATTATTTTACGTGTTTTTTTTATACGTTCCACATTTTCCATAACAAACCATTCAGGACGTAAAGAAGATACTATTTGTGCATAAGCTATAGTAAGACTACCTCTTCCATTATCTTCATTACGTTTCCCTGCAGAAGAAAAATCTTGACATGGAGGTCCACCGATAATTACATCAGGATTATATGATTTAATCTTATCAACAGCATTATTTATATCTGTCAAATCTTCTTTAAAAACAGAATGAGAAAAATTTTCTTTATATACAGATATTGCATCATCCCAAAAATCAAAAGCTGCAATAATATCAAAACCAGCTTTTATAAATCCTAACGACAACCCTCCACAACCACAAAATAAATCTACTACTTTCATTTCAATCAAACAAATCTGTGCTATTTACAATAACTGCATCAAATCTCCTCTCTGGGCTAAGCAAATTTTGTCCACCACCAAGAATTATATTTTTAATATCACTTTTTAAAATTCTAGGATGAAACAATTGTTCACTTTTTAAAAATTTGTATGAACGTGTACCTGGTAAAGAAAAAGCTTTATCATTAGCATTACCATAAGAATGATTTTTAATTATACTTACATAGTCAAAACACCCATAAGAAATATAATCAAAAAGCATCTTATAAATCCAAATTATTGTTCGTTGAAAACGATTTATATCATTCCTGTTAAAGTTATACTCTTGTACACACATTTGCAATGTTGCTAAATTTGACCACACGAAAACATCCAAACAATCATCAGCAAGCCTCATATGCCCTTTTTCCGTTTTCCAAACAGGCTGAATTATTAAAGGTTTTTGCAATTTATGCATATCAGCAGAGACTCTTAGAACTGCATTTTCTATATCCTTATAATAAGGAGCTACACTTTCTGCATCCTCCCAATGATTAATTTTCGGAACACCACGTATAAGTTCTCTTAGCTTATTTTGACGATTCTCATAAGCTTCACATATGGAACAAGCAAGAAAGCAAATAGTTGGGGGACGCATAACTATTTCGCAACTATATTTATCTTCATCAAATTTTTTTGTTGTATTATCAGGAAGAGCAGTTAATTTAATTTCAAGTCCACGCATATTTTCATTAGTTGTACGATCTACCATTACAAGATCTATTTTTTCTCTATCTCCTGTATAAAACTTCTCATAAGTACTATATCCAGCCTCAAAATTATAAAAAGCTTTATCAGATAAAGGGTCTATCCCATATAAATCCGTACAAGAAATAAAATCATGTAACAAATTATTATTTTTATCTACATATAAATAAACTGGTTTTATATTTTTTGAATGCATATAAGCAACTAATGATGCAGGAAAAGAACTATTAAATTGATTCTTTCCCCAAAAATATTCTTTTGTATAATCTCGACTTGAATGTTTTTGTCCAAATAATCCCGGCTTATCCATATTAATGAAAAATTAAATATAATAAATCCAAAATAAATTTTCAGATTTTAATTTACGGTAGCAAAATTACAAAAATATATTAGAAAATAAATACTTACAACTGATTTTAATTTTATTAAAAATAATATTACCAATCTGTCTCCACAAAGATATACATAAATTTTCTTTATCTGCATCAGCGCTTTCCACCAAAGCTTCCTGACGACTTACTTGTGCCAGAGGCATGTTTCTTCACAGTCAAAGTATTAGTGCCAACCTTGCCCGATGTTGTTGTCGAGGGCTTGCTTCCTGTGCTTCTTACGGGCTTTGTACCGCTGAACGAGCCTGAAGGCTTTACAGTTGTGCTGCCCGATGTGCCCGTACCTCTCGACGGACGGCTCGTAGCGGGCTTGCCGGCTGAGGTAGTAGGCTTCTTATTAGTAGTGGGACGGCCGTGCGACGCGGTGCCCGTAGAAGGCTTGGGAGCCGTAACCGTGTGGCCCTGATTAGTCGGTTTAGAGGGCTTCGGGGTTGTCGTCACGCTGTGGCCCGAGTGGTTTGTGGTGCCCGTTCTTACCGGCGTCAGCTTGTGAGCGCTGCTGTATGTGCGGCCCTTATACCAGCTCTTGCCGCCGTTGCTGCGCCAGCTGTGGCCTCCGCGGTAGGTGGTGTAGACGCTGGGGCGGCTGTAATAATAGTAAGAGCGGTCGGTGTAGCGTGTGTAGATGCTGTATCTGAAGCCCGAGCTCCAGTAGACCGGACGGTAGAAATATGTCCTTGACATATACAGGTTATACTGTGCCGCGGTGAGCACGTAGCTCAGGTCGAGGTTGCGGCGCGTCCAGCACGTAGAGTAAAGGTCGTCCTGATAGTTGAGCGCCATGAGATAGTCGAGATTTATTTCATACACGGCGTCATACTGGCTCTCATAGAGTCCCAGTTCGTATGCCATCTTGTCTGTCAGGAACAGGGCCTCCTCACGGGCCTGCGTATATGTCATTGCCTGCAACGTAACCGTGGTTATCATCATTATGATGAAGGATGTAAGTAATCGTTTCATAACCGTCAATTTTTAAAATGTTAGACAATCAGCAGTATCAAACAAATGTTCTGAGAGCAAAGATAGTGAAATTTGGGCTAAAATGCAAGCAGTTTACCCTACAACAGCATCGGATTTTCCCTACAATTCAGCGGGATTTGCCCCCGCACACGGCACAGACGGGCACGACTGCCGTGCCTGAAGGGCAGGGCAGAGGGGGCAGTAAATAAAACTTTTTTAATGTTTTTATATCGCATTGCGAACATATATTGCACAAAAGCGGCATAATTTTGCCCCCGGAACAGGACATTAGCCCGACAAGGAGAGATTGTTTCATGAGATAACACGGGCCCGGCGCCGCCACGCAAGCTACCGCGGGGCAGGGCAGAGGGCAAATATACAACAGACCTTTAAAACTGATTTTAGAAATGATTGTAAGTATTAACCTGAACGAAGAGAGACAGAAAGACTTTGCCGACATGCTGAGCAAGGAACAGCGCGAAAGCGCAAGGCGCATAATGGCGCAGCAACTGGGCCAGCTGCTGACACGCAACCCGGCCGAAAACCTGTACTGGACGGAGAGCAAGACCGACCTGATGGAGCTGGTCTACGACGTCTACATGGCCGAAAGCCCCGTTGACAGGCTGGGCCGCCCCTACAGCTTCAGCGAGATGGCGCGCAGGGCATGCACCGTGCTGCACGTGCCCATGCCGAAGAATCCCTACGCCATGGTGTATAACGCAAGGGAGAGGAAGGGCGTGAAGCAGAAGTCGTTCTTCAGCCGCTACTGCTGGCTGATGTACTGCAGGCACTCGCGCAACCCGCTATACGCCATGATAAGATGCATGCGCTGAACAGACAACGCAACGGCAAGGTAACCATGAAAAACATTAACAGACCATAAAACACAAGACAATGGACAAGAACACACAGACAAGACTATCGGAACACTTCACGCTGGAGGAGATGTGCCGCTCGGGCGCGGCAGTAAGACACCGCATAGACAACACGCCCGACAGAGAACAGACCGAACGCCTCAGGCAGCTCTGCCTGAACGTGCTGGAACCGCTGCGCAGGCGTTTCGGCGTGATACGCATAACGAGCGGATTCCGCTCCGAGCGGCTCAACGCCATAGTGGGCGGAGCAGACACCTCGCAGCACATGAGGGGCGAGGCTGCCGACATACACATATCGGGCATGGAGACGGGGCGCAAGATGTATGCCTACATAACCGCCAACCTCGACTTCGACCAGCTGCTTTTTGAACACTCGATGAGCAACGGGGCGTGCTGGCTGCACGTATCCTACAAGGCCGGCAAGGGCCAAAACCGCCGTCAGGCTATACCTTTCTACAAGGCGGCATAAGGCCACGCAACGCGCTGACACCCAGTATATTGCAAAAGGCAGCCTTTCGTGCTGCAAAAAGTTATCTTTCACCCTGCAAAAGGCCGTCTTCCGCGCTCCGAAAGGCGGCCTTTCTGTTATGCACGGCATAGCGTATATTTATAAAAGATTTGGTGGATACCGACATTTCGCACTGAAAAGATTTGGTGGATACTGACACTTTGCACTGAAAAAATTTGGTGGATACCGACATTTCGCGCAGAAAAAATTTGGTGGAAGGCGGAATTATGGGCATCTATGTGTGAAATACATCAAGGATTACCGCCGGGAAAACGGCATCAACTATCTGCCTGTATACATGACCATGTTATTATAATCAACATACGCATACGAGGCAAATATATGCCGCAAAACGAACATGGCAAACACGGGAAACAGAAAGGAAAAACACCGCAAATGCCATGAACGTAATGCGGCCGGATAGGTATGAAACTAAAATGTCATGTTCATGCTCACGCCAACGCTGCGGCCGTCGTAGTAGGGCAGGGCGGCAAGAGCCGTGGAGCGGCGGCATGCCGACTTGCGGAACAGCAGGGGATAGAGCCTGTAGGCCAGTTTGGTGCTGACGATGCCTATGCACGCCCCGGCCACAACGTCGTTTATCCAGTGGCGGTCGTTGTAGACGCGCAGATAGGCCGTGAGCGGAGCCACCACAAAGCCCGACCAGGCTATAAGGGGCGACACCGACTTGTATTCTTCATAAAGAAACTGCGCGCCCATGAAGGCCGTGGCGGTGTGTCCCGACGGAAAAGAGTTGCGCGTGCTTACGTCGGGGCGGCGCTCGTTTATGGCCAGCTTCATGGTGTTGACGATGATGCCCATCGTGGCATACGACATGGCAAGCATGATGGTGCGGTCCTTGAACGAGTGGCGGCCGCGCACGCCGGCAAGGTTGAGCCCGTAGACAGCCACCACGGGCGAATACTGCACATAGTCGTCAGCATGCATCTTGCGCCTGTCCTTCGGCACGAGGGCGTATCTCACGGCACGCTTCTGCCTGACCATCCATCCGTTCTCGATATACAGCGCCGACACGCCAACGAGGGCGGCAGGCACCACTATGTCGACAGCCCTGAGCCTGTGGCCGTCGTCGAAGGCGCAACGCCGCTGCACATCGCAGCTAAGGCTGTCGGCAGCACTGACGCCTGAAGCAGCACAGAGCAGCAGCATAATGAGGATGATCCTGAAGTTGAACGTTTCTTTATATTTCATCATTTCGTTAATTTTTCCGGTGTGTCAAGCAATGTCATTGCCGATGGCATAAACCGGCAAAGATATCACACGGAAATGCTGAAAACCACCTATCGGGAAACTGTTTTTTTAATGTATTTTTTAATATACGCATATCCCGAAAACTTATTTTAACCAAACAGCAAGCATCAACACAAGCTGTAGCGCAAAGCACGGCCTACGACGGCAGTCAGCCAAGGCACGAACAGCCCGGCGAGCCGAAAGCATCATAAGCACGGCAAAAAGTCTTGCGGGCGTAAGCACCTGACTGTCAGCAGGAAACGAAGCATCGGAACTGATCATGAAAGCATACTAACAGCAGTTGAGCATACAGTCTATCGTGGTAAAACTTGACATCGCTGATCAGAAAGTATATCTTTGCAAACGTGAACGACATGAAGCCGCAGGCACCTCTAAGGACAGCATGGACAGCCGGCAACCATCAGCCGCCGAAGCGGCGCCGGGCAGCATGAAAGACACAACTGACACAAAGAAGCTTCTTAATGCAGAGAGAAACACACACAGATTATTAACCATTAAAAAAAGAAAGGAAAAAAGATTATGGCAGTTTTTTATAAGTTGTATCAGGAAAACAGAGAAGGTTCGGCAAACAAGGGCAAGTGGTATGCACGCGCCGTGCACACGGGCACAGTTACAATAGACGACCTGGCAGACGAGATGCAGGCCAACTGTACGGTGAAGAGAGCCGACATCGTGGCCGTACTGAGCGAGCTGGTGGAGACGATGCAGAAGCATCTGCAGATGTCGCACCGCGTGAAGCTCGACCGCCTCGGCACATTCAAGATAGGCATGCACACCAGTCCGGCCGACACCGTGAAGGACTTTACGGCAAGCGGCAACGTCAAGTCGGTGCACGTGCTGTTTCAGCCCGAGACCAAGATTGACAAGAACAAGACCCGCACCCGCGCGCTGCTTACGGGCTGCAAGGTGCAGGAGCTGCCCAAGAACGCTGTCAGCGACGCCCTCGACGACGTGGAAGCCGTGTAGCAGCAGGGCATGAATGAATGCAGGCGATGAACGTAACACACATAAATTAAACCCAAAACGGTCATTAGGATTCGGTCGGGATTTAGCTTTATATTGAGCAGATTTTCGTTAGATTTTTAGCAGGCATAGCGGGCTATGTCAAGAAAATCTGACAAAAAGACGCCAATAGAAACAAAAAGACAGACTGAAAGCATCAATGCACAAAATTGATAAAGTAATATGCGGTCTGATGACCGATTTGGATTAAAAAACTTACAAAAACAAAACAGACAATGGGAACAAAAGACAAGAACAACATTTCGATAATTCTGAAGGTGATAGTGGCAGTGGCAACAGCCATCCTGGGCGTGTTCGGAGTGAACGCGGCAATCTGAAAAGGATGCAGTTAATCAAAATCAACCAACCGGTCCGGCAGGCATTTCAGTCTGCCGGATTTTTATGTTTATTCAATATATATACATAAAATATGTGTACTTTTTATCACAAAAGCCACATAATGTAAAAATAAATCGCTATATTTGGCAAATTAAACTCAAACATATAACACATAAACCTTGATGCCTATGGGAAAATGATAGACGCCAAAATCTAAGAGACCAAAATCATTACACAAAATTAACCTGTTAAACTTATCGCTTATGAAAAAACTGATATTTATGCTCATGGCAGTAATCTGTTTCACGGCATGCTCAAACGACGACAACGACCCCCAAAAGCCTATTAATCCGGAACAGCCAAAAGCCGTGGAGCTGAACGATACCACCCTGACATTTGAACTGAATGCAGACACTGCAACTGTAAACATAGGCAGCAGCGAAGGCTGGTGGATAGAAGAAATTACGACAGAGGAAGACACTCTGAAACCTACTGCCGAGGAGAAGCAGCTGATGGCAGGAGGCGGAGCGTATGAAGCGCGATGCCAGTGGGTCAGCATGAAACGCAACGGCAGCAGCATCGAAGTGGCTGTAGACGATAACGTATATAAAGAACGCACATTCAAGATTGTCCTTGCCACAGCCGACAGCACGGCCACCATCACGGGCGTGCAGGAAGAAATGATTACAGGCTGGTGGGACGACATTATAGGCCTGTCGACCAAGACCGTAACGCTCAACGGGGCAGGAGACCCTGCTACTGTAACTACCGAAGGAAAACACTGGTGGATAACATCAATAGAGGTTGACGGAGAGACGCTGTATAATTCCTACTACGACAACACAGAGAACAGAAACATGTATCAGACGGGCAAGTTCAACAAAAAGTGCGACTGGCTCAACGTAAGCGTGGACGACTGGACGCTGAACATATCGGCAGACATGAACTACGGAGAAGAAAGAACATTCAGAATAAACGTAGAGGCAGGCGATTACTTTGACTATATTAACGGCACGCAGGAAGAGCTGATGACGGGAGGAGGCACCCCCATAAACCTAAAGCCAAAACAAGTTACGATACCGGCAGAAGGCGGCACACAGACATGCACGACAGACAAAGACATTGCATGGATAATACACTGCACTTACATTAACGATAATATCTATTATGCCACATTGGATGAAAAAGAAAACTGCGCAGACACGGGCAAATTTGAAAAAACTTACGAATGGCTGACCGTGAAGCGCGACGGCGAAAATCTGTATGTAACGGCACAACCAAACAATACAGGAAAGGAAAGAACCTTCAAAGTGGTGATTACGGCAGGCGACGCAGGAGACACTCTATACGGCACGCAGCCGGCACAATGACGCCGCAGGCAACACGCACACCGCAGACACTACAGGACGCAACGGCGGCTGAACACACATCATCCGTCCCATATATCCCTTTACGAGAAGGATATGGGGCGGATGATGTTCAATTTGCAACATAGTTTACAAAATATAATAAAAACAATTTTATTTCGTACAATCGAATTTTTGCATTATCTTTGCATATTATAATTATGTGTCATGCCTTACGAAAAAGCAAACCTCCGGCCTGACAATGACGGCCTTGAGTTTTGAACAGGGCAGGACGGGACGGGGCTGCAACAGAGCGGCATAAATAACACAAAGAATAAAAAAACAACGATACGGAACAATGGAATACAATTTCAGAGAGATTGAGAAGAAATGGCAGAAACAGTGGGCCGAGATGAAGACCTACCAGGTTACTGAAGACAAGAGCAGGGAGAAATTCTATGTGCTCAACATGTTTCCTTATCCATCGGGAGCAGGACTGCACGTGGGACATCCGCTGGGATACATAGCCAGCGACATCTACGCCCGCTACAAGAGGTTGATGGGATATAACGTGCTCAACCCCATGGGATACGACGCCTACGGACTGCCCGCCGAGCAGTATGCCATACAGACAGGACAGCATCCGGCCATAACTACAGCCGAAAACATAAGCAGATACCGCAGCCAGCTGGACAAGATAGGATTCTCGTTCGACTGGAACCGCGAGGTGCGCACCTGCGAGCCAAAATATTACAAATGGACACAGTGGGCATTCCAGAAGATGTTCAACTCGTTCTACTGCAACACTTGCCAGAAGGCACAGCCTATAGAGAAGCTCATAGAGCACTTCAGCCAGAAGGGCACCGAGGGACTCGACGTGGCACAGAGCGAGGAGATGAGCTTCACGGCAGCCGAATGGAACGCCATGAGCGAGAAGGAGCAGCAGCAAGTGCTGATGAACTACCGCATAGCCTATCTGGGCGAGACGATGGTTAACTGGTGTGCCGGACTGGGCACCGTGCTTGCCAACGACGAGGTGGTAGACGGCGTGAGCGTGCGCGGCGGATATCCCGTGGTGCAGAAGAAGATGATGCAGTGGTGTCTGCGCGTAAGCGCCTATGCACAGCGACTGCTCGACGGACTCGACACTGTAGACTGGACTGAGTCGCTGAAGGAGACTCAGCGCAACTGGATCGGCCGTTCTGAAGGAACAGAGATGCAGTTTAAGGTGGCAGGACAGGACTGGGACTTCACCATCTTCACCACACGTGCCGACACAATATTCGGCGTAACGTTCATGGTGCTGGCACCTGAAAGCGAACTCGTAGAGAAACTTACCACACCTGAGCAGAAGGCCGAGGTGGACGCATATATAGAACGCACAAAGAAGCGCACCGAGCGCGAGCGCATCAGCGACCGCTCTGTTACGGGCGTGTTCTCAGGCTCTTACGCCATCAATCCGTTTACGGGCGAGAACATTCCGATCTGGATTTCTGACTATGTACTGGCAGGATACGGCACAGGAGCCATCATGGCTGTGCCTGCGCACGACTCGCGCGACTATGCCTTTGCCAAGCATTTCGGACTGGAGATACGTCCGCTCATAGAGGGATGCGACGTGAGCGAGGAGAGCTTCGACGCCAAGGAGGGCACCGTATGCAACTCGCCTAAGAGCGGAGTGGAGACTCTCGACGGATTCTCGCTCAACGGCCTGAGCGTAAAGGAGGCTATAAAGAAGACCAAGGAGTTTGTAACTTCTCACAACATGGGCCGCGTGAAGGTGAACTACCGTCTGCGCGACGCCATCTTCTCACGCCAGCGCTACTGGGGCGAGCCGTTCCCGGTTTACTATAAGGACGGCATGCCTTACATGATTTCAGAAGACAAGCTGCCGCTCGAACTGCCCGAGATTGACCAGTATAAGCCTACAGAGACAGGCGAGCCGCCGCTCGGACACGCTAAGAAATGGGCTTGGGACACAGAGAAAAACGAGGTTGTGGACAAGAGTCTGATTGACAACAAGACAATATTCCCGCTCGAGCTCAACACCATGCCGGGCTTTGCAGGCTCATCAGCCTACTATCTGCGCTACATGGACCCGCACAACGACAACGCCCTCGTGGGCGAGGAGGCCGACCACTACTGGCAGAACGTTGACCTGTATGTGGGCGGAACAGAGCACGCCACGGGCCACCTGATATACTCACGCTTCTGGAACAAGTTCCTGTTCGACCTCGGAGTGTCGTGCCAGGAGGAGCCTTACAAGAAGCTCGTCAACCAGGGTATGATTCAGGGACGCTCTAACTTCGTTTACCGAGTAAACAGCGACGACCACTCTAAGAAGCCGCTCTTCGTGAGTCTCGGACTGAAAGACCAGTATGACGTAACGCCTATACACGTTGACGTAAACATCGTTCACGGCGACGTGCTCGACACAGAGGCATTCAAGGCATGGCGCCCCGAATACAACGACGCCGAATTCATACTCGAAGACGGCAAGTATGTGTGCGGATGGGCTATAGAGAAGATGTCAAAGTCGATGTTCAACGTTGTCAACCCCGACATGATTGTAGACAAATACGGAGCCGACACGCTGCGTCTCTACGAGATGTTCCTCGGTCCGGTAGAGCAGAGCAAGCCTTGGGACACCAACGGAATAGACGGCTGCCACCGCTTCCTGAAGAAGTTTTGGGCACTGTTCTACGATCAGCGCACGGGCGAATTCCTGCCCGACCAGAGCGAGCCTACGCCGGAGCAGTATAAGTCTGTCCACAAGCTCATCAAGAAGGTTACGCAAGACATCGAGCAGTTCAGCTACAACACCAGCATATCTGCCTTCATGATTTGCGTCAACGAGCTGCATCAGCTCAAATGCCACAACCAGGCATTGCTGACCGACGTGGTAGGCCTGATAGCTCCGTTTGCTCCGCACATAGCCGAAGAGCTGTGGCACGCACTGGGCAACAGCGGCAGCATATTCGACGCATGCTGGCCCGAATACAACGAGAAATACCTCGTTGAGAGCACCGTTCAGATGGGTATAGCCTTCAACGGCAAGCGCCGCTTCGAGATGCAGTTTGCAGCCGACGCCGACAACGCAGCCATAGAGCAGGCTGTGATGGCCGACCAGAGAACGGCAAAATACATCGACGGCAAGCAGATAGTAAAGGTTATCATCGTGCCGAAGAGAATGGTCAACGTGGTTGTTAAATAACAGCCGCGCCCATATCACTAAGGCAAACAGCAAAATAACAGGACACACACAGGCGGCAAAGGCCGGGCAACACAGCAGAGCCCGGCCCCTGAGCCGGCCTGACTCACTCACAGGAGCCGACGCGCTCATGATAAAACCGTTATGTCAACAGAATTAAAAAGAAACACACTTTCACCTTAAAAAATCACAAGCCATGCAGAAGCAAATATTAATTCGTGAAGCCAAAGACTACTTCAACATCACCCTCGGGCTGATGCTCTACACGTTCGCCTTCACGGTGTTCCTCCTGCCTTACGAGATAGTTACGGGAGGTATAGCAGGAATCGGCGCCGTGGTGTTCTACGCCACGAAGTTCCCCGTTCAGTACACATTCTTCATAATCAACGCCGTGCTCATCGTGGCCGCGCTGAAGATACTGGGCTGGCGCTTCCTGATGAAGACCATCTACGCCACGTTCATGCTGACGTTCCTGCTCGACGTGGCCCAGAGAGTTGTCATACAGCCCGACGGCACGTTCTACAAGCTGTTGGGCGACGGCAACGACTTCATGTCGCTCGTCATCGGATGTATGATGACCGGCACGGCCCTGGCCATAGTGTTCCTCAACAACGGCTCTACGGGCGGCACCGACATCATAGCGGCCTCGGTCAACAAGTACCGCAACATATCGCTCGGCCGCGTAATCCTGCTAATCGACGTGTGCATCATAGGCAGCTGTCTGTTCATCGACACGTTCGGTCCCGTGCAGTTACGCTGCCAGAAGGTGGTGTTCGGCTTCTGCACCATGTTCATCGAGTGCACCATGCTCGACTACGTGATGAACTGGCAGCGCCAGTCGGTGCAGTTCATGATATTCTCAAAGAAATATCAGGAGATAGCCAACGCCATAGCCACCACCACCGACCACACGATAACCATACTCGACGGTCACGGATGGTATACGGGCAAGGAGACCAAGGTGCTCTGTCTGCTGGCAAAGAAGAACGAGAGCGTGACGATATTCCGACTGATAAAGGTAATCGACCCCAACGCCTTTGTGAGCCAGAGCTCCGTGATAGGCGTATACGGCGAGGGCTTCGACCAGATAAAGGTGAAAGTGCCCAAGAAGATGAAAGACAATACGCTAAACGGCAAGTGACGGCAAAAGGCCGCTGCCGGGCGCACAGAGAAACAATAAAGAAAAGATGAAAATAGTTTTCGCAACAAACAACAAGAACAAGCTGGCCGAGATAAGAGACATGCTCGGCGACAAGATAGAAGTGATGTCGCTGGCCGACATCAACTGCCACGAGGACATACCCGAGACGGCAGACACGCTGGAGGGAAACGCCCTGCAGAAAGCCCGCTACGTGTTTGACAAATACGGCATGAGCTGCTTTGCCGACGACACCGGACTCGAGGTGGACGCGCTGGGCGGAGAGCCGGGAGTATACTCGGCACGATATGCCGGCGGCGAAGGTCACGACAGCGAGGCAAACATGGCAAAACTGATGCAGAAGCTCGGCGACAACGACAACCGCAAGGCGCGCTTCCGCACGGTGATAGCCCTGATAACGGGCAGCGGCGACGACGGCGTTAAGCTGTTTGAAGGCGTGGCAGAAGGCGACATAATACGCGAGAAGAGGGGAGGAGAGGGCTTCGGCTACGACCCCATATTCCGCCCCGAAGGCTACGACAAGACATTTGCCGAACTGGGCCACGAGATAAAGAACAAGATATCTCACCGCGCCAGAGCCGTGCAGAAACTTGTAGAATATCTTAAACAGGCAAGCGGCAACAGATAGCCGCCTGCCTTTATATTATCATCACCGCCGCCGGAAAGCGCTGAGCAAAGCGCTCTGGCGGCGCAACGGCAATGCCGCTGAACGAAGAATTTTGGCATTTTATAAAACAAATCTTACCTGCCGGCGTTATATCATTGAGCAACAAGCCACAAGCTGTAAACAAAACAATTATGCGAAAAATAAACACCCATATCCTCAGACATATCATGTCATGCTGTCTGCCGTGCCTTTTTCTGCTATTATCAGTGCCGGCCAATGCAATAAGCGGCGGCAGCACAGACGGCTGGACCCTCTATCCAAGCTACGGCAACATAACAGAAATAGAGCCCACGGGCAAGGAGGTGTACGTGCTGGCATCCAACAGTCTGTTTTCGTATAACCCCTCAGACGGACTTGTTGCCACCTACGACAAGACAAATATGCTGTCGGACATCGAGATATCGCACATAGCATGGTCAAAATCGGCCGGCAGACTTATCGTTACCTACACAAACTCTAACATCGACCTGCTTTCAAGAAACGGCAGCGTGATCAACGTGCCCGACCTCTACATGAAGGAAGCTACCTACGACAAGACCATAAACAACATTTATATATATAACCAATATGCCTATCTGTCGACAGCCTTCGGCATAGTGAAGATGAACGTCAGCAACGGAAGCATTGCCGACTCGTATCAGCTCGGATTCCAGGTTGACTACTGCTACATCGAGGGCAACTACATCTATGCTGCATCGAGCACGCAGGGCATCTACCGCGGCAACATGCAGGACAACCTGCTCGACAAAGGCAACTGGAGCCGCACGGGCGACTATGTGGCGCAGAACATAGACCGCACAAAGGTGTACGACCAGACCGACGGCACATGGTGGACCAAGACCGAAGACGGAAAGCTAACAGGATATAAGATAAACAGCGACAACGTGCCCGTGTATGTAACCGAAGGAGTTGCACCAGACGGACCCGCATCAAACAACTTCTACCGCATATACATCAACAACGGAAGCCTCTACGGCGTGGGCGGCCTGTGGTCGCAGGAGACCGATGGCAACCGCCCGGGCGAAGTTCACGTGTGGAACGGCGACAGCTGGTCGGAGTTTGAAAAGGTTACAACCGACAAGATAGGCCACAGCTACGTTGACGTGCTGTGCCTCGACTTCGACCCAACAATAAGCGGACACGTCATGGTGGGCGCCAAGAGCGGCATGTATGAGTTTCAGGACGGCAAGTTCGTGAAGCACTACACAACGGACAACAGCGCGCTCGAGTCGCCGTTCAATCCGCCGTCGAAAGACTATACCATCGTTACATCTGTAAAATACGACGCTGCCGGAAACCTCTGGGCGCTCAACTCGCTGATAAGCAACAGCATAAAGTGCCTCTCGAAAAGCGACGGAAAATGGACTACATACAAGCATTCAGAACTGTCGGGCACCAACAGCTACGACCTTGAGAAAGCCTTTATCAGCAAGACCAACGGCAAGATGTGGTTTGTAAACAACAACTACAACAACACCATACTTTACTCATACGACTATGCCAACGACGTGCTGACAAAATACGGACCGAGCATAATAAACCAAGACGGAACAAGCCTCGGCGCAAACTACATATTCAGTCCGGTTGAAGACAGGGAAGGAAACGTATGGGTAGGCACCAACGCCGGACCTGTTTATCTCTCGGCAAGCGCCATACAGAACGGCTCCACTTACTTCACGCAGCACAAAGTGCCGCGCAACGACGGCACCAACTATGCCGACTATCTGCTATCGGGCATCGACGTGCGCGCCATAGCCATCGACGGCGGCAACCGCAAATGGATAGGCACCAACTCTAACGGAGTGTTCCTTATCAGCGACGACAACAACACGCAGATAAGCCACTTCACCACGGACAACTCGCCTCTGCCGTCAAACCTTGTGCAGGACATAGCCATCGACGGTGCGTCGGGCCGCGTATATTTCGCCACAGACAAGGGCTTATGTTCTTATCAGAGCGACGCAACCGAGCCGACAGACGAGATGACCAAGGACAACGTATACGCATATCCAAATCCCGTGAGACCCGACTACACGGGCTTGATAACCATCACAGGCCTTAGCTATGACGCCGATGTTAAGATTGTAACGTCGAGCGGAGCACTCGTAAACCAGGGCCGAAGCACGGGCGGATCGTACACATGGGACGGCTGCGACCTCAACGGCAAGCGTGTGGCATCGGGCGTGTATATGGTTGAAACGGCAACATCGTCGGGCGACAAGGGCACCGTGTGCAAGATTGCCATAGTAAACTGACATCACAACAGACATAAAAATCTCAGCAGGAACACGTGACACGAAATACAGACATCCTATCTCACGAAAACACATTATGGACGCAGGGCATATCGGCAATAATGGTTATGCTGATGCACTTCATAATGCAGATTGAAGGTTACCCCCGCATCGTCAACATATTAGGCAGCATAGGCGTGGCTGCGTTTCTGTTCATATCAGGCTTCGGACTAAACGAAAGCTACAAGAAAAGCGGTCTGGCCGGCTACTGGCACAAACGCATCGTGCGCGTAATAATACCATGCTGGCTCGTCTTTCTGTTCAAACTGCCGTTTGAAGAACAGTTCAGCCTGTCAAGGCTTGTCCACAACCTGCTCTTCACCGACTCGGAACTGTGGTTTGTCGACTATATCGTAAGATGGTATATCATCTACTGGCTGGCGCGCAGACTATCACCGCGCCACACCACCAAGATACTTGCAGGCTTCTCAGTGGCCTTCATCTTCGCCCAGCAGCTCATGTGCGAGCAGGCCTTCTCGTTCTTCTGCGGATACATCGTGTCGCAGCATTATGACAAGGTAAGACAGACAAGCCGCGGCAGGATAATAAAATTCACGGCGGCAGCCTTTGCCTACGGCACGGCGTTCATGCTGATCAAGGAAATTCCGTTCGTAAGGAGATACATCGGCACCGTGCCCTTCAACATCATACTGCTCAACATCAAGCTGCCGCTGGCAGTAGCCATAATCACAGCTCCATACATATTACCGCAACTGAAGAGGCTCAGACCTATATCATGGTTCGGCAAGATAAGCTATGAAATATACATAGTTCACTTCTTCGTCTTGCCGTTTGTAACCGACTTTTTATCCATAATTAAATACATGGCGGCGTCTACCGTCATTGCCGCCGTGTTCAACAGGATAAACAACGAGCTGAAGAACAACTTCACCACGGTGTTCACCTCAATACTCTACATCGCCGTATGCTACATCATGGCATGTAAATACAGCATGAGGGCCACCGAACATTTCGGATACATCAGCATTAGCTATGCCGTCATCCTTGCGCTCGTCACGCTGCTGTTCAATCGCCGAAAGACAATTATAAGCAAACATTCTGAGGCAATATTCTGGTCAATGGCAGTGATAATGGCAGTTGCAATGGCAGCCGTGCAGTATCATTTCGACCCCATGCAGAACCAGGTTGACCGCTGGTCGGCCATAGCCAATCCGCTCACTGCCATGTTCAGCGGCCAGTTTCCTTATTCGGCACAGACCCATTTAGGCGGCTACGCCTCGCCGTTCCCGGTGTGGATGGTGTTCCACATACCTTTCTGGGCACTCGGCAACGTAGGCCTTTCAGAGATTTTCACCGCCCTGCTGTTCGTCATCAGCGTCAAGGCTGCCTACGGCTCTCAGGCAGGCATAAAGGCCACCGTGCTGCTTGCGCTAAGCCTTAACCTGTGGTATGAAACGGCAGTGAGGAGCGATCTTATATCCAATTTTCTTCTTCTTGCATCATTTATAAACCTTCTTATATGCAAGAAGATAACCTTCAGTAAATATCCTTTGATGCTCGCGGCCATATCCGGCCTGTGGCTGTCAACGAGAATAAGCACGGCCTTTCCTCTCTTTATCATGTTCTTTCCCTTCTGGCTCAAGCTTTCTGCGGGCCGCAAGGTGTCCACGCTGCTCATTGCCGCAGCTGTGCTGTGCCTTACGTTCCTGCCGCTTGCATTGTGGGACTGGCACGAACTGTTCTATGCCGAGAACAATCCGTTCTCGCTTCAGTCGAGACAGGGACGCCCGGCCGACTCGCTTCTGCTGCTCGCGGTTGCAGTGATAATGGCTTTAAAATGGAAGGGAAACAACAAGATGCTTATGCTATTCTCGGCTATAATGCTTATCCTCGTGCCCGTGCTGGCATACGGACACAATATGTATGTGTACGGCAACTGGACCGACATATTCAATTCGGCATACGACATAACCTATCTCGACGCCTCGCTGCCGTTCTGCATCACGCTCATGGCAGCCTTCGGAGCATGTCAGATGCAGGCAAAGAAACCCAGCTTGTAGAGCTTGAATACTGCCAACGACGGCTTATTGCCACGCAGATTGCGCAGTTCGGCACCGCTGAACAGCCGGTGAAACAGCCTGACAAGCCACAACATGTGCATCGACCTCAGCCTGCCCACCATGCCGAGCAGCGGCGAATAGTCTTTTAGTTCGCCTGCAAACTGATGCAGAGTGAGCATGGCTTCCTCTATCTTCTTCAGATAAGCCGCGTTGCCCTCAAAGCACGTATAAGCCACAGGATTGTCTATATGCTTTACCACGATGCCGCTGTTGCGGAACGCACGGCCAAGCATCACGTCCTCATATCCGTAGCCCTTTATCCTTTCGTCGTAAGGCACACGCTCAAGAACAGAGCGGTGATAAAAGAAGTTTGTCGTGCGGAACGAATTGTATGGCAGCCTGTTTCTCACCTCAACTGAATGGTTTTTCTCTTCAAATTTCTCATATCTGAAGCGCAGGTTCTCCTTATATAGTCTTGCCGAATCTGCCCCACCGTCAACACACACGCCGCCGCACACGGCCTCGCCGCGCTGAGCTCCGCTGCTGAGATAGCGCAGCAGAAAGTCGTCGTAGACCAGACTGAGGCGCGCGTCGACCATCAGATGCCACTCATATTTGCCCTTAGACGTCATATTGTTGCGCATGGCTGCACGGCAGTCGTGGTGGCGGTCAATAACGTAGCGGCAGTGAGAAAGGCCGTCTATCGCCCTGTTTCCGGCTATTACGGCCTCGTTGGTGCTTCCGTCGTCTATTGCGAGAATCTCATATTCAAGGCCGTCTATGGCTTCAGCCTGCGAGTGGAGCACGCTGACAAGCGCCACGGCACTGTCGTTATAGACGGGTATAAGTATTGACAATTCGTTTATCATTTTGTTTTGCACAGATATGAATATTTAAGGTGCTGCCGTGCCGTTACGCAATTGCAGGCCAGCGTATATTATGCAAATATAATGAAAGCCGGCGGCAAAACAAAATAAAAGGCGCAGTTTTTAGACCGCGCCGCCAAGCGCGTACAATATACGCACCTTAAAAAACACAATAAACAGCATAATTTGCAAATAATGCTATTTATTTTTTTAAATTTGCAAGTATGAAACTCAGCATCATCATCCCCGTTTACAACGCCGAAAAGACGCTCGGCAGATGCCTGGACAGCATACTGTCGCAGACGTATGAAGACTTCGAGGTGCTGCTCGTTGACGACGGTTCTACCGACGGCAGCGGTCTGACGGCCGACAAGATAGCGCAGGACGACAGCCGCCTTACCGTCATACATAAGGCCAACGGAGGCCCCTCGGCGGCACGCAACTGTGCGCTCGACCGCATCAGAGGAGAGTATGTAACCTTTGCCGACAGCGACGACGAGCTCACACCGGGCACGCTCAGCAGGATAATGGCCATAATGGAGCAGCATCCTGAATACGACATACTGGAATATCCGGCTACGGAACGGCCCGGACGCAAGGACATGCACGTGATGAACCCGGGCAGCAGGGTGTATGCCGACGCCATCGGATGGCTCTCCGACCACGGCTTCGGCCACTGCTGGATGTGGAACAAGGTGTTCCGCAGGCAGATGTTCGACGGCGTAAGGTTTCCTGAAGACAGAAGGATGTTTGAAGACGGCATCGTCCTCGGCAAAATCATTAGCCGGCATCCTGTGATGGCAACCACCGGCGAAGGCATGTATCTCTACCACTGGAACGGCGACGGACTGACCGCCAAGGCTGCCTGCGGCGGACTCATAACCATGCTCGAGGCGCAGCTCGAAGTGGTGAAGATGCTCGGCATTGACACGAGAGAGAAGAAATGGCACAGGCTCTACATGGACATGTTCACGGCGCAGCTGTATGCCTACCGCGCCACGGGCAGACTGATGCTGCGAAGCCAGAAGGTTGCAGCCGATATGCACGGAGGCATGAGCGGCATAATAAAATCGCTAATGCTCAACACGTTAGGACTGAAGACGGCGTGCAGGATATTCAAAACACTAAGACCATGAAGATTGTTTATCTGATAGAAGACTTCGCCATAAAGGGCGGGGCAGAGCGCATGATATCCGAAAAGGCCAACACCTTTACGGCCGTGAAGGGGCACGACGTAACCATTGTGTCGATATTCAGCGACAGCCGTCCGCCGGCATATCCGCTCAACGGCGTGTCGTTCGTAAGTCTGGGCGTGCCCTTTGCCGCCACTGACTGCAGCCTGCTTGCCAAGACCATGTCGCGCCTCAGGGTGCTTACGTCGGCTGCCGTGCGCTTCAACAGACTGATGTCTGAGCTTCGCCCCGACGTAATATTCTTCACGCTGCCCATGGGAGCGCTGCTCCTGCCGCTCTACCGCGGCAACGCAAAGAGAGTGTATGAGTCGCACTCGGCACGGCAGTTTACGCCTTACCACAGCTTGTTCGCGCCCATGGAGCTTATGGCCGACACCGTGGTGTGCATAACCGAACAGGACGCACGGCAGTATGCACGGGCACGCAATAAGAGAGTTATACCCAACTTTATCAACACTCCACGCCACACAGCCGAAGACTACGGCACAAAAAGGGCGCTGGCGGCAGGCAGACTTGAGCATCCAAAAGGCTTCGACATCCTTATAAGATGCTGGAAGGAGATAGACAATGCGCATCCTGACTGGCGGCTCGACATCTACGGCGAAGGCTCGCTGCGCGAAAGCCTGCAGCAACAGATAGACCAACTGGGGCTGAGCGGCAAGATAAGACTGTGCGGACGCACCGAAGACATGATGCAGACATACCCCAGATACAGCCTAATGCTGGCCACGTCGAGGTTTGAGGGCTTCTCGCTCGTGCTTGCCGAGGCACAGGCATGCGGACTGCCTGCCGTAACGTTCGACTTTAAATATGGCGCACGCGAGATTGTTGCCGACGGCATAACGGGCACAATAGTGCCGCAGGACGACATACAGGGCTTTGCCAGGGCAGCAATAGACATGATGGCGTCTGAAGACAAGCGCCGCAGCTATGGCGAAGAGGCTGCAAGGCGGACGATGCGCTTCTCGCGCGACAGGGTTATGGAGGAGTGGTACAGGCTGCTTGACGACCTGAGCCGATGAGCATCCCGCGCAGTATATCTTCTGATGAAACAAGCAGAGCAACAGCTTACAAGACGAGATATGACTATATATAATGTCATACCGCCTTACCGCGACTATAGCCTCAGGCATACTTTAATGGCTGTGCTTATGCAGCATTACATTTACACATACGGATAAATAATACATAAAGAAAATAGCACCTCAGGCGGTGCTATTTTTTTGTTTACCCCAAATCAGCTATCAGTATTTATATAAAGCCATGTGCCGTTCTGATGACATATTCGGGCTTAAAGATATGTTTCTTATTTCAACACAAACTAATCACGGCGCACAGAATATTTCTTATACACTTCAACATATTCTGCCGCCACTTTGCGGTAGTCGTGATACTTTCTTACAAACTCCACGCTCTGCTTTGACAGCAGTGCCACGTTGCCGGGCGTCAGGAGCGCCTGCTCGAGCGTAGCCACATTGTCGTCGAAGCTCTTCTCGGGACTTACGTTTATTATAGGCCTCAGTTTCTTCTCGCCTATAAACTCATAAAACTCTTCCTCGCCACCGCCTATAACCACCGTTCCGCGCGCCATTGCCGCCAGCGAGTTCATCGACGGCGTGTAGCTGTAGAACTGGTCCACCTGCACGTCGGCCTCGTCAAGCATCACGCAATAACGGTCGTAGGGCACGTCCTCTACATACATCACGCTGAGCCGTCCGGGATGCCTGCGGTCGACCTCTTCTATCATCTCGGCTATCTTGCGCGCACCTTTCAGATACTCGCGCCTGCTCTGCACGCCCACCAGCACCTTTATTTTGCCGTCTGTGCCCTTCACGCGTGCGTCATGAGGCACATGCATGGGCAGCGGCACATAATGCAGCCTTGAGCGAAAAGAATCGACGTCGTAGGCAAGATAATACTCATACAGGCATGCCACGAAGGCGTCTGAGCTGCCGGCTGCCTTGTTGAAGCACGACACACACTCGGGCAGGCGCTGCTCTGCCAGTCGGGCCTTGTTCTGCTCCTGGTTGCGCACGCAGCCGTTCCAGTACATGTCCGAATATTCGGGCACGCCCTTCAGCTGGCGCTCGAGCACCTGCGGATCGTCGCCGTAGCATCCTTTTATAAGACAGCGGTTGTGGCGCTTCAGAAAACTGATGAGCATCTTGTTCCAGCTCATCTTCAGCGGCACAAACTGATAGTTGTGTATCTGCACCACATCGTTGCCGCACAGCCGCCTTATGTTGCGCAGGAGCGTGAGCAGCACCTTCAGTCCGCCAAGCTTTCCCCACCGCGGGTCGCGCCTGAGGTCGATGTCGCGCGGACAGTCGCGCGGAGCGTTGCCGTCAGACATCAGCACCACGTCGTGTCCAAGCTCAGCCAGACCGTCTCTCAGCGTAGCATGAGCATAGCTCGCCTCACCAATTAATAATATACGCACGGATTTTTGGGAATTAAAAAGTAAAAATTAAAAATTAAAAAATTAAGGAGCAAAAATTAAAAGGCGGGAAAGAACGGAATGTCAGGAAACTAACGGCTTTGCGGCTTGCATGAAATAGCCGGCTAAAGTTTTCCGCTTTTTATTATCCCTTCATTCTTCCCAGCCTTTTAATTTTTACTTTTTAATTTTTAATTATGAACAGTCTCTAGCTCATCTCCAGCATGCGGTTTATCGGCTTCACTGCCTCGACTGCTATGTCGGCAGGAACGTCTACGCTGGGCCATTCATATTTAAGAGCGTTGTAAACTTTGAGCAGAGTGTTCATCTTCATGTATTCACACTCGTTGCAAGAGCAGCCCACCGAGCCTTCGCTCACTTCGGGCGGCACGGGCAGGAACACCGTGTCGGGGCACTTGCGCTGCATCTCGAACAGTATGCCCGGCTCTGTTGCCACGATATACTCCTTCTCGGGATGTGCCACGGCATAGTCGAGCAGCACTGCCGTTGAACCTACCACGTCGGCAAGTTTCACTACAGGACCCTTGCACTCGGGGTGAACCAATACGATGGCGTCGGGATGTTCCTTCTTCATCTCAACGATGGCCTGAGGCGAGAAGCGCTCATGCACATGGCATCCGCCGTTCCAGAGCAGCATCTCTCTTCCCGTCACGGCGTTGATGTAGCTTCCAAGGTTGTGGTCGGGTCCGAAGATAATCTTCTCGTCCTTCGGCAGCTGGTCAACAATCTTCTTCGCGTTGCCGCTCGTAACCACCACGTCGGTCAGAGCCTTCACGGCAGCCGTCGTGTTGACATAGCTCACCACGGTGTAGCCCGGGTGCTCGTCCTTAAACTTCTTTAGGTCTTCGGCGCGGCATGAGTCGGCCAGCGAGCATCCGGCGTTGAGGTCAGGACAGAGCACCAATTTTTCGGGGCACAATATCTTGCACGTCTCCGCCATGAAGTGCACTCCGCACATCACGATAATCTTGGCGTCGGTCTTGGCAGCCTTGCGCGCCAGGGCCAGCGAATCGCCAATGAAGTCGGCCACCTTCTGCACCGATCCGTCGGTGTAGTAGTGGGCCAGTATTATGGCGTCTTTCTCCTTGCACATTCTTCTTATCTCGGCGGCCAGGTCGGTGCCGTTGTCAGCAGGCTCGTCTATGTAGCCCTTCTCTGTCCATTCTTCTTTAACCATAGTGTTTGTTTCTTTTGCCGTGTGTGCTTGTCCTGCTTTCAGGTTACCCTCAGGTTTCCACACCCACATAATTATTCTTATCCTTTGTTTTCCTTTTTTAAAAAAGAGAATGAGTTGTATGATATGCCGTTGATTTGTTCAAAACTTTAGGGCTGAAAGTTTGCTTATTTCGTTATCAACCCGTGGTTATGTGTTTTCAACATGTGCCATTAATATCTTCTGTCTGACTGTCAGGCGTTAAGGCATCTTATCCACAATTCTCCTGTCAGACTGCAAATTTAATAAGTTTATATCTTTTTTCGCCATTTATCTGTTGAAAACTTGCTTATTTTGTCTGTATAAAGGTGTTGATATACACGTGTATAATGTCGTGCCCGCGTGGCGTGTTGATATCCACATATTTTTCCAACGGTTTTCCACATGGTTATCAACAGGGTTTTCAACACTGTCTCGGTGTTCTTTGTCTGCTGTGGTTTTTGTGCTTGTTTTCATGGCGTTTTCTGCGTTGTTTTAGGTCTGTGGCGTGGCTTTATCCCGTTTTTGGTGTTGCTGTATGCGTTTTTCGTGTTGTGATATGCCGTCTTTTGCCTTGCAACAGGTGGCTTTTTGCATTGCGATATGTGGCTTTTCGTGTGCTGAAAGATGTGCTTTCGGCTTGTTGATAAATGGTGTTTATTTTGTTGATAAGTTTTGTAACGGCCTTAGGCTCACGCTTTTATGATATGTTGAAATCTTGTTGAAAAGTGCCGTTATGCTTATTCTTTTCGGTGTGTTCTTCTGATGTGCCTATCTCCTGCGCAGTTTTTTCAGCCGTTCTGTCAAGCTGTTCCACAGCGACGTCTTTTTGTGCAGTATAAACAGCGAGGCGGCAGTGCTCGCCAGGGTGAGCATTATGCCGAGGCAGGCGCTCAGCAGAGTGTTGCCGATAAGTGTTGAAAGATATGCCGCTATGCCTATCGGCAGATGTATGGCGGCATAGGTGCATACGCCTTTCGAGGGGCGGTAGGCGTAGCGTGTGTGGGCATAGGTGTATATCAGCGTCAGCTCGAAGAGATACGACACAAGCAGTCCGGCGCCCGTGCCCGTCAGTCCCATCAGGCGGTATCCGCCCATCACGGCTGCCACCTGCATGGCTGCCGACAGCGTTTCGAGCACGAAGAAGGCCTTAGAGTGGCTCTTGGCGAGCGTCATGTAGGCTATGGGCAGCGTTATGGCCCTGAGATACATCGACATGACGGCTATCTGAGCCATGGGCACCACGGGCGTGAACTTGCGGCTGTAGAGCATCGGCACCACCAGCGGCAGAGCCACGATGAGCAGCGTGAGCATGGGTGCCACGATGAGCAGCGACACCTCTATCTGGCGGTTGGCCGTGAGCTTCATGGCCTGGTTGTCGTGGTTGACGGCCGACAGGCGCGGAAAGTAGTCGGTCTCCATCGCCGAGAACACCATGCCCGAGTAGGTTATCGTAAGCACGAATCCCGCGTTGTATAGTCCCACTATGTCGAGGTCGGCCTCGGCGTTGAGCAGTGCGCGCAGCAGCATCTCGGCTCCGCTTGCCATTATGCCCGACATGATGAAGGCTATGCCCAGCCTTACCATCTCCATGCCTTCGCCCAGCAGGCCCTTTGTTCCGCTGAGCCGCAGCGGATAAGCCTTGTAAGAATACACCACCGTTATTATCATCGTGGCAAGCGCCATGAGTATTATCACGGGCACGATGCCGGTCCATCTGAACATCCAGTATATGGGCACGGATATCAGCAGCGAGGCTATGACCGACCATATCTGCACCACGGCGAGCGCCCTTAGCCGTCGTGTGGCCTTCAGTATGGCCGTCTCGCCGCCCGTTATGGCCATCAGCGCCACGGCAGGCGAGAGCAGCATGAAGTGGAGCGTGTGGTCGCCCCACGAGAAGGCGAGGCTGTTGAGCAGCGGTCCGGCGGCTATGCACACGAGCATGCCGAGCAGTGCAGCCACGAGGCTCCATGCCCTGACAATCCTGATGAAGCGCTCCATGCCTTCCGTGTCGCCCTGATCGTAGAGTTCTGATATGTGCTTTATCGCACTGAAGGATATTCCGAGGTTGGTGGCCTGCGAGATAAAGTTGACCGAAGAGTTGAGCAGCGACGCCAGTCCCATGCCGGCAGGTCCGAGCAGCAGGGCAGTAATCTTGTTGCGTACAAGGCCGATGATGATGTTGAGTCCCTGCACGCCGCCGAATATTCCAGTATATTTCAGCACATGTCCGTAGCTGTCTTTACTTTCGTCTTTATCCATTTAAGATATAGAACGGCGGAATTGGGGAAATATTGTTTATTGTAGTAGTTAAAGGAGTTAGAGTAGTTAAAGTAGTTAAAGTCAAATGCTTTGTTGGTTTAGGAGTAAAGGAGTTATGTAGTTAAGACGAATGTTTTTCTTTTAGTAGTTAAAGGAGTTAGAGTAGTTAAAGTAGTTAAAGTCAAATGCATTGTTGGTTTTAGAAGTTAAAGTAGTTAGAGTAATTAAATCCGAATGTATTATTTGTTCTTTTCTCAAGCACTACGTTTGCTATTGTTCCGGCGGATCTGCGCTCCGCCGGAATTGCTTATAAGGATCTCCAGATCCGCTTAAAATACCGCTTGTTTTAAGTGAAAAGCAGGCACAAAAGCGCAATTGAAAGTGAAAGACGTTGTATTAGTAGTTAAAGGAGTTAAAGTAGTTAAGGAGTTAAGTCAAATGCTTTGTTGGTTTAGAAGTTAAAGTAGTTAGAGTAATTAAATCCGAATGTATTATTTGTTCTTCTCGCAAGCACTACGTTTGCTATTGTTCCGGCGGATCTGCGCTCCGCCGGAATTTATTATAAGGATCTCCAGATCCGCTTAAAATACCGCTTTTTAAGTTAAAAATGAAAAGCAGGCGCAAAAGCGCAATTAAAAATGAAAAATTAAAAATGAAAAACTTTTGTGGTCAGATGTTGCCAAACAAAAGAAGAACGTCCCATTGCAATAACAAGCAACGGGACGTTCTTTATTGTCTTAATACATACTTTCTTACTTCTTATTTCTTAATTAAAATAAATGCTGCCCAGTATTGTGGCTTCGAGTAGGGGCGAACGGTCTTCATTACTTTCTTCTTCGGCCACACCCATCGGCCTAAGCGCCTTATCTGTCCGTGCGACTTGTCGTCCTCGTCTGTCTCCACTTCTATCTTCACTTCATGGCAGCGCAGGTCGGTCTTGGCTTGGGCGAAGGCTTCCGACATGGGCATGCCGCCGAGCAGATGATGATAAAAACGGGTCATGAGCAGCTTGGTGGCCTTGTCGTCAACGTTCCACAGACTTGCCACTATAGCGCCGGCTCCTGCCTTCTTCAGTCCGCGCTGAAAGCCGAACACGCCCTCGGAAGTTATCGGTCCGAGACCCGTCTGACATGCCGACAGCACTACGAGGGCTGCCCTGTCGAGGCGCATCTCTGAGGCTTCGCGTGCCAGCAGTATGCCGTCGTCGTAGGCGCTGTATGCCGGCTGCACCATGCGGTTGGCACCCGCAAACACCAGTCCGCTGCGGCTCATCGTGTCGTCTTCGCGCAGACTGTCGCGGCAGAACGCCAGCGGTTCGGGCCTGTCGGTGTCGGCAAAGCAGAAGCCGTGGGTGGCAAGATGTATCATTGAGCACGACGGGGCGGCGAGCTTGAAGGCCGTTTCGGTGGCCTGCGTGCCTTTTATGCATTCAGCCTTTATGCCGTTGCCTTTTGCTATCATGCTCCTTATGGTGTCTGCCTCTGCCGCCGTGGCGGGCAGATAGGCGTAGGCTCCGTTGGCTGCGGGCGGCAGATGCAGGTCAGAGAGTATGCTGCTTGCGCTGCGGTCGGGCGCTGCTGTGGCGTCGTCCTGAGTATTTGCGTCACATTCGTCGTAGCTCACTCCGCCCATTATCAGTGCTTTTCCCCTGATGTCTTTGTCGTCATTGGCAAGCTCGCGCGTAGAACTGAGGCGGCACACGTCGCTGCCGTTCATGGCGTCGGCCATGTTCTCTATGGCAAGCAGATGCAGCAGACCGTCGGGCGCGAAGTATATCCGTCCGCGCTTAGTCAGCAGCGGTTTCAGCTTCGACCATATCATAGAGCTAAGCTTAGTGTCGGTGTATATGGCGTTCTTGTCGGCAGCGCGCATCGAGTTCATCGCCTCGTTGAGCGTTCGGCCGTCGGTCAGCCTGAAGTTGCGCAGACTGTCTTCTGTCCACAGCGGCACGAAGCCCACCTTGTCAGTGCCGTCAAGGGTCAGTGCGGCATAGCGTCGCGCCGATGTGCTGCCGTATCTTATAAACTCTATTGCCGTCTCGTTGCGCCCCAGCCGCCGCGCTATGTCGGCCGATGTCAGCCTCATGTTGGCGTTGAAGCTCCTGTATCCGTCCATCATGGCCATCAGCCTCTGCTCCTGCCTGTCGGCTTCGGCGTAGAGCGAGTCGCGCTGCCGTGCGTCAGAGCTGCCCTTGTCGGCCTCACGCCTCAGTGATGCTATGCTGTCATAAAGCCTCGATGCAGATGTGTCGCGCCTTGCCTCGGCCTCTATGTTGCGCTCAACCTGCAGCAGAAGACACTTGGAGAAGAGCGCCACGTCGTAGAGCAGCTGCGGGTCGGCGGCCTCGGTGGCGTAACATTCGGTTACAAGCGGTTCGTTGCTGAACCAGAAGTCCTGCCGCTGCTTGTCGGTAAGGAAGGCAAACGAGCGGCACACATAGTTGCGCATAAGGCCGAAATACGTCTTAAACCACGCCGCTGCTTCTGTCTTCCGTCCGGCTTTCAGCAGAATTTCGGCGCGCTTTCTTACGCTTATCGCATAGTCGGGATGCTTCTCTCCGAGGTTTATTTTCTGCCATGTCAGGCACGAGTCAATGTGCGCCAGGGCTTTGTCAGCGTGTCCGCATCCGCTCTCAGCCAGCGCCAGGTTTGCCATCACGATGTATCGTCCGGCTCCCTCTGCCAGCATGCCTGCAGCCTTGCCGAGCGATACCGCCGCCGCTTCGTGCTGTCCGAGCGACATCTCTATAAATCCGCGGTTGGCCGTCAGCGTGGCCTTCTGCTCTGCGCTCATGCCGTCGGTCGGTGCTGTGGCGAGCAGCTGCAGGGCGTCGCCGCCGCGTCCGAGGTATGCATACGCCGATGCAAGGTTTATCAGCCGTGTGTCCTGACCTATCGTGGCGTTGAGCGGCTCGAGCAGGTCTACGGCGTCAGCGTATAGTCCGAGAGTGAGATACAGGTTGCTCATGTTCAGTTTTCCGCGCACGTCGAGCAGTCCTTCGCTGTCAATTGTGCGGTAGTTTTCGAGCGCCTCGCGATAGTTTCCCGTCTGTCTGTTGCATGTGGCCATGCCCGTCAGCGCCCTTAGCCGCCACGATCCGGGTATGCCTTTCTTGTCGTTCACCTCACGGTAGGCTTCAATAGCTTCGGCATAGCTACCCGCGTTGCGCAGCGAGTCGGCCCTGAGCAGCGTTGCCACCGTCTGTCCTTCTGCCGTGGCGGCAGCGGCTGATAATATCAATAATGCAAGAAAACGAAACACGATGATAATCAGGAATTAAAAATTAAGAATTAAGAAAACATGTATAAATAATATTGCGGCAGCTGGATTCTTGGCCTTAACCCTAATATGTGGTGATAATCCGGATGGAAGCACTGATACGCAAACAGACAAAACAGCATGCTCTCTGATAACCTTTCATGGCTTAGTGAGCCTCATTTATGGCTTGTCATGCCGCTTCAGCCGTTTCGGCTTGTCTGATGCCTTTAGCTGCCTGGGGCTGTTCAGTTGGACACGATGATAAAGCTCAGGTCTTTGTCCGACTTGTTCTCCACGGTTATCACCAGCTCGCCGGCACGTTCTATCGTCCAGTTGAGCGTGCAGCAGTCCTTGCCTCCGTCGGCCTTGTCTGCCAGTTTGCGGCCGCTGCCCTTGTCGTCGACGTAGAGATTCACTTTGCCTCCGCACTCGGGCACCACCATCAGCTGCTGTTCGCCCTGCGCCATCATCGAGTAAGTTACGCTGCCGCCTGCCGCCACGGCGCGGTGGGTGCATCTTAGCGGAGCGCTCGTTGCCCTCATCTTGTAGGCATCTTCAACCTCTATGAGCCCCATGTCGAGGTTTTTCAGCAGCAGTTCGTCAAGATATTCAACGTTATATTGCAGATGTCCGCGCATCGGCACGGCGCTCTTGGTGTCGACAGAGCTTAGCGTCAGTTCGCTGAACGGTATCTCGCTTATCATCTCCATGCCCGCCATCACGTTGTCGGCAGAGCGTGCCGTCACGGCGTCGCGTATCATCATGCACGCCTTTTCGGCCTTCATCATCAGTTCGGTTGTGTTTTGCGCATGTATGGCCGATGCACATACGGCAAGCACAAGCAGTAATATTTTTCTCATGTCAGTAATATTTTAGTTGTCAGTCAATGTTCATTCATGTCCTTTCTGCTGTCTTTCCCCTTGCCTCTGTCGGAGGTGCCGTCGGGTCGGCGCGGCCTTATTCGGCGTCAAGCAGAGTGAAGGCAGCCCAGAAGAACGGCTCGCGGTGCTGCTGTCTCATGTTGTTCACGGCAGTCCTGAAGGCCTCGCGTTTGGTCATTCCGCCGAGCCACAGCCTGTAGAAGTCCTGCATGAATATCGCCGTGGCGCGGTCGTTCACGTTCCATAGCGACATCATCAGCGTGTTGACGCCGGCCTCCTTAAATCCGCGCTGCAGTCCGTACACGCCCTCGGTGGTGTAGCTTCCGAGCGCCGTCTCGCATGCCGACAGCACAGCCATGTCGGTGTTGCCAAGGTCGAGCAGCGACAGCTCGTTGGCGGTCAGTATGCCGTCCTCGCGGTCGGGCTTGCGTTCGCCCGTCCATGTGGCGTTGGCACCTACGAAGGCAAGTCCCGTGCGCTGCATGGCGTGGTGCTTTGAGCCGGGATGGTTGCGCAGGAACGCATATTCGTCGGCATCCTTTGAGCCGTCAATGAAGAATCCGTGCGTGGCCAGATGTATTATGTCCGTGCTCTGTCCGTCGAGCTTGTAGAATGCCGTTTCGGTGGCGTTGCTGCCTGTTATGGTGTCGGCCTTGATGTCGGCTTTGGCCATGCATCGGGCTATGGCGTCGGTTTCGCGTCGCGTCTCGTCAAGATATACGAAGGCTTCCTGCATCGCTGCTCGTGTGTTGTTGCTGCCGTTGCCTGCTGCCTGCGCTGCCTGTCCGTCGCTGTAGTAGATGCCTCCGAACACGGTTGCCGTCTTTATGTCGTGCTTTCCGGCTCTGCTTACGAGCCTTGCCGTGGTAGACAGCTGGCGCAGGTCGTATCTGTCTATGAGGCAGCTGTCGGCCGATACGGGTATGGCGGCAAAGGCAATGCGGTTGAGTTCGCCTGTGGGCGAGAAGTATACGGTTGCCGTGTTGCCGAGATATTGCTCAAGCGGCCGCCATATTATGTCGTAGAGCTTTGACCTTCCGAAGGTGTAGAGCCTGCGCACACGTGTTTCGGCAGGCATGAAGTCGGTCTGTCTGAGCAGCGCGGTCAGCTGTCTTGCACCGTTGAGCATCACGGCAGCGGGACGTTCAAGTCCGGGCTTTATTATGAGGGCAGCCATGGCCGTGTCGGTGGCTACAAACTCTATGGCTGCCTCGCCGGGGCTGAGTGCCTTTCTGATCTCCTGCCACGACACAACTCTCATGGTGTCTGTGCGGTAGGCCTCGGTGCTGCGTGCCAGGCTCTTCTCTATGCACTCTATCTGCTGCTGTATGCCGCTCAGTTGCCTGCTCGTCTCTGTGTCGCCTGTTCCTGCGTTGAGAGCGCGTGCCGCTTCGTTAAGGCGTGCAAGCGTGTCGAGCTGAGATATCAGCGCATTGTCGCCCGAGCGTATTATCGAGCGGCGTATGCGCTCCCACGAATGCAGCAGCAGACCTTTGTCAAACAGTGCTGCGTCGTAGGCCTGAGCTGCCAGCTCCCGGCTTTTGCGCGGCAGCATCCAGTTGATCATCAGGCCGCTTGTGCTGTGGTCGGCAAGAAACTGCGCGCGTTCGTCAGAGCCAAGATAGTCGAAGTTTGAGAGCACATATCTGCGTATCTGACCGGCGTATCCGGCTGCCGCTTCCACGGCTTCGTCGTCTCTGTTGAGCGCATAGCACAGCTCTGCCTGCCAGCGGCTTATCTGTATCTGGTCGAATATTGAGAAACGGTCAAGCTGCCTGTAGCATTCGGTGTTGTAGGGCAGCGCGCTCCTGAAGTCGCCGCGCATGACGTAAAGTCCTGCCATGTTCTGTGCCGCCGTCCACGGTCTGTGGCACAGCGAGTCGGCTTCGGCCATCAGTCTGTAGTAGTGAGTTATCTTTGATGTGTCTCTTACCATGCCGTAATAGTTGGCAAGAGCCTGTATGAGCATATAGTATTCGGGCAGTACACGGTAGTCGGCACCCTGCACAAAGCCGGGATATCCCTGTTCCATGTCGAGCAGCTGCGGTATCAGTTCGCCCAGCTGGCTGCTTATGTATTCGCGCGAGTTTCCGGCTCCGTCCTGCTGTTCCGCCGCAGCGGGTGTTGTAGCATACAGTCTGGTGCCGTTGGTTACAATGTTTGTGAGCAGTCTTAACACATACGAATACTTTATGTCCTTGTTATAGTTGCCTCTTTTATATACGAGGAATGTGGGCGATATTATGCCCGTGCACTGCGTGAAAATCTTGTTGAGGTTGCCCGGAGTCCTCAGCCGCGTTATGTCCACGCGGTTCCACATGCAGTCGAGATATGTCGTTGTGCCCTGCAGGTTGTCCCTCTCAAGCTCCTCTATCATGCTCTCGTTCAGCTCCTCAGCCTTGTGGTCTTGTCCGAGAGCCATGTAAAGAGTGTACAGATTCTTTGAGAAGTTGAGATAAAATCCGGGCGAAATGTCGGTTATTTTCTTTGCCAGGAGGTATCCGCGCTGAAGATAGAATTCGGCAGAGTCGGGCCTGTTCTCGCTGATGTGCCATGCGCTGAGATACAGATATCCGTTTACGGCGAGCGACGGCAGCTGTGCGGTGTCTGTCAGCAGCGGCTCGGCAGCCGACTCAAACAGTCGCCGTGTCTTCCTGTCGTTCTTGCCCTGCATCATCCTTATGCGTCCGAGCAGTGTGCGGGCGCTTGCCAGATATGCCTTGCGCATGGTCTTGCCGTCGTCCTTTATCAGCTTTGTAACCACGCCGGCGGCATCGTCGAGCCGGTATTCGTCAGCGAGATGCACGGCATAGCTCATGGCCGGCATAAACTTTTCGAGCCTTGCCTCGCCGTAGGTTTTCAGTGCTGCCTGCCAGCAGCTGTCCACCGTTGCCGAGTCGGCGGGCTGTCCGCTGCTGCCGTATAGCACTGCCAGGTCGTATCGTGCCTTGGCTTCGTATCTGCGTCCTATGGTTCCGGGCAGCATCGTTGCTTCGTCCACCGTCTTGCGCTGCATGTCGAGCGCCTTGTCGTGTTCGGCGTTCTGTGCCAGTCGTGTGGCTATCTTTCCGCCTGTTGCCACGCGCGTCCAGCTGGGCTGCGTGCTCCTTTCGGCATAACATTTCATTATCTCTTCAGACAGGCGGAGATATATCTTCGGGTCTACCAGCGATGCCAGCGTCATGAATCCGTCGCACGCATCGATGTATCTGTCGTCGCATCTGCCCGTCCGGTTCATCAGTTTTATGTAGAGCTCAACCAGCTGCGAGCCGTCGCCTGCCTGTCCGTCGGCTATGTTGTCCATGAGTCTTATCAGCGCCACCTGCTGCAGCATGTCGGCATACGCCCTGCTGTCTTCGCCGTAATAGTTGCGGTAATATTTCAGGTAAGTGGCGTATTTTCTGCTTTCCGACACGTCTGTTCCATCGTTAAGGGCAGTAGTCCATTTGGCTATCTTGACGTCGCATAGCATCGGTGTGCCCAGCGGCCAGTAGGCCAGGGCGTAGACGAACATGCTGTCGAAGCACGGCGAGCCGGCAGCAAGCGTCATAAGCCGCATTGACATCACGTCGGGATGGCTGTATCCCAACGCTCCCGATGCTATCCTGAAGGCTTCTTTCACGTAGTATCTGCCCAAGAGCCATTCTGCCGTTGCCACGCTGTCGGGCAGTTCTGCCGGCCTGCTGCCGCCGAATTCTGCCACGTCGGCTTCGTCAGACTCGCGCCCGAAGCCGCGCCCCTGCCTTATCATGGCAAGCATCGACATGGTCAGCGCGTCGTCTGCCGTGCCCTTGCGTCCTCTGAAGTATCTGAGAAAATCGTGCTCGAGCCTGCTCTCCTCGGCATACAGCAGCGGAGAGTCGCCCTCGGTGTAGTTGGCTTTTATGAAGAGTCGTGTGGCGTTGTAAAGCATTGTTTCGGCCGTAATCCTGTCCTTGCTTATTCCGCCGCGGCTCTTTTCTGCCAGCCTGCAGGCGTCGCATATCGAGCTGTATGCGCGGCCTGCGTCGGTCTGCACGGATATTACGGCTATGTGGTATCTTGCCCTTGCCTCCACGTCGGGCCTTTGCGGCATTGTCTTCTGTGCTGCCAGGGCTATGGCCTCGAGGGCTTCGGTCTTGCGCCTGTCGGCATGGTCAAGGCTGTCGGTCTGTCTGAATGATGCATATGCGGCAAGTGCGGGCACCAGTGCTGCGGCCTTGCGCAGCACTGCCGTGTATGCCGGCTCGCGCGACAGCGTGGCAGCGGCGTCGGCGGCAGCCCTCAGCAGGTCGGTGTCTGTGGCAAATGCCGTGTCTACGTTGGCAGCCGCCCATTTGCGGTGGGCCAATATGTCGGTTATGGCTTCGCTCCTTGCCTTGTCGTCATCCTGCTGCGCGGCGGCCCTGTGTGTGGCATGGCTTGCTGCCGCATCATAGGTCTTGCCGGCATGCGTCGGCGCGGCAAGAAGCGACATAAGTATAAATAGACATAACAGTGGTTTCATAAGCCGTTTTATGTTATTGTTGTCCAGCCGTTGCCGGGTGCCTGTTGATGTCGTGCCTGCGCCTTGTCCATCCGTTCTCCCGGCTTTAGGCATGTGCCTGTTGCTATTTGTCGGGTGTCAGGTCGAGCTTGTCTATTATGTCGCCCGTTATCATGTCGGCAGGTGCGCTCAGCGTGGTTATCACCCATTGCTTTGATATCTCGTCCCATTTCTGCGACTCTATCACCTTCCATACGTTGTCGGTCCAGCCCTCCTTCGGCGTCAGTTCCTTGCGGCGCTTGCGGTCGTTTCGCCATTCGTCGCGGTATTCGTCGGTTACGTCGCAGCTCTCCTTCAGCGTTACAGACATCTTGTATTCGCCCGTTCCCCAGCTGTTGTGATACTGGTCGTTCTCGTCGCGGTATGCCATGAACGAGCGCGGCACGATGAAGCTTTCGCCCTTTATCACCAGTGGCGAGCCCTTGCTGCGTCCGCGCACGTAGCGGTATTTGCCGTCGGCCGCCACCTGCGACGAGTCGATGGGCACGGTCAGCTCGAAGCGTCCCAGCTCCTTGTCCTTCTGAAGCACTGTCAGCTCGTTTATCCACGACGATGTAAGCGTCATGGTCATGTCTATCTGATAGCTGCCGCGCTCGCTGAAATAGAAGGGCAGGGGCAGCGATGAGTTGGGCAGGTTAGACTCCTTCGGGCATAGTATGAGCGTGTCGAGCACCAGCTCAAACTTAGAGTGGTTCACTATGCGGTAGAGCTTGCTGTGGTCAACGTGGCATGATATGTAGAACACGGTGTCGCCTTTTTCGCCGCGGCGCAGGCATCCTATGCCGTTGAAGCGCATGCCGCGCGGGTCCATCGCCCCGTCTGTCGACGGCACCGAATAGAAGTCGTTGAGCTCGCTCACCGTGCCGAACTTGGTCTCGAAGGTGCTCTCGGCCTTAACCGTCTCCTCCCATTCGTTCTTCAGTCGCGACGGTCTTGTTATGAGCGATGCTATGGCGTTGACGCCCATGTCAATGAAGCTCGTCACGTATCCCCCGGCAATGCCCTTTCCGGCGTTGGCCATGGCCATGCCCAGGTCGGCCATGTAGCCTCCGCGGGCAGCGCGCTCGTTGCTCAGGTCCTGTATCTCGCTGCTCAGGGCGTCGCTCGTGTATATGAATGTCTCGTAGGTTACTTGTGCTTTTGTCTCAGTCGGTGCAAGCCATATGGCCATGAATGCCAGAATAAGATATGCTGCCGACGCTGCTGAATGTTTAATATTCATGTTGTAAATGATTTTAGATTGTGTGATAATATATTGTTAACGTTTTGGCAAAAATAATATTTTTTTACCATAAAAGCAAAGATATGCTTTATGATGTTGGCCGTAACACTTGTTATTTTCTGCCGAAAATAAGGGCTCAGGCAGGCGTTTTGACGAATAATTTACATTTTCTGACATGCGCGTGCTTTGTCTTTCAGCCGCATGATGCTAACTTTGCATGCAAAAAAGATGGATATATTCAGCAACGATATAAGCTCGGCAAAGGGCACGTTCAGGGTGTTCCGCCTTGTCAACTCGCAGGGCTGCGAGGCTGCTCTGTCGTCGCTTGGCGCGGGCATCACGGCTATAAGGGTGCCCGACGCACGCGGACGGATAGACGACGTGGTGCTGGGATATGCCCGGCCTGCCGACTATCTCTACGACAGCGCCTGCGCCGGAAAGACGCCCGGACGATATGCCAACCGCATTGCGCGCGGCAGGTTCAGCATAGGCAGGGACGAGTATCAGTTGGCTATCAACAATCCGCCCAACGCGCTGCACGGGGGCAACGACGGATTTCACAACGTGATATGGGATGCCGAGCCTCATGACGGCGGCGTAAGGTTCACGTATCATGCCGCCGACGGCGAGGAGGGATATCCGGGAGCCATGGACGTGGCGGTTGACTATGTGTGGAACGACGATAACGAGCTGACCATAAGCTATGAGGCAACTGCCGACAGGCCCACCATTGTCAATCTTACCAACCATGCCTACTTCAACCTTGCGGGCGAAGGCTCGGGCTCGTGCCTGAGTCAGCGGCTCAGGCTTAACTGCCACAGATGGCTGCCTGCCGACGTTACGGACATTCCGCTGGGAAGCATAGAGCCCGTGGAGGGCACTCCGATGGACTTTCTGCAGGCCAAGGCGCTGGGCAGGGACATCGGTGCCGACTTCAGCAACATGAGGACGGGCAAGGGATACAACCACTTCTTCTTCGTAGACGGATGGAACGGCGACGGCCGGCTGAGGCTCGTGGCTGTGCTCGACGACGATGAGAGCCGCCGACGTCTGAGCGTCTACTCCACACAGTGCGGAGCCATGCTCTACACGGGCAACTGGCTTGCCGACAACCTGCCCGTGGGCAAGAGCGGCCGAAGGTATGCCGACCACGACGGCGTGGCCATTGAGTGTCAGGGTGCGCCCGATGCTCCCAACCATCCTTCACTGCCGTGCCAGGTGCTGATGCCGGGCGAGACATACCGCCATGTGATTAAATACGCATTTTCGATTAATTGTTAGAGAGTAGTAACATGGTTTGTTTTCAACCGTGGAGCGCGCCCCTGCCATAGGCTTTCGGGGCGCGTTTTTTTGTTGCTCTGCGGTAAGGATCTTTGCCTACGTGTATTTATGGCTTTAAAATATGTAAGCAAAAATGTCTGTTATTCTAACAAAATGCTTATTAGGTATATATAAAAATTACTGACCGACACAAAACTTTTCCGTTTTAGTTACAATGTAAAACATGACATTTTAGCTCGCAAAACGTGGCTTTCCGGCGTGTTAAAAGCCGCGTTTCGTCTTGCAATATGCCGCCTTATGTCGAGCCGTATGCCGATGCCTTATCATCAGCCTTGCAGGCGGCTCACTTCATGACGGCATAAAAAATGCGGCAGAACTGTCACAGCCCCGCCGCATCTGTAATTAAAACATGTTTTGTTAACAACAGACAAATTAATTATAAAGTCTTGAATGCCTGTATTCCCTGATGATTGATGTCCAGGGCTTCGGCCTCGCCAAGATAGCGCATGCTCTTGTCCTTGTTGCCGAGTCCGCAGTAGCCCAGTGCCATCATGTATTTGCAGTGAATCTCGTTGCGCACCTGCAGGTCGTCTTCCCATATCAGAAGGTCGGGCAGGGATACGGCGAAATAGTCCATCCTTACCTTGTCGAAGAGATGCTTCTCGCCATAGTTCACCAGCTTGTGGAAGCGGCCGTTGGCCTCGCCCGTGCGGCCCAGCTTGAGCAGCGCCATGCCCTGATAGAATATCTTGTCGGGCTTTGCGTCGTTGTAGTAGAGCGCTGCGGCAGGCTCTGTGGGTCCTTCGGTTGCCTTCAGCCAGCACTGGCGCGCCTTGTCGGTCTGTCCCATGGCGTCGTATGCCACGCCCATCAGATAGTAGAAGTCGTTCTCCTGCGCTCCGTGCAGCTTGCCTTCGCCGAGATGATGAGGATAGGTGAGGCACTCTTCGAGCAGGCTCACGGCGTCGGCATGTCGCCCTTCGGCTATGGCCTTCTTTGCCAGTTCGACGCGTGCAAACTGATATTGTGCCGGCACCTTGCCTTCGCCGCCCTCCCAGGGGTGGAATATGTGGGCGTCGAGCTTGGTCTTTGCCTCCTCATACTGTCCTGTCTGGTTGAGCAGGGTTATCTCCTCGAGCAGCAGGTCGTCGCGCCTGGCCACGAGATTGCCGTATTTTCTGAGCAGAGCGAGACGCTCGGCGTGAGGACGGCGCACGCATTTATACAGCTGGTCGAGCTCCATGAGCACGCGGGCGTCGGTGTTGTCAAGCGCAAAAGCCTTCTCCATTAGTCTCACTGCCTTATCCTTGTCGCCCTGCTTGTTGAACGCTGCCAGGGCAAGATTGCGCCACACCGTGGGGAACTTGTCGTCGGCTGCGGCCGATCTTTCCCATGCCTTTATCGCAAGGTCATACTGCCGCTTGTCGTAGTAGAGGCAGCCCAGATAGTAAGGTGCCTTGGATGCCTGAGGCAGATATGCCATGGCGCAGTTTAGGGCGAGCACGGCTTCAAGACGGTTGGGGAAGCAGTAGTCTGAAGGATATGCCTCTGCCTTGGCAAACAGCTCTTTGGCTGCCTCGGCGTCGGTTGCGGCGTTGCACCAGCCCATATAGTAGTAGGTCATCGGCGTCAGTGCTCCCTCTTCTATTGCTATGCTCCACAGCTTCAGCGCCTCGCAGGTGCAGCCTGCCGCGCAGTAGTCGAGCGCTATCTCGTCGTAGTTGTTGGCGCATCGTCTCATCATCGTCTTCAGCAGCTGCAGCGTGTCGTCGTCGCCCGTTATGATATATTTCTCAAACAGACAGCCGTAGTTGAATCTGTCTATCCCGAGCGACTCCTCAATCAGTTTCAGAGCCTCGTCGTTGCGTCCCGCCTTGCGCAGTATGGTCGTTTTCAGCGCGCGCGCCTTGTGGTTGTGCCAGTTGCGTATCAGCGAGCGGTCTATCTCGTCCATGGCGTCAGTCAGGCAGTTGCGCATCAGAGATATCTGTGCGCAGGCAAAATAGCCCGCATCCTGCCATGCGCCGTTCCATGTCGACTTGTAGAACTGGTCGTAGGCCTCGTCGGTGCGGCCCTGATACTTCAGCGCCAGTCCGAGGTTGTATATCGGTTCGCCGTCGTACGGGTTGGGGTTGCGCTTCATCAGCACTCTGACAGCCGTGCGCAGATACTTCTCGGCACGCTCAAATCGCCCCTTTCGGATGTACCACAGGCCGAGGGCGTTGTTGTTTCTCACGTCCAGCGGGTCGCGGCGCAGAGCCTCTTCGTAGTAGTCAACGGGGTTGTATGTGGCGTGGCGGTATTGCTCAAGGTGCAGACCTGTCAGATATAGCTGCTCCGTGGTCTTTATTTCTTCGGGCAGCAGGGCAGCTTCGGCAGCGTCGGGTATAGGTCTTACCTCGTCGGGCTCGCTGTGCCATGTCAGCAGCGTGCGTCCGCCGGCTGTTATGCTGAGGTTGAGCTGACTGAGCTTGGCGCCCTTCACGTCCACATTCTCCTCCATGATGTTCTCCGGGGTTATCGTAACCTCCTTGCTGTAATACACCGTTCCGTCGTCGTTGCGCAGCTCGACGCATACGTGCTGCTCCGACGTTGCAAATATCTTGAAGTTCACCTTGCCCGACTTGTCGTCCTGATCGATGTTCATCAGCAGGTCTTTCGTGGCGTTCTTCACCACGCCCAGCTCGCGGTAGGGCAGGAAATACTGCACAAACGACTTCTCCTCATAGGGCTGAAGCCATGTGAAGTCGGGCTGGTTCTCTGTGTACACGCCCGCCATAAGCTCGATGTAAGGGCCGTCGTTGTCGGTCAGGTTGCGGTCCCATGCGCGTCCGAAGTCGCCGTTGCCCCATGTCCACTGCTTCTTTCCGGGCGAGATGTGGTGGTTTGCCACGTGCAGCACTCCGGCCTTCGTGTCGTTCTCGTAGCCGCCCTCAAAGTCATACTTGCTGTTAACGGCCATGTAGCTTGTGGGCACAAAGATGTTCTTATAGTTAGAGATGTCCACTCCTGCCGAATAGTCCATCTTGTAATATGTGCCCGTTGCTATCGGGAACGAGCTTACGGCGCGCTTTCCGTGGTCGAACACCGCGTTGATGTCTGGCGGGAACACGCTCTGGTAATGGTCGTTAACTGCCACGGCAGGGTTTGCCCACCACAGGAACGTCTGCGGCACGTCGGTGCGGTTATACACAGCGCCCTTTATCTCAAGATAGGCATGCCCCGGTCTCAGAGTGAATCCTGCCATGCCCTTCTGATGGAACATGCGCTCCATCTCGCTCACCCACACCGTCACGCTGCCGTCGCTGTTGTGCTCTATGGCTGTGTCAACGGGCATGTAGGTGCTGGGGCGGTGATGCTGCGGCCAGTTGAACTCGATGCCTCCCGAAATCCAGGGGCCTGCCAGACCCACCAGTGCCGGCTTTATCACGTGGTTGTAGTAGATAAAGTGGCGCTGGCGTATCTTGTCGTAAGCCATCTGCACGCGTCCGCCCAGTTCGGGCAGAATCATCACCTTTATATATTCATTCTCAATGAAGACAACCTCATATTCCTTGTCGGTTTTCTCGTCGGCAATCGACTCGATCACGGGATATGGATAAACCACTCCGCTCGAACCCTGATACACTCTCTTTTCAAGAAAGATAGGATTTTTCTCAGGTGAGCCCACTTCGTAGGTAGGTATCACCACCTTTTCTCTCCATGCTTTTACCATTTTTCTTAATCCTTTGTTATGTTATTTGTTCTTGTTTTTTCTTTTGCAGCAATGTTTGTGGCTGTATGTCATGCATGCGATAAAGTCTGCCTGCGGTCATGTCCATGGCCGCTTCATGCCCAGTGGGGCGCGGCAGGCGCCCTGTTGCGGTGTCATTTGGTAAGCTCCTTCTCTATCTCCTCGAGCGACTTGCCCTTCGTTTCGGGCAGCACGCGCATGAAGTAGACGAAGCCTGCGGCGCATATTGCGGCATAAATCCAGAACGTGCCGTAGCTGCCGAGCGAGCTGTTGAGCAGCGGGAAGGTGTAGGTAAGCGTGGTGCTGCCCGTCCACAGCGCAAAGGTGCATGTGCCCACGGCAACAGCCCTGACGCGGCTCGGAAACAGTTCGGCTATCAGCACCCATGCCACGGGGCCGAGAGTCATGGCATAGCAGGCTATGGCCGACACCACCAGTGCAACCATCAGCACGCCCTTTATCTCGAAATAATAGCATGTGCCCAGCACCAGATATATTATTGCCAGTCCGCATGCTCCTATAAGCATAAGCTTGCGGCGGCCGAGGCGCTCGACGGTGAATATGGCTACGATGGTGAATATCACGTTGATGACGCCCGTTACGACGATGTTGAACAGCACGTCGCTGAGCGAATAGCCTGCCGACTGGAATATCTCCTGGGCGTAGTTGAATATCACGTTGGTGCCGCTCCACTGCTGGAACACTGCCACCACGATGCCTATTATGACTATCCTGACGAGCGGACGGCGGAACAGCGTGCGCAGTCCGTACTGCTTGTTGTCGGCCTGTGCTGCGGCAGATATGGTCCACAGCTCCTCGTCGGCATAGCTCTCGCCGCCTATGCGTGCAAGTATGTCGCGTGCGCTGCTGTTGTCGCCCTTCATGGCAAGCCAGCGCGGACTCTCCGGAATGAAGAACACAAGGATGAGGAAGGCCAGCGCCGGGAAGGCTCCCGCCCAGAACATCCAGCGCCATCCCGTCTGGCAGTTCCATGTGTCAATGGTGTTGTGCACCACGGGTTCGGCTATCAGCCAGTTGGTTATCTGTGCCGCCAGGATGCCTATCACTATCGTCAGCTGGTTGAGCGACACCAGTTTGCCGCGTATGTGCGACGGTGCCACCTCGGCTATATACATTGGCGAGAGGCCCGAAGCCATGCCTATGCCCACGCCGCTGAGGAAGCGCGCCGCCAGAAAATAGCTGAAATGGCTGAAGTATCCCGTGCCGTAGGCAGACAGCAGGAACACCACTGACGAGGCGATGAGCAGCTTTTTGCGGCCGAAGCGGTCGGCAAGACTGCCGGCGGTCATGGCTCCCGTGAGGCATCCCACGAGGGCTATGCTCATGGCAAGACCCTGCATCTGAGGGTCGTCGGCAATGTTGAAATACACTTCGTAGAACGGCTTGGCGCCGCCTATCACCACCCAGTCGTAGCCGAACAGCAGTCCGCCCATGGCCGAGACGATGCAGATAAAATATACAAAACCCTTGTTAAACGTTTTCATAGGTTGCTTATGGTTTTTAGTTTGACATTCTTCTATATTCCCATGGCGCCGCCTTCCGGCAATGTTTGTTGCCCTCCGTGTGCCCGTCATGCCGTTTTCTTATTGGCTGCGGCTTGTCTGTTGTCATGCATTCCGCAGCTTTTTTACGGCGTTTTTTTATTATCTTATTATTTGTGCCGCCGGCAGCCGTTGCCTGCTATATTGTTTGACAGCGCAAAGTTACGGACATTATAGAATATAAAAAATAGAAAAAAATCAGAATAAAATGGACAATCTTATTATTGTTTTCAGTATATTTGCATCATAGTCTATCACCGTTTGACGCCATGCTTAGAATAAAGAGCGGATTTTCGGGCGAGCGCTCGCTTGTGCTGCCCAAGATGGTTACCGACATGATGGCAGCCGACGCCATCGTATCGGTGCTCTACGTTACCGACATAGGCTATTATCCCAAGGCCGAAAACCACTACCGCGAGCGCCGCGAACCAATAGACCAGTATGTGTTTATCTATTGCATCGACGGCCGCGGAAGCTACGAGGTGGGCGGCAACAGCTACGAGGTGTCTGCCAACCAGTATTTTATCCTGCCCGCAGGAGTGCCCCACAGATATCAGGCAGACGCCGAAGAGCCGTGGACTATCTACTGGATCCACTTCAAGGGCGTGCTCGCTCCGCACTATGCCGCCGACGCCATAGCCCCCACGTCGGTGAATCCCGGCATACACTCGCGCATCAGCAACCGCATAAACATGTTCGAGGAGCTGTTTGAGACGCTCAATTCGGGCTACAGCATAGAGAACATCCGCTACGCCATGTCGCTCTTTCACCACTATCTTGCCTCGCTCCGCTATGTTCACCAATACCGCAGTGCGGGCGAGAAGATAGACGAAGGCAACGTGGTGGAGGCAGCCATACATTATATGAAAGAGAACATAGAGCGCCACATGACGCTGCAGGAGGTGGCCGACTTCACGGGCTATTCGGCGTCGCATTTCTCCATGCTGTTCAAGGCGAAGACGGGGCACAGTCCGCTAAACTATATCAACCTGCTGAAAATTCAGCGTGCCTGCCTGCTGCTCGACACCACGCAGATGCGCATGAACCAGATATGCCACAAGCTCGGCATGGACGACCCGTATTACTTCTCGCGCCTTTTCAGCAAGATAATGGGCATGAGTCCGCGCGCCTACCGCACGAAACCGAAGGCGTAGAGAGCGGGATTTTTTAAATTAAAAATTAAAAAGTAAAAATTAAAAATTGACAGGGGAGAGATTTCTTTTGGGGTAATTCATAATTGGCTGATGCCGAACTTTGCATTCACAATTTATAATTCATGATTCATAATTAACAATTAGCTGACGCCGAACCTCGTTTCATAATTGTCTGATGCCCAACTTCGTATCCACAATATATAATTCCTAATTTAAGATTTCATAATTAGTAATTTATGCTTCTTGTTTCTTACATCATAGCTCTAACTTCTTGTTATTGGCCTATTTCGCTCCTTTTGGCGTAAAATTTATATTTTCTGAATATTTTGTTTCCGTATAGTATTGCGATGTTTGCTAATTTTGCAGCCGTAAAATTGTAACTTAAACCGATACTTTGAAAATGACATCAAGAATAACATTCATATTAGCCTTTATTATGACTGCTGCCCTGCAGGTCGGGGCCGACAATATATTATGGTATCAGCAGCCGGCCGGCGAATGGATGGAAGCCATGCCTGCGGGCAACGGCCGCCTGTCGGCTATGGTCTACGGAGGCATAGCCCGCGAGCGGATAGCCCTCGGCGAGATAAGCCTGTGGTCGGGAAAGCCCGACGCATCTAACAACGACATCTGCGGAAAGGATAAGCTTGACGAGATGCGCCGCTGCTTCTTCAACGGCGACCCGGAGCGCGGCAACGAGCTGGGCAACAAATATCTCAACGGACTGGGCCGCTCATTCGGCACTCATCTGCCGCTCGGCGACATGGTGGCCGACTTCAGATATCCGTGCGGACAGATACGCAACTACCGCAGGAGCATCGACATGGACAGCTCGGTGGTGGCCGTTACGTTCAGCTGCGGCGACACAGACTACCGCAGGGAATACATAGCCGACTATCCCGACGACGTGATTGCCATGCGCTACACCGCCAGCCGCAGGGGAGCGATAACGGCTACGTTCGGTCTTAACCTGCTGCGCAAGGCCGGCGTGAAGGCCACGAAAGACGGGCTGACGCTGGCGGGCAAGGTAGACTTTCCGCTGCACGGAGCGGGCGGAGTGAGCTTCTGCGGCGAGGTGAGACTGCTGCCCGAGGGAGGAACCGTAAGCACGACAGACACCACTGTAACCATAGAGGGAGCTGACGCGCTCACCATTATAATAGATGTGCGCACCGACTATAACAACAAAGACTACATGCAGCTCTGCGCTGCCACTGTTGACAAGGCAGCAGGCAAGGGCTACGGAGCGCTGAGAAAAGCCCATGTGGCCGACTATACGGCACTCTTCGGGCGCATGGACATATCCCTGGGCGATGGCGCAGGCAGCCAGTTGCCCACAGACACACGCCTGAGGCTGGCGCAGGCAGGGGCATCCGACCCTATGCTCGACGCCCTCTTCTTTCAGTACGGACGCTACATGCTCATATCGTCGTCGCGTCCGAGCGGCATGCCTCTGTGTGCCAACCTGCAGGGAATATGGAACGACAACGGGGCGTGCAACATGCCATGGACGTGCGACTATCATCTCGACATAAACATACAGCAGAACTACTGGGCTGCCAACCGCGCCAACCTGGCCGAATGTAACGAGCCGCTGTTCAGCTATATCAGCATGCTTGCCGACAGCGGAGCCGTGACGGCGCGCAAGATGTACGGCTGCGGCGGATGGGTGGCACACACCGTGTGCAACGCATGGGGCTACACCTCGCCGGGCTGGGGCGTAGGCTGGGGCATGAACGTAACGGGCGGAGCATGGCTCGCCACGCATCTGTGGAGCCACTATCTCTACACGCGCGACAACGACTATCTGCGCCGCACGGGCTATCCGCTGCTGAAAAGGACGGCAGAGTTCTTCATGGACTACATGGTGAAAGACCCGCGCACGGGCTATCTCGTAACCGGACCGAGCATATCGCCCGAGAACGGATACGTGTCGGAGAAGGGCAACCACCTAAGTCTGTCGATGATGCCTACGGTAGACCGCGCCGTGGTTTACGACATATATTCGGCATGCATAGAGGCGTCGAAGATACTCGGCACCGACAAGGCAATGCGCCGCCGCCTTGAGCGCGACATAAAGATGCTGCCGCCCCTGATGACGGGCAGCGACGGACAAGTGCGCGAATGGCTCGACGACGTGCGCCGCAGCGACCCTGCCCACCGCCACTCGTCGCATCTGCTGACGCTCTTTCCCTTCGGACAGATATCCTATACGCGCAATCCCGACCTTATGGCAGCGGCGCGCAAGGGGCTCGAGATGCAGACAGGACAGAAGGGATGGGAAGACACCGAATGGAGCACGGCCAACATGCTTTGCTATTACGCCCGCATGAAAGACGCGCCGGCTGCCTACGGATGGCTGCAGAACCTGTTCAGAAAGTTCACCCGCGAGAACCTCATGACCGTGTCGCCGGCAGGAGTTGCCATGGCAGAGTACGACATATTCAGCTTCGACGCCACCGAGGCGAGCGTTGCCGGAATGTGCGAGATGCTGCTGCAGAGCTACGACGGCTTCATAGAGTTTCTGCCGGCATTGCCAAGCCTGTGGAGCACGGGCCATGTCAGCGGATTGTGTGCCGAGGGCGGACTCGTGGTGGACATGAGCTGGCGCGACGGCAAGATGACGTCGGCACGCATAAAGGCCACGGCCGACTGCACTTTCAGCGTGAAGGGCATCAGCGGCAAGATCAGGCTGAAGAAAGGAGAGGAAAAACTCATAAATTTCTGACCTGATAATATAATTTTATGAATTTTATATTGTTTAAACATGACGATATACGAAGTCTTTAGTCTTAAATATAATGTGTAGTGATTTTATATTAGCGGCATGTTCCTGCCGCGAACGAAAAAGAGGTTGGGGCCTTCGGGCCGTGTGGTTGCTATAAGAAAAAGTTTCTTTTGATGTTATATGATTATATGTTTATTGACGTTTGAGTTTAGATTTGCATGATTTAGTTTTACCATAAATTGTTTTATTAATTAATATCGGGCAATCACAATTCAGGGTAATATACAGGGGCGGCTTTCCGGTGACGGAAGGCCGCTCTTCTTTTATATCCCCAGTCAGCCTCTTGCCGTCCGTCTGCCGTGCATGCCCGTTCCTTCGGGAGTTTGTCGCCGCTCAGTCCGGGCTGGTCATCATGACGCATATATCTTTGCTCTGCAGGCAGACTTATTCCTTCTGCCGTCGTGCTGTTCTCCTTTATTCTTTCTGTAGATTTCTGTTGACCGTTGTGCTTTTCTTCTTCATCATTTCTGTAGATTTCAGTCTGCCGTCATGCTGCTTTCCTTCAGATGTCTTGTAGTTTTCAGTCAGCATTTTTTTGCCAGCAGTATGGCGCAGCAGCCGGCGGAATGTTCAACAAAAACTGCCGTTGATGTATGGCAGAAGCGGGGCAGCGTGTTGCCGCGATGATTTACGTTTGACGCTCTCAGAATGGCCATGCCCGTGGCGAAACCGCGGTTGGGTGCTGAAAATTGCACAAAAATGCACTTCTGCGTTAACCGACTGATGTGCAGGGCGTTAAGCCGTTCTGCGGTCTGCCGTGCCCATTGTTAAAAAACATTACTGTGCCGTTTGAGGTGCAAAAACGATAGGTTTAAGCCACAGAAGAGGTGCTTCTGCAGCGCAAAAACAGCCCTTTTGCGCCCCGAAAGGCATCATTTCGCAGCAGAGAAAGATATTGCAAAGTGAACGTATGTTAAATATTTGGCATCTGTGAGTCTGTTGAATTAACATCCGTTATGAATTGATTTTCCAGATTGAGAAAAATTTTTGTCCTGACTTTTTACCTTTTCCGCTGCTTCCGGCTGCCGTTTTCAGCAAAATAGAGAGATATGAATGCCCGTGCATGATGACATTCTCATCACATTTCTGTTATGCGTTTTTGTAAAGAAATATGATGCCGAGGCGGTGGCTGTCCAGTCGCCGTGCAGCCCCAGAACCCCATTGCCGTCAATGATTTTTGCCGCTGTAGGCTGTTGGCCCTAATCTGTTAATTTATTTATACATACAGACCTGAAAATGCAAAAAACGCCCCTCAGCCCCCGCTTTTTGGCCAATTTGAGCCATTTTTGCTAATTTTTGCCAAATTTGCTCCATTTTCGTCGCCCTATATATTATATTTTTGCAGCAGAAAATTTGTGGCAAAATGGCTGAAAATGAAAAATGCGATAAAGCAGCCTGAACAATTTATTTAATAACAAATAAAAACCTTGAATCATTTAATACCGTAAAAAAGTAAAACAGAGAAAATCATGTAAACATTAACATTTCCAAGTTTAACCCAGAGCGGACGTCAGCCGGCATAATGAGGCTGAGCCGAGAAAAGAAAAAATTAAGAATAATTAATAATCAATACTAATTAACATGAAAAGGAAACTTTCTACTTTATTAATGCTCCTGGCATTGTTCTGCACGCAGGCAGTCTTTGCCCAGACAACAGTGACAGGACAAGTGGTGGATGAAAACGCTGAGCCGCTCATCGGCGCGTCAGTGCAGCTGAAAGGCACATCCACGGGAATGCCTACCGACATCAACGGTAACTTCAAAGTCGACGCAAAGAGCGGACAGACGCTTGTTGTGTCTTACATCGGATATGACACCCGCGAGGTGAAGGTGCCGGCATCGGGCAGCATGAAGATTGTGCTCAAGGCATCAGAAAGCTCACTCGACGGCGTTGTCGTAGTGGGTGTGCTCATGAAGAAGAGCGACCTTACGGGAGCCGTGTCGCATGTCGACGCCGACGTGCTGACCGAGAAGCCCGTAACCACCATCAACGAGGCACTGCAGGGACGCGTTGCCGGCGTGAACATCACAAAGGGTATCACTCCGAGCGACGACTCATCGATAAAGATCCGCGGTACCAACACCATCAACTCGGGCTCGTCACCTATATATGTAGTAGACGGTCTGGTTATGGACAACCAGTTCGGATTCTTCAACTCTATCAACATCAACGACGTTGAGTCTATCGAGGTTCTCAAGGACGCTTCGGCCACAGCCCTCTACGGTTCGCGCGGTGCCAACGGTGTTATCGTGGTTACAACCAAGAAGGCTCGCAAGGGCGAAGGCACAGTGAGCTACGACGGCTGGGTGAGCTTCTCTACCATGGGCCACCGCCCCGAGACCATGAACGCACAGCAGACATTCGAGCTGCGCGCCGAGGCCTTTGCCAACGGATATGCCTTCAACAACCCCAACGCCACGGCTGAGGAGAAGCAGGCTTACTGGGACAACGTGATCATGGGCTCTAACACAGTGTTCTCCGACGAGGAGTTTGCAGGCTACCGCAGCGGCAAGACATACGACTGGCTGAAGCAGGTTACGCAGACAGGCGTTGAGCACAACCACAGCGTTAGCTTCTCTAAGGGCAGCGACAACAGCAACGTATATGTAAGCCTCGGATACAGCGGACTCGAAGGTATCGTGAAGGGCACAAAGCAGGACAAATACTACGGCCGTATCAACGCCGAGACACAGATAAAGCCCTGGCTGAAGATAGGTACAAACACATCTTACACCTACATGCACGACGACATGCCGTCGGGCGACGTATATAACAAGGCTCTCGAAAAGTCGAACCCGCTCATCGACTACACTCCATACATGGACGACGCCACACGCCACAACGAAGAATATCTGACTCTCTACTGGCGCGTGCACACAGAGGAGAACAACAACGACTTCAACCCGTTCAACTCTATGGAGATAAAGACAGAGCGCGCACGCTATCACTTCACATCGGCAAACTATGTGAACATCAACCCGATAAAGGGACTCAACATACGCTCTACATTCGCCCTGAACAGATCAGAGCAGAGCTGGAACCAGTTTATACCTACAGGCATACAGGAGTCTATACGCCACAAGAACGGCGACGCCTACGCCACACAGCAGCGCTTCGGCGAGACACAGTGGCAGTGGGACAACACCATCAGCTACGACACACAGATTGACGGAGTGCACAACCTGAACGCCTTCCTCGGAACATCGGCATCAAGATATATATATAATGTGGTTAAGGCAGGCGGCAAGCGCTTCGCAAGCAACGACCTCGGATGGAACGTGCTGGGCAGCTCTGCCGACAGAGAGAACCGCGAGATAGAGTCTGACCTGCAGAACTCATCGCTCATGTCATACGTAGGACGCGTAAACTATAACTACGACCACCGCTACTACGTAACCTTGACCGGACGCTACGACGGATCTTCTAAGTTTGCAGCAGGCAACAGATGGGGCTTCCTGCCGTCATTCTCGCTCGCATGGGACATGACCAACGAGAAGTTCTTCCCGCAGCAGTCATATCTGTCACGCCTGAAGCTGCGCGGAGGCTACGGAGTTGTGGGTAACCAGGACATCAGCAACTACATGTATCTCACGCTCTACTATCCGCAGGCATCCAACGGCGAAGCCTTCTACGGCACCGACGGCCGCCGCGGCACACCGGGACTGACATGGGAGAAGCAGAAGCAGACCAACATAGGAGCCGACCTCGGATTCTTCGACAACAGGCTCAACATCTCGTTCGACTACTACATGATCAGAAACTCTAACCTCCTCATGTCTCACTCGCTGCCAAAGACATCGGGCTACACCTACACCGTGGAGAACATCGGAGAGCTGGAGAACAACGGATTCGAGCTCACCATCGGCGCAACACCTATACGCACCAAGGACTTCACATGGAACATCAGCGCCAACCTGTCGCACGACCAGAACAAGGTTACGAAGCTCTATGCAGGCGTTGACGAGATACTCAACGGCACCGACCGCTCGGGCAACATCTTCATAGGCGAGTCGCTCAGCAACATCTACACATACAAGTGCGGAGGCATTGCCAACGAGAACAACCGCGAGCTCTGGGAGAACGTCGACTTCAACGGACGCACTATCGGACTGGGCGACCTCTTCGTGCTCGACATCGACGGACCTGAGGGCAAGCCCGACGGCGTGGTCGACTCTTACGACCGCTACGTTTACGGCGACACCGACCCCGACATCTACGGAGGCTTCTCTACCGACCTTACATGGAAGGGACTCTCGCTCAACGCCGTATTCACCTACTCGCTCGGCGGACACAGAATCAGCTCTTACTATGAGAACCTCGTAAGCTCTGTAGGTCTGAGCTATGCTTCTACCGACCTGGCTGACCACTGGACAGAGAGCAACACCGACGCCTACTTCCCAAGAGTGATGACAAACACCGTGGGCTACAACAAGTTCTACGCATGGGAGACCGACCGCTACATCCAGAACTCGTCTTACCTGCGCCTGGCTACGCTCACCCTGGCATACAACCTGCCCGACAACTGGCTCAAGCGCATACACATGAAGTCGCTCCGCCTCTACTTCACGGCAAGCAACCTCTTCACCATAACCGACTATAAGGGCTTCGACCCGGAACTTGGCGACTACAACTATCCGCCTACAAGGTCGTACACAATCGGATTAAACTTCAGTTTCTAACACTATCACCATTAAAATAGAAAAACCATGAAAATTAAAAATAAAATAATGACATTGGGCCTGGCGGCAATATCAGCCGTTGCCATGTCTTCATGTTCGGATTTTCTGGATGAAGGACCGAAGACCTCGCTTCCGGAAGACATCATATATTCAGACACAGCCTATGTAGAGTCGAACGTGCAGACTCTCTACAAGAACTGGCGCGGACTCTTCACCGACAGGTATCTCTGGGAGCAGATGGTAGGAACCGACGAGATACAGTCGGGAGCATACCAGGCGCTCAAGGAAGACGGCGGACGCCGCGGATCGCTCGACAAGTATGACGCCCTGCTCACCTCTGAGCTGTCATACGTGGTGGAGCAGTGGGAGAACCGCTGGCCCACAGTGAGCGAGGCTGCCAAGATAGTAAACTCGCTCGGAAAGCTCAATCTTGACGAAGACAAGAAGGTAGCCGGACTCTACGGCGAGGCAAGCTTCATACGCGGCGGACTCATGATGGAGCTGGCCATGCTCTACGGACGCATTCCTATCATCGACGTGAGCCGTCAGGACGAGCTGGGCTACGGCCGTCAGCCGCTCAAGGACGTATGGCAGTTTATCATCAACGACCTGAAGAACGCCGCACAGTATTGCCCCGAGACCAACAACCCTGGACGCGCCACACGCTATGCAGCCTCTATGATGCTGGGATATGCCTACATGGCAGCACCCGAGGAGACAGGCCTGCGCGACTTCAGCCTGGCAAAGGATGCGCTCGAGACCGTTGTGAAAGGCCCATTCAAGCTCGTGGCTTACTATGATCTGTGGGACTACAGCATAACAAACACAAGCGAGTCGATACTCGAGTGGCAGTTCAACAACGTTTATCCTGACTGCAACAGTGTGCAGTTCCAGATAGGCTCGCGTGCCGTTCAGTCATACTTCGGCGACGGATGCTACTACAGCGGCTACGACCATGCCGTGCCTTCACAGTGGGCATACAGCAACGTTGAGGACGGAGGAATATGGGAAGACGGCGACATACGCAAGGAAGAGTCTATACGCTACGACTTCACATACTACGGACAGACACCTACGCTCGACAACATCCTGTGGGAGGAGCTTGGCGACGACCACGACGAGCTGCTGCCGCATATCAAGAAGTATGAAGACTTCCGCACCGACTCTCACTCAGGCCTTGGCATCAACAACGAGTGGAACTCAGGCAAGAACATCCCGTTCCTGCGCCTTGCCAACGCCATTCTGCTCTACGCCGAGTGTCTCAACGAACTGGGACAGACGGGCGAGGCCGTTAAGCAGGTGAACATCGTGAGAAAGCGCGCATGGGAAGACAGCCTGCCTGCCGACAAGGCATGGAGCGAGGGCATGAGCCAGGACGAGTTCCGCAAGGAGATAATGACAGAGCGCGTGCGCGAGCTCTTCGGCGAGCGCTGGCGCAAGTTCGACCTCATCCGCACAGGCCACTTCCTCGACTACGTGTCAGAGCGCAACAAGTGGGCTAAGCGTTCGGGAACAATCCAGGCTTACAACGTTCTGTGGCCGATACCTCTGACAGAGATCAACCAGAACGAGGACATGACCATGGACGACCAGAACGAAGGTTACAGATAAACAACACAGCGGGCTGCGGCCTTGGCCATAGGCTGCAGCCACGCTGCCTTATAGAGGCGGGCATAGCAGGGCCGTGTGTGCTTATGATAATAAAAAATATTCTTGCAAACTGTTATATCTGAAGCATACACCAATTTTAACCTACAGGCATACACAGGCCCGGTTATGCCCCGCCTTAAAAAACAAAACAGGAAAACACAGTCCCTGTCTTACACGCATCATCGGCATCATTGCCGGAGCCTTAGTCTTCAGGATAAAAAAATGAAAATACAGCCAATCATATTGTTGCCGGCGTGCCACATAATCGGCAGGCATCTTGCCCGGGCTGCACAGGCGGCCCTGAGCGCGGCGTAGCCGGCATTCAAAGGCACAGCATGTAATTATTAACCTATTTAATTTATATAAAAGATATGAAAGCAAAACTTTACCTCGTCTCGGCTCTTATTGCCTCTGCCGGCACGGCCTTTGCAGCCTCGCAGAAGCCGCAGTACAATGAGATGACGCTGCCCGGAGGCGTGTCGACGGCATATTTCCGCGGAAGCCTGGTATATGCCGACGTCAACGGCGACGGCAACATGGACCTCATCGTGAAGGGCCGCGACCTTAACAACGGATGGAATCCAGACGTGGTGCTGATAACCACCGACAACAGCGGCAACCTTGACAACTCTGTCAAGCTGCCCGCAAGCATGCCCTATGAGAGCACGCTGAGCGCATTCGACTTCAACAACGACGGCCACGTTGACTATCTGCTCTGCAACTACGGCTACGAACTTTACAGAAACAACGGCGACGGCACCTTTGCCAAGGTGGAGAACTTCGCGCTCGAGAGCAACCTCAACATCAGCGACGACAACGGAACGTCGGAGTGCTGGTATATGGGACTGACGGCCATTGCCGACTTCGACATGGACGGCTATCAGGACCTCGTGGTGATGGATGCCGACGGCAATCCGGTGATGTATAAGAACAACGGCGGCGACGGCACCTTCGCAAAGGTTGCCGACTCGGGACTCTTCGCGCAGCGCAACGGAACAATGGCCGTGGGCGACTTCAACAACGACGGATGCCCCGACCTGGCCGTGAGCGGATGGAGCGACGCCGTGGGCAACGACTGCATAACAATCAACAAGAACAATGGCGACGGCACCTTCACGCGTGTTACTTCTGACGCCTTTGCCGGAACAGAGAAAGGCCAGATAATGTTTGTCGACGTTGACGGCGACGGCCGCCTCGACCTCTTCGTTACGGGACAGAGCGGCACTGAGTCGTGGGCAAGCGTGGCATATATCTACAGAAACAACGGCGACGAGACATTCAGCAAGGTCGACGCATCGCTCACAGGAGCACACAAGAGCGGATGCGACTGGGCCGACGTAAACGGCGACGGCATGATAGACATCATCTACTCGGGCGAGACAAGCAACGAGAGCAGGGCAGTGGTGGCAATCAACGAGGGCGGACTGGCCTTCACACAATATGACGACCTGCTCTGCAAGGCACGCGGAGGCGTGGCCGTGGCTGCATACGATATTAACAAGAACGGTTTCCCAAACATAGCAATAATGGGATACAACAACGACGGAGCGCCCCACATGCACGTGTATAACGGACTTTGCTCGCGCAACGTCAACGAGGCTCCCACAGCACCTGCCAACCTCGCCATGAAGGCTGACGGCGGAAAGGTTACGCTGACATGGGACGCCGCCGCTGACAGCAAGACTCCTGCCGAGGCGTTGCGCTACAACGTGTATGTCAAGCTGACCGACGGAAGCCTTGTTACGGTCATTCCGGCCGACCCCGCAACGGGCGCTCTCAGACTTGGCGACGTAAATGCCGCGCTGACATCGCGCAGCTATACGCTCAACATCAGCGCAGATAAGATAGCAGAGTGGGGCGTGCAGGCAATAGACGGAGGCAAGATGGCAGGACCATTTGCCAAGTATGACCCCACATCGGGCATAGGCACAGTAACTGACGGAACCACAGGCATCAGCATAATGTGCAGCGGCAGCGCCATAACAGTGAGCGCAGACGCAACGCTGACTGTGGCCGACATGGCAGGCAACGTGCTGCTTGGCACAAAGGTTGCTGCCGGACAGGCCGTACAGACAGGTCTTAAAGCCGGAGCCTACATCGTCAAGGCTGAAGGCAAGGACGGAGCAGCAGTGGTGAGAAAGTTCATCATCAGATAGTATTGTTTTTCTAAGATTATTAATTAAAGTTTGTTTCTGAATGAGTGACGCCGGAGGTTTTCCACTTAAAGGGCGTCAAGAATCTCCGGCCGAACTCTCATTCCGGAAGTAAGACTGACAGCCGGGCAGGGTGCAGAATAATAAGCACCCGTTATGCAACAAAATAGGCCCCAGGCAGTTTAATAGTTGTAAAGTAATCATAAAGACATGCCGCGGCAAGGCTGGCATCAGTCACAGAGCCTGTGCGGCAGGCGTTGTCTTCAATAAAAATAAATAATAATATGAAAATAGGAAAAGTGATATCAATGGCCGTTATGCTGGCATGTCCTGCGTGGATGTCGGCACAGCACAATATTACAGACGGCGCATGGAACATAACATTCGACGAGTCGGCCAAGACGCTCACTTACGAGCAGAACGGCAAGCAGCTGATAAAGGGAGCCTACGTTGAGGTGCACAACGCAGCCGAGGAGAAGCTCCTGTCGAAAGACTATCCCAGCGTGTCGCTCACGTCAGAGGCTGTAAGCGACGTGTTCGGCAGCGGAACAAAGTATACATACACCTATTCGGGCCTTGCCGGAAAGGATAACATAGAGCAGTCGATATACATCTATCCGGGCAAGAACTATCTGCTCGTAGAGGCTGCCATCGTGGCAACGGGCGGAACGACAAAGACTAACTACATTGCTCCGATGGTGAGCACCACGTCAACGACCTTCCTCCCTTCGGGCGGAGAGAACGTGGTGTACGACATGCCTCACGACAACGACAACTGGGTGGGCTACTCGGCACAGCCCTGGAGCATAGGTCAGCCTAACACATCGTGCGAGGTGTCGGCCATGTACGACGTGCTCAGCCGCCAGGGACTCGTAGTGGGATCAATAGAACACGACAACTGGAAGAGCGGAATAACCGTTACGCCTAACGGACAGAACCGCCTGCGCAACCTTACGGTGGCTGCCGGAGTGGTGAGCAGCCGCACCAACGACGTGTGGGAAGGACGCCCGTCGCTCACCAAGCACGGCTCTATATCAGGACAGAGAGTGCGCTCGCCTAAGTATTTCTTCGGATATTATGCCGACTGGCGCAACGGTCTTGAGGAGCTGGGCGAGGCTACCGAGAAGCTCTGCCCGAAACTGAAGTGGGACAAGGGCACCATCTTTGCATGGCAGAGCTGGGGCGGAATGGCAGAGCACGTAAACTATGAGGGAGCTGTCAACGTGTCTGACTTCTTCAAGCAGCAGCTCGAGCCTAACAACTTCCACAACGAGAACGGCGAGTGCTACATCGTGCTCGACTCTTTCTGGGACAACCTCAGCGACGACCAGCTCAGAAGCTTCGTGCAGCACTGCAAGCAGAACGGACAGCACCCCGGAATATATCACACACCGTTCTCTTACTGGGGCAACGAGTCGCAGGCTGCCATGTACAGACCTTACGAAGGCAGTCCTTACACATGGGCCGACATAGCCATCAGGGCAAACGGACAGCTCAGAAAGATTGCCTCAATAGCTCTCGACCCGACTCACCCCGGTACGCTCGAGTATAACAGAGAGAGATTCAAGAAGTTCAAGGACCTTGGCTTCGAGTATATCAAGCTCGACTTCATCAACAACGGAACCCTCGAGGCCGACAAGTTCTATGAGCCGGGCATAACAACGGGTATGCAGGCCTACACTTACGGCATGGACAAGATTCTGGAGATGGCCGACGGCATGTTTGTCGACCTGTCTATCGCGCCCGTGTTCCCTGCCAAGGGACATGCACGCCGTATATCATGCGACAGCTGGGGCGAGCTCGACAATAGTATGTACACGCTCAACAGCATTGAGCTGGGCTGGTGGCTCGACCGCGTTTATCCTTACAACGACCCCGACCACCTCGTGCTCTCGAGAGCTGAGAGCGAAGGAGCCGCACGCATAAGATACACCTGCGGAGCCATGACGGGCACGGTGCTGCTCGGCGACAACTACAGTCTGGCAGGCTCTTATCCCGGCAAGCAGTCGGAGCGCGACCTGGCAATGAAGATTGCCACTAATGCCGACATCAATGCCGTGGCACACATCGGACGCTCTTTCCGCCCGGTAGACGGCAGACTCGCCACTATGTTCAGCCGTTACGACAAGTACACTTACGGAGTTGACCAGGAGTTTGTGCTCGACACCGAAGACGCTCTCTATTATGTAGTGTTCAATTACGACAAGTCAGCACAGTACACCAAGACTGCCGACTTTGAGCGCCTCGGCATATCAAAGGACAACGTTAAGGGCATAAAGGAGCTCTGGACAGGTCAGACGGTTGAGGTTACAGGCAACGGATTCAATGTTGCCGTTCCGCAGTGCGACGTAAGAATGTACCGCATCGACAAGAACAGCGGCGGCACAGGCATTGCCGGTGTAACCGAAGGAAACTCACAGAATGTTAAAATCAACTATAGCAACGGGAGCCTTACAATGGAGGCTCCCGAAGCCATATCATCTGTTGCAGTCTATGACATGTCGGGAGCATTGCTGCTGAACGACACATTCAAGTCAGCTGCAGGCAGCGCTGCCGTAGCCTTTGACGCCAAGGCCGGAGTGTATGTGGCAAGGATAGTGCTCGAGTCTGGCTGCCCGGTGGCAAAGAAGATTCTCGTAAAATAACATCATGCTTATGGCCGGCATCAGTACGGCAGACACGGCATAAAGCAGCAGTACGGCACAAGCCGTAAGGCTGACATCAGAAACACACTTGCCGCCCGGCGGCAGAAGTATTATCAGAAACAAACAAATAGAGATCATGAAGCAAAGTACAGTTAAAGCCCCTAAAACCATAGCAGCCCTTATCATGGCCGTGCTTGCGTCAGCCCTGCTGGCGGCATGTCCGGCTTATGCCACGGGCAACTATTCGTTCAAGCGCATTGACAACACCTTCGGGCTGTCGTCGAGCAACGTAAAGTGTGTGGCCGAAGACAGCTACGGATTTATATGGCTCGGCACGAAGAACGGACTGCACCGCTACGACGGCCTCGACATGCGCAGGCTTAACTGCTTTGACCACAAAAAGAAGCAGGGCAACAACAACATTGCGGCCCTGTATGAAGACGAACGCAAGATGATGTGGGTGGGAACAGACCGCGGTGTGTATCTTTACAACCCGAAGACCGACACGTTCAGCTTTCTTGACCGTAAGGACAGGCGCAACGGCAAGTATCCCGACAACTGGGTGCAGACCATCGACGGCGACGGCAAGGGCAACGTGTGGGTGCTTCTGCCCGACCTCGGCGTGTTTCATTATCACGGACAGAGCGTCGACTATTATTCAGTAACGCCGATAAAGGACAACCTGAAAGAAAAGTTCCCGTCTAACATCTGTGTCGACGACAACGGCGACGTGTGGGTAACCACGGCAAGCGCCGGAATATACAAGTTTGACAAGCGTGCCAGAAGGTTTGTAAGGGTGGTGGCCGCCGACGGACAGGACATGGAGGGCGTGATGTTCACCACCGTGGTTGAAGACACCGACGGCTCGCTCATCTTTGCGTCTACCAACGGCTATCTGTTTCGATACAATCCTGTGCATAACACATTCTCTAAAATAAACTTCTCGGCAGAAGGCAAGATATACATGCGCTGCATGCAGTGCTTTGAAGACGAAATATGGATAGGAACACAGCACGGACTGTATATCCTCAACAAATATGACAACACCGAGACCGTGCTGCACGAAGATCCGCTCAACAAGTTCAGCCTGTCTGACGACATAATCTACTGTCTCTACGAGAGCAGGAGCGGCGACGTGTGGATAGGCACGTCTTTCGGCGGAGTGAACTACACATCAAGAAACAAGTTTTACTTTAAGGTGTTCGGCCTGTGGTCGGGGCTTACCGGAAGGGTGGTCAACGGACTTACGCAGAGCGCCGACAACCGCATATGGATAGGAACGGAGGACAGGGGGCTGTTCTCGCTCAATCCGTCAACTAACATAATATCTGCAATCAGTGACATAACGGCGGCACAGAAGACGGTGCTGCTGCTTACAGCATTCAACGGCAGCGTCTATGCCGGATTCTCGCGCGGCGGACTGCTGCGTGTCGACGGCAGCGGCAGGGTGTCAACCGTGCTTAACATCAAGGAGAAGGACAACAGCGTGTATTCATATCTCAAGGACAGCCGCGGCAACGAGTGGGTGGGCCTTGGCTATGCGCTCTACCGCCGCGATGCCGGACAGAAAGACTTCAGGCACGTCAACGAAACCGGCTACGACTGGATATTCAATCTCTTTGAGGCTCACGACGGCACCGTATGGATAGGCACCATGGGCAACGGCGTATGGAGATACACGCCGTCTACGGGCAAATACAAGAGATACGTGTCGGGCGAGACATCGCGCAGCGGGCTGCGCTCCAACAGCATAAGCTCGTTTATGGAAGACAGCCGCGGCAACGTGTGGGTGTCTACCGACCGCGGCGGAATAAGCCGCTATAACAAGAAAGAAGACAACTTCACGTCGTTCGGAATAGAGGAGGGACTGCCCGACGACGTGGCGTACAACATACTTGAGGACAACAACGGCAACCTGTGGTTTGGCACCAACAAGGGCCTCGTGAAGTTTAATCCCGACACAAGGGCCGTGAGAGTGTTCACCGTGAAAGACGGACTGCCCAACAACCAGTTTAACTACAACTCGGCCATCAAGGCCAACGACGGTCTGTTCTACTTTGGAAGCATAGGCGGAATAATAGCCTTCAACCCCGACAAGGAAGACAACCAGACCATGCAGTCGTCGCTGTATTTCACTCAGCTGAGGATACTTAACGAGGAAGTTACCGTAGACACGAAGAACTCGCCGCTGAAGGAGAACATCATGTTCACCAGACGCCTCACCCTGCCTTACGACATGGCAACATTCTCGCTGAGGGTGGTGTCGCCGAGCTTCGGCGTTACCAGCGGCAGCATGTACAGCTACAAGCTCGAGCCCGTCAACTCAGAATGGATAAGCATGTCGGGCAACCAGATATCGTTTGCCAACCTGCCTCCGGGCACATACAACCTGTGTGTAAAGGTTGACACACACGGACAGACCATAACCAAAAGTCTTGAGATAGTGATAACTCCGCCATGGTACAGTTCTAAATGGGCCTATCTGGCATACATTATACTTATCGTGGCCGGAGTTATGCTGTGGTTTGTGCTCTACCGCAACCACAAGGAGAAGCAGCTGCGCGAGCGCCAGCACCTCTTTGCCGTGAACAAGGAGAAGGAGCTGTATCAGAACAAGGTGAACTTCTTTACCGAAGTGGCCCACGAGATACGCACGCCGCTGACGCTGATCGACGCGCCGCTCGAGGCCATAGAGGAGATAGGGATAAACAATAGCCGCGTGCAGCACTATCTGAAAGTTACGCGGCAGAACACCAAGCGGCTGCTCAACCTTACGGGCCAGCTGCTCGACTTCCAGAAAATCGACTCCAACAGGCTCACGTTCAAATATGAGAACGTAGACATAAGCGCGCTGGTGAACGAGACCATTGACCGCTTTGAGCCTGCCATGACGCTGAAGGACAAGGAGCTGATAAGAAACGTGGCCGACGAGCCCGTGATAGTTTCTACCGACAGGGAGGCAGTCATCAAGATTCTGAGCAACCTGCTTAACAACGCCCTGAAGTATGCCCGCCGCAGGGTGAAGGTGTCGCTCACTACAGACGACAGCAACTTCATAATAAAGGTTACGAGCGACGGCGACAAGATATCAGACAGCGAGAAGAAGCTAATCTTCAAGCGCTTCTACCAGATAGACAAGTCGAACAGCGGCGAGAACGGCGTGGGCATAGGCCTTCCGCTTTCGCTTTCGCTCGCATCGCTGCTGGGCGGAAGTCTTGAGCTGGCCGACGACGGCAGCGACGGCAACACCTTTGTGGCCATACTGCCGCAGAACAAGGAGGGCATAAAGCACAACAACAAGCTGACCGTTGACACGTCTGACTATCTGCTCGAGGAAGAAACCAACCAGGCAAAGGAGAACACAGGCGGATACACCGTGCTGATAGTTGAGGACAACGACAACATGCGCGAATTTCTGGCCGAGCAGGCCAACATGTCGTTCACGATAGAGACGGCGCGCAACGGCAAGGAGGCTCTCGAGAAGCTGGCCGGCAGCCACATCGACCTGATAGTGTCTGACGTGATGATGCCCGAGATGGACGGCTTCAGCCTGTGCAAGGCAGTCAAGGCAGACATCAACCTGTCGCACATACCAATAGTGTTCATCACCGCCAAGAACGACCTCGAGAGCAAGATAAAAGGCCTGCAGCTCGGCGCTGAGGCATATATAGAGAAGCCCTTCTCGGTGAAGTTCTTCCGCCAGCTCATACGTTCGCTGCTCGACAACAGGCGGCGCGAGCGCGAGTCGTTCTCCAAAAAGCCCTTCTTCAACATGGACAACATGCACATGACGAAGGCCGACGAGGAGTTTATGAACAAGGTCATAAAGATTATAGAGGACAACGTGGGCGAAGACAACTTCAACGTGGAGTGCATGGCCGACATCCTGTGCATGAGCCACTCGAGCCTGCTGCGCAAGATAAAGTCGGTGTTCAACATGTCGCCCGTTGAGCTTATCAGGCTCATCAAGCTGAAGAAGGCCGCCGAACTCATACAGGAGGGCAAGCACCTCATAGGCGACATCTGCTATATGGTGGGCATATCGTCGCCGTCGTATTTCAGCAAGTTGTTCTTCAAGCAGTTTGGCATAAGCCCGAAGGACTTTGAGAAGCAGTGCAGGGAGAAGCAGGGCAACGGCTGAGCACCATAAAAAAACGGACAGACCAGGATTGTTGCGGCAACGGCATGTGTGCCGGCACCGGCGCTGAAAGCCGGCGCCGTGGCCCGTGCCATGACCGCGAAGATGATAAGGACAAAATGTTTTAACCTATGAAAACAAGCAATTTCAGACGCATTGCGGCAGCTGCTGCCGTGGCCTTGTGTGCCGCCGGAGCAGACGCAAAGGTGGTGCTGCCTCACTTTGTTACCGACAGCATGGTGGTTCAGCAGCAGAGCCTCTGGACCATAACGGGCAGGAGCAGCGGCAGCAGGGTGAAGGTCAGGGCCTCGTGGAGCAGGCATGCCCTGACGGCTAAGGTGATGAGCGACGGCACGTTCAGCATCAGGCTGGCCACGCCCAAGGCCGGAGGTCCCTACACGATAACCTTCGACGACGGCGACAGGACCACGCTGCGCGACATCTATTCGGGCGAGGTGTGGCTCTGTTCGGGGCAGTCGAACATGGAGATGCCCGTGGGCGGCTGGGGAAAGGTGATGAACTACTGGCACGAGATAATGTCGGCCAATCATCCCGAAGTGAGATTCTTGCAGATAAGCAAGCAGCGCAGCTTTGTGCCCGCGGCCGACACCGACGTGAACATGGGCGGCTGGCGCACGTGCACGCCGGAGACCGTTGAGAACTTCTCGTCGGTGGCATACTTCTATGCCCGCGAGATGTCAAGGCGCCTGGGCGTCCATGTGGGCGTGATAGACTGCACCTGGGGCGGCACGCCGGCCGAGGCTTGGAGCAGCTATGCAGGCGTCAGCTCGGTTGAGGGCTTTGAGAACGAGACAGGCATGATGGCCGACAACGGCTTCGACAAGGACAGGATAAAGGCCGAATATGAGCGCCGCGTGGCCGAGTGGGTGAGCATGGCCACGGAGGGTGTGGCCGACAGCGGCGGCAAGGTGTGCCTGCCCGCCGACGGCAGTCTGCCCGTGATGCCTGTTCCGGGGCAGTGGGAGAGCTCTGCCCTGCCCGGATTCAACGGCATTGTGCTGATGCAGCGCGAGATCGACATACCTGCCGGATGGGCAGGAAAGCCCGTAGAGCTGCACCTCGGAGCCATAGACGACGAAGACGTTACCTACTTTAACGGAACAAAGATAGCCGAAGGCTCTGGCTACAACGTGGAGCGCACCTACACCGTTCCGGCAGAGCTTGTGAAGGGCGGCAAGGCTCTGATAACCGTAAGAGTTACCGACTTTGAGGGCGAGGGCGGCATCTGCGGCAGCGCTTCAGACCTGTTTGCACGGCAGGGCGACAGCCGCCTGCCGCTCGGCGGCAACTGGACCTACAAGGTGGCTGCCGACTTCGGCAAGTTGCCGCGGCGTCCTGTGTCGGCCGAGAGTGCGTCTTTCCCCACGGTGCTATACAACGCCATGCTCTATCCGCTGCGGCAGTTGCCCATAAAGGGCGTGCTGTGGTATCAGGGCTGCGCCAACGTGGGGCGTGCCGCCCAGTATGGGCCGCTGTTCCACCGGCTTATATCCGACTGGCGCCGCCTGTGGGGCAACGACAGCCTGCCGTTCTACTTTGTTCAGCTGGCGGCATATCTTAAGCCCGTGCAGGTGCAGCCCGACTCTGAGTGGGCGGCGCTGCGGCAGGCACAGGCAGGTGCGCTGAGCCTTGACGGCACGGCCATGGTGGTTACGACAGACATAGGCGACAGCACCGACATACATCCGAAGAACAAGCAGGAAGTGGCACGCAGGCTGTCGCTCGTGGCCCTCAGGCGCGCCTACGGCTTCAGCGACATAACCGACAGGGCGCCCGCCCTGAGCAGCTGCGAGATAAAGGGCAGCGAGGCCGTGCTGAGGTTTGACGGCGACGTGGTTACCATGGGCGAGGCTCCGCGAGGCTTCATCGTGCTGACCGACAAGGGGCAGTGGGCCGCGCCCGAAGCCGTGAAGACCGACGCGCGCACCATAAGGATAACCGCAGGCGGAAACATAGTGGCCGTGAGATACAACTGGGCCGACTATCCCTGCGGCAACCTGTTCGGGCCTACGGGGCTGCCCGTGGCTCTGTTTGAGGCAGGCTCACGCTGACCATGTGGCCATGCGCACAGGAAAATCAGGACATTAAGGACATAAATATTTTTAACTAATAAAACACAGTAAAGACATGAAAATCGTAACAAAACTATTCGTGGCACTGGGCCTGCTGGCATTTGTCTGCAAGGCCGGCGCCAAAGAACAGATTGTGGTAGAGACCGGCAGCACGAGCCTCGTGTTCACCGTGGGCGACAACGGCCGGCTGTACCAGAGCTACTTCGGCAAGCGCCTTACGGACAAGAGCGAGTATGCCATGCTGCCGCAGGGCAAGGAGGCATACATGACACACGGCATGGAAGACTACTTTGAGCCTGCGCTCCACATAACGCGCTCTGACGGCAACCCGTCGACGCTGCTGAAATACAAGAGGCACGAGACAAAGGCATGCGACGGCGGCACGGAGACCGTGATATATCTTGCCGACCCCGTGTATGCCGACGAGGTGGCAATGCACTTTGTGGCCTACGCCAAGGAAGACGTGTTTAAGGCGTGGACCGAGATATTCAACAGGGAGAAGTCGGCCATAACGCTCGAGAAGTATGCCTCGTCGATGCTCCACATGTATGCACCGAAATATTACCTGACACAGTATAACGGCGACTGGGCCACCGAGGCGGGCAGCCACACGCAGGAGCTTTACTTCGGCAAGAAGGTGATAGACACCAAGCTGGGAGCGCGCGCCGACATGTTCTGCCAGCCCTTCTTCCAGCTGTCGCTCGGCAGCAAGGCCACTGAGAGAGAGGGCGAGGTGCTGGTGGGCACGCTGGCATGGACGGGCAACTTCAGGTTTACGTTCGAGGTTGACAACCTTGGCGGCCTGCGCGTGATAAGCGGCATCAACCCCTATGCGTCGCAGTACACCGTGGCAAAGAACAAGAGCTTCAGGACTCCTGAGTTTATCTTCACCCTGAGCCAGAGCGGAACAGGACACGCCAGCCGCAACCTGCACGACTGGGCACGCAAGTATCAGATAAAGGACGGACAGGGCGACCGCATGACTCTGCTGAACAACTGGGAGGCTACTTACTTCGACTTCGACGAGAACAAGCTGCTCTCGCTCATCGGTGAGGCCAAGGAGCTGGGCGTTGACATGTTCCTGCTCGACGACGGATGGTTCGGCAACAAATACAAGCGCCACAGCGACACGCAGGCACTGGGCGACTGGGAGGTTACGGCCGACAAGCTGCCCAACGGCATAGGACGACTGACGGAGGAGGCCAAGAAGCAGGGCGTGAAGTTCGGCCTGTGGATAGAGCCTGAGATGGTGAGCCCCAAGTCGGAGCTGTATGAGAAGCACAAGGACTGGGTGATAACGCTGCCCAACCGCGAGGAGTATTACTTCAGAAACCAGCTCGTGCTCGACCTGTCTAACCCCAAGGTGCAGGACTATGTGTTCGGCGTGGTGGACGGACTGATGACGAAGTATCCCGACATAGCCTACTTCAAGTGGGACTGCAACAGCCCGATAACCAACATCTACTCTAACTACGAGAAGATGAAGCAGACACACCTTTATGTTGACTACGTGCGCGGACTCTACAACGTGCTGGAGCGCATCAAGGCAAAATATCCCGACCTGCCCATGATGCTGTGCTCGGGCGGAGGCGGACGCACCGACTATGAGGCGCTGAAATATTTTGTAGAGATGTGGCCGAGCGACAACACCGACCCCGTGGAGCGCATCTTCATACAGTGGGGCTACTCGCAGGTGTTCCCTGCCAAGGTGCAGTGTGCCCACGTAACTACATGGAACAAGGCGGCAAGCATAAAGTTCAGGGTGAACGTGGCCATGATGGGCAAGATGGGCTTCGACATCAACCTGCACGACATTCCGGCAGGAGAACTGGCCTACTGCAAGCAGTCGATAGCCGACTTCAACAGGCTTAAGCCCGTGATACTCGACGGCGACCAGTATCGCCTCGTGTCGCCATACGAGGGCAACCACACCTCTACGATGTATGTCAGCAAGGACAAGGCCAGCGCCGTGGTGTTTGCCTTCGACATATTCCCGCGCTACAGCGAGAAGCTCTACAACGTGGTGATGGACGGGCTCGACGCTTCGAAGAAGTATGACGTGCGCGAGATAAACCGTGCCGACGGCTCGCAGGGCGAGGTGAAGACCTACTCGGGCGAGTATCTCATGACCGTTGGTCTGCCGCTCTTCAGCGCGCAGAAGCTTAGCAGCCGCGTGTATGAGCTGAAGGCAAGATAACGGGGCCGATGCCTTTGATATAAAACTAAAAAGGTCCGGCAGCCATGTCCTGATGACGTGGCTGCCGGACTTTCTTTTATCCCATATCTGCCTTCGCAGGGCATGGCTGCCGTTAGTGTGCCTGCCTCATTGCCGCAGGATTTTTGGGCGGCATGGGCGGATGTGCAGGGCTGAAGCATGCGGCGCCGTGAATGGTATGAGGCGGCTGCATGGCGCCTGACTGGCTGCATGACTCCTGACGGCCTGCATGGTGGCTGCCCGTATACTTGCCGCTGCGGGCATAAATAAAGCCCGGAGCCAGAGAGTCTGACGCCGGGCAATGAAGCGCTCTTCACAAAAAATAATGTCCTATTTCATAATTTTTATTGCCTTGCTTGTTCCGTCGGCATACTTGCTTACCATGATGCTTACGCCCTGGGCTGCATTGCTGATGCGGCGGCCTGAGAGGTCGAAGTATTCTGTTGCTACGACATCCTTGTTGCTGTTTTCAACATTGCTGATGGCTGTTGTAGACTTGCCTGTTATGGTCATGTTTTTGCAAGATCCGCTGAAATAGTATCCTTCGTCATTCTGGGCGTCGCCGGGATAGTAGAAGTAGTCAGTCAGTTCTATTCCGCTCTCAGATGTGTAAGAGTCGCTCGAGCTGCTGTATGTGAACTTGCAGTTGTCAACAAAGTCTGTTGCTGTTCCGAAGAGCAGTGCATTGTCGTCGCTTGCCACTCCGTAAGAAGAAACGATGAGGTCGTCGCCTTCAAACGTTCCCATCAACCATGCCTCAGGATATTCGGGCATGAGGTTCTTTATATAGCAAAGATCGCCAAGGTTTACTATGTCGACAGTTGTAGATTTGCTGTTTCCGTAGTAGTCGTTGTAAGTGTATTTGTGTGAAACTGCCTCTGGGAATAACTCTGTCGGATAATAATAAAGGTCTGTGCAGTAGGTGTAAACCTCTGTCTGGCTGCCGTTGGTGATGAATGCTGCGAGATATTCGCCTTCAGCAGAGTAGTAGATTCCGCTCTCTGAGTCGAGCGACAGCTTGAAGCTGGCTGTGCTGAGCGGTTCTTTTGTCTTATAGTCCATCGGGCATATATACAGAGAAATTCCGTCTTGATTGTATATCTCCTGATTGTTCTCTATGGTTATCTGCTTTGTGGCCTCGTCGTATGTACCTTTAAGATATATGTCTTCGCCCACAACGGTTCTGAGGAACATGTTAGGTATGCTTACCGTGCCGTCATTGCCGAACACGATGTCATATTTTACGTGCAGTCTCTGCATTTCGCCTACTTGACTTACCGACTCGATGCAGTCTGTATAGTATGATTTTGTTGTTCCTTCAGGTGCGGCCTGTGCCTTCACCTTGTTTGTGCTGTTTGCTTTTTTCAGGTTAACGCGGTTGGAGGTCTCAAATTTCATGCTGTTTTCAGCCTTCAGTCCGTTCAGTCTGGTTGCCTTTAGCATTGGTGTCTGTGCAAATGTGTTCATTGAGAACAGTGTAAATGCAATAAGTAAAAGTTTCTTCATAAGCTAACTTTTAGTCGGTTAAACATTATAAGTTGATGTTGTATTTCTCTTCAAAAGTAATATTTTTTATCTTAAATGAGATTAAAATTGAAATATTTTTTTAGTTTTATGTTATCGTAATTGATTTATATCAATCGCAAAATACAAAAAGTTACAGATTGTAAGTCTTTGTGCTGCTTTGTTTGCCCTTTGTTATTTAATAAGTGTAAAGTTGCGTCTTTTATGTTATGTACGTGCGCCTGTGCGTTACTTTTCTTATGGGCGCCGCGCGTGTATGTGCATGCGCCTGTCTCTGCCTGTGCGCGCGTGTGCAGCGGTCTTGTTCGTATGCGTGCGCACGGCCGTGTTTGCAGGGCTTCCGTCGTTGCCGTTATGCCGGCTTTTGGCATCTGGATATGGGCAGGAAGATGGTAAAAACTCAGGACAAAATTATTTTCCGTTCTGGAAAATCAAAGTATAACGGATGTTAAAATATGGTTTTCAAATATATTCTTTTATTAACATCGGTTAGCTTTTGTGTGCGTTGTGTGTCTTAAAACCGGTATTTTCAGACGCCAAAAGGGCGCTTTTCATGGTGCAGGAGCATTGCTTTCGGTGCCTAAACCTATCGTTTTTGCATCGCAAACGGCACAGTAATGTTTTTTAACACGGCCGACTGAGCAGCCGTTTCGATGTAAATGCCTGAATGTCAGATGATTGTCAAAAATGCTGATTTTCCGGCTTTTTCGCGCCAAATGGCCGTGGCGCCACGGCTGTGGCCATTCTGAGAGCGTCAAGCGTCATGCCTTTTGTCATAAAAGTTTACAAGAGTCTGCCTCTCCGTGCAGCGTGTTCTGCCTGTAGGTATGCCGCCGCCGGCAGGGGCATGTGCGCCCCCGTGGCGTCAGATTATGCCGAAATGGCGCAGCGCCTTGCTCACGCCGTCGTTGTCAACATGGTCGGTAACGTATGATGCCAGCGCCTTCACGTCGTCGATGGCGTTGCCCATGGCCACGCCTATGCCTGCCGCGCAGATTATCGACTTGTCGTTGCCGCCGTCGCCGAAGGCCATAGTCTCGCTGATGTCCATGCCCAGGTGTTCGGCCATGCGCTGCAGCGCCTTACCCTTGTCGGCCCCGCGCGCCGTCACGTCGGCAAATGCCGGATACCATCTTGCGGCTATGCAGTGGGGCAGCTGCGGCATGACGAGCTTCTCCTGCTGCTCGTCTATGATGGGCGTAAGCTGCAGTATGGGCTGGCTTAGCACCGTGTCGAGACTGATGTCCTCGCCCAGGTCGTTGACGTTGAGCAGCTGTCGGAACACCTTGTCAACCATCTCGTCGGGATGATACACCGTGAGGTCTTTCGCCCCCACCACCATCGTGGCAAAGTTCATCTCGTCTGCCAGGCGTATCAGCGTGCGCGCGTCCTCGAGCGGAATGTCTACGCAGCTCACCACCTTGTCGCCTATGAAGCTGTATGCGCCGTTAGTGGTTATATATCCGTCTATCAGATGTTCTATGGCGTGCAGGTTGTTGATCAGTTTCACCGGCCGTCCGGTAGATATATACACGCCCACGCCGTTTCTCTTTGCCTGTTCGAGTGCGTCAACCGTTGATTGTGGTATCTCGTGTGTGTTGAAGCTCACGAGTGTTCCGTCTATGTCAAAAAATAAAGCCTTAATCATACTCTTTTCCTGAAATTATCTTTATTGAGTGCAAAGATAGTGCAAGCCGAGTGCACTGCAAAATGAAAGACGCAGTTTTTTAAGTTTGCAGTGTTGAGGCGAAGCCTGTTTTATATAATATAAGTAGTATGAATTTCGGATCGCAGATCCTTATATTCTATGCTGTCGGATTTTTCGCTTTGCTCAACAACTCGTGCAAATCCGACAGAACAATAGCCTTGTTTTTTCGCATCGTAAATATGTCTTATATGTAATCAAATACAGATGACATCAGTCTTGTTTTTCGTATTGTAGATTTACATATAGCCACAAATAGTGTTATCATTTTGTAAGACTAATGTTCTGTCGGATTTGCAATCCGACAGCATAGAATATAAGGATCTGTGATCCGCAACTTATACCGCTTAACCAATGAAAATAAAAAATAATATGCATTCATTTTGCCATGCACTTCTCAATAATATAGGCTTCGCCTCGGCACTGCAAAATTAAAAAACTATGTTTTTCATTTTGCCATGCACTCACCTTGCACTATCTTTGCCGTAATAAACAAAGGTAATGAATATGGGAAAGACGGAATATGAGATAATAACCGGAGAGATGACGGCGCTGCGTGACGAGGCACAGAGCGAGCAGCTGCAGCGCTTCTTCAAGACAGGCGAAGGCGAATATGGGCATGGCGACAAGTTCTTGGGTATTAAGGTGCCTGCGACTCGAAGCGTGGCAAAGCGGCACAAGACGGCTGACAACGACACATTAAGGCGGCTCATGCAGTCGGAATGGCACGAGATAAGGCTCTGCGCGCTGCTCATAATGGTTGAGAAGATGAAGAAGGCCGACGACGGAGCGCGCCGCGAACTTACCGACATGTATCTCTCTGTTACAGACCGCATCAACAACTGGGATCTCGTAGACCTCAGTGCGCCGCATATCGTGGGGAGCTATCTGCTCGACAAGCCGCGCGACCTGCTCTACACCCTTGCCGGCAGCCCCCTGCTATGGGACAACCGCATAGCCATGGTGGCCACCTATGCCTTCATAAAGCAGGGCGACCTCGACGACACCTATGCCCTCGCATTGCGCTTCATCAGTCATCCGCATGAGCTTATGCACAAGGCCACGGGCTGGATGCTGCGCGAGGCAGGCAAGCGCGACATGGGCAGACTGAGAGCCTTCGTCATGGAGCATCATGCACAGATGCCGCGCACCATGCTGCGCTATGCTATCGAGAAGTTTCCCGAAGACGAGCGCAAGATGATACTCAGAATGAAGTGAGCCTTAACCCCCAATAGGCTGTTATGCTTTCGGGCTGAAAGCATGAATGCGCAAAATAGATAAAGCTGTGTGCGGTATGATGACCGTCATGGTTGATAAGGCAGGCCGCACGCAACGCCAGACAGGCGGATGAACACGGGGCAGACGGCTAATTTGGGTTAAAATGCAAAGTAATGACTAAACCTTTTCTGTCTGCGTGCATCTAAATAAAATGAATGCCGTCAGGTTTGCTGACAAACATGAGGCAACGACTAACTATTTACAAACAACAAACGTTACATTTATACCTAAATTATGAAAAAAGGATTCATCGTGATGGCTCTTGCCGCTACATTCGCGCTTACTGCCGTAACGCCGGCTGAGGGCCAGACAAAGAAAACAAGTCAGACTAAAACAGACAAGAAAGACAACAAGCAGAAAACCTATAAGACGTGGACGTCGTGGGCTGCACATCTCGAGCCTGAGTTCTTCACTACGGACGAGGCAGTGCGCATAGGCGACAACGTGCTGCTGTATCAGCAGAACACAGGCGGATGGCCGAAGAACATCGACATGGCCAGAAACATGACCGATGCCGACAAGAAGAAGGCAGAGGCCGACAAGAGCATTGCCAAGTACAGCACGATAGACAACCGCGCCACCTCTACCGAGATAATCTATCTGTCGAAACTGTATAACGCCACTGGCACAGAGAAGTATAAGGACGCCGTGCTCAGGGGCATGCAGTATCTCTTTGAGGCACAGTATGACAACGGCGGCTGGCCGCAGTTTTATCCCTACAACAAGAAGTATCACACACACATCACATATAACGACGACGCCATGATCAACGTGATGAAGATCATGCGCGACGCAAGTCTGGGCAAGGCTCCATTCGCCTTCTTCCCCGACAGCGTGAAGATGAAGGCCAAGGCGGCTCTCGACAAGGGCATCAGCTGCATACTGAAGACGCAGTATGTGCAGAACGGCAAGCCCACGGTGTGGTGTGCGCAGCACGACGAGAAGACCCTGCTGCCTGCCAACGCACGCGCCTTCGAGCTGGCGTCGCTCAGCGGACAGGAGTCTGACGACATCGTGCTCTTCCTCATGTCGCTGTCAAAGCCCGCGCCCGAGGTTGTCAACAGCATTGAGGCTGCCGTGGAGTGGTTCCGCCAGACGGAGATAGACGGATACAAGATAGAGAACTTCAAGAACAGCGACGGCAAGAAAGACTGGCGCCTGGTGAAGTGTGCCGAGGGCGAGGTGTCGAAGCCTCTGTGGGCACGCTTCTATACGCTTGAGGACAACCGCCCCTTCTTCTGCGACCGCGACGGCGTGATGAAGTTCGACGTCAGCGAGATAGGCCACGAGCGCCGCACAGGCTACAGCTGGTACAACTCTGAGGCTCTTAAGGTGTTTAAGAAGTATGAGCAGTGGAGCAAGAAATACGGAAAGAACAAGACGGAGGGTAACTGATGAGATATTTTATTTATGCAGACAACCGGCAGCAGGGGCCTTTCTCCGTAAGCGAACTTATGGAGCGCGGCCTCTCTTCGGAGACTCTTGTGTGGGCCGAGGGCATGGAGCAGTGGACTCCGGCCTGGCAGGTGAGGGAGCTTAAGGACGCCATGGAGGGCAAGGCGCAGCCCGGCCCCGTGCCTCCGCCCCTGCCGTTTGAGCCGTCGGCACGTGCTGAGAGCGCTTCAGGGCAGGCTGACGGCGGCCGCGACGACCGCACAGACGCATCCGGCAGCGCGGCATATTCGGCCGGGCAGGGCGGAGGCAGCGGCACGTCGGGCAGGGCCGACGATGCCGAAGAGATAATATATGAGCCTCGCCGCAGGCACATCGGCGGCCGCGTGGCAGGCATAGTGGTGGCCGTTGTCATAGCCTTTGCGCTCACCGTAACCTGTCCTACGCGCGAACAGCACTGCGAAGCCGTGGCAGGCGAGATAAGCGCGGCCATAAGTCAGAGCAATGGCGCGTCGGGCTTCTGGGGCATGTTCAGCAACATATTTGCCTCGGGCGTGGTCAACATGGCCGTAAGCCAGTTTCTGGATGTAGACAACTATTATCTCTTCTCAATAGGTACAATCAACATCGAGGGCAAGTCGAGAGCCGTGTCGTTCGGCATTCTCAACCACGTGTTCACCTTCGACAACGACTATATAAGGGAGGCTCTCAACGAGGAGCGCATGGCCGAGTGATGCCTTGCGTGCTCTCGCTCAGCGTAGCGCTACGCCATGACAGTGCGGCAAGGCCGGGTTTTGCTGCCGCACAGCTTGCCGTTGGCAGCGCAGTATGGCCTCGCTTCGTTATTCTCATGGCATGATATGTGCCTGATGGTGCCGCACTTTTAGCTTTATAAATATATTGTTCTGCATAAATTATGCTGTTTGTTATGCCCCGCAGCCTGCGTCTCCGTCTGTCGGCACAATGATTTCCGGGCATCACAAGCAGCATTTATTATGCCCCTGTTTATCCTTCCGGCAGCCGTTGCTGCAATGTTTTTCGTGTGAAAAACATGCTTTTTCAGTCATTAAATCCCCCGTCAGCCGCAGAAATTACCAATTGTTAACTGCCTTTCGTTTTTAAACACTTACTTTTGCGCCCCGATATCAACAACAAACAACCGTAAAGTATGATGAAGGACAGTATAGATTTCGGAACAACAAAGGTGTCAAGCCTTTTCAGCAAGCTGCTCATGCCCACGTTGCTCGGCATGGTGTCGTCGGCCCTTTTCGTTATTACCGACGGCATATTCGTTGGCCGCGGCCTTGGCAGCGATGCTCTGGCGGCGGTGAATATCGTTGCGCCGCTGTTTCTTATAAATACCGGCATCGGACTTATGTTCGGCGTGGGCGCGTCGGTGGTGGCGTCTATCCATCTGTCACACGGCAAGCCGAAGACGGCGCGCATAAACGTCACTCAGGCCGTGATAGCCCTCAGCATGCTGGTGGCGGCGTTCAGTGCGCTCATCGTGTGGCGTGCGCCCGGCGTGGCATGCCTGCTTGGCAGCTCTGAGCGTCTGCTCGCGCCTGCCGTCGAGTATATCTACGGCGCCGTGCCGTTCTTTGTGTTCAGCGCCATGCTCAGTGCCGGAATGTTCTACATAAGGCTCGACGCCTCGCCGCGCTACGCCATGATGTGCAACGTGGTGCCGGCGCTGCTCAACATCGTTCTCGACTATCTTTTTATCTTTGTGTTCCACTGGGGCGTGATAGGCGCAGCCGTGGCCACCAGTCTTGGCTATATAGCCGGTGCCGGCATGGTGCTGTGGTATATGCTGATGATGGGGCGCACCATAAAGCTATGCCGTGTTAAGACCCATCTGCGCAGTCTGCGAATGACGCGCCGCAACGTGGGCTATATGTGCCGTCTGGGCTTCCCGTCGCTGCTCTGCGAGGCTGCCATCGCCACCATGATGTTTGCCGGCAACTATGTGTTCATAGCCTATCTCGGCGAGGACGGCGTGGCGGCCTACAGCATAGCGTGCTATGTTTTCCCGATAATCTTCATGGTGTATAACGCCATAGCGCAGTCGGCTCAGCCCATACTGAGCTACAACTACGGCGCGCGGCTCACCCGGAGGGTAAGCTCTGCCTTGCGCATGGCTCTGTTTACGGCCCTTGGCAGCGGCGTGATGTTTCTGCTGATAATGTATTTCTTCGCGCCGGACATAGTGTCGCTGTTCATTCCGGCAGGCTTTCCTGCCAACACGATAGCCGTGGGCGGCATGCCCCTGTTTGCGCTGGGCTTCGTGCCGTTTGCCGTCAATATCGTGGCCATAGGCTATTGTCAGAGCGTTGAGCGCGACGCTGCCGCCATGTTCATCACGGCCATGCGCGGCTATGTGCTCATGCTGCTGTGCTTCTGGCTGATGCCCAAGCTGTGCGGGGTGAGCGGCATATGGCTCGCCGTGCCCGTGGCAGAGCTGCTTACGTGCGTATTAATCTTTGTGATGTATTTGAGAAATCGGAAATGATTTGCTACCTTTGCGGCTGCCTACGGCCTTATGGCGGCGGCTGCCGCGGCCTGTCGCTGTCCGTGCCGACTTGTCCGGGATGAATGCAGGTGCAGGTGTGCTGACGTGCTGTCAGGCAGCGGTGCCGGCGCAACGGGCGGCTGCACGCATGACGGCTGAATGCCCGGTGCCGGCCGTTGGCTGTGAGATATTCGGGCAAAAGGCATGCCGAACGATTTTAATACGTGTGATTATGGAAACTTTTGAGGAGTGTCTGTGCCGGCGCAGCGGACTCAGCATGAGCGACGTTGAGGCTCTCAAGGCGCACATGACACGCATGGAGATACTGAAGGGCGACACGCTTGTGCGCAGGGGAGGGCGCAACACTGACATATATATTATAGTGGACGGGATATGGCGCGCGTCGTATGTCAATTCCGACGGCAACGACATAACCCTGTGGTTTGCGTCAAAGGGCGACCTGCTCTTCTCGTCGTGGTGCTTTGTGGGCAACATGCCGTCGATGATAGCGCTCGAGGCCATGAGCGACGGCGTTGTCTATGGCATAAGCCGCAGCGACGCCGAAGACTTCTTCATGTCGTCGGTTGAGGCTGCGCGCATAGGCCGCAGGCTCTATGAGAAAGAGATTTTCGAGATAGAGCGGTGGCTGCTCAGCAGCGGTGCGCCGAGGGCACGCGAGCGATATGAGACTCTGCTGGACGAGAAGGCCGAACTGCTGCAGCACGTGCCGCTGAAATACATCGCCTCGTATCTGTTCATAACGCCCCAGTCGCTCAGCCGTATCAGGGCAGAGATGGCGCGCGGCAGGAAGAAGAGGCACTGACTAATGGCGGACGTAAACCCATGTTGGCAATTATGCCCCATACGGTTTTATCCTTTATGTGTATTCCTGTGTTCCGCCGTCTTTCAGTTTTCAGTTCCCCTTCTTTCGTCAGTTTCCTATTGACATAGCCTGCCGTTCATGCTGATAACAAGACGAAATACAGCTCAATATAAAGCAAAATGCAGACCTAGTCATAGCGCCTTATGGCGGTTAAAGCGTCAGGCTGCATCATGATGACAATGCGCCCGCCTGCGGAGATTTATGCCGCAGGCGGGCGCACTTATTTCAGCTGTTTTTCCACGGCTGTTTGACCGTTTTGCAAAAGCTGTCCTTTTGCGCTGCAATATGTGGCATATTGGCGCCCGAAAGGATAGCTTTCGCATCGCCGTTTGCCGCCTTTTGCGCGGTGATGCCTGCCGCCGTCGTGTGGCGGTGCCGCTTGGCAGCATTGCCGGCCGTCTCCGTTGCCGCTTTTTCATGCTAAGAGTCCTGCTTCTGATGTTCACATGATGTTCCACGTCTGTCAGTCTTCCGCACTGCCTGATGCGCCCTTTCAGTGCCGCCGTGGCAGGGTGACATGGGGGCAGAACATGGCAAAAGACTGTTAAGACGGCGTTTTCCGTTTTTTGGGTACATTTATCTGTAAATAATATACCATGCCGCATGCAGGAATATAATAATTTTGTAGCGTCAGAAAAAGGCATGCTCCGCAGCGCTCTTAATCGACTGACGCCATGCAGGGGCATAAGTCTGAAGAGACAGCAAGAGCAGTTGTTGAACAAAAAACCTATGTAAGTATGAAAAAGTTTCTTTATTATGTCGTTGCGTGTTGCCTTGCCGTATCGCATATCTCGTGCGCCAAGGACAACGGCAGCGACGCCGCCGGCACCACACCGGCAACGCCTGGCGGACAGGCGGACGATGTAATGGTGGTGTATTTCTCGCAGACCGGCACCACCGAAGGCGTGGCGCGCCACATAGCCGACATAACCGGCGCAGGCACATGGCGCATTGAGGCGGCAGAGCCTTACACCGCGGCAGACCTCGACTACAGCAATCAGCAGTCGCGCTCGTCGCTCGAGCAGAACGACCCCGACGCGCGCCCGGAGATCAAGGGCAGCGTGCCCGACCTGAGCAAGTGCCGCACGATATACCTTGGCTACCCCATATGGTGGGGGCAGGCGCCGCGCGTTGTCTACACCTTCGTTGAGAGCTGCAACCTCAGCGGCAAGACCGTCATACCCTTCTGCACGTCAGGCTCGAGCGGCATAGGCTCAAGCGCAGAGCAATTACACGTCCTCGCACCGCAGGCAACATGGCTCGATGGCCGCAGGTTTGGCGCAGGCACTCAGCGCAGTGAGGTGGAACAATGGATCAAGTCGATGGAAACCGCAACAGATGAAGACAACAACATAAATTACAGCAAGATGAACATAAAGGTGAACGGCCGCACCCTCACGGCCACAATGGCAGACAACAGCTCGGCAAGAGCGCTGATAGACCTGCTGAAAGAGGGCGACATCGTGATAGACATGAGCGACTACGGCAACTTTGAGAAGGTGGGCAGCCTGGGCCACACGCTGCCGCAGAACAACGAGAACATAACCACGGAGGCTGGCGACCTGATACTGTATCAGGGCAACAATTTCGTTATCTACTACGACACCAACACGTGGAACTTCACGCGTCTGGGCAAGATAGACGGCATGAGTAAGGCAGAGCTTAAAGAACTGCTCGGCAGGGGCAACGTAACAGTAACACTTTCGGCACGCAAGTAAGCGTGCCTTTTTTATTTTCCGCCGCTGTATATCATCTTTGTTATCGCGCCGATCTTGTTCTGTCTGTCAATGGAGAAGGTGCGGCTGTGGGCGTCGATAAACCTGAACAGGCTGAGGGCCATGTCGAGCTGCTGTGTCCTGAACGGCTCGGGGCGGTCGTCGGCCTCGGCATAATACAGCTCGGCAAGCATCTCCATGCGGCTTATGCGCTCCTCCTCGGGATACTTTTCGAACGATGACATTATCTCGTCATGCGTTGCCGTGTGATAAAACTCATACGAGCCGAAGTACTGGCGGAACAGGTCTTCGGCTGTCTTGCGGCGGGCTCCCGCCTCGTTCTTCTCGAGATAGCGCTGAAGCGCCGCCATAAACTCACGTATAAGTCGCGAAATGTAGTCTCTCTGAAGCATGTCTTCCTTTGTTTGTTATGTTTCGATGTCTGCTTTTTCTGATGTCTTTATGCTGCCTAAATGCCGGCAGACTCCTGCACGTAGCCGTACAGTTCCTTGTAGAAGGCGTGGCGTGTCATGGTCTGCACGCTGCCAACTATTATCAGTTTCATGCGTGCCCGGGTTATAGCCACGTTCATCCGTCGCAGGTCTGACAGGAAGCCTATCTGCCCGTCGTCGTTCGAGCGCACGAGCGATATTACGATGATGTCGCGCTCCTGCCCCTGAAATCCGTCAACGGTGTTCACCGTTATGCAGCCGCGGTAGGGCTTGAAGAACTCCGCCTTGCGCACCATGCGGCGCAGCAGCTGCACCTGGGCGCGGTAGGGTGATATCACGCCCACGTCGATATGCTCGTCGGCTATGCGCTGACGGCCAATCTTGGTGAAGTAGTTTTTAAGGGCATCGAGCGTCAGTTCGGCCTCAGTCTTGTTTATCCTGCCGAAGCTCTCGCCCACAAACTCCTCCTTAGCGTCGCTCTCCGACGTGTCTATCCATGTTATCGGGTTGTCGTAGTCGAGTATGCCGCGGTACTTAACCTCGGGCGCCGACTCCACGCGTCCGTCGTAGAACCAGTTGCTCGAGAAGCGCATTATCTGTTCGTTCATGCGGTATTGCACAGTCAGCAGCGTAACCACAGACGGCTTGCGCGCCACGATGCGCTCCATGAGCGTTGTGCCCAGTCCGCCCTTCAGCGCCGCAATGCTCTTCACCGTGGGCGGAAGCTGACAGTGGTCGCCCGCCAGCACCACGCGCGATGCCCTGCGTATGGCTATCCAGCATGCGGCTTCGAGCGCCTGTGCCGCCTCGTCGATGAACAGCGTGCCGAACTTCTGCCCTGACAACAAGTGGCTCGCGCTGCCCGTCAGCGTTGAGGCGATGACCTTGGCCTCGCCGAAGAGCTGCGAGTTTATCCTCAGTTCGAGTTCCACGGCACGGCTCTTCAGGCGGTCCATCTTCTGGTGCCAGCCGTTGTCGCGGCGCTTGCGCTCCTGCCGCAGCTTGCGTATGGCCTGGCGTATGCTCCACAGCTGCGGATAGTCGGGATGAGCCTCGAAGCGCCGTTCGTAGGTAAACGACAGCATCTTGTCGTTCACCTTAGTCGGGTTGCCTATGCGCAGCACGCTTATTCCGCGGTCTACGAGCCGCTCGCTAATCCAGTCTACCGCCATGTTGCTCTGTGCGCACACCAGCACCTGGCTCTCTCGCCGCAGCGTCTCGTATATGGCTTCAACAAGAGTGGTGGTCTTTCCTGTGCCCGGAGGTCCGTGCACAATGGCCACGTCCTTGGCGCGCAGCACCTTGTTGACAGCCTCCTGCTGCGCCCTGTTGAGCCACGGAAAGCTTATCGGGGCAAAGCTCAGTTCGGCAGCCGGCACGCCCGAATAGAACAGGTCGCGCAGATAGGCAAGGCGGTTGTCGCGTGCGCCTATCACACGGTCTAAAGCCTCGAACATAAGCCGGTAGCTCGTCTCGTCGAAAAACAGCTGCACGCCCAGTCCTTCGGTGGCCTGCAGCTCTGCCACGGGTGCGTTGTCGGGCACGGTGACCACAAGGCGGTCGCCGTCGGCATAGCTCACCGTGCCGGTGAAATTAAAGTATCTTATCGACTTGCCTTCTGCCGCCTCGCTCATGCGGAAGAAGCACACGGGGCGTCCGAACTCGAAGTTGTGCTCAATGTCGGTGTCGGCAGTGCGCACAACCTCGACAGAAAGCTGGTTGAGCGAATTGTAGTAGCTGCGCACGAAGCGCAGCGGATGCCACGCGTCGCCACGCTTCACCTTGCGCGCCAGTCCCGTGGTCTCGGTCTGACGGCGGAAGGCCTCCTTCTCGCTGTTGTACTCTATCTCCAACAGCAGGCGTTGCTGGCGCAGGGCCTGAACGGATGATGACTGAATGTTGTTCACAGATGCAAAGTTAACAATTTTCAGTCAACGGCAGCGCTTCGGCGCTCATATTTGCGGCAGAAACAGATAAAAGCCACGAGTCCCATGACGACGAAGGGCACGCCCACGAGCGCCGACCAGCGCGGAGTGGCCCCGTGCTCCATGGGCAGGCCGCCGCAGAAGGCTCCGATGGCGTTGCCCAGATTGAACGCCACCTGTATGGCAGCGCCGCCAAGCAGCTCGCCGCCCGGCGCATGCTTAAGTATAAGAAACTGCTGCGGACTGCTCAGGGCAAACAGGCAGCCCGTGCACACCACCATCAGCGCGGCCGATATCCAGCCGTAGCCGGCCAAAAGGAATATCAGCAGCAGCGTGGCTATGGTTATGGTCTGCGTGACGGCGGCCACGTGTCCCGGCCGATGACGGTCGCACAGGCGGCCGCTGATAAGATTGCCCGCCACCATGCCGAAGCCCGCGGCTATCATCAGTGCCGACAGGGCCTCATGAAGGAAGCCTCCCACCGACGTGAGCAGCGGGCTGACGTAGCTGTACCAGCAGAATATGCCGCCGTTGCCCAGCATCGTGGCGGCAAGGATTAGCCAGGGCGCGCCGTGGCGAAGGAAGGCAAACTGATGACGGAAGCCCTCGTCGGGCAGTGCACCCACCGACGCCGGAATCCACTTCCACACATAGTATATCACGATGATGCTGATGAAGATGAGCAGCATGAACGGGAAGCGCCACGATATGTGCGAGCTGAGAGCCGTGGCAAGAGGCACGCCGAAGAGGTTGGCCACGGTCATGCCCGCCACCATTATCGACACGGCACTCGTCTTGTGCGCCTCGTCGGCCAGCTTAACTGCCACGATGGACGCCACGCCGAAATAGGCGCCGTGGGGCAGACCTGAGATGAAACGTGCCACGACAAGCATGACGAAACTCTGCGCCATGGCCGAGAGCGCAGCCCCGAAGAGGATGAGGGCGGCAAGAAACAGCAGCAGGCGCTTTAGCGGATACTTGTGGAACGCCACCAGCAGAGGGGCGCCGCAGCACACGCCCAGGGCGTAGGCCGATATGCAGTGGCCGGCAGTGGGGATGCTGACATCGAAATAACGCGACACATCGGGCAGGATGCCCATCATGACAAACTCGGCTATGCCCAAGGCAAGTGTGCCGAAGGCCAGAGCCACCAGACTTTTCTTCATTTGCTTAGCTTTGATTATTTATCCTGAAAAACGCATGCAAAGTTAATGCAACCGCATCAAAACGCAAAGCCGCCGCCCCCTCATTTTTGCGCCACGGGCAAAAATCTTGACATAGGCCTAAGCCGCCTGATGGCGTAGGGCGAGAAATGAGATAATTATGAAGGCGCAAAGCCGCGTGCCCGTGTCTGCGTATAGGGGCAGCCGCAGGCAGACATGTACATGCCGCAGGAAGATGCCGCTGAAATGTAAAGATATATTACCGGGCACGGTCGTGCCGCCCAATATGTGCCCTTTCAGGGGCTGAAAGGTGGCCTTTTACAACGCAAAACACGGCCTTTTGCAGTGCAAAAAGCCGTGTTTCATAACATACTGGATATCAAAACATTACGTCGGCTGCCAACAGCGGTGCCGGTGTCAGGTGTTCTTGTCGTTCTTGTTGCCCTTCACTATCTCCGAGGCGTTGATGTATCCGCGGTCGATGGCCTTCACTATCAGGTCGGCAATGTTGCGTGCGCCCAGCTTCACGAAGAGCCGCTTGCGGTGGGCTTCAACCGTGTTTTCAGATATGAAGAGCATGTTGGCTATCTCCTTCGAGGTGTATCCTCCGGCTATCGCCCTCAGTATGTCGGTCTCTCTCTCCGACGGATGCTCTATGCGCTGCGTGTATCTCGATATCTTGCGCTTCACTCCCGGGCAGAAATACTGCTCGCCGCACATCACGGCCGCTATGGCGCTGACCATCTGCATGAAGTCGGTCGACTTGAACAGTATGGCGTTGACGTCCTTGTCGAGCATGCGCCTTAGCAGCCATATCTCCTCATGTATGGTGTTGACTATTATCCTTGCCCCGGCGTGGCGCGAGCGTATCTTGTCGATAAGCTCAAAGCCGTCGATGTCGGGCAGGCCTATGTCTATTATGTATATGTCGAAGCTGTGGCGGCCCATGGCGTCAATCAGGTCGGCCGCACAGCCAAACGTCTCGACGTTTTTGGCGTTGCAGCCCTGCATCAGACTCTTGAATCCCTCAAGAATCAGCGCGTGGTCGTCGACTATTGCAACCGACAGGTCCTGCAGCAAATATTTTTGTGCCTCGTTCATCGGGGCAAAATTATACCATACATTCATATTTGCAATAACGGAAATCCGTGGTTTTTTAAGAAATTTTATGTCTTACGGCCTTGTCTTCTTTTCGGGCAGACTGCTTATGGTTAGTCTGACGGTGGTGTTGCCGCCCCCGCTCTCCGTGGTTATCTGTCCGTTGATGGCCGCCGCTCGCTGCCTCATGGTGCGCCGTCCGATGCCTGCCGATGCGTGCTGCTGTGGCTGTCCGTTGTCGCTCACGGTCAGACTGAGGCTGTTGCCTTCAAGCCTCATGCCCACGTCTATGCGCGTTGCGCCCGAGTGCTTCATGGCGTTGGCCACGGCCTCCTGCGCTATGCGGTATATCTCGAGCGCCGTAGCGTCGGCCACGCGGCTCCAGTCGGCATCCTCGGGCACGGCCTCATACGTTATTTCACACTGCCCTGCGCCTGCCGCCTGACACAAATAGTCGTCGAGCACCATGCTTATGTCGGCATAGCTGAACTCCGGCGGCATCATCTCGTGCGATATGCGCCTCACCTGCTCGCGGCAGTCGTCGAGCATGGCGGCCTGTCCTGCGGCGTCGCCGTTGCCCGCGGCAATCTTCAGCTGCACGGTGTACAGGCTGTTGCACACGCCGTCGTGAAGCTCGCGCGCCAGCCTTTCGCGCTCGTTCTCCAGTCCGTCCACATACTTCTGCATGAGCCTGCGGTCGGTGTCGGCCTGCAGCCTGCGAAACTCCTCGGCCTGCATGCGCGCCTTGCGCCTCTGCTTCATGATGTAGACCACGGCCAGGGCAGCCAGCACCGCCACAACGAGCAGTCCCGTGCTGACATACATGCGCGTCTCGGCCAGCTCGGCCTTCTTCTGCGCCAGCTCGAGTTCCTTCTCCTTGGCCTGATATTTCACGGTAAGCTCGCGCATGCTCTCGGCCTTCTGGCTCTCAAACAAGCTGTCCTTCAGGGCCACGGCCTTGGTCATGGCTCCGTAGGCCTGCTCCCACTGTCCCAGGCGTGCGTAGGCCTCGTGCATGTTGTTGTAGCAGTCGTACACCACGAAGGGCATCTGCTCTATGCCCTTGATTGTCAGAATCTTCTTGAACAGCGGCAGCGCCCCGCGCCAGTTTTCATGGTTTAGTTCAATGCTGCACAATATCTGATAATATGCCACGAGCGTCATCGTAGATTCCACCTTGGGCTCCAGCGTGCGGCACCGTCCGCGCCACATGTCTGCCCCCCGCCTGTCGCCCAGTCTGTCGGCCGTGGCCACCATATATGCCGCCGCACTCATGGCAGCGTCGGTCTGTCCCAGCTCCATGGCGTAGCCGTAGCTCCGTGTCAGCATGTCGGCAGCCTTGTTGTTGTCGCCCGCCATGAGGAACATCAGTCCGTTCTGCGACAGCATCTGCGCCTTGAAGGCCTTGTCGGCACACTTCTGCGTCCAGTCTACCGACAGTCCGGCGTAATACATGGCTTCCTTCTTGTGCTGCATGTCTATGTGCAGCGTGGCGAGGTTTAGGTAGAGGGCGGCAGCCTCCTGGCGTGCGTCCTCGTCGGCCTTGGCCTTAAATTCGGCAGTGGTGCAGAGCTTCATGGCCTCGTTATAGTGTCTGAGCGCCTCGTCGGTCTTGCCCATGGTGCGCAGATACACGCCCATCGACGAGTTGATGCCCACTATTGCCGTGATGTTGCGGCTCTTTGTGGCCATGTCGAGAGCCTCACGCGCCACTATAAGTGCCGAGTCGTTCTTTCCGTCGGCATGCAGCGCGTCGGCCTTCTGCCTCAGTTCACTAAGCTTGTCGGCAGCCGCCATAGGCACAACAGCCATCATTGCGGCCAAAAATAAAATCAGTCGTAATCCTTTCATGGTAATAACAGGTTAGGGTTCATTAATATAAGGCTTGTCTTAATAGCAGCAATAAAGAGGATGGCACGCACATCAGGCGCGGAGCCTGCGTGCCGTAGTATGTTCTGTCAGCATGCGCAATAACAGCCGTTGCACACGCCGCGGCCGGTGGTTAGCCAAGAGTCTTTATCTCTTCGTCGAGCTCACGCCTTATCTGGCGCATCTCGCCGGCTATCCTTTCGCACATTTCCGCCATGTCGGCGTCGGCCACGCTGCCTATGTGTTCGGGCGACAGGGCCTTCAACTCGTCGACAGAGCGCGCCCCTATCATGGTCAGCATGGGCAGCGCCTTGTGTGCTACGCGGCTTATGGCGGCGCGGTCGGGCCCAGCCTTGGCCTTGTCGAGCGTGGCCATGTGGCCGTCTATCTCGGTCATGAAGCTCGAAAGAATCTCGCGGCACGCCTCGTTGTCGCCTGCGGCAAACTCGGTTACGGCCCCGAAGTCGTGCCCTCCGGTCCTGCTGCCGTCGTCGTCTCCCGTTGCGTCAGGTGCCTTGTCTGTGCGGCATTCATCGCCGTTGCCGTCTTCATCGGTGCCCCCGCAGCCGTCAGCATCAGCCTTCCCGGCAGCCGTCTTGCCGCCATCAAGCTCAATGCCTGTGGCAGCCTGGAGCGTGGCACACAGGCGGTCGGTGTTGAACGGCTTGAAAAGGCATGCGTCGAAGCCAGCCTCCAGCAGTCTTGGCTCTATGCTCGGCTCGTGAGCCGTCATGGCTATGAGCAGCGTGTCGTAGCGTCCGGCTATGCGGGCAGCCATCTCCGTGCCGCTCATCTCGGGCATCTCTATGTCTATGAAGAACACGTGCGGACGCAGGTCGGCAAGCTGCCTCAGTGCCTCGTCGGCATGGCTGCATGCCGTTATGTGCCATCTGCCGCCCGAAATGCCCGTGAGCATCTCGCGCAGAAGCTGCAGTTGCAGGCGGTCGTCGTCAACAATCAGTATGCTGATCCTGTCGGCCGTCATGCCCTCAGGTCTGTGTCCGGGCTTTCTGCCGGCGCCTGCCGGCCTGCTTTCGGCTGCCGCAGTCTCGTCGCCCTGCATGCCGTTGCCGTTGAACTCAAGCGGAAGCGACACATGGAATGTTGTGCCCTTGCCCTTGGCCGACTCGAGCGTGATGCGCCCTCCGAGCAGAGTGGCCAGCTCGCGGGCTATCGACAGGCCCAGGCCCACGCCCTCGGTGCCCTGTGCTCCGGGCAGACGCGTGAAGGCGTTGAATATGCGGCGCGCCTCCTCGGGCGTCATTCCGCGTCCCGTGTCGGCCACATCCACCTGCAGGCGGCTGCCCTGCATGCGCGCCGATATGGCTATGCTGCCCTGGTCGGTGTATTTAAGGGCGTTGCTTATAATGTTGTCGAGTATCTGCTTTATGCGGAAGGCGTCGCCCAGACACAGGCGTGAGCCGCATCCGGAGGTGTCGCTTTCGACGGCAAGACCCTTGGCCTCGGCCTGCGGACGTATGCCTTCGGCACAGCTGTCGACGAGCTGTCGCGGACTGAAGCTTACGCTGCGCGTCTCCACCTTGCCGCTCTCAAGGTGGTGATAGTCGAGCAGTGCGCTGACCAGATGGAGCAGATGTGTGGCCGAATTCTTGATGTTGCTCAGGTAGGATGCCGCCTTTCCGTCTCTTACATATTCGCCGAGCAGCTCTATGAAGCCCGATATCGAGGCTGCCGGAGCCTTTATGTCGTGGGTGATGGTTAGCAGCAGACGCTCGCGCTGCGCCATTATGCGCTCCGTCTCGGCCTTTGCCCGCTCGAGGTTCTCGTTGTAGATGCGAGCCCTGCGCATGTCGCGCCTGACGTAGAGCAGCAGCACCACCGCCGACATGACGGCCACCAGGGCAAGCGATATTATCTTGAGCATGACGCTGCGGCGCCCCGACAGGTCGGTGTCTATAGCTGCCTGCAGCGCGCGGTGCTCCTCGTCGCGTATGTCTTCGAGCAGCTGCTCTATGCGTCGGGCCAGCTGCACGCCCACCAGCTGCTGCGTCTGCCGCTTCTCGTCGAGCTGCTCCTGGCGTGCCCTGCGCGCCTTCAGTTCCTCGCGCTTAATCTCCTTGAGCACTCCGGCCACGGTGTCGGCTATGTTGATGCTGTGGCGTGCAGAGTCGGTTACGGCCTTGCGGCTGCGGTTGCTCACCTGTATGGTGTCGGCATGCTGCTTGCGGAAGGCGTCGGCAAGGCGTGCAAAGAAGCCCTTCTTGCTCTTCACGATGTCGTAGACCACCTCCTTGTTCTCCTGCACTTCTACCGATTTAGGATGTATCACAACCGAGTCTTGCCCCTCCTGCAGCTTGCTTACCTTCTCGCGGAAGAACTTGTCAGGGTTGTTTCTGGCCATCTCGTCGACAATCATCAGCGTGTTTTCGCGCTTCAGCAGGAGCATGCTGCGCAGCGAGTCGATCTTAAGGCACTGCGAACTGTCGCTGACCATGGCCTTCAGCGAGTCGGCCAGCGCCATGGTCTTGCGGAGCGATGCGTCGAAATTGTCGAGCTCGTCGGTGTTGCCGAGGCACAATGACCTCTCGCAGTTGTCGGTTTCGAGAAAGCAGTAGATAAGACTGTCAACCACGTCGCGCCGCTCCATAAACTCGCGCTCGGCCTTGTCTATCTGCATGAAGGCCCTGGTGTTGCCGTAGACCAGCCACACCGCCAGGGCGAGCACCAATATTGCAAGCGTGTATCCCGCCGCTATCTTAAACTGTACGCCTGTCTTCATCCGTTTCAAGTATTAGTCCAAGCGCAGACTTCAGGGCTGCCTGCGCGTCGTATTGCATGCCAACCGGGCGTGCCGGGAGCAATGTCCCATTTTTGCAAAGATAAAGTAAAAATATGTCAACGATGCATTATTTTGGCAAAAATAACCGCAAAATGTTCACTTTTTGTAAGTTTTATGCCTTTTTTAGTATCACCTTCGGGCATGATGCATATAAACAAGGCAAACCCCGTCAGCTGGCTGTTACAGCTTCCGGGGCTCGCTTTTGAGATAAAACGCCTTATCTCCGAAAAAATGAATTAACCTATTATTCTTGTCTTAACCGAACTTTTTATTCAGCTGTAGCTACTGTGTCTGCAGGAGCGGGAGTTGTTACTGTTGTGTCTGATACTACTGTGTTCTGTACTTTATTTTCGTTCTGACCTGCAAATACGTTGCTAACTGAAACCAATGCGAGAGCTGCTACTGCAGCGAAAACTAACTTTTTCATAATGCTTTCTTTTTTTATTGTTAATAATTTTATTTTCAACGTTCTCGCTTATTCATATTGCAACAGCCGTGCCAAACTATGCCAGAAATAGCTATATCGGTGATTATCAGATGGTTATGATATTTTAGGGAATTGTGGAATGTGTGGAAAAGTGTGGAAGAGGTGTGGAATTTTTCCACAAAAAAGTGTGGAAACGCCGTTCCACACCTCTACACACGCTCCGCTTTGGCACGCCGGTGAAGATTTTTCGGGGCGTGATCTGCTGTAAAATCTATACCGGTCATCAGGCCGGTGTAAGGTTTAGCCGTGCAGGCATGCTGACGCCTCCGGCCGCCTTATTATATTAAGTCATAGGCTTGCCGCCTGAAGCCATTTTCTGAAAGCATGCCTTTTGCCCTGCTACTGGTGGTCTTTTGCAGCCTAAAAGCATACCTTTTGCTGGCTGATTTGCGGTCTTTTGCATCGCACGCGCAAACGCCTGTCAGTCAGATACTTGCAATAAGGGCCTTGCGGATGCCTGCGCCACGGCACGCATGAACCGCCGCCCTGCGCCAAGAAGAATGGCAGGGCAGCCACGCGGCTACATGGGCCGGATGTTGAACTCGCGCCACACGGCCGCCTGGCGGTAGGTATCGAGCGAGGCTGAGGGCACAAGCACCGCTGTACGGCGCGACACGCCGAAGAAGGCGTCGGCACCCACTGCGGGCGGCTCCGTTGCCCCTACTGTTATCTGGCGCAGCGACGTGCACACCCTGAACGCCCTGTCGCCTATGGACGTAACGCCTTCGCCTATGACCACGTTGCCAAGATTCATACAATATTTGAACGCCTCGCTGCCTATACTGGTGGTGCCTGAGGGCATGGTTATGCTGCTTATGCTGCGGCACTTCTCAAAGGCTCCGTCGCCAATGCTTATCAGACTGTCGGGCAACACTATCGAACTGAGCGATACGCAGCCGCTGAACGCCTTGTCGCCTATGCTCATGAGCCGGGCAGGAAGCGATATCCGGGCAAGGCTGCCGCATGAGGCAAAGGCCTCGTCGCCGATGTAAGTCAGTGATCCGGGCAGAGATATCGAGCTGAGTGAGCCGCACTCTCTGAAGGCAAGGTCGTCTATAATGGCAAGACCTTCGGGCAGGCTAACCTCTCTGAGCGAGCTGCATCCGCCGAACGTGGCTGCCTCTATGATGCGCACACCGGCCGGAACGGCAGCCGACAGAAGCGACCTGCAGTCCATGAACGCGCCGCTGCCTATGCTCCTGACGCCGTTGCCCATGCTCACGCGCGATAGCATAAGGCATCCGCTGAACGCCTTGCTGCCTATGCTCTCCACGCTGGCAGGCAGCGACATCGACGTAAGCTGGCTGCAATAGGCAAAGGCCTCTTCTCCGATATGCCGTATGCCCTCGGGCAGGCCTATGCGCCTGAGGCTGCTCTTGACGCTGAATGCCGTTATGCCTATGCCTGTTACTTTATAGCTGATGCCGCCGTGGCTTACCGTGGCGGGCACGTCTATCTCGCTCTCGTAGCTCTCGCACGAGCTGACGTCAACCTCGCCGGCAGTCTTGTCGGTTACGGAGTAAGTAAGGTTTCCTACGCTGAATGTCTGCGCCAGGGCGCATGCCGATGCCGACAGAAGGGCTGTCAGCACTACTAATGTCTGTCTGATGATCATGGTATGAACTGTTGAAATGTTTTTAATAATGTCGTATCGACTTGTTTGTATGCACGCCGTATGCCGTTATGCAGGCTGGCTGAAAGGTTACTGTGGCTGCTGCGGCATAAAAAAAGAAGGTGAACGGCCAAAGCATCAGTGCCCGGTCTTCACCTTCAATATTGCTTACGGCAGGATTCTGTCAATTCGGCCGATGCGCTTTTTGCATCTTAGCAAGTGTATCTTTGTAATCCGACGGTAGAGTATAGCTGACTGTACGCCCGACAGGACTTGACAAAAAGACACCGGTAAAGTCAGAAAAGCGGCCCGAACGGATGACGGGAATATATGCATCCTTTATAATCCGAAATTACAGACTCCGCCTTATATATAATACGTCAGAAGCAGCCGGTGCCGTCGAAGCAGTGAGTGCAGAGCTTGCACTTGGGCAGACCGATGGCGTCGACGAGGTTTTCGAGCGTGTTAAACTTGAGCGAAGTGAGGCCCAGGCGCTCGCGTATTATCTCCACCATGCGCTCATATTCGGGCGAGCCTGTGGTGGCATATTTCTCAAGATTCTTGTTCTCGTCGCCCTCAAGCTCCTTTATTATGCGGCGCGTTATCAGTTCGAGGTCGCTCTTCGACGACGTGAAGCCGATGAACGGACAGCCGTAGATGAGCGGCGGACAGGCTATGCGCACGTGAGCCTCGCGCACGCCGTAGTCGAACAGCACCTTAACGTTGTCGCGCAGCTGCGTGCCGCGCACGATAGAGTCGTCGCAGAACAGCAGACGCTTGTCCTTGAGCATGGCGCGGTTAGGTATCAGTTTCATCTTTGCCACGAGGTTGCGCAGCTCCTGACGGCTTGGAGTGAAGCTTCGCGGCCATGTAGGCGTATATTTAGATATGGCGCGGTGGTAGGGCACACCCTTGCCTTCGGCATATCCGAGAGCCATGCCCACGCCCGAGTCGGGTATTCCGCATGCGCAGTCTACCTCCGACTTGTCCTGCTGTCCCATCTTCTTTCCCATCTCGAAGCGCACCTCCTCAACGTTGCGGCCTTCGTAGCATGACGTGGGGAATCCGTAGTAAACCCACAGGAACGAGCATATCTGCATCTGCTTCTCGGCCTTGCGCATCTGCTCTACGCCGTCAGCCCTGAGGCGCACAATCTCGCCCGGACCAAGATAGCGGTCGATTTCATAGTCGAGGTTAGGAAAGCTGCTCGACTCGCTCGTGGCTGCAAACGCGCCTTCCTTGCGGCCTATCACGATAGGCGTGCGGCCCCACTTGTCGCGCGCCGCGATGATTCCGTCCTCGGTGAGGAGCAGCAGCGAGCACGAGCCTTTTATCTTGTTGAACACATTCTCGATGCCCTCAACAAAGTTCTTGCCCATGATTATCAGCAGCGCTATGAGTTCGGTCTGGTTGGTCTTGCCCGAACTCAGCTCCGCCAGATGCATGTTCCTGGCCAGCAGGTCCTGCTCAAGTTCGCTGATGTTGTTCACCTTGCCCACGGTTACGATGGCAAAGCGTCCTAAGTGTGAGTTGATGATGATAGGCTGGGCGTCAGTGTCGCTGATGATGCCTATGCCTGAGTTACCTGAAAACTTGCCGAGCTCGTCTTCAAACTTAGTGCGGAAGTATGTGCTCTCAAGGTTGTGGATTGAGCGCATAAACTGTTTCTCCTCCGCATTATAAGTGGCAAGTCCGCCACGCTTTGTTCCCAAATGCGAATTATAGTCAGTACCGTAGAACAGGTCTGTAACACAATTCGACTTCGAGATTGTTCCGAAGAATCCTCCCATAAGATATGTTTTTGTTAGTGTTCAAGAATCCGAATGGTTTTCGGTGGCTGCAAAGTTACAAAAATATTGGCTAATCATAAACAGACGGCATGCAGTTTTTTAACCCATACAGGGCTTTATTATTCAGCCGGGATTCTCGCTTAATGTAAATCAGACGGCCATAAGCCCGATATAAAACGGCAACACAGCCGGGTGTAAAATGGCTGGTCATGGATAAAAAATATCCGGCCCGGACACGAAGTCCGAACCGGAATGTGAACTATGTAAAACAAAAAATTATTATTATGTCGCCGTAACCTACGGCCATATCTGCTGTAAGGCGAAAGCTCAATCCTGCACTTTCCAGTCGGATATAGTCCCCGTCTCCGACGAGAAGCTGGCGCCGATCTTGAACACACGGCGCGCATCGGACGAATATTCGCGCGCATAGCCCTTGTCTTCAATCTGACTGAGAGCCTCGTCTGCCGTGCCGTCGAGCTTGAACTCAAAGATATAGACATACTGCGGAGTCTCAACCACGCAGTCAACACGCCCCTGGCTCTGCACCTTCTCTGTGTAAACGGTGTAGACGCTGATAAGACGCATGATGAGATAGAACGTGTATTGGAAGTAGCGCTCGCGCTCCGCCTCGTTGTCTTTGCGGCGCATGGTGTAGGGGATGCTCGACAGGAAGGAGGTGAACAGCGTGCGCAGACTGTCGGCCTCGCCGGCCTCCATGGCGTCAATCACGTCGAATATCCAGCCGTTGAGACGCTCGCGCGGCTGAAGATACGAAGAGGCAATCATCGTGAGAAAGCCCTTCTTGACTTCGTCGTTGGGGAAGTCGAGAAGGAATGTGTTATGGCGCATGTTGTAGTCCTTTATCGTGAGGTAGCCGCTCTGATATATCATAGGCAGCGGACGCTCCACGTCGGCTTTATAGTCGATGAACTCCTCCATGGCGTAATATTTGCCCGTAAGCTCGTTCATGTTCTCGTTGAAGTGTGCAAGCAGGCGGATAAGGTAGGTCGGAGTGCCCGAGCGGAACCAGTAGTCATACATTCTGCGGCTGTCCATGGCATTGAGCAGACTGAATGGATTGTAGACGCCCGTCATTCTGTCGCTGAAGTGATATCCGTCATATTGGCGTCTGAGCCGCTGCTTCATCTCGTCGGTGCTGCATTTATAGTCTTTGGCCATAAGTTCAACAGGCTCGGCAAAATAACGCTCAAGTTCATCCTGCGTTATGCCACACAGTGTCTCGTAGCGCGCGTCCATACTTATGTCCTTCGGCTGGTTGAAGCCGCTGAACACGCTGACCTGCGAGAACTTGGTTACGCCTGTTAGCAGGACAAACTGCAGATGGGCGTCAGCTCCCTTGAACACGGAGTAGAAGGCCTTGAGAACGTTGCGGTGGCGGTCTTCAAGCTCGCGGCTCATGTCGAGCACGTCGAGTATCGGCTTGTCATACTCGTCTATCAACACCACAGCACGGCGCCCTGTCTTGGCGTGGGCAGTACGCAAAATCTCAACAAAGCGGTCGCCGTAGCCCAGCTCGTTTTGACGTACAGGCATGTCATAAAGATGTTCCCATTCTGACAGACAGAAGTTGAGTTTCTGCTCAAGTTCGCCCGCATTTGTGAAGTTTCCGCCGTTGAAGTCAACATGGAACACAGGATAAACGTTCCACTCCTTCTCCATGCCGTCGATGGCAAGACCCTTGAAAAGATCCTTGCGGCCAAGGTAGTAGTTCTTCAGCGTAGACACAAGCAGACTCTTTCCGAAGCGGCGCGGACGGCTCAGAAAGTAGATTTTTCCTTCATGCGTGAGGTCGTAAATCATGTCCGTCTTGTCTACATAAACGTAGCCGTCTTCTATAATCCGGTCGAAGCTCTGTATTCCTATTGGATATTTCATTTTTGCGTCTTTCCTTTCTATGTATGGTTGACTTATACGGCGGAAGTCCGCCCGTTCATTATGCAAATATAGTGAAAGGCGAGTGCAATGCAAAACAAAAAAACACTTTTTTTTGAGTTTGCCTTGCCGAGCCGCCTCCTATATTATGTAAATATAGTGAAAGGCGAGTGCAATGCAAAACAAAAACCACTTTTTTTGAGTTTGTCTTGCCGAGCCGCCTCCTAATATTATCTATTGTTATGCGGATATACACAATTTTCGCTGAAGACAGAAAACGCATCGGTATCAGCTGCTGTTTATGCGTGCACATAAAAAACATGAATTTCTGTCTTATTTTATGGTAAAATGTCCATAAAACATCCGTTTTTGACGCTCATACATATTAAATATTCACTTTTTTAAGTTTGTGAACCATTGTGAACTTGTTTTGCGTTTGCTTTTGGCGTATCTTTGCACTCACAAACGATAAACCTTATAAAGACTGTTGGGTATGATTAAGAAAAATATACTTATATGGATGACTGCCGCACTTGCATTCTGCGCATGTTCATCAAGTGAAAACAACGGAGATGAAGGCGAAATCGACCCGCCGTCGCCCCACGCTGTGCCTATAAAGATAAGCACTACGATGGAGAGCGTAGACGGCACGAGAGCCACAGATTACAGATTTGAGGCCGGCGACAGGATAGGTCTGTTCGTAGTGAACCATAATGCTGACGGAACACCGGGAACGCTGCAGCCGGTCGGCAACCATGTTGACAACATGAGGTTTACATACAGCGGAACATGGACTCCTGACGAACAGATATACTGGAAAGACGAGACCACACACGCCGACTTCTATCTCTACTACCCCTACACGCCGTCGCTGACATCGGTAAACGCAATGCCGTTCAGCACGATGGCCAACCAGAGCAACACAAGCGACTATGAGGCATCCGACCTGCTTGTGGGAATTACAAAAGACGTGGCACCCACAGAGGCTGCCGTTGCCATAACTGCATCGCACGTGATGAGCCAGATGCTGATAAATCTGGCGGCAGGCAACGGATTTACCGACGAGAGCCTGGCCGCAGCATCAGTAAGCGTGAAGATAAACGGCATAAAGACACAGGCCACGGTAGACCTTGCAACAAAAGCCGTTACGCCCATGGGAACAGCCACAAGCATAACACCGCTGAAAGAAAACGGAAGCTACAAGGCCATAATAGTGCCGCAGACAGTGGCACAGGGCAACCTGGTGACTGTAACCGTTGACGGCCGCGACTACAACCTGCAGAAGGCATTCACATTTGAGAGCGGCAAGCGCCACAAATTCACCGTGACGCTGAGCAAGACAAGCAACGGAATAAACGTCGACATAGATGATTGGGAAGACGACGGCACAGATAATGGCGGAACGGCAGAATAATGTTTCAGGTCGGTTGTACTAATGTAGCATGTAAAAATTTAACGCCATTAAATAAAGTCTGCAGATGATTACCATAAAAAGCAACCAATACAAACTTTTAATATATATAATCACAGTCTGTCATTTATTGGCAGGCTGTTCTGACGATCTTTTCGGCGGAGACGAAAGCCGCGGTAGCGGCAACCGCATAACACTGTCGGGCGAAATTGACCAGCTGGCGGTTACGAGAGTAAACGACAGCGGGTTTGCCGACGGCGACGTGATGGGCGTGTATATTGTCGACTATAACGGCAACACGCCCGGCACTCTGCAGCCGAGCGGCAACAGGGCAGACAACGTGCGCCATACATACGACGCCGCCAACGCCAAATGGAACTCTGCCTACGACATCTACTGGAAAGATGACCACACACACATTGACGTCTACGGATACTATCCCTTCGGCAGTCCGGAGAGCATAGACGCCTACCCGTTCACCGTGGAGCGCGACCAGAGCAAGCCTTCGGAGGACGGCGTGATGGGCGGATATGAGGCCAGCGACTTTCTGTGGGGAAAGGTGACCGACGTGGCCCCGACTGACAGAGTAATACGTCTGCCCATGGCCCACCGCATGGCCAACGCCCGCGTAACACTTACCGAGGGCACAGGCTTTGCCGACGGAGAATGGGAGCAGACAGAACGCACTGTGCTCGTTGCCAACCTGATACGAGGGGCAAGGATAAATCTTAACGACGGAACGGTGAAAGCCAAAGGCAGCGTAGAGCCTACGGCCACAGTGCCTGCAAGAGTAGGTGACGAGTGGCGCGCCATAGTTGTGCCTCAGACAGTAGCGGCAGGCACAACGCTGTTCACTATAACCGTGGGCGGCATACCTTATAAGTTCAGCAAAAACGAGGCATTCACCTATACGGCCGGAAAGATGAGCAACTTCACCATCCGTGTTGACAAGAAAGCCGAAACAGGACAATACACTCTTACGCTCGTCAACGAGAGCATCACGCCATGGGAGAGCGACCTAGTAAGCCACGACGCCGAAGGCAAGGCGTATATTGTGATAAACACTACACGCGGACATCTTAAAGGTTCTATAATTGCTGCCAACAAAGACTACACAAAGCTGAAAAACCTGAAGATAACAGGAGAGATAGACGCAACAGATTTTGAGTTTATGAGAAATGAAATGACTCAGCTCGAGGCGTTGAATTTGAAGGATGTCAAAGTGTATGGAAGGTTTGGAAACCAAGAATGGAACGGGATAAGTGATAATGTAGAAAAAGAGGGCGTGATACCAATAGGTGCTATGTCTGATAAAAAATCATTATTATATCTAGTGCTACCAGATAAATTGGAAGGTATTGGTGAATGTGCATTTTCAAACTGTATAAATATCAGTGGGTCATTGATGATACCTGAAGGTGTAACACGTATTGCATACTCAGCATTTGAATCTTGTAGTGGTATAAAAGGGAATTTGTCTTTGCCAAGTACTTTAAAATATATTGCTGGTTCTGGATTTAAGAACTGTGATTTTACCTGTCAATTAATTCTTCCCATAAATTTACAATATATAGGTGATAACGCATTTGAATATAACAAAGGATTTTATGGTAATTTAAATCTTCAGGATAATTTGACTTATATTGGACCTTACGCTTTTAATTTTTGTTCAAATTTAAGAGGTGATTTAAAAATACCGCAAAATATTAAAGAAATATCAGAACTTACTTTTACCCATTGTGGTTTCAATGGTACGCTTTATCTTCCTGATGGTATTACAACAATAGAAAATAATGCATTTGAAAGTGTTCCTTTAAAAGGAGAACTTGTACTTCCAAAAAATCTTACAAAAATTGGTGATTATGCTTTTGGGGGTTGTAATTTTTCAGGTGAGTTAAAACTTCCGGAGAGTTTATTGTCAATTGGTAATAATGCATTTTATGTAAATAGCAGGTTGTCTGGAATTTTGGAGTTTCCTGATAAAATTCAAACTATAGGAGATAACGCATTTAGCGGCTGCTCAAACTTACAAGGATTGATTATTCCCAAAAGCTTGGAAAGTATTCGTAATGGAGCTTTTGAAAATTGCTTCGGCATAGGCTCTATCGTATGCGAAGGAGACATTCCGCCTTATCTTGGCAATGGTGTTTTCAACGGCGTACCAAAGGATAACTTTACTGTTGAAGTGCCTGAATCGGCTGTTCCACAATATCAGACAGCTACTGGCTGGAATGAGTTCAAGCGCATTGCCGCCCATCACGAGTTGGTATGCCGTCCGTCTACAGTATGCGCACTGAACAACGGACACACGCAGACATTGGTGTTGGATGCCGAAGGCGAATGGGAAGTGGAGAGCAAACCCGACTGGTGTGAGCTGTCGCCAATGAGCGGTAACGGCAAGACGGAAGTAACCATAAGTATAAACACTTTGTCGAAAGGTGCCGGCAACAGAACTGGCGAAGTGGTGTTCAAGCTGAAAAATGAAGACTATACCCATACGTGCAGCGTAAGCCAGTATGACTACATTTATGGTGAAGACGAGTGGCTGACGCTGCAGAAAGCAACACGAGGCAACACAGGCGGAATAAACGTTGTGATTATAGGTGATGGATTCAACGCAAAAGACATAGCCGAAGGCGACTGTCTTCCTGCCCTGAAAGAGGCTGCTCAATATCTTATAACCATAGAGCCATATAAGACATACTCAAAATACTTTAACATCTACATAGGCTTTGCCATGTCTAACGAGAGCGGTATAGGCACTTTGAACACCATACGCTACAACCGCTTCGGCACAACATTCACTGGCGGCTCAGGATTAAGTGCCGACTATGACGAGATATTCAGCTATGCTCTCAATGCCCCTACAGTAAATCAGAACAACCTGAACCAGACGCTGATAATAATTGTGCCCAACACTACCGAATACGGCGGCATAACGCAGATGTGGGAAGACGGCTCGGCTATAGCAATCTGTCCGCGTAGCACAGACGCATATCCTTACGACTCGCGTGGAGTTTTGCAGCATGAGGCAGGCGGCCATGCCTTCGGCAAGCTTGGCGATGAGTACATATATCACAATGCCTTCATCGACGCATGTCATTGTTCGTGTTGTTCTCATGTGGATGCTATTAATCAGGCAAAGTCGCTCGGCTGGTACGACAACCTGTCACTTACGGGCAAGATGCACGAAGTGCCATGGAGCCATCTGATATTCGACAGCCGATACAGCAATCTTGTAGATATTTATGAAGGCGGATTTATGCACAGTCGCGGTGTGTTCCGCTCAGAGCAGAACTCGTGCATGAACAACAATGTGCCGTACTTCAATGCCATAAGCCGCGAGAGTATAGTAAGGCGAATAAAGAAATATGCCGGCGAGACATTCTCGTTCGAGGAATTTGTGGCCAACGACAAGACTGACGCAAGTAGTGCAGTCAGTGCCACACGCGGCGTAGGCTCAACATCAACATATCATGGACGACAGATGCCGCCCAAGATACATAAGGGCAGTCCGCTAAAGAGCATAAGGAAAGCGCGCAGGCACAGACGCTGACCACGTTCGGGTCTATATGGATGGCGGCTAAAGTCTTAAACAAATGATAAAGCCATAAGATTATGAGAAGACAGAACCAATACAAAATTTTAATATATATATTAGCATTCTGCCACCTGTTGGCAGGATGCTCTGATGATCTGTTTACCGATGACACAGGTCGCGGCAACGGAAAGAAGATAACTTTGTCGGGCGAGATTGACCAGCTGGCGGTTACGAGAGTAAACGACAACGGCTTTGCCGACGGCGACGTGATGGGCGTGTATATTGTCGACTATAACGGCAACACGCCGGGAACACTGCAGTTGAACGGCAACAGGGCAGACAACGTGCGCCATACGTTCGACGAAGCTGCCTATAAATGGAACTCGGCCTATGATATCTATTGGAAAGACGACCACACTCACGTGGACATATACGGATATTATCCCTTCGGCAGTCCCGAGAGCATAGACGCCTATCCGTTCACCGTAGAGCGCGATCAGAGCAAACCATCGGAAGACGGCACGATGGGCGGCTATGAGGCCAGTGACTTTCTGTGGGGCAAGGTGGCCGACGTGGCTCCGACAGATAAGGTTATCCGTCTGCCCATGGCTCACCGCATGGCCAACGCCCGTGTAACCCTCACAAAGGGTACAGGCTTTGCCGACGGCGAATGGGAGCAGACAGAGCGTGTGGTACTTGCCACCAACCTGATACGCGAGGCTACGATAAACCTTGCCGACGGAACTGTAAAGGCAAGCGGCGGCATAGAGCAGACATCAACAATGCCGGCACGCGTAGGCGACGAGTGGCGAGCAATAGTTGTGCCTCAGACCGTACCGGCAGGCACTACGCTGTTCAGCATAACTATCGGCGGAATACCTTATAAGTTCAGTAAGAACGAGGCGTTTACGTATACGGCAGGAAAGATGAGCAACTTCACAATACGCGTCGATAAAAAGTCTGTAAGCGGACAATATGCCCTCACACTTGTAAGCGAGAGCATCACGCCATGGGAGAACGATCTCGTAAGCCATAACGCCACGGCAAAAGAGTATGTCATAATCAACTCTACCCCCGGTCATCTTAAAGATGCTATCACTGCTGCCAACAAGGACTATACAAAGCTGAAGAACCTGAAGATAACGGGAAGGATAAACAGTCAAGACTTCTATTTCATGCGTGACTCTATGGATATGTTGCAGTCGCTGAACATGAAAGAAGTCAAGGTAAGCGGATATATGGGACGTAAACCATGGTTAAAGGGTGATGCCGCAAATGATTTTGATGAGAAAGACGGTATAATAACCGGAAGCGCATTTAACGAAAAAACATCACTCTTACGTCTTGTCCTGCCTGACAGTCTCAAGGGTATTGGCGAATGTGCTTTCCGTAACTGTATAAATCTTACCGGCTCAATAACAATACCTGAGGGTGTAACCGAAATTGGACCAAGCGCATTTTTATGGTGCACATCACTTACAGGAACTTTGTCATTGCCAAGTACTCTTGAGTATATTGGCGGCGGCGGAGCCGCAGATATTAATGGAGCTTTCAATGGCTGTCATTTCTCCTGCGAACTGATATTGCCGAACAATCTTAAATACATTGGCCATTATGCGTTTGATGGCAATGATGGTTATTATGGAAATTTAATTTTGCCTGATAAGCTTGAGTTCATTGGAGATAATGCTTTCTGTAATTGTAGTAATATTACAGGTAATCTTAAAATTCCGCAAGGAGTTGCATCCATTTCACAATATGCTTTCTTCGGAACTGGATTAAATGGTACGTTGCAATTACACGATGGGATAACAGGAATACAGCAAAGTGCATTTCAAAACACTCCTCTTAAAGGCGAACTTGTGTTGCCAAAAGATTTAACGACAATTGGTGCTGATGCTTTTAACGGGTGTGATTTTTCAGGAGTTCTAAAGTTGCCGGTAAATATTGCATCTATTGGTAATCGCGCTTTTGCGGGCAACTGGCGTCTTATGGGTGTTGTTGAATTTCCTGATGGCTTGCAGACAATAGGCTCTGATGCATTCTCAAACTGCCGCAGCCTGGAAGGATTGATAATACCCGAAAGTATTGAAAACATACAAAGCAATGCTTTTAACGAGTGCTACGGCATCGGCTCGATTGTATGTAAGGGTGAAGTGCCACCGCGTGTGTCAGATAATTCTTTCAACGGTGTTGCCAAGGATAACTTCACGCTTGAAGTGCCCGAAAGTGCCATAGCCCAGTATCAGGCGGCACCGGGATGGTGCGATTTCAAGCGCATAGCCGCCCATCATGAATTGGTATGCCGTCCGTCTACGGTATGCGCACTGAACAACGGACATACGCAGACATTGGTGCTGGATGCTGAAGGCGAATGGGAAGTGGAGAGCAAGCCCGACTGGTGTGAGCTGTCGCCAATGAGCGGCAAAGGCAAGACGGAGGTGACCATAAGTATAAACACTTTGTCGAAAGGGGCCGGCAACAGAACCGGCGAAGTGGTGTTCAAGCTGAAAAATGAAGACTATACCCATACGTGCAGCGTAAGCCAGTATGACTACATTTATGGTGAAGACGAGTGGCTGACGCTGCAGAAAGCAACACGAGGCAACACAGGCGGAATAAACGTTGTGATTATAGGTGATGGATTCAACGCAAAAGACATAGCCGAAGGCGACTGTCTTCCTGCCCTGAAAGAGGCTGCTCAATATCTTATAACCATAGAGCCATATAAGACATACTCAAAATACTTTAACATCTACATTGGCTTTGCCATGTCTAACGAGAGCGGTATAGGTACGGTGAACACCATACGCTACAACCGTTTCGGCACAACATTCACCAGTGGTGTCGGCTTGCGTGCCGACTATGACGAGATATTCAGCTATGCACTCAATGCACCGACCGTAAATCAGAACAACCTGAACCAGACGCTGATAATAATTGTGCCCAACACTACCGAATACGGCGGCATCTGCCAGATGTGGGAGGATGGTTCGGCTATAGCCTTCTGTCCGCGGAGCACCTATGGCTATCCGCTCGACACCCGCGGAGTGATACAACATGAGGCAGGCGGCCACGGCTTCGGCAAGCTTGGCGACGAGTATATCTACCATAACGCCTTCATCGACTTCTGCAACTGCACGTGCTGCGGCCATGTAGACGCCATCAACTGGGCAAAGTCGCTTGGATGGTACGACAACCTGTCGCTTACGGGCAAGATGCACGAAGTGCCATGGAGCCACCTTATTTCCGACAGCCGCTACAGCGATGTTGTTGACATCTATGAAGGCGGATTCATGCACAGTCGTGGAGTGTTCCGTTCAGAGCAGAATTCATGCATGAACAACGATATTCCTTATTACAGCACAATAAGCCGCGAGAGCATCGTAAGGCGTATCAAACGCTATGCTGGCGAGACATTCTCGTTCGAGGAATTTGTTGCCAACGACAAACGTGATGCAGGCATCGTAACCCGCGGCATGGGTGTCGGTTCTGTAAGCGTCGGGCACGGACAGCATATGCCGCCCAAGATACATAAGGGCAGTCCGCTCAGCAACATGCGCAAGGCACGCCGCCACAGATAAAAACATGAAACGGAAATTGTGGATAACGTGAAAAATGCTATTTTAGTATAAATTTTTAAGTAAATTAAATAATAAAGACGATGAAAAAGCGTATTATACATATAGGTCTTGCACTTGTTGCGCTGATAGCAGCCGGATGCAGTCAGGAAGACGACACACCGGTAGACGCAAGGCATACGCCCATGAGGTTTGAGGTGACTCATCCTTCACAGCGCACAAGGGTGACCGACTCGGGATTCGAGAACGGCGACAGAATAGGCCTGTTCGCAAGCAGCACCGACAAGCCCCTCGAGATAGGCGGCAACCTTGTGAACAACGAGCCGCTGACGTGCAGCGGCAGCTCATGGACTGCAAGCCGCACACTCTATTGGGATGAAGGCACGTACAACTTCTACGCCTATTATCCCTACATGACGTCCGTAAGCTCTATCGAGGACCTGCCCTTCAGCGTGCAGACCGACCAGAGCACGGCCGACGGCTATGAGGCCAGCGACTTCCTGTATGCACAGACCAACAACGTCAGCGCGTCAAACTCTCCCGTAACCCTGGCCTTCAAGCACATAATGAGCAAGCTCACCATACGCCTGATAAAGGGCGAGGACTTTGAGGGAGAGATGCCTACATACGCCGAGGTGTATGTGCATAACACTGTGCCTGAGTCGACCATAGACCTAAGTGCCGGCGTTGCCACAAAATATGTAAGAGGCAACGGCACCACGATAAGGGCCCGACAGATGAGCAGTTATATCTATTCGGCCATAATAGTGCCTCAGCGCGTGGCCAACCGCATGCCGCTGATAGAGGTTGTGATGGACGGCGTGTCGTATCTCTACGAGAGCACGTTCCAGTTTAAGCCCGGCACGGAACATCTTGTAAACTTCATCATATCAGGCAACCCTGAACAGATTAAAATTGAAATAGGAGGCGAGATTGTCGGTTGGCAATAGTCTTGCCGGTTATCAACTTGAATGAAAGCGACAATATATATACTATCCATACTAACTCTCATTTTAGGGGGTGTGGCTGTGGCTTTGGGGCTGCAGCCCACCCTCGGACAGACTGACAGCAAAAAAAACATCAACAGATACGGGCTGCATGAGGGGCTCGAGCTTGTCGGCCGCGTTGACGGCAAGGGATATGAGACCTTTGCGGTGGTAGACGAAAACGACAGACTGCTCTTCGCAATACCGCTGCGCAACTGCATGTTCGACGTGCGCTACCGCAACGGACAGCTGCGCTTCCGCGAGAACGGCACAGGCCGCGAGGGATTTGTCGACCGCAACGGCAACGTGACGTTCTTCAGCACAGGCACCGGCATACCCTCCACGGTTGAGCAAGAGGAGAGCAGCACTATGGCGCAGGCACCCGGACAGAGCACATACGAAGGCGGACAGAATAGCGGCAAGGCAGACAAGTCGGGCAGCATGACCGACATCGACCTGAAACAAATGGCACGCAGCAATCCTTTCTATAAGGAGGCGGCCAAGATCCTTGCAGGCAAACTGTCGGTTGACGATGCTCAGCGCCGCCGCGTGATACTCAACTACTGCGAACACTTCCGCATGGCCTACACTACCAAGGACATCGACTTTCTGCGCCAGGTGTTCAGCGAGCAGGCCCTCATCATCGTGGGCAACGTGGTCAAGACCAAGGCCGGCAGCGAAGGCAAGTTTATGCCGGCGTCGCGTGTTGAGTATAACATCCGCACCAAGAAAGAATACATATCGCGGCTAAGCAAGGCCTTTGCCGCCAGCAAGAACATAAGCGTAAAGTTCTCCGACTTCCGCATAATGCGCCATCCAACCATGGACGGCATCTACGGCGTCAGCCTCCGCCAGCAGTATAAGAGCGACCGCTATGCTGACGACGGCTACCTCTTCCTGCTCTGGGACTTCCGCAATGAGTCGATGCCGCTGATACATGTGCGCACATGGCAGCCGACAGAGACCATCAGCGATGACAACGAAGTGATGAACATCAGAGACTTCAACCTGGAGTAACTAAAGACAAGTTAAGCTAAGACAAACGACATTATCACTTTAAACAAACCTATATGACAGGCAAGATGTTACATATACGCACGTTAAAGGCACTGCTGCTGACGCTCATGCTCTGCATGGCAGGCTGCGGCACGGCCCTGGCACAGCAGTTCAGCGTGACTAAGTTTCGCGTCTTGCCCAACGACGTGAGCGCCTTTATCACTCCGGTGCGCGACCTCAACGACGAGGCGTGCGCCCTGCTGAAGGTTACGGCCACGCCCGAGTATGCCTTCTCGTCGCCTTTGGGCATTGTCATGCGTAAGGACAATGTAGGCGAGATATGGCTTTATCTGCCCAAAGGCACAAAAAAGATTACCATAAAACATCCTGAATGGGGCGTCATGCGCGACTATAAGTTTGAGAAACCGCTTGAGAGCCACATGACCTACGAGATGGTCATCAATTCGCCCAAGCCTGACATAGCCCTTAAGCACGACACTATTGTGCTGACAAAGACCATCGTCGACACAATAGCCGTGAAGAAGCGGCGGCCGAAGCTGCCGCTCAGGACTCATGCCCTGTTTACAGTTTCGATGCACGAAAACGGACCTTCGTGGGGTGTCATGGTGGCATTAATGCGCCGCCATGGCTTCTTCGTTCATGCAAGTGCCGACCTGCGCAGCATAGGCAAGACCGTAACCACCTGCGACAAGGAAGGATTTACCGACGGAAGCAGCATAAAACCATATTACACAGGACAGACACGCCACTCGACATACACCGTGACGGCCGGAGCGATACACCGCCTCGGGCGCATGGTCAGCCTGTTTGAGGGCATTGGCTATGGCCGCACGGCCACGGCATGGGAGCTGGCTGAGAGCGAAGGAGGCGGACTTGCGCTCAACGACGGCCTGACACACAAGGGCCTCGCAGCCGAGCTTGGCGTGGTGCTGTCGTTCGGACGGATAAGCGTGTCGGCATCTGCCGTAACCATAGCCGGACGCCAGTGGCAGGGCTGCATAGGTGTAGGCATTAACATTGGCAAAAGATGAAGACAAGGATATTATCACTCACCACACTGATAGCGCTGCTGCTTACGCTGGCCGCATGCAGCAGCGATGAGGCTCCGGATAACTTTGAGCCGCGCCTCGTAACGGGTGAGGCTTCGGGCGTAACGCGCACTGAGGCCGTCATCGCAGGCGAGGTGGTGCTGCAGGGAAGCACCGACATGCCGGAGCTGCGCTTCAGATACGGTACGACAGACCAGATGGACCACACCACGGGCGTGCTTGCCCCCGACGGCAACAAGGTGAAAATACAGCTGACGGGGCTTCAGCCGGGCACGATGTACTACTACAGACTCCATGCTACCAACGGCCGCGTGGAGCTGCATGGCAACACGATGACCTTTGTAACCGTGCCGAACGACAGGCCCACGGTGGGCGTGCCGACAGTGCTGAGCCAAGGTCCAATGAGCGTCATTGTAGAATATGAAATAACGGACGACGGCAACGAGACTATAACCTCCACGGGATGCTACGTAACCGACATTGAGACGGGCGACACGCAGAGCGTAGAGGCCGAGACGCCGGGCGCCGAAGGCGTTGGCATGAGGGTGCGCATAGGCGGACTGCGCCAGAATGCCACCTACGAGATAAAGGCCTACGCCGCCAACGGCGAGGGCGAAAGCGTGGGCGAGGCGCTGACCATAACCACGTCTGATGCCGTTCTGCTGGCCGATGCAGGCGAGTTTGAAGAGCTTATGGGTGACAGCAAATACGAGTATACTACGCTGTCTATTGCCGGTCCTATGAACGGCGACGACCTGCGGTGCCTGCGCCAGATGATGGGACGCGACATCGACGGCTCTGCCACGGCAGGCCGCCTTGCACAGGTAAACATGGCCGACGCCCATATCGTGGAGGGCGGAGGAGTGTACGGCTCGTCGCGATACACAGAGAATAATGTAGTGGGTTACGGCCTCTTTGCCGACTGCACCCTGCTTACAAGCGTTACTCTGCCTTCCGATGCCGTCAAGATAGAGAAAGACGCCTTCATGAACTGCACGGCGCTCAAAGAGATAACCATACCGGCATCAGCCACCGACATCAGTCCGTCGTCGGGCTGCACGGCGCTCGCCGCCATCAACGTGTCAGCCGCCAACACTGCATACAGCAGCATAGACGGAGTGCTGTTCGACGCCGATGCCACAGAGATACTGTGGTTCCCCATAGGTAAGCAGGGCGACTATACGCTGCCGTCCACAGTCAAGGCTATAGGCGACTATGCCTTCCAGGGCTGCCACATAACACGCTTCACCCTGCCCGACAACCTCACGGAGATAGGGCAGGCCGTGTTCTACGACAGCAGTGTAGAGGAGGTGGTCATGCCGTCAGGGCTTAGACTCATACCCACAGCCACCTTCCAGAAGTGCGACAAGCTCACCACGGTGCGCCTCGGTGCAGCCACAGAGCTGATATCCGACTATGTGTTCGACGGCTGTCCGCTCGAGCATCTGTATGTCGACGCACAGTATCCGCCCGTGTGCAACAGCAACGCCCTGACCAGTACGCCCGACTTTCTGCCTACATGCACGCTGCACGTGCCCAAGGGACGGCGCAACTTCTATCGTGCCGACTCGAGTTGGAAGCGTTTTGGCACCATCGTGGAGGAATGACGCGTGCTGCTCATTTACAAACAAAACAGCATTTAAGTTTATGACAATGAATACACCTGAAATAGAGGAGCTGAAGCTGCTCATTGAACAGAAATATGGAAAGACGCTCGGCACGACAACCGACTTTGAGGAGTTTTCGGTTCATCTGAGCCACGACACCGGACAGAATGTGTCGGCGTCGACGCTCAAGAGGCTCTGGGGATATGTCAACGACAGCCATAAGCCGCGCATGTTTACGCTCGACATCCTGGCCCAATATCTTGGCCATGCCAACTATTACGCCTTTGTTTCGTGGCTCAAGACAAGCACACGCTACAACTCGTCGTTCTTCAATGCCAAGCAGCTCATCAGTAACGAGCTCGATGCCGGAACGGAGGTGGAGATAGGCTGGAGCCCCAACCGCCTGGTGCGTCTGCGCTACGTGGGCGAGAGCCGCTATGAGGTGGTGTTGTCGCAGAACAGCAAGCTCGTGCCCGGCGACAGCTTCGTAACAGGATGCTTCATCAAGGAGCAGCCGCTCTATCTGCCCTACATCGAGCGACCTGACGGCCGCACGGCGCCCTTTGTGGCAGGCCGCAACGGCGGACTAACCATAATTAACGTCATCAACATCGAGAAATGAACAATTCAGACACCGAAATATTGGACGACAGCCCCTCAGGATACATGAGCGACATAGACGGCGAGATGGACAGCGCCGTGCGCATACCCGTGCAGAACGCCTTCAGAGACATAAGCGAGTTCTACGTGTCGAGGTCGGGACATACGCGCCTGCTGACAGCTACACGCTTCGGCAAGCGCTATACGCTGAAATGCCTGAAGCCCGACTTTGCCTACACGCCCGTCTACCGTCAGGCCCTTGCCAAGGAGTTTGAAATTGGGCTGCAAATGGACCATCCGCACATCTGCCGCACCATAAGCATGGAGGAGGTGGCAGAGCTGGGCACGGTCATCGTTATGGAATATATCGACGGCGACACACTGAAGAGCCTCATTGACAGCAAGACGCTGACGCCCGACATGGCGCGCAGAGTAACCGAGCAGCTGGCCGATGCGCTCGGATACATACACAGCAAGCAGATAATACACCGCGACCTGAAGCCTTCGAACATAATGATAACGCACAACGGCCACAACACCAAGCTGATAGACTTCAGCCTGTCGGACAGCGACTATTTCAACGTGCTGAAATGTCCTGCCGGCTCATCGGGCTACATCGCCCCGGAGCAGCTTCAGCCCGACGCCAAGCCCGACATAAAGGCCGACATCTATTCGTTCGGAATGGTGGTAAGAGACATGGCCCGGCTTACAGGCGACGCCTATCTGCGCCGCATAGCCGCAGCCTGCACCCGGCGCAACGCCTCTGAGCGTCCGGCAGACATGTCGGCCGTGATGTCGCTGCCGCGCACAGACAACCGGCAGCGCATCGTGGTTGCATTGCTGGCATTAGTTGTTGCTGCGCTCACTGCTTATGTGGCTGTTACGCTCTACAACCGCTCCACGGCATCAGACGACGCACGGCAGGACAACGCTCCGATAGAGATTGCTCCCGACAGCAACCGCGCCTTAGACTACACCCTGTGGCCCGAACGTGGTGAAAAGTAGAGCCAGTCCCCCGACAATTTACATCTTCTTCCGCAGTTTCCCCCGGCAAATAGGCGTAAATAGTATTTTTTTCCTACGTGATAAGGCGAGCGAAGTTTCGTTCCCAAGTCTCTATTTATACCTGCCGGTTTGAAGGCGAAATAGAACGACATAATATCCCCGAACAATACATCTTGTGAGTTAGAATACGAAGAATCGGATAATGATGATTTTAACCCAAATCAGTCATTATCCCGCGCATAGCTTTATCTATTTTGTGCATTCATGTTTTTCAGCCGTCTTTTTGTCCGCTTATAAATTTTTGAAAATACTAAACACTATTATTTTATTCATAGAGTTCATATTTCACCTCTAACAAACAATATATTGTTTCTATATAAAAGCTCAAGCCCATTATGGTTGTACAATCTTTGGCCTGATATTTATATAAAAACGATGCTGGTCATTAAAATACTACAATAAATGTATATACACTTTCTGTTGTAACAATTTTTGTAGTTACGTCTTATGTATTATGTTTGTGTTGGAAATCAAAAATAGAGCGTTATGGAAACTCCGTTTATATTTGGAAAGATTGCTACCGAGAAGAATTTTACCGACCGTGAGAAAGAAACAGCCGACCTGCTTCAGAGCTTTACGTCGTTAATCAATACAATTATTATATCTCCTCGTCGTTGGGGTAAGAGTTTACTTGTAAATAAGGCTGCAAAGTTAGCGATGGCGCAGGACAGCAACCTCCGAATCTGCTATATCGACCTTTTCAATGTTCGTAGCGAGGAGCATTTCTATTTACTGCTCGACCTTACCGAAAAGATTGCCAGGAAAAAGGGGGCTGAAAATCGTGATTTGCGTAGATTAGTTCCAAAATATCGTGGAATTTACCGATCCAGTCTATTTAATTAAGAACATATTTCATATTTAATGATTAATAGCTTCGTTGAGTAATTATGCCTATTTTTGTACCTTTTCTCATCAAAAAAACGGTGTTTTTCACAAGTTTTTGTATCGAACATTTTGATATTCAAGAAATTACAATTACTTTTACTTTCTAAAAATGGAGGTATAAGCCGAGAATGGTGCCAAAAAATCATTAATTTACACATTTTCAGATACTTTCCAATCTGCTGGTTGTATCTTTTAGAGTAATATACTATTGATACATCAACGATGTACATATATTGCATCCTACAAATTAGGATGATGTGGATCGTATTATTTCATTTAATTTGGCGAAATTCTCTATTTTATAGAGATATTTCTCTAAAAGTCACTAACCGATAGAATAAAAAGACTAATTTTGTAATTAAATTAAAGGCTGTATGAACTAAAAGCCATAGACGTATGCAAGAAAAAGACAAAAATATAAATAGAATAAAGGCTGTACTCGCAGAAAAAAATAAAACGAGTAAATGGTTAACAGGTCAATTAAATAAAGATCAAACGACGGTTTCAAAGTGGTGTACAAACACTTACCCACCTAGTTTAGAGACTTTGGTTAAGATTGCAAAGTGTTTGAATGTTGATGTAAGAGATTTAATTGTAAAAACTGAAACCGAATAGTTTATGTATAAAATTGAATGGGATAAAGAAACCGGAGGAATTGTACTCAAATCTTATGTGACACCTGAAACTTTAGGAATATCACCACGTCCTGTGTTTTGGGAAGAATTGGATTTGTTGAAATTAAATGAACTAGGATGGGTCTATCCTCATAGTCAAGAGCCTTTATTGTGGGCATGCAACAAACAATATTACTATCGAGGGGAGTATGTATTTGAAGTAAAAGGTGGTAATATCTACGATTCTGCCACGGTTATCCTACAGCCAGGTAAAGAACAACTTAGAATTCAACCTGTAGATGTCAAAAAGATGCTTTACCGTAACAAGGATTTTCTGTTTCTTCTTGAAAGTGAAGCCATAGAATTCATTCGTGATACATATCTACAATATGTATCTGCCAATCGTAGTACCGAACGCATTGCTTCCAATCAGCTTGATTATAATATGCTACTTGAAAGGGCAGAAAAACGTAATAAGAAAAAAATGGCTATCATAAAAGAAGATTGTGACAGCTTTGATATTGTACCAATAGAAGTTGCAGAAAATGATGGTAAACGTATATATCATGCAACTAAGATAGATCGTTTTCTTGCCTCATTCTCTGGAGGAAAAGACAGCCAAGTAGTTCTTGATCTCTGTACGCGAGCTATTCCTTCAACCGATTTTGAGGTAATTTATAGTGATACAGGATATGAATTACCTACATCATTAGACTTGTACAAACAAGTTCAAAATCATTATACGTCTTTATATCCAGATTTGAAGTTCTCGACCGCTCGCAATCATGCGCCAGTTCTTAGTTATTGGGATAAGATTGGAACTCCAAGTGATACTCACCGATGGTGCTGTTCCGTTATGAAAACAGCCCCACTATATAGGATGCTTAAGATTGAAGGGACGAATAAACAAGCCCGAGTTTTAGCTTTTGAAGGTACAAGATCAGAAGAAAGTGTACGTCGTTCTAAATACAAACGTATTGGTAAAGGTGTAAAACATGATGTCGTAATTAATGCAAGACCTATTTTAGAATGGAATACAACAGAAATTTTTTTGTACTTATTCAAATATAATCTATCAATAAATACAGCCTATAGAATAGGTAAGCCACGTGTTGGATGTTTGATTTGTCCTTTTTCTTCCGAATGGGATGATATGATTGTCAATAAAACTTTTCCAAATGAGCTAAAACCTTTTTTATCTCGTCTTGAAAAACTTGCTATTTCAAGGAAAATTCCCAATAGGGAAGAATACATCAAAGGGCACAAATGGAAACTTAGAGCTAGTGGTAAATTTATGCAAACTAATTCAAAAGTTGTATTTAAACAATCTCCAAATGAATTAACTGCAAAAGTCGAAGGAGAACAACAAAATTTTGCTATTTGGATAAAAACATTAGGTAAATGTCATATAAAATTTGATAATAATATAGCAATTGGTGAGTTAAAGTATAAAGGATTAATTTATACATTTGATATTTTATATCATAGTCCAGATAAAAGAAATTATACAATACATTTTAAAAATGTATCTGATATTACGCTAATTGGCTTATTAAAAAGAGTTTTATATAAAAGCACTTATTGTGTTCAATGTGAGGCTTGTGAAGTTGAATGCCCGTCTGGTGCATTAAGTGTATACCCTAAGGTCTCTATAGACAGCACAAAATGTGTAAATTGTTTTAAGTGTTTAAATTTTCATAACAAAGGCTGTATAGTAGCCGATTCTTTAAGTATGACACAGAATGGTAATGAAAAATTAAATGGTATCAGTGTATATGGTACCTTTGGATTGCGTGATGAGTGGCTTAATGAATTTTTTATTAGCTATAAAGATTTTTGGTCAAACAATTCCCTCGGTAAAAAGCAAGTTCCTTCATTTAAGAATTGGTTGAAAGATTCTGAAATTATTGACACAAAAGGGACAATAACACCATTAGGAGAAAAATTGTCTCAGTTATATCAAGATATGCCAGATGTTGTATGGGAAATTATTTGGATTAACCTATCTTATAATTCACCATTAATTAAATGGTTTGTCAATAATATAAATATAGGAACTGTATTCTCAAAAAAAATACTCCAAAGCATTTATGAAGAACAGTATAGTGAAGGTTATACAACTTTTAAATATTCATTAGACGCTTTATACAACACTTTTGTATCATCTCCTATAGGAAAAATTTTTCAGCAAAAAGAAGAACTTACTAAATTTGAAGACATTAGAAATCCTCATAATAATATAAGTGATATAGCAGTTGCTTATTCCTTATATAAGTATGGTGAACGACATTACTTAAAATCATTTCGAATAGATGATTTATATAACAGTAATGATGGAACGGGAATATTTATTGAATTTGGTCTTGATAAGAATATTTTGGATAAGGCTTTGAGGACTTTAGATTCTTCCACTCCTAGAGTTTTAGTAGCTGAATTAAATATGGGACTTGACAACATAACTCTGCTGGATAATTTAAATTCAACTCAAATAATTTCATTATTAACAGATTAAGAATGGCATCACTTCTTAAAATTGGATATTATTCTACAATGATTAATCAAATGAGGCAAGGTCCAAGTTGCAATGGGAAACGAAATAAGGCAAAACCATTGCTATTATGGACCATTATATCACTTGTAGAAAAAAATATTATTAAAAAGAATATAATTACATTAGAGTTTCTTGAAGACCTATATTATAAAATCCTTAATGATTTTAATGTTCCAAGAACTGTGATTATTTATCCATTCTTTTATCTTAAAAATGATGGCTTTTGGCATCTTAAATGGAAATATGATAAAGAAGCGATTATACAAACACCTACTTTTAAATTCATCAATGATAATATAGATTATGCATATTTTGATGAAGACTTATGGATTTTGCTTCAAGAAAATGATGCTCGCGAGAAAATAAAAGAAGTATTAATTAATATAATAACAAGCGATTAATGCTATGGCAATGAAATATTCTGATTTTATCACAATACGGGAATCAAAACCGGCATATAATATTAGTAACGAAGAAAAAGGGGAATGGGAAACATTTATCCCCAATGCACAATTCAATGAAATATTACGTAGAGTTATAAGTGCTGTACGTAATAACGATCAAGATGCACATAAATCATTTTGGATAGACGGAACATATGGTACAGGTAAAAGCCATGCAGCCGCTGTCATTAAGCATTTATTATGTGACAATGTAGAAGATATTCGTGAATATGTAGATGTAGAATACGCAGCTCATCGCTTTGATTTACTACGTCAATCTATATACGATTTACGACAAACAAAGCGATTATTCCCTGTTAATTTATACGGTCCAGAAGGTATTTCGCGAAAAGAAGATTTCTCTCATAGATTGCAAAGTGCCATAAAAAAAGCATTAAAGGCCGCAGGAATAACAAGCTTTTATGTAAAAACTGATTTTGACGATTATGCAAACCATGTAGAAAGTGAGCCTGCATTTTGGGAAGATATTATCGCACAAAGTCCTAAATTAGAAGCATATACCCCAGATGTTAAAACACTCGCCTCTAAATTACGTTCAGCAGATACTTCAATTCTTACCCAAGTAAAAGAAGCATTGGCTGAGCGTCGTATGGATATTAGATTAGACAGTGCGAATATTTGTGATTGGTTTTTTGAAGTACAAGATAAACTAGCTGAAAATACAGATTTTAGCGGATTACTTATCATTTGGGATGAGTTTACGGATTTAATGAAATCAGATATTGGTCCAAGTTTGCTTGTTGAATTGCAGAATATCACAGAACGAGCAATGGAAACCTGTAATAATAGCTACTTCTTCTTTATATCACACCCTTCAGCTTTAAATAAACTTGATGCTCAGGAACGAACTAAAACAACAGGGCGCTATCATTATATGAAGTATAATATGGAGACCGTTTCGGCCTTCAAAATTATGTCAAGAAAGTTCAGAATAATAAATACAGAAGGATATAATACGCTTATAGCAGACTTTTTCAATAGTCATGAAGGCATGTTATCACGTTATGCTAAAGATAGCAATAATGTTGAAGATACAATAAAAGATTTGTGTAGCTTATTCCCAATCCATCCAGCGACAGCCAATTTAGCTACATACTATGCACGAGTTGTAGGATCGTCATCTCGAAGCGTATTTGAATTTATTGGTGCTAACCAAGCTGTCAGAGATTTTTTAGATAGCGAAGAGAAATTTGCTGAGCATGATACTATAACTGCAGACTATCTTTGGGATTATGTTCTTGAAGTTTTTAATGATGATCATCTTCGCTATGGCGCAGTGACGGAACGTTTTAATTCTTATAAATTACAAGTGCAGAATCAGGGGATTGATACATTTGCTGTTTTTAAAGGAATATTATTACTTAATGCTCTTAATAATGTTGCAGGAAATGAGACTGTTACGCCAAGTGAAGAAAATGTTAAAAGTTTATTTGAGGGAACAAATATTGAGTACAAAATAGACCAAATATTAGATTGGTTTAATGACAATAGTATTATTCAACGAGCTCCTGGTGGATTATTTTCAATCCAATTCTCGGCTTTACCTCCGAAAGAAATTGAGGAGATAAAGTTAGAAATGAAAGCTCAGTTTAAATATACATCTCAAATAGTTACTTATGGACAAGAAGTTAAAAAGGCATTTGACGTGCTTACATCTAATGTTAGTCGTCCTCTAAGTATTAAATTCTATTCATTAGCAGTTAATGAGGCTGCCTTACTTCATCAAATCGAGATAGAGCAAGAAAATTCTAGAAATTATGAACTTTTTCTTGCCATAATGCTTGGCCGAAATGATAATGAAATGAATGAATTGAAAAGCATTGCATCTCGGGCTACAAATGATGAGCGTTTTACAAATGTTGTATTTATGGTATTTGATTCTACTTTTGGAGACAATAATTATGAACGCTTTATAGAATATATGGCCAATGCACAATGTGCAGCTAGACATAACTTGGCAGATCAGCGAGCGGCACATGACAAAAATGCTCAAGCCATGATTGCCGATTGGATGAAAGAGGTTAGACGTGGAAATTTTACAGTATATGTTAAAGGAGAAGTCGAAATGTTTTCTACAATGAAACTTGCTACAACTTTGAATGGAAGAATCTCCCCTTTAGTATTCAATTGTGGTGCTGAAGCTTTAGATTTATTACGAACTCGTGCTCCTAAAACATTCTGGAAAAATCAGCAAGCTAAAGAAACAGCTAAAAACATATTAATGTTCAATACACTTGATGAGATTTTAACTAAAGCTACAGGGCCTGCAATGCCTTTGAAGTTCTTGTTTCAAGATGCTGTGGATGATAATTTGAATTGGAAAGATGATGTGGATAAGCATCATCCATTATATTTGGTGTGTGATTTTGTAAGCAAGAAGATAAAGAAAGCTGATAAAACAAAAGAGTTTAATTTAGCTGAAAAATTTATAGAATTAACACGCCCGCCATATGGCTTATTCCCATCATATGCAGGAATAGCCATGCTTGCATTTGCAATGCGTCCATGGACTAACAAGATATACTCTACAGATGGAAAACCGCGTTTACCACAGCATCTTGTTGATGATGTAATTGAGACTTTTAAGTCTTGGGAGAATGGAAAATCTAGCAATAAAGTGACCTTTACGTTTGAAACCAAAGAAGCAGGTCAATTAAGTGAACATTTAATAAAGATATTTAAGCTTAGATCATTAAAAACATATTCTGATATTAGTAGTCTAAAAGATGCTCGATGGGCTATATCTCATGAATATACAGCAGAAAAGGGATATCCTCTATGGTCGTTAAAATATATTCCTGGGATAATTGATGAATTGCAATCGTTAATTGATAATATCGTAAAAATTTCACTTGACGCTAATATTAATAAAAATCCGGCTTTAATGAATGAAACTTTAGAGTTACTTAGCCGTTATGAATTTGAGTTGCCAATGCTACTTAACCGTAACGATGTGTTTAAAGAAGGATATTACAATTTCTTAAAATCAGATAAAGATGTAGCACTTGATGATAAGCATATTGAGGAAGCTGCAATGTATATCAAACATCACTTACAAGGTGAAGTTGGTCTTTGGTCAGAGAATGAGGTTAATATGCAACTATTACGTTGGAAAGCCTCACTTACTCCCAAACCGATATTAACTCCGCAGCCAACCCCACATAATCCATATCCCTCAACAGTATCTTCACCAACAGCGGGTTATAATAATACTCAAGACTCTTTGTCTTTAAAAATGGGAGAAGCGATGGAGCATATAAAGCAAATTGACACTCTAACTCAAGCTCAACAAATTTTGGAAGAACTTTGTAAACTTGGGTATGATGATATTCTTAATATCATATTGAAGAATTAATGTATGAATAAAGATTTCGACAATATCAATAATCTAATAGAAGAAGTCAAACAAGATAAAGTTGCCCAAGGGGCTAATTCTTCTATGTTGAACCGCTATCCTGTTCGTTTTGTTCTATTCGACAATTTTTCTGATTCAAAGAGTTTTGTTAGTGAACTGATTGAACTTGGTGTAACAAAAATGCAAAAGATTATAGACTGGATGGACAAAAATAATCCAGATCAGATGTTGACGTATACCAATCTTACAGAAAGGATTAAAAACTATATTGAAACCAACAATGATTCTGATAGCATTATTGTTCCATTTTCTGAGCTTGCCAGATTCTATGATAATCATTCAGCTAAAGAATTTGACGCATTAGTGGCAACTATTAAGGGAATACAGACTTCAATTGATGGATTTCAACACCACCAACGTATCTATATTCCTATGATAGGTCAATATGGAAAAATGTCGAAATTCTTTACAGATTCTCAATGTATAATGTGGCATCTTTCTTCATCTAAACAAGATGAAGAAGGATATCACATGATTCTTACCCGTAGTACATATAACGTCAAAGGGCTAGAACATTATTTTACTATTATTTCTAGTATTACAGATTGGCTTAAAGTGTGGCGTGACGATGAAGCGAAGTCTAATATTATAAGTACTTCTAAGAGTATCTTTGCCTTTTCGGACAATGCACAACCTGATAATGCACTAACATATACTATTTGCTCAAATGCATATGAATTTCTAACTAAGGGACTTCATTTGGATTTTGGTGATGTAATTTATCATAAAGAAGATGAACCCTATTGGAAAAAATTAGCAGGAGAAATAGAATATAAGAACTTTTCTTTTGAGAAGTTCTTTAATAAATATTTTGATATATATGATCTTACAGATTCTTCTATATTCATGAAAACATGGTTTGAAGATTCTGACCATTTTAAGCATTGGTTACTGATTACGTATTACACTAAAAAATTCTGTAATAAAGGATATTTATGTAAAATACTCAAAACTTGTCATTCTTATAGTAATCAAGAATTGATATCTGCCGCAGCTTTATCAATCTTTGATATGGAATCTTCTGAAGAATTATTAGAAGAACGCTTAATAATCTTACAATATGCTAGAAAGAATAAAATCTTTTTATCCATAGATGAAGACGATAAATTATATAAAAAAATAGAGAACATATCCATAGAACAAGGATATGAAACTGCCATAAAATATATATCAGGATTTTCAATCAAAGAAAAAGAACTATTAATTAAATGGGTTGCAAACAATCATATTTCAATAAACCGATTAGAAGAATTATTCCCTGAGCTTTGTTATTATATGGCTAAAAGTATTGGTATAAGTAATAATCAGCAAAAATGGGTATTAGATTATATAGATGCATATAAACTAGCCAAATTATCTAATCAATATACAGTTGAAGTCCAACAATATATAGAAGAACATAATTCCAACGCTGTGTCATTCTATACATGGTATAACCAATTTCGTACTGTACGAACAGAACTTTCTGGAAGAAAAGATATTGACATATATTATTGGATAGACGGTTTAGGGGTTGATTGGGTTCCATTTATAGTACAACTCATTGAAAAATATAAAAATGAAGATGTATTTGTGAATGAAGTGATTATAGCACGATCTTTATTGCCTACAACAACAGCAAATAATAAAGCAGAACTATCTAAACTTGCAGATAACAATCTTTCAAAAAAAGGAGACCTTGATTCTTTTGCACATAAATGTTCTCCATATCCTAAACGTATAATTGAAGAAATGAAGATTGTAAAGTCTGCGGTGGAAGATATTATAGGTGAACATGCCGGTAAAAAAATAGCCATCGTTTCCGATCATGGTTTGTCCTATCTTTCACAAATTCGTCCAGGTTACAACATTGGTGGAATAAAACCAGATCATTCTGGAAGATGTGCTTATAAAAACTGTTCTTCTCTTACGCTAGATGAAAAATACATCATTTTGGATGATGATAATACAATTTGTGCTCTTCGACATGAATCGCTAGCTGCAAAAGTAACAGAAGGCCAAGGTTGTCATGGAGGTTGTACTCCTGAAGAAGTATTAGTACCGATTATTATTATTTCATCTCAACAGAAAGCTTCTGAATATACAATCAGCTTAATTGACAATGAAGTAACTGGAAATAATCCTATACTTAATTTCCACATTAAAGGAGTAACAAGCTTAGAACTTCCTAAACTAATCTATAACAAAATTGGATATAATCTCAAGGATATTGGCAATAACAAGTTTGTATCAGACAGATTAAATCTTCAGCAAGGAATAGATGAAATAGAGATTCGTATAGGAAGTTTCTCTCAGAAATTTAAAATTAAAATTAATCTTGGTGCCGAAGAGGATGACCTCTTTGACCTTTAAACTATCAAAGTTATGACAGAAGAATTAACATCTAAGATACGCCAAGCCTTTGGCACGCAAACTATTTATAAAGACTCCGCAACCTCTGGAAGTCTATTTGACGGACGTACATTACCTTCATTTGTTAAAGATTTCCTACTCAAGAAATATATTAATTCAGATGGAATAGTTGACAAAGGAGGATTAACTACTTTTTTAGATAAAGTCATTCCAAGACATGTATCAGAAGTAAAAGACAGATTGGGATGTGGTGAAGAACTGACATTACTCACTCGTTTTGAAATATATATAGATCTTGTAAAAGGAGTCCGTCGTTTTGCAATTCCTGACATGGGCATTAAACTAAAAGAAGGAATAATTCCTGATTATGTATATAATAAGCACCAAGGTGAACTTGTTGATGGTGAGAAATGGGGTGTAATAAAAATTTGTGTTATGCCTGATGACGATGGAAAAAAGAACCATGTAGAAATGCTTGAATTTAAACCATTCAAGCCATATAAATCAATCGACATGAGCTATTATAGAGATGCTCGTAAACAATTCTCTACAACTGAATGGGTTGATGTTCTTTTATCTGCTATGGAATATAATGCAGATGGTTTCTCAACCTTAAAAGAAAAGATAGAATTTATTACAAGATTGCTCATTTTTGTTGAACCACGACTTAATGTCATTGAACTTGCTCCTAAAGGAACAGGTAAATCATATGTATTTGGCAATTTGTCCAAATATGGTTGGTTAGTTAGTGGCGGAAAGGTATCTCGCGCCAAATTGTTTTACGATAAACAAAAACAACAAACCGGTATTATAAAAAACCATGATTTTACAGCTTTTGATGAAATTCAAACAATCGTATTCCAAGACCGGTCTGAAATACAAGCCGCATTGAAGGCTTATCTAGAACAAGGTAAAACAACAATAGATAACTTCGAATTTATTGCTGATAGTGGACTGATGCTAATGGGCAATATAGATCTTGATGAGAATCGCCGTCCAATATCTAGAAAATATTTTGATAAATTACCAGAAAGTTTTAGAGAATCAGCTTTGCTTGACCGTTTCCATTGTTTTATTGAGGGCTGGTATCTACCTAGAATAACAAAAGAAATGATATTCCAAGGCTGGACCATAAATGTAGAGTATTTTTCTGAAGTCCTCCATACGTTACGTACTCAAACTATATATGGCCAACTGTTTGACGAACTCGTAGGTTATGAGAAACAGGCTGATAATCGTGATTTCAATGCCGTTAAGCGCATTACTGTAGCTACAATGAAATTATTATTCCCTCATTGGACAACGATAGAAGATGTTAATCGAGAAGAATTTGAGATTTACTGCCTAAATCCAGCCATTCATCGTAGAGGTATTATTAAAGAACAATGTCATAATATCGACCCTGAATTTAAAATTCAAATGCCTGAATTTTGGGTCAAGAATTTATAAATTATATACATGAGACATGATATGGAAGAAAATGTTTAGATAGTGTTTCACTGAGTGTGTCTAAGGCAAACTTGCCTCAGACACACTCAGTGAAACACTACCTTATTTAATGACGTCAATGATTATATATACTGGTTTAAGCTCTTTTTGATTAAAAATAAGCTATAATTTGCCAAATCTCTAAAATTTAATGTGATTTGGCTGATTATATTGATTATTTGTGCTATATTTGTAGGAACAAAATTCAAGAGTTATGGTAATCGGACGAAAGGAAGAGCAGGAAATGCTGCTTTCGGCAGCACAATCGGAATATTCAGAACTGGTGGCAGTCTATGGACGCAGGCGTGTAGGCAAGACATACCTCATCCGTGAAACTTTTGGCTATAAGTTTACATTCCAGCATACAGGTCTGGCCAATGCCAGGACTAAAGACCAGCTGTTCAGTTTTGCCATTTCGCTTCGTGATGCCGGTTACGACGATTGCCCCACACCACAATCGTGGCTGGAGGCATTCAGCCTGTTGTCTCACTTTTTGAAGAACTCGACAGACGAGAAGAAAATTGTCTTCCTTGACGAGCTTCCGTGGATGGACACTCCCCGCTCAAATTTCATTTCGGCATTTGAGCACTTCTGGAACGGCTGGGCATCAGCACGCAAGGATATTGTTCTGATTATATGTGGATCTGCCACATCGTGGATTATCAATAAGGTGATTAACGACCATGGAGGACTTCATAATCGTGTTACGCAGCGCATAGCCCTTCAGCCGTTTACCTTGAAGGAGTGTGAGATGTTTGCCAAAAGCAAGGGGCTTGAGATGAGCCGATACCAAATTGCCGAGTGCTATATGGTATTTGGAGGTATACCGTTTTATTGGAACTTGCTTGAAAAAGGACTTAGTCTTGCCCAGAATATTGATAAGATTTTCTTTGCCAGGAACGGCAAATTGACAAATGAGTTTAATCTGCTCTATGCTTCGTTGTTTAAGTCGCCTGAACAATATATAGATGTCGTAACTGTTCTTGGCAGGAAAAAGGCCGGTATGACTCGCGAAGAGATTATAACTGCAACCGGCAAGCCGAGCAACGGGGCATTGAGCAAGGTGCTTGATGAATTGGAGTACTGCGGATTTATACGGAAATACTGTGGCTATGGCAAAAAGACAAAGGAGGCAATTTATCAGTTGATTGACAACTATACGCTGTTTTATTTCAAGTTTATTCAGCAAAACAAGAATAATGACGAGCAATTCTGGTCGGCATCAATTGACTCTGCAACGCATCGTGCGTGGAGTGGCCTGGCTTTTGAGCGCCTGTGTATGGCCCACACGCAGCAAATCAAGGCCGCATTGGGCATTTCTGGTGTGTTGAGCAATATCTATTCATGGCGAAAAGAGGCGGATGAGAATGGTGATGGAGCACAGATTGATCTGTTGATAGACCGCAACGATCAGGTGGTAAATATCTGCGAAATGAAATACTCTTTGTCTGAGTTTACTATCGATGCTGACTACGAACGCAATCTGCGCAACAAAAAGAGTGCGTTCATAGAGGCCACAAATACCCGCAAGGCTGTGCATCTTACAATGGTAACGACCTACGGAATCCGTCAGAACTCTCATTCCGGTGTTGTGCAAAGCGAGATAACATTAGAGGATTTGTTTGCGTAGGAAAAAGGCGAGTATGTAATGAATTGACAGAAGTGTTTTCGTCTTGCCTTTTATAGCAGCATGCCGAGTGGTTATTTCCATTTTGGAAACAGCCACTTTTTCTTTCCGCAGCTCCCCTTTCTCGAAAATATTCTCTATGTGTTTGCTGATAGCCGGAATCACAATTCCGAAAAAGTTGTGGCTTGGCTTTTTGTGTACACCGAATATTTTCGTCTTTTGTACCGCCTTTTTCTGCACTAAAAACGCGGTAAAAAGTCAGGACAAAATTTTTTTGTAATCTGGAGAAGAAGGCTTTAACGGATGTTAAAGAAATGATACTCAAAGTGCCCTTATTTTAACTTATGTTTGCTTTTGTGCGGCTATAAGCGATGTGAGGATGATGTTTTTGGGCATGAAAGGGCTTATTTTGCGTTGCAATAGCACTGCTTTTTAGGCGTAAACCTATGGGTTTTGCACCGAAAGTGGCTGAGTAATATATTTTAACACTGCGGCTTTTGCTTTCAAAATGGCTTAAATGTCTGTATGTCAATGCTTTAGTGTGAGTGCTCGTTTTTTGACGTTTTTCAGGCAAAATCGTGGAGACGTGAGGAGCATGGGCATTCTGAAGGCGTCAAACGGTATGGGTTTTGTCTGAAATGTTTACAAAATGCGGCGGCGCCACGATGTGTAGTGTGCCGTACGACCTTCATAATGTCATTACACAGATACTGTCAGAATAAGCATCGTCAGTTGGCTTAGTCAGCTTATACAGCTGATTACTTTTGGCCTTAATAATGGGAAAATGTGAAATTTATAGGCCTTTTGGATGCGGAAAGTGTGAAATTTATGGCTGTATATTGTATGGAAAATGTGAAAATAATGGGGTAATATGGCACGGAAAGTGTGAAAAATATGGGTTTTTATGATGCGGAAAATGTGAAATTTACTATATTTGCAGATGTATCAAGACGTTTGGAAATATGGAGAAGTTGCTGAAAAGAAAGATTGACAAATATCTGACTGACTGGAAGAACAGGCCTGACAGGAAGCCTCTTATCATCAAGGGCGCCAGGCAGATAGGCAAGACGCGCTCAGTAGAGTGGTTTGCCGGTCAGAATTATGCAAGCGTGATAGAGATAAACTTTATCGAGCAGAAAAAATACCGTGAGATATTCAACGACGGATTTGAGGTGGACGCAATACTGAAGAATATATCACTGCTGAATCCTGAATTGAAGTTTATCCCCGGCAATACCATATTTTTCTTCGACGAGCTTCAGGCGTGCCCCAACTGTGCCACGTCGCTGAAGTTTTTTAAGCTCGACGGCCGTTTCGACGTAATCTGCTCAGGCTCGCTCATGGGGATAAGCTATAATGAGATAGAATCTAACAGCGTGGGATATAAGGAGGACTACGAGATGCACTCGATGGACTTTGAGGAATTTTTGTGGGCAAAGGGCTATAACGACGAGTTCACGGCCGACCTGCTAAGTCACATGCTCGACGTAAGGCCGCTGTCTGAGCTGCAGATGGACACACTGATGAGCCTGTTCCGCGACTATGTCATAATCGGAGGCATGCCCGAAGTGGTCAGCACGTATGTTAGGAACAAGAATTTCAGCGGCACGCTCGACATTCAGCGCCAGCTGCTGAAAGACTATGAGGAGGACATAACAAAATATGTTGAGGGCCTGGACAAGGCAAAGGTGAAGGCGGTGTATAACCATATCTCGACCTTCCTGGCAAAGGAGAACAAGCGGTTTCAGATAACCAAGATAGCCAGAAACGCGCGCAACAGAGACTATATGGGATGCGTTGAATGGCTCGCCGATGCCGGAGTGGTGAACGTGTGCTACTGTCTTAATCAGCCCGAGCTGCCGCTGAAAGGCAACTACGACCCAAAGATGTACAAGATATACTTTAAGGACACAGGACTGCTGATAGCCTCGCTCGACGAGGAGGCACAGGAAGACCTGAGGGCAAACAGGAATCTAGGCACGTACAAAGGGGCGATATACGAGAATATCGTAGGCGACATGCTCGTAAAGCAGGGCTACCGGCTGTTTTATTACCACAGCGACAGGCCGGCTCTTGAGATGGACTTCTTTATAAGGGACGCCGATTCGCTCATACCTGTGGAGGTGAAAGCCAACGACGGGGCTACGGCTTCGCTGAACAGACTGCTGAATGACGACAAATATAATGACGTGAAATATGGCATCAAACTGGGCTACAGGAACATCGGATTCAACGGCAAATTCTATATATTTCCATATTTTCTGACTTTCCTGCTGCGAAGATTCGTGGCTGAGAGCAAACGGAGGTAGCTCCTTGAATGAGCAAAGCCGTATGGCGGCATGAGGCTTTCTGGTATGTAGAGCCTGTTTCTGTCGTGCCATATATTATGATGAAATGTGGCGCCGGGCATGTAAACGGGCAGTCTGTGGTGCCGCATTAATCGTTTAACAGGTAAAAACATATCCGCATGAGCGACATTTCATTTACATGCAAATATCATTCGCCGCTGGGAGAGATAACCCTGGCATGCCGCGACGACAGGCTTACGGGGCTGTGGTTTGACGGACAGAAGCACTACGGCAGTACGCTGACCGGTAGGACCGAAGAGGCAGACGTGCCCGTGTTGAGGCTTGCCGTGAGGTGGCTCGACGAATATTTCAGCGGCCATGAGCCGCAGTTTGTGCCGCCGCTGAGCCTTGTGGGTACGCCGTTCAGTCGCCTTGTGTGGCGCAGGCTGATGGACATTCCATGCGGAACTACGCTGACATACAAGGAACTGACGCTGCGCATGGCTGCCTGCGGCGAGTGTGGCGCTGGGGCTGTGAGGGCCGTGGCGGCAGCGATAGGGCGCAATCCCGTGTCGCTCATAGTGCCCTGCCACCGCGTCATCGGTTCGGGCGGCAGCCTGACGGGATATGCCGGGGGCGTATGGCGCAAGGAATGGCTGCTGCAGGCGGAGCGCTCTATGGCAGAAGGCAGACATGTGTAGTGAGGCTGTTGCGGTTCGGCCGGACAGAGGCTTCATGTGGGGCGCATTGTGGGGTGTGTTGTTATATGCGTCGGGATTGTTATGAGGCAAAAATTCAGGCTGAACAATAACGCCGGATTTGGGCTGGGCTGACCGCTTGTCTTACGGGCGGTGGCGCAGCCCGTAAGGCTGTCAACGAAAAAGGCCGCCGTAACCCTTGCGGGCAGGCAGCCTCAGTTTAAAATAACATTATAAAATAAATTGTGATATGTTGTCGTCATGCCTTGCGGCATGCGTCCGGGTACCCACTTTGGAGTGGCATCGGCAGACTTAGAAGTTTACGCCGAAGTTGAGCGACAGACATCCGTTGTGCGACGTGTCGAATGTGTCGTGACAGATGTTAGACAGACCGATGTCGTATGTTATGTCGAAGTAGAACAGGTCGTAAGCCACGCCGCATCCTACGCGCAGACCTCCGTCAAAGCGCTGGAAGGCATCGTCGGAGAACGAGCTGAAGGCCTTGCGCTCGTCATAGTTCTTCATCTTGCCGCCCACGCCGCATGCCAGATATCCGCCGAACTGCGGCTGCACGGAGAAGTGGTCGGTGATGCTGTAGATATACTTCAGCACGATGGGCATCTCTATGTAGTTGAGGTCGTAGGTCATTTTCTTCTTCTCGCCCATGTCGTTTATTATGTCCTTCTTTCCGCCTTTCTCGGTGTAGAAGAGTCCCGGCTCAAGGTAGAGCGGAATGTCGGCCGACAGCGGAATGCCCACCACTGCTCCTACGGTCAGTCCTGTCTGCGAGTCGCTGCCGTCGAGCGTTGGGTCGTCAGAGTTGACCGTTGAGAACGCCGGACCTATGCGGAAACCGTAATACATGTTGCCCGTGCCCAGTCCGCTGTCGTGGCGTCCGTAAGAATATTCCAGTCTTCCGGTGCTCTCGTTGTAGTAGCGGCTGTGGCTGTAGTGCTGTGCCGATGCCGGCAGTGAGAGTCCTACTGCTGCCAGTGCGGCTATGGCAAATCTCTTAATTGTTTTCGTGCTCATAAGTTTCTGAATATTGTTTACTTGGTGCAAAGAAACTAAAAAATGGCGAGATGTCAAAAGGAAAAGGCCTAAATTGCATAGGGAAACCCCTAATATGCGCCCTTGCGGCGCTGTCCTGTGTGCTTTTTGGGCGGCTGTATTTGCCGGTACGCGCAGCCGAAATAACCATTGGGCGGTTATTATTTTTATTTTTCATGACATTTATGGCTTTATTATTAATTTATTTATAAATTTGCAGAAAAATTTAAAAAACCATGGAAACATTACTTCCTTACGCACTGTTGTGCCTCACGTCAATCTTCACGCTTGCCAATCCTCTTGGCACGATGCCCGTGTTTCTTACTATGACCCAGGGCATGAGCGAGGAGCAGCGCCAGTCTATCGTAAAGCGCGCCACCATCACGGCGCTGATCATCCTCATCGTGTTCACCTTTGCCGGCCAGTTTATCTTCATGTTCTTCGGCATATCTACCAACGGCTTCCGCATAGCCGGCGGCGTGATAATCTTCAAGATAGGCTACGACATGCTGCAGGCACGCTACACACACGTGAAACTCAACTCTGACGAGATAAAGACCTATGCCAACGACATATCGATAACGCCGCTGGGCATACCTATGCTCTGCGGTCCGGGCGCCATAGCCAACACCATCGTGCTGATGAGCGACGCCCATACAATAACGATGAAGAGCATACTGATAGGCTCGATAGTGTTTATCTACGTGCTTACATACTTCATCCTGCGCGCCTCCACGCGCCTTGTGAGCGTGCTCGGCGAGACGGGCAACAACGTCATGATGCGCCTTATGGGCCTTCTGCTCATGGTCATCGCCGTTGAATGTTTCGTCGGCGGAATGAAGCCTATACTTATAGACATAATAAGTCAGGGCACGGCAGGTGCCTGATGTGATATCATATAATGCGGTATGACGCGTTGAATGCGGCAGTCGGGACAGGTGTCCGGGCTGCCGCATTTATTGTCTCAAAACGCTTCTTAGGCAGCATATAGCTCAGCCTGTTTGGCTTATTCCTGCCTTCGTCGTCCGTCTTTTGTCGGCTTCTTCTTGGCATATCAGCCACGCCTGCGGAACGTCAAATGAAAATTCTGTTCAGTATTAAAGCTAGAATACCGGCCGGATTATAATAACAGATAGGGGTTAAAATACAGGCTGTATTCTGAATATAAGATATTGTGTTTGCGGTTTCATGTATGGCAGGGTGCCGCCGGATGTTTTCTTTGGCATGGTGTGTTACGCCTTAAAAAATGTTGTACGGCATGACGCCGGCAAAGAGCATAGGGACGGCTGAGGGCACGCTGGGGCTGAATGGATAGAAACAATGCGGCGGCTGACAGATTTTTTACCTTGAAATTGTCTGCAAATTGTCTTGCTATGACGACTAATTTTAACTTTAAGGGCTGATTTTATAAAAGATTATTACATTTTTACAAAATATCTTTTGTTTTTATAAAATTTTGCTTATATTTGCTTTCGGAATGCTATAGCTTTTAAGAAACAACATGTATAACCTCTAAATCAAACGCATTATGAACAGAAATTTTATCTCCCTTATCATCGCTGTATTGTTTTCTTCGGCATCATTTGCCCAGCAGTATGAATATAAGCTGACCGGAATAACATCGAAGCACACTAACGACTATTACAAATACTTCTACGACGATGCCAACGGCCGTGTAGACAGTGCGGTGCAGTATCGCGAACTGGCAGGCTTTATCTACGACTATACGCTGAAATATATTTATGACGAAAACGGAAACGAGGTGCTCGAGAAGGGATACCAGAAGTTCTCGGGCGACGACTTCTATACATATTCTACGCAGGTGAGATACACTTACGACGAGAACGGACGCATCTTAAGCCGTGCCAACTATAACCTTAACCGCAAGAAGGGCGAGTTTGAACTTGGCGGTGTCTATGAGTATGTCTACGAAGGCGACAAGCTCGTTAAGCGCAACACCTACGTTGACGAGGCGCTGACGGAGAAATTCGAGGAGGTGATCTATACTTATGACGACAAGGGACGTCTGGACGAGGAGAATGTCTATTCGTCGTTCTTCGGCGATGAGATGACGTTCTCGAGCGGCACGAAGTATATTTATGACGACAAGGACCGTATGGTTGAGAAGATAAGCACCATTGGCGACTTCTTCACCGGCGCGAAGATGCCAGCCGGAGGCGAGGTGTGCACGTATGATGAAGCCGGAAACATTGTGGAATGGATGACATACAGCGAAGTGAAGGAGCAGCCGTCGAGCCGTGATGAATACACGCACGACCTGTCGCTCGAGACTGTCAACACGCTTTATCCCGTGGAGAACGAGTGGGACGGAACGGTTTATCTCAACTCGAAGAACGCCATACTCTCAAACATCGTTTATCAGACGGACAGAAACACGGGCGAGATGGCTGTGTATGACGAGCTTGTGATGGAATATGCTCCTGTGGCGTCTACCGGAATCAACGTGATACGTCCGGCTGTGAAGGACATGGTACAGGCTGTTTATGCCGACGGCAGAGTGCGCCTGACGGGCGTGGCTGAAAACGAGCCGGTAAGAGTGTACAGCCAGACGGGCGTGCTGATGGACATGAAGAAATATAACTCGCAGGAGGGTATAAGCATCAGCAGCATGCCGGCAGGTGCATACATCATCTCTACAAGGCTGGGCTCTGTAAAGGTGTGGAACAGATAGGATTATATTAGCAAGATAGAAAAACAACGTCCGCAGATTCTGCCTGATGCAGACATCTGCGGACGTTGTTTTATTTCGGCCGGCTTCAGGGCCGTATGTGTTCTGTGTTATGCCGCCGCTTATTGCGGTGCCGTGGCATTATTGCTGTTGCTTTGCTGATTTGATGTGCTCCTGCGCGAAGTGCCACACCACGATGCCTGCCGTTACCGACACGTTGAGCGAGTGCTTCGTGCCGAATTGCGGTATCTCAAGGCAGCCGTCGCTGGCGTCAACCACCTCCTGGCGCACGCCCTTCACCTCGTTGCCCAGCACGACGGCATAGCGTTGGCCTGCGTCGGGCACAAACTCGTTGAGCATGGTGCTGCCTTCACACTGCTCCACGGCCATCACCTTGCATCCCATGGCGTGCAGTTCGCTTACGGCTTCGGCAGCCGTCTTGAAGTAGCGCCACTCAACGCTGTCCTCAGCTCCGAGCGCCGTCTTGTGTATCTCTACGTGGGGCGGACATGCCGTGATGCCGCAGAGCCACACAGCCTCTACGCGGAATGCGTCGCACGAGCGGAACACCGAGCCTACGTTATACAGGCTCCTCACATCGTCGAGCACCACGATGAGCGGCATCTTCTCAGAACTCTTGAACTCGTCTACCGTCAGACGGTTCATCTCCGTAACCTTTAACTTGCGCATCGATTCAAATTGAGAATTGAGAATTGAAAATTATGATTTGACCAAGAAGGCGGAAATTATGAATTGTGAATTAAGAATTATGAATTGTCAATTCAAATGAATTCTTCACTCTTCACTTTTAGTTTTTAACTTTGAACGCCAGCGCATACATTCTAATCTGCTTGACCATGGCCAGCAGACCGTTTGAGCGGGTGGGCGAGAGATGGTCTTTCAGACCGATGCGGTCGATGAAATAGAGGTCTGTGTCGAGAATCTCCTGCGGTGTGTGTCCGCTCAGCACGCGTATCAGCAGGGCGATGATGCCCTTGACGATGAGCGCGTCGCTTTCAGCCGTGAAATAAATCTTGCCGTCCTCATAGTCAGCCTGCAGCCACACGCGGCTCTGACAGCCGTCAATCAGGTTACTCTCTGTCTTATACTTGTCGTCGAGCGGCTTCTGTTCGTTGCCCAGGTCAATGAGCAACTGATATTTGTCCATCCAGTCGGTGAAGTCAGAAAATTCCTCAATCACCTCGTCCTGTGCTTCATTTATTGTCATAATATCCTTTGTTTTTTTATGTGTTTATTTAATCCGTATGTCAAGGAGAAACCAATAGCTTCCGTTTCTATTCCGTCGTCATAAGCAGCTTTGTCATATTTGCTCTTATGCAACAAGTCATTTGACTTTAACTCCTACGAAGAAAAACATTTGTCTTTTTTCGCTGCGCTCAAGGAAATTTCTCCTTAACTACCTAACTCCTTAACTCCCAAGAAGAAAAGCATTTGACTTTAACTCCTTTAACTACTCTAACTCCTTTAACTCCTAAGAAAAATCAATACTTCGGCTCCACCTTAACCAGCTTAAACAGCTTGTCGCTCGGTCTCACCTTGTCAGGCACGCGGAACGATACTCGGGTGCCTTTCTGCGCTGTCTCAACGGCATGAGTGTCGTCGTGAATCTCCTCTACGGTTACATACATCACGCCCGTGGTAGGACCCGTTATAAGCATCTTGTCGCCTACAGAGAATTCGCACGCCTCGCACGTAAACTCTGCCACTCCGAGCTTAGAGAAATACTTGACGCCCTTGCCCACGTAAACCTTGCGCTCCGTGGCGTTAGAGCCATAGTTCTTGTTCCATTCGCCAAGGCGCTGTCCCTGGTAGTAGCCGTCCCAGAAGCCGCGGTTGAACACAGTTGCCAGGCGCTCGTCCCATTCATCCTTCTTCTCCTCGGTGAACGTGCCGTCAAGCACACTCTGTATGGCCTCCTTGTAGCATTTCACCACGGTGTAGACATACTCAGCGCCGCGCGCACGGCCCTCAATCTTGAACACTCTTACGCCGGCCTTCATCATGCGGTCGATGAAGCGCACCGTCTTCAAGTCTTTCGGGCTCATTATATATTTGTTGTCAATCTCTAGCTCCGTGCCTGTCTCCTTGTCCGTCACGATGTACGAGCGGCGGCACAGCTGCATGCACTCTCCGCGGTTTGCCGAGCGCGACGCGTTGTCAAGACTCAGATAGCACTTGCCGCTGATGGCCATGCACAGCGCGCCGTGGCAGAACATCTCTATGCGAATCTTCTTGCCCGACGGTCCGCAGATGTTCATCTGCTCCGCCTGCTCATGTATCTTTGCCACCTGTTCCATGTTCAGCTCACGCGCCAGCACCACAACGTCGGCAAACTGAGAGTAGAACTTCAGCGCCTCGATGTTGCTTATGTTAAGCTGTGTAGACAAGTGCACCTCCTGGCCAACCTTTCGGCAGTAGGTCATAACGGCCACGTCGCTCGCTATCACGGCCGATATGCCGGCCTCCTTTGCGGCGTCGATAATCTGGTGCATCAGCTCGATGTCCTCGTCATAGATGATGGTGTTAACCGTCAGATACGTCTTTACGCCGTGTTCGTTGCATGTTGCTGCAATCTCGCGCAGGTCGTCAATCGAGAACGTGTTGGCAGAGTGTGCCCTCATGTTCAGCTTCTCGATGCCGAAATAAATCGAGTCGGCACCTGCCTGAAGTGCTGCCTGCAGACTCTCGCGGCTGCCCACGGGCGCCATTATCTCATAGTCGGAAATGTTAGTGTCCATAACTTATTGTGAAATCTTGTTGTCAATACCCATTTGTCAAAGCCTTTCGGCCATTATAAAAAATGCCCGCCGTTAAAGGACGACGAGCCAGCCTCAATGTTTTCACAACGGAATAATCCTTATTGTGATTTGCTTAAAATTCTGTCTGCAAAGATACTAATAAAATGCTAACACTCAAACAGTTTTTCATATTTTTATCATATTTGCCCAAGAGCCTGTTTAACCTTTATCGGTCGCAAGCCGGTATATGGTTTGTTTCTGCAGGCAGATTGATGTTTCCTTCCATCTTTTTTAGATATTGCTGTCTTGCCGTCTGCTATTTGGCAGGCATAACGGGCTATGTCTAGAAAATAGCGGACGGCAAGATATTCAATATAAAACGGCAATAGGGCTATCTTAGCTTCATTCCTATAAAAATAAGAATTTCTCTCCCGATTATAAAAAACTTAATATTTAGTCAGGCATTAAATCAGATTATCTGTTTGTCAACGTGTAATGTATAGCAAACTATCTTGCCGTCGGCTTTTTTGACGGTATATTCAACTTCTCCATTAAGGTTTAGCCCCTTTCGTTGTTCTTCCCATGTTATTTCTTTTACCGGACGGTTGTTTATGGCTATGATTATATCTCCAATTTCAATACCGGCCTTTTCTGCTATTCCGCCTTTGTATAATCCGTTCACTATCCATCCTTCATAAATATCCGTGCGGTCAAAAGTTGCCATATGGGTTACAGATGATTGCGTGTACACTCCTTTATTCTTGTTGCGTTTCACCCACACTGAAGAGTTTTCCGGATCTAAGACAATATCGTATAACGACCATATTTTATTTCCAATCAGACCTAAATATGGCTTACCAAATGACAGAGCGCCTTTTTCATTAACAGAATAATCTATTACGATGTCTTTAAGTGTATCTGTCATACAGAATTGTGCGGCTCTTATAATAAACTGGTCAGAACCGCCGCCAATGCCGCCGGCTTGTGTCCTGAAGTATGCTTTCGGTATGTCATCAATATTCAGAGAAGATGCTGCCTCGTTAGTAAGACTGATTGAGGATCCACATCCTAAATCCATTCTGAACCATCCTTCCAAGGTGTTCTTCTCGTCAATCTGAAGTTTGGCCTTTACATCAATACGGTTTTTCTCAAATCGTGCGTCAAGTTTTATATAGTTATCAAGCAAATCATCTTTAAACGGTTTTTTAAGCTGTTTTATGTATCCTTCGCTAAAATTTATTTCCAGAGGAGATGTCAGTAGGTGAGTGTTGCCTAACAAGCCGTCGGTATGTCTGCCGAGAATGTCACGCAGCTTAATTATAGGAGTAATCTTGTTTTGATATTCCATATCACCGCAGTGAATCTTGACGGGCTCGATGAATATCTCTACGCTTTGAGGTCCGCTGTTGCCTGCTCCCCCGATTTTGGCCCTGCCTTTTCTGCCGAAAGCATTTTGAAGATTATTTACTTTCAGATAATCTTGGTCTAAGTATAGAAAATCAGCCCCGGTGTCATAAATTAGGGTAACAGGTATGGTGTCATTAAGCGTACACTGAAAATACAGATGCCTGTCAAAGATAAATGGTATTGCCCCTTCAGGAATGGCCGCAATGCCTTTTAATGAGAAGAAAAACAGGAAGAGAGAAACAAAATAAAGATTTCTTTTCATAGGCTTAAATATTTAATTAGTATTGTATTAATCTAAGATAAGCTGTCTCTATTATGTGCCGACGTGGCGTCTTTCCATTTTAGGCAGCCGGCATGGTCAGTTTGCAGGCAGGCTTATTATGTTTCCGTTGAAGTTCTCCTTCACTCCCACTGCGGTCTCGGCCTGTTCCACCATCTGGTTAAGCTCCTTGTTGGGCTTCACCAGTGCCGCCATGCTCAGGAAAGTTCTGTAGTAGGCCTTCTCCATGTCGTGCTTGCCCACAAGTCCGTATGCCTGCGCCGTGTTGAATATCGTGGCCATGCTGTTGCGGTTAAGTTTAAGCGCCTCACGCCATGCGTATATTGCCGACCAGTATTTGCCCTGCTTGTAGTAGCCCTCGCCCAATGCGCGCTTGACTACAAACAGCACCGTATGGTCCGGCTGCATCAGTTCGATTGATTTTTCCAGATAGTCAATGCCCTCGGCCACGCTGTCCATGTCAACACATACGATGCCGAGGCGGTAAAGGCATCCCGCATTTTGCATCTTGCTTTTTTCGGCTGCCTTGGTGAGCCATCTGCGTGCCATAGGGTTCTTGCCCGTCTGCATGTAGGCCATGCCGAGCGAGTAGACCGTGTTATAGGTAGAGTCGCCCAGTTCAAGCAGCCTGTTATATGCATTTATTGCCTTGTCGTAGTCGCGCAGCAGAAAGTTGGCGTCGGCATATTCGCGTATCACGGGCAGACACGCAGAGTCTGTCTGCATATATCTGGCCGTAATGTCATAAGCCTTCTGTGGCGACGATATTTTGTCGTCGCTGTTGTATATGCGTGCCATATATGCCGTCACGATGCCGTCCATTGGGCACCTGCTCAGCAACCTGTTGCCCCATTCTATCTGTTTTGCCGTGTTGTCCATATATCTGTAGCAGTCAAACAGGCGGCGCATCGTCTCCAGGCTCAGACTGTCTGTGCCTTTCCTTGCCGTGGCTTCGAGCATTGCCGCGCATTTGCGGTATTCGCCACGCATAAACAGGCAGTGCGCCATTTTTTCCTTTATAGCGTCAGAGCTGTCTGTCTGCAGCGCCTCGCCGTAATATCTCATGGCGTTGAACGTGTCGTTTATTTTCATGCAACTGTCGCCCAGCGCTTCTGTTGTGTTATTGTCGGCTCTGGCTGAGGCTGCCGTCAGGGCCATTAGCAATAGTATAAGACTGATGATTTTCATGGCAATAAAATTTTTATTTTAGCGATATATTCTTTTCCTTATGCAGAAGGCAAATTTCTGTTCATGTTATGCAAATATAGCGAAAATATAAGAATGTAGTACAGAATACATTATTTTTAACTAAGTTATTTAGTTTATATTCATGGTCTTCATTGTTTGCCGTGTATTTTTCTTCGTCATGATATGCAGTTAAGCTTATTCTTGTAGCACTCAGCATGATAATTTTTTTCATGGCATTATGTCTGCATACTGATACTTTCTGTTAAGGCTGTGATGCAAATACAACTCTTTGTAGAATAGTCGTGGCAAACATATTTTCTAATAATGGAAACGAAACTTTTATAGTACGGCAATAATCAGAATACTTCTAAAAATGTGCTGCTCATACGTTGTCTGCATTAAAAATCTGTCAATATTGACAGATTTTTAATGCAGTATTAGTGCAGACAAGTAAAAAAATCTCTATATTTGCATTACTCGGCAGTAAGAAGTATTATGTACAATCGGTCTTTTCGATTTCTTGCTCAAAGAGAACAGTTTAGATATGTAAAATAGTAAGGAAATGGAATATTACAACGGCAAAACTCATAAGCATATCATTCTTTTTCCTCGTACAGCAATATCAAAAACATCAAGAATTTTCCATGCGCTATTTACCGTATATGTGGTAAAAACTTATGACAAAAATATTTTTCAATCTAGAGAATGAAAGGTAAACGTATGTTAATTAAATGGCAATAAGAACGTCGCTTCATTAACATACGTTTACAAATAAACCGACAAATGCCACTAAAATCAGCCATTTCTGAGCCTGAAACCATAAGTTTGAGCCTCTGAAATGGCACCTTTTCATCCGTAAACGGGCCACTTTTTATGCGTAAGTGGGCCGGTTATGTTTTTTAACACTTCCGCTTTTCTCTCTTATTTGCTGCAACTCCTTGTCAGTCAGTGCCTTAACAAAACACTCCGTTTTTTGCCCTTTTCTGCCCAAAACCGCGGTATGGCGAAGAGCATGCGTGCTCTGAGAGCGTCAAATGGTCGGAAAACATGAAGAAAATTTACAAATTAGCTGCGCTATATTCATAAGATCTAATCTGAAAACTGCTATAGTTTATTATTTCATAAATAATATAATTGTTTATAACGCGCCTCGGCAAAGCCAAGATGTTTGTTACTATGCAAAGCCAAGAATTTTAAAGCAAATTATTGATTTAATGATTAATATTGTTTGCAATAAAAATATCCGCAGCACCTCAATGGGAGAGGGCTGCGGATAGTAATTCTTAAGATGTCCATGCGGCTGCCGTTGGCGTGGCGGCCCGCCGTATGTGTCTGTATGGGCTACATTAAGTCCATGTCCTGATAGGTGTCGCTGCCGAAGTGATCCGTCGTGTTGTCGTCGTCGAAGCCGTCGCTGTCTGTCATGCCGTCGTCAGTCATGTCATGGCTGTCGCTGCTGTCGTCATACGGTTCGATGTCTTCATAGCTGTAAATGTCGTCGTCTTCGTCTGCCGGTGATATGTAGGGCAGGTCGAAGTCGGTGTCGAGCTCCTCGGGTATCTCGTATCCTCCGTCTACAAGACTTTCGTAGTAGTCGTCCACCTGGTCGTTGGCATCGAGTATTTCGCCCATGGCGGGGTCGTCGGCACACATGTCCATGAAAGCCTCTTCCTCGTCGGGCGTCATATTTCCGTCGAGCCATGCCGAAAACATGTTCTCGTCAAGGGTAAAGTTGCCGTAGTCATCCATGTCGCATTTCCTCCGTTCTTAATGTCTTTAAAAATTGTTCTTTAGCCATCTTGTGCTTGTTGTAGAAGGTGTTCATGTTCATTCCCATCATCATGGCTGTCTCCTCGTTGGTGTGTCCGCATAGATATCGCAGCCTTATCAGCCTGCTGTATCTTCTGTTGGGCATCAGCCTCAGTATGGTTTCGGCGTCGTCGGCCTGAAGAGATGAGATGTCTAACTCTATAGATGCGGGAATGGCGTCGATTCTTACACCCTGGCCGTCAAATTTTTCAGAAATTTGTTCTGTCGGCATTTTTGTCCTGCGCTCATATCTCTTGTAGCAGTAGAAGAGGCACACGGCCTTTAGCCATGTGAAGAGCGTGCTCTGGTATCTGAACCCTTCGAGCTTGCATTGTCCGCCGGCTTTGTCGGGAGTCATTATGTGGACGTATATTTCGCTTATAAACTCCATGCACGACGAGCAGTCTGTGTGGTAGTTGTCGTACACAGACTTGAAGAGCGGATAGCATTTACGGTAAAAGAAGTCCCTTGTGACCCGGGCGTCGCGCTGCAGCAGTGCCCGGACCACTTCACGGTCAGTGATATTCATGTCAGCTTATGTTGTTCTTACTTCTTGCCGCCGATGAGAGACTTCAGCGAGAACGGCTTTTTCTGATAGATCATCAGTTCGGCTTTCTCATCGTAGCATTTTACGGTGAGCACGCCCGAGCGTTCTCCGTCTGTCTTGTTGGGGTCGGCGGTAAGCGTCAGCTTGTTGCCGTTTTTGGTGACGTCGACCCATTCCGGGAAGGTGTAGGTCCAGTCGTCGTAGTTGCAGTTTACCGTCACCTCGTGGTTGTCGCTCTTCTTGCCTGACGACTTAAATTCTACCGACGACACCGACAGGCTGAGCCTTACGGGGTCTTTGGCCACCTCGGGCGGAACGGCAGAGTCGGCTTTCTCGAGCACGACGGTCTCTTTTTTCGTCACGGTCCTTGTCTTTCGCGTTATCAGCTTGATGTTGTTCCTGCATATTGCAATCTGGTTGTCGCACATGGCCTTCTTGGTGCTTGAGTCGTAGGCCTTCTTGGCTGCGCTGAACTTTGCAATGGCCTGTTTCTGCGAGCTTACGGTCTGCTTCAGCTGCAGCTTCTGTCCCTGTGCAAACAGGCGGTCGCCGGCGGTCTGTGCGTTGGCCTGAAGAGACAACACGGCAATGACAACGGTTAAAAGAAGTTTGGCAATAGTACTCATAGTTCAAAAAAAAGATTATGGATTATAACTTAATGCGTCTGTAATGTTCTTAACTCTGGTGTGGAATTCTTTGGCTATATCCTGCATGTCGCTGGCCTCAAAGTCTTTAGCCTTGGCTTCCAGTTCGGCCTTTGCCTTCAGCAGGGCGTCTTTGGCCTTGTCGCGGTTGAGGCTTATGTTCTTGGTGTCAGGCTTGTTCTCTGTTATCTTTTTGGCAATGGCCAGTGCCTCCATGTATTTCTTGTAGGCGTCGATATAGTGGCGTTCGTATCCCTCGTCGTGCCTGTCGCCCGTGGCGAGGCTCTTGTCGGCCGTGAGAGTGAGGGTTTCGGTCTTGGTGCGCAGCGAGTCGTTGGTGGCTTTTATCTCGAGAGCTATCTGCTCCTGCTCCACCTTCTTGGTGTGATATGACACGCCTCCTATGGCTATTATGGCAACCGCTATGGCAGCGCAGGCGGCAGCTATGGTTATTCTTGTCGACTTCTTGAGCTGTCGCTTCTTGCCGTCGAGGTTTTCTATCGCCACGCGCATCTGTGCCGCTGTCTGATAGCGCACGTTCTGGTCTTTGTCGGTGGCGCATTCTATTATCTTGCGCATGCCGCGGTCTTTGATCTGTGCGAGTGGAATTTTCTTGTGCAGCTGTTTCTCGAGCACTACGTGCGACTGTCCTTCAAACGGCACATGGCCCACGATGCACTGATAGAGCAGTATGCCCATGGCGTATATGTCGGTGGTCTGGTTCTGGTGTTTCAGGTCGCCTATGGCAAGCTCTGGCGCGGCATATTCAGCCTTGCCCATGAAGGTTCCGGCAGTTGTCAGTCCGCGGTCGTTGGTGGTGAGCTTGTTCACCTGCTTCGCTATACCGAAGTCGATCAGCTTGATGTGTCCGTCCTCGGTCAGCATGATGTTCGACGGGTCGATGTCGCGGTGGACGTATCCTGCGTCGTGCAGCGCTATGAGTCCTGAAAGCACGTTGAGCATTATGGTTTTTGCAAAGTGTACGGAGTCTGCCTGAAACTCTTTTAGCAGCTTCTTGGCAAACGGATTCTCGTGGCCGTCGGCGTCGGTGCACTTGCCTTCAAAGATGCTCGACAGCGGAATGCCGTTAAGCAGCTCGCTGACAACGTGGTAGTGCTTGCGTGTCATCGTGCCGTGCTTAGTCTCGGTTTCGATGAATCCGAGCATCTCTATCAGGTTGTCGTTGCGCAGGCGTATTGATGCCTCGCGCCGTGCCCTCTCGATGGCGTGTGGCGGCAGGTCTTCATAAAGAAACTTTATGGCGACGGGGCGCGATATGTTGGTCGCGATGTCTATGCAGACGCCCTTCATCACCTTGCCCATGCCTCCTTCGCCTATTGGCGGATTGGCGGTGTCAACCTCAAAACATATGTTTTTTCTTTTCTCTTCTTCTCCCTGTAGTCTTATTTTTGCCATTTTTTTATTGTTTTTTTTTTCAGTTCTTTGCTTGTAAAGGTGTTGTGTGTTAATAAACAGGCAGGCCGTACTTGTTCTCCTCGTCACTGTCGGTGGCAAGAAGTATTATCAGCCATATTGTGCCTATGAGCGGTATCAGCGATATGAAATACCACCATCCGCTGTGGTTAGTGTCGTGCAGGCGCCTGACAAGCACCGATAAGTATGGCACGGTGAGCAGCAGGATGCATAATACTGAACAGATAGATAATGATATCGTGCAGCCGTCGTAGCCTCCCAGCAGATAGCCTATGACGGAGAATATGGTGAGCGAAACGATCTGCACAATAAATGTGAAAAGCCAGAACCACCAGAATTCTGACCTCGATGCGCGCCCGCTGAAGGTGGCATATTTGTTTATGCATGATCTGACTGAATCTGTGAATGTCATGACAATATGTGTTATAATAAAAAAGTGCCGGAACCGCTCTGACCGCTACCTGAGGCGCAGCATGCAACGTGTTGCTGCTGCAGCCAGGTGTCCGGGCAAATCCGGTTCTGACACAACGTTGATGAAATGTTATTGATTCTGCTGTGTGCTAAGTTCAGAAGGAGTGAACACTACGGTCATCTCGTTGCCTTCCATCTCGTAGACATACTGAAGTCCGATAGAATTGCGCGACAGTATCTTTACAAGTTTCTGCATTCCCGGCTCTGTCAGCTTCTTTGACAGCGTGCTCTTCACCGAGTCTGCCGCAACGTTGCTGAAGCGGTCGTCGCTTACCTTTATCCTGTATGTGAAGAGGCTGTCGCCCTGCTTGTATTCACATTTTGTCAGCACGGTTCCGTTAGCAAGGTCTTTGCCCGGCTGTGAGTTTATCTCTTCAACAAAGTTCTGCAGCAGCTCAATGTCTTTGTTCTTTTGCTTGCAGCTTACGCACAAAGCCGCCGTCAGCACGGCTATGGCGGCAAATATGATTAGCTTTTTCATGTTGTGTGTGTTTTACAGGATATTAAACGTGGTGGTGTAAATTACGTCGCCCGACTCGATGACTTCCACTTTGTATTCGCCGGCCTTCCAGAATCCTTCTTTAGGCGAGCCGAACTGTCCTAACTCTATCATCTGGTTCTTCTTCGACTTCTCGAGTGTTATGTTCATCTCCGAGGTTACTTTCTTTCCTGGCATGCAGATGGTCTTTCCGTTAGGTCTTGTAACCCTCAGCTGCAGGTCGAAGTCCTGTGCCTTCTCTCTCCATGGCGCAAACTCTATGCGTGCCTGTATGTATCTTGCGTTGAAGCTGCGCAGAGGCTGGTCGTAGGGCGTCTTCTCCACGCCGTCGGCATCGAGCAGGCGGAAGGACATGTTGACAATCTTGTCGGTGAGCACGCTTGGCGGAAGGTCCTTGCGTGCCTCCTCCTCCAGTCTGTTCCTTGATTCGCGTTCAGCCTTTAGAGCCGTCTGGTATTCGTTCTTAAAGTCGGTGTCTACATCCTCAAATCTTGAGAAGTAGCTTGAAAACACTGCCGTGAAGTCTTCGGTCTTTGCGGCATATACCTGTATGGCTATCTCAACCTTCTTGTCTTCAACGGTAAGCTTCACGGTCTTGTGCTTGCGGTTTACCTCGTTGGCAGCTATTATGCTGGGTATGCGCTTATACGACATCTCGTCAGCGCCCACCTTGAATGCCTTTCTGTGGAAGGTGTAGAGTATGGGCGAGTTCTCGTCGAACGTTATCCAGTAGAGCACTCCCTCGCGGCGGAAGCATACACTGTTGTCAGACGTGTCGACAGAAGGTTCGTATTTCTTCTTCTGCAAATAGTTGTAAAGTTTTAGCTGTGCGTCTTTCTGAGCCGGAGTCAGATCGCCTGCCGATGCTGATGCCGTAAACGCTAAAAGCAGGCAGATAATGATTTTTAAAGTTTTCATCGTCTTATAGGTGTTATTGTTCTTATTCTTTTATATTATGGCTGTCCTTTCGTGGTTCATGTCGTACACTATCATGCGTATGTCAACATACGACGGCGTCGACGTCGACTTTCTAAGTGTTGACACAAACTGCCGCAGGACGTTGAGCATTTCGCTTGTTATCTGTTCTGATGAAAAGTTCTCGATGTATACGGCCAGGGTAACGGCGTCGTTGCCTACGGTTACGCTTTCTATTGTCAGTCCGTCGGCTATCCTCGTGGGGCACTCTCTTGCCGCTTGCCGCCATGCTGCCTGCCAGCCATAGCCTCCGGTCATGTTCTGCCGTTGCTCCACCTGCAGGCTCCATTTGCCGTCTGTGTTTGTGGCTGTGCCCAGCTTGCGGTTGTTCTTGTCGTAGAAGACGCATTTATACTGTGTGCCTGCCCTGTAAGAGTAAACCAGGCGGTGCCATCCCTGACTGTTGTCCACGGGGCGGTCTCCGGCTCCGTAGCATGCCGTTTCCGTAAGCTGGTTCTGCTTGTTGTACTTATATTTTACGGTGCTGTATCCGCTTGCCGTGTTTGCCGGCTTGCCGTCGGCGCCGTAATAAGATTCGCTGCTTAGCATGCGCATCCCGTTGTATGTGTATGTATACTTGTGTATCTTCTCGCTCTTGTCGGCAACGGCTTTACCGTTGATGTCAAAGTATGCCTTCGAGGTTATGTCGCCGGCTTCGTTGTATGTGAATCTGCACTCGCTCCATCCCTGTCTGCCGTTAATGCTCTTTCCGTATCCGTCATAGCACATTATCTTGGTCATGTTGCCCCGCTTGTCGTAGACGGTGCGGCCTTCAGCCGCGATGTTGTTGGCTACCACGGGCTTGCCGTCAATGCCGAATGAAATCTGATGGCTCACCTTGTTGGCGATTCTGTCGTACTGGTTGTAGTATTTGTGCACCTTCTCGTTGTCGCATCCTCGTGTGCCGTTCTGCGTGAAGAACACTTCCGAGGTCTTGTTTCCGCGCTCGTCGTATTCGCGCTTTATGACAGCAAGGTTCTGTCCGCTGATGTTTTTCAGCCTGCCGTCGGTTCCGTAGTATTCCTGTTGCACGCACATGTTGTTCGAGTTGTATTTCATCACCTCTTTGTGATATCCCCCGTCACACAGTGCCGGCTTGTTTCCGCTGCTGAAGTAGGAGCGTTCGGTTACGTTGTCGCGTCCGTCATATTTGTATCTGATCTCATATTTTCCTGCGGCAAGCTTTCCGTTTGTGCCCATGGAGCGTTCGGCCGTTACGTTGCCTTTCTGGTCGAACTCCCACTCATAGTATGCCACTCCCGACACCGACATCAGTTTTCCGTCGGTGTTCTTGTGCCTTTCTGATATGCAGTTGCCCTGGCTGTCGTACTCGTATTCCACGCGTGAGCAGAAATTGTTGAGCACGCACGGGCGGCCTTCGGTGTCGAGGAAGTAGCGCGCTGTCTCGTTACCGTTGTCGTCATATTCATAGCACACCGTTGACGCTCCCTGTGATGTCATGGCCGGCTTGTCCTTGTCGTCGAAGTAAGAGAACTTCGTGCAGTTTCCGCGGGCGTCATATTCTTTGGTGAAGTAGCAGAAGTGCATGTCTGAGAGCATTATGCGCTCCTTGGCCGCGCCCATGTAGGTGAGTCTTGCCAGGCGTCCCTGCTTGTCGTATCTTGCCTCCAGACCGGCGTATCCCAGTTTGGCAGGTGCGTATATCTTTCCGTTTTTGTCGAAGTAATATTCTGTGAGCATGTTGCCCAGCGAGTCGTATGTGCTTTTCTTGTGGGCAAAGTATGCCGTCTCTACGAGTTCGCCCGACGCGTCGAGCAGCTTGTGGTCGATAATGTTCCCCTTGTCGTCGTTGACAAATTTCTGTTTCGAATATGTGGCTTCGTCATCCGTGTCGTTGAAGTATGCCGCATTTCCTTTGGCATCGACATACGAAATGCCCGACAGGTATCCGTTGTCATCATACTCGTTGACATATCCGCTGACGCCTTTAACGTATGTCAGCCTGCCGTCTACACCGAGATACTGTCTCTTCTTGCATGTGCCGTCGTCGTTGTATTCGTAGAGTATGCCCGCAAATGCGTCGTCCTTGCGTATCATCGGCTGGCCGTTTATGTCGGTGTATTTCTCTGATGTGCGGTTGCCCCATTTGTCGTAGGTCAGCAGCACCACCGGGCAGTTGTTGCCGTCGCTGCTCGGCTTTCCGTCCACCGTGAGGTAAACAATCTTAGACAGGTTGCCGTCATCGTCGTAGGTGAATTTCTTCACGCCGAGGCCGAATTGTGTGGCCTTGGGCTTGCCGTCTTTTCCAAGATAGTGTTCCTCTATTACGCGTCCTTCGTCATCAAGGACATATCTGCGGCCGAAGATGCCTTGTCCGTCGGGCACCCTGACATTGCCGAATCCGGCGTATTCAACCTTCACGAGATGTCCTTCGTCATCGTATTCGAGAATGTACTTTGATATCTTCCCCTTTCCGTCGAGAGAAACATCGAATGCGCTTTGAAAGAGCTTCACCTGTGCGTTGAGCGTCATCTCGGTGCCGAGTTCGTCGTCCAGCTTGAAGGTGCAGGTCTTCATGTTGCTGTCGTAGTCTTTTACGTACAGCACCTTGCCGCTGCGGTCCATGAATTTCTCAGAGTCAACCTTTCCGCTTCCTTCGGTGTAGAGCAGCGTCATGTCAACTATGCGGTCTTTGTCTTCAGAGTCGTGATGGTCAACCAGCTTGCCCTTGCTGTTCACGTACGACACGCGGCGGAGCTTGTGTCTTGAATACTCGAAGCGGTACGACGCCTCGCGGTGAGACATTTCGCTGCTGCTCAGCCGGCCCACTCCTTCGGGTATGCCGTAGACTTCAACATAATCGCGATAGTATTTTACCTTTGTGCGGTAGTAGTCCCATGTGAAGAAGCCCACGAGCATCAGTATCACTGCGACGGCTGCTCCTCCGTAGATCAGCGGGCGCGGTATAGGGTCGGGGGCAATGGCTTTCTTCACGGCAGCCTTCATCTCCATGCACGACTGATAGCGTGCTTCGGGTATCTTTTGTGTGGCTTTGTCTACAACCTCCTGTATCTTGTTTGATATATAAGGATAATATTCTGCCATGCGCGGCATGTCTTCCCTTACCACCTTCTGCCTTATTTCCTGCGCCGTAAGCATGGTTGAGTCATACGGCGCGCGGCCTGTCAGCATGTGGTAAATCAGCACTCCTATTGAATATATGTCCGAACGGGTGTCTACGTTCCTGCCGTAAATCTGCTCGGGGCTCATGTATGTCGGTGTGCCCATTATGTATCTGCTGTCTGCCATGTTAGCCTCAGACACAATCTGGGCTATACCGAAGTCCATTATCTTAATATGCCCGTCTTCCTGTATGATTATGTTCGAGGGCTTGATGTCGCGGTGAACAATGCCTTTGGAGTGGGCATATTCAAACGCATCAAGTATCTCACATATCATGGGATAGGCTTTCTTTTCGACAATCAGGCCGTTTTTCTTGTTGATGAAGTCTTCGAGCGTTATTCCTTTGACATATTCCATTATAAGGAACACGCCTTCAGGCGTTTCAACATAGTTGAGGAACTTCACAATGCCCTGATGGTCGAGCGAGCAGAGCAGTTCGGCCTCTTGCTTGAATCGTGCGCGGAGCGCGGGGTTACGGGCTATTTCAGGCTTCAAGGCCTTTATTGCCACCTGTTGGTCAATGTTCGTGTTTACAGCAAGATAAACACTGCCCATGCCGCCTGAGCCCAGGTGGCGCACAATTCTATAATTAAGTATGTCTGTCGGTATCATGTTGCTTCAATGAATGATTTTCAAGGTAGGCGTCAGGTTTTTTTTATGCCATGGCGCCGGAACTTACGGTCTGTCGCATTTCTGCGGCTTTTTCTTACGGTTTTCTCTTGATTCCGGCAGGTTTCCAAAAGGTGTCCTTTTATGTTGTGAAAGGTTATCTTTCAGAAGACGAAAGCCCATGTTCCGCAGGCTGAAATGATATCTTTTGAAACTATAACTGTCAGCTGCCAGTCAGGATAATTCCGCCGGCGGGTAATGTCTCCAAGAGTCTTATATATCAGTAATGGAAGGTTATCACACAAGGATGACGAATTTCCACACGACCATGGATATGATGGACAATATTGCCGCACCCCATCCGAGCCTGCGGTGGTCAGACTTGTATTTGTATATTTTTTCGCCGCTCACCATCTCCACTTTTCCTGTGGCTACCACCGTGCCAAGTATTATTCCTAAGAATCCGCCGAGAATGGCAAATATGTAGGCTGCTATCAGCCATCCCGTGGCATCCTTCTCTACATATTTAGCGTTTTCTTCATTGGGCTTGGATATGGTTGTCGTTTCCGACACGGTGTTGTCATCTTCCGTCGGCGTGTCTTCCGTGTCCTGTATGGCACGTGCACGCTTGTCGAGTTCTTCCACCACTTTGTTCCAGTCGAGATGTCCCTCAATCACTCCTGCGAGATAAATCTCCGGAGCAGGCCCGCCGGCAGGGATGTTTACCGAGGTCTTGCATACAGACTTGCGGTTTACGATAGTGCCGTTTGAGCTGCAGTCTGTGAACACATAATATTTTCCTCCGGTAAACTCCTTCAGCTCTATGTCAGCGTGGTGGCGGCTTATCTTTCGTGCCGAGTCGTTCACTATGATGTCGCACATCTCGCGGCCTACGGATATCTTCACCGGCATGTTGCGCGATGATATGTTGCTTACGTTGGTGCCGTTGCTCAGTGCCGACATAAACTCGTAGCAGCTTTGGTAGCGCTGCATCATGTTCTTGGCCGTAGCCTTGTCGAGCACCTTCTGCAGCACGTCGGATATGCCCTTCTTGTATTTGGAGAGCTTCGGAAATTCGTCGTTTATTATCGAGTCTTTCGTCTCAAACTCGTTGGAGAGCGTGTTGAAGGCATGGTGTCCTGTGAGCATATAGAAGAACACGCAGCCTACGGCATATATGTCCGAACGGTAGTTTATGGAGTAGCCGGCAGCCTGCTCCGGACTCATATATCCGTTGGTGCCGAGTATAGAGCCCGGTATGGTGTTGCCGTTATTGTTGTCAAGATCCTTGGCTATGCCGAAGTCCAGCAGGCAGATGCTGCCGTCAGGGCGCACCATGATGTTCGACGGCTTTATGTCGCGGTGCACGATGTGTGAGTCGTGTACGCACTGCAGCGCGTCGAGTATTTTCATCATCATCTCCACAGCCTGCTGTTCTGGTATGGGGCCATGCCTTGTTACATACTGTTCGATGTTCAGTCCTTCAACAAGTTCCATGACGATATAGTAGCACTGTGTGTGCTCGTCGCGGAAGGCCGAATAGAGCTTTACGATAGAGGGGTGGTCTATTCTTACAAGGAACTTCACCTCCTTTTCTATTCTGTCTATTATCGACCAGTCGGTGGCAAATTCCGGGAGAATCTCCTTTATCGCCACTATGTTGCCCTTGGTGTCGCGTGCACGGAATATTCTCCCCATGCCTCCACGGGCAATAGGCTCGTCGTCAATGATATAGTTAGCAATTTGTCTCATCGAGATAATTATTTTTCGCCTTTTAGATTTTCATACACAATGCCATCTTTCTCTTTCCTGCCGGTGTCTCCGCTCTTTTCCTCGACAATCTTTTTCTTTATCTCTTCTGTCTTTGAGCTTCCTTTCTTGTCAGTTGCTTTTTGAGCTTCTTTCGTGATGGCTTTCTTTGTAGATATTTTGTTGTCTGTAACCTTTGGCTTTACGGTCTTGACGGGCTCGCTTTCCTTTACGGTTATCACCTTCTTCACCTCCTTTGTGCTATTGGTAGTCTCGGGTGCTGAAGGTTCAGCGGTCTCAGCTTTCGGCTGCGGCTTTGCCTGTGTCTGTGTCTTCTTCATTATTACCTCGGGCTTTGTCTGCGGCTTGCTGTCCTTGTTCAGGTACCAGTAGATGCCTCCGCCGGCTATTGCCACCATCAGCAGGCCTATTATGGAGTAAAGCAGCGTGTGGCTTTTCTTTGCGCGTGTTGAGGTGTAGCCGTTGGGCTGCATGCTGCCGCGCTTGCCTCCTCCGCCAGGAAACTCCACGAGCTGCACCGTTATGTTGTCTACTCCTCCTGCATCGTTGGCCTGGCTCACCAGCATGTCTGCACGCTCTTTCAGCGGCAGGTCATAGCGTGTTACGGTGTTGAGTATGGCATTGTTGCTGACCATTCCGCTGAGGCCGTCGGAACACAGCACAAACACACCGCCCGGCTCTGGCGTTATAGGCATCTGTCCTATCACGGGAGGTGTCATGTTCTCAAGTCCGAGGGCGTTGGTTATCTGGTTTTTGTCCTGATGATGCTCGGCGTCTTCCTTGCTTATCTGCCCTGAGTCGACGAGCGCCTGGACATACGACTGGTCTTTGGTTATCTGATGTATGTTGCGGTTGGCCACGTAGTATATGCGGCTGTCTCCCACAGAGCCGTAGTAAACCTGTCCGTCCCTGATGATGATCATCACGCATGTAGCCCCCATGCCGCTTAGTCCGTCGTTCTGCGAAGCCCTGCGCAGTATTGCCTGGTTGGCGGCAATGATAGAGCTGTTGATAGCCTCTTCGGCTGTGGCGAATGTGTTGTCGGTCAGGATGTCCTGTATCACGGCCACGGCGAGCTGCGATGCCACGTCGCCGGCCTTCTGTCCGCCCATGCCGTCGCATACTACAACGACTCTTCCGTTTGGAGAGTCGAAGGTGGTCATGCTGTCTTCATTAACGCTGCGCACCCTGCCCGTGTCGGTGCAGTTGGCTATTATATAGTTTTCCATGATTTTATCCTATTTGTGGTATTGCTATGAAAATGAACACGGTGCTGCCCAGGCGTATTATGTCGTAGTTCTTCAGTTCGCCTTCGTCAGAAAGCTCCTTGTTGACGAAGGTTCCGTTGCTCGACTGCTCGTCGCGGTATTTGAACTTGTTGTCCACGTTTCTGTAAAGGAGCGACATGTGGCGGCCCGACATCTGCTTGTCTTCCGGCACGCAGATGTCGCATGAGCGGTCGCGTCCGATAAAGTTCTTGCCCTCATAAATGTTGTATGACTTGCCCAGCGGATCGCGGTTGTAGGTTACCAGAAATCCTACCAGCTTGCGTCCCTGTGCCGTGGGCACGCCTTTGGGCTGTCTGATTATGGTGCCGTTCACGGGTCTTTGTGCCGACTGCTGCTGTCCGGGGAAGCGTGTCTCGCCGGCAGCGTCCATTCCGCCCATCACAGGCGAACCCATTGCCCCCTGCTGCGGCATTCCTGCAGGAGGGGCAACGCGTGTTCTGTATGCTGAGTCAGGAGCCTGGTCGAACGGAGGCATTCCGAAATCTTGTTTTGAGTTAAACTGTGTGCTGTTGCCGTCTTTAGGGCACAACGGACATTCGTCACCATAGATGTTAGAGTCGTATATATGTCCGTTTGGACAAGTTTTCTTAGGCATATTCTTAATTGTTTTTATTGTTTGACTATCTGTGTTATTTCTCTATTTATCCAAGAAACTCCTCATTCTCCATCATGGAGTCGAGCGATTCGCTGTTATCGTCGGCCTCGGCATCAGCATTGTTTTCGGCCAGGTCGCTGTCGTATTCAATGTTGTCAGGCTCGCCGTATGTTTCGGCTTGTGCCATTGCAGGATCGTCCACTTCGGGAGTGTATGTGCTGTCGTCAGTATAAGTATCGTTCTCGGCTATATATTCTTCAGGCTGTCCGTCGGCAGCATATATGTCGTTTTCGGCTATGTCTTCGTTGAATCCGTCGTCTATACGGCTTTCAGGGTTGGGCAAGCCTTCCATTTCGGCTGAATATCTGTCGTTTTCTGCCAGATACTGGTTAGAGTTATATCCGTCTACCAGTCCGTTAGGGTTGTAGTCAGGATTGTTCTCTGCGAAGTCGCCGTGGTATGCCTCGCCGGTCTTCTCGTCTTCAAAGTTGTTGTATATAGGCTCCTGGTTCTGTGCTATATAGTTTTCATTTGCTTGATGCTGTTCATCGTATCCGTTTATCTCCTGTGGGGTGAATCGCTCGTTGGTTACCTGAGCCGTTTCGTGTCCCATGTGTATGTTGTCCGACTCGCTGAGCTGCATGAACTCGTCCTGGTCGAAGCGGTTGTTTCCGTTAGAGTCTACGGCGAGCAGGTCAGCCACGCCGTCGCCGTCGCCGTCGGCTATTGCGAATTTATGGCCGTTGATGGTGCCTTCCTCGATAGAGCCTATCTTTGTGTCGCCTACATAGAAGTTTGTGGTTTCGTCCCATGTTACGTTCGGCTCTTCTGCCGCCTGTGCCTCCTCATGATACACTTCTGCCGCCGGTTTCTCCACTATCACCACGTGTTCTGTCGTTGTATGCGTAGCGGTGTGAGTCTCCTGGGTTTCTTGTGTTTCAGCTTCCTTATATTCGCTTCCTGCCTCGGCTCCGCCTATTATGTCTTCAGTTGTAAGCGTCTCGTCTGCCGTCTGTCCTTCAGGCTGTCCTGCCGCATAGGCTGCTCCGCCGGCCACTGCCGCTCCTCCTAAGAAGGCAGCTCCGCCAACAGCTATTCTCTTTGCTGCATTGCTCTTCTGGATGGCTTTATCCTCATAATCCTCAACGTTCATTCCTGGGTTAGTTCCGTTAGTATTCATAATCTTACAGTTTAATGGTTATTTTTTTTCGTTTTCTGTTCTCAGAGGCTTCAGCCCTTAGCCGGCCTTGCCTTTATATTAGTATAGATTTGTTTAGGATGACTTTCTTACGGTTAACTCAAAATTTTTTTTCAGGCGGGCGTCGTTCATTATAGGAGATATAGCCTGAAAGCCTGCGCATATATTTATTTTTATGTATGCCTATTTGGTTATTTTTATCACGTAGGTTTCAGGGCTGTCGTCGCATACGAGGGCATAGAAGCCGGGTGAGAGATAGGTGAACGATATGCTGCTAATGCCGCCCGACATGTCGGTTGTCGACGGGTCAATGCAGTTGGTCTTTCTTGTCTTGCTGGTGTATCCCTGGCTCTTTGTGCCGTTTTTCAGTTCCACGTTGTCGAGAGCTATCAGATGCCAGCTGCCCTGAAACTTGGCGCCGGCAGCCTTGAAGGTGGTAACGATGCCTTCGGGAAAGGGATACACCTTCTTGTCCACATAGGCCGTGACGCCGTCTTCGGTCATTGTCCTTGCCCTTGATATGGCAAACTCGTTTACGTAGACTCTGCCGGGCTTGTATGTCTCGCCGTCTTCACCTGTGTATGCAGTCCTGTATTCCGTTACGTCGGCTGCCAGTATCTTCTCTTTCGAGCCGTCCTTGTGCAGCAGGGTTACATATTGGTCGTCGGTCTTGGTGCCATAATGCTGAACTGTCATTATGCCGTCCTTGGATGTTCCGTCCTTCATCACTATCGTGGTGACAAATCCTGCCTGACCGAAGAGCGGCTGCGAGAGCGAGCGTGCCACCTTGCGTATCTCGCGTATGTTGCCCATGCCCAGCTCTACCGTTGCCGAACTGGTCTTTACAGCCAGCGTCTGTCCTATCTTCTGCGACACTATGGTTCCGCGGTAAGTCTTTCCTGCCGCCGTCTCCACCTCGTCGTTAACGCCCGTGGCCTCTTCAGCCTCAGGAGCCTTGCGCCTGATTTCCTGTATGTCGTTCCATTTTATGCTGAATGTTGTCGGCACGGCCTGCAGGTAAGTGTCGGTCTGCGTGTTGCCCTTTTCTGTCTTCACCACGTCGGTGTAGGTGTAGTTTCCGGTCGTTATGCTGTGCATCATCAGATAGCGCCCGTCGGCGTTCCCCTGAAGAGCCTTCGTCTCCATGGCCCAGCGCTTCCATTCGCGCGGAAGTTTTTCGTATCTTACATATTTGTCTTTCTTCGACTTTATTTCGCCGTCGCTGACCACCAGCAGTGCTTCTGTTGCCTCCACGGTGATGTCCTTGCCGGGTCTCTGAACCACGATGTTGCCCGTAATCTTTGAGCCGTTTTTCATTATCAGGGTGGTTTCCTGCTGTGCGTATGCAGGAATTATGATGGTCAACAGGAGAACAACTGCTGATGCAGTCTTGTATATAGTTGTCCGCATTATTGTTAAAAACGTTTTTATTATTCTGTGTTTTATCTGCTTTCTGCCGGCAGCTGTTGCTGTAATCCTTAATGCCGGTCGGTATTTATGTCAGCCATCCGGGCTTTTGGCTTATTGCCCATGCTGCCGGATGTGTTTATTGTCAGTTTATTACAGGCATGTTGTCCGTGCGTGCATTCACGTTGGCCGATGCCTTGGTCTGCCCTGCGTTGCCTTTAGCCTTTACGGCTTTGCCTGCGCTCTGCTTTCTGCTGCTGCGCCTGCGGGTGCTTGCATCGTTGTCGCCGGCAGCGGCTTTGGTGCCTATGGGTATCGACATCTCCGTGGGGGCAACCTTGTTGGTGGAGTCTTTGTTCCATTCGCCCTTGCCTTGCTCTACATATTCCTTAGGTGCTGCAGGAGCTGCTTCGGGTGCCGGCGCCTGTCCGGCAGACATGAGCCATACCGCAGCAATGATGACAACAACCAGCAGTGAGGCTGCCGCAATAATAGTCTTGCGCATTGTTACGTAAGGGTCCTTTACCAGGTTCCAGTCGAAGTTCCAGCGGTCTCCGAGCCTTATCTTGTCGTTTCTTGTTACGGGTATGGATGTTCCTTTCAGCATTCTCCTTTCGTTGATGAAGGTGCCGTTGCTGCTTGTGTCGCTTATGGTCATCTTGCCAAGCAGGTTGAACGAGATGACCATGTGGTGTCTGCTCACGTTGTCCCTTTCGTCGGGTATGACAATGTCGCAGTCGTTGCCGCGTCCTACTGTTATTTTCTTCATGCGTTATGTCTGTCTTTTTTATTTCTTCTTCTTTATCAGCCTTATCTGCTCTGACAGAGCGTCCTTTATGCGCCGCATGTAGCTGTACTGGTATGTTGAGTCTTTCTTCATGTCGACAACTATTGCTGTAAGGTTGTCGTGGCTTTCGCCGTTCTGTATGCCTATGGCGTTGACTCTTTCTGTCAGATAGCGCAGGGCTTCGTCGGGACGCTTTGAGGCGTTGAACATCTTTATGATCTCAGGTTCGGGCTCACAGTTCCATATGCCGTCGGAGCAGAGTATGAACCTGTCGCCGGCCCTGTAGGGTATCTTCTCCACCTGGACAGCAGCCTGCGGCCTTATGCCCAGGGCCTTTGTTATTATGTTGGAGAAGCTCGACAGGCGCGCCTGCTCTTCGGTCATCAGATTTTTCGCAACCATCTCGAACACCTTTGAGTGGTCGAAGGTTCTGAATATCTTTTTTCCGCCTCTCAGCTGGTAGATGCGGCTGTCGCCTATGTGTGTCAGATATGCCGCCTCGGGCGTTATGGCCACAACCGTAGTCGTGGTGCCCATGCCGCGCAGCGGCGGGTCGTTGAGCGCGCGCCTGTAGATGGCTGCGTTGGCGTTGGCAACGGCGCTGCTTACGGCCTCTGGCCCAATCTTCTCTGCCGGCACTTCGGCCAGGGTCTGCACTATCTCCGTGGCCGCTATGCGCGATGCCGTCTGTCCGCCGTTCATGCCGCCCATGCCGTCGCATACGGTCAGGATGACAGCCCTGCCGCTGACCATGCCGCCGTAAGAGTCCTGGTTTTCTTCGCGTCCGCCTATGCCGGAGCGTCCGTATGCCTCGCATGTGTCTGTTGAGGCTATGAGTTTTATTTCTTCAAGGCCGATTGTAGATGTAGGATGGTTATCGTTCATTGTCAAGCGATATATGTTTCTGTATGATGGTTTACGGGCGTGTGGCCGTCGTGTCAGAACATGCCCGATATGACGGTGCGTGACGAGTCGTCGCTGCTGCCCGATGGTGAGTAGAAGTTGTCCTGTATGTCAGCCTCGGGGCGGGCGTCTGCTGCCGTTGCGGCGCTTGCAGCCGCCATGCCTGTCTCCTTAAAGCCTTCGTCCTCAAAGAGGCCAGCCTCCTCCACGTTGAATGTCTTTACGAGCAGCTTGTAGTGTCTGCCTATGCTTATGACGTCGTTCTCGTTTACGGTCAGAGTGTTATATCTGGCGTCGGTGCCGTTCACTTCGGTTCCGTTGGCCGAGTTGTAGTCTGTTATGGTCATGTTGAAGCGCACGGGGTTGCCCTCCTTGCGTATGTAGAGTATGGCGTGCTCGGGCGACACGGTCTTCTCCCTTAGGCACACGTCGCATCCGGCAGCCTGCCCTATGGCGTTGCGTCCGAGATAGAGCGGGAACATCTCGCCAAGCAGTCCGTGGGATATGGAGAAGAGACAGCCCACTATCACGCGGTTCTGCATGGTTATCTGCCGGGTGTCTCTGTCGGCCACGGCTGCGCCTGACGCGCTTTGTGCCTGGAAGCCCTGTCCCTGCGCGCCGGCTATGCACGTGCGGTTGTCGTCGTTGCCCGAACGTGTGTAGAGGCTGCTGAACGCTGCCTCGTCATACTCGCTGCTTCCGGGGTTGTCGTAGTCGACGCCCGGTACTATTGTCTTGTTCTGTGACATAATCTATCGTTGTTCAGTGTTTACACCATTTGAAACCTCATCAGGGTTTCGCCCATCTTTATCATGTCGCCCGTCTTCAGGCTGTAAGCCTTGCCCTTGGGTATGGCATGCCCGTTGACGTATACGGGGTTTTCTGTCTTCACGGATGTTATCTGGTAGACAATCTGCCCTGCGGGCGTTTTCACGGTACGCATGCCTGCATGTATGCGGCTCATGGCTATGTCGGGTGTTATCTTTATCTGTGCGGTGCTGTCAGAGCTCTTGCGTCCCAGGTTGTAGTAGTTGCCGTGGGGCAGGCTAATAGTGCCGAAGCTCATGCCCTGGAAGCTCACCTGCAGTATGCCCTTGCTCTTCTGCTGCAGCTCGGGTATGAGCTTTGTCTTCAGGCCGCCGTTGAGGCCCTCTACCACCACCGTCTTGTCTCCCTGTCCGTTGATTACCGACGTGGGCAGTCCCTGGGGCTCGCCTCCTGCCGTAACGGGGGCGCCTGATGCCGGCGCTACCATGGTCTTCTCAGAGTGCTGCTCCTGCAGTATCACGCTGAACGGCACCTTGTATGAGCATTTGGGACAGCAGAATGTTTCGGGCGGACGGCGCTGAAGCTCGAATCGCCGGCCGCAGTATGGACATTTTATTATCATTGTTGCTATAGTTGTTTTTATTTTACGTAAACGACCACCATGCTGTCGTCGAATTTACCCCACATCTGCGGATGCTGCTGGCCTTCAGTGTCGCTGATTACTCTCGGGTTGACATAGTTGAACAGCTCGCGCGCCGTAACCTTCCTGTCGCCGTTCTTGTCGGCGGCGCCCCTGAAGGCCTCGAGTATGCGGCTGATGAAGAATGAGTTGGTCATGTCGGGACTTTCCCACGAAACCTCGTTGGCGCGGCTCGACGTGTAGAGCATCACGCTTGTCTTCTGCGTGCTGCGCTGCGGCGTCCTGCCGCCGTTGCTGTTCTTCAGCGTTAGTCCTCCCGAATAGCATGCCATGGCCAGAATCACCTTGCGGCGGGCCTTGGCCGACTTCATGATGTTCTGTATCTCGTTGTATGTGATGAGGCTCGAGGCGTCTTTGGTCTCGTAGGTGGTAAGTCCGCCCTGCACGCCGTGGCCGCTGTAGACGAAGATTATCTCGTCGTTGGGCGTAGACTTGGCAAACTCCGACTTGAGCACTCTCAGTATGTGGTCGCGCGTGGCGTTAGAGTTGAGCAGCATGAACACGCTGCTGCCGTTGTATTTGTAGAAGAAGCGCGACACGGCACGGGCGTCGCCCACCGAGCAGGGCAGGGGCGGGGCCACCTGCGGATACTTGTACTCGCCTATGCCGACCGACACCACGTAGGTCTTCTGCGGAAATGCCGCTGCTGCCAGCAGTAGCATCAGCGACAGCGATATCAGCTTAATCATGCTTGTGTGTTTCATAATATGATGTCTTTTTAAGGTTGCTATTTTCCCTTGAACTTGCACTTGCAGCTGCTGTTGGGGCATTTGCCCTCGGCCAGGATGTTCTCATAGAGCTTTGTGCCGAAGTGGTAGCCGCACTTGGGGCAGCAGTATTTCTTCCTGAAAAAGCGCTCGTTCTGGTCCTTGCGCTGTATGAGGCTGCGGTTCTTCACGTCAACTATGATCCACGAGAAGCCTATGGCTATTATGCTGCCTGCCACCTTGATGGCGGCGCTGGCGGTGGTGTCGCCCGCAAAGTCCTTGGGCAGAAGCATCGTCAGAAGTATGGCAAAGATACTTCCCAGCGACAGCGACGCCATTCTCATCATCATTATGTTCGACGTCTTGGCCTCGAGCGACATCTTGTTGCGGTTGTAGGTCTCGTAGATGTTGCGCAGCTCGCTTATGTCCACGGCGTCGTCGGTCTTGGGCGGCTGCTGCGCCATAAGCTCCTTTATGCGGAAGGTGTGTCTTGCCCCGAGGCGCACAAGCGTGTTGAGGCTCACCGGAACCTCGCCCGTAAGCCGCTTGAAGCTGCCGCTGGCCGACATTATCCATGTGCCGTTGGTCGAGTTGTTGTCTCTAAGGGTCATTTTGCCGGTGGCCTCGTCAAGATGAAACAAGGCATGCTCGCGGCTTATGCTTGGTTCGGTCAGTTTAAATGGCTGATTACCAAATTTACCGATTAAGATATCCATATCTGTTTAAAATATATTTGCTGTAGATATAATTTGTTTCTTTACTGTTCTGTGACTTTTTGTAAAAATGCCTTCGGGACGTATGCCGTCACTATCGTGCCGAAGCCATTGATGGTTACCCCCACGCGGGTTTGCCTTTTTACGCGGCAGACAAAGCCGCTGAATCCGGTGAACTTACCGCTTATTATCTTCACCTTGTCCCCCTTGGATATGTCGCTCTCAGTGTCGGAGATGAACATCTTGTTCTCGTCTTCAGTTTCATACCATTTGAGGAAAGACTCCATCTGGTCGTCGGGAACTATGAGCGGCTTTATTCCGCTTTTGCCTATCGGACAGCCGTTTTCGTCTTTGTTGGGGATATAATAGTGATGAAGAAAACTGAGCCCGGGGCTTCCCACGTATTTTCTTATCATTCTCTCGGTGGTGTGTACAAACAGAAAGTTGGGTATCAACGATTCTGTTATCAGCTTGCGCTTGCCGCCTATTATGCGCATTTTGTTAGTTACAGGCAGGAACACTTCTATGTTTTCTGCCTCAAGTATGTCTTTGGCTTTTCTCTCCTGTCCGTATGCAGCCCTCATCAGGAACCACACAGCCTCCTGGTCGGGCTTGTCGGGCGGGTCGGCACTTTGTCTCCGGACACTACTGGGGGACACCCCTTTAGCTGATTTACACGTTCTGGGGGACACATCGGAGGCAAATCCGGTGTTTGAGGTTTGCCCGCCTCGCCGGGTGTTCTCATTAGACAACGAGCACATTTTGTCTTAGCGTATTGCGGTTAAGCGCTAAATACATAATTAAAAGACACACCCGTCAGGAAATGTTTGCTCAATTCTCAGATAACAAAGCTTATGCCTGTAAATATCTTTAAGTTAGTAACAAGTTGCAGGTAAATGTCTTTAATATGCAAAATAAGTAAATTGTATACCTTATCCGGTGTTAGCCTGATGGGCCTTGCACTTGAGGCCCCGACCACATTCTGTCACCAGCAGGACCTTATGCCCGCCGTTATCAGTGAACTGTGTTCAGCTTCACCGGAGGTAACAGATATATTAGTTCGTCGACAAAATTAAATAAAAATATAAATATAAACAAAAGATAACGCAAAATAATGAAAAATTTTTTAACCAAAATCGGTTATTAGTATTCGGTCTGTATTTTTTATATTGAGCTGATTTTGGTTAGATTTTTCATAGGCGCTTTTTAATTCATAGTTTAAATGAGGCGTGGAGATGGCGGTAAAAACTTATGACAAAAATATTTTTCAATCTGGAAAACAAAAAGTAAACGTATGTTAATGAAGTGACAATAAGAATGTCACTTCATTAACATACGTTTGCAGACAAGCTGGAAAATGCCACTAAAATCAGCCATTTCTGAGCCTGAAACTATAAGTTTGAGCCTCTGAAATGGCACCTTTTCATCCGTAACTGGGCCACTTTTTATGCGTAAGTGGGCCGGTTATGTTTTTTAACACTTCCGCTTTTCTCTCTTATTCGCTGCAACTCCCTGTCAGTCAGCGTCTTAACAAAATGCCCCGTTTTTTGCCCTTTTCTGCCCCAAACCGCGGTATGGCGAAGAGCATGCGTGTTCTGAGAGCGTCAAACGGTCGGGAAAACATGAAGAATGTTTACAAATAAGTGCTGCTGTCAGGGGTAGGGAATATTGTAAGTGAGATGCCGGAAAAAGTCATACGCCCTGTGATGTCAGAGATAAAGCTCACATTCTTTTCTTGTTGAGCATACTTTCTTCAGCATTATGTTTGCTGCTGAGAGGAGCAGTCTGTTCACCTTTCTTGCGTCGTGAGGACATACGGCGGCGCAGCGCATGCATGATATGCAGGCCTTCTTGTCCACCTTTGCAGGGTTGGCCGTGCTGATAGCGCCTGTCGGGCATTTGGAGGCGCACAGGCCGCAGCTTGTGCATTGGCCTGTGGGGCGGGGCACGAAGCCTACGCTTCCGGCCTTCTTGTATGGTCTGTTGCCGGGTATTGCAGGCGTGGCAGAGTAGTTGCTGTTCAGCTTGGCGGCTATCTGTTCGGCATATTTGTTAAGTGCGGTATAATCGTCCTGGTCGGGGCGGTTGGCGGCATATCGGCGGACAATAGAGTGTTCGGCTATGGCTGCCACGGCAGCTACGATGCTGAATCCTGCCTTAAGGGCGCAGTCTTGCAGTTCGGCCAAAGTGTCCTCATAGGCACGGTTGCCGTATACGCATACTATTACCGCCCTTGCGCCGTTGCCGCTTATCTGCGTTATGCGTTCAGCTGCCGGGGCAGGCACGCGTCCGCCATACGACGGCACGGCTATCACGGCCACGTCGTCGCCGTTGAGAGCAACGCCCTTAAAGTCGGCCTTGCGGTCGGTAAGGTCAATGTTTACTATGTCGCTGCCGAGCTTTGCGGCAATAAATCCAGCCACCTTTTCGGTTCCGCCCGTCGGGCTGAAGCATATTTTATATATTTTCATTGTTCTTTGTCTGATGTTTGTTTTGTTGCAAATATAATAATTTTAAGGCAAAGTCAGATGAAAAAACTTTGCTGTTTTTATTTGCCGTTGCTCTCGCCTTTGGCTATCTTTGAATAAGATAGTGTGAGGCTCGGCAGTGCCAAATGAAAAAAACTTTGTTGTTTTTTATTTGTCGTTGCTCTCACCTTTGGCTATCTTTAGATAAGATAGGATGCGGCTCGGCAGTGTCAAATGAAAAAACTTTGTTGTTTTTTATTTGCCGTTGCTCTCGCCTTTGGCTATCTTTGTAGCAGAAATGGTTTAGATTATGAAATACACAACAGATAAACGATATTCGGAGCAGGGCACGGAAGGGAGATGTGCGGTGTCGTCTCGCAATAAGGTTATTTGTCTTTTGCTCTTTGTCGTAGGACTGCTCATGCTCGGCGGAGGCATCTACGGGCTTGTGTCGCTGTCGAAGGCTTCAGGCGCTTTGGGCCATGCCACCGGCGTGATAGACAAGCTCAGCTATAAGAGAGAATACCGGCACCGGAAGAGGCGTACGCACTGGGAGATGCGCATAAGCTACGAGACAGAGCGCTACGGCAAGACGTATATATCGGAGAAGTGCTATCTGCCATTCTGTAGTGAAGGCGACAGCATTGAGGTGCTGTATAATCCGGATAACCCCTACGACGTGCGTATTCCGGGCAATGAGCGCTGCATATGGTTTACGCTGCTGAGCGTAGGACTGTTGTGTATGTCGGGCGTGTGGCTGATGCTCAGGCCGCAGCGGCAAAAAGAGCGGCATGCTTAGCGCCATATAATAAAATAAATGTTCTTTATATATTGCATTATGTCCGTTTTGCTATGCCATATAATGACTGAGCAAAACGGATATAATCATGATTTTGTTTTGATAGGGGTTGATGTCTTGTTCTATTTTTTGCCTTTCAGCATCTTCAGCGCAGCCGTTAGTGCCGAGTCGGTCTTGCCCAATGCGTCGCTTTCGGTATATTCTATGCAGACGTCAGGCTGTATGCCGGTGTTGATAATATCGGAACCGTCGGGATTGGTGAAGCGGCATTCTGCTATCAGCGACGAGTAGCCGTGCCCCCAGTTGCAGAATTTAGGACTGCTTATCACGCCCGCTGTCGGCGTGCCTACAATCTTGCCGAGCGACAGGTTCTTCATTGTTGCGGCAAAGTCTTCGGCTGCCGATGCCGTAAATCCGTCAACAAGAATTATAACGGGGGCGGTTATTCTCAACGAGTCGGGCGTGTTGTTCTTCATCACGAACCAGCCTTCCTGAACGGGCTGCATGGCCACGCCGTTATAGTAGTCGGCCAGTTGGCTGACATTTTTGCCGTACATCTCGTAAGCCGTGTTAGCCACTCTTGTCATAATCTTTAAGCCGTCGAATATGTTAGTGTTTCTGTCGGCGATATGTCTTATTATGTTGTGCCATGACTCGTCTGTTCCTCCTCGGTTTCCGCGTATGTCGAATATCACGCCTTTGGCAGACAAGAAATCAGAGAGGTTATTCTTAAAAGCGCTTTTTATTGTGCCGGGCAACGTGAACGTGTTCATCTTCATATACATGATGTTGCCTGGCAGCTTCTTTATGCAGCATTTTGCCGTGTCGCGCCTGATGCTCCAGTCGTCAGTGTCGTCATAGTTCCTTATGCTTGTCATGAGCTTTGTGTTTATGGTCTTGCCCTTAGGAGTTGTTATCTCAATATGATATTCCGCGCCTTCCTTACCTGTAAGGAATATGTCGAGAGCCTTTCTCTTTCTCCATTCCATGTTGGGAGCCGAAACATACGGATAGACATGCCTTTGCAGATATTCGTCGAGCGTCAGGCCGTCCACCTTCTTAATCTCGCTGCCAACAGGCAACAGCGGTTTTAGCTGCCTTGTAGTGTTGGTTATCAGCAGTTTGTCTCCAGCCCATGTAAGTATCAGCGGCACCCTGTAGCGTATGATGTTGCTGTCGTTAAATCGCGTGTGTCCCTCGTCGAAGTGAGCCATGAACTGCGTCATTAAGTCCGAAAACTCCTGTTCGCTTTCGGCATTCAAGACCTTAGTAAGATAGCATCTGTAAAGACTGTCAGGATTAGTCTCCTTGAATTTCTCAGGAAATGCAAAGTTGTTGCTTATTTCTTTCCATATAGAAGAAAGTATATATATTCTTTCGCTCAGAGTAGTGTCCGCCTTGGCCGTGTATGGCACGATGCACATTAAGGCCAAAGCCGCAATAATTATTCTCCTGATCATGTTACGATGTTTTTGCTGAATGTATAGAGTTAAGTTGACTATGCAAATGTACGAATAAAATATGACACATTGAAAAATAACATTGTAGAGTTTTTAGCTGTCAGATGTTTTTAGAAAAATATCTAAAAATTCTGTTTGTGTGTCGTAGATATAAAATGTCAGCCATCTTGTATTACAAAATATTTTGGGTGGCATTCCAAAAGATAAAATCAGTCATGTAATTATCAAAAAGTGGTAATTTTACTGTCTTTCGTCACTAGAAACTTTATATTCTCAGAGATACAGATTCACGTCCATGTTAAAAGTGATTTATGGTATGGTTGAAAATTTTAATTACCTTAATAATATGTCTGCGACAAGTTTTTAGAAATCGTTTCTCAGTTCATTTTTACAGATTTATCCCTTTACAGAATAATAAAATTGCTTTTTAGATAAAAAAATTGCAGTATTAGAAAAAAACATTTATTTTTGTAAAGTCTTACCCATACTGAAAGCCCTGTAGGGAATAGGGTGGGCTGACATATATATATAAAAGCGTAACTGGACGCTTTGGTTTTGACGTGTTAGAACTTCGCAAACTCTATGGATTGTCAAAAGACAAAGCAACGGGGACGCCCTTTATGGTGGTGTATATTATATAAATTCTTAAAAGACGTGTCATTTATGTAATGTCCTTGAGTTTATTATATCTCTACAGCGGCATGGGGCTTTCAGCGTTGATCATTTCGACAATCCGGGCAATGTGAAAGTTTTTAATATGTAGAATGGGTGACAGACAGGCTCCACGCTTTTTGTATATATATCCAACACAAATTAAACCTAGTCTGTTTGGAGCCAGCGGACATATTTGTATTATTTATATGAAACTAAACGAACAATTAAAATCTCTTTATTCTTCTAAATGGAAGGAGACTTGCACCGCTCTTCAGGCCTTGACCGACACAGGACAAGCTGTAACAAAACCATCTTATCCATTCTTGTTAAGTGTGGTGAAATGGGAAAATAATCAACCTGATGAAGAGTGGTATGCCGATGCAGATCTGAAAATCATGATTTTTGGAAAGGAAACCAACAGTTGGTTTGGTAAATGTGATGATTTCGGAACACCGCCTTCTCCTGTATTCAATCCGGACGTAACTATGGAGGCTGTAATGGGTTTATACGAAAATTTCTATGCCACTTATTACAAACCATCCGGCTTTAGTTACAATGGTACACGCTATGGCACTTTTCATTATGGATTCAACCGTTTTGTGTCGTTATTGAACGCCCGATTTCCTAATAAACGGATAGCTTATTTGTGGAACAACATTGTAAAAGTGGGTAAGGCCGAAGGCTCCGGATTTTGCGGAAATGAGATTTATGATGTACAGAAACAACATTTCATGGTTATCAGAGAAGAGATAGATATACTCAAGCCGGACCTTATACTGTTTCTCACAGGAAACTACGACAGGCAGATTCTTGATTGTTGGAATGAGGCAAAGTTTACTGCCTTGTCTTCATTTTCAGTTAATGATGTGGCTAAAGTCTCGCTTCCCGGCCTTAGTATTCCTGCATATCGTACTAATCACCCGTCGGCACGAATTTCAAAAGAGGAAAAAGAAGCACGACTGGAAACTATTGTGAATGATATTTGATTAAGAATATATAATCCGGAAAGTCCAAACCCGTTAGATAGGACAAAACTAAAAAATCTTTAATATGTCTCAAATGATTAACAGGGGAAAGGAATTGATTCGCATTTCTCCAAAAACAGCAACTAAATTGGAATATTCTACCAATGGTGGTAGAACATGGTTTCAACGTTTTTGTGGCTCATCATGTGGTGATTTCCATGATTTGACAGATAACGGAAGAGAAATCTTGGCCCAGACTTCAAAAGGGCTTTATTATTCTACAAACGAAGGTAGAACGTGGTTTAAGCGTAATTGATGTAATTTAAGATTGAGAGAGTGTGTTGAAAATGGCAATGCACTCTCTTATTATTTAAAAATATTTTACTTTATGAAACTAACTCAGAAAAAAGCAGTTTGTGTAGTAACAATTTTGGTTGTCATAGCATGTTTCTTTGCTGTATATTTGCGATTATTTACAGGTAAGGAACTTTGGTATGAGATGTTTGCAGCAGTTTTAGGCGTTATCATTACCGCAGTTATAACAATGATACTTCTCAAAGGTCAAAGTGATGATGACGTCGAACGTGAGAGAGCAGCAAAGATATTTGAGGAGAAGCTTCGTATTTATCAAGACTATCTTCATTCTTTATGTGACATAATCAAAGAACATAGCCTTTCGGACGAAGGAAAAATACGTCTTGAATTTCAAACATCTTATGTGGCAATGCATTGTGATCCACAATATATAGCAACAGTAAGCAATTCTGTTAAAGAACTTATAGAGTATTGTTGCCCTGATGAAGATGATGAAAATCTGAATCGGAAAGATAAGAGCGGTTCACCTGATCCTTTATTGGATAATCTTTTCTGTATTGTAGAAGCTTTTAGAAAAGACTTGTATGGTGATAATTTTAGATTTGATGACAAATATAAACGAAATACGCTGGAAAATTTCTCTGATGCTTATCGTAATGCAAAAAGTAATGATGGAAGTGTAGAAAAAGAGTCGCAACGTATAAAAGTTGACTTGAATGTACTTCCTAATTCATTGAAGAATGTAAATTTTGAAACAGTTTCAGAAAACATATCCGAAGAGAAAGATTCTGAGCAACAATCAAGACCAGTTCATACAGAAGATACAAGTATATGGGATAATTCTTTGTCGAAATGGAAAGAAGAAGGTTGGCTGGTTGAAGGTATGTCCGATCAAAATGACTGGTTCTGCATGACAAATGCAAACGGTAATCCAGGAGTTATTGGTGTTGGATTTATGCAAGGACATTATTATATGCAAGCTACATATAAAGATGATTATGATTTCTCAAAACCTTTGAAGTGGGAAAAAGGAGGACGTAGAAGTTATGGCCGATGGTTACAATATTTAGCAGAGCCTTATTACAATATTGCTGAAGGAAAATTTGTAGAGACATTTAAGTCTGACAAAGAGTTGCAGCAATATATTGTAGATAATGTGGATGAATTGAAAAATATAATAACCCGACATCATCGTACAGCGACATGGAAAAATGAAGTGGGTTCTTATGATAATTGGAAGATCTTTATTTGGTATTGGGATATGTTAGCTTGTGAATTTTCCTTAGAAAAAGAAGGTATTCCTTATATGGATATTATTGAAAGTGAGAAAAAAGGAGAGGTTCTGATACAATTGGCTAATCGGAAAGAGGATAATAATTTATTGAATAACACTTTAAAACGAATAGGATGTCAAGACAAGAATATTGAGCCAAGTGGTTATGTAATTTTGGAAGTTGTGCATTCCACTGATGCTAGTGCCGTTTCTAAAAGTGTAAAATATTGGATAGAAAGAATAAACTGTTGATTGCCCAATAATATACTTTTTATCAAAATTAAATATTTTCCTGGTTTACAGTCATGTGTAATTATGTTTTTCACTTATGAAACCATGAATTACACATGACTTTTTTATGGAAAGCAATAACACAAACCAATCGTAATGGATGACATTTCTGCATAAACGTAATTTTATGCAATTAAATACGTATGCAGCATGAATTATGAATAATATTAATATTTGAAACTTGCAGCCTTAAAACATCCCCGTTTTAACAGCCACAAGAGTAATCATAATTGGCTGACGCCGAACTTTGTTTTTCCATTCTCCATTCTCCATTCTCAATTGGCAAATGCCCCGTTACGCCTCGATGTTGTATTTCTGAATCTTGTTATACAGCGTCTTGCGGTCTATGGCGAGCAGCTGGGCTGTTTTGGTCTTGTTGCCGCCCGTGGCGCGCAGGGCGTCTATTATGCGCTGGCGTTCGGTCTGCTCGTCGTGTAGGGCTGTGGGCTCCTGTCTCACGGGGCGCGTCATGGCCTTCGACAGCTCTTCGGTGCCGATGTATGAGCCACGCGTAAGCAGGGTGGCACGCTTCACCACGTTGTTAAGCTCGCGCAGGTTGCCCGGCCAGCTGTATCGCGCAAGCATCTCCGACGCCTTGTCGTCGAATCCCGCCACGTTGCGTCCCAGCTCCTCGTTGGCCTGACTGACAAAGAGGTCGGCAAACAGAAACAGGTCGGCGCCGCGGTCTTTAAGTTCGGGCATATATATGGTGAACTCGTTGATGCGGTGATAAAGGTCTTCGCGGAACTTTCCGTCGGCCACGAGCTGCGCCAGGTTGCCGTTGGTGGCGCACACCAGCCGTATGTCTACGCTTATCTCCTTTGGCGAGCCTAACGGGCGCACCTTGCGCTCCTGAAGGGCACGCAGCAACTGCACCTGCACGTCGTAGGTCAGGTTGCCCACCTCGTCGAGGAACAGCGTTCCGCCGTTGGCCTCCTCAAAGGCTCCGCGCTTGTCGGTCGTGGCGCCTGTGAAGGCTCCCTTGGTGTATCCGAAGAACTCTGACGCCGCCACGTCCTTGGGTATGGCTCCGCAGTCGAGCGCAAAGAAGGGCTTGTCGGCGCGGCTGCTCTGGCTGTGAATGCGGCGCGCCACATACTCTTTGCCCGTGCCGCTGGCTCCGAGAATAAGCACCGACATGGGCGTTGGCGCAACGAGGTTTACGTAGTCGTAGAGCTGGCGCGAGGCCTCGCTCGTGCCTTCTATGTATTTCTTGGCGGCCGTGTGCGGCTTCTGTTCTGCCGCCGCGTTGTTGCCGTGGGCTGCTTGTGTTGTCGCTGTCGTCGGTGTGGCGCCTGCCGTGGCTGCTGCATCGGCGTTGTGGCTGTCGAGCGCGTCGTTTATCTTTTGCAGCAGGATATCGGGCTGCACGGGTTTGGCTATATAGTCGCACGCTCCCGACTTCATGGCCAGCACGGCGTTCTGCACTTCGGCATAGCTCGTCATCACGATGAAGGGCGTCTGCATGTTCTTCTTGCGCAGCCAGTTGAGCAGAAACAGACCGTCGTGGTCTGGCAGACGGAGGTCAGACAGTATGAGGTCGAAGCCCGTGCTGTCGGTCACGGCCCGTGCCGCGGCGCTTACGGAGCTTGCTCTCTCAACCGTGAAACCCTTTTTGCGCAGCCATGTCTGCATCATGGTTGCGTATGTAAGGTCGTCTTCAACTATAAGGATACTTGCCATGTAGGTCAGAATGTTGTTATGATAACAACTGCGTGTCGTCGTGCAAAATTAGCTTTTTTATTATACATGGCGCAATAAACCGTTGTTTTTTATTGCTTTTTAAAACTTTGAGATTAATGTCTGCGGCTTTCAGATATATTGATTTTTGATTATTCGACTGCTATTTGTGCTTTGCGTTGCGTGCCTCGCCGCAAAAAATGTTATATTAGCAGAACATAATCAGCAAGTGATTGAAAATCAGAAAATATTAATACCATGAAAATCAAGATTACATTACTGCTTGTTGTCATGGCCGTGCTTCAGCCGCTGAGGCTTTTCGCGGCAGGTAAAGGCAATGAAGGCAAGCCCCGCGTGATAGTGCTTACGGACATTGAGAACGAACCCGACGACGCAATGTCGATGGTGCGCTTCCTGACATACTCTAACCAGTGGGACGTTGAGGGACTTGTTGCCACAACGTCGGTGCATCAGAAGAAGGAGACGGCAGCATGGCGCATACGCGAGATTGTGACGGCATACGGCAAGGTGAGAGACAACCTGCTGAAGCACGAGAAGGGCTATCCCTCGGCCGACTATCTGCTGTCGGTGATAAAGGAGGGACGCCCCGACTACGGCATGCACGCCGTGGGCAAGGGCATGGACTCTGAAGGCTCCGAACTGATAATCAAGGCCGTAGACCGCAGCGACAGCCGTCCGGTGTGGGTGCTTGTGTGGGGCGGCCCCAACTGTCTGGCGCAGGCCCTGTGGAAGGTTAAGGCCACGCGCAGCGAGAGCGAAATAAAGGCTTTTGTGTCGAAACTCCGCGTGTATGCCATTTCAGATCAGGACGACAGCGGCGTGTGGATGAGAAAGACGTTCAAGGACCTGTTCTATATCGTCAGTCCGGGCTTCCATCGCCTTGGCGGATACCATTACGCCACATGGAGCGGCATCAGCGGTGACAAGTTTCACGGCCGCTTTGCCGGAGCCGACTTCAGCATAGTTGACAATCCGTGGCTCGACGAACACATACGCAGCAAGGGCGAGCTGGGCAAGCAGTATCCCTACATGAAGTTTCTGATGGAGGGCGACTCGCCCACGTTTATGTATCTCATTGACAACGGACTGGGCTGTGCCGAGCATCCCGACTGGGGCAGCTGGGGCGGACGCTACGAGCTGTATCAGCCGCGCATGGAGCGCTGGTTTATTGAGCCTGAGACAAGACCGATATGGACCGACGCGCAAGACGAGGTGATGGGCTGCGACGGCTCATGGCACACAAGCAACAAGGCTACGATATGGCGCTGGCGCGAGGCTTATCAGAACGACTTTGCAGCACGCATGGACTGGACCGTGAAGGACTACGACGAGGCCAACCATCCGCCTGTGCCTGCACTGGCATGTCCGGCAGAGATGACAGCCGCCACGGGTGACACCATAAGACTGAGCGCAGCAGGCACCTCTGACCCCGACGGCGACAGCCTTTCGTACAGCTGGTTCTACTATCCCGAGGCAGGAACCTTCAACGTGGCTACGGCGCGCACGGGCAGTCCGCTAAAGATAGTGGGCCACGACAGCCGCGACGCTTACTTCATAGTGCCCAGGGGCGGCCGTCTCGGCACGATGCACATCATACTGGCCGTTACCGACAGCGGCACGCCACGCCTTACGCGCTACGCCCGTGTAATAGTGAATGTTGTTAAATGACGTTACTGAAAATAAATACTGTTTCAAATGAAAAGAATATTTCTAGCTTTGAGCCTGCCGTTGATAATATTGCTGTGCGGCACTCCGTTCCAGGCTGTGGCTCAGGATGAGAGAACAAGAGTTATCGTGACGAGCGACGGCGAGATAGACGATGAATGCTCTTTGGTGCGTTTCCTGCTGTATTCAAACGAATGGGACATTGAGGGCATCATAACATCAAGCTCGCAATATCACTGGCATGGCCACAAGTGGGCCGGTGACGACTGGATGGAGCCTACGCTGAATGCATATGCCGAGGTCTATCCCAATCTGCTGAAGCACGACAGGAGATATCCTTCGCCTGAATTTTTGCGCAGCCGTACTTATCTTGGCAATGTAGAGACTGAAGGTGAAATGGACAAAGTTACTAAAGGCTCACAGCGTATTGTTGAGGTGCTGCTCGACAATGCCGACAAGCGCCCGGTGTGGATACAGGCATGGGGAGGCACGAACACCATAGCCCGTGCGCTGAAGACCATAGAGGAGACTTATCCTGAGCGCATGGCCGAGGTGGCAGACAAGATGAGGCTCTTCCTTATATGGGAACAGGACAGCACATATCAGGCTTACATACGCCCTCATTGGAAGAAATACAACATAAAGACAATCATATCTGACCAGTTTGAGGCCATCGCCTACCGTTGGAAAATGGTTCAGCCTGATTATATGCAGAAGTATTATGAAGGCGCATGGATGAAAGAAAACATATTGCAGAATCATGGTGCCTTGTGTGGTTCGTATAAGGCTCATGACAATGGCGACTTCCGTTCAGAGGGCGACTCTCCGGCTTTCCTGCATACAATAAATGTCGGACTGCGTAATCTGGAGAATCCCTCATGGGGCGGATGGGGTGGCCGTTATGTGCTGGTGCGCGAGAACACATGGCTTGACCCAGTGCCTGTTGAAGGATATAAGTATCCTGAAGGCCGATGGTATGGCGATAACGGCTGGGGGCGATGCAGTCTTCGTCCCGGCAGCACTGCCACTGACGAACAGCGCAGCGCTTACTTTAAGCCAATGTGGAGATGGAGCATTGCAATGCAGAACGATTTTGCGGCCCGTGCCGACTGGTGCGTCAAGTCTTATGCAGATGCCAACCATCAGCCTGTGGTTGTGCTGGCGCATAGTGCCGACATAAAGGCCAAGCCGGGCAGCAAGGTCAGTCTTAGCGCTGCGGGCACTTCCGATCCCGACGGCGACAGCCTCACCTTCAGCTGGTGGCAGTATGCCGAGGCCGGCACATATCCGGGTTCTGTTGATATATCAGACAGCGATTCTGTCAATGCAATGCTGACAGTTCCTGCCGACGCAAAGTCCGGGCAGACCATACACGTGGTGTGTGAGGTTACCGACAACGGCACGCCGCGCCTTACGCGCTACGCCCGTGTGGTTGTTACAGTGAAATAAAAAACATTAAATACAACTTAATATTATATGCAGAAATTATCAATATTGTTATGCTCCTTGTTGCTTGCGGCTTCGGCATGGGCAGGCAGCAAGGCCGATCCGGGCAAGCAGGCCATAGTGCTCGAGGAGTTTGTGTTCATGAAGTCGCCCACGCGCGACTGTCACGCATCGTCTATAATGGAACTGTCTGACGGCACTCTGCTATGCACATGGTTCGGCGGCACACGCGAGCGCGCCAAGGACGTAAAGATATGGCTGGCGCGCAAGCCCAAGGGCGGCACATGGCAGGAGCCTGTGGCCATAGCCGACGGCGAAGGCGGCACGGTGTTCAATCCGGTGCTGGTGCAGCTCAAGGGAGGCGACATACAGATATATTATCTCTGCCCGACGATAGACGAGGGCCGCGTGATAACCTCTTCTGACAACGGCCTCACGTGGAGCCGTCCCGTGGCCCTGCCCAAAGGCTTCGTAGGCCCTGTGGTCAACAAGCCCGTGTATCTCGACGACGGCACCATCGTGGCAGGAGCCAGCCTGCAGGACGCGCCCGGCAAGCGCATACACGTGGAGCGCAGCACCGACAACGGCCGCACATGGACCAAGACGCCGGCGCTGAGCGATCCTGCCGGAACAAAGTATAAGCTCATTCAGCCCACATTCCTCGTACACTCGCAGAAGCGCCTGCAGCTGCTGGCACGTCCCAACGGCAGCGGACCCGACACGAGGATAGCGCAGACATGGTCGGACGACGGCGGACTGACATGGGGCCCGATAACCGACACCACGCTGCCCAACAACAACTCGGCCATAGACGCCGTTACGCTGAAGGACGGCCGCCATCTGCTTGTCTACAACCACTCTACGCGCAACGACACCATTGGCGGGCGCAAGGGCAGGGGCATACTGACCGTGGCCATGACGCGCAACGGCATCGACTGGGAGGCTGCTGCTGTGCTTGAATACCGCACCGGCGCCGTGCAGTATTCGTATCCGGCAGTGATACAGACGAGCGACGGACTGGTGCATATCACCTACTCATGGCACCGCAAGCGCATAAAGCACGTGGTGATAGACCCCTCAAAGCTCGTTACCTATCCCATCGTAGACGGAGTGTGGCCCAAGGACAAGATGCCGTGGACAAAGAGCACCGAGACCGAAAGCGTGGCACAAGGCACAGAGGTGCTGCAGTGATGCGCAGGGCCTGCACTGTAGCTTCTATATAATGTTAAAACAAGTCTTACTGAACCATGAAGAAACTTATATTTTCTGTTGCTGCCGCCCTCGTGCCGGCTCTGTGCATGGCCGACGGCCTTAAGGCTTTCCCCACGGCCGAGGGCTATGGCAAGTTTGCCGTAGGCGGCCGCGGAGGCGACGTCTACGAAGTTACAAACCTCAACGACTCGGGCGAGGGCAGCCTGCGCCATGCCGTTGAGGCCGAGGGGCCGCGCACGGTGGTGTTCCGCGTGTCGGGCACCATCGACCTGAAGAAAAAGCTCACAATACGCAACCCCTACATAACCATAGCCGGACAGACCGCTCCCGGCGACGGCATCTGCATAAAGCGCTATCCGCTGAGCATAGCCGCCGACGAGGTGATAATACGCTATATACGTGTGCGCCTGGGCAACGAGAGCGGCGGCAGCGACGACGCCTTAAGCTGCCGCGGCCGCAAGAACATCATACTCGACCACGTGTCGGCAAGCTGGAGCATCGACGAGACCATGTCGGTGTATCACTGCAAGAACGTAACCATACAGTGGTGCATGATCACCGAGAGCCTCTTCGGCTCCAACCACGTTAAGGGCAGCCACGGCTTCGGCGGCATATGGGGCTCCGACCTCAGCACATATCATCACAACCTGATAGCCCATCACTCGAGCCGCAACCCGCGATGGGCGTCGGGAGGCGGGCGCAACGACTATCGCAACAACGTTGTCTACAACTGGGGCTACAACAGCAGCTACGGCGGCGAGAGGCAGCAGAAGGGCAACCCAGAGTTCAGCTCGATAATGGTGAACATGGTGGGCAACTACTATAAGCCCGGTCCGGCCACGCGCGGCGGCAAGGTGTCTTACCGTATAGTAAACCCCGGCAGCCGCGGCGACGACGATTACGGTCTGTGGTATGTAGACGGCAACGTGGTAGAGGGCAACGGCGCTGTTACGCGCGACAACTGGAACGGCGGAGTCCAGCCGCAGGGCGGCAGCAGCGTGCTCGACAGGATAAGGCTCGGCAAGCCCTGGGATGCCATGAAGATAGATGAGCAGGCGCCACACGAGGCCTACGAGGCAGTGCTCGACAGGGCGGGATGCTCGCTGCCCGTGCGCGACGCGGTAGACCGCCGCATAGTGGCAGAGGTGCGCTCAGGCACGGCCACATTCGGCGGCAAGAGCTACAGCAGCAGGAAAGACGCGGGCGATGACCATGTGCCCACGGGCATAATAGACTCGCAGCAGGATGTGGGCGGATGGCCCGAGCTTAAGAGCGCCGCCGCCCCTGCCGACTCCGACCACGACGGCATGCCCGACGCATGGGAGCGTGAGCACGGCCTCGACCCGTCTGACCCTGCCGACCGCAACGGCCTTGGCAGCAACGGATACACCAATCTTGAAAACTATCTAAACAGCATTGCGCCCTGACGTTCATGCCTGTGGCAAGCCTGCGCGCTGCCATGGGCCATTGTTCAGGCATGATGCACTGTGTAAATAAAAGCCTGGCGGCAACGCCTGACGTGTGGTTTGATGACGGTCTGAAGTGTATGCACATCTGATAAAGAAAAACTTTTCCGGCCAAATCATAATCACTTATCTTGGCTTAAGACTAATGTTCACAGCTTTTAGACATACGTTTTTTTGATTCTTTTCAGCCGTCATGGCGCCTTGCATCAGCATGCAAATCAAAAACACGCCAAAAATCGTAACTGTTTTATATGTTTTTCCTTTCAGTCTAAATGTTTCATATGCTTTATATGACTGTACATTAAGCAAATCACATCCATTTGCTTTCATACTGTTAGTGGCCCGTTTACGATCCGTAAGTGAGCCACTTTTAATGCAAAACCGGCCCACTTTTTGGTCGTAAGTCATAGGCTTTTTGTTGTCAACCAAAGCGGAGATATAATACAAAGAATTGTCAAGCCGAAAAAACTGCCAATACAGACAATTTTGAACCACTGAAAGACAAGCACTTCACCCGAAAGCTGTCAGTAAAGATATTAGCATGCAGAGCCTGCACAAGCTTGGAACTTTTCGTGATTCTTTTGCTTGTGACATACACTTTAGCGCAAATATCAGGAATGATATGAATAATTTGTTTATGGGTCTGTATGGCAAGATACGGCTAATGAAAATGGCACTCGTTGAAACTGTCAACGAGTGCCATTTTGAGTATGGATATTTAGTAGGCCATGATAACATGGCTGTTATTTTTCGGGCACGTAGAATTTATCCATCAGCGGAAGCACCATTGTGGGATCATTGCAGAACTGTTGTCCTGTTATCTCTTTTTTCTCCACCATTTCGACCAGCTTGGGGAACTCCCTGAAATATAGTTTCATGGCAGCCTTCATGCCTACATTGATTCCGCCTATTCCGAGCCAATAGGCTTTGGCTATCTCATCTTCTTTCTTTAGATAGTAATATCGCCAAACATAATTGATTATGGTCTCCTTCTTGTTCACTGTATAATCCGTTGTGGGCGTTATATATCCATTGACATTCTTTCCTTCGTAAATTAGCCGTAGGAATACTGGCTTCTTAAAAGGCTTTGGATTTTTCTTAAATAGATTGGGCACGCTCTTCTGGGCCTTTACCGATTCGTAAATTAAGGGTAAGGAGTCATTGAGAGTTGACGTGTAAACTATTCTTTTCACTTCTTCTGATGTGTAGGTGCGGGCTTTACCTTTGTAGGTGTCGCTTATATCCAATTCGTATAACTGTGAAGTTATGATTTTTGTGAGCGGAATCGAGATGTAACCTTCAATTACCGTGCCGTCAGTCAGCGTGCAGGTTACTTTGTAGTCGTCAGGATTGTTGCGTGCTGTCGTTGGCAGCGCCATGAATAGTAGTGAAAGTATTAAGATAAGTTTATTCATTGTGTTTTATTTTAAGGTTGTTTACAATAAGGTTGTTGAACACAGATAAACAAATTTTGCAAGTTATAGTTGTTAGACCATGTTTGTAAAATTTGGCTTGTAGATTACTGCTGATCAGTATAAAAGTTCGTCGCTTGCCAAATGTGCGTTGCACTATGCATGCCGAATGCATAGATAGTATTTTCTTTCAATACTTAACGGATGGTTTTCTCTTAATTCTGCCAATTTGAACCTGTAATGTAAGACATGGCTATTTTATCAATGTAATATTTGTTCGTCGCTCCGTTTGCATCTATAGAGCGAGACAAAATTCCTATATCAGTTTAAATATTACTCACAACCGGTTCCGTTTGTTCATTGTCGTTACATAAACATTTTGCAAATGCAGAAAAAAGCCTCAATACAATTTAGACGTAGTTTTTTTCGTGCACCTCCTTTTTTAGTTAAGAAATTATATCCATAGCCAAAAATACGATTTTTTTTCTAATTTTGTATATAAATATTAATATTTTATAGAAAATGAAACGAAAATAATATGAATATCATTATTTTCATTTTTCTTATTTGTTGCATAGAAAGAAGTTGCTATTGTTCTGACGGAGAGGAAATGGCTATTGCGCTTGCGTTATTGCGCACATTTGTGGCAAAAGAATGAAGGTGCGTCAGAATGTATCTTATCATACATGTTCTGATGCACCTTCCTTTATTGTTTATGTCGTAAAGATGTTCCTGCCGTATGTCGTCGTTGGCGTTTATGCCTGCGCCGTGCGCTCATGTAGGCAGGATAAAGAGTTATTTCTCGTTCAGCACTTTGTCAAATTGCTTGGCGAAGAACATTATCTGATAGTCTATCGAGTTGTGCCAGTAGTCGCCCGTGTGGCCGCCGGGGCGCACGTAGAAGTCGTGCTTCACGTTGAGTTCGCGCAGGCGCTTGTGCGTCTGAAGGTTCACGGGATAGAAGAAGTCGCTGTAGCCGCAGTCGATAATGATGTTCTGGCGCGAGCCGAGCAGGCGGTCGAGCGAATAGTATACGGAGTGAGATTTCCACACTGTCTCGTTCTGAAACATGTTGCCCAGCACCTTCTCTATCTGCCAGCAGTTGGGATACTGGCAGATGTCCATGCATCCGCTCGTGGTGCCTATGTTGCCGAACACGTCGGGATGCTGCAGTCCGTTCCACATGGCTCCGTGTCCGCCCATGCTCAGGCCCGTTATGGCTCTCAGCTCGCGGCGCGCATAGGTGGGGTAGTGGGCGTCGATATACTCGGGCAGTTCCTTTGATATGAACGTCTCAAACTGCATCGACGGATCAACGGGCGAGTCGACATACCAGCTGTTCTGTCCGTCGGGGCAGACGATGATGGTGCGGTAGGTGTCGGCCAGGCGCGCCACGTCGGTTATTCCAGGCCATGTGGTGCTGTTGCCGCTGTAGCCGTGCAGCAGGTAAATCACGGGATATTTGGCTTCGCCTGCGGCGTCGGGTGTGTATACTATGGTGCTGAGGCTGCGCTTCATCTTCTGGCTGTACACGCTCAGCGTGTCAACCTTTGCAGCGCGTGCAGCCGTTGCGGCCAGCATTATTATCAGCGCCGTCAGTATTGTTCTTGTAATGTTTGTCATGTTGTTATGCTTATTTTTCATTGTCTTTTTCGTCAAGCCGCCTTACAGCCTCCTCAAAGGCAGTTCTGAAGAAGTGGCCCTGGGCTATGAGGTTGCCTATGCGCTCGGCGTTCATCTTCATGCAGGCATACTGTCCCTGTGTGATGTTGGGCAGAATGGTGTCGAGCTCTTTCAGCGAGTCGACGCACAGACCTATGCCGTGCTTGCTGACAAACGGCGCCAGGGCGGCCTGCTTCCATATGATCACGGGCAGCGAGCAGCGCAGATAGAGCGACGTCTTGTGCGGATTGTTTATCTTGAGATATTCGCCCCAGTCGCCCGTGCATCCGTCTTCAGAGGCTCCGTCCCACACCAGGCCGAAGTGGCCACGCGCCGTGGCTATAAGCTCGTCTGACTTTACGAAGCCCATCAGCTCAAACTTGTCGGCGCCCTTCGCCTTGCCTATCTCGAAGCCGTTGCCGTAGAGCCTCACCTTGAACGAGCTTATGTGCTCGCCCCAGCGGTAGAGGAAGGTGTTCTTGCGGTGGCTCAGCGCTCCGGCATACACTATGGTGCGTGTGTCTTCGCTGCTGTTGTTCTTTGCCGCCTGCGTGTCCGACAGATAGTCGAATATGCCCAGCGTGCCCACCATGGCGCGGCATCCGTGGCTCTCGAGCCACTGCTTCATGCTGTCGTTGTGGGCTATTATGTAGTCGGCGTGGTTGAGCCGGCGTATCTCCTTCTCGGGCGTGAGCGCCTTGCGGCGAAAGCTGCCCAAGTCGTGTATTATCACAACTACGCGCGCTCCCCTCATGTGGGCCATGCGGCACACCAGCGTGAAATATTTTTTCAGCGGATACTGCAGCAGCAGCGTGTCGCCGCGTTTCAGGCTGAAGGGCGACTTTATCACTCCGGCGAGCGTCAGGAAAAAGTGCGCCAGCTTGTTGTTGTATGTGGTCTGCCTGAGTCCGGCGTTGCCGAGGCCCATGCTGTCCATAATCTTCTCTATGTCAGTCTTGGCCTTGTTGCCTGCGCTGCCCAGACCCTTGTAGTTGCGCGAAAGATACTTACAGTTATTTAATTCATAATTCATAATTCACAAATCATAATTGGCTGATGCCGAACTTCGTTTCACAATTCTGAATTTATAATATGTGACAGAGAAATTTTCTTAATTATTAATTCTTAATTATTACTTCTCTTAATTTCCCATTTCCTTTTCTGCCAGCTTGAGAGCCTCGTCCACGGTGTCGTCCATGTCGAAGTAGGCATACTGCCCGAGTCGGCCTCCGAATATTACGTTGCCCATGCTGCGCGCCATCTGGCGGTATTCGGCCGCTATGGCGTTGTTGCGCTCGTTGTTGACGGGATAATACGGCTCGAGGCCCTCGCTCCATGTGGCGGGATATTCGTAGGTTATCACCGTCTTGGGCTGAGTGCCGTATTCAAAGTGCTTATGCTCAATGATGCGGGTGTAGGGCACGTCGGCCGAGGTGTAGTTCACCACGGCGTTGCCCTGGAAGTTGGGCGTGTCTATCACCTTGGTGTCGAACCTCAGGCTGCGGTATTCGAGCCTTCCGGCGCGGTAGTCGAAGTATTTGTCAATGCGTCCGGTGAACACTATCTTGTCTGCCAGTGAGCAAAGCTCGTCGCGGCGGCTGAAGAAGTCGAGCTGCAGTATGGTCTCCGTGCCCTCCAGCAGGGCGTCGATGAGCCTGTTGTATCCGCCCTCGGGAATGCCCTGATACGGGTCGTTGAAGTAGTTGTTGTCGAAAGTCATGCGCACCGGCACACGCTTTATTATCTCCGCCGGCAGCTCGCGTGCGGGCCGTCCCCACTGTTTCTCGGTGTATCCCTTTATCAGCGTCTCGTAGATGTCGCGTCCGCAGAGCTTCAGCGCCTGCTCCTCAAAGTTGGCAGGACACTCTATCGAGGCATACTCGGCGCGCTGCTTCTTGAGCATCTCCTCGGCCTCGGCAGGCGTGCGCGTGCCCCACAGCTGATAAAAAGTGTTCATGTTGAAGGGCAGGTTGTACAGCCTGCCGTTGAAGTTGGCCACGGGCGAGTTGGTGAAGCGGTTCATCTCAACCAGCCGTGTAACATATTTCCACACCTCCTTCTTGTCCGTGTGGAATATGTGAGCGCCGTATTTATGCACGTTGATGCCCTCAATGCTCTCGCAGCGGATGTTGCCTCCGGTGCTGTCGCGCCTGTCTATCACGAGGCACTTGCGGCCTGCCTTGCGCGCCTCGTGGGCAAACACAGCCCCGAAAAGGCCGGCTCCGACAATAAGGTAATCGTATTTTTTCATAGTAACAAGTGTTTTTTATGTGCCAGCATGCTGCCGCCAGTGCTGCGGCGTGCGCCTTTCAGCGCTTTTTCTGCTTGCCGGTTATCTTTCTGAAAGCTTTCTTGAATTTGCCCGTTACGGCCCGCTTGTGCTCAAACTCGTCGAGCTTCTTTATCACCAGCGCCACGGTCTTGTCGGCGTCGAGGCCTCTTATTTGGGCGTAGCGCCTTATCACATAGTCCATGAGCCGCTTGTCGTGCGTGAGCCGTTTCAGGTTTTCGGCGCAGTCGTCTTCCGTCGGCTGTATGAACTTTGAGCGGTTGGTGTCTATCAGCCAGAAGCTGAAGCCGCCGTCGGCAGTTCTTTCATACAGTATGTTCGTAAGGTTCAGGTCGCCGTGCATCACTCCTTTTTCGTGCAGCCGTGCCAGCAGATGCGCCAGCGCGTCGGCCGCGTCGCGGTCAAAGTCGTCGCGTCTGAGCAGGTCGGTGAGCGGCGGCAGCATGCACGACTCCGACACAAAGTAGCAGTCGGACATCAGTATGCCGTTGCCAAGCTCAAGATATGCCACTTCGCGGGGCGTGTTGAATCCCCTCTCGCGCAGCATGGCGGCAAAGAGATATGCCCTTGCGGCCTTGCTCTTCTTGAAGAACGAGTAGGCCACGCGCTGCACGGGGTTGGGCCGCTTGTAGTGTTTCACCACGAGCGTGCGGCCGTCAACGCAGAACGACTTCACCGTGTTGCGTCCCTTGTAGAGCGTAGTGCCACCCTGACTGAACGTCTGAGGCAGGCTGCCCACAAAGCCGCTGAGCGCGCTGAAGCCGCTGCCTACCGTCATGGTCATTATCTTTTCCTTGCTCATGGGCGGCTCAGAGGTTAATGTTCTCGTAGTGCTTAAACCACTCGATGAAGTTCTTTATGCCCTCGTGCAGCGCAACCTTCGGCTTGTAGCCTATCTCGGTCTCGAGCTTTGTTGTGTCGGCCCAGGTGCGGCTTACGTCGCCCGGCTGCATGGGCAGTAGTATTTTTTCGGCCTTGCGGCCAAGGTTTGTCTCTATTTCAGCTATGAAGTCGGTAAGGCTTACGGGGCTTCCGAGGCCTATGTTATACACCTTGTAGGGCAGTCCGTTTGCCGTTCCCGTTCCGTCGGGCGTCTTGTCGAGCACCATGATGGTGCCGTTGGCAATGTCGTCGATGTAGGTAAAGTCGCGCATCATGTCGCCGTTGTTGAACACCTTGATAGGCTTGCCGCTGCTTATGGCTCTTGCAAACAGCATGGGGGCCATGTCGGGGCGTCCGGCGGGACCGTATACGGTGAAATAGCGCAGGCCGGTGCAGGCTATGCCGTAGAGCTTGCAGTAGGCGTGGGCCATGAGTTCGTTGCTCTTCTTGCTTGCTGCATAGAGGCTTACGGGACTTATCACGACGTCGTCTTCAGAGAAAGGCACCTTGCTGTTCATGCCGTAGACTGAGCTCGACGAGGCATAGACGAGATGCTCCACGTTGAAGTTGCGGCAGCACTCGAGTATGTTCAGAAAGCCAATCCAGTTGCTGTGCATGTAGGCGTAGGGGTTCTCTATCGAGTAGCGCACGCCTGCCTGTGCCGCCAGATGTATTATCTTGTCAAACTTAACCTGGTCGAACAGCATGTCGAGGGCGCCCTTGTCCTCGATGTCGAGGCGCAGAAACGTGTAGTTGGGCCATTTGGTGCTCACCGTGCGGTGGCCCATGCGCAGGCTGGCGTCGGCCTCTATCCCTGCCCGGCGCAGGCGGTAGAACTTCAGCTCGGGCGAGTAGTAGTCGTTGATGTTGTCGATTCCCACCACCTCGTCGCCTCTTTCAGCCAGCATTTCGGCGCAGCGGCTGCCAATGAATCCGGCCGCGCCGGTTACGAGTATCTTCATCTTCTGTTGATTTTTATCTGTTCGGGAGCCTTACTCCTTGCTCCGTTGTCATTCAGTTGTTGTCCTTCTTCTCGAGATAATCAGTTATCTTTCTTGCCACTACGCTCCAGTCGAAGTCGCGTATGGTGCGCAGTCCTGCCTCGCCATACTTCCTTCTCAGCTCCTCGCTCTGGTAAAGCTCCTTGATGTGGCGTCTGAAGCAGAAGCGCCAGCGTGCCGAGCGTATGCCGTTCTCCTTGTCGCGCAGCAGGTCGAGCGTGCCGGCCTTGGTGGCTATAACGGGCACGGCGCATGCCATGGCCTCGGCCACGGTGTTGTTCCATCCGGTGTAGCGCGGGTTTTCGGCCGAAACAAAGCAGTCGGCACGGTTGAACAGCTCCCAGTTGCGGTCGAAGGGATGGCCTACGACAAACTCGAAGGGGCACTTGCACGTAAACTCCTTTATGCGGCGTGCGGCGCCCTCGTCAACCGGCGTGTCATAGAGGAGCAGCTTTATGTTGTAGCCCTGCGCATAGAGCTTTTCGCACGCGCTCACTACGTAGTGGGTGCCTTTCACGCGCTCCACGATGCGACCGTATGCCATGACGACGAACGGCCGGTCTTTCACCTCATAGCTCTCCTTGGGCTTATAGTTGGCAACGGTTACGCCGCCGATGGCCTTGAACGACTCGCGGCCGAACTTCTTGAGGTCGTACTCGTATACGTTCGACGAGCAGGCAAACACCTCTACCTCGGGATTCTTCATCAGCTTGGCCACGTTGTCGCTCTTTCTGACGTGATAGAATATCTTGTGGCGCGCATCAGACTCAAGCACCATGGGCATCATCTTCACCGTGGTGGTCCACAGGGCGTCGAGCTTTGTGCCTTTAATCTTGTCGAAGGTGCTCATCTCGCCCTTGAAGTCGAACCAGTCGGGGCCCTTGCCGTCGGGTGTGAACACTATGAAGCGGTGGCCCTGCTCGACAAAGATGTTGCCGAGCTCGAGAAAGCGCTTAACGCCGCCGTAGAGCTTTGTGTGGGGCAGTAATACTCCTAATATCATATATAGTTGTTGTTAATTCGGATGAAATTTTATATTACCTTTTGCCGTGCTGCCGGCATCCTGCGTATCGCATTGATATTCAATGACTTGCAATATGCCGTCTTTTGGCTTGCAATATGTGGCCTTTCAGCCTGCAATATGTGGTCTTTCGCAATGCGATATGTGGCCTTTTGTATTTCAGTCTGCCGGCAGGCCTGTTTTGTATGGTGCCGGCAGGGCTGCAGGCTTATTGTCTCTTGTCGTTGTCCCAGAACTTCCACAGCGGTCCGAAGTCCTTTGTCAGCATCCACCATAGAGCCTTCAGGCGTCCGCGCAGGATGTTGGCCTTCAGATGGCCGTCGTGCCTGTAGGCGTCAGTAAGGCGGCTGTCAAAGTCGTGTCCCTTGTAGGTGAAGATGCGCCTGAAGGTGGAGTTTGTCATGCCCCACTTGAGCAGAAACTGCATCTGTCCCATGTTCTTGCGTATGCGGGTGGTAGATTTTGTCTCGAAGTGATACACGCGGCTTGCCGATATGCCCTTCATCATCCTTATGCCGCAGAGATACAGCTTGGCGGTGAAGTCGGGGTCGCTGTACATTCCGGGCGAAAGCTCTATGCTGTAGCCGCCCACGAGGTCCCATATGTCGCGGTGAACGATGTTCGGCGGCAGCGTTGCGCCCATCCAGTCGTTCATCTTATAGGTGCGGAACTCGTTGAGCAGGTCTTGCTCCCTGAATGTCTCAGGCGTGTCGCCATAGTCGGCATTTATTATCGAGTCGCCCTTTGTGCGGGGCTGTATTGTCGTCGACGACAGGAAGAACCGGTTGTCGGGCAGCGCCTTTATCTCGTCATACAGCGCCTTGTCCCATTCAGGCAGCGCATACATGTCGTCGTTGATGAAGAGCATATAGTCGGTCTTCACCTTGCTGCGCATCATGTTCATGGCCAGGCACACGCCCACGTTGGTCTGCGAGTGGGTGTAGTCGAGGCCCTGCTGCCTCACCCATTCGAGCGTGCCGTCGCTTCCGTCGTTGACGTGTACTATAATCTGGTGCCTGTATGTAGAGTTCTTCCTTATGCTGTCCACGCATATCTTAAGGAAGGGCAGGTTGTTCCATGTGGGTATGAGTATGGAGAATATTTCGCCGTTCATAGTCGTTACGTTATTTTGCAGGGCTTCGGCGGCGGCATTGCTTATGTCCGCCCGTGCCTTTGCTTTGTTTGTATTATATGGTTATAGCCCCTTTGGCGTGTCCTTGCCGTCAGATGCCGAGCACGTCCCTGTAGACGTTCATCACCTGCTGGGCCACGTTGTTGCCCTCAAACCGCGTTATATACTGGCGGCTTGAGGCTATGCGCTCCTCGCGTCCGGGTGCTCCCTTGACAACCTGCTTTATGGCTTCGGCCATGGCATAGACGTCGTCGGGGTCGACATATATGGTGCCGTTGCCGCCTGCCTCCTCAAGACAGCTGCCCGTGCATGCCACAACGGGCAGTCCGCTCTGTATGGCCTCGATGACCGGAACGCCGAAGCCCTCGTAACGTGAGGGGTAGACGCACGCCTCGGCCATCTGATAAATGGCGGGCAGGTCTTCGTTGGGCACGTTGTGAAGTATCTTCACGCGGCTTTCGAGAGCGTTCTCCCTGATATACGCCTTCACCTTTTCGGTGTATGAGGTGGCCTTGCCCACTATCACCAGACTTATGTCCTCGGGCAGCATCCTCAGAGCCTTCACTGCCAGCAGCACGTTCTTGCGCTCCTCGATGGTGCCCACGTTGACGATATAGCGTTCGGGCAGCATGTAGCCCGTGTGCACCTCGTGCATCTTCTTCTCGCCTTCGCGCATCTTGTAGCGCGAGCCGCAGCTCTGATATATAACGTCTATCTTCTCGGGGTTTACGCCTCCGTAGAGCATTATGTCGCGCTTGGTGCATTCGCTGATGGCTATTATGCGGTCGGCCTCGGCGCAGGTTTTTCTGAACTTCCACGCATAAATCTTGGTGTCGGGCCAGTTGTACCATTCAGGATGACGCATGAAGATGATGTCGTGAATGGTAACCACGGTCTTTATGCCGGCCTTCTTTATGCCTATGGGCAGCTCGCCCGAGAGTCCGTGATAGAGTTTTACGCCGTCGGCGTAGAGGTCGTCCACCATTGAGTGCATGCGCCACCATGCCTTCTGCAGGCCCGAAAGGCTCCTGCGGGGATACACGAATCTTACGCCTGCCGACTCTCTTACCTGGCTTCTCAGCGCGCTGTCGCCCTTGTCGGGGGCGTATAGGTTGAGCTTTATGTCGGGCGTTATAACCTCCGAGAGGTCGTTGATCAGTGTGCGGGCGTAGCTTCCCAGTCCGGTGCGGTTACATACAATGCGCTTGGCGTCGTATCCTATAATCATATTTTACATATTTTGTTGCGGGCTGCATTCTGCCTGGCCGCCGTGCCGGCTTGCGCCGTCTTGCCGTTCCAGGGCACTTTGCCGCATGCTTGCCGCTGTTGTGCAGCGCGGCGTGTGCCGGCCCATTAATGTTATATGTTTCACGTGTGACAGGCTTACGGCCTACTTTCTCACCACGTGTCCGTTTTCAATCTTGAACTCCTTGTCAAACTCCTCCCTCGTGCGTTTCCAGCGGTTGTGGCTCCACAGATAGAAGCGCGGCTCGCGCCTTATGGTCTGCTCGAGCATGACAAAGAACTTTTTGGTTATCTCAAACTCAGGCATTTCGCCGGGCTTGTCGGTCATGAGCTTGAAGGTGTAGATATATTTTCCGCGTTCGGGGCGTTCAACGTCGATGTAGAACACGGCGTTGTTCATCTTGCGCATTATGCGCTCGGCGCCCGTGAACACAGGTGTGTCGTGGTTGAGGAACGGCAGCCACAGGTGGATGTTGCGGTAGCGGGGCGCCTGGTCGGCTATGTAGCCGAAGAGATTCATGAGGTTCTGGCTGCGGAACGACACGAGATATCTCAGTATGTCCTTCTTGGGGACGCACACTCCGCCCATGCTCTGGCGCATGTTGATGAACAGGCGGTCGAAGAGCTGGCTGCGCAGGGGATGGTATATCAGTCCGATTACGGCCTCGGGATGCTTCTTTATGACAAGGCCTGTGGCCGAGAGCAGCTCCCAGTTGCCGTAATGTCCGAGTATGCCGGCACAGGTCTGGCCTCTGTCGAAGCACTCCTCAATCTTGTCGATGCCCCTGAACTCTATGCGGCTGAGCAGCTCCTGACGGCTGACGGACATGAGCTTGACGGTCTCTACGAAGTAGTCGCAGAACCACTTGTAGAATCCGCGCTCTATGCTGATGCACTCCTCGAGGCTCTTCTCGGGGAATGCCGATGTTATGTTGCGTCTGACGATGTCGCGGCGGTAGCGCACTATGTGGTAGAGAACGAGGTTGGCGATGTCTGATATCACATAGAGGGCCCTGTAAGGCAACTTTGACACCAGATAGAAAATGCCGTAGATTATGTTATATAAAAACTCTTTCATTCCTCTTTCTCCGGTTAGTTGATTACAGTGTCTGCATGTCGTTCAGCTTCTTGTAGTAGCCGTCGATGGCGAGCAGCTCCTCGTGGGTGCCGCGCTCAACGATCTCTCCCTCGTGTATGACGCATATCTCGTCGGCGTTCTTGATGGTCGACAGGCGGTGGGCAATGGCCACCGTGGTGCGCGTCTTCATCAGATGCTCGAGCGCGTCCTGCACCAGTCGCTCGCTCTCGGTGTCGAGAGCCGACGTAGCCTCGTCGAGGATGAGTATCGGCGGGTTTTTCAGTATGGCGCGGGCTATGCTCACGCGCTGGCGCTGTCCGCCCGACAGGCGTCCGCCTCGGTCGCCTATGTTGGTGTCGTAGCCGTGTTCCGACTCCATGATGAAGTCGTGCGCGTTGGCTATCCTTGCGGCGTTCTCTATCTGCTCCTGCGTGGCGTTGTCTACGCCGAACGATATGTTGTTGCGGAAACTGTCGTTAAACAATATGGCCTCCTGGTTAACGTTGCCTATGAGCGAGCGCAGGTCGTGCAGTCCCATGTCCTTCACGTTCACTCCGTCGATGAGCACCTCGCCCTCCTGCACGTCGTAGTAGCGCGGTATGAGGTCTACGAGCGTCGACTTGCCGCCGCCGCTCTGGCCTACGAGCGCCACGGTCTTGCCCTTCTCTATGGTGAGGTTGATGTTGCGCAGAACCCACTTCTGGTCGTACTTGAACGACACGTTGCGGAACTCTATCTTGCTCTTGAAGTCGGTTATGTGCACCGGATGCTCAGGCTCCTTGATGTTGCTCTCGGCCATGAGTATCTTGTCCACGCGCTCCATCGAGGCCAGACCCTTGGGTATGTTGTAGCCCGCCTTCGAGAATTCTTTCAGCGGATTGATTATGCTGTAGAGTATAACGAGATAGTAGATGAACGTGGGGCCGCTCAGAGTCATGTTGTTTAGCACCAATACACCGCCGAACCAGAGCACTATGACAATCATCACCGTGCCGAGAAACTCGCTCATCGGGTGGGCCATCTGCTGGCGGGTGTTCACGCGGCGTATGTTCTCGCGGTATTCAGAGTTAATCTTGTCGAAGCGGCGGTTCATCTTCTCCTCGGCGCAGAAGGCCTTTATGATGCGCAGTCCGCCCAGCGTTTCCTCCACCTGGCTCATCGTGTCGCTCCACAGCGACTGTGCCTTTATCGACTTCTGCTTCAGCTTGCGGCCCACAAAGCCCATGAACCAGCCCATTATGGGCACTATGACGAGCGTGAAGAGCGTCAGCTGCCAGCTGATGATGAGCAGCGTGGCGAAATAGAACACTATCAGTATGGGGTTCTTGAAGAGCATGTCGAGGCTCGACATTATGGAGTTCTCAATCTCCTGCACGTCGCCGCTCATGCGCGCTATGATGTCGCCCTTGCGCTCCTCGGAGAAGAATCCGAGCGGCAGCGACGTAATCTTGCGGTAGAGCTGGTTGCGTATGTCGCGCACCACGCCTGTGCGTATAGGAATTATCGTGGCCGACGAAAGGAAATAGGCACCCGTCTTCAGAAACGTCATGAAGGCCAGAAACAGGCCTATGACGAGCAGCGTTGTGGTGGCGCCCATGCTCCCGATCATCTCGTAGATATAATAATTGGCGTTGTTTATCAGCACATCTTTCATGTTGCCGCTGCCCCAGTCCATCAGTCCGGCAGGCACGCTGGCCGCCTGAGTCTTGAAAAGTATCTGCAGGATTGGTATTATGGCCATGAAAGAAAAGATGTTCAATACCGCCGAAAGGATATTAAACACCACCGTCAGTACCAGGTATTTTTTGTAGGGAGGTACAAAACGGCGCAATACTTGTAAAAATTCTTTCATCTATCCGTGGGTTGTTCTTTTAATGGAATTTAGGTTTATTCCGGTTGCAAAGATAGTGTTTTTGTGCAAGAAAACAAAATATGGCGGCCGTTTTAGTTCATTATGGGGCTGTATGAGGGGCCGCAAAGGCGATATGGGGGCTGTTTGAGGGGCTGATCCATGCCGGTTGTCATACTGCCGGAGCATGCCGGAAGGCACGCCGCTGCCGGCTTTTCCGTGTTCTGTCAGCGCCTTGCAGCGTGAAGGACTGGTGCCTTTAGTTACAGTTTCATGCCCCTGTCATGCGGCTTGTTGTGCGGCGCTTCGGGGCGGAATGTATCGGGCTGTATAACGCATTGATACACAATGTGTTGCAAAAGGCCATGTTTCGGGTTCTAAAAGGTGGCCTTTTAGGCTGCAAAAGACGGTCTTTCGGACGGCGAAAGGTGCCCTTTCAGAACATGAAAGGCGGCCTCTTGATGATAAGAGTGCCGCCTTTCTCTTCAAAGTTAATATTATCGTGCTTCCAATTAGTCGGTTTTATGCCTCGCCGCCGTCCGCGAGTACGCCTTTGAGCGTTGCGCTCGAGCTGTCGGTTATCCTTACCCTTACGGTCTGGCCGATGTGGCAGTTGCCCTTGTCGAACACCACCACCTTGTTCTGTCCGGTGCGTCCGAAGAGCTGTTCGCGGCTGCGCTTGCTGAAGCCCTCTATCAGTACGTCGAACTCCTTGCCTACGTCCTTGGCGTTCGACTCTGCCGACAGCTTGGTCTGCAGCTCTATCATCTCTGCCAGGCGGCGCAGCTTGACCTCCTCTGATACGTCGTCGGGCAGGTGCTTCGATGCGTATGTGCCGGGGCGCTCGCTGTATTTGAACATGAAGGCAGAGTCGTAGCCCACCTCGCGCATCAGCGAGAGCGACATCTGGTGGTCTTCCTCAGTCTCGCTGTGGTAGCCCACGAATATGTCGGTAGATATGGCGCAGTCGGGTATTATGCGGCGTATGGCCCTCACGCGGTCCATATACCACTCTCTTGTATATTTGCGGTTCATCAGCTTCAGTATGCGGTCTGATCCGCTCTGCACGGGCAGATGTATGTGATGGCAGATGTTTGGCATCTCGGCTATCACGCGCAGCGTGTCGTCGCTCATGTCCTTCGGGTGGCTCGTGGTGAAGCGTATGCGCATGTCGGGCACGGCCTCTGCCACCATGCGCAGCAGTGCCGGGAACGCCACTTTCTCGCTCTTTGCGTCGCCTTTGCCGTCGTTACCCTCGCTGTTTACTTCTTCATTTTTACTTTTTAATTCTCCTAAGTAGGAGTTAACGTTCTGTCCGAGCAGCGTAACTTCCTTGTATCCGTGTTCGTGCAGGTCGCGCACCTCGCGCAGAATGCTCTCCACGTCGCGGCTGCGTTCGCGTCCGCGGGTGTAAGGCACGATGCAGTAGTGGCAGAAGTTGTTGCATCCGCGCATGATGCTCACGAATCCGCCCACGTGCGGTCCGCATATTCTCTGCGGCATTACGTCGCGGTAAGTCTCTGTGGTAGACAGCTCGATGTTCATCGCCTTGTGTCCCGTCTCGGCCTGAGCTATTAGGTCGGGCAGGGTGAGATAGGCGTCGGGGCCGGCCACGAGGTCAGCATGATGGTTCTCGAGCAGGTCTTCCTTCACTCTCTCGGCCATGCATCCCAGCACTCCGATAATCATTCTTCTGCCCTTGCGCGTCATGGCGTGCAGGGTGTCGAGGCGGTTGAGCACTTTCTGTTCGGCATTGTCGCGCACGCTGCACGTGTTCAGAAACACGGCGTCGGCTTCGTCAACGCTTTCGCACAGTTCATATCCGGCCATCTTCATCACCGAGGCCACAACCTCGCTGTCGGCCACGTTCATCTGGCAGCCGTAGGTTTCTATAAATAGTTTCTTCATCTTCGTTGTTATTGGTGTTTTAGGGGGATGGGAGCAATGGGACGGATGAGACTTATACTTTGCCGGCTGATGCCGCCGCGCAGGGCTTGCGGCTGTCGTCGCCGGGCGTCCGCTCACTCTCTTTCATCGCCCAGTATTATCTTTGTTATCTCGGCCATGAGGCGCGCGTTGTCGGCGTCGCTCATCTTCGAGTCTTTTATCAGTATGGCTATGGCCACCTGTCTGCCGTCGGGCATGGTCACCACTCCGGCGTCGTTGTCAGCCATCTTAGTGCCGTCAGCCATGCGGAATCCCGTGCCGGTCTTGTGTGCCAGCGTCATGCCTTGGCTCAGTCCGGCCTTTATCTTGTCGGCTCCCGTGGTTGTTGCGGCCAGCGCCTGCTTTATGCAGCGGTCGTATTCGCCGCTGAGCAGACGTCCGTCGTATAGCTTACGGAGCAGCCACACCACCGACTCGGGCTTGCTCCAGTTGGCATAGCTGTTTATCGGTGCTTCATACATCGTGGCCTCCGTCTCCGACAGATGGCAGTCTTTTATGCCCATGGCGTGTATCTCGCGGTCAACGCTGTCTATGCCTCCGGCCATGGCTATCAGTATGTCGGCGGCGTTGTTGTCGCTCTCGGCTATGGCGTAGCGTATCAGCTGCGGCAGCGTTATGCTGAACCTGCCGTCGGGATGCAGCTTCATCAGCGGACTGTATGTGTCCTTGCGCATCTGCTCAGGCGTTATGTTGAGCGTCGTGTCCACCGCTGCGCCCCTGCGCTCCATGTCTTTCAGCAGGGCAACGGCCACGTGGAGCTTGAACACGCTCATCAGCGGATACAGCCTTTCGTTGTTCATGCTGTGCATGGCGTTGCCTTCCATCCATGCCACGCCTATCTCGGCATCCTTGCCTTCAGCAAGTTTCTTTATGGCAGCAAGCTTCTTCTGCCCTTCGTATTGCGGCATTTCAGCCGTCACGGCAGCGCCTTCAGTCGTGCTTTCACAGCCACTTTCGCGGCCGGCAGCCTGCGTTCCGGCGCAGCACATAAGGCATAGCGCAGCTGCGGCTGCCCTCATCGTTATCTCTTTAAGCATTGTCTTTGCTCCTATGTTATGTCGCCTTTTCCGGCCATATGCATCAATGCGTGCAACAGCCGGCAGCCTTTGGCGCTTATTTCGTTACTGAAGTTATCTTGTTGCGCGTGCCTCTCATGTTGGTGAGGAAAGCCTTTGCCGAACCGAACTTCAGGAACATGTCGAGCCTTACGGGTATGTGGTTGGCGTCGTCGGTTACGAAGAAGCGCGCTATCTCGCGCCATTCGCCCTTGTCCTTCTCGGTGTACGACAGTTCGAGACAGCGGTATTTCACGCCGTTGTCGGCCTTCACGGTCTTGCGTCCCATGAATTTCAGCTTCGCCGGGTTAAGTCCGTTGCCGTCGGCGATGGGGAAGTCAACCACGTAACCCTTCTTCCAGTTGGCCGGGTCGAAGCTGCGCGCCCTGAGAAATATGTTCATCATGTCGTAGACACACTCGCCGGGAGTCACCGTGCGCTTCTCCACCTTGCCGTCCTTGTGCAGCCGGCTCTGTGTTATCTTGCACTTTCCGCCCGGATAGCTGTACCACACCTGGTCTACGGTGTAGCGCTTTCCCTCGAGCGCACCCTTGCGGTAGTAGAGCGGTGCGAGGTTGGTTGTTGAATAGCAGAGCAGCGTGTCGCGCATCACGAACATCTTGTCCATCTTGCTGTTGCCCCTTGTGGTGAGGCTGGCGCGGTAGGCCTGCTGCCCGTTATACTTGCTTTGCACTATCGACATCGAGGCGGTGCCTACTCTTACCCATACAAACTTCCAGTTGTAGTACAGGTTGTATGACAAGAACTCGCCCGACTTGAAGGCTGTGTTTCTGAAGCTACACTGCGCCATGGCTGCCACGGCAGTTGCAATCAGCATTATTGCCAGTGTGAGTGTTCTTAGATGTTTCATGATATGTGCATTTTTGTTTGTGTCCTGTTCTTTCCGTGCCGGCCGGCGGCTTGCTGTCAGCGTGCCTGTCGTGCGTGCCGTCAGTTGCCCGGATATGGTATGCCCATGCTCTTTGCCCGGTCGAGGTTACGCTTCTTTATGGTCTTTTCCTGTTCGGGCTTCTGCTTTGTTATTTCCATGGGCTTTTGCTTTTCGAGGCTCCGTGCCGTTGGATTCCACGTCAGGTTGAGGTCCCATTTAGCCTTACATTCTATCTTTTCGGGATAGTAGTAGGTGGTTTCGGCCTGGCGGTCGGCGGCATATTCGCCCGTGTCCCACTTGCCGTTCTTGTTCGAGTCGATAAACATCCTGGCGTAATATGTGCCCGGCTTTACGTAGAAGAACGACGCGTTGCCGTCGGTTGTGGTCGTTTCTTTCACCACTTCGTCAGAGTTGTTGAGCATCTGTACCACCACCGTGGTGTCGGCCATGCCCGTTATGTTGAACATAAGCGTGGCAAAGGCGTCTTCGGTCTGTATCTTGAAGCCTGTCTTGAACGGTGCGGTGGTCTTGCCGTAGATGTCGGTGAAGGCCATGGTGTCGGTTTCCAGACTGTATTCCGTGCCCGGCCGCCACTCTCCGAGCAGCTCGTAGATGCGGTTGGTGCCTGCCTTCTGCCGCAGCACGAACGGCGATTTATACCACAACGTGTCGTGCTTCGAGTAGAGATGTATGCAGGCCGTGTCCACCTTCTGCAGCGGTGTGGGCATCTCGATGGTTATGTTCTGGTCGGGCGCAGGCTCCGACTGCACGTTGTATTTGGGCTCGAGCGCCTCGGCGGGCATCTCCGTCTGGTATTCCTTGCCGCGCTTCTTGGCTTTCTCCTGTGCCTTCTGCCACTCTTCAAACTGCTCTTTCTTCTGCTTCATGCGCTTCTCGTAAGGCTCCTTAGACAGCACGTCGAGCGTGTCGGTCTGCATCTGCAGCACTCCAAGCGTGTCGGTGGCGAGATATTTCAGCTCCATTCTGAGCGTGTCCTGGTTGACGAGCGTGGTGTCCTTCAGCCAGTAGGTGATGGTGTCCTGCTTCTCTGTCGTCTCTATGATGAAGGCGTCCTGCTCGTTGAAGTTGAGTCCCTTAATCTCCGGCAGCTGCTTGTTGCCGTAGCTGAAGTAGAGCGTGAAGCGGTTGGCATAGGCTCTTTCGCTCTTCAGCAGGTATCGGTCGGTCTGCTCTTCGGTGAAGGCTCGCAGCACGATGTCGTCGGGCAGGAAGTGGGTGTAGGGCACCCGGCGTATGGAGTCGATGCGGAGCGAGTCGCGCCAGATGGTGTCCTGCCTTATGTCGGGCTTGAAGGTTGGCTCTATTATGTCGTGATTGAAGGCCAGCTGTTCGCTCTTCTGATTGAAGATATAGTTGTTGTCGGCGTCAGAGAGCGCGTATATGCGGTATTTTCCGGTGGCAATGCCTTTGATGATAAACTTGCCGCGGCTGTCGGTTCTCGACACTCTGAGCATGGGCTGGCGTGTGAATATGCTGTCGCTCAGGTCGCTGTAGAGGCCTACGAGGATGCCTTTAATGGGCTCGAGGTTCTGCGCGTTGAGCACGTATCCTGCCACTTCGAGCGTGTCGATGTGGTCGCCTGTCGAGAAAGTGTAGGTGTAGTTGCCCAGCGGATTGCTCTCGTTATTGTCGCTGATGGCGTCGGAGAAGTCGACGGTGTAGGTGGTGTTGGGCTTGAGCGAGTCTTTAATCTCCACCACGATGCGCTTTCCGGCGGCCTTGATTTCGGGCGTCTCGATCTGCGGAGGCGATATGACGACCTTCTCGGTGGGGTTGTCCACCTGGATATATTCGTCGAAGTTGATGCCTATCTTGCGCGTCTTGACGTTTATGCTCTTGTCGGCGGGCGAGCTGCCGGTTATTCTCGGCGGCGTCTCGTCATACCATCCGCCGTCGGGCTGTCCCATCCTGGCGCACGACGTGATTATCACGGCGGCCATGAACGTCAGCAGGGCCAGTGCGCCTTTCTTCAGGCGTGCTGCTCTGTGGCGTGCCTCGGCGGCGTGTGCGCTGCCGTTTGTGGTGCTGCGCCGTCTGCTGTTGCGCTGTGTGTCAGTGTTCATCGTCTTCGGTGTTAAATCTCAGCATTTGTTCTATGATGTCGCGGCTGTTGCTAAGTCGCGGCACCTTGTGCTGTCCGCCCAGTTTGCCCTTCGACTTGAGCCAGTCGTTGAACAGGCCCGTGCGCGCCTTCACGATGTCGAGGTGCTGAAGGGTTATGTCCTTGTAGCGCTTTGCCTCGTAGTCGCTGTTTATCTCCTGCAGCTTCTTGTCGAGCAGTGATGCAAAGCGGCCGAGGTCGTCGGGCTCTCTTGAGAACTCGATGAGCCACTGGTGGCGGCACTTGGCGTTGCCGTCCATGAACACCGGGGCGGCTGTGTATTCGAGCACCTCGGCACCCGTCTCGCGGCAGGCATGGGCAAGGCCCTGCTCGGCGTTGTCGACGATTAGCTCCTCGCCGAAGGCGTTGATGAAGCTCTTGGTGCGTCCGGTGATTATGAACTTGTAGGGATTGGTTGACGTAAACTTGACGGTGTCGCCTATGATGTAGCGCCACAATCCGCACGACGTTGATATGACCATGGCATAGTTTACGCCTGTCTTTACGCCTGTTATGGGCACTACGGTGGGATTTTCGGCTCCGAACTCGTCCATCGGGATGAACTCGTAGAACACTCCGTAGTCGAGCATCAGCAGCATCGACGGGTCAGAGGGGTCGCTCTGCAGGCCGAAGAAGCCCTCGCTGGCGTTGTAGGTCTCCATGTAGTGCATGCCGGGCGAGGTGATGAGCTGCTCATACTGCTTGCGGTAGGGCGTGAAGGCCACGCCTCCGTGGAAGAACACTTCAAGGTTGGGCCACACCTCCTCGAGGTGAGTCTTGCCCGTAAGCTCCATCACGCGTGTCAGCACGGAGAGCATCCACGAGGGCACGCCGCTCAGGTTGGTCACGTTCTTGTTCATCGTCTCGCGGGCTATGCGGTCGCGCTTCACCTCAAAGTCAGACAGCAGCGCCGTCTGCTTGCACGGCACTCTGACCAGGTTTGCCAGCGGACTGATGTTCTCTATCAGTATGGCGCTGAGGTCGCCCACAAGGCTGTTGCGCAGATTATAGTTGGGCGAGTGGCTTCCGCCCAGTATGAGGCTCTTGCCGTCGAACAGCCGGCTCTTGGGGTTGTTGCGCAGATAAAGGGCCACGGCGTCCTTGCCGCCCTGATAGTGAAGGTTCTGCAGACCGTCGTGACTTACGGGTATGAACTTGCTCTTGTCGTTGGTCGTTCCCGACGACTTGGCATACCACTTTACCGTTCCGGGCCAGAGCACGTCGCTCTCGCCGTGGCGCATGCGGTCGATGTCATTCTTCAGTTCCTCATAAGTGTTCAGCGGCACGTTAGCCGCAAAGTCCTCGTATGACTTCATATTGCCGAATATGTGCTTTCTGCCGTATTCGGTGTCCTTGGCACGGCCCGTCAGATATGCCAGCACCTCGTTCTGAAGTGCCCCGGCCTCGTTGATGTGCCGCTCAAGCTCCTTCTGCCGCGGCAGAAACAACTTGCCAATTATGCTAGTAATGCTCATCTTCTAAGAGGTATTTTTAAGCTGCAAAGTTAGTCTAAACTTTTGTAATACGATAAGATTTTTAATATTCTTAACACGCGCGCACATCTTTACGCCGGGGCCTTGCAGGCCGTGTGGCGTGCGTGCTGCCGCCGGCCGTTTTATGAAAGATGCCCTTTCGCCTTGCAAAAGGCCACCTTTCGCCGCCTGAAACATGCCCTTTTGCAGCCCGAAAAGCCACCTTTTGCATGGCTGGACGCAACGCCCTGTCAGCCAGTCTGTTACAAGTCGCCTTCCGCCTTGGCTGCACAGGCACCGTAAGCAGCGGCTGCACGGCATCAGAAACTGCCTCAAAAACCATGCCATGCCCATGCCACGGCGCAGCCCTTGCCCTGCCGCGGCGCAAAATAAACGGTCCGACATTGCCGGTTTTCAGAAAAAAATCATATATTTGCAGAAACATACCTTACACACGTAACAAGCATAACTTATGAGTCATCCACTATGGTCTGATGAATACTGGCTGCTGCTCATGCAGCTCTATCAGCGCAAGCCGGCAGGCATAAAGCCCCTCTACTCGCGCGGAATGGTAGAGCTGAGCCTCGAGCTGCACATACCTCCACACTATCTTTACGAGCAGATGTTCAGTCTGCGCCGTGCCGCCACGCCCCGGCTCGGGCGACTCTGGGCCACATACGGCGATAACCCCAGGCGCCTGTCGCGCGACGTGAAAGTGCTGAGGAGCATGGCAGGATTCAGCAACGCAGCCCTGTTCTACGACGGAGTGGCCATGCACGAGTCGTTCGAGCGCGACTTCAGGCCCATGCCCTCATGCGGCCAGCTCATGCCGATGATGCTTATAATAATACTCGACCAGTACTTCCGCCTGACGCCTGCCACGATGGTGCGCAACACGCCCGAGATAGCCGAGCTGTCGAAGCTCATGGGCATAAAGGCCGACGTGGTGGTGGAGGTGATGGAGACGTTTCAGACCTTCGACCCTTATCTCAACCGCAGCAAGGCCCAGCCGTCGCCGCTCACCGACGAGTGCCGCCGCGTATGGCAGCGCTACGGCAACGGCAACCCCGAAGAGCTGTCGTCGCTGGCAGCGCAGCTGAAGGCATATTTCGGCTGAAAACAATGCATACGGAGCAATCGCTAATATTCAGATATAAAACTAATTGGAGAAATGAGAATGACAATCAGGACAACGTTAATCAACGTTATGCTGCAGGTGGCGTGTGTGCTTGCGGCAGGAGCGCAGGTGCAGGAGCCCTGCGGAGTGTATGAGGCAGCCGACAAGGTGGACGGGCTAACCCGCCAAGGCTACATGGAGATAAACATAAAGGAGCCCGCCGTGCCCGATTTTTCGCAGACATTCGTCAAGGGCGCCACCCACAACTTCAGTCTTTTGCCTTCAGACTTCATGAAGAAGCCCTCACGCTATTTTGCCGGAAAGAAAGCCACGGGCTTCATCAAGTATCGCAGCAAGATACTTATCAGCAACACCGAAACCCTGATGCTGACCGACCCCGAGCCCGTGCAGGGCGGCTACAGGCTTAAGTGGGCAAGCGACATGGGCAAGACCGGCACCTGCACTATGACCATTGCAGCCGACGGCACGCTGTGGTTCACAGGCCTTGGCACCTTCGACAAGAGCATAGGTCCCGACAAGCTGGTGTTCGTAAGGCAGCCTGGGCAGACCGCAGCCAGGACATATCTGGCAGCCGGAAGCGACAAACCGCAGCAAGGAGGCGGCACGCCTGCCGCAGACAAGCCCGCTACAGGACAGACCGCCAACGGCCCGAAGGGCGGAGAGACATCGGCATCAGCCGTGGACAAAGGGCAGACCACAATGCCCACCGACGGCACGCCGGCCTACAAGCCCGCTACCGACGCCGACGGAAACATAATGCTGCCGAAGGCAAGCAGCGGCACGCTGACAGGCAGATGGATAGGCGACGGCGGACTGATGATAAAGCTCAACTCGATTATTAAGTCATACAGATATTCCAATGCCGCGTATCACGGATTTATAACCATGGAAGGACCGGGATACATCAGCGAGGGAATCGTCGCCGTGGTGAAGCACTCTGACACCTGCGTCGGCCTTTACAGCATACCGCTCGACACCGATGTCAGGCAGATTCACTACTCTGAAATACATCTCGGCCCAACAGGCCGTGCCTCCACTTACCATCTCTGTGGAAGCGTTGAGGTGCGTTCGCAGTCATACAAACTTATGACCAACACCGCCATCTATAAGCTGAATCCCATAGACACACGCTATTACGGCATGTTCTCTACTGGCAACGAGGTGAGGCCCGTGCCCCTGAACTTCTACTTCAAGCAGTCATACGACGACGGCTACGGCAACGTGAAGCTGGGCTACGGCTGCATAACCTTGTCGTACAACATGGGCAGCTACATCGACAACGACTTCATTTATGACGCACAGATACAGGCAAACGGCAGCGTAAGGATAAAGTATCAGTGCGGCAGAACCGATAACAAATACTCGGCATTGCTGGTATGGAACAAGGTCAGAAAGTCGTGGACGGTCACTCAGATTAGGCGTATTGAGGGCAGCAGCGACGACTGCTACATGATGAACAGCCCGCAGATAACGTTCAAGGACGATATCATGTAGGCATACGTCTTGTTGTCAGGCTGCGGCACATGGCTGCCGTGCTGGCGCAACAAATAAACAGAAGAGGCTGTCGCGGGTGTAATCCCTGACAGCCTCTCTTGCTTAATTTAACAGAATTAATGATGAAGCAAGTGCGGATGTCTTGCTATGATTTATAGCTCCGCTATCTTTTTAATAAAAGCCTTGCCGTTTTTTATGAATATTCCACGCTCCGGACTGTCAACCTTTCTGCCCGAAATGTCGTATATGCTGCCGTTGCTGCCGTTGTCGGTCAACGTCTGGTCAATGCCCGAAGCCGAGCTTTCGTTTGTTATGTAGACCACGTCTCCGGCCTTGGTCTCTATGTCATAGAGCCAAGTCTCGGGCAGCCTGTTGTTCACGCTCGAGTTGTCAACGTCAACATATTCGTCTCCTGATATCTTCTTTACAGGCATAGAGTAGGTGTAGAACAGCGGATTGGGGTTTTCGCCTTCAGCCTCTTTCACCTCATGTGTGTCCGACTTGATCTTTACGGGCACCCTTAGTCTGAGGTTTCCGCCGAGCGTTGAGCGCAGACGGGCACTCATCAGCTTGCCGTCTTTCCACACCATGTCCTCAAGCACGAAGCCGCCTATGGCTCTCAGACCCTTAATTTCGCCGTCGGCCCATTCGTCAGGAACAGCCGGCATGAGGTTTATAAAGCCGTCGTGGCTTTGCATAAGCATCTCTGCAATGCCCGCCGTACAGCCGAAGTTGCCGTCAATCTGGAATGGCGGATGTGCATCGAACATGTTTGGATAAGTGCCTCCGTCCTGTCCTTCGGTCCTGTCTGCCGGCACAAGCGACAGCTGGTCTTTAATCAGCTTGTAAGCATGCTTGCCGTCAAGACATCTTGCCCAAAGACAAACTTTCCATCCCATGCTCCATCCTGTCGACTCGTCTCCGCGGTACATCAGCGACACCTTTGATGCTCTGAACGCAGCCGGTGTGCGGTAGGGAGATATTGCCGTGCCGGGATACAGTGCCCACAGGTGTGACACGTGGCGGTGATGGTCGTCAGGGTTGTCCCAGTCGTCGCGCCATTCCTGCAGCTGTCCGTATTGTCCTATGCGCAGTGGCAGCATCTTGTCGCGCAGGCTCAGCAGCGATTTTGCGAAGTCTTCGTCAGTGGCAAGCGTCTCGGCAGCCCTTGCGGTGTTGGTCAGCAGGTCGCTTACGAGCTCGTTGTCCATGGTTATGCCAGCAAAGATGTTCTGTCCTTTATATGCTTTTGGTGAGTTTTCGGGTGAAACCGACGGGCAGACAACCATGAATTTGTCGCGGGGATCCTCTACCATGAAGTCGAGGAAGAACTCTGACGCTCCTTTCATTAGCGGATAAACCTCTTTCAGATAGTCGGTGTCTCCGCTGTAAAGATATCTGTTCCATAAGTGCTGGCAGAACCATGCGTTGGCCGTTGGCCACACTCCGCTGTAGGCTTTGTCCACGGCTCCTGTCATTCTCCACAGGTCTGTGTTGTGATGAAGCATCCATCCGTTGCATCCGTACATGTTCTTTGCCGTTTCGGCTCCTATCTCGCTGAGTTCCTTTATCATCTTTATCAGCGGCTCGTGAAGTTCCGGCAGGTTTGTCGATTCGGCCGGCCAGTAGTTCATCTCAGTGTTAATGTTCACCGTATAACGGCATTTCCATGCAGGGTTTGTGCTGCCGTTCCATTTGCCTTGCAGGTTGGCGGGCTGGCATCCAGGCTGTGATGAACATATAAGCAGGTATCTTCCGAACTGGAAATACAGTTCTACGAGCTGTGTGTCGTTGCCTTCAGCAAAGTCTTCAATGCGTTTGTCTGTAGTCTTCGACGGGTTGCTGTTCTCTCCGAGGTCAAGGCTTACTCTGTCAAACTGTTCCTTATAGTATTCTATATGCTCGGCTTTTGCCGTCTCATAGTCGCGTCCGGCATTCTTCATATATTCGTCAATACGCTTCTGAGGGTCGGCCGAGATATCCTTATAGTTCACAAAGTTGGTTGCCATGGCTATGTGGAAGGTCACGGCGTCGGCGTCTTTCACAATCAGCGCGGTGTCGTTCTGTGTCATTGCACCGCCTTCGTTGTCAATTTTTGCATTGACTATGAAGTTCAGTTTTCCAGGCACGTTGTTTGCGGCTTTTGCCGTGGTTCCGCTCAGCGCGAGTGTGTTTCCGCTTACAGAGCGGTCAACTTTCACGCCGTCAGGATAAAACAGGCTTGCTTTCAGGTTTATTGCGCCCTTCTTTGATGCCGTGACTCTGATGATGAGCATCTGGTCGGTGAACGACGTGAAGGCCTCTTCCGTGTAAGTTACGTCGCCCACTCTGTAGGTTACTGTAGACACAGCGTTGTCTATGCTGAGCTGTCTGCGCAGCGAAGAGTAGTCTTTATGGCCGTCGTATTCGATGCGCAGGCTTCCTGCCGGCTGGTATGATGCACCGAATCCGTAGTCTCTGTCGGCCAGGATTTGTGTCTCGGCCAGTGCCTGTGCCTCGTCGCTCTTGCCGCTGAAGACCAGCTGTCGCAGGTTATCAAGATACTTAGGTGTCTCAGCGTTGTAGTTTTTGTAGGGCGAGCCTTTTGATATAGTCTCCTCGTTGAGCTGATATTCCTCGCATACGGGATTGCCGTATACCATTGCCGCTATGCGTCCGTTGCCGAGCGGCAGGGCTTCGTTCCAGTTGCCGGCAGGCTTGTCGTACCATAGCTCCAGCGGTTCTCCGGCATAAGAGCCGAGCGCCATTGCCAGCGTTGTGATGATTGTTAATAGTTTTTTCATTATTGATAGATTTTAAAATAGATTGTTTGTTCGATGCAAAGGTATTGTTTGTGGCAATGCTTATGGTGGACAAATATTTTAAAAAGGTTCAAAATAGTCTTTTTGTCACGACGTAAACGGGGATTTTATGTTTTTTTCTTACTTTTGCAGTAGAATAATGATATTATGAGAAAAGCAAGTCTGGCAATCTTTTGTTTTTTGTTTATGACGTTATTGTGTGCGGCTTCCGACGTGCGTATTGTACATTTTGACAATGACGACGGGCTCGACCACAACATTGTTACGTGTATTATTCAGGACCGGGAGGGGTATATATGGCTGAGCTCGCGCGACGGACTGAGCCGTTACGACGGCTACAGCTTTGTCAATTACAAGGCTCAGCCAGGCGACGGCTGTCCTCTTGAGTCGAACCGTATTGACCAGATTTGGGAGTTGCCAGACAATAATATACTCTGCATGTCGGGACACCGGACCCTGAACCTGGCGGGATGCAAGTATTATGTATTCAACCGCAAGACGGGCAAGTTTGAGGTTTACAGGGGCAAGAATCTGCCCGGAGGCTCATATTATGTGGCCGACGAGAATGTGATGAGGCGCATATCTTCTCTGAAAGAGTATGAAGGCCTGGAGACAAGGGTGATGTGCGAGGACAGGCAGGGAGGCTATTGGGTGCGCACCAACCGCGGCATAGACAGGGTTACGTTTGTGAAGGAGCCTCTGAAGAACACGAAGTTCAGCAATTTTGGCGAAGAAGTGGTCAGGGCCTTGCATCAGGACAGGGCCGGACGGGTGTGGATTGCCGACAAGAACGGCTTTGTGAGGATTGTCGACCGCAACCTGGGCAATGTCAGATATCTGTCTGCCGACGGCAGGATTACGCCTGCTGCGGCTGTATTCGGCCATAACGTGTATTGTATTTATGAAGACCGCCACGGGCAGATATGGCTCGGCACCAAGCCCGGCGGGCTGTTCAGGCTGCGCAGAAAAGGGCAGGGATGGGTGCTCGACCGCTATGTCAGCGGCAGCAGAAAGCCTTTTGGCATTAACTGCAATTCTGTGTATGCCATGGCTGAGGACAGATACGGACGCCTGTGGATAGGCACCTATGGCGGCGGACTGAATGTGGTGGAGAGGCCGGAGGCCGACATGCCGCGCTTTATCAATAAGGACAATGTGCTTTCAGGCTATCCGCGCGGGGCGCTCAAGGTGAGGTGTCTGATGATGACACGTAGCGGAGTGATGCTTGCCGGAACCGGCAGCGGGCTGTATACGTGCATGATTGACGGCAAGCCGCTGCGCCGGCTGAAGTTCTGGCGAAACGTGAGAAACCCTCATGACCCGTCGAGCCTGAGCAACAATGAGGTGATGGCTCTGGCACGCGACAGCAGGGGCAGGATTTATGTGGCCACTTATGGCGGCGGAACCAACAAGATTCTGTCGCGCAACCTGCTGAGCAACAACATACGCTTCAAGGCTTATACCACGGCTCAGGGTCTTGCCTCGGATGTCAATGTGTCGTTGGCAGCATGGCGTGGCGACAAGCTGTGGATAGTGTCAGAGGCCGGTCTGACGCTGTTTGACACTAACCGCGATGTTATGATTAACTATATGAGAGGCTTCTTCAGGGAGGGTTTTGCCTTCATGGAGACCATGCCGCTGTGTCTTGACAACGGCTACATGCTCTTCGGAACCACTCAGGGCGTGTTCGGTTTCAGCCCGTCTGACGTCGGCAAGAGCAATTTTGTGCCGCGTATTGTGTTCGGATGCGACGACTATGTTGAGCTTCCGGCCGACAAGAAGAACTTTACGATAGAGTTTTCGGCGCTCGACTATAATAAGAATGAGGATATATGGTATGCCTACCGCATGGACGGAGTGGACGGCGAGTGGATATACACCAAGTCGCATTCGGTAAGCTATGCGGGCATTCCGCCGGGAACGCACACCTTCAGGGTGCGCTCAACCAACGGCGACGGCATCTGGACTGACAATGAACGTACCGTGACGATACACCGTACCCCGGAACTTACGGAGACGCCCCTGGCATGGATGCTGTTTGGCGGGGCGCTGCTTGCAGCCCTGATAGTTATATATAAGGTGGCAAGATATATCAGCCGGCTGCGCAAGGAGGTGAACGAGATAACCACGGTTACTAATGAGAAGATTGAATATCTTAAGAACAAGGTGCATGAGCTTCTGACAGAAAGGCGCGACATGGACGTCGCCGAAGGTGAGGATGCAGCCGCCGAAACCACAGACAGCCTGTTCAGAAACAAGGCCATGGGATTTATCAATGACAATATAGCCAACTCTGACCTGTCGATAGACGACTTCTGCAAGGCCATGGGCATGAGCCGCACTGTGCTCTATGTAAGGGTGAAGAAGGTTTTTGGTTCGTCGCCCAACAACTTTATACAGGAGATACGCATTAAGAAGGCTCTTGCTTTAATGAAAGATCCGGGCGTGAGCATATCGGAGGTGGCCTACAAGTGCGGATTCTCCGACCCGAAATACTTCAGCCGCTGCTTCAAGAAGACAATGGGCTGCAGCCCTACCGAATATATGAAGAGGGGCGAGACGGCAGAGCCGTAACGTCTGGCTGAAAGGCGTGTTGCATGCCCCGGTCTTATAAAATCTGATAGGGCATAGTGCCGCATCTGTCTTAATCTTACAGGCATATTGATGCTTGCGGCTGAAAGCATAATTCTCCCGATGAGATAAAAGGTGGCCTTTCAGCGTGCAATATGTGCCCTTTTGCATCGTAAAAGGTATCCTTTTGGCGGCTAAAAGACCACCTTTTGTAAAGCCGTTCTTATCATGCTGATAATCAGCTGGTTAGCCGCTGCGTCCGAGCGGCTCTGCATCATGCGTCGTGCAGGCGTGCCGTTCTTGCCGGAATATCAGGCTATGATACGTCAGAGCCTTGTTATGCATAAGTCAAGATAATAAAAACAGCCGGAGCATATCTCATTGATGATATGCCCCGGCCGTTTTAGTATAGGCGCAGCTTTATTACGGCGCTCAGTGCGTTATTTCATTATCTTTATCACCTTCACGGTGCCGTCGCCCATCTGTCGGCGTATGATGTTGATGCCCTTTACGGCCGATCCGAGCTTCATTCCCGATGTGTTGTATATGTCTTCCTTAACGGTTGTCTCGCTTCCGGCTCCGTTGATGCCTGTAGTGGTCTCGTATGTAGTGCCTTCGCTCAGGCTTCCGTATTCGTTGACAGCCTTTACGGTGAATTTGCCGCAGGTGCCTTCGGCAGGCTTGAAGCTTGTGTCTGTAGATATGCTTACCACCTTGTCGTCGGCGTCAGTTACCACGTAGCATATAGCATATGCCGACTCGTCCCAGCTCAGCGTGCTGCTTGCCGCGTCGTATCTCATGTTGGCAGGAGCGCTCACGGCCTCCATCAGCTTGCGCGGGTTCCATCCGTCAGTGCCTCTTGTTATGGCCTCGTATGTGTATGCGGCAGCCTCCTCGTCGGTAAGTGTAGCCTTGCATGTGCCCGTAACCTTCTGTCCGGTGTCTCCGTCAGTATATTCATATTCGGTGCGTCTGTTGCTCAGGTCAACAGGATTGCCGTCGGCATCCATGCTGTTGTATTCGGCAAACAGAGCCGGAATGGCTCCCATGTTGTTCCAGCCCTCAGGCTTTATGCCTATCTTCATCGTAGTGTTGAGCCATACGGTCTTTGGAGCGTTGTGCCACGGGCGTCCCAGCGCTGTCTTGTTGTCGTTGGCAAGCTCGTTGCCGTCTATGGTGCAGTTGCTGAACACGTATCCGAACTTTGTTCCTTCCTTATGGCATGGTGCCACGATCACAGATCCGCTTCTGACGTTGTATAGCGTGCAGCCTTCGAGCAGGACGTCGCCTCCGCCGTAGAAGTAGTCTACCGCACCCTCAATCCAGCAGTCTTTCACGTAGTGGCGGTCGGCCATGTTTCTTGAAGAAGTCTGCCATGTGTCCTGATAAGAGCGGAACTTGCAGTTGTAGAACGTCATGCGGTCGTTGCGCGAATACATGGCCAGACCCATCGGTCCCGACTGGTTGTCAACGCCCCAGCTGTTATAGAAGGTTATGTTCTCAGTGTAGAAGTCGCTTGCATTCACCTCAACCACGCTGCTGTAGCCGTAGTTGTTTGACTGCGGATTGTTCGTAGACCATTCGTATCCTACGTCAGAGCTTCCTCCGTTGTTGATGGTATGCTTTATCACGGTCTTCTCCTTGTCCTGTCCTATAAGGTGTATGAAAGGCTTGCTCTCAGGTATCAGCACGAGTTCGTCATACTCTCCGTTCTCAACAAATATTAGGTAAGGCACGCTGCTGTTGTCAGGAGCGGCGTCGATGGCCTCCTGAACCGAAGTGAAGTCGCCCGAGCCGTCGGCAGCCACTACGGCGTCGAACACTTTCTTCTCGGGTTGCGGGCGCTGCATTGTGGTAAACTTGAATGTCGTGCCTTCAAAGGCGTTGCCGTTGAGGTCGGTCAGTGCGCCCTTGGGTACAACCACCTCACACTCAGTGCCGTATCCCATGTCGGCATAGGCATAAGTGGCTGTCTTGCTTCCGAATACAGGTGTCATGGCCTTTCCGTTTATCGTTACGTCGCCTGAGCCTGCTTTCACCTTCTCGTTGAAGTGAAGCACCACGTTGCCTGATGCTGAGGCAACGTCAGAGCCGGCCTCGGGCGATGTGGCAACAAGCTTCGGTGCCTCGTGGTCGTCCTTCTGTTCGTTGTCGGCATATACAACTATGTCGGCAAGATAGAATCCCTCTGTGTCGCTGTCCGACGGCTCGCCGGCCAGTCCGCTTTCGGTGTCGCCTATCCAGCGCACATACACCTGTCCGCTGAGACCTTCGGGCAGTGTACCCTCAAGCACCATCCACTGGCTGCTCTCGGTGCCGCTTCCCATGTCGATAGAGCTGAGGTCGGTGTAGTTTACGCCGTCGGTAGAGTATTGCATCTTCTGTATCTTGTGCACGCAGGCGTTGTCGAGAGCCGCCAGTGAGTGCACCTTGATGTTCTTATATCCGTCCACTACAAACTTAGCCACAAGGTAGCGTGGGTTGTCCATGTCGGCCCTTTCGGTGTAGCGGCGTATGCAGTTGCGCTCAATGCCGCCGAAGGTGCGTGTGCTTGCGCCCCAGTTGGTTGTCTTTCCGTCGCCTTCATACAACTGAAGGTTGCCTGTGTTGTCTGTCGTGAAGCTGTAGTCGCCGGGGCGGTTTCCGCGCGGCTCGCTTACGCTGAAGTCCCATCCTACGATGAACGGAACCACGTCGAACGTAGCCGTAAACGTCTTGTCGCCGTTCATCACCACAGTCTTCTGCGCGTCGCTGCTGCCGTCGTTCCAGTAGAGGAAAGACGTTACAGAGTTTGGCACCACCTTCATCGTAACGCTTGTTCCGCTTTCATACTTACCGTCAACAGGTTCCGGCGTGAGCGACACGTTGCCCCATTTGGCTCCGTCTCCGCTTTTGTTTATGTTGAGGGTGTATGTCTCAACCGAAGAATACACGGCTGTGATGTCCATGTCCTTCTCAATGTTGAACGTGTATGGGTTCTCTGTCGACAGTATCTGTCCGTCTTTGTCCTGCCACTGCTTGAATCTGAATCCGTAGTTGGGCGTTGCCGTTATCGTAACTTCGCTTCCGGCCTCATAGTCAGCCTTTGCCGGAGTTACCGTTCCGGCGTTTTCCGGGCTGTTGGTAACGTTCATGTGTACGGCATTTGTGAGGTTTTTCAGCCATCTCGGGTCGCCTATCGGGCCTCCGTCTGTAGCTGACGTAGCCATGGGCGACTCTGAGGTTATGCTGAAATCGCCGTTTTCAGGGTCAGGGAAAGGTATGTTCGTCAGTCCGAAGTCGGCCAGCGTATAGTCCGAAATCTCTGTGTCGGCCGCGCTTGCCTGGTTGTATGTTCCGTAGTCGGCTATCAGGTTTTTCTCTGCCAGCAGATATCCGCCCGTGGTGTTTAGTATGTTTGGCGTCTGTCCGTCAACGCCGGCTTTGTATATAATGTTGTTTCTGAATGTGTATTCAGAGAACAGTCCCACTTTGTTTCCAGTGTTGCAGATGGCATATTTTGATGCTTTCGACCATTTGTAGACTGTGTTGTTGCTGAATGTGAACAGCATGTCGATGTCTACATTCATTGAGTTGGGCGAGAAGAAGCTCTCTCCGCCTTTATAGTTATATAGTGTAGAGTTGGTTACGCTCACCTCTCTTACGCCGTGTTTCGGGTAGATAAAGTTGTATCCTCCGTCGCCGCAGTCGTGTATTATACATCTGTCCATCTCAATCTTGTCTATCACATGCCCCTCGTTGTTGGTGCGCAGGAAGCATCTGTTGATGGCCGACAGGTCGCAGTTGCGCAGTGTGATGGTCTTTATGTCACCATAGGTGAGGTCCATGAAGTAGCTGTCGTTGGGTTTGATAACGAGCCCCTCCATAATAATTCCGCCTCCGGTTACAGACGCATCGCTTCCGCGGAACTTTACTCCGAACACCACTTCGGCTCCTTCTGCAGCCTTCAGGGTGACAGTTTTGCCGTCTGGAAGATTGATGTCTCCGGTGTATGTTCCCTCTTCCATGAGCAGAACGTCACCGTCTTTTGCTCCTTCATACGTTGCCTTGAACGTAGAAGGGTCTACATTGATGTCTGTGGCGCTGCATATCAGCGGCACAAACAGAAATAATAATAATGCTTTTAGCTTCATGATAGATTTTTGATTTGATTATAATTTTTTAGTGCTCAAAGGTAGATATAATGCCCTTCATGGTGGTTCAAAATAATACTGAAAGGGTGGATAATCGTATATTGTAGCCTTGTTTGGTCCGATATTATGGCTGTTTGGGATTGTTTTCCGCTGTTTTTGCTGTTGTCATCATGTGCATGCCGTTGCCTGTCTTATGGCTTGCGGCTGTAGATGATATAGGATTGTCGTGGCTGATGCAGGTTAAAAAATATGGTTGTAGGGTTGCGTGCATAGTTGTTTTTAAGTAACTTTGCGCTTATGAACAAGATTATATTGCTGTCGGCAGTACTGTTCATGCTGCTTTCGTGCGGCAGGAAGAGTGAGGACAAGGAGGCGTTCAGGGTGGAGGTGATGAACAAGATCACGCCCGTGAAAGACCAGGGGAACAGTTCGCTCTGCTGGGTATATGCCATGCTGGCCACCATAGAGAGCGAGTGCCTGATGAAGGGCGACTCGGTCAATCTATCGGCTGCCTATGTTGCTCGCAACCTTATGCGCCGGCAGGCTGAGAGATGCTATCTTACGCAAGGCCGGTCGGGCTTCACCACGCGCGGCGTGTCGCCCAGGCTGATACACATGATTCTTGACTCGGGCCTGATGCCATACGACTCTTACCGCTCTGAATGCAACTTCAACGTGCTCTGCCGCAAGCTCGACTCGCTCTGCCGCAACGCCGTAGGGAGGCGCACGGGGCTCGACGCGCTGATGAGGAGCACCGACAGCATGCTCGATGATGTGATTAATCCCGTGCCGCTGCACGTGTGGATGCTCGGGGCTGAGTACACTCCGCAGCAGTTTGCGCGCAGCGTGTGCCGTGACGATGAGTATCAGGCGCTGACCAGCTTTACGCATATGCCGTTTTATGAGGACGTGGTGCTCGACGTGCCCGACAACCGTTACGGCGACAAATTCTACAATGTGCCCATAGACACGATGATGAACCGCATTGAGAGTGCGCTGCGCCGCGGCCACAGCGTGTGCTGGGAGGGCGACATAACCGAACCGGGATTCTCGTTTGAACGCGGCGTGGCACGTCTCCGTGACAACCGTAGCATGGCGTCGCAGGATGAGCGTCAGCGGTCGTTCGAGACCTTCCGCACCACCGACGACCACTGCATGGAGCTGATAGGGATAGCCCGCGACAGGAAGGGAGACCGCTATTTTATATGCAAAAACTCGTGGGGCACAGGCAATCCTTACGGCGGACTGATGTTCATGTCTGTGGCATACGCAAGGCTTAAGACTGTTGCCGCGGTTGTGCCTGTGGACACTGCCGACCTGCGCCGCATCCGTTAGGCCTGTGGCATGCATCCTGCCGGACGGCAGAGTCAGCCGTTTTACAGTCCTGTAAGCATCCTTCCGCATAGCGGTATGTATGCTTTAACGTTGTAAAGGGTATGTCCTTGCGTTGCGATATGTATGCTTTCACGTTGTAAAAGGTATGCTTTTGCGTTGCAATATGTATGCTTTTGCATTGTAAAAGCTATGCTTTCATGCTGCGATATGTGCCCTTTTGCGGTGTAAAAGACGGCCTTTTGCAGTGCGGCTTGACATGGGGCGAAGAGCCGCCGGGGTGTGTGAGAGTGTAGATCAGTATGTTTATAACGATATATTTATTTTGTTTTTTATGAACGACAGAAAGTTTTTGAGTGATAACATTAAGGTAGTGATACTTGATTTTGACGGCACCGTGGGCAATTCGCGCGGTCTTATAGTGCGCACAATGCAGCAGACTATAAGGCGCCTGGGACTGCCGGAGAGAACCGAAGAAGAGTGTGCGTCGATGATTGGGCTGCCGCTGAAGGAGACATTCACGAGGATTATCGACATGGACGACGCCATGGGCGACCGCTGTGCCGAGGTGTACAGAGAGATATTCAAGGAGAACAACCAGCCGGGAGTGGTGAGCCTGTTCCCCAACGTGCGCGAGACGCTCGACGCAATACACCGCAGCGGCAGGATGATAACGCTGGCGAGCAGCCGCTCGAGGGCGTCGCTGCTGGGTTTTGTGGCCGACATGGAGCTTGGCGGATATATATCCTACGTGCTCGGTGCGGGCGATGTGCCCAACGCCAAGCCTGCACCAGACATGGTGATCCGCACGATGGAAGACCACGGACTGAGGCCCGACGAGTGTGTCGTGGTGGGCGATACGGCCTTCGACATAGGCATGGCTCATGGCGCCGGCGTGTGCGGTGTGGGCGTTACTTACGGCAACGGCAGCCGCGAAGAGCTCGAGGAGTGTGGCGCCGAGTTTGTGATTGATGATTTTTCGCAGCTTTGCGGCATCCTGAAAATCAACGGATGATGCCTCGGTGAGGCTGCATGTGGTGTGGTAAACAATAAAACAAGATAAAAGCATCGGCACGTGTCCCTGCGCGGGAGCTGTGCCGGTGCTTTTATCTTTGTTCTGAAAACGCGGCTGCTTCGGCTGCCGCTATTATATCTTCTTTAGACATCTGGCGTGGAGTGGCAGTGATGTCCGACAGGTCAAACTCGCTGTCAGCGCTGCTTCCGGCCTGCTTTTTCTCTTCAGGTTCAGGTTTTACGTTGCTCACGGGCTCGCTGCTTCTTGCCTTTTCGGGCTGCTTGCTGTCGCCGGCGGTGATGATGAAGTCTTCCTTCTGCTCGATGTCCGGAACCACCACTACGGGTTCTTCCTCCATCTTTGTGCGGTCGGCCTTGGCAGCAAACACGGCGTCGATGAACTGCGGCTTGCGCCTCAGGCTCTGCAGGGTCTGCTTGCTTGCCAGCTGCTGGCTCTCCTTCTTGGAGTATCCCTTGCCCGAACCGCCCTCGAGTCCTTCAACGATGGCCTGATAAACGAATATCGGGTTGTTGTTCTCGTCGCGTTTCTGCTCTATGAGCTTGAAGTCGAGCTTTACGCGGTTCTTCTGGCACCATTCAATGAGCTTGCTCTTGAAGTTGACCTCCTTGTAGGCCACCTTGTCGAGATTGATAAGCTGTGAGAGTATGCGTTTCTTCATGAAGCGCATGCATGCTTCGTATCCGCGGTCGAGATAGATGGCTCCCACGAGTGCCTCGAAGGCGTTTCCGTCCATGTAGCTGTTGTGTGACGAGGAATGTCCGTTTGACATTATGAGCTGGCTGATGCCAATCTCCTGTGCCAGTTTGTTGAGAGTTTCTCGCTGCACAATCTTGCTTCGGGTGTTGGTAAGGAATCCTTCGCGCTTGCCTTCGAAGTGTCTGAACACGATGTCGCCTACAATGGCGTCGAGAATGGCGTCGCCCAGGAACTCAAGCCGCTCGTTGTTTACGGGCCGTCCCTTCTCGTTGCGCTTGGCTATGCTCTTGTGGAGCAGTGCCTGCTTGTAGAGACTGATGTCGTGGGGATAAAAGCCGATGACGTTGAATAAAGAAGAATAAAGCTCCTTTTCCTTGCGGAAAGGGAGCTTCATTTTATCAATAAAGTTGTTAATCATCATATTTCTTGAAGATAACACAGGCATTGTGTCCGCCAAAGCCGAAAGTGTTGCTCATAGCGGCGCGCACGGTGCGCTTCTGTGCCTTGTTGAATGTGAAATTGAGATTATAGTCTATTTCTTCGTCCTTGTCGTCTTCTTCGTGGTTGATTGTAGGCGGTATGATGTCGTTCTGAACAGACAGAACGCTTACCATTGCCTCAACGGCTCCTGCTGCTCCGAGCAGGTGTCCGGTCATTGACTTGGTAGAGCTGATGTTGAGCTTGTAAGCTGCATCGCCGAATACCTCCTTAATGGCCTTAGCCTCTGAAATGTCGCCCACGTGTGTAGATGTTCCGTGAACGTTGATATAGTCTATGTCCTCCGGTTTCATGCCGGCGTCGTCGAGCGCTGCCTGCATAACGAGCTTTGCTCCGAGTCCTTCGGGGTGAGATGCTGTTATGTGGTATGCGTCTGCGCTTTCGCCTTCGCCCACCATTTCTGCATAAATCTTAGCTCCGCGAGCCTTTGCGTGCTCAAGTTCCTCAAGGATGAGGCATCCTGCGCCTTCGGCCATTACGAATCCGTCGCGGCTTGCGCTGAACGGACGTGATGCCCTCTGCGGGTCGTCGTTGCGTGTAGAAAGGGCGTGCATGGCGTTGAAACCGCCAACTCCGCATCCGCAGATAGCTGCTTCGGCACCTCCGCTCACGATGACGTCAGCCTTGCCCAGACGGATAAGGTTGAAGGCGTCGGCGATGGCGTTGGTTGAAGATGCGCAGGCAGATGTAGTGGCATAGTTGGGGCCGTGGAATCCGTAGTGGATTGATATCTGGCCGGCAGCGATGTCGCTGATCATCTTGGGGATGAAGAACGGGTTGAACTTAGGTCCGTTCTCCTTGTGCAGGGCGTTGTAAGACACTTCGTCCTCGAAGGTCTTGATACCGCCGATGCCTACGCCGAAGATTACTCCGATGCGGTTTTTGTTTACTGTCTCCAGGTCCATGGCGCTGTCTTTAACGGCCTGCATTGCGCTGACCATGGCCAGCTGTGTGTAGCGGTCGAGCTTGCGCGCTTCCTTGCGGTCGATCCAGTCGTTGATGTTGAGGCCTTTCACCTCGCATGCAAACTGGGTCTTGTACATGGAGCTGTCAAACAGCGTAATAGGAGCTGCGCCACTGACTCCGGCCAGCAGGTTGTTCCAAGTTTCCTCGGCTGAAAGACCTACCGGGGTTACAGCGCCCAGTCCTGTTACTACTACTCTTTTTAATTCCATTTAAATAATTATCGGAAATTATTATTTGGTGTTAGCCTCGATGTAGCTGATAGCGTCACCTACAGTGGCAATTGTTTCTGCTTTGTCGTCAGGAATAGAGATGTTGAATTCTTTCTCGAATTCCATGATGAGCTCTACAGTGTCAAGAGAATCTGCACCAAGGTCGTTTGTGAAGCTTGCTTCAGGCTTTACTTCTGTTTCATCAACACCAAGTTTGTCAACGATAATAGCTTTTACTTTTGATTCAATTTCTGACATGATTGTAATGTTTTAAAAATGTTTATAAATAAATTCCAATTCCAAAAATCGGTGCAAAGGAACGAATTTTTATTTAAGTGTGCAAATATTTTTGCAAAAAAAGAGTCCAAAGTTGCACACATGCCGTTATAGTGTGCAAGTTTTGTTGTCTTTTTACACCGTTTTTGTGTTGATTTTGTCGGTTTTGTTGAATTTTGTGCGCACACAGCGGTCATGTTGTATACAGACTGCTTACGGCCCAGTCGACGGCATGCGGCATAAATGCCTGTATTACAGAGGGTTGCAAAAGGGCACCTTTTAGACGCTAAAAGATGCCCTTTTGGAGGACGAAATGTGCCCTTTTGGAAGGCAAAAGGCCATGTTTTGCAAGACGGACCTGCCGGGCGTATGCCAAGGCGGGCAGTGGTCTGTCTTCATGCCGGCCTGCTGGCGCCGCTTATCCGCATATCGGGCGTTGTGATGCAGCCTGCTTTTGGCTTTATGTCGGGCTTGTTTCCGCTTGATTTTTCGCAGGCATAAAGGCCTGTGTCAGGAAGAAACGGGCGGAAATATGCCGATAGGACATGTGAAGACGGCTGGGGCGTGGATGCACACTACGGATAAAGCCGGATAATGCCTGCTGACAGTTTTCCATTTATGCAGTGCTGCTTGCACGTGCCGCAGGCATGATTACGCCCTGCCTGCGGGGGCCGACTCGCGCCGCAGCGGATAGTTGCCGCGCAGCTCCTCGAAACTTTCGGGCGATGCCTTCAGCCGCGAACTGTCGTCGAGCGGATTGTAGAGCTGCAGGCTCAGGTCGTCGGGGTCGTCGGCAGCAACGAAGTCATGCGGCAGTTCGGGCGGACTGATGATGCACGGCACGCTGATGCCGAAGTGGCGGCATAGGCCGCTTATCACCATATTGTCGGCGTTAGCCTTGCCGTCGGCGCTGTAGCCTGCTATGTGAGGCGTGGCTATCCATGCCCTGTCCATGAGCCTGAGGTTTATCTGCGGCTCGTGTTCCCAGGTGTCTATCACGGCATCTTTCACCTTATTATATATAAGGGCGTCGAGCAGCGCATCGTTGTCTACCACGGCTCCGCGGCTCGTGTTTATTATGACAGGCCTGCGCTGCAGCCGGCCGAAGAAGTCGGCGTCGGCCATGTGCAGCGTGGGGTGGGGGCCGTCCTTTACGAGCGGCACGTGGAACGTTATCACGTCACACAGCTCCTCTATGTCGCTCATCGCAACAAACGTGCCTGCGTCGCCCCGTTCCTGCCGCGGCGGGTCGCACACGAGCACGCGCATGCCCATGCCGGCTGCCACTTGCGCCACCTTCGACCCTACGTGTCCGCAGCCCACAATGCCTATCGTTGAGCTTTCGGGGCGCATGCCCTTATCTCTTTTGAGCAGTATCAGCACCGAGCGCAGATACTGGGCCACTGAGGCAGAGTTGCATCCCGGACAGCTCATCCATTCTATCCCGGCGCGCTCCAAGTAGGCTGCGTCGATATGGTCGAAGCCTATGGTGGCCGTTGCCACGAACCTTACGCGGCTGCCGCTGAGCAGCTGCTCGTCGCATCGGGTGCGCGTCCTGACAATCAGGGCGTCGGCGTCGCGCACGTCGCCGGGTCCTATCTCGCTCCCCTTCAGATACACGGCGTCGCCTGTTATGCGGCTTATGGCGTCGCGTATGTAGGGAATCTTGTCGTCAATCACAATTTTCATAATAACAATGATTTATGCTCCGCGGTGCACGCAGCCATAGCGTTGTGCAGCCGCCGGCGTTCAAATACAAGTCCAAAGTTACGAAAAATATTCTGTTTTGTTGGCTGATTAAAAATAATTTATTAGCTTTGCATTTAATATAATAGCGCCGTCAGCGCTCCGGCCGGACATGCCGGCTATGCCTGCGGCACGTCAGCAGAAGTATTAACTAAAACAAGAGCAAATGGCATTTACCGAACTTTGTAACGAGATTTTCAGCCGGGCGATAAACGACTATCACCAGGCCGACGACGTTGACACCAAGGTGAACAACCCCTACGGAGAGGGCACGATAGAGAACAGCCTGTATATGAAGTGCTGGATAGACACCGTGCAGTGGCACCTTGAGGATATCATACGCGACCCGCAGATTGACCCGGCAGAGGCTCTGCTGCTGAAGCGCCGCATAGACCGCAGCAACCAGGACCGCACAGACCTCGTGGAGCAGATTGACAGCTGGCTCAGGGACAAGTATAAGGACGTGAAGGTAATGCCCGACGCACGCATAAACACCGAGAGCCCCGCATGGGCCATCGACCGCCTGTCGATACTCGCGCTGAAGATATACCACATGAAGGAGCAGACAGAGCGCGCCGACGCCGACCCTGAACACCGTGAAAGGTGCAGGGCCAAGCTGGATGTGCTGATGCAGCAGCAGGTTGACCTCGGGACAGCCATCGACCAGCTGCTCGACGACATCGAGGCCGGCAGAAAGTACATGAAGGTTTACAAGCAGATGAAAATGTATAACGACCCGGCCACAAACCCGGTGTTATACGCCAAAAATAATAAATGAGGACAGAGCACATACTCATAATGAGATTCTCGGCCATGGGAGACGTGGCCATGACCGTGCCCGTGGTCTATTCGCTCGCAAGGCAGTATCCCGACGTGAGAATCACCATGCTGAGCAAGCCCTTTGCGCGCCCGTTCTTCGAGCGCATGCCGTCCAACGTGAGCTTCATGGAGGCTGACATCAAGGATGAGTATGACGGAGTGAAAGGGCTCAACGCTCTCTACCGCCGACTCACGGCAAAGAACTTCACCGCCATAGCCGACTTTCACAGCGTGCTGCGCTCCGACTATCTGCGCATGCGCTTCAACATAGACCGCTATAAGGTGGCTCACATCGACAAGCACCGCAGCGGCCGCAGGCAGCTCGTGGCCATGTCGGACAAGAAACTCGTGCAGCAGCCGTCGCCGTTCAGCAACTATGCCGATGTGCTTGCACGCTTGGGCTACCCCATAAAGCTCGACTTCAAGTCGATATTCCCCGAAGGCGGAGGCGACATCAGCCTGCTGCCGGAGAGCATCAGGCGCAGCGGCGAGTTCACGGAGAAGTGGATTGGCATAGCCCCGTTTGCCGCCCACGAGGGCAAAGTGTATCCTCCGCGGCTCATGGAGCAGGTCATAAGGCTCCTGACCGAGCGCCATCCCGACTGCCGCATATTCCTCTTCGGCAAGGGACAGCGCGAGACCGAATACTTCGGTGAGTGGTGCTCAAAATACAAACAGTGTGAAAGCGTGGCCGAAAAGCTCGACGGCATAAGTCTCGAACTTGTCCTGATGAGCCATCTCGACCTCATGATTTCAATGGACAGCGCCAACATGCACATGGCATCTCTTACAGCCACGCCGGTGGTCAGCGTATGGGGCGCAACGCATCCCTTTGCCGGATTCATGGGCTGGGGACAGAGCATGGAGAACGCGGTGCAGATAGATCTGCCCTGCCGGCCATGCAGCATATTCGGAAACAAGCCCTGCATCAGAGGCGACTACTCGTGCCTCAAGAACATTTCGCCCGAACAGATAGCTGCAAGGGCTGAGTTCGTGATGTGCGGCAGAAAATAAACTATCAGTTAATATCTAATTTATTAATTAAAAAGTAAGCATTATGAAAAAGTACATTTGTGACACTTGCGGTTATGTATATGACCCCGAAGTAGGCGATCCTGATAACGGCATACAGCCCGGAACAGCATTTGAGGACCTTCCAGAAGATTGGGTTTGCCCTCTCTGCGGAGTTGGTAAGGACGAATTCTCAGTAGAAGAAGACGATTAATTCACAGTCGGATATAAAAAGCGCGGAAAGCATCTGTTAAGGCTTTCCGCGCTTTTTTTGTTTCAAGACACGGCCCCGGCGGCAGCAGAAGCGTTGCCTCAAGGCTCTTGCAGGTCAGACAAAGTTGAAAAAATAGCTGAGCATACATGCTGCAACGACGAACGCTGCAAGCAGGCACATTACCGCAAACACGATCTTAGACATTCTCTTGCGGTTCTTGGCGGCCATCAGACTCTTTTTCTTAAATACCTCCGATTCGTCTGTGTGGTCATAGTCTTGTCTTTTGTTTCTTCCCATTTCTTTTATTAATTATTATTTTTTATTACATGCTATGTCATCTTATAAAACTTGCCGGCATTCAGGCCGTAATTCAGGATATGTCATGATAGCGATTTCATTATGCTAAATCTTATTGCACAGACAATCCTTGCACAGAATATCCTAAAATCGTTTCTGCGTCGTTAAAATAATAGTCAATATGCAGGAGGTTGTTTGTTATAGGCCAACGCCTATTTTCATTTCATTCAGATAATTTCGGGCTGCAAAATTATCATTTTTCTTTGGAATAATGAATAATAACGTCATTTTTTAAGTATCTTTGCGGTAAAGAAATAAAAAAACAGTTGTTTTATGGATAAATTATTGCTTTTAGTCCTGTCTTTTTTACTTTTTCAGTCTCCGCTTGAAGCACAGACAGCCCGTGATGAGATAAGAAACAATGTGTGTCTTTCGGCCAGCAACTATCTGGCTTATCCCGGTCCGTCTCAGAAAAAGCTGACGCCCGCCCCAAAAGGTTACAGTCCTTTCTATATAAGTCATTACGGCCGCCACGGCTCGCGCTATCTGATAAGTCCTGACGACTATGATGTCCCGGTGCGTGTCCTTGCCCGTGCCGACAGCCTCGGCAAGCTTACGCCGCTCGGAAAGGATGTGCTCAGACGCGTGACGATGCTCCGCGACGAGGCAGCAGGCCGCCTGGGAGAGCTCACAGAGCTTGGAGCCGAGCAGCACAGGCAGATAGCCCGCCGCATGTATGAGCGCTTTCCCGAGGTGTTCAAGGGCAATGTCGTGGTAGATGCAAAGAGCACCGTGGTGATACGTTGCATCCTGTCGATGGAGAACGAGATGCAGCAGCTGCTCCTGATGAACCCCAAACTGACGATAAAGCACGACGCGAGCATGCACGACATGTATTACATGAACCAGAGCGACCCTGCACTTTATGCGCAGAAGATGCCCCGCCGTGCCGAAGTTATGTGGAAAGAATATTGCAGCCGCCGCGTAAATCCTGAGCGGCTGATGCTAAGTCTGTTCAGCGACAGCGACTATGTGAAGTATGAAGTGGACGCTTCCGACCTCAACTATAAGCTCTTCTCGCTGGCGTCAAACCTGCAGAGCTCGGAGCTCCGCCACAAGATTACGCTCTACGACATATTCACCGGCGACGAGCTCTACGCCAACTGGCAGATGGAGAACACGTGGTGGTATATCAACTACGGCGCATGTCCGCTCAACGGAGCCACTCAGCCCTTCTCGCAGCGCAACCTCCTGCGCAACATAATACATCAGGCCGACAGCTGCATCGCCCTCGACAGGCCCGGTGCAACGCTGCGCTTCGGCCACGAGACGATGGTGCTGCCGCTGACATGTCTGCTCGGCATCAACGGTTACGACAGTCAGATATCAAGCCTCGACAGTCTTGAGAGCAAGGGATGGATCAACTATAAGGTGTTCCCGATGGGCGCAAACATACAGCTGGTGTTCTATCGCCGCAGCCGCAACGACAATGACGTGCTCGTAAAGGTGCTGCTCAACGAGAACGAGGCAACGCTCCCCGTAAAGACCGACTGCGCGCCTTATTATCGTTGGAGCGACTTTAAGAAATACTATCTTGACAAGCTCGACACGTATAAGAATTAGTGGCTGTGATGCAATATGTGCCCTTTCTGGTTGCAAAAGGCCACCTTTTAGTTCCTGATATGCCACCTTTTACAGCCTAAAAGACGGCATATTGCAAGTAGTTGGATAACAGCGTGTTACGCAGGCCTTGGCAGACTGCGCCGTATGGCCGTGCGGCAGGCTGTGGTAAGCGCAGCCGGCACACCGCTTATGGTGAGCAGAACCTTTTGGGGCCGTAAGGAAAAATATTCAGTATTAATTACTCTTCTTCACGGAAAAATATTAATTTTGCAGCGTTATGGCACAAAATCTCATTCAGACACAGGCGCAGAAACAGGTTCAGACACAGCGCCTCACTCAGCAGCAGATGCTCGTGGTGCATCTGCTTGAAATGCCGTTGACAGAACTGGAGCACAGCGTGGCGGCCGAGATTGACGACAATCCAGCCCTTGAAGTTGCCGGGCCAGACGACGTTCAGCCTGCCGACGACATGCATGAGAGCGTTTCCGGCTCAGACGAAGACGACGACTTTGACACCGTCAACGAGCGTGAGGAGCGCGAGTCGGCGCTCGACCAGGCCCTTTCGGGCATCGGAATGGACGACGAGATGCCTGAGGCCGCGCAGTATGTGGCAAGCAACAACCAGAATGCTGACTATGAGGAGATAACCTACGGCGACCAGGTGTCGTTCTACGACAGGCTCAAGGAGCAGATGGTAGACGTGGAGCTTACGCCCCGCGAGCACGAGATAATGGAGTATCTCATCGGTTCGCTCGACGGCGACGGGCTCCTGCGCAAGGACATTGCCACGCTGAGCGACGAGCTGGCCATATACCATAACATAGATGCAAGCGAGCATGAGATAGAGCATGTGCTGCATGTGCTGCAGACGTTCGACCCTGCCGGCATAGGCGCACGTAACCTGCGCGAGTGTCTCCTGCTGCAAATAAGGCGCAGGGACAAGTCGGAGATGCGCTCGATGATGGAGCGTGTGATAACAGAATGCTTCGACGAGTTCATGAACAAGCGCTGGGACAAGATAGCATCGCAGCTCGGCATCGACACCGACACCGTGAAGACGGTTCACAACGAACTGCTGAAGCTAAACCCGAAGCCCGGCTCTTCGCTCGGCGAGACCGAGGGACGCAACATCCAGCAGATAACTCCCGACTTTATAGTAGACACGGCCGACGACGGCACTGTGTCGTTCTATATCAACAGCGGCAACGTGCCCGACCTCTATGTGTCAGACTCTTTCACCGACATGGTGAAGAGTTACCAGAAGAACAAGAGCAAGATGAGCCGCAGCGAGAAGGAAGCCCTGCTCTACGCCAAGGAGAAGGTGGAGCGTGCCCAGGGCTTTATCGACGCCATAAAGCAGCGCCGCCACACGCTGTATGTCACCATGAAGGCCATAATAGACATACAGAAGGCATACTTTCAGGACGGCGACGAGAGCGACCTGAAGCCCATGATACTCAAGGATGTGGCCGACAAGACAGGCCTCGACATATCCACCATATCGCGTGTAAGCAACATGAAGTATGCCCAGACACGCTGGGGCACGTTCAAGCTGCGCCACTTCTTCAGCGACAGCGTCAAGACAGAGAGCGGCGAGGAGATGTCGACGCGCAAGATAAAGGCCGCCCTTAAAGACATAATTGACAACGAAGACAAGCGCCGCCCGCTAAGCGACGACGCCATAAAGGATAAGATGAACGAGAGCGGATACCCCGTGGCACGCCGCACGATAGCAAAATATCGCGAGCAGCTGGGCATCCCCGTCGCCCGACTAAGAAAGAAATGAAAGAGAAAGAGATTATTTTCACGGCCAAGGTGCTGAGCGTTCTGTTCACGCCTTTCTATCTTCCGATATTAGGCCTTTTGATTCTTTTCATCTTCAGTTACCTCAGCCTGTTGCCCTTGACCTACAAGCTGTTCCTGCTGTTGATGTTCTATCTGTTCACGGTATTTCTTCCTACGGCCCTTATCCGTTTCTACCGGCGCTATCAGGGCTGGACGCTCATAGAGCTGGGCAGCCGCGAGAGGCGCGCCATTCCTTATGTGATATCCATTTTTTCTTATCTTCTGTGCTATTACATAATGGCTGCCACCCATGTGCCCCACTTCATGGGGAGCATCCTTATAGCAGCCCTTGTGATACAGGTGGCCTGCGCCATCATAAATCTTTTCATCAAGATATCCACCCATACGGCAGCCATCGGCGGCGTTACCGGTGCGTTGCTGGCTTTTTCAGTTATATTTTCGTTCAATCCGGTGTGGTGGCTCTGCATTGTGCTGCTGCTCGCCGGCATGGTAGGCACGAGCCGCATGATTCTGCGTCAGCATTCTCTGCGCCAGGTTGTGCTGGGCTATTTGGCAGGCGTGGCATGCTCGTTTGTGTCTGTGCTGCTGTTCTGAGCAGTGCGTCTTTGTGCCTGCGGCGCTCAGTGTTGTGGCCGCAAGCCGCAAAAGTTTCGACCAGATAATGTATATTTAAAATAAAACAAGCTTAATATGAAACCATTAGTAAGTATCATCATGGGCAGCACGAGCGACCTGCCCGTTATGGAGAAGGCATGTAAGTTTCTCGACGAGATGCACATCCCGTTTGAGGTTAACGCCCTGTCGGCCCACCGCACGCCCGACGCTGTTGAGGCTTTTGCCAAAGGAGCCAAGGAGCGCGGCATCAAGGTGATAATAGCCGGAGCCGGAATGGCTGCCGCCCTGCCGGGCGTGATAGCAGCGTCGACCACTCTGCCGGTTATCGGTGTGCCCATCAAGGGTATGCTCGACGGTCTCGACGCCATGCTTAGCATCATACAGATGCCCCCGGGAATACCTGTTGCTACGGTTGGCGTAAACGGCGCAATGAACGCTGCCATACTGGCCGTAGAGATGATTGCGTTGGCCGACGAAGAGGTTGCCGCACGCCTTGCTGACTATAAGGCAGGACTGGGAGCCAAAATCGAGAAGGCCAACAAAGACCTCGCCGAGGTGAAGTATGAGTATAAGACAAACTGATTTATAATTCAGGAGTTAAAGTAGTTAAAGAAGTTATCGCTCACGGCGTGAGCTGAGTAGTTAAAGTCAAATGCCTTGTCTGTTATGGCAGGCAAAGTTAGTGCATGTCATTTCTGTGCTTTGCTTAGTGGAAATCTGTGTAGGCAAACATTGCTATGCAGCATTCTGAGATATATGACAGTTAAGATGTTTCTCTTTAACGGCCCTGCTTTAGTGCAGGACGACAGGCGTTGACGAAGACATCATCATGACATATGACTTTAACTACTCAGCTCACGCCGTGAGCGATAACTTCTTTAACTACTTTAACTCCTAAAAAAGTACAAGTCATGGACATCTTTAATTACACCCGAAGGGATAGTTCGGTTGTCAATGTGGGCGCAACTCCGCTGGGAGGAGACAATCCGGTGAGGATACAGTCGATGACAACCACGTCGACCAACGACACCGAGGGAAGCGTGGAGCAGGCCATACGCATAATTGAAGCCGGAGGAGAGTATGTGAGACTCACCACACAGGGCGTGCGCGAGGCCGAAAACCTGAAGAACATAAACGTCGGACTCAGGAGCAGGGGATATAACACTCCGCTCGTGGCCGACGTCCACTTTAATCCTCACGTGGCCGATGTGGCCGCGCTGTATGCCGAGAAGGTGAGGATAAATCCGGGCAACTATGTCGACCCGGCGCGCACGTTCAAGAAACTTGAATATACCGACGAGGAATATGCCGCAGAGCTGCAGAAGATAGAAAAGCAGTTTGTGCCCTTCCTCAACATCTGCCGCGAGAACCACACGGCCATACGCATAGGCGTAAACCACGGCTCGCTCTCCGACCGCATAATGAGCCGCTACGGCGACACACCTGCCGGAATAGTGGAGAGCTGCATGGAGTTTCTGCGCATATGCAAGCGTGAAAACTTCACGGATGTGGTAATCTCGATAAAGGCCAGCAACACGGTTGTCATGGTGCAGTCGGTGCGCCTGCTCGTCGAGGCTATGGACAAGGAAGGCATGAAGTATCCCTTGCACCTCGGAGTAACCGAGGCGGGCGAGGGCGAAGACGGCCGCATAAAGAGTGCCGTGGGCATCGGAGCGCTGCTGTCTGACGGCATTGGCGACACCATACGCGTGTCGCTGAGCGAGGAGCCGGAGGCTGAGATACCCGTGGCGCGCCATCTTGTAGACTATGTCGGCAAGAAACAGGGCCACATGCTCATACCGGGCAAGGCCTTTGAAGGCTTCTGCTGGACATCGCCCGAGCGCCGCAAGACACGTGCCGTGATGAACATCGGAGGCGACAACGTGCCCGTTGTGATATCATCGCGCCTCGGCAGCGACGCCGCTCCGGCCGATGCTGCAGGCAAGGACATGACGCCCGACTATATATACACAGGTCAGACTCTGCCAGCAGAACGCGTTGCCGGACAGCGCTACATCGTAGACTTCGGCGTGTATGCTGACCTCGAAGACAAGACCGGCGTATATCCCATATTCCCATATAATGCCGTGCCGCTGATATCTTCAGTAGACGCGCCGCTGAAATTCCTTGTACTCCAGTTTGGCGTCGACACCGACGAATACACAGCCTGCCTCAAGTCGCACCCCGAAGTGGTGGTGATATGCGTCAGCAACCATCAGAACCGCCTCGGCGAGCAGCGCGCCCTGCTGCACGACATGATGTCGGCAGGACTCACCAATCCCGTTGTATTCTGCCAGATGTACCGCCACTCGCAGGACGAGAAGGGCGACTTCCAGCTTGAGGCGGCAGCCGACATGGGAGCGCTGATGTTCGACGGACTGACCGACGGACTGTGGCTCATGAACGACGGCACGCTCTCGGCAGCCGACATAGACGCCACGGCGTTCGGCATACTGCAGGCTGCACGCCTCAGGACGTCGAAGACCGAATATATCAGCTGTCCCGGATGCGGCCGCACGCTCTACGACCTGCGCTCTACGATAGCCCGTATCAAGGAGGCCACCAAGGACATGAAGGGCCTCAAGATAGGCATAATGGGCTGCATAGTGAACGGTCCGGGCGAGATGGCCGACGCCGACTACGGATATGTGGGCGCCGGACGCGGCAAGATATCGCTCTACCGCAGAAAGGAATGCGTGGAGAAGAACATACCCGAGGCCGAAGCCGTTGACAAGCTGCTGAAGCTCATCGAGAGCGACCGCGCAGCCAACGCAGCCGGCTGAAAGCCGCTATAGCAGCTCACGTATTAAGCTGGTCCGAAGGCTTCAGGCGCATCATTCAGGTCAGGTTTCATCCCCGTCATGAAGCCAGTTGGCAAAGCCTTCGTAACATACTGACATTCAACGTATTGCAAAAGGCCGTCTTTTACACGCTAAAAGACGGCCTTTTACGTGCCGAAAGCATACCTTTTGCAAGGCGAAAGGTATGCTTTCGCAAAACGCCTCCTCGCGTGCCGCTCCGCCGTGCCTGCCTGTCGGCTGTTTGTGCCGTTATAACCGATGATATGGTCTATAATTCAGACCGACCGCCATAAAACACTCCTGAAAGACAAATAATTAGCGCTAAAATTAGAATTTTATATAAAATATATTTACCTTTGCAATCAAATATAAATATATATGAAAACAGAATTAAATTATCTTGACAGGAACGAATTTAATTTCGAGCCTTCTCAAGAGGTAAAGGACGCAATTAAGAATTTTGATCTTAACAAGCTCTGTTTTTACACACGTATCTATGATCAGGGGAAGAAGAGCATATTCTCGGTATTCCTTTCAGAACAATACAGCATCGACGAGAAGCAGATTGTGCTGGGCTACGGCGCAGAGGACCTGCTGAAGATGGCCGTTCACTACTTCCTTACGGGCAGCGACGGCAACAAGACCATGCTGATACCCAAGTTTTCGTGGTGGTATTACAAGTCGATAGCCGACGAGGTTGACGGCCGCACGCTGCAATATCCTGTGTATGAGACCGAAGACTCGTTTGCATACGACTTCGACGGGCTGCGCCGCATGATAGCTGAGGAGAACCCGAAGATACTGCTCGTGGCGTCGCCCAACAATCCTACGGGCAACGGACTAACGCCCGATGAGCTCGAGCAGCTGGTGGGCATGGTGCCTGCCACTACCGTTGTGCTCGTCGACGAGGCCTATGCGTCGTATGTAACCGAAGACATATCTTACATAAGAAACCTCATAGCAAAATATCCCAACATAATATTCTGCCGCACGCTGTCTAAGTTCTACGGACTGCCGGGCCTGCGCCTTGGCTTCGGGTTCATAGGCAAGGGCGAGACGATGGAGCGCTTCAGCCGCTATGCTAACAAGTATCTGGGATACGACCGCCTGTCGGAGGAAATCGGCATTGCCGCCCTTAAGTCGGACGCCCACTACCGCGAGATAGCCCGCGTGATGGACGAGGCGCGCCGCATGTACACCGACGAGATAGGCTCTCTGCCCGGATTCAAGGTGTATAAGTCGATGGCGAACTTCATCCTCATTAAATATCCTATCGAACTGAAGGCCGCCCTGCAGCAGGAATTTGCCGGACAGAGCTATAAGGTGAAGTTTATGGACGAGCCTGACATCAACTCGCACATGCGAATAACCCTCGGACGCAGGGAGCAGAACCGCATGGTGGCAGACATAATACTAAAAGTTGCAAAGCGATGATAGCCGTAATATTAGCCGCCGGAATGGCGTCGCGGCTGCGTCCGCTCACAGACGACCGCCCGAAGTGCCTGCTGCGCGTGGGCAGCAAGTGCATACTGCAGCGCACGGTAGACAGTCTTGTGGCTGCCGGAATAAGGCAGATAGTGGTGGTTACGGGCTATCGCGGAGGCATGATACGCCTGTTTCTCGAGGGCAACTATCCCGACATCGACTTCCACTTCATTGAGAACGCCGACTTCAAGACCACCAACAACATATATTCTCTGTGGCTCACAAAGCCCTATGTTGCCGGACGCGAGTTTATGCTGCTCGACAGCGACATCCTCTTCGACGGCCGCATAGTGGAGCGTGTGCTTGCAGCGCCCGACACAACCCTTGCGCTCAACAGCCACAAGCTGGGCGAGGAGGAGATTAAGGTGATAACCGACGAAGACGGAAAGGTGAGCGAGATAAGCAAGACATGCAGCATAGACAAGGCCATAGGCGAGTCTATCGGCATAGAGAAGATATGCGCCGACTATTCAGAGGCACTGTTCAGCGAGCTCGACCGCATGATTGAGGGCGAGCATCTTGTGGACATATTCTATGAGAGAGCCTTCGAGCGGCTCATCCCGCAGGGCCACAAGTTCAGCGTGGTGGACACCTCAGACCTCTTCTCTATAGAGCTCGACACCGTTGAAGACTTTAATCAGGCTTCACAACTGATACCCCGTGAGCTGTTCTGACACATGCCGTCAGAAGGCCGACAATCATCATACATAAAACAAAAAGCTGTTATGGCTGAATACAACATACGTGAGCTGCAGCTCAGAATACTCGAAACGCTAAAGGCTGTAGACAACGTCTGCCGCGAGCACAACCTGCGCTACTACATCTGGGCAGGCACAATGATAGGGGCGGTGAGGCACAAGGGCTTCATTCCTTGGGACGACGACCTCGACATTGCCATGCCCCGCCCTGACTACGACCGCCTCATTGAGCATGCCGCAGAGTGGCTGCCTAAGCCCTATGAGATGGTCTGCGCCGAGAACGACGGCGTCTATCCGCTGCCGTTTGCCAAGATTCAGGATGCCGACACCACGCTCATAGAGCGCATGCACCTTAAGTATCTGGGCGGCATTTATCTCGACGTGTTCCCCATCGACGGAGTGCCCGAGGGCGCAGTGGCACGCAAGCTCCACTTCGCACGCTACGAATATTACAAGCGAGTGCTATATCTGCTCTTCCGCGACCCCTACAAGCATGGCCACGGACCAAGCTCGTGGGTGCCCTTGCTGTGCCGCCGCATGTACACGCTTGCAGGAGTTCAGCAGCGCATCAGCCGCCTGCTCCACCGCTACAGCTACGACAAATGTCGCCTTGTGGCCGACTATGACGACGGCTCAAAGGGCGCAATGGACAAGAAGATACTGGGAACGCCGGTGCCATACACCTTTGAAGACACCAAGGTGATGGGCGTTAGCGACTATGACACATATCTGTCTAACAAGTATGGCGACTACATGACCATACCAAAACACAGCGCCCAGCGCCAGCACAACTTCCATTATCTCGACCTGAATCATCCTTACAGAGAGTTCAAGCAATGACAAATACACAGCAGGACGGCAGCCGCCGTCCTGCTTTTTTATTGTTCCTGCCTGTCTTTTAAGTTCGTCTTATTCTGCTTTAATCCGTATTTTATTCTGCCTTAATCTGCATTCCATTCTGTCTTAATCCACCTTCCATCTTGTCTTAATCCGTCTTCCGTTCAGTCTTCTCTGTCTTGCGCCTCATCGTTAGCCGTCCCTTTTATTTGCCGTTATCTTCATTTTATTTCCGTTCAGACAGCCTTACGGGTTGAGGCCGCGCTGCATGCGGCCTTATGCCTGTGGCAGTCTGTGCGCCGGATGACGCTGCGGCAGGCAACAAAAAATCCGGACTTATGCAGTATTACGGTGTCGCATAAGTCCGGATTTATATTTTATGGCCATGTCTCAGGCCGTGTGTCATTTCTTTAAATCGTGCTTCAGCCCGGCTTTAAGCCTTCTTTGTGCTCTTTATCAGATAAACGATGAGCAGGGCATAAGCCACGAGCGAGCATATCTCAGACAGCGGGTTGGCCAGCCATTCTGTGTTGAGCACGTCAACTTCGGCAAAGCGCAGCAGTGCGCTTACAACGCCCATGAGCGCTCCTCCGGCAATGAATCCGCTGGCAATGAGCGTTCCCTTCTCGCCGCGCTCCCTGTTTACTTCCTCGTTCTTAGAGCGTGTTGTAACATACCAGTTGATGGCTCCGCCGATGAGCAGCGGTATGTTGAGCTGTATTGGGATAAACATACCGAGGGCGAAGGCCAGTGCAGGCACCTTGAGCCATGTCAGCACGATGGCTATGACGGCTCCTATGGCATAGAGAACCCACGGTGCGTCGATGCCGTTCATGAGCGGATCGATCACTGCCGCCATGGCGTTGGCCTGAGGAGCGGCAAGCTGTCCGCTGGCAAATCCGTAGGTCTTGTCGAGCAGAATCATCACTCCGCCGACGGTTGCAGCCGAAACCAGAGTGCCGAGGAACTTCCATGTCTCCTGCTTGCGCGGCGTAGAGCCGAGCCAGTAGCCTATCTTAAGGTCGGTGATGAACGAGCCTGCAACCGACAGCGCCGTACATACCACGCCGCCCATGATGAGCGCAGCCACCATGCCGCCCGTGCCTTTAAGGCCTACTGCCACCATAACCACAGAGGCAAGGATGAGCGTCATGAGCGTCATGCCCGACACAGGGTTAGATCCTACGATGGCAATGGCGTTGGCAGCCACCGTGGTGAAGAGGAAGGCTATTACGGCAACGAGCAGTATGCCCACAACGGCGAAGAGCAGGTTGCCCTCCATTACGCCGGCCCAGAAGAATATGAAGGTGATTATTATCGTGGCTATCGAGCCTATGGCGATAATCTTGAAGGGGATGTCGCGCTGTGTGCGGGGCAGTTTCTCGGCAGCAGTCTTGTTGCCCTTCATCTCCTTTGCGGCAAGACCTACGGCCTGCTTGATGATGCCCCACGACTTGATGATGCCTATGATGCCGGCCATGGCTATGCCGCCGATGCCGATATACTTGCCGTAAGCGTTGAAGATGTCTTCAGGCGCCATTGCTCCTACGGCTGTGCTTATTGACGGATCCCACTGGTTGAGCACCGTGTCGGGGAACATCAGCGCCATGGCGGGCACGATGAGCCACCACACTGCCAGCGAGCCGAGGCAGATGATGAAGGCATACTTGAGGCCCACGATGTAGCCGAGACCCAGCAGGGCGGCTCCGGTGTTTACCTTAAACACGAGCTTGGCCTTGTCGGCGAGCATCTCGCCCCAGCCGAACACGCGTGTGGTGAAGTTCTCGTTCCACCATCCGAACGTTGCCACGATGAAGTCGTAGAGACCGCCCACCAGTCCGGCGAGCAGCAGCGGCTTGGCCTGCTTGCCGCCCTTGGCTCCGCTGACGAGCACCTGTGTGGTGGCCGTAGCCTCGGGGAAGGGATACTTGCCGTGCATGTCCTTAACGAAGTATTTGCGGAACGGTATGAGGAACAGTATGCCCAGGATGCCTCCCAGCAGCGAGCTGAGCAGGATGTTGATGAACGAGGCGCTCATCTCAGGATACTTGTCCTTGAGGATGTAGAGGGCGGGCAGGGTGAATATGGCACCTGCCACCACGGCTCCTGAGCACGCTCCGATGCTCTGTATGATGACGTTCTCGCCCAGGGGGTTGCGGCGCTTGGCTGCCGTAGACACGCCCACGGCAATGATGGCTATAGGTATGGCGGCCTCGAACACCTGGCCTACGCGCAGGCCAAGGTATGCGGCAGCGGCCGAGAAGAGTATGGCCATGAGCACACCCCATGTAACCGACCAGCCGTTGACTTCGGGATAAGCCTTGTCGGGGCTCATCACGGGCTGGTATTCTTCGCCCTCCTTCAACTCGGTGAAGGCGTTTTCGGGCAACTTGATGTTGTCTTTAATTTCGTTTTCCATTGTGCTTTATTGTTTTTTAAGGTTTATTTTATCATCACTTTAGACGTTGCCACGGTGCCGTCGGCCATCTTTCTGACTAAGATGTTGAGGCCCTTCTGCGGCTGCGACAGCTGCATGCCCGACGGCGAGAAGTAGGTTACCGACAGCGTCTCGGCTGCGGCTGCGCCCGGGTTGGCTATTGCTGTGGTTACGCCCTGGCCGTATTCAACGTTGAGGGTGGATCCGGCGTATGCTTTCACCTCGTCTTTCACGAGGCTTGCGTCGTAGCCTTCGAGCTGATAGTGGTCAGAAGGTATGAAGTATTCTATGCTGCCCGAGCGCTTCTGTTCGTCCTCGGCGCCGATGTTTCCGGTCAGCGTTATGTTGTAGTCGGTGTATTTTCCGCTTGTGGCGTAGTTCTTCCAGGGGTTCTTAACGTCGTCGAACACGCACTTTTCAACGTATGCGTTGCACTTGTAGCCTGTTCCGATGCAGTAGTTGGTGAGCGACGACGAGTAGAGGCAGTTGAGCAGATGCACCTGTCCGAAGCGTATGCGAGGCATGCGCTCGCGGCATCCCTCGTCCCACCAGCAGCTGTAGAATGTGGTGCGCAGCTTGCCCTCGCTTGCTGTCTCGCTGTCGCTTCCGCCCCAGAGGTTGCTGTAGCGGTGGTCGTCCGATCCGCCTGAGCCTCCCTCCCAGGGCTCTTTCAGATAGCGGAAGCGGCACCATGATATGCTGATATGGTCGGAGCCGTTGTTGCAGTCGAAGTTGCCGTCCACTCCGTCCTGAAAGTCGCAGTGGTCAACCCACACGTAGCTGCAGTTGGTAAGGTTAAGGTTGTCGTTGCCGTCGATGTCGAAGGCGCCCGCACTCTTGAACGTTACGTTGCGTATTATTATGTTCTTGCTGTTCTTGAACGACAGTATGCCGCTCTTCTTGACGTCGGTAGAGTGGATGCTGTTTACCAGGGCCGAGCCCGGCAGTCCGTAGATGGTCTTGTTCTGCACGTTCTCCATGCTTACAAGGCCTGTTATGTCAATCTCTCCCTCGATGTAGATAGTGTGCTTGTAGGTGCCTACGAGCGCCGTTTTCAGCTCGCTCATGGTGGTCACCTTGATGGCGCCCTCGTCGTTTCCGCCCGTTATGGTGCCGCCGACAGTGCCCCAGCCCACCGGACTGTTGTAGTCGTGGGCCGACATCTGTGCCTTTGTGGCCGTGCCAACGGCGAGCAGCATGAGTGCGCACAGCGTTAGTTTTGAAATGTTCATAAGACTTTTGTAGTTGTTAATTTTCATATACGATTCAGCCCGGCGCCGGCCCCGGCCATGCGCCCTGTGAGCGCGTGAGGTGCAGGCGGCGCCAAGGTCCGCTGATGTTTGCAGCTGCAAATTTAATTAAAATATGACAACAACATAGCAAAAAATGCTTTTTGTTTAGTTTTTGTTTGCAATAGTTCCGCATGGTTTCGGGCACTTCTGCCGCCAGCCGTTGCGGGGCAGAAGTGCAAAAGGCCACCTTTCACACTGCGAAAGGTGGCCTTTTGCACGCTAAAACGTGGCCTTTTAGAGCCTAAAAAGCCATGTTTTGTACGGGTGTATGTAACTGTCTGTAATACAACGCGTTACATCTGTCGATATGATTGCACATGACGGGCACGGCGCCTTGTCTCAGGCATCATTTCATGAGTATGTCCGACAGCTGGCGCATGCCTTCAGATGCTCCTGCCGTTATCTGCTTCACGTCGTGGCGTCCGGCAGCCATCACGGGCTTGGGGTCGATGAGATATACGGGCACGCCGGGCTTGACATACTGCACGAGGCCTGCCGCCGGATAGACGTTGAGCGACGTGCCTATGATTACGAATATGTCGGCGCCCATGGCCTCTTCGGCCGCCTTCTCGATGTTGGGCACCGCCTCGCCGAAGAACACTATGTAGGGGCGCAGCAGCGAGCCGTCGCCGGCCTTCTCGCCGGGCTTCACCTCAAGGCTGTCGGGCGTGAGCGTCTTGATGAAGTGGGGGTTGTCTACGTCGCGGCTCGAGCACACCTTCATCAGCTCGCCGTGCAGATGTATCACCTTCGAGCTGCCTGCCTCCTCGTGCAGGTTGTCCACGTTCTGCGTAACCACCGTTACGTCATACTTCTCTTCGAGCGCCGCCACGAGCCTGTGCCCCTCGTTTGGCCTGGCAGCCTGCAGCTTCTTGCGCAGCATGTTGTAGAAGTTATTTACATACACGGGGTCGGTCTCCCACGCCTCATGTGTGGCCACGCGCGCCACGGGATAGTTCTCCCACAGTCCGTCGGCGTCCCTGAACGTGCTCAGCCCGCTCTCAACCGACATTCCGGCACCAGTAAGAACAACAATTTTCTTCATCACTTTTCTATAGTTAAAAGGTTATCCGGCAGTCCCTTCCCGGGCCGACTAGCCGCCGTTCTTGGTGCGGCTTGATGCGGCTGGCGCCTGCAGTTGGCATATCAGCGCGCCGCCGCCCGGCCAAAAGACTATTAACAATGCACAAAATTAGTGATTTTTCTTCAATAATAATTCCGTAATCAGATAAAAATGCTACCTTTGCACGATTTTATTAAGGTAGTAATCATAAACAAATAGACAAAGAAAATGGATAAAGTAAGTTACGCTTTAGGATTGGGCATCGGCCGCCAGCTGGCACAGATGGGTGCGTCAGAGCTGAATATTGATGATTTCGCTGCGGCGATCAAGGACGTTATCGCGGGCAACGAGCTCAAGGTATCTAACCGTGAAGCGCAAACAATAGTACAGGATTACTTCCGCAAGCAGGAAGAGAAACTCAACGCCGAGCGCGCCGAGAAAGGAAAGGTTGCCAAGGCTGAAGGCGAGAAATATCTGGCCGAGAACGCCAAGAAAGAAGGCGTGGTTACGCTTCCCAGCGGACTGCAATATATGGTGCTGAAGGAAGGCAACGGCAAGAAGCCGAAGGCTACCGACCAGGTGAAGTGCCACTATGAGGGATTCCTCATCGACGGCACAGTGTTCGACAGCAGCATACAGCGCGGCGAGCCGGCAGTGTTCCCCCTCAACCAGGTTATAGCAGGATGGACAGAAGGCTTGCAGCTGATGCAGGAAGGCGCCAAGTACCGCTTCTTCATTCCCTACATCCTCGGCTACGGCGAGGGCGGCGCAGGAGCTTCAATACCTCCATACGCAGCGCTGATATTCGACGTTGAGCTGCTCGAGGTGCTCTAAGCGGGCAGCCCGGCATGGCGGCAGGAGCCGTTAAAGTAAAGAATAAATAAAACAATAACGAATAAAAACAAAGATGAAAAAGCTTACATTCGCAGCCGTTTGGGCTGTAGCAGCCGCATCATTGGTTTCTTGCGGCAATTCAACACCTAAGGCAGACCTGAAAAACGATGTCGACACAGTGAGCTATGCCATAGGTATGGCACAGACACAGGGTCTGAAGGACTATCTGGTAAGAGGACTCGGAGTAGACACAGCATACATGGACGAGTTCTTCAAGGGACTTAACGAAGGAGCCAACGCAGGCGACGACAAGAAGAAGGCCGCTTACTACGCAGGTATACAGATCGGCCAGCAGATATCTAACCAGATGGTTAAGGGCATCAACCACGAACTCTTCGGCAGCGACTCAACAAAGACTATATCTCTGAAGAACTTCATGGCAGGCTTCATCAGCGGTACAACCGGCAAGAACGGACTCATGACCGTTGAGCAGGCTCAGCGCGTGGCTCAGCTCAAGATGCAGGCCATCAGAAGCAAGGCCATCGAGGAGCAGTATGGCGCAAACAAGAAGGCTGGCGAGAAATATCTTGCTGACTATGCCAAGAAGGCCGGAGTGAAGAAGCTCGAGGGCGGCGTGCTCTACAGAGTTATCAAGGAAGGCAAGGGCGAGATGCCTACAGATACATCTACCGTAAAAGTTCACTACGAAGGAAAGACAATCGACGGCAAGGTGTTCGACAGCTCTTACGAGCGTAAGGAGCCTGTAACGCTGCGCGCCAACCAGGTAATCCCGGGATGGACCACAGCCCTGACACACATGCCTGCCGGAAGCGTTTGGGAGGTTGTAATACCTCAGAACCTCGCTTATGGCGACCGTGAGCAGAAAGACATCAAGCCTTTCTCTGTGCTTATCTTCAAAATAGAACTTATCAGTTTAGGTAACAAATAATTAAATGAAGAAAATAATTTTAGCAGCACTCGCCATTCTGGTGAGTGCTTCTTTCAATACGGCAGACGCTGCCGCAAAGAAGAAGAAAGACAAGAAGGCCGTAGAGGAGCCTGCAAAGATTAGTCTGATAACCAAGTCTGACTCGCTCAGCTATTCAGCCGGCATGGTGCGCACCGACGGCCTTGTGCCCTACCTTAAGCAGGGCTTCGGCGTTGACACAGCCTACATGGCCGACTTCATCAAGGGATATGAAGACGCCGTGGCAAGGGGCATCGACGAAAAGACAAAGGCATACTTTGCCGGAGAGCAGATAGCCCTGATGGTAAGCCAGCGCATGCTGCCCTTCCTGAAGGACGAGTTCAAGGGCCAGAGCGACTCTATCAGCGAGGCACTCTTCAACAAGGGATTTGTCAGCGCGCTGAAGAAAGACTACACGCTGATGACAGACTCTGCTGCAAAAGACTATTTCGACAAGGCCTTCAAGCAGGCTGTCGACGCGCGCAACGAGGCAACACGCAAGGCCGGCGAAGACTTCCTGGCTGCCAACAAGACCAAGGAAGGCGTGGTTACGCTTCCCAGCGGACTTCAGTATAAGGTGCTCGTAAAGGGCAACGGAGAGATTCCTTCAGTAGACGACGAGGTAACCGTGAAGTATGAAGGACGACTGATAGACGGCACTGTGTTCGACAGCAGCTACAAGCGTCCCGGCGAAACAGCCAAGTTCCGCCCCAACCAGGTTATCAAGGGATGGACAGAGGCCCTCACAATGATGCCCGTTGGCAGCAAGTGGGAACTGTACATACCGCAGAATCTGGCCTACGGCGACCGCAAGGCAGGAGCCATCAATCCTTACAGCACGCTGATATTCACCGTCGAGATGGTTTCGGTGGAGAAGGCTAAGAAGCCCGAGGCCGAGGCTGCCGCAAAGGGTGCTGACAGCAAGAAGACAGCAGCGAAGACTGCCGCAAAGAAAACAGCCAAGACAAAGAAATAGTGTTCATTTGTCATAAAAAAGCATGGGAGACCGGCCAAGGTCTCCCTTTTTTTATTTCATTCTGCATAAAATGCGCTATTTTTTATGTCAAAATGTTGTATAACTCATTTTTAATATGTAAATTTGCTCGCATCAAACATACTGGAAACCAAAAGAGAATATAACTTAAAAAATAAAACTAATAACATTATAAAATGGAAAAGATTGATAGTCTTGATAAAAAGATTTTGAGCATTCTGTCAAAGAATGCCAGAATTCCGTTTAAGGATGTAGCAGCAGAGTGCGGAGTATCGCGCGCAGCCATACATCAGCGTGTACAGCATCTTATCGAGGGTGGCGTCATCACTGGCAGCGGATTCGACGTAAATCCCAAAAGTCTTGGCTACACAACATGCACATACGTGGGCATAACGCTTGAGCGCGGAAACATGTATAAGTCGGTAGTTGAGCGCCTTGACCACATACCCGAAATCGTTGAGTGCCACTTCACCACTGGTCCTTACACCATGCTCGTAAAGCTCTACGCACGCGACAACGAACAGCTCATGGACCTGCTTAACAACCAGATGCAGGGCATCCCCGGCGTAGTTGCAACCGAAACCCTTATTTCTTTAGAGCAGAGCATTAAGAGAGAAGTGCCCGTTCCGCAGGGAGAAAGCAGATAGTGTGAGGCTGGAGCAATGAAATCGTTTGATATTCAGAGCAGTCTCGACGACATATACGCCCGTTATCCTGAGGCCACTCGCCAGCCGGTGATTGGCCTCACAGGCAATTTTGCCGACGGCGACGCGCGTCTGTGCGAGCAGTATTACATGTCCGTGGTGAGAGCCGGAGGCACGCCGGTGATAATTCCGCCCGTTGCCGACAAGGACGTGATAATCAACACGCTCGACAAGATAGACGGACTGGTGCTCACCGGAGGCGGCGACATCAATCCGCTGTGGGCCGGTGAGGAGCCTTCGCCGCGCCTGCACGGCATCAACCACATGCGCGACAAGGCCGAGCTGCTGACCGTAAGGCTGGCATACAACCGCCAGATACCTATGCTCGGAATATGCCGTGGCATACAGACGCTCGTTACGGCCCTCGACGGCGAGGTTGACCAGGACATAGCCGAGAGCTTTGCCGCCGCACACGGGGCAGGCCGCGCTGCCGCGGCAGCAGGCCACAGCCTGATAAAGCACAGCCAGGACGCCGACCGGAGCGAGCCCACCCATACGGTGAGGATAAGCCGCGAGTCGGTGCTCTATTCGTTGTATAAGACGGAGACGCTTGCCGTCAACTCCATACACCATCAGGCCGTAAGGGCTTCAGGCAGGCGCTTCAGCGTCAGCGCAAAGGCACCCGACGGCGTGATCGAGGCCATAGAGAGCAGCGAGTTCAAGCCGTTTATCGGCGTGCAGTGGCATCCCGAGTGGCTCGGCGAGAGCGGACAGGTGCTGTTCAGATGGCTTGTAGACCGCGCACGCGACTTCTATACGGCCAAAGACCTTCACCGCCGCATGCTTACGCTCGACACCCATTGCGACACGCCGATGTTCTTTCCGCAGGGCATACACTTCGACCAGCGCGACCCGCGCATTCTCGTCGACATGCACAAGATGGCCGAAGGGCATCAGGACGCTGTCATCATGGCGGCATATCTGCCACAGCCCAAGCTCGGCGAGACCTTCTCGTCGAAGGTGGCATTTAAGGTTGACGGGCCGCTTCAGTATGCCGACCTTATCTTCGACAAGATAGAGGAGATAGTAAACGCCAACAACCGCTACCTGAGCATAGCGCGCACGCCTTCCGACCTGTATGAAGACAAGCGCAAGGGGCGTCGCTCCATAATGCTCGGCATAGAGAACGGACTGGCGCTTAACCACGACATATCCAACGTAAGATATTTCGCAAGGCGCGGCGTTGTCTACATCACGCTCTGCCACAACGGCGACAACGACATCTGCGATAGTGCCCGCGGCTGCAACACTCATGGCGGAGTGAGCCGCTTTGGCGAGCAGGTAATCAAGGAAATGAACCGATGCGGCATAATGGTAGACCTCAGTCATGCCGGCGAAAAGAGCTTCTACGACGCGCTTAGCATAAGCAGTAAGCCCATCGTGTGCAGCCACAGCAACTGCAAGGCGCTGTGCGACGTGCCGCGCAACCTTACCGACGACCAGCTCAGGGCTCTTGCCAAGCATGGCGGAGTGGCCCACATCACGCTCTATCACGGCTTTCTGCGCAACGACAGTCAGGAGGCTACGGTCATGGATGCCATAGCTCATCTTGAGCATGCGATAGACATCATGGGCATAGAGCACGTAGGACTTGGCACCGACTTCGACGGCGACGGAGGCATAAGAGGCCTGGCAGACTCGTCAGAGCTTATCAACTTCACCCTGCATCTTCTGCGCCGCAGGTACAGCGAGCGCGACATCGCCCGCATCTGGGGCGGCAACTGGCTCAGGGTCATGGCTCAGGTGCAGAGCAAATAAGAGAGTGTTTATAAAAAAGAAGTGTTATGCCGAACCAACAGCCGCATGGCGGCAGCTTGGGGTTCGCATATCAGTGCCACACTTCTTCCATTTATATTAAACGGTCTTTAGGGACTGGAGACCACAAAATATCAAAAGGCTATGAAGACATTTATTAAAAAAGCAGCGTTGATATTTGTATTGATTCTTGCTGCTGTGCAAAACGTTAAGGCTGAAAGTACGGTCTATTTCTTTATTGACTTCAAGTTCTGGAACAGCGAATATAAGTTCACTCTTAACGGAAAGGAAGCCTTCTCTCTGATTCCCGAAGGAAAAGCCGTAAGTGGCATGGGCGGGGCTACGATGTATAACAAGGTTATGCGTAAGGTTGTCTTCAATAATCCCGACAGTTATGTAGTAGCCGTTGACTGTCCTTCTGCCCGCGGAACTTATCATGCGGAAATGAATCTGAATCTAGAGGACGGCGAGACATATTATGTGATTGTAAACGCTTCATTAAAGCGTAATTTCTATATTGAAAATCTTGACGAGAAGGATGGTGCTAAACTTCTTAAAAAGGCGCTGAAGGATGATAAGTATACAAAGAACGAAGACTTTGTCTATAATGGCAAGTAGATTGTTTGTTATTGCAGCCCTGCTGTTTAGTATGTGTGCTGCGGCCAATGCTCAGGAAATTTCAGACATCCTCTTTGGCCAGAATAACAAAGAAGATTATATGGGCCAGTATAACTACAATGGCAAGCGTAAAAACGGCTTTGGCATTGAACGTTATAAAAATGGAGCCGTCTATGTAGGCGATTTTGTCGAGAATGAGATTTCCGGTCGTGGCATGCTTATCTCACTGAAAAAGGAGATATCTAACGTTGATGGTGCTTATGTCTATGTGGGTAACTGGCGCGAAGGAAAGAAAAGCGGCCGCGGAGTTTGTTATGATGCATCCGGAAAAGTGGTTTATAGCGGTAAGTTTGTGAATGATAAGCCTTCTGAAAAGTCTTCTGCCGACAGTAAAAACCGTTCGTTTGTTATTAAGGATATAGACAATAACCTTTATCTCGGAGAGATGTCGGGCGACAGCCAAGACGGCTTCGGACTGACATTAAGCGAGAGCGGCGAGATTGTCTATGGCTCTATGAAGGACGGTGTGCGTCAGGGTATAGGCATGATCTTCTATGCACCTGATGTATGGGAGGTAGGACGCTGGAGCGAAGGAAAGTTTTCTGCCTTCAAGAATTCACAGACAGCAAATGCCGATATAGCTTCGTTTCGTGCCTCAAACAAGGAACAGAACAGAATAATGCGTGAACAGTTGTTTGCTGCTGCAGAGAATTTTGCGCAGGCAGGCCTCACCGTTGCCACTATGGTCAACGATATCAAGGGTGGCGGTGCTTCTTCCGCTGCCGGTGGCGATGAGGCTGTAGACGGCAACGTTCCTTCAGGAAAGAGCAGAAGCTATTATCAGACAATGTATGACAAATGGGAGTCGAAGGCAAAAGAAACTTATAAGGATGGTGTGCGCCATAAAGCAAGTGCTGAAACACCCGGTGATTTTAGGGTAGTGACATCAGAAGGCAAGCTGCTGAGAACTTATCAGAGGTCAATGGAGCAAGTTAGACGTATGGCGAAGAAGGAAGGTTTTAACCTTAAGGTTTCTAAATATGAAACTGTCTCTTTTTAATTAAAAATATATATGATGAATGTTTTAAAATATTCTTTATTGTTATCTGCTTTTATGCTTATGGCGTCTTGCGGAGGCAACAAGAAGGCGGCTTCTGATGCCGATATGGCTGCGCAGCAGCCGGTTGGTCCTTCGTTTAATGCCGATTCGGCCTATGCTTACTGCAAGGCTCAGTGTGATTTCGGACCGCGCACGATGAACAGCGAGGCGCACGACAAGTGCGGCGAGTGGATTATGGGCAAGTTCCGTCAGTATGGCCTTACGGTGATACCGCAGAACGTTACGCTCACCGGTTTCGACGGCACTCCGCTCAGATGTACCAACATCGTGGCGAGCTACCGTCCGGAGCTTACCACCCGCATTCTGTTATGTGCCCACTGGGACAGCCGTCCGTGGGCCGACAACGACCCAGACTCGGCCAACTGGCGCAAGCCTGTGATGGGTGCCAACGACGGTGCCAGCGGTGTGGCTGTGATGCTTGAGATAGCGCGTCTGCTGGCAAGCGACACGACGAAACTTAATCTTGGCATCGACTTTGTGTGCTTTGACGCCGAAGACCGCGGCGTGCCGCGCTGGAGCACAGTCCCCGACAAAGGCGACTCGTGGGCTTTGGGTGCACAGCATTGGGCTGCCAATCCGCATAAGCCGGGATATGAGGCACGTTTCGGCATCCTGCTCGACATGGTAGGAGGTCAGGGCTCGAAGTTCTCTCAGGAAGGATTGTCAAAGCAGTATGCCCAGGGTATTGTCGACAAGGTTTGGGCTGCAGCGGAGACAGTGGGCTTTGGCAGCTATTTCCCGTCGACAGACGGCGTGATGGTTACCGACGACCATGTGCCTGTGAATGATGTGGCAAAGATTCCTACGATAGACATCGTTCCATATTATCTCGACTGTCAGCAGAGCAGCTTCGGTCCTACATGGCACACTATTAACGACACGATGGAATATATCGACAAGAACACTCTTCAGGCCGTAGGCCAGACGGTTATTCAGGTGCTTTATTCAGAGAAACCATAAGACAGTAATATAATAATAAAATAGGCACGGCCATGCGGCTGTGCCTATTTTATTGTGGGGATGAGGATAATGGGAGAGATGGGACTTATAAGAGCCATGAGTCATATTAATCTTATAAGTCCCATAGCTCCCGTTCTTCCAATTAATTTTATAAGTTCATTCTTTCCATAAGTCTCATTCTTAATCATAGTTGTCCCGACTCAACCATCAGCACAACACGTTCTGTGAGTCGGTCGGTCTTTTCGGGGTCATATTTCTTTGTCAGACTGGCGCCGAAAGCCCAGGCGAAGGCCTGATAGAAACCTGCCCTTATGGGGCTGATGAACGAGCGTATAAGGTCGTAGGCCGATGAGTTGCACTCGCGGTAGACGAGCTTTATGAGCAGCTTGCCCTGCGAGTACGACAGCTTCTTCATTCTTGGCGTGTATCTCTTCTTGATGTCTTCCTCCACGCGCTTCATGTGCTCGTCGCGCGCTTTCTTGTTTGGCAGCGTCTGCAGATATTCGTAAGTCTCGATGATAACCCTGTTAACCTCCTTGGCTATGGGCAGCACCTTCTTTACGTTATACACCAGACGGTTGTAGGCGGCGCGCTGCTTGGCGTTTTTGAACACCGGCTGCGGGTATACATACACGTTGTTTAGCTCAACATACTGTATGCTGTCGCCGTCAATGAGCACCTTGCCCACCTTGACCATAGGCACAAACGTAGGGTTGTCCATGTCAACCTCGTTGTCCTCGGGATTGTCGCCTTTCTTGTCCTGTGCCGTAGCCGTGGCCGCGAGCATCAGTGCCATCAGAGCCGTTATGAATATTCTAAGTCTTGTCACGGTTGCAAAAATAGTTATTTTATGCAAGTTGCCGAAGTTATGTTAGTTAAAGAAGTTTTCCGGCAGTTAAAAAAACAGGGCAGACATATCGCTTTTACTGCGGTATGCCTGCCCTGACAGTCTTATTGTCTTGTTACCATCTTTCTTGAAACAGCCATGAGCGCCACGTAGAGCAGCGCGCCGCTCACCAGTCCGGCTAGTGCGTCTATGGCATAATGGGCCTGGATGTAGACCGTGGCGAGGCACAGCAGGACGTAGAAGGGCAGCAGGACGTAGAGCAGGCGGCGGTTGCCGCTGTGCCATACGAGCAGCATCAGCACGGTGCTTATGCCCACATGGCTGCTCGGGAAGGCTGCCGTGGGCCTTTCGCCGGCTGCCTTGGCGTCTTCAACAAAGTGATAGAATATGCCGTCCTTGTATCCGGGACTGGGCAGACAGTCCTGATAATAGTTGAAATAGTCGTGAACGTTGGGGAACACGCCGTTGGCTATATTGGTCAGTCCGGCAGCCTTGTAGTAGAACGTAGGGCCTGTTACGGGCACGAGAACGAACACCACATAATAGATGAAGAAGGCCGTGAGCACCACGAACGAGGCACGCTCGAACTCGTGGTAGCGGAAGGCGAAGTAATAGAGCACCACGAGCGCTATCATCGGATAGTAGGCGGCGTAGCCCATGTCCATAAGCTCGCTCACCACGGGCCACGGCATGGCCTTGCAGAACAGCAGGGCCGGCTGGCAGCCGAACATGTCCTGCTCCCATTGGGCAAACACGTGGTCGAGGTTGGGCAGCATGCGGTTGATCTCGTAGGTGTCAGGATACCACCAGCCCAGCAGCGCCATCTGCACCACCACGCGTGCCAGTCGTGTAAGCCGGCACGGCAGCATGCGGTAGACGCCCCACAGCGCCACCGTGATGACGGCAATGCGTATGCGCCCCCATATCATGGCGTCGGGGTTGGCCGCCTTGGTGTATGTGAAGAACACTATGAGCAGTGTGAGCACGAGATATGCCAGCACCACCCACTCGAGGGCAAACAGCCCTTTCTTGGGTTGCTTCTCTATTGTGAAAAGCTGCTTGATGAATTTTATCATTTTAAGAGATTGTTAGTGGTGGAAGAGGGGATGGGAGAGATGGGGAGAGATTGGGAATGTGGGGCTGATGGGACTAATAGGACTTATGTGAGCCATGCGCCCCATTTCTTTCATCAGTCTCATTAATCTCATTTTTCTCATTAGTCCCATTATTCTCATCTATCCAATTATCCTTATAATTTCCTTTACAGCCATCCGTTGTCTTTATACCATTTTATTGTTGCCGCCACGCCGCGCTTCAGGTCGTATTGCGGCTTGTAGCCGAGCTCGTTCTCTGCCGGCTTGATGTCGCACATCCAGTTGCGCTGTTTCATTATGTTATACTTGTCGTTGTTCAGTGCCGATATCTTGCCAGTAATGCGGGCTGTCCATTCGCCGGCAAAGGATATTATGCGCAGCAACCACAGCGGCGCCTTTATGCGCAGCAGCCAGGGATTGCCCAGCTCGTTGCTTATGAGGTCGCTGAACGTGCGCGACGAGTACACGCTGCCGTCGCTTATGAAGTATCTTGAACCTACGGTGCCGTGGTCGAGGGCAAGGAATACGGCCTGCACCACGTCCATGACATATATGAACGTAAGATGCTGAGGTCTGTAGCCTACGGCGAAGTCAACATGCCTGCTTATGCTCTGCGCCATCATGAAGTAGTCTTTCTCGCGCGGGCCGTAGACGCCCGTGGGGCGCAGCACTATAAACGGAAATCCCTTTATGGCCTCGAGCCTTTGCTCGCTCTCCAGCTTGCTCTTGCCGTAGGCCGTGTCGGGGCATGCCTTGTCGGCTGCCGTTATCTCGGTGTGAGGCTCCTGCTCGCGCGCCGGCCCCATCACGCTCAGGCTGCTCAGATAGACAAAGCGCCTCAGCCCCGTGTTCTGTCTGCGCAGCGCCAGCGCCAGGTTGGCCGTGCCTTCGGTGTTCACCTTGAAGAAGTCGCTGCTGTGCAGGCATTTTGTTACGCCTGCCGCATGCACAACATAGTCAAACTGCTGTCCGCTCAGCTGCTTCTCCAGCTTGTCCAGGTTGCCCAGGTCGAGCTCTATAAAATGTATTCTGCTGTCGTTTAGATACTTCCTTGAGCTGCTTTTTCTTACGGCTGCCCATGTCTCGAATCCTCTTTTCAGCGCCTCCTCGACAATGAAGCTGCCTATGAATCCGCTTGCGCCCGTTATGAGTATTTTTTTCATTTATAGGATGTTGCTTCGATTTCAGGCCACAAAGTTACTAAAAAATCCGGCACAATTGCGCAAGTTGTTGTTATTAAAGTCTTTAAAACATAGTTTTGTGGCTGTTTGGGCATGCCGCCGCATGTTATAAAACATGAAAAAACACAGGCGTTAGCATGTATTATTAAAATATTTCGTTAGTTTTGTCAGTGGTTGTGCAGATTGCGTGCAGTCTGTGTTGCCGATAATTTTAAATTAACGACAAACATTTAAAACCGAATGATTATGAAACCTTTAAATCTTTTCCTGGGCATAGCCTTTGCCTGTGCGGCCTTTGGCTGCAGTGCCAATTCACCCAAAAGCGATGCTGCCGCTGCAGCAGCCGACACTGTCGCAAACCGCTCTGAGGCCGTGATATCAACGATAATGGAGCGCCGCAGCATACGTAAGTATAAGCCGCAGCCGGTTAACCGCGACACGATGCAGATGATACTGAAGTGTGGCATCAACGCGCCCAACGGCATGAACAAGCAGTCGTGGGAGGTGCGCGTGGTTGACAATCCTGAGTTTATCGACGGCATTACGGCTATCTACAAGAAGTATAATCCGGAGGCAGCGGCCGACGCGTCGTTCAAGAATATGTTCCGCAATGCGCCTACCGTGGTGTTCATAGCCAACGACCCGTCGTATGACTGCTCGCAGATAGACTGCGGACTGCTTGGCGGCAACATGATTCTGGCAGCCCAGTCGATGGGCATAGGCTCGTGCTGTCTTGGCGGTCCGGCCCGCTTCATGCGCACGCCCGAGGCTGCCGAATATCTTAAGAAACTCGAGTTCAGCAAGGGCTACGAGCTGCTCTACTGCATAGCCTTCGGCTATCCCGACGAGGCTCCCGAGGCTAAGCCGAGAAATGAGGCTAAGGTGAGGTTTATTGAATGATATCTTTAGAAGTTAAGGAGTTTGGGGAGTTAAGGAGTTAAGACAAATGCCTTGATTGTATTTTCAAGGCTTGTATGAGTCTCATTAGCTTTATCTGTCTCATTCCGCCCATAATTCCAATCCCATGAAACAGGGGCTAAGGCGAAACGCCTTAGCCCCTTATTTTATGGGAGTAATGAGGCTGATAAGAATGATAGCCCGCATACCCACAAGACCATATGTCTTGACTCCCTCTAACTTCTAAAATAATTACTTAACATACTCAGCAAAGTCTGTCAGATGCATGTCGCCCTTGCGCATCAGAGTGTCGTGCATGGCGAAGGCAGCTGTCAGGCAGTGGCGTGTCTGTCCCATCTTGGCAATCTTCAGATAGTCGCGCAGCAGCGGACGGTAATCAGGATGAGCACAGTTCTCTATGATGAGGTGTGCACGCTCTATTGGGCTCTTGCCTCTCAGGTCGGCCACACCCTGCTCTGTAACGATGATGTTTACATCGTGCTCAGAGTGATCCTGATGGCTTACCATCGGGACGATAGAGCTGATAAGACCGCCCTTGGCAGTTGACGGACAGGTGAAGATGCTTATGTATGCGTTGCGCTCAAAGTCGCCGCTTCCGCCAATACCGTTCATCATCTTCGTTCCGCTGATGTGTGTAGAGTTGGCGTTGCCGTAGATGTCAACCTCGATGGCAGTGTTGATGGCAATGACGCCCAGTCGTCTGATAACCTCAGGCGAGTTTGAAATCTCGCTCGGACGCAGCGTCAGGTGCTGCTTGAAGTAGTCCATGTTGTCGTAGATCTGTTTCAGACATTCGTTAGACACTGTCAGCGAGCATGTAGACGCGTCCTTGATGCGTCCCTCGAGCATCATGCCCACCACGCTGTCCTGCAGCACCTCGGTGTAGATGTTGAAGTTAGGCACGCTCTCGTCGTGTCCTAGTGCGCCCAGTATGGCGTTGGCAGTGCTGCCCACGCCGCTCTGCAGCGGCAGGAACGACTGCGGAATGATGCCCCTCTTCATGTCGCTGATGAGGAACTGTGCCACGTTGTGTCCAATCTGGTCAGTTATCGGGTCGGCATCCTTGAAGGCTCTTGCCTCGTCGGCTATGTTACATTCTACAACGCCCACAATCTTCTTGGCGTCTATCTCTACATAGGGTGTGCCTATGCGGTCGTTCACGTGTGTGATAGGTATCGGCTGGCGGCACGGCGGGTCGAGCGGCTCGTATACGTCGTGCAGATATTTTGCCTCGGGGCTGTGGAATCTGTTAAGCTCCAGCACCACGTGCTTTGCCAGGCGTGCCACTGTGGGGCTGATGCCTCCGGCAGCCGTCAGGTAAGCCTTGCATGTGTCGGCGCCTTCCTCGATGTCGCACACCTCAATTATCGCCCAGTCAACTTCTCCCATAAAGCCGTAGCGCAGCTCCTGTGCCATGTGGCTCAGGTGGATGTCGTTGTAGGCTATCTCGCCTGCGTTTACGTGCTTGCGGAAGTCAGAGTTGGTGGTGTAGGGCGCGCGGTATTTTATAGCCTGCGCGTTCGACAGGTCGCCGTCGGTGCTCTGTCCTGTAGAGGCGCCGGTGAACAGTCCTACCTTAAACTCTCTGCCGGCCTCGTGCTCAGCCTGAGCTATCTTGGCCAGCTCCTTGGTTACGGCCTTGGCGGTGCCTGCGGGCGTAAATCCGCTCAGACCTATGTTCTCTCCGTTCTTAATCATTGCCGCAGCTTCGGCAGCAGTTATGCGTGTATAAGCCATGGTGAAAAAATTAAAAATTATGTCTTTATTCAGGTTAAACTTTTGGCAAAGTTACCTAAAATCAGCGGTAAAGCAAAATAAATGGCCTTATATTTTTCAGCTCGGCAAGTTAAATTATGTCATGTCCGATGTGCCGGGGCGCAAGTATGCGCGCCCGCGTGTACTTTATATTATGCATATATGTTTTGTTTGTCCCGTTTGTTCCGGCTGTTCAGTTCCGGCTGGTTTCATCTTGCATGCCTCTTCATTCATTTAATTAAGTATCACCACTTCGGGTGATTCCTCTTATGTTGCTGAATCCGTGGGTGTGCCACCCACGGTTACTGAGGTGCAGCCCTTCGGCTTTTTTGTGCGTGTTGTCTTGCTCTATAATTTGCTCTTTTACATGCCAAAGTGTCATTTTGTTTTTGTACGGATTTTCTGACGAAATAGAAAATAATGAGCCATGTATGGCCGTGTTTTGGTAAACAATATTTACATTTATGCCCAAACGGGCAGCTTTTTCTGAATAACTCGGCCACTTTTGCATCAAAAACAGGCCGTTTCAGACCTTGAAACCACCCTGTTTTTTTATTGAAATAATGGCTTTTTTGTCCTAATTGGGACAAAAAACATTGCACACATTGCCTTCATCCGGCGTAACGCCTTATGCCGTAGCGCGTTGCGCTTGCACACGAAAACTGCCCGTTTTTGCGGCCGGATGATTTTAATTTCTGAATACTTCAGTATGAGAACGTCAGCCCGAATCACATTGTAAGCGTATGCTCTGATATTCTTTCATTATGTCATTCTGTCGCTGCATATGCTTACGCAAACCGAAAATGTGCGTGATGATATATTTTTGTTGGCAATGCTTGATGTATGTAAGTATTTTTTTCTTGCCTGATGCCTGCATTTCCCTGTATTTAAGGCAAAAAAGTATATTTCTGACACCAAAACTTTTTATTGAGAAAAAGTGCCTGATTAATGATTTTTAACGCTAAGAGGGGTCCTTTGTAATTACTTATTGTTATTTTTGCAATTGAAAAGTTTTAAGATAAATATTCCTTAAATAAGGTGTGTTTTTTACAAACATGCTGCTTGGAATAAGAACTTTAGCACAAAAATGTCGAACGAGCTTAACCTTAAATGGTGCCAGCATTCGAACTACTAATGTGAAAAACCTGTAATCGGTATAAATAACATATACGAACCTGTCAGCATGAACGGCCGCGCAAGCATGGCTGTAAACTAAACTGCGAACTGAAATTGTCATAAGGCAACAACACAGTCTGAGAATGCAGTTTTACGATGTGAAATGATTGGTCAACGATGATATAAAAACCATCTGCTGAGATAATATAACTATGAATAAAAACAATATTCCGAGAAATAGAAAAAACTAAAATATTTACAGGATTTATGATTAAACGCATATTAAGTACAGCACTATTTGTGTTGGCAACTTCAGCCACAATGCTGTCACAGAACGTGGCGTTGAAGACCAATGCATTATACTGGGCTACCACAACTCCCAACTTGGGAATTGAAGCCTCAGTAGGTAAGAAAAGCACGCTGCAGCTGTTCTATGGTCTTAATCCGTGGAAACAGTCGGGCGGCGATCAGTCGAGTCTGCGCCACTGGCTTGTTATGCCTGAATACCGCTATTGGTTCTGCGAGAGCTTCAATGGCTGGTTCATCGGTGCCCACCTCATGGGCGGACAGTTCAACGCAAGCAGCGTTGAGTTGCCTTTCGGGTTCTTCCCCGAGCTTGAGGACCACCGCTATGAAGGATGGTATGCAGGCGGAGGCGTAACGGCAGGATATCAGTGGGTGATGTCAAAGCACTGGAACTTTGAGGCATCCATAGGCCTGGGATACGACTACATAAAGTATGACAAATACAAGTGCGGAACCTGCGGCGAGAAGCTCAAGTCGTCGCACACCAACTATTTCGGCCCGACAAAGGCCGCGCTGAGTCTTATTTACATCTTCTGATACTATAAACCACCAAGGACATGAAAAGATTATCTATATATTGTGCATGCCTGCTGGCCGCGCCGCTCGCGCTGCAGGCACAGAGCGTGGAGCCTAAGCTGGCCGGACGGACGGTGACGGTAGAGAATATCAAGGTAGAGAACACTAACCAGACTATGGTGGTTGACCTCGACCTCAATATGGACTCGCTGAAGCTGCCTTCTAACATGAGGCTCGTCTTCACGCCCATCATCACTAACAACACCGAGGAGAGGCAGATGCCGCAGATAGTAGTGAACGGACGCAAGCAGGACATCTCTTACCGCCGCGGCGGACATAAGGACTTTCCGGCAAACGTGGTGGCCGTAAGACGTAAGAACAACACCGACCAGACGCTCCACTACAGCGCCGTGCTGCCCTATGAGCCCTGGATGAAGAACTCTAACGTCATCGTGGCTGAAGACCTCTGCGGATGCGGCGATGTGAAAGACCAGAACACCGTTGAGCTGAAGCGCCTGCGCACGCCGTTTATGCCGTATATGCGCCCGGCAGCCGAGGCACAGAAGGTGCGCCATGAGGAAGGACGCGCGTTTATCGACTTCCCCGTTGACAAAATCACTCTCTATCCCGAATACCGCAACAACCCGCGCGAGCTGGAGAAGATTGTGAACACAATCAACCTCGTGAAGAACGACAAGAACACAACCATAACAAACATTGAAATCCACGGATATGCTTCGCCCGAGTCGCCTTATGAGCACAACGCATATCTGGCACAGAACCGTGCCAAGACGCTCAAGGACTATGTGCGCAAGCTCGTGCATATAGAAGACCGCCTCTTCACCGTATCGTCTACGCCTGAAGACTGGGAAGGCCTGCGCGAGTATGTCGTTGAGGGCAATCTCGACAACAGCGACGCCATACTTAAGCTCATCGACGACAAGACGCTCGACCCCGATGCCAAAGAGTGGAAGATTAAGTCTACTTATCCTACAGATTACCGCTTTATGCTCGACTCATGGTATCCCGCTCTGCGCCACTCTGACTATGTGGTGAGCTACAGCGTGCGCCCGTTCTCGGTAGACGAGGCAAAACAGGTGCTGAAGACCAAGCCGCAGCAGCTTTCGCTCGAAGAGATGTATATGGTGGCACAGACCTACGAGCCGGGCTCGCGCGAGTTCAACGAGGTTATGGAGACCGCCGTGCGCATGTATCCCGACGACCCTACGGCCAACATCAATGCCGCATGCACACGCATGGAGAGCGGCGACCTTGAGGGTGCTAAACGCTATCTCAGCAAGGCAGGCAACTCGCCGCAGGCTCTGCACGCCAAGGGCGTGATGGCCATGCTCGAGGGCAACACCGGACAGGCGCGCCAGCTGCTCAATCAGGCTAAGCAGGCCGGAGCACAGGGAGTGGACAAAAACCTGCAGATACTCGACATGTAAAAACACGAGAATTGATAAAAATATTTTTTAAACCAACTCAATTTTTTAAATTATGAAAAAAGTAAAATTATTTTCCTTCGCATTGGCAGCGCTGATGCTGGGAGCTTGTTCAAGCGAAGATGGCATTGACAATGGCGGACAGGGAACTGTATTACCTGGTGAAAAGGGCTATATCAGCCTTGCGATCAATCTGCCGACAACACCAAGTACACGTGCAAATGATGACTTTGATGATGGCTTGGAGGCAGAATACAAAGTAAATGATGCAACTCTTCTTATTTTTAACGGAACAGATGAGGGTACTGCTGTTTTCTCAGGAGCATACGATCTTGGTTCTATGACTCCAACATCTGTTGGTGGCAATATTACAGCTTCTTACAATGTTACGCAGGAAATCACAAAGCCTGGTGCCGGAAACGTGTATGCCTTGGTCGTTGTTAACAAGGGTAACGTGCTGACTAATGATGGTGAATGGAAACTGAAGGGTGAGTCTTTAACAGGAAAGACATTTGATTATTTTAGAACAACTGCTCAGACTCTTACTGCGTCTGAATTGGCATCTGTGACTTCTGATGCTGAGGGTAGTTTCTTTATGACGAATGCTCCTCTTTACACAAATCCTGGTGGCGTTACAGACCCTAACGGTGGTAATGCTGTTACTCTTACAAAAATTAATACAGAGAACATTTATTCTACACAGGCTGAGGCAGAGGACAATCCTGCAGCAAGTATATATGTAGAAAGAGCTGTTGCTAAAGTAACGGTTACAAATTCTAATACAGGTTCTGCTGGAAGTAGCCTTACATATGCAATCACAGGTTGGACTCTTGATGTTACTAACACAAAATCTTACATTGTTCGTAATGTGAATGGTGCTGACTGGTGGAGTTACAAGGCTGCTACTTCTAACGATTATCGTTTTGTCGGCTCTGCTGCTGTCGCTGCCGGATTGTATCGTACATATTGGGCATACGACCCGAACTATGCAAGTCTTGTAGAAGGTGATTTTACTAAGCTGGAAGGAACAACTCCTGCATCTTTGACTGAAGTTGGTAAGAATGCTTACTGTCTGGAAAATACATTTAATGTAGCCAATATGAACCAGAATCAGACAACACGTGTTATCGTGGCAGCAAAGCTTACAATGGCAGGAGCTGAGGAGAGTGGAGATTTCTATATCCTGGATAATGACAAGAATACCATTTTCACTAAAGAGAATGCTGTTAAGGCTATTAAGGCTGAATATCTGACAAATCCTGCTGTTGTTGCTGCATTGCAAGATCCTACAACAGGTTTGAATGAAGGTCAATCTATTGGTGAAGCAGACCTTACTGTTAATTTTGACAGCAAGGAAACTACAGGCGGTGACCTGACGGTTACAGAAATAACTATATCAGATGATAGAGCAGGTGATTTCAAAGGTGGTGAGATTCCTGCTGTCTTGAAAGCTGATGGTAATAATGATATTATCGCAGCTGTCAATGCTGGTAAGAAGGTTTCTTATTATAAGGGCGGTATTGCTTACTATCCTGTATTGATTAGACACTTCGATGACACTCAGGCAAATTGGAACAATGCTGAATATAACAATAACGGAAATGATTATCTTGGCCGTTATGGTGTACTGCGTAACAACTGGTACAATATTGATGTTACGGCTATCAAGACTATCGGTTCTGCAGATGTTCCAGATGTTTATGGTACTCCTGACGATCCAATGGAGTCTTGGATCTCTGTTGAAATCAACGTTCTCTCTTGGGCTAAGCGCAGCCAGAGCGTAGATCTCTAATAAGATTGAACTTCATAAAAGTTAAAGTTAATTGACAACATCCGTGTGCGGCCGGTATGGGCCGGCCGCACATTTTCTTAAAAAGGCAGAAGCCGCAGAGGTGTGGCCTGCATGTAAGTCTGCCCGCAGAGACACCATGAGATACGGCGGGGTGCAGCTCCGGCACAGAGAGAGGAGCCGTTGCGGAACAATGTTGCCGCAAACCAAAACTGACAACAACGAGGCACGACGCTCAAGGGCAAGTGCCCACAACATAAACAGCGACAGCCCAAGGCTAAACATCTGCTTAAGCAACACAGACAGATAGGCATCCGGGCTGGCCCGGCGAGGATAGACAGCAATGTCGCCGCGCAAAGACAATGCAACAATTAAATATGGATAAAGGAAATAAAAACAAAAAATATATATGCTTATGAAGTATCTTTCAATAAAGCGTCTGACTTGGCTGTGCATTGCGGCTTTGTCGACACCGGTGTTCACATCGTGCGACATGATGACCGAAGACAGAGACGACTGTCCCATGGGGCTGTATCTCAACTTCAAGTACGACTACAATCTTGAGCGCGCTGACATGTTCAACGACCATGTGGGAGCTGTAGATGTCTACGTGTTCGACGAAAACGGCAAGTATGTCACACGCCAGTCGGAGGCTAACGTGGGCAGCTCGCTGCCGCTGGCCGTGCCTACATACTCAATGAAGATGGACCTCGACCCGGGCAAGTATAAGTTCATAGTGCTTGCCGGACAAAACTCTTACTCTGAGCAGATGGAGTCGGGACGCGCACGCTTCGTCCGCTCTGACCTTACTGCCGGAGACGACATGACGGCACTCGACGTCAGACTCGAGACAACACAGCAGGGCAGCGACATGCTCCTTGTTGACAACCACGGACTGCCGCTCGACACTCTGTGGCACGGCATGGAGGTTGAACCTGTTGAGGTGTTCGCCGGAAAGCCTACTTACCACACCATCTCGCTCATGCGCGACACCAAGAAAATCAATGTGACAATGCGCGAGCTCGACGACCCCACACAGATGGACGTGGCAAACTATGACATGACCATCACCGACCGCAACTCGCACATCCTCTGGGACAACTCGCTCGACGAGACCAGCACCGTGGTCTACACGCCGCACGCAACATGGAACACCGACGACCGCACGCCGGCCTTCGACCATAACGGCGACCCGATAGACGGAGTGGGCAAGATAGCTCATGCCGACTTTATGACATCGCGCATATTGTATCATGCCGATGCAAAGGACGACGGCATACTGTCTATAGTGAACAAAAACACCAACATGGAAGTGGTGCGCGTCAATCTGCCCGACCTTCTCAGCCGTCTGCGCACGAGCGAGGAGATATACCGCTACTCGGAACAGGAATTCCTCGACCGCGGCTACGACTATCAGCTCGACTTCTACCTCAAGGGCGACCGCCTGGCTTATGTAAACATCAGCATCAGCGTGCTGGGATGGAGCAAGCGGGTGCAGTTTGAGGAACTGTGATTTAAACAGCCAACCAACCTAAAAATCACGAATGTCTATGAACAAGAATATATTACATACAGTTAAGGGCGTTGCGGGATGCCTGCTTATGGCATCTCTTGCGGCCGGCTGTGCGCAGGAAGACATCGACACCGCTCCGTCAGGCGGAGGCGGCATGTCGGCATCTTCTTATGTCTCGCTCAGCTTCGCATCGCAGCAAAGCACGCCTACGCGCTCTAATCCTACGGGAGGCGAACAGGGCGACGGACAGGAAAAAGGGCAAACTAATGAAAATGAGATAAAGTCGGCCGTGGCCTTCTTCTATCAGGGCAGCGGCACTGACGGAGTGAACAGCAGCGGTACAACTCCAATCATGGCTGTAGCAACATTTAACATTAACGTTGGAAGCTATACCGAGCCGGGCAACGGCATCGACCGCAAATATACAACAACGCCGCAGCAGGTAGACCTCGACGACGGAACATACAACGTGCTCGTGGTGGCAAATCCGGGCGCAGACTGGTGGACAGGCCAGTCGCTCACGCTCGCCGACGTGCGCAATCATATACAGACCACGGCATGGACAGCCTCAGGCTCAGACTATTCTGACTTCGTAATGACATCAGCTGCCGACGCCACGCTCACGCTTAATTCTAACCCGGAGAGCGACCCCGCAAAAGCTACGGTAAACGTAGAGCGCATGGCAGCAAGGCTCGACTATAAGGCCGAAGCGTCTTATACTTGTACCGACCCGGCATATCCTAATGCAACCGTTGAGATAACCGGCGCAGCCCTGGTGAACAATCTTACGGCAGGCAGCTATATCATAAAGCGCGTTGCTGACGATGTTAACGGCACCAATCTGTCTTATCTCGGCAATGAAACTGCTGACGAGAACGACGCAGCAACAAATTACGTGCTCGACCCGTGGACGGCAAGCAAGAATGGAAATCTTTACGGAACATGGTTTATGAACGGTTCTTCAGACCCCAACTGGTGGGCAGGTTACGTTCAGCCGGGCACTTCTGTTTCTGACGGAGCCGAAACATGGCAACGTATAGGCTATACACTCGAAAACACTACGGCAGCCGATGCGGCAGGCAGCGACTACAGCACGGGCGTGGTGTTCAAGGCAAAGTTTAATCCGCAGGGCGTGGCAAATTATCAAGGCGGTGCAACATTCTTCGCCCTCGGCACACACCTATTTGCATCAATGGAAGACATGATGACATACGTGTATGGTGCCGACTTCAGTCAGTTTGACGATAAAATCAATGCCTGCGACAATTGGGCAGCCGTAAAGAACTTTGCGGCATCGCTGCTCGACAACGACCCGTCAGGCTATAAGGCTTTCCTGCTGGGGCAGGACGAAGCACAAGACCTTGCACAGGTTAAGGAAAGTCTTAAATGGAGCGCATATATGCTCAGCAATTGCGGCTATTCGGCAAGTCTGAACGAAACTTATAAAGTTGAGCTCGACCAGAACGGCATTGTTACCCGTAACGCCTTGCAGTCTTACGGAGTGCGTACATACGAAGACGCCACATGCTATTACACATGGTGGGTGCGCCACAGCAATGACAACAATGATGAAACAAAGGGCATAATGGAGTATGCCATTGTGCGCAACAACATCTATAAACTTACGGTCAACAGCATCTATTCGCTCGGAAACGACGTGCCCGGCGAGGACGAGAACATCATTCTTGATGTTTACGTAAACGACTGGCTGCTGCTCAACCCGGAGACTCTGCCTATGTGATAAAATGACTTTAACGAAAAAACACTGACGTTATGAACAAAATGAAACAACATATATATAAGGCTATGTTATGGCTGCTGCCATGGCTGTGCGCCGTGCCTCTTGCCTCATGCTCGTTCGACGACGACATCGACCAGGGTGGCGACGGCACTGCTACGCTGCAGCTGAGCATTACGGCACGTGAGGAAGGCGACCTGAACACAAGGGCAGACGAAGTTGGCACCAATGGTGAGTATATGCACAACCTCTGCGTGCTAATTGTAGACGGCACCAAAGTTGTTACCAAAAAACTGTTGCCCAACACCGATGATGAATTTGCCGGTAACACCGCAGCGCAGCAGGGCAATCTGAAGTCGTGGGTGTCAGACCCCTTCACGCTTCCCGAAGGCACTTACACCGTTTATGCCTTTGCCAACATTGATACTTATTATGATAATTTATGGGGCAGTCTTACAGGATTGCAGAGTGGTGCTTCACTCACAACTCTGAATGTGGATATAGATAATATCGTGCTTGAAGATCCTGCTGCAAAGCTTAACTTTGCTGAGGGCAAGTTTATCCCTATGAGCGCAAAGCAGCAGGTTGTGGTTACGGCTGCCACCAAGAGCATTTCTATCGGTCTCGACCGCCTGGTCAGCAAGATAAGAATGAGCATATCAGGTAAGGCCAGCACAAAGGTTACGGCCCTGTCGTTTGGCGGATATGCCGACAAGATAACTCTCTTCTCAGAGAAACCTTTGGAAGGTGAGGCATACTCAACGACAAAGACAATAACTGTTCCTGAAGGTGGTTGGTCTTTGGATAATGATGGTAAACTTATGATTCCTGACTTTTATGTAAACTCTTCACCGGCTGGTCATCCGTTTAATGTCAGCGTTACTACTGACGAGATGAACGGAATTACATACGAGGCAACCACCGTAAGAGGCGAGCTTCCGCGCAACAGCATCTTCCCGCTTACGCTGCAGCTCAACGACTATGGCCTCGACCTCGCAGCGCAATGCTGGGTAAGCCCGATAGGAAGCCTGCCCGTGGAAGTTCAGATTACAGGCTTTGATAATACATATCAAATAGTAGTGCCCGAAGGATGCCAGTTTGAGTTTACCGTAAATGGAGTGAAAAATAGTGGAGGAACAACCACTGTTACTAATCCTGAATGTAATTGGAATATTCCAGAAGGTGTTGACGGCATAATCTTTGAAAGCCAAACTACTAATGTGAAGACTATTAAGGGCCATGTTACGGCATCTGCCGGCAAGACTTTTGATCTTAGCCTTTTGGTTACGTGGCAGGATAATGGCGCAACATACAACCGCACATATACAGTAAAGGTACTTACCGACGACATTACCAACTTCCCGTTTAAGAGCAAAACACGTACACCGGAGTTCGGTCTCGACTATCTGCGTCATGAAATGCTCAATATGTTCATAAAATAAAAAGGAGGACATAAGATATGAAACAAATACATAATTTATATAAGCTTCTCATTCTTTTCTGCGCAACATTCCTTGCACAGAATGCTGTGGCGCAGGTGTCAGATAATAAATATAATATTGTTGCAAAGACTATCAGTGCTACTCGATACTCTTCTAATGCATTCAATAATGCAAGCAGGGCTTATGATGGTAATGAATCAACATATGCAACAGCTACGGCACAGACAGCGCGTTTAGACTTTAATTTAAAAGGAGAAACGCTAACTGCAATACAGTTTTTTTCAGATAATGGGCAAAATGAAACACGACCAGAAACATTGAGAGTGTATGCAAGTGATGATAATACGTCTTTCACCTCTTCTAATTTGGTACAGACCTTTACTTTTGGAAGAATAAATCACAGAGAGACAGTCTATCTTTCAACTCCGATAACGAAAAATTATATTCGTTTAGAATTTGTTTCGAGTAGCAGTAGAAGACGTGTTCAAATAAATGAAATATATTTGTATTCACCTGAAGGAGACGTATCTATTAAACATAAAAGATCTAAATGGTTTGACATAGCCGAAAGTTTAGGACTCCCTAATAGCAGTTTGGGTACATTTAGTTATGATAAACCCTGGTTTACATCTGTTATGTCAAATAATCCTGATGCTAAATTACAGGCAGCACATACTTATATCGATACAATTTATGTGCATAAAGGTTCAACGGTTAATTTGTCACTTCCGACTCAGATGAGCGGTAATTATTCTGTTCATACTTATCAGCGTTGGTACAGTTATCGAACAGATGGAACATTTGAAACAAATCATTCAAGTGGTTCGGCATATGATTTGTTGACTCCGACCTCAGGTTCTGCCTATCGTCTGTCTAATGGGTATGTAGGAAATCCTTTGGGAGATAAAATGACTTCTATGAACTTTTATTATCCGGAAGATGATGAATTTAATTCATGGTTCGATAATGCAGCATCATTTGATAATGACTGGTATGTTGTTGCTTGTGATGTCTCTGGTTATACAGATTTTTGGGAGAAGTACCCTGGGGCACAGGATGATGTTGATGTTTCAAATGCCACCTTGTCTCAGAGATTTAGTAGTAATGGATATTATGAGCCAACGCTAGCTTTGCGTGCTGTGTTCTATATAGTAGGAGTTGATGGCCATAAGTCTACTGATAATTGGAATAACGGTCATAATCGTTTAAAAGATGTACATTATCAAGGTGGTGGAATAGCTGAAGATAAGAAGTATCTCGAAGAATATGATATAACCTTCCCGGCAAAACATTTGTCTAATCATACATCTGAGTTGGTCGCCTTGTCTAAGAATGCGAATGGATATGCCATACCTGATGTGTCTGAAACTGCAAGCTTATCCATTCAGGTTGTAAATAACAATGCTGGACTTCAGCTCGAGACAACACAGTTGTCGGGAGATAATCGTATTATAAAGTTCAGAAAACAAGGTGTAGGTACAAATACTCCTTGGGAGGTTGCAGATGGCAGTACCGCAACAATTCTTGTGACGAAAAGTGCAGGTGGAAAAATATATAACATAGCACGTTATAATCTTACATTTAAGGCAGATGCCTTACCTTTGACACAAACGCAGGTGTCGCAGCTCGGCACAAGTGATGCTCAAGGTAAGTCGTGGAACTATACTTATCGCTCTCCGCAATGGATGAAGGACAACTTGGAACTGCTTACTTCACTTAATTTCGATTACGATCCTGATGTGGCTAGCATGTACGGACAAGACCACTATTTCCCTTTCCCAATGGATTGGGGACACAGCAGTTATGCTTTCTTTGATGGCTCAAAGAAAGGTGATTTTACCGGTGCGACACAGATAAAAGAACAATATTTTACTGAATGGGGATACTATGCTATTGTAGATGATTACATGGGATATGGAGAATTAAATGGTAACTTAAGTGCACTCCCGCCAAAAGGTGTCGGAAAAGATGATGACGGCTATTTCCTGTTTATTGATACATCAGACCGTCCTGGTATCATCGCCCGTTTGCCTTTCGAAGACCGCCTGTGTGCCGGTTCGGAGCTGTTTACGACAGCTTGGATTAAGAGCTCAGGTACATCCAGTAACGATGACGCCGCTGTAATGTTCACGATTATGGGTGTAAAGAATAATCCAGACGGGACAGTGACCTATACGCCTATATATCGCCATTCGAGCAGCCAGATACGTACCACAACGCTTCTTACAGCGGGAGATCCGGGTACAGGCTCAGGGCATAACGAATGGTATCAGGTTTATTTCTCGTTTATTAATAACGACCCGAATGTTGCCAATTATGACTCGTATATGCTTCAGATAGAGAACAACTCGGCATCAACGTCGGGAGGTGACATGTATATTGACGATATACGTGTTTATCTGATGCATCCAAATGCGGAGGTAAACCAGCTTGATGCTACTTGTGTTGGCGACCGTACACTAATGAACGTTAAGATAGACTGGGAGCGACTGATGTCGAGAATGGGTTATGATGATACGTCGAACGGTGTTGACGCCATCGATTTCTGTTTCATTGATAAAATAAAATATGACAACTATCTGGCTGTAAATCCAGGAAAATATGCCGAAGCCATAGACGCCTCGGTTGTGGAAGTGGGCAATAATGAAGATCCGGAGCAGGGCGGATATAATGAAAAATATAATACGCTCAACTTCAAACTGCCGTTTGTTGATAATATTGAGTATAACGAGAATAAGCATCCTAATCTTGCAGCAGACACATACGATGGCAGCAAGTATTATTTCTATAGAACTACGGATAGCGAAACCGGACTAAGAAGCCTTGTTGTGGATTTCTATTCTGCGTTGACTCCAAACCGGCCTTACGTGATGCTTATCAACATACATGATAATAGCGACCTGACTCTTGACGCAGAGGATTTTGCTGCTGTGATAAATGACCAATGCGCCATAATGACCGACTTCTATGTTACGTCAGAAACATTGTTGCGCGTTAACGGTGAGGTGGTAGATCCGTCAACAGATTTCTGTGCCGGACAGATATTTAACTTCTCAGCTCAGATGCGTGTGCCTATACCAAAAGAAGATGGTACTGAAGATTATATAATAATAGATAATGGCGTTTATTTTGACTGGTTCTTTGGCACAGAAGAAGAATTTATTGCACCAAATCAGAAACATGGTGGAGAGTCTTTGCAAAGTGCACTTACAACCTTCCGTGATATTTATATTGACAAAGAGGATTTGAGTGGTGTTACAGCAGGTGAACATGATGCTATTGATGGTCAGAAAACAACTTTAAAACAGGAACAAATAGATATAATCGCTGAATATCTAAATGAGCAAAGTTCTGATGGTGGATTGCATAATCGTCTCGTATTGCATAAGGAAAATTTGGATATAGCTCTATTACAGGATGGTTTGCGATTGGTTATACAACCTATTCAAACTCTTGTGCCTCCTGCTGAAGGTGGTATTAGTGAAGAACAATGGGCTAATGTTTGCTGGTCGTATATTCCTTTAATTTTACATACAGATGGTGATGCCCCACAGCTTCATGCAGGCTTCAATACCGTAAAATATCCTAATGACGCGTTCAATCCTGGCTTGCGTATAGGTTTGAGTCAGATAAATTCTACGTCTGCCGACAAGCCGATAACCATAGATTTACGCGGTGCGGTATTGGTTACAGAGGGTACCGACCATATTGGTATGGTTAAATCTTTGACTCCAGATGTATTTGGTAAGATTTATCTCGTTGCCACGGACGATCCGGCTTATAACAAATTCTTTACAACAGACTTTAGCGAATATTCGTTACCTATCGGTGTGTTAAATTCGTTGTTTGCAGAGCCATATAAAGAAGGTTCTTCATATAAAGATAATATGGAAATCTATTTTGACACACAGTCAGAACAGTCTAATGGCTTCAAATTTGAACCAAAGGAAGGATATACATATACGTTTGCGGTTCATTTTGAGGAACTTAGTTCTTCAGGAGGTAACATCAGCAACGCATGTTTCGGTAAGTTCACAGTCGACATGAAGGTGGTTCCTGAAAATCTGGTATGGAGCGGTGCGGACGCTACAAGCAACTGGAATAATGATGCCAACTGGAAGCGTGCGGATAAATCCGTATTGAAGAAGGCTGCTGACGACAGCTATCTGACTAATGAGGCTAATACCACTGAAAAAGGTTTCGTGCCGATGCTGTTCTCTAATGTTGTCATGCCAGAAGGAAGCAAGGCTGAGCTTTATATGGCAGGATATGGCGATGGCGGCGCATGGACAAATTCGAGCCGTCCGGATTATATGGAACTGCCGACAGAGAATATTCAGTATGACCTGATGGCTTATGAAAAAGACGGAGCGCTCACCACTCAGCGCTACCGCGTGAATATCTGCCGCGATATCCACTTTGAACTGGGCGCACAGATGCTGCATGCTGAGCAGTTGCTCTATAACAAGGCATGGACAGACGTGGAGGTTACTCCGGGACAGTGGACAGCCGTAAGCACACCGCTGCAGGGCGTTGTTGCCGGCGACTGGTATGCTCCTACAACAGGAAAGCAAGAGACAGAGTATTTCAAGGATATCAACTTCACTGATGGAGGCTATAGCCGCCTGAATCCTGCGGTTTACCAGCGCAGCTGGAGTACAGGAGCAAGTATTGTTGAAAATGGCGGTGGCACCACTCCTGTATCGTTTACTACAGAATGGAGCTCTGCATACAACGACGCAAGCGTGCCTTATGTTGCAGGTGGCGGATTCTCTATCAAGGGTGTACTTAAAGATGCAACATCATTGCTATTCCGTTTCCCGAAGGCCGATGAAAGTTATGATGTAAGTACTGCTGAGGAGGATAAAAGCGTTGACCGTACCAATGCAGGCAAGCTGCTTGTGACAGGTTTGTTGGATAGAAGCAATCCTTTAAAATACAATCCTCAAAATGATGTTACGACTACGCTTACTCCGTCTGCTGACGGCAAGTATCTGATGGTAGGTAATCCGTTTATGGCTCCGCTTGATGTCCAGGCGTTTGTTGAGAGCAATAGCGACGTGCTGGCACAGAAATATTGGATTGGCGATATGTCAGAAGACAATGCGGTTGCTTTTACTGAAAACGGATGGTCTGCTCAGACATCTCTTATTGCACCATATTCAGTATTCTATGTTGAGGCTCTCGGTCATGAAACAGAGGCAGAAACAATTTATGATGCTAATGTGACTGTTAAATTCACTGCTGCCATGCAGAAGTTTGAAACAACTTCAACAGGTGAAGGCTCACAGACCGTTTCTCTCAAGATAACGGCAGAAGACGCTGAAGGCTCAAGCAGCGCGGCTGTGCGCTATGCTGCTTCGGCAAGCAACGGCTTCGGCATGGAGGATGCACAGATGATTAGCGGACTGACAGGCAATGCCGACAACGCTCCTAAGGTTTACACCGCGGCCGGCAACACGGCAGTGAGCGTCAACCAGCTGAAGGACGCACAGCGTATACCGTTAGGCGTTACGGCAGCCGACGGCTCAGTTGTAACCCTTACGTTCAGCGGCGTGGCAGCCGTTAAGGATGCCGCTATCTACGACGCCGAGCTGCAGAGCGAGACACCGCTCTACGAAGGCTATCAGCTCACGGTGAACGGTCCGTCATACGGCCGCTACTTCCTGATAGGTCACGGCTCGGGCACAACGGGCATAACCGAAACGGGCGCAGAGGGCAACGTCAGCGTAAGCTCTATCGTTCCGCGCCAGGTTGTCGTTACGTCAGACACGGCTCTGCGTTCAGTGAGCGTATGGTCGGCAGGCGGTGCACTTCTGAAGAAAGTATCGCCCAGCGGCAACTTCACCTGCACTCTCAATGGTGTCGACAGCGGCATGGTTGTCGTGCGCACAGAGACAGAGAGCGGCTCGCAGGTGACGAAAATAAGAGTTAGGTAAGTTTTTTTATATTTTGACCGACAGGTCAAGTTGCAGGAGAGAATGGGAGTGTCCGTGAGGATGCTCCCATCATTTTTTATGTCAGTTGTGAGGACATACCGGAAAGAACGGAGATGGGACATATGACTGCCGGTGAGTAGATGACGATGCCAAATTTGCCGTTTGTTGACTATTTGTAAGATATATGTACTGCTTTTTAGTCTGTTTTACGCTAATACGTGCGTTTGATGTGTTAAAAACCTGATAATGTTTGGCACAATGAAAAGTTAGCACTATCTTTGACACTGAAAGGAAGGAGGCATAACATAATGCCGAAACACCTTAATAATATAGTAAAAACACATAATTGAAATATAAACCTTAAAACTATGAATTCAGAAAAGAATATCCGTATGGAGCACGACCTCCTCGGCGCACGTGAGATTCCGGCAGACGCATTGTATGGCATACAGACATTGCGCGGCGTTGAGAATTTCTCAATCAGTAAGTTCAAACTCAGCCAGTATCCTCTGTTCATCAACGGTCTGGCATACACAAAGTGGGCTGCTGCTGAGGCAAACCATCAGCTCGGGCTGCTTACCGATGCCCAGTATGAGGGTATCAAGGCTGCTTGTCAGGACATATTGGCCGGCAAGTATCACGACCAGTTCCCCGTGGACATGATTCAGGGCGGAGCAGGCACCAGCACCAATATGAACGCCAACGAGGTTATCGCCAACATTGCGCTGAAACACATGGGCTTCAAGCCGGGCGACTATGAGCACTGCTCTTCTCACGACCACGTGAACCGCTCACAGTCTACCAACGACGCATATCCTACGGCTATCCACATGGGCATGTATGCCAGCCATCTTGCCCTTGTTCCACATATCAAAGAGCTTATCGCGGCATTCCGCAAGAAGTCGGAAGAGTTTGCACACATCGTAAAGATGGGACGCACACAGCTCGAGGACGCTGTGCCGATGACTCTCGGACAGACCTTCTCTGGCTTTGCAAGCATACTCGAGGCAGAGCTGCTGCATCTCGACCAGGCTGCAGCCGACTTCCTTGAGGTCAACATGGGCGCAACTGCCATAGGTACGGGCATCTGCTCTGAGCCGGGCTATGCAGAGAAGTGTGTTAAGGCTTTGGCTGAGATTACCGGATGGGACATCACTCTCGCAAAAGACCTCGTGGGCGTAACCTCAGACACATCTTGCATGATAGGCTATATGTCAGAGCTGAAGCGCATCGCCGTTAAAATGAGCAAGATAAGCAACGACCTTCGCCTGCTGGCCAGCGGTCCGCGCTGCGGTTTAGGAGAAATCAATCTCCCGGCACGTCAGCCCGGTTCGTCAATAATGCCCGGAAAGGTAAATCCCGTTATTCCTGAGGTTGTAAGCCAGGTTGCGTTCAAGATTATCGGCAACGAGCTTTGTGTCACCATGGCCGGCGAGGCTGCCCAGATGGAGCTTAACGCCATGGAGCCTGTCATGGCTCAGTGCTGCTTCGAGTCAGTAGACCTTATGGCCAACGCATGCGACACCCTGCGCACGCTCTGTGTTGACGGCATTACTGCCAACGAGGATAACTGCCGCCGCGAGGTTAACCGCAGCATCGGCATCGTTACAGCCCTCAACCCCTACATCGGTTACGAGCATTCTACAGAGATTGCCAAGAAGGCCATGGAGACAGGCCGCGGCGTTGTTGAACTTGTGCTTGAGGAAGGAATACTTACTCAGGAAGATCTCGACACCATCCTTGATGCCAAGAACATGGTTCGCCCTGTTAAGCTCGACATCCACCCGAAATGCTAGTTTTGATGTTCCTGCTTTCTGCCTTTAATTTCGTTTAAGGGCTAAGTTGATATTTTCCGTGCCGTCCGGTTCCTTTCATGGGAATTTGGGCGGCACGTCCTTTTGTCATCTCTTATGGTGCGCAGCGTCTCTTTCGCCATGTGGCAGGCTGTGATACATGCCTGCTGATGCCTCTCTGCATCTTCTCAACAAGCCACTCGCCAAAATATGAAAATCAAAAGGCCGGTTTGGCCCTGAAAAACATGCCACTTTTGAGTGAAAAGTGGCCGAGTTACGATGCGTAAACGATAGGTTAATGATTTGAAACATGTACGCCTAATTTTGATTACAGTTTTTCTTTTTAAACCTTTCTTCTTGAATGTTTTTTAAGCATAATCGTGCTTTCTCCTTATGATTTTTGCGACTGATGGAGGCAGACGTTGTCGCTGTCTGTATGTTACCCCAAAATCAGTCATTATATTTCACATAGCTTTATCAATTTTGTGCATTCCAGTTTTCAGCCCGTCTTTTTATTTCTATTGGCGCAAGGCGCTAAGCGCAAACCAAGTTCAGCGCAGGCTAATTAAACAGCGTTTCCCGATAATCTTTGTATTACAATGGTTTACGATAAAATGGAATGTTTGATGATATGTGGACGCACCTGGGGCGTCCCTACATTGCACTACTTGGAGGCTCCAAAAGTTTTATTGCTTCTTGTCGCAAGCACTACGTTGGCATTTGACTCTAACTGCTTGAACTCCTTTAACTTCGGCGTAGCCAGTTATAAGAGTGCTTGTGAAAAATTTAACGAAAATCTGCTCAGATAAAACAAAAATCCCAACCGAATCTTAATAACAGATTGGGGTTTTAATGTGATTCAAGTATAAATAGCCGGAATGTGAAATCTTATTCAGCGAATATTTTTATCCGTGGCATATAAATGAGAGGCGTGGCTTCTGATGTTCACTTTTGACATATTTTCAAAAAACATTGCATTGATTTTGTTAAACCAATGATTTGCGTTATCTTTGCATAATATAAGCTGCATCTCGGCATAACACTCAAACGTGGTTTGGCGATTCTGCTCTCGATTTGCGTTATCTTTGCATAATAATAAGCTGCATCTCGGCATAACATTCAAGCACGCTTGATGTTTCTGCTCTCGATTTGCATTATCTTTGCATAAGATAATCTGCATCTCGGCATAACGCTCAAACGTATCTTGGTGGTTTTGTTGTCGGGTTGCGTTATCATTCTGTTAATGACATGTTTAATTTTAAACAATAAAATATGGAACAAAAGTTTTTTATATATAACACTCTGAGCCGCCGTAAGGAGCTCTTTGTGCCTATCCACAGCCCCAATGTGGGCATGTATGTGTGCGGCCCTACAGTGTATGGCGATCCGCATCTTGGCCATGCACGCCCGGCAATAACCTTCGACATCCTGTTCCGCTACCTCAAGCATCAGGGCTATAAGGTGCGCTACGTCAGAAACATCACCGACGTGGGTCATCTGGAGCACGATGCCGACGATGGCGACGACAAGATTGCAAAGAAGGCACGTCTGGAGCAGCTCGAGCCTATGGAGATAGCACAGCACTACACCAACCGCTATCACGACGCCATGAAGGCGCTCAACGTGCTGCCGCCAAGCATTGAGCCTCACGCCACAGGACACATCATAGAGCAGGAGGAGCTGGTGAAGCAGATTATAGACAACGGCTTTGCCTATGAGAGCAACGGCAGCATCTATTTCGACATCGCAAAATATAACGAGAAATATCACTACGGCATACTGTCGGGACGCAACCTCGACGACGTTATCAACGCCAGCCGCCAGCTCGACGGTGTGGGCGAGAAGCGCAACCAGGCCGACTTCGCCCTGTGGAAGAAGGCGCAGCCCGAGCACATCATGCGCTGGCCGAGCCCCTGGAGCGACGGTTTCCCCGGATGGCACTGCGAGTGTACGGCCATGGGACGCAAGTATCTCGGCGACCACTTCGACATACACGGCGGAGGCATGGACCTCGTGTTCCCGCATCATGAGTGCGAGATTGCGCAGGCTGTGGCAAGCCAGGGCGACCAGATGGTGAAATACTGGATGCACAACAACATGATAACCATCAACGGACAGAAGATGGGCAAGAGCCTCGGCAACTTCATCACGCTCGAGCAGTTCTTCACGGGCAACCATCCGAGCCTCGACAAGGCTTATTCGCCCATGACGATACGCTTCTTCATCCTCTCTGCCCACTACCGCGGCACGGTAGACTTCTCTAACGAAGCCCTGCTGGCAAGCGAGAAGGGACTGGCCCGACTGATGTCAGGCATCGCCGACTTAGACCGCGTGCCCGTGTCAGACAAGTGCGACGCACAGACCGAGGAGTTTGTGAAGAACCTGCGCCAGAAGTGCTACGACGCCATGAACGATGACCTTGCCACACCTCAGGTTATCAGCTATCTGTTTGAGGCCTGCGGAGTGGTCAACAAGCTGCTCGACCACAAGGCCACTATCTGTGCCGACTGCCTGAAGGAGCTTGCCGACACGATGCGCCTCTTTGCGATAGACCTGCTTGGACTGAAGGAAGAGAAGGGCAACTCGTCTGACGCACGCGAGGAAGCCTACGGCAAGGTGGTAGACATGGTGCTGAGCCTCAGGGCAAAGGCAAAGGCCGAGAAAGACTGGGCCACAAGCGACCGCATACGCGACGAGCTGGCTGCTGCCGGATTCGAGGTGAAAGACACCAAGGACGGCTGCGTATGGAGACTCGACAAATAATGTTGATGTCATGTTACTGAAACCTGTGATGTGTATGTCAGTCGTGCCTGCCAAATCCTTTGGCTGCATGATGCTTCTGTTTACACATCTTATATAAAATATAAAGAGCAGCGGCATGTTGGCCGCCCGTATCCTACGGCATGCGTGCCGCTGCTCTTTCTTTCAAAAAAGTTTTTTTATCCAATGCAGGATAGCCTCTTATGTGAGGCATTAACCAACAGAGGTCAGACTATGAAAAATATTGCTTACGTTTTGTCTTTATTGATGTTAACGCTCATGACGGCCTGTTCCGACCGTAAAGAGTATGTTATAGCTATGTCGCAGTGCAGCGAGGACATCTGGCGCGAAAAGCTCAACACCGAGATGCTTGCCGGCACTTATCTTTACGACAACGTCACGTTGAGGGTGGCCTCGGCCAACGACGACAACGTAAGGCAGACTGAGCAGATAAACGGCTTTGTAAACGATGGCGTCGACATCCTTATTGTTGCCCCAAACCAGATGAACACCGTTACGCCGGCCATCGAGAACGCATACAACAAAGGCATACCCGTAATACTTTTCGACCGCAAGACCGGTTCAGACAAATACACGGCATTTATCGGCGCCGACAACGTAAAGATGGGGCGCACCATGGGCGAGTATATCGCTTCGCGCCTTGGCGGCAAGGGGCGTGTCCTGGAGATTACGGGCCTTAAAGGCTCGTCGCCGGCCATAGAGCGCCATCAGGGCTTTGCCGATGCCCTGAAGCACTATCCTGGCATCGAGCTGGTGGCCGTGAGCAGCGGCACATGGATGCAGCAGAGCGGGCGCAAGGCCATGGAGGCCATGCTCGACAGCGTGGGCGGCAACATCGACTACGTGTTTGCACACAACGACCGCATGGCCCTCGGAGCGCGTCAGGCAGCCCAGGCACGCGGACTGGCAGGCCGCATAAAGTTTATCGGCATCGACGCCCTGCCGGGCAAGGGCGGAGGCATCGAGCTGGTGCGCGACGGCGTGCTCGACGCATCATATATCTATCCCACGCGCGGCGACATGGTAATGCAGCTGGCCATGAGCATTCTTGAGAAGCATCCCTACCAGCGCGAGAACCTGATGAAGACAGCCCTCGTAACCAAAGACAACGCCGAGGTGCTGCTGATGCAGGCCGAAGAGATGAACAAGCTCAACGACAAGCTCAACATGATGCACGACCGCGTGAACATGTATCTCACACAGTACAGCCATCAGAAGGTCTACCTCATGATGTTCATCATCATCCTTGTGCTGCTGGTGCTCTCGTTTGTAGCCTTCTACCGCACCATCGTCGTAAAGCGGCGCATGCGCGAGGATGCTGCCAACGCCAAGCTGGTGTTCTTCACCAACATAAGCCATGAGTTCCGCACACCGCTCACTCTCATTGCCGACCCCGTCAGGCGCATGCTCGAGGCCGACAACCTGACCACGCAGCAGCGCTCCATGCTCTGCCTGGTAAGAAAGAATGTCGATGTCATGCTCAGACTTGTTGGCGAGATTCTCGACCTTCGCAAGATTCAGAACGGCAAGATGCAGCTCACCGTGAGCCGCTTCAACCTGTCGGACAGCGTAGGGCAGTGGGTGGCCAACTTTGCGCCGCTGGCCGACAGCAGGGACGTGGAGCTGAGCGTTGACTGCGGCCACGACATAAACATAGAGGCCGACCTGTATAAGATGGAGCGTATATGCTATAATCTTATCAGCAACGCCATAAAATACAACCGCAAGGGCGGTAGGGTGAGGATAAGTCTTGCTGCCGACGGCGGCATGGCGCGCCTGACCGTAAGCGATACGGGCATAGGCATACCGCGCGACAAGATTAACCACGTGTTCGACCGCTTCTTCCAGGCATCAGCCGAAAACCGCGGAGGCACGGGCATCGGGCTTGCCATAGTAAAGGCCTTTGTCGACCTTCATCACGGACAGGTTACGGCAGAGGCCAACGCCGACGGCGGGGCAACGTTTACGGTGAGTCTGCCGCTGACGCAGCCCGGAGAAACCATAGTGGAGCAGCCTGATGCAGCAGCCCTGGAGACAGGCGACAGCGTTCCGGCAGACATACCTATGAGCGGTGGCGTGGAGATGATGACGGCACAGGACGACGGCGAGCGCAAGTCGATAGTGGTGGTAGACGACAACAGCGACGTTAAAGACTATATCGTCAGCCTGCTCTCGGCCCACTACGATGTCAAGTGCGCGTCCGACGGCCGCGAGGGCCTCGCCTTGTGCGTCAAGTATGTGCCCGATCTGGTTATCTGCGACGTGATGATGCCCGTGATGGACGGTCTTGAGATGTGCCGCCGGCTGAAGGCGGAGACGGCCACGAGCCATGTGCCCGTCATACTGCTCACGGCCCGCACCTTCGACGACCAGCGCGCCGAGGGCTACGACTGCGGCGCCGACGCCTACATAACCAAGCCCTTCAGCAGCAACGTGCTGCTGTCGCGAGTGCGCAATCTGCTCAATGAGCGCATGAAACTGAAAAATATCTATTCGGGTGCCGAGGCAGAGGAGGACAAGGCTGCCGACGATCCCGATACACGCTTTGTGGCTGACTTCAGGCATCGCCTGAAGGAGCATCTGTCTGACTCAGAGCTCAATGTGGAGACTCTTGCCGCCGAACTCGGCCTTAGTCGCGTGCAGCTCTACCGTAAGGTGAAGCAGCTCACTGGTTCGTCGCCCGTTGAGATAATACGCATAACGCGCCTGAAGGCCGCCGAGCAGCTGCTGCGCACCACATCGAAGACCGTGTCGGAGATATCCTACGACGTAGGCTTCTCGTCGCCGTCTTATTTCACCAAGTGTTTTAAAGACTATTTCGGCCATCTGCCCAACGAGGGCCGTGGCGTGTAGTCGGCTTGTCAGATAATATCAGTGAAAAATAATTCTTCTAAAGCCCTTGCCATACGTGGCGGGGCTTTAATTATAATATGTATTTTTTATTTTAATATCCTTGTTTATCAGGCGAAATGTATATTTCCCATTTAAAGCGATTTATGGCCTCATTTTATGGTGAAACTTATATAAAATAAATCAATAAGACAGCAAATTATTAGATTAGATACCGAAAATACACAAATATACATTCTTTATAAGATATTTGTTAATAATTCGTGATAAAGCTTTGGTAAATGTTAATAGTTTTGTATATTTGCATGCAATCTAAACTTAACTAATAAAAATTGTGTAACTATGGATAGGAAACTACTATTTGTTGGAGTATCTCTCCTGAGTTGTTTCACTAGTGTTCACGCTGATGATGTTCTTAGTCATGTGATTGAATACGATGGAACACAAGTAAGTTCTCGAACTGACTATACTTATGACGCCAATGGTATGGTTATAGAAGAGTTTATAACAAGACCAAGTCCGAGCGATCCGTCAGTTATGTCAAATTATGAAAAGATTAATTATGGTTATGATTCACAGAAACGCCGTAATTTTGTGGCCGATTACATGTGGAACACTTCCACGCTGACATTTGTTGGTCGTCCTATCGAGGGAGCCAAGACCACTTCTACTTATGATGATGCCACAGGACGCGTTTCGGAACAGTTGTTCTATGACTGGGGCACATCTGACTGGAAAGAGGATTATTCAAAGAGATGTGTGTATACATACGATGGCAATACAGCAACCGAAAACCGCTATAAGAAGCTTAACGGAACTGAGCAAACCACCCCATACGAGATAAACGAATATACCTATGACGACAATATGAACATATTGCAGAAGGTACGCAACAGCTATTCGTTCAGTTTTGCAGAATACGATTATGTAAAGACGCCTACGGAAAAAGAGGTGTATGAATACGATGACAGGGGCAACGTGACCTTGAAGGAGGTATATATGTATTCAAGCGGCGACGACTATGACCCATGGGGTGGAGACGGTGATCCTTGGGGTGACCCTTCTGATACAGACGAGGATGCGGATGATTCTGAGAACGGCGACACCGAAGGCAAATGGTCGCTGATGTACAGATATAAATATCAGTATGAGTATGATGCCAAGGACAATATAACGAAAAAGACAACTTTGGTGTGGCGCGACTATCTTGGGGAGTATGACACCGAGTCAGTGCTGACCTATGAATATTTCTACGGATCGAATGAGGCTCTTGAGCTGCCTTACAGCAATAACTTTGATGCAGATGATTCGTTCGACGGATATACTGCATCGGGCAGTGGCGAAGCCGGCGCAGGCTGGAAACTCGGCAATGGCTCGGCTATATGCACTGCTGCAGTTGACAGCGATCCTAACATACCTGAGATACTTTATCTGCCGGCTCTGCGTTTCACGACGGACAACGAGATTGAAATTTCGTTTAAGGCCAAGGTGGCTGACGCCTCAAAGCCCGGTAAGCTGCAGATGATATTGTGCCGCAATGACGAGACCCATACTCCTTTAGGTACGATAGGTCAGATGTGGGACATCACGGATACAGAGTATCAGGAAATAAAAGGTTTTGTTGTTCCAGACAAGAGCGACGCCTATGTGATAGGTATCTGTTTTGACAACTATCAGAAGGGTTCAGAGGTATATGTTGATGATGTAGACGTAAAGAATGGACGTCCGTCGGCAACTCCTGTTGCACCATACAACTTTGCAGCCACTCCGGCTCAGGACGGATCATTACAGGTTAAATTAGTATGGTATACACCTAACACTAATCTGGCAGGTGACTTCATCAGTCATGTAGACAAAATGGAACTCTACCGTGACGGTATAGATGAGCCTCTATATACCACTCAGGCCACTGGTGCTACGCTTGCAGCCCAGTATGTAGATGCAGACATACCTGAGAAGGGAGAATATACATATCGTGTGTATGCGTATCTCGACGGATTGAAGAGTTATGCTGCCGTTATAAGTGTTAAGGTTGGATATTCTGTACCTTCGCAGATCGAGGGTCTTACCCTGGTAGAGAACGATGACCACTCTGTTACAATCTCATGGGATAAGGCAGATTCTGAATACGGCGATGTAAAATATTATATAGAGCGTAATGGCAGTGAGGTTCTCGATGACGATTTCTCAGGTACGACATTTGTCGATAAAGGAATTGACACAAGTTATGGTCAGCAGCCTGTTTACTATATCATACAGCCCTATAATGAAGTTGGTTACGGCAGAATAACAAGTTCGAACCTTATGTTCATAGGCGAGTCTTCGCTGACACCGTTTAAGGAGTCGTTTGCCGGAGGTGAGCCCACGCATCTGTGGATGAACGAGAAGGTTGTGGGCTACGACGCTGCGTGGGGTACAGGCGCAAGTTGTCCTTCATATCCCTCTGTTGAGGCTCAGGATGGTGATGGCGGTTTTGCCGCATTCCTCTCTACAAGCCTTGCCGAAGGCGATGTCATAAGGTTCACTAGTGAGAAGATAGACTTGAGCAAGTTGGTAAATCCTGAGCTGACGTTCTATATGTATCAGATTGATGGTGACCAGACTGATGATGCTATCGTGGTTGAGGCTTCGAAGGACAATGGCGAGTATGAGGCCCTTACAAGTGCATTACATGTATCCGGCTACGATGCTGCAGGTTGGACAAAGCAGACCGTGTCGCTCGATAAGTTTAAGGGTGAGAAGAATGTACGTCTAAGTTTCAAGGGCATTTCCGCCATCACTCACGACATATTGATAGACAATATGACGGTTGGTGAAAAGCAGACTAGCGGTATCGGTTCTACATTGACCGACGGTGTCAGGGTATATGCCTCAGATGACGAGATAGTTGTCAATGCTCCGGCCGAAAGCGATGTAAGAATCTTCAATGCAGGCGGTGCGCAGCTTTATGCCGGCCGTGTGGCTGATGTAAGGGTTGCTGTTGCCAAAGGATTGTATGTCGTTACAGTTGACGGCCGTTCTACAAAGATTACGGTGAGATAATAGCACTGCAATAATCCTTATATAAGAAACTAAATGTCGGGGTGCAATGTGGCATAATGCTATGTTGCGCCCCTTTTCATTCCCGGTGCCAACCAGACAAAACAAAACTTCTTAACCTCATATTTATCTTTGGGATTCGTCTGCATTATTGTTCGTCCTGTCTGTTCATTCCTGCCCTGCCGCCGTGTCCAGCCACGGCATATCTCTGTTGCCGCATCAAGGAATATAAAGAAAATGTTAATAAGTGTGTAGCCCTTTTAGGCTTTATTGGCCATGAAACGGGCAAAATAGGCCACAGAAATCGTACAAAGTATGTAAATTTTGTTACATGAACGAAATTTTTAATTCATTGGTATAAAATTGTTAACAGAAATTTCATAATCTAAATAATTTTGCTAACGACAAAAGTCACGATAAACAATTTATTAAACCATAAAAACGCAGTAAAAATATGAAGAACATTAAACTAATGCTATCAAGCGTAAAGCGTATTGTGCTGTTCTTCGTCTTAATGAGTTTTGGCTTGTATGCCACGGCTCAGACAACGATGGAAGTCAGCGGTACGGTGAAAGACGATCAAGGTGAGACGGTTATTGGAGCCAGTGTGCTTGAAGAAGGTACGACAAACGGTGCTGTAACCGACATAGACGGAAACTTTAAATTAAAGGTGAAGGAAGGCGCCAAGATCAGAATCTCTTATGTAGGTTACAACACAGTGACGCTTCCGGCGCGTCAGAACATGGTTGTAAAGCTCGAGGAAGCCGGCAACATTATGGACGAACTTGTTGTAACAGGTTATACCACTCAGCGTAAAGCCGACCTTACAGGATCTGTGTCTGTAGTTTCGACAGACGACCTGAAGACAAGTCCGGATGCCGACCCGATGCGTGCATTGCAGGGCCGTGTTCCGGGTATGACCGTTACAGGCAACGGTTCGCCAATAGGAACAGGAACAGTAAGAATACGTGGTATCGGTTCGTTCAACTCTTCACAAGACCCGCTTTTCGTAATCGACGGTGTGCCAACAACAATGTCTCTCAACTCTCTTAACACTAACGACATTGAGAGCATGCAGGTGCTTAAGGATGCGGCTTCGGCTTCTATCTATGGTTCGCGCGCGTCTAACGGCGTCATCATTATCACGACAAAGCAGGGTAAGAAAGGCGGCAAGATGAAGGTTGACTTCTCTGCAAATCTTACGGCTTCGTTCTACACATCACAGTCATTGATGAACCTGTGTAACTCTGCCGAATATGCCACTGCAATGGCTCAGGCAGCCCTGAACGACGGAATAGACCCTGTTACATATGCAGCCAACTACGGACTTAATCTCAATGCTGCCAACGGAACCCCTATCACGGTATGGAATCCGGCAACAGAACAGTATGAGAATTATACTGTAAACGGCCGTTATGACGGATTTATCAACAGCGCAAAAACAATGAAATATTCAGATACAGACTGGCTTGACGAGATTTCGCGTACAGGCTTCTCTCAGAACTACGACCTGTCTATATCTAACGCAACAGACAAATATTCGGCATTATTCTCTTTAGGATACAAAAAGAACGAGGGTATATTGAAGTATACTTCGTTTGAGAATATTTCTGCCAGAATGAATTCTTCTTACAACATTAACAAGAATCTTACAGTAGGCGAAAACTTCACCATAACATGGTCGAGACAAGTTGACTGTGCGCCAATGGAGAATGCCTTGAAAATGGCCCCTATTGTGCCGGTATATGAGACTGACGGAACAACATTCGGTGGTCCTGTAGGAAGCATGTCCGACCGTCAGAACCCGCTCCGCGAGATGTATCAGAACCGTGATAACCATCTTGACTACTGGCGTCTGTTCGGTAATGCATACGTAGAGCTGAAGCCGATTGAAGGCCTTGTGCTCCGTTCAAGTTTCGGTATCGACTTCTATACATCTTTTATACAGTCGATGAATCATACATTCCATTCAGATATCGTCAACAACAACGTTGCAAGCACAACGCTCTCTAACAAGAATGATATGAACTGGACATGGTCTAACACAGCCACTTACAACTTTACGCTTGCCGACAAGCATGATTTCTCTGTTCTGCTGGGTGTAGAGTTGTCAAAGCAGAACTCTATCGACTGGTCTGGCTACAATGAAGGCTATGCACTCGAAGATCCTGACTATATGTGGCCTAACGCTGCAACAGGCACAGCCCGCGTTGCCGGCGCAATGGTAGGATACAGGCTCGCTTCTTTCTTCGGTAAGGTTGACTATAATTATGATGATCTTATCTTGGCTTCGTTCACGATGCGCCGCGACGGTTCCTCACGTTTCGGCAAGGGCAACCGCTGGGGTACATTCCCCGCAGCCACATTAGGCTTCCGTGTATCCAAACTGCTTGAGAAAGACTGGTTAGACGACTGGAAAATACGTTTGTCATGGGGTAAGACCGGTAACCAGGCTATAGACAACAACGCACAATTCGGACTGTATGTCGCTGATTATGGATTAGACCGTATAACCTCTACAGCCTATGACCTTTTCCTTCAGGGCTCGGGCACATTCCCTTCTGGATACCGTGCCACACAGCTGCCTAATGCAAACCTGAAGTGGGAGTCGGCCACACAATATAATATAGGTACAGACTTTACGCTGTTCCACAACATGCTCTATGGTTCTATCGACTGGTATATCAAGGACGTTGACGACATGCTTATCAATCCGGCATATATCGGTACAAAGGGCGAGGGTGGTGCAACATGGATGAATGGTCCTTCGCTGCGCAACTGGGGTATGGAGTTTATGCTCGGATACCGCAAGACACTGCCATGCGGACTTGGACTCGACATCAATGCCAATGCCGACTTCTTCCGCAACAAGGTTACATCTCTGCCCGAAACAGCAACAGGCTCTTATGCTCATACGTCTAAGGAGAATCTCGTAGAGTCAGGACAGCCTTATGGTTCAATAGTAGGATACGTTGTTGAGGGACTTTATCAGACACAAGAGGAAGTTAATGCATCCGGTCAGGCCAATGCGCGTGTAGGCGGACTTAAATACGCCGACCTCGACAAGAATGGTGTTATCAACTCTGATGACCAGGATTGGATCTACAATCCCGTTCCTAAGTTCTCTTATGGCATCAACATAGGCCTTACATATAAAGGTTTCGACCTGAGCATGTTCTGGCAGGGCGTTTACGACAAGGATGTTTATAACAACCAGAAATTCCAGACAGACTTCTGGGCTGTTACTGACGCAGGATCTAACAAGGGTAACCGACTGCTCAACGCATGGAACACCAACAATACCGGCTCAACCATCCCGAGGCTGTCAACGACCAATACAGCCGACGAAGGCCGCGCATCAAGCTATTTCGTTGAGAACGGATCTTATCTGAAACTGCGTACGCTGCAGGTGGGATACACATTCCCTTCAAGTCTTATTTCAAAGCTTAAGATGACAAGTGCACGCGTTTATCTTTCAGGCCAGAACCTGCTTACAATAAAGAGTTCAAGCCTTACATGTCCTGATCCGGAGAACCCGGACTGGAACTATCCGTTGTCAACATCACTCTCATTCGGATTACAATTAAGTTTCTAACATTTTAACGATTTATCAAAATGAAAAAGATATATAGCATATTAGCAGCATGCGTCCTGGGCCTTACGCTGACAAGCTGTGACGATTTTCTTGACTATACTCCTACTGCTGTGGTAGACGAGGATAAGGCCTTCTCTGATCCTGAAGGAATGGTAACCTCTGCTTACGCCATGCTCGGCGACTGCTGGTTCTCATATCCGTTTAATCTCTTTCCTTATGGAGACATAACGTCTGACGACTGTCTTAAGGGTGGAAGCGGACCTAATGATACAGGATATCATGCCATGGATATATGGACAACACTGACTTCTACCACTCCGGGTGAGATGGACGAGCTGTGGTATCGTCTTTATTGTGCCGTGTCTCGCTGCAACCGTGCATTGCTGTCACTTGAACGTAACGGCGAGAGCAAGCTCGGAGCCGAGACTACACGCCAGCGTGTGGCTGAGGTTAAATTCCTCCGTGGACATTTCTACTATAAGCTGCTCACCGTATTCCGTAAAATACCTTGGATTGATGAGAGGGTAGAAGATGACGGAACACAGGAGTCTGTAAGAAATGACCAGTACACTTATGAAGAACTCTTCGGCAAGATTATCAGCGACTTTAAGGTTGCTTACGATGTTTTGCCGGTAAAAGAGCCGGGACAGGACGGCCGTGCCAACAAGGTGGCAGCCGCTGCATACCTTGCAAAATGCTATCTTAACCTCGCATGGGGTAACGGATATGAAGCAGGTACAGGTGTTGACCACATCAACACAAACTATATGGACAGCGTTGTGATATACACCGACGAAGTTGTCAACTCTGATTACGGTTATCTCGAGGATTATGGCGACATTTTCCTTCCCGAATATAAGAACAGTAAAGAGTCTGTGTTTGCAGTACAGTGTTCTGACTATGAGGATGACCATACTACCTACGGCCGTGCCAACTGGTCGGTAATGCTTAACGGCTGCTGGGGTATGTGGTCTTGCGGATGGGATTTCCACAAGCCTTCTCAGAACCTCGTAAATGCCTTCAAGACAAAGGACGGTCTGCCAATGTTTGACAATTACAACGACAGTGTTGACTATCCTATCAACGGACAGCCTACTGCACAGAAGTGGGATCCGAGATTGTTCCATACTGTAGGCATGCCATCTTTCCCATACAAATACGAGAAGGAATATACGCAGACTATGGCCAACTCTCGCGACGCTACCGACTATGGCTATTATACATCGCTTAAGGAAGTTCCGCAGCGTTCTAAGGGTGAAACATTCAATGATTCATGGCAGGCTTTTGCAACAAACGACTATGTAATACGTTATACAGATGTCATGCTTATGCGTGCTGAAGCACTTATCGAACTCGGCCGTCTGTCTGAGGCCCGCGTCATCATCAACGATATCAGACACCGTGCTGCCAACTCTGTGAACAAGCACATTGAATATGCTGCCGACCAGTGCCAGATAGCAGAATATCCTGTTTCTCCGTATTTCGACAACAAGGAGAACGCACGCAAGTGCCTGCGCTGGGAGCGCCGTCTTGAGATGGCTATGGAGAACGGACGCTTCTTCGACCTGCGCCGTTGGGGTGTTGCTTCTCAGACACTTAACGCTTACTTCGCAAGCGAGCAGAACTCTACATACAGCTTCTTCGACCACAACGGCAACGTGATGGAAGGCGCGCCAGTATCATACGATGAAAACGGCAATGTTACAAGTGCCAGGGAACAGCATTACGGACAGTATTACCGCGATGCTCACTTTACGGCAGGCAAGAACGAGTTCTTCCCGATACCTTATAATCAGTTGTTCTACATACCTGGATTATACACCCAGAATCAGAATTATGATTAAAGGATAATTGCCGGTTGCATTCATGGAATAGAAGATGATAGGTATTTTAAGTTGATGAAGATACATCCGGCGGATGTGCGATGTATTTTGCATAAGATTTCGTGCGGATGTATCTTTTAAAGGTAATAAGATTGTTTTTAAAAGGATATTGCCAATATTGTATACATTGGTAAAATTATAATGACGGCGGTCGTGTAGGTGCAGCATGCAGAAATGCTGCCGACATTGCAGATTCATAAAGGATACAGCATAACAGAAGAGTGTGCCTTGTTAAGTGCTGAAACGTATTTTGAACAAATAACAGCTCTGATCAGAACCTGCAAAATATTAACCGTTCCGTCTTGAATAGAGAAAAATTTTTAGGATATATAAAGAATATAATCATGAAAATAAGAAATATACTTGTAGCATTACTTCTTGGAACAGCCTCTTTTCAGGTGGCTGCACAGAATTGTGATGTGTCTTTCCTGAGCAAGTCGCATTGTATTATGCGCGCTGAGGGCAATAGCCGCTACGTGCTGCTGCCTGTGCAGGAGTCATCAGAAATAACCAATGTCAAAGTGATTGTTGACAATAATGTTGTAAAGACATTGAACGTAAAGCTTGCCACAGACAATATAGACTATTACGTTCCGCTGGACATCTCGAATCTTGACGGCAAGAAGGTTTTGTTCGACTTCCATGTAAACGGAGTTGACGGCAAGCCTACGGCAATGAAGGATTATGCCTGCTGGAAAAACATTTCTTATGCCGACACCTTTGACACTGCTAACCGCGAGAAGTTCCGTCCTGCATATCATCACACGCCTGTATACGGCTGGATGAACGATCCTAACGGAATGTTCTATAAAGACGGCGTATACAATCTTTATTATCAATACAATCCGTACGGTTCACAATGGGAGAACATGACCTGGGGACACTCCTCAAGCCGTGACCTCGTAAACTGGACCGACGAAGGCTTGGCCATTGAACCCGACGGCCTTGGCACAATCTTCAGCGGCAGCTGCGTGGTTGACAAGGATAATACCGCCGGGTTTGGTGCCGGAGCCGTAGTGGCATTCTACACCACGGCAGGCGAGAACCAGACGCAGAGCATGGCCTACAGCACTGACAACGGAAAGACATTTACCAAATATGACGGCAACCCAATTCTGACTGCCGACGTGCCAGACTTCCGTGATCCGCACGTGTTCCGTCACGAAAAGAGCGGCCGCTGGATTCTGATTCTGGCAGCAGGGCAGGAGATGTGCATATACTCTTCGGCCAACCTGAAAGACTGGACCTATGAGAGCAGCTTCGGCAAGGACTACGGATGCCATGAGGGCGTGTGGGAGTGTCCCGACCTCTTTGAACTGCCGGTTGAAGGCAAGAACTACAGCAAGTGGGTGCTTGTGTGCAACATAAACCCCGGCGGACCTGCAGGCGGCAGCGCCACACAGTATTTCACCGGAACATTCGACGGCCATAAGTTTACCTGTGACACAAAGCCCGAGGTTACAAAATGGGCCGACTATGGCAAGGACAACTATGCCGGAGTAACTTTTGACAACGCTCCCGACGGACGCCGCATAATGATAGGCTGGATGAGCAACTGGCAGTATGCCAACCAGGCGCCCACACAGCAGTATAGAAGTGCCAACACCATTGCGCGCGACCTGTATCTCTATACTGACGGAACGACAGAATATCTGGCCTCGAAGCCTTCTGTAGAGAACGAGAAGATGAGAGGAAAGGCTGCCGTGAAGAAGAATATTTCAGGCTCGAAGACCATAAGCAAGATGTTCAGCAAGCCGCGCGGCACCTATGAGGTGGTGCTCACTCTGGGCAATGACAATGCCGGCAACGTTGAACTTGTGCTCTCTAACACAAAGGGTGAGAACGTAAGCATGATGTATGATGCAGCCAAAGGCACTCTGAGCTTCGACCGTCGCAAGAGCGGAAACGTTTCGTTCAGCGACCAGTTCCCTGCCGTGTCTGTGGCCCCCGTTGTAGGATCTAAGCTCAACGAACTGCGCCTTTATGTAGACAACTGCAGCGTTGAGGCTTTTGCCAACGGCGGACGCTCGGTTATGACCAACCTCGTGTTCCCGTCAGAGCCATACAACAGCATATCAGTTAAGTGCGACGGCAAGAAGAAGTCGGCCTCGCTCGTTGTATATCCTTTAAACAAATAACTTATGAAACCAACCAAGACCATATATCTCATCCCTGTGATGTTCTGCTTCTTCGCTATGGGTTTTGTCGACCTTGTCGGCATCGCCTCCAACTACGTGAAGTCAGACCTTGGGCTGAGCGACTCCGTCGCCAACGTGTTCCCCTCGCTGGTGTTCTTCTGGTTCCTAATCTTCTCAGTGCCCACTGGCATGCTTATGAACCGCATCGGGCGCAAGAACACGGTATTGCTGTCTCTTGCCGTGACAGCCGTGTCGCTCGTTCTTCCGCTCTTCGGCGAGAGCTTCGCCATAATGCTTCTGTCGTTCTCTCTGCTCGGCATAGGCAACACCCTGATGCAGACATCGCTCAACCCGCTGATCTCGA